>Ga0256408_1000017_pt1 | contig 476494 bp, 429 predicted proteins | sample PhyAR1_FD_185998 | JGI IMG/M metagenome (GOLD analysis project Ga0256408, IMG submission 185998) | Leaf surface microbial communities from alfalfa plants in UC Gill Tract Community Farm, Albany, California, United States - DLSL A.R1 | ecosystem: Host-associated > Plants > Phyllosphere >... | reverse complement strand
AAATTCGAGTCGTTGCATGATAACAGTCTCAGTCCAGGGCATAGCGAATCTCCTCTGCTATGCCATTTATAACTGTTACCCATGTGACCGGTCTAAATTGTTACCCATGTGACCGGTCTATACAGAATACTTTCCCTAATAACTGGCGTTCAATCTTTGGCGGTAGCGCGTGGGAAAAAGTCGCCCATGAAAAGAATTATTACCTGCATACCTTTCACCGTAAGCAACCGGACCTGAACTGGGAAAATCCGGCGCTGCGTGAAGAAATTTATACCATGATCAACTGGTGGCTGAAAAAAGGCATTGCCGGGTTTCGTGTGGATGCTATTACCTTCATTAAAAAGGATCAGGATTACTGTTCCCTGCCAGCAGATGGCGTCGATGGACTGGCATCTATAAAAGGCAAGTCAAGAAACAGACCCGGAATAGAAGTATTCCTCAATGAGTTAAAGGAAAGAACATTTAAACGTTACGGAGGAATCACAGTAGGCGAAGCACCCGGTGTTCCCTTGCAGGAATATCCTACGTTTATCGGTCCTGATGGCTATTTTGACATGATCTTCGATTTTCATGCCGCTGATATAGATGTGGAAAATGGTTCTGAATGGTTCCGCCGCCGGCAATGGAGTATCGGTGAATTTAAAAAAATGTTGTTTGACAGCCAACGCGCCTTTATAAAGTCCGGCTGGGGAACGACATTTATTGAGAATCATGACCAGCCGCGTGCTCTGTCAAAATTAGTTCGTCAACATCAGTTCCAAAATGACATTGGAGCAAAAGCCTTGGCTGCAATGTATTTTTTCATGCACGGTACGCCGTTTATTTACCAGGGGCAGGAACTGGGCATTAAGAATTTCCGCAGAACTCGGATAGAAGAATTCGATGATATATCAAGCATTGATAATTACTATCGTTCATTGGCGGAAGGTTTTTCATCAGCAGAGTCTCTGGAATTTGTTAACCAAAGGTCAAGAGATAATTCGAGAACGCCTTTTCAGTGGTCAGATACTCTCAATGCAGGATTCAATCAGGGTACGGCTCCGTGGCTCGCATTTTCCTCTGAAGAATTTTCTGTCAACGCAGAAACACAACTTCAGCAAAAAAATTCTGTATTCAACTTTTACAAACGAATGATCGCCCTGCGTAATAAAGAATTTCCCGAGTGTCTAGTCTATGGTTCATTCCTTCCTCTGGAAAACTGTGCGGAAAGCATTATTGCGTATGTGCGGAGTCATGCAGGCGAAAGCATTATATCCATCACTAATCTGAGCGAACAGGCTATTCCTTTTTCAATGCCTCCAGGTGAAGTGTTACTCAATAATTACGACAGTGTTGGTTCCAGCCTAAAACCTTACCAGACTATTCTTATTAAAGAGTTCATTAAAAATGAAAAAATATAAAAACATTGCTGTAGATATTGTAAATGCTATTGGCATAGATAACATTATATCTGCTACTCATTGTGCCACCCGATTACGATTACAGGTAAGAGATCGTCAGAGTATTGATGACGAAATAATACGTCACATCAGTGAGGTCAAAGGGGTATTTTTCAACGCCGGACAATATCAGATTATCCTCGGCACAGGAATAGTAAATAAGGTGTATAACGAGTTTTCTGCGGCTTTTCATATTAATGAAGTAAGTAAAGACGAAATAATCCAACAGAATACCGGAAAACTACAGCGCGGCATCCGAAATTTATCTGACGTATTCGTTCCGATTGTCCCCATCCTTGGGGCGACAGGACTTTTTCTCGGTATAAAAGGAGTAATACTCAATGATACCGTGCTGTCTTATGTCGGTAGTGCTCCTCAGGACATTCCACTTTATATAAAAACACTCACGACGGTTCTTTGCGATACGGCATTTGCTTTTCTCGCAGCCTTTATTTGCTGGTCAGCATTTAAAAAATTCGGTGGCACCCCTGTTCTTGGATTTTTGATTGGCCTGATGCTGGTATCTCCCGCATTGCCTAATGCGTATGAGGTCGCTTATGGTCATGCCCAACCTATTTATATTTTCGGATTTATTCCACTGGTGGGTTATCAGGGCTCCATTCTGACTGCTCTCATTACCGGAATTATCGGTGCTAAGATCGAAATCTTTTTCCGCAAAAAAATGCCCAACGCGATGGATCTTATATTCACCCCATTCGTAGTGATTCTGCTTTCCATCGCGATAGCTTTATTGCTACTGGGGCCCTTGGTTCATGGTTTTGAACACTATGCCGTGATGGCAATTCAACAGTTTCTCTCCCTGCCTGCGGGTATTGGCGGATTACTGATTGGGTTCATTTATCCCATCGCCGTGATGACCGGAATGCACCATATGTTTATTATGATCGAAACCTCCCTGATTGCAGGAACAGGCTTCAATCCCTTAATTACAGTATGTGCAATGTACGGTTTTGCTAACTCTGCAGTATGTCTGGCTATCTCTTTAAAATCTCGTGACATGGCCTTTAAGACCTCAGGTATTTCAGCTACGGCGACCCAGCTTCTTGGTGTTTCGGAACCCGCGCTGTTTGGTATTGTGATGAGGTCAGGAATACGTGCAATTACGATAATGTTACTGAGTTCAGCATTAGGAGGAATGGTACTTTCATTACTTTCAGTAAAAGCTAACTCTTATGGACTTGCCGTACTGTTATCTCCATTAATGTATATTTATGATCGCTACCAGGTGCTTAGTTATATTTGTGTGGGTATCGCGGTGTTTATTTTCGCCTTCACGCTAACGACACTGTTGGTCAACGTGAACAATTCTTCCGCAAACCGGGGCCTGCAAAAAAAGAGTGTCCATACGGCCGCTGCCAGCCAGACATCTGTAAAAGTGTCTTAAGTCCTCAGAGTGAGCCGCGGCGAAGCCATCATTCAACAGAATAAATTGATATCGATAGCCGCCTGTCTTTTGAATTTGGCAATATGTATTCGTCACCGGCTCACAGAGGTAATGTGAAAAATATCCAACCCAAATAAAAAGCCCTTCCGGGCTTTTTATTCATCATCAGCTCAAAGCGCTTATTACCACATCAAATCATCTGGCACTTTGAAATCTGCATACGGATCATCTTCGTCCTGCTCTTCCTGACTCAGTGCGCTGTTTAATACAATGCTGTTGGCATCACGCTGCGCGATTTTATCCGCTACGCTGGCAGGGATAATGGCGTATTCGCTCTCGCCGCTCTTTTCAGAAACCAGACGCGCAATAGCGAGACGACCGCTGATCAGCTGCGCCTGAGTGGTTTTATCCACGGCGATGCGTTTGATCAGTTTGTCGTCGGTGAAGTTGAAATCGATATTGCCTTTCGAAATGACGATTTTATTCATTTCAATCAGCTGTTTTACCTGCGCTTTATACTCTTTAGACAGCGCCGCCTGCTTCTGTTCTTCGCTGAGCTGTTTATCACGCTCAAGCTGGGCTTTTTTATTTTCTTCCACAGCGGCACGGGCTTCACGTGCCTGAACGCGTGACTTTTTTGCCGTTCTCTGCACTTTGTCCATCTTTTTGCTGCTGACTAATCCCGCTTTCAGCAACTGTTCTTGTAAGGTGAGTTTTGACATCGTTGTTTCTAAATCCGTTGAAAAATTTCAGCGATTATAACCGTAATTTTTAAGCCTATACAGGCCGGAGAACCTGAATGCTGAGTGACCGGTTCTCAGGCGTCGAATTGTGCCCGATAAAAAGCCCGCCTCAGAAAACTCCAGCGGGCTTTGGCTTACCGGTTCTGCTTATCCCTTAGCGAAGTTCGCCTGAATGCGCTGTTGCAGATAGTCTTCGGCACTGATGGCCGGATACTTCGCCTGCGGCCCCAGAATTTCGACGTCTTTATTAGCCTGACAGAAAAATGCCAGGCTGTAGCGCGCCCCCTGATATTCACCGGGCAGCGGGCTTCTGACGCGATGGAAGTTTGATGGCAACTGGTCGTCGCTCCAGCGCATCAGCATGTCGCCGATGTTGCAGGTGATCACTTCTTCGCGCGGCTCGATGCTGGTCCATTGCTGGCTTTCGCTGTCTTTGCCCGGACAAACCTGCAATCCGCCCTGACCGGGACGCTGGAAAAGCAGCGTCAGGCAGTCGAAATCCGTATGCGCACCGGCGCGCCACAGGCCCTGCTCCGACTGTTCGGTGGCATAGTAGTGCAGCATACGCAGCGTACTCTGGTAGGTTTGCTGATCCGGATTATGCGCCTGCTCGAAAAAGTGTTCCGGGAAGCCCAGTTTCAGCGCAAAACAGGAAAGCAATTTCATGCCCAGTTGCCAGCATTGCGATTCAAAACTTAGCATGGTGTCTTTGAACGCCGGCAGCTCCTGTTCGCCTGGCCACAGTTTGTCCATCAGCGGGCGGGTGATCTGATAGGACTCTTTCTGATCCGGCGTTTTGGTTGACGGCCTCACCTGTGATTTATTCTCCCAGCCAGCGTTACGCGCCAGCGGATACTGCGCTTTTACCGCGTCGGGCAGCGAGAAGAAATCTTCTGTCATGCTGAATGCCTGACGGATATTGCTCAATGCGATGCCGTGATTACTCACCTGAAAGAAGCCGATTTCGACGGCTGCATTCCACAGTTCATCCGCGATCTCACTTTTACGCTTTTCGAAATCTGACAGGTCTATACAACGCACTTCACGGGCAAACGTCTCTTCACCCATCGCCCCCATTCCGGCTTCTTTTTCCAGTTCCTGTAATGCATAACCTGCTGTTTGAGCAGACTGTGTTTGAGTTGATTGCCTCATTATTCTTATCCTTCTTTATCAATTAGGTTAGCGCGCAGTACGTTGTTGCAGGGTACGGACGGCAGCCATCGCGTCATGGCGCATGGCGTCCAGATCCAGACCGGGGATAACATCGTTTTCGACGATCACGCGGCCATTGATCATCAGCGCCTTCAGTGAGGCGCGACCGCCACAGGCCACCGGGCCGATTGCCATGTCGTGCAGGCCGAAATAACGCGGGTCGTCGAGCCGGTAAATGGCGATATCCGCCAGCATACCGACCTGCACGGTGCCGCTCTGTTGCAGACCGAGGATCTGCGCCCCGCCCGCGCTGCCCCAGCGCACCACATCTTCGATGGATGCCGCATCACCGCCGCCCTCAAAAGTGCCGCCGTCATAGCGCGGTGTCGCCATCATGCCTTTACGCGCGCGCTGTAAAAGCCACGCGGCATGCGCTTCACATTGCATGTCGGCGGCTTCGTTGGATGCCGCACCATCAACGCCCAGCGAAACCGGCACGCCCGCCTGTTCCAGCGCCAGCAGGTCGGCGATGCCGCTGCCCAGACGTCCGTTGCTTTGCGGACAGTGCGCAATGCCGGTGCGGGTTTGTCCCAGCATGGCGATCTCCTGCGGCAGCAACTTGACCAGATGCGCAAACCAGACGTCGTCCCCCAGCCAGTCGTGTTCCGCGCAAAACTGCACCGGCGTCATGTCGAACTTAGCGCGTGCCGCATCGAGATAATCCACCGTTTCCGACAGATGGCTGTGCAGGCGTATCCCCAGACTGCGTGCCAGTTTGGCCATTTCGCGCAACTGCACACCGGGCGCAGAATGCAGCAAGGTGGTCGGTGCCATGACCACGCGGCGCAGAGACGTCGGTTTCGGATCGTGATAACGCCCCACCAGCCGTTCCATATCCGCCATGTAATTATCGAAATTTTCCGGTCTCAGCGCCTGCGGTAAATCTTTCTCAATCGCCCGTCCCTGCGTTGCACCGCCACGGCATAAGACAATGCGCATTCCCAGCGCTTCCCCTTCGCTGAACAGGATTTCCGAGGTATCAAACGGCATATCCGGCCAGTAAAGGTAATTATGATCCGCCACCGTCGCGCAACCAGAACGCAGCAACTCAGTCAGACCGATACGTACCGCGAGGCGAAATGTGGATTCATCGAACGTGGCGCGAAAGCGATAAGGCGTGGCACTTAACCACGCGGTCAGGCTTTTGTTCAGCCCCTGAGGTTCGCCTTTCAGCAATGACTGAAACAAATGATGGTGAGTGTTGACCCACGCCGGATACACCACGCAGTCGCGGGCATCAACCAGCCGCTCGTCCGGCAATGCCGTCAGGGAGCCCATCGCCTCAATCACGCCATGACGCACACGAATATCCGGCCCGGCGTGACGCGCCCCGTCGCCCGGCAGGCCGGTCAGGATGGCGTGAGCATTTTTAATCAGTAAAGAGTCAGATGACATCGCAACGCTCCTCAGGGTTTAACCTGCATGTGCTCAACAAATTCGGTGGTATACGCCTGTTTCCAGTCGGTATCCGCGTTTAGCAGTTTGGCGTTGACCATGAAATCACGGGTTTTCTGCCAGCGCGCTTCAGTCATGGTGCCCCAGCCCTGCGACGCCGCATCGCCGCCATCAATCAGGTGATGCTCTTTGATTTGCTGAACGCCCCAGGCCAGCAGGTCGTCAGTCATTTTCGGGTTATCCTTTTTGATCAGCGCGTTACCGGCCGCCGGGTTTTGCAGATAACTCACCCAGCCTTCCATCGATGCCTGCACAAATTTCGCCATTGCCTCTTTGCGGCTGCTGATAAGATCTGGACGGGTGATCAGAATGCCGCCATAAGGCGGATAGCCGTGCTCCGAGAACAGGAAGAAATTAGATTTCACACCTGCCTTTCGCGCCTGAAACACTTCAGAGCTGACGTACGCCTGCTGCGCCACGTTCTCGTCCGCGACAAAAGGCTGAATATTGAAGGTATACGGGCGAACCTGAGAATCGCTGAGCTGATAGCGTGCTTTAAGCCACGGCCACCAGGTCGATTGCCCGGAGCTGGAAACGAGAATAGTTTTATCTTTCAGGCCGTCGAGCGACGTCACGGACGCGTGGGTCAGTAACCCCTGCGGGTCGAACTGGAAAGGCGCCGCGATGGCTTTGGCCTGAAAACCACGCTGCACCGATTCGAGCAACTGGAGGTCATAACCGATAATCACGTCAGCGCGTTTTGATAACAGCAACTGCATGCCGTTGATCTGCGGGCCGCCGGACTGAATGCTGACATCCAGCCCGTAACGTTTGTAAATGCCCGTCGCCAGCGCCTGATAATAGCCGCCCTGTTCAGCCTGCGCGTACCAGGAAGTCAGCAGCGCGATTTTCTCATCGGCCTGCGCCGACAGGGAGAAAGCGCCAGTGATCAGCGTGCTCAGCACGCAGCAAGACAGGGGAATGCGGGAAATTGACTTCATTGCTCCTCTCCTAATCATCGCCGGAGGGAGGATAAGCAAACGCGGCTCAGCCCCCCTGACCAGCTCAAAATGAACCGCGAAATGGTTGCTGAGCAATGTCCCGCGCAGTTACCTGCACTGACCGCTTCTACTCACTTTTAACTATACAAAAACGATGCCAACTTCGCAGATGCGCTTTCCCTGCGGCTTGACGGGATAATTACGTCTCACGCCCTGCAACCTTTGATTCATCACAGAGCGTGAAGCACCAAAAGCGTGCAATCAGTGCCGTTCACGCCCCGCCGTTTGGATCTGGCTGAATAACATCTCCAGTTGTTTGAGCATCATCGAAGCGGCAAGAGAAAGCTGCCGTGAAGGGGCAACGCACAGGGACAGCGTGAAGGTTTTTAATTGCGGATCGGTCAGCGGAATAAACTGCAACTCGTCGCTTTCCACTTCATCCATGATATCGAGCCAGCACAGAATGCCGATGCCCATTTTCTCTTTAATCAGCGAACGGATCATGTGGATGTTATTGGACACCGCGACTTCGCGAACCCTGTCACCGTTGATATTCATCAGCGCCTGCACCGGTTCGGCCAGCATCAGCGGTGCGGCGGGCAGGATAAACGGATATTCCATGCACTGATTGAAACGCACGCCGCTTCTGTCGCCCAGCGGATGCCCTTTCGGCACCACAATGCCCAGCTCAATTTCGGCGAAAGCACGCACCTGCAACTCACGGGAACTTTGCGGATTCAGCATCAGTCCGAAGTCAGCATCGCCGGACATCAGCGCCTGCTGGATATCCACGTTGTTCATGGTGGTCAGCGTGAACGAAATATTCGGATAATCGACGTGCACTTTTTTGAGCATCGACGAGAAAAATTGCCGGTTGATGGCATCGATGGTGGCAATCCGTACGTGCCCGCGCCGCAACCCGCGCAGATCGTCGAGCTGTTCCAGAACACGCGAAAAATCCTTTTTCCAGTTATTGGCAGCATGCAGCAACAGCTCCCCCGCCGCCGTCAACCGTAAACCTGTGGGATGACGTTCAAACAGCGGCATCGCCAGTTCCTTTTCAACCCGCAATATCTGCCGGTCAATTGACGATGCGGCAACATGCAGGGTTTCGGACGCCTTACGAAACGATCCCTGACGGGCAACCTCGGTGAAGTACAGCAGAAATCGGGAGAATGCGAACATAGGGAGTGCTCTCTTTTATGCAACGGGATGTGCGAATCAAAGCGCTGGACGCAACAGTTTTATAACAATAACGTAGCTTTCAATGCAACGGGAACAATCGTTTCACCGCTTATCTGCCCGGCTCTGCGCAGTCATTTGCGTAAGACAGCGGGTTTTGCGGTGAACGGATCGACGCCCCTTTTATGAATGATTCATCAGAGAAAATACGGTAAATGACGATGAAAGATGCCGGATTAATTCCTGTCACAATTAAAACCGTGAAGTTAAATGGTAAGGGTAATATTTCCGTGCAGCTTATTGCGCAGGACGACAATCTATTACCGCCTTATTTTCCCGGCGCGCACATTGACGTTTTTATTCCGAAACTCGGCCCGCGGCAATATTCTCTTTGCGGTGAAAACGGCAACGGGGAATATTACGAAATCTGCGTGAAACTGGCAGAATACTCCACCGGCGGATCGCACTTTATTCATCATCATTTCCGCCCCGGTGACAGCCTGACCATTTCGGCGCCGCGCAATCATTTCCCTTTGCCTGACGCCGGTAAATATCTCTTCTTTGCCGGTGGTATCGGCATCACGCCGCTGCTGGCAATGGCTGAACACATTGCGAAGCAACAGATTGAATTTGAACTGCATTACTCTGTTTCAGACAGTGAACACATCGCGTTTCTGCCGCGCTTAACTACGCCCGCCTTAGCGAAAAATGTCTTTATACATGACAGCAGAGCAAACGATTCCCTGCGCCATAACACGCCGCTGAGTTTATGTCAGCCGGATGAGAACACGCGGGTACTGGCCTGCGGGCCGGACGGATTTATTCAGCGTCTTGAAGACATTATGCGCACCCATCACTGGCAGGAAAATCAATTATCTTTCGAGCGGTTCAGTAATGCAAATATTGGTAAGGATGCAGAAAATCAGGCATTTCATATCCAGCTTAACTCCACCGGGCAACGTTATTTAGTCGGCCCGAAACAGAGCATTGCTGAAGTCTTATTAAGCGCCAGATTCGATATTATGCTGTCTTGCGAACAGGGTATTTGCGGTTCCTGTATTACTGACGTGATCGACGGTATTCCCGATCACCGCGACTGCGTGCTGACAGATGAAGAGAAAGCCGAGAACACGCAAATAACGCTGTGCTGTTCACGTTCCAAAAGTCCCGTTCTGGTTCTCGACCTGTAATGTCAACACGGAGCGACACAATGAACCTACCCGATCCCACCACATCGCTGAACGGCATTGCCAACGCTCGTCTGCCCGCGTGGCTGCTTCCCGCCGGATGGCCTTTACAGGCTGGCGAACCGGTTACGGCAGATCTGCGTTTTGACACAGGCAAAATTGCATCCGTGACGCCTTATCAGCCAGATCAACATGATTTGTGGAACGCACACGGCACACTGGCGCTGCCGGGGCTGATTGAACCCCACGCCCATCTCGATAAAACCTTCACCATTGCCCGCAGCAGCCCGTCGACACCCGGTCTGCTGGCGGCGATTGAAACCCTGCATCAGGATCGTCAGCACTGGACGGCGGATGATTTGCGTCAGCGTGCCCGCAAGGGTCTGGCGTGGGCAGCGGCGAATGGTGTGACCCGTTTACGCACCCACATTGACTGGTTCGACGTGGCTCCGCCGCTGGCCTGGCTTGAACTGGGCGAGATGGCGCACTCCGGCGTCACGCTGGAACGGGTCGCGCTGGCGCCGCTGAGCCTTTTCGCCGACGCCAGCACGGCTGACCGCATTGCCCGCGCAGTCGCAGAAAGCGGAAAGCATTGTCTGCTGGGCGGATTTATTCACTCCTCAAACTGGGATCCGGCGGCGATGCGCAATCTGATGCAAAGCGCCTCACGCTGGAAACTGAATCTGGATTTGCATATCGACGAGGAGCTTTCGCCGGTGGCATACGGCCTGAGCTGGCTGGCTGATTACCTGTCACAAACTGATTTCAGCGGCCACATCTGTTGCAGCCACGGCTGTGCGCTGGCTTCGGGCAGTGAACAACAGGCGCAGGAGATTTTGAGTTTGCTGGCGGCGCAGCGCGTCACCCTGATTGCGCTGCCGATGACCAACCTGTTGTTACAGGATGCCGTCACCGGCCGCACGCCGCGCCAGCGCGGCATCACCCTGCTGAAAGAAGCGCAGACGGCGGGCGTTCCGCTGCTGCTCGGCTGCGATAACGTACAGGACGCTTTTTGTCCGGCGGGCAGTTATGACCCACTGGATACGCTGAGCTGCGCCCTGTTCGCGCTTCAGCTGGATGACGTTTTTGATCAGCAGTCACGGCTTATATGCGATGCCGGCGCACTGACCGGTGAGACGCCAGCCGCCCTGCCGCTTTCCCCCGGCAGCGATGCCAGTCTGGTTCTCTTTCCGGGCAGCGACAGCCGGACCTGGCCTTTACACAGCGCAGCCCGCCTGGTTATCCGCCACGGCAGGCTGACCCACCAACGCACCTGGAATCAGGAGTTATCCCATGAGTCTTGAAGCGGGAGCGGGCAAACCGCTCGCCCGATATGCCGCATGGCGTCGCGCCGGTGATTTCGTTTTTCTCTCCGGCATCATTCCCGTCAACCCGCAGATGGCAACTATCGTGCGTGGTTTTCAGGATATCCCCGCCGAAGCGCGGCTGCTGCTGGGCGAAACCGGCGAATTCTCCACCGATGCCAAGCAGGGGCCGATCCTCGCTCAGAGCTGGTATGTGCTGGAAAGCATCCGCCACACCATCGAAGACGCGGGCGGGCAAATGAGCGATGTGATCAAGCTGGTGCAGTATTTTCGCAATCTCGATCACTTCCCGTATTACAGCCGGGTCAGAAAACTTTTTTATCCCGGACAACCGCCGGTTTCCACCGTGGTGCAGGTCAGTGAAATGCTGCCAGATGCCGGGGTGCTGATTGAAGTCGAAGCCACCGCCTGGTTACCGCAATCCCGCTCAACCCAATAACGTCAGACCCGAGGCACAGCATGATTAACGGTTATATCCCTGCAAATCGTTTTCTCCCTTTTCTGAGCTGGACGGCCATCGCTGCCCTGCCTGATAAAGCCAATACGGTGATCGTCCTGCCGACCGGCGCGATTGAGCAACACGGCCCGCATCTGCCGTGTTCGGTGGACAGCGTGATCTCCTCCGGTGTGGCGGGTCACGCGCTGGCGCGGCTGGCGCAAGATATTCCGGCTTACGCCATTCCTCCGATCACCTACGGCAAATCTGACGAACACCTGAATTTCCCCGGTACGCTGACCTTAACCGGCGACACGCTGTTGCAGACGATTTTAGAAATTGCCGAATCGCTGTACCGCGCCGGATTCCGCAAGCTGCTGATGATTAACGGTCATGGCGGACAACCGCAGGTGCTGCAAATGGCCTCGCGGGAAATGCGCCTGCGTCACGGCGACATGATCATGATCCCGCACGACGTGTTCCGCGTGCCGAATGTGGAAAACCAGTTCCTGAGTCCGCTGGAGCAAAAAATGGCGATGCACGCCGGTCACAGCGAAACCGCGGTAATGCTGGCACTGGCACCGGAATGTGTCCACATCGAACACGCGGTCGCCAATTATCCGCCGGAGTTCCCGTGCCCGACGCTGTCATCAGGCCGTCCTGCCGCCGCCTGGGCTTCCTATGATTTTGGTCCGAGTGGCGTGATCGGCGACCCGACCGGCGCGACCGCTGAACAGGGTCATGCAATCCTTGATTCGCTGGCGGCGAGCTGGGCGCAGGCGATCACCGAAATCCATCACATGCAATGGAAAGCCCGCAGCGAGCCCACCTGGGGAAAACACCACTGGAACGGCTTTGTGCAAACCAGCTTCACTCCTCCTTCGTCTTCTCTGGCCTCTGAATAAAGGAATTCTCACGATGAAAACACAGCATCCCTTCACTTACAGCCTGCTGGCCGTGCTGCTGGCCGGGGTTTCCACCTCCGGCATGGCGGAAGAGAAATTTACCTTTCTGACCAACTGGTACGCGCAGGCGGAGCATGGTGGTTTTTACGAGGCGCAGGCCAAAGGGTTGTACAAAACCGCCGGTCTGGATGTCAGCATCAAAATGGGCGGCCCGCAGGTTAACGTGATGCAACTGATGGCCGCCGGACAGGCTGACTGTACGCTCGGCGACAACGGTCAGGCGCTGGAAACCTGGCAGGCAGGCGTACATGCGGTGACCGTGGCGACAGTGTTCCAGCATTCGCCGACGGTGTTTATCAGCCATGACAAAGTGGAGAAAGGTCAGGCGCTGAAAGACAAAACCTTCCTGCTGGCGACGGAGGCTTATACCTCTTTCTGGCCGTGGGCGAAGAGTGAACTGGGGCTGGGGAGCGCCAAAATCCGCCCTTACACCTTCAGCGTGCAGCCCTTCCTGGCGGACAATAATCTGGTGCAACAGGGTTATGTCACCTCCGAGCCTTTCTCGATCGAAAAAGGCGGCAAACCGTTCTACGTCTACATGCTCAGCGACTGGGGTTATCCGCCGTACGGCAACTCGATTATCTGCATGGCGGATACCGTTAAAAAACGCCCGGCAGCGGTGGCGGCTTTCGTGAAAGCCTCGATGCAGGGCTGGAAAGAATATTTGCAGGATCCGACCGCGGGCAACCAGCTAATCACCCAGGCCAACCCGCGTATGGGAGCCGACCAGATTGCCTTCGGTATCGCGCAGATGAAGAAGTATGAGCTGGTGACCGGCGGCGACGCGCAAACCAGCGGTATCGGCATCATCACGGAACCACGTCTGAAAAAGACCTGGGACATGCTGGTGAAAAACAAACTGATCGACGCGGATAAAGTGCCGTTTGAGCAGACTTATACCCTCGACATGATCAAAGACGCGAAGGTAATGCCATGAATTCAGCCCCCAAACTGACCGTGATGAGCGATGTCCGCTCAGCCAATCCTCCGCCGGTTCCGGCTATCGAAGTGCTGTCGGCGGAGAAAATTTACAGCAACGGCACGCGCGCTCTTTTGCCGGTCAATCTGACCATCAATCAGGGCGAATTCGTCACCCTGCTCGGCCCGTCAGGATGTGGCAAAAGTACACTGCTGAAAATGGTCGCCGGGCTGACAGAACCCAGCGACGGCAAGCTGGTGCTGTGGCGGCGCGACAGCCGGGAAAAAACACAGGTGCCGCTGTCGTTCGTGTTTCAGGAAGCCACGCTGATGCCGTGGAGCAATGTGAAAAATAACGTGCGCCTGCCGCTGGATCTCGCCGGTGTTCCCCGCGCCGAAGCCAACACCCGCGTCAGTGAGGCGCTGGAGCTGGTCGGTCTGGGTAAATTTGCCAGCGTCCTGCCACGCGAATTGTCGGGCGGTATGCAGATGCGTGTGTCGATTGCCCGCGGGCTGGTGACGCGTCCGAAACTGCTGCTGATGGATGAACCTTTCGGCGCGCTGGATGAAATCACCCGCAACAAGCTCGACAGCGATCTGCTGCGCCTGTGGCGGGAACAGGGGCTGACGGTGGTGTTCGTCACCCACTCGATCCACGAAGCGGTGTTTCTGTCGCAGCGGGTGATCATGATGGCCGCCCGTCCGGGGCGCGTGGTGGAAGATATCGCCATTACCGAACCCTTCCCGCGCAGCGAAGATTTTCGCGTCAGTCCGGCGTTTTCACGCTATGCGAAGCAGTTACAAGACAGCCTGCTGCAAGCCAGCCAATCGGGTATGGAGTAACGGTATGCAAACTCAAAAAGCTTCTCCGTGGATCAACAACCCCACGTTTCGCAAAGTGCTGTATCCGGCGGTGGTCGCCGTGGTGGTGATTTTGCTGTGGCAGGGTTGGGTGAGCTATTTCAAAATCCCTCAGTTTCTGGTGCCGTCACCGGTGGTAATGCTGCAAAGCCTGTGGACCAATCTGGGTCCGCTGATGATGTCGCTGCTGTTTACGCTGAAAATCACCCTGATCTCGTTTTTGCTCTCGATCGTCATAGGTTCGTTAGTGGCTTTCGTGCTGGTGCAGAACCGCTTTGTGGAAACCGCACTGTTTCCGTACATCGTGTTTTTGCAGGTGACGCCGATCGTGGCCATCGCGCCGCTGATCATTATCTGGGTCAAGGACACCACCCTGTCGCTGGTGGTGTGTTCCACACTGATGGCGGTGTTCCCGATTATTTCAAATACCACGCAGGGGCTGCGCAGCGTATCACCGGGTCTGCTGAGCTATTTCCAGCTGAACCACGCCAGCCGTCTGCAGATCCTCATCCGCTTACGCATTCCTTCTGCCCTGCCGTATTTTTTCGGCGCGCTGCGCATTTCAAGCGGCTTGTCGCTGATCGGTGCCGTCGTGGCTGAATTCGTGGCGGGCACCGGCGGCAATAACACCGGTCTGGCCTATCAGATATTGCAGGCGGGATATCAGCTGGACATTCCGCTGATGTTTGCCGCGCTGCTGCTCATTTCACTCACCGGTATCGCCCTGTTTGGCGTGATGTCGTGGATTTCGAAACGCGTCCTCAGCGCGTGGCATGAAAGCGAAGCCGTGCAATCTCATTAACCTCATTTAATTCAGGCAGGAAGAATATGAACAGTGAACAACGTCAGCACGCGCTTGCCCTGATTCAGCAGGCGCTTCCCGATCTCGACTGGACTTTGCAGGCGACAAAGGTCAAACGCCTTTCGCGCGATTTTCACTGGTTCAGTCCCGTTCTCAAACAGCAGCTGGAAGATAAACAGGCCGATGCGGTGGTCAGGCCGCGCAGCGAAGAAGAGCTGATTTTGCTGGTGAAAGCCTGCGTTCAGTACCAGTTACCGCTGATTTTGCGCGGCGGCGCGACCGGCAACTACGGCCAGCTGGTGCCGCTGGAAGGCGGCATTCTGGTGGATATGACCGGCTTTAATCAGGTTTGTGAACTGGCTGATGGCGTGGTGCGAGCTCAGGCGGGGATCCGGCTGGCACAGATTGAAACCCTGACCCGTTCGGCAGGCTGGGAGCTGCGCTGTATGCCCTCCACTTACCGGCTCGCCAGCCTCGGCGGCTTGTACGGCGGCGGTTTTGGCGGTATCGGCTCAATCAACTACGGCCCGCTCGGCGCACAGGGCAATGTGCTCAGCGTTAAAGTCATGACCATGGAAGCCGAACCGCGCATTTTGCACGTTCCTGCCCCGCAGGCACTGCTGCTGCATCATGCCTACGGCAGCAACGGCATTGTGCTCGAGGTTGAACTGGCGCTGGCACCGGTTCATGAGTGGATTGAACGGCTGGACGTTTTCGATGATTTTACCGATGCACTGGATTACGCCAACGCCTTTGCCCGTTCACCGGGGCTGGTTAAACGCCAGCTGGCGCTGTTCGCCGCGCCGATCCCGTCATACTTCAGCCATCTGAACGGACATTATCGGGCCAGCCAGCACGCAGTGATCAGCGTGATTGCGCAGGAAAGCGAAGGTTTTTGCGCCTCTCTGCTGGAAAAATACCGCGGTCACAGCGCCGTGCGTCAGTCCGCCGCTGAAGCACGCGAGGCCAATGCGTCGCTGATGGAATATTGCTGGAACCACACCACCTTGCACGCGCTGAAAATCGACAGCACCCTGACCTATTTACAGACGGCGTTTAATTACACGAACTATCGCCAGCAGATTATCGATATGGCGAATTTATTTGGCGATGAAGTTATTTCACATATAGAGTTCCTGCGTGACAACGACGGAAATATAACCGCCAGCGGTTTACAATTAGTGCGTTATTCCACCGAAGAAAGACTGAACGAAATAATGATGACTTTCCGTGATTACGAAGTAAAAATAAATAACCCGCATGTTTATCAAATTGAAGATGGTAAACAGGGAGAAATTAAACCTGACGTCGTTTCGGTTAAAAAGTGCCTTGACCCCAGTGGATTACTCAACCCCGGCAAACTCCGCGGCTGGGATGTCCGCGACACCCTGATATTAGATAACGATCCTCTGTTATTGAATGAATGAAAAAAAGCCCGCTTAACAACATTAAGCGGGCTTTTTGCTTTCAAACGATGAGTTCAGATCAGACTTGAGATCAAGGTTCAGATCAAAGCTCGAATCGGTCCAGATTCATCACTTTGGTCCACGCCGCGACAAAGTCTTTCACGAACTTCTCTTTGGCGTCATTGCTGGCGTAAACCTCAGCGTTGGCACGTAATATGGCATTCGAGCCAAACACCAGATCGGCACGCGTGGCGGCGAATCTGACTTCTCCGCTGACACGATCACGGCCTTCGAAACGTTCGCCGGTGCTATCCGTCGGTTTCCATTCGGTACGCATATCCAGCAGATTCGCGAAGAAATCGGTGTTCAGTTCACCGGTTTTTTCCGAGAACACGCCCAGATTGCTGCCGTCGTAGTTAGCCCCCAGCGCACGTAATCCGCCCACCAGCACCGTTAATTCCGGCACGGTCAGGGTCAGTTGCTGCGCCTTGTCGATCAGCAGATTCTCTGTCGAGGTATTGGCTGATTCACCGCGGTAGTTTCGGAAACCGTCCGCTTTCGGTTTCAGCAATTCAAACGACTCAACATCCGTCTGATCCTGACGCGCATCCACACGACCCGGCGTAAATGGCACTTCGATATCAACGCCAGCCGCTTTCGCTGCCTTTTCAACACCAACCACACCGGCCAGCACGATCACATCCGCCAGTGACACTTTTTGTACTGACTGCTGGATAGATTCCAGAGCAGGCAGCACGCGGGCTGCAACGGCATTCACGTCCCAGTCTCTTTGCGGACGCAGCGCCAGACGTGCACCGTTCGCGCCTCCGCGTTTGTCGCCGCCACGGAAGGTCGATGCCGACGCCCACGCCACTGATACCAGTTCACTGACGCTCAGACCTGACGCGGCAATTTTCTCTTTCAGTTGCGCGATATCCGCACCTGTCGGGTGATACACCGGAACCGGCAACGGATCCTGCCAGATGAGATCTTCTTTCGGCACTTCCGGTCCGATATAACGGGCTTTTGGTCCCATATCGCGGTGGGTCAGTTTGTACCATGCGCGGGCAAAGGCTTCGTTGAAGGCCTGCGGATCGCCGTGGAAACGACGGGAAATCTTCTCGAATTCCGGGTCAAAACGCAGCGTCAGGTCAGTCACCAGCATGGTCGGTTTGCGTTTTTTCGACGTATCGAACGGATCAGGAATAATATCCGGCGCATCGGCGGCTTCGAACTGAATCGCACCCGCCGGACTGCGGGTCTGCACCCACTCGTATTTGAACAGGTTCTCGAAAAAGTAATTGCTCCACTGCGTCGGGGTCTGCGACCAGATCACTTCCAGACCGGAGGTGATGGCATCCGCGCCGACGCCGCTGCCGTGGCTGCTTTTCCAGCCCAGACCTTGTGATTCAATCGGTGCGGTTTCAGGGTCAACACCCACCTGATCGGCAGGACCTGCGCCGTGCGTTTTACCGAGTGTGTGACCACCGGCGATTAACGCGACGATCTCTTCATCGTTCATGCCCATATTGCCGAACGTGGCACGAATGGCCGGCGCAGCGGAAGCCGGATCACCACTGTGATTCGGGCCTTCCGGGTTGACGTAAATCAGCCCCATTTCCGTAGCGCCCAGCGGTGATTTCGCCAGTTCCTCAGGATGACGATGTTCCAGCCAGGTGGTTTCGTCGCCCCAGTTGATATCCTGATCCGGTTCCCAGACGTCTTCACGACCGGCACCAAAACCGAAGGTGCGGAAACCGGAGTTTTCCAGCGCCACGTTACCCGCCAGAATATACAAATCGGCCCAGGAAATTTTCTGACCGTATTTTTGTTTCACCGGCCACAACAGACGGCGTGCTTTATCCAGACTGACGTTATCCGGCCAGGAGTTGAGTGGTGCGAAACGTTGCTGCCCGCGACCTGAACCGCCGCGCCCGTCAACGGAGCGATAAGTTCCGGCGCTGTGCCATGCAAGACGAATGAACAGACCGATATAACTGCCCCAGTCCGCCGGCCACCAGGGCTGCGACGCAGTGAGCACCCCTTTGAGGTCGGCTTTTAATGCGGAGTAATCTAATTTGGCGAATTCTTTGCGGTAATCAAAAGTTTCGCCCAACGGGTTTGAGCGATTTGAGTGCTGGTTCAGCAGGTCAACCCTGAGCTGGTTAGGCCACCAGTCACGATTATTGGTCCCGCCGCCAGAGGCTTTATTGGTGTTTCCTTCATGGAAAGGACATTTACCGGCACTGGCTTCTCTGTCTGCTTCAACAATTGGCTTTGCGTCGTTTGCTTCTTCATCAATAGAACTGCTCATGCTCACACTCCTGTTATGTAGTCTCATTGCTACTCTATACGCGGATTTAAACAACTCACATCTGAATCACCCTATGTATTTGATAGACTTTGCCTTAGGACTTATGTGCGATTTTTGCGTGTTTAATCACCTAAATGCTTTTTGCTCTGATTATAGAATAGCCACTTAATCGCCGGGGCTTCTTTGCGAGTGTCGCAAAATGAAAAAAGCCCGCCTGAGTTTCCAAAGGCGGGCTTTTGTTTTCTTAAAACTTTCTTCAGCGGTTACTCACGCCAGCCCATCGCAGGCGCAACGTGTTTGAGAATCGATTCAATCACATGCACGTTGTAATCCACGCCGAGCTGATTCGGCACGGTGAGCAATAACGTATCGGCTTCGGCAATCGCTTCATCCTTTTTGAGCTGTTCGATCAAAAACTCAGGAGAAGCCGCGTAGCTGCGTCCGAAAATTGCCCGGGTTTTCTCGTCGAGGAAACCGACTTTATCGCCGTCATTACTGCTGCCGCCGAAATAAGCACGGTCACGGTCATCCATCAGGGCAAAAATGCTGCGACTGACCGATACCCGTGGCGTACGCGTGTGTCCCGCTTCGGCCCAGGCTTCGCGATAGGCGCGAATTTGTTTCGCCTGCTGAATGTGGAACGGCTCGCCGGTTTCGTCATCTTTCAGCGTCGAGCTCTGCAGATTCATCCCCAGTTTCGCCGCCCAAACAGCGGTGGCGTTTGAACCCGCGCCCCACCAGATACGATCACGCAAGCCTTCAGAATGCGGTTCCAGACGCAACATTCCCGGTGGATTTGGAAACATCGGTTGCGGATTCGGTTTCGCAAAACCTTCGCCACGCAGCGCATCCAGCAGCACTTCGGTGTGACGCCGCGCCATATCCGCTTCCGTCTCCCCTTCTGCGGGCTGGTAGCCAAAATAGCGCCAGCCGTCGATCACCTGTTCCGGCGAACCCCGGCTGATACCCAGCTGCAAACGCCCGCCGGAGATCAGATCTGCCGCGCTGGCACTTTCCGCCATATACAGCGGATTTTCGTAACGCATATCGATAACACCGGTGCCGATCTCAATCTTGCTGGTCTTCGCGCCGACCGCCGCCAGCAGCGGGAACGGTGAAGCGAGCTGACGGGCAAAATGATGCACGCGGAAATACGCGCCGTCTGCGCCCAGTTCTTCGGCTGCGACAGCCAGATCGATAGATTGCAGCAACGCATCCGCCGCCGAGCGGGTGCCTGACTGAGGCGATGGCGTCCAGTGACCAAATGATAAAAACCCAATATTTTTCATCGTAAATGCATCCTCAAAGTGCGCAAAGCGATGTGCCAGCCCGCTCGTTTGAGGACTGGCGAAATGATACGTTTACTTTACGCGTCTCAGGATGAGAATAAATATCAGTTGTTTAACAAAGCGGTTCAGTTTATTTGAAGGACATGGGTCATTTTTGCTTATTTTTTAGTAACCTGAACAAAAACTCTCCCATCGAAACGCAGAAGTAAAAAAACCGTTGCTCCCGACTTCATCCCCCGTTATTATGCGCCCCGTTCACACGATTCCTCTGTAGTTCAGTCGGTAGAACGGCGGACTGTTAATCCGTATGTCACTGGTTCGAGTCCAGTCAGAGGAGCCAAATTTGAGAAGCCCGCCTAAGGAACTTAGGCGGGCTTTTTGTGTTTGGGGGATTGAGGGAGAGGCAGTTATGAGCGCGGGGCGGAAGTTCGCAGTTGATCTCGCAGCCAAATACTCACATTACTAACATTGCAGCGTGTTAATCTACAGGGAGCAGATCAGTACCACTCGAATTAAGATAAATTCAGAAGAGATGCAAAAAAGCCCCATATCAAACGGAGCTTTTAAGAAATTAATCTTTATACTTCTTGGAAGATATTAATTTTGTTTTATTTTCTGCTGCGAGTGTTAAAGGTGAGCTTACATCGGAAACGTGGAAGCGCTCCAAATGATTCTCGATAAATCTTTGCCCTTGATTTGTTAGTCTATCAATGCTCTCGTTAAGATTTACAATGTCTCTGTTCAACTCTTCGAGGAAACGAGTGGATGTGGTTATTATATTACCCATTTTAGTATCGACAGCTTTGATTAGAATATCCTTTGCTCTTTCATTATCACCAAATTTTTCTTCTATCCTAAGGAAGTCATTCATTGCTTCTTCAATAGCTGTATCCTGAAGTTCTTTATACTGAATAGTTTTATCATATACTAGTTGCTGAGCTCGCTCCTTGAGTTCAAGTTGCATATGCCCTATGGCGTTTATAGTTTCTACATTTAACTTAGTAAGTTGTTCAAGATAAAGGGCAATAGCAGCAGTGGTTCGCTCCATACGCTCAAACTCTTTATCTTTTTTCCATTCTTGGATTTCAGCTACAGCCTTTTCAATTTCACGCACCCTACGAACTTCAAGATCAACTTCTAGCTCTTTCTCTTGAGAGCTTAATTGATGTTTCAGCTCCATTTCTTTAGTTTTGAATTCGTGTTCAGTTCTTGATTGAGCTGTTAACGTATCTATATTACGTTTGTGAGCGGAATCTTGTGAGGATTCAGCTCTCTCATGATATCTTGTTTTAAGCGGCTCAGAAGCCCAATCACACAAAACTTCAATTGGCTTACTCACACAACTAAGAAGGGCATTCCCTACATTACTTAACCAGCCCATTTTGCTCTCCCAATAATTTATTGAATAATCTATCAAAAAGAACCTGTTCTTTTCGTCTCAAGTAATTGATTTCTTCCATTCTATCCTTGTCTCTTTCAAAGACTGACAATATACTTCCAATTTGGTTTACTTTATCATCTAGAAAAAAAACATAAGAATTTGAAGTGCCTCTGGAATGTTTGAAGCCAACAAACTCTTTGGCAATATATTTCAGCTTCTTTTTCGTATTAATATCTTCAAAATCAGTAATATTATTAGAGATTTTTTCTAGATTATTGCTGATGAAAATAGAGTATTCCCTTTCAAAAGAAAGGAATAAAAGACTCTCATTTTTCTCATATTGAAACAAACAAGAAAATAATTGAGGGTGTTCATTTATACTACGCGAGACTAGGTCCTCTCTTGCCTCTCGTAAAGCTGTTAACAGCTCGGTCAGTGACTTTCTCATCGGTTCTTGAGTAATTTTGGCTTCTGTTAATTTTAACCGTATAACTAAGTAAAACGTGCTCACTAAGGTTTCAATAGCACCGCGATATAATGCATTTTCTACGGTTTTAAATTTTCCAACCAAATGCAAAACATTTATTAATTGCCTTACGTGAGCACTTTTTTTCATTCTAAGTTATCAGAAGATAAATTAGGTTTGCTTAATTTCGCCTCAGAACGAATTTTCCCAATAGTATCAAGCGTATGCTCTTCAATTAAGCTGCTACTGAGATCTAAGCTTTTAGTATAACTATCGACTAGTTCTTTTAACCATTTTGAAGCAACTGACTGATCAACTTGAGATTCACTGAGTGTCTCTGAAACCTCTTTCAGGGTCTCAGAAAAAAATTTTGAACGTTCTTTTCGCAAGTCCTCTTGTAAAGTACTAGCGAACTTAATTTCTTCTTTATATGCCTTAACAAGTTCAAGATAGTTTTTCTCAAAAGTGTACAAAACTTCTAGCTTGTTTTTAAGTCGCTCTAGACTGACATAGTCGTTTAGATCTTTTTTAAGCACTTCTGTTAATTGTTTGTTGATTGAGTCATCAGCACCTGATGCTTTGACTGCCGAAGATATTAGCTGAGCGAGATCTGTCATATCTTGTTATCCGTTTGGTTTATAGTCATTTTATCTTACATATTTATACATGTTTGCATGAATCAAAATCAAAGGAAAATTTTTCTTTTTCATTAAAAATTTTGAATAGTCATAGGGTTGGCTGATATTTTAGTTTTGCACTGAACACTCGCCTTTGCTCTGGTCAAACGTGAACCATTACAGTCAGCTTCTCACGGCACATGCCAGAACTTCAGCACTGTTAGTTCGTCCGCTTCTGCCACATACCACCCCAAAAGGATGTTATTGGGCTACTACGAGCGATAATCTGTTGTGCTATATGACGCTTTTTAAGGAGCATGCAAAATATGTTCGACCATTCTACCCACCCCGAAGTCGCCGAATGGTTTGCAAGGTTCGGTGTCGCGGAGGTGTCATATAGCGGGTGTTCCGTCGACCTGACCAACGAACCGCCTGAGCACTGGTTTTACAAGCGCAATAAGTTGCGGCCTGAAAGCCTGAAACTGGAATTGCGCATCCCATCTAGCGGGAACTGGTTGGTCGACCTGTCGCGTCATGACAATCTGTTCAACATTCAGTGGCGCCCGAATGATGACTTGCGCATCGAGTCGGCACAACTGCGCTATCAAAAATTGATCAAATGGCCCCGGCTATACAGCCTCATGGATTTTCCCCTGCTGGCTGGGCAACTTGAGCAATGCCTGGATATGCGCTTCCTGCGGCATGCCAATTTCGGAGCGCGCTTGCTCGAACCCGAGGCGCTGTCGTGCAATTCCAAAATCCGTCAATGGTTAGCCCCCTGTGCCGACACTTTTGGATGGAACAGAAAAATGCAGCCGGAGTAGCGGGTATGGCGTGGCGTCCTCACCAAACCTCCGGGTTTATTGGGTCCCTACCCTCTGCACTTACTTCAAAAGTAAGTGCATTCATTGAATTCTTAGAAGCTGAGATACAAGCCACGTGCGAAGCGATTTTCCTGCCCGGACTTCATGCCCTTATAAACATTACACAATCTTATGTATTCATCAGTTTCCGCCTGAAATCATCACATTGAGCGTCTGAATCGTCGTCACCCCCGCTACAAACCTGCCTGTCGGTCGGCTTGAATTCGGTCAGTCACTCATCCGATCTCTGCATAAGAAATACCATTTTCAGTAATGGCGAGAAATATTTTTTTATCATTAATTTCAATTGATTAAAAACATCACACTGACTGATGCTGGCGAAAAAGACACGACACACTGCGACATAACCCATTGAGATTTCATTGACTTGCCACTTGCGGCACTGCACATCTCCTCTTTTTTCGCTGCCAGATAATTCTTAATATTTTTTTATGGGTTGATTGATCTTCTTTGCTTTGTTGCTATTGTTGATTAAGTCAGCAATGACGTGCAGCGAAAACAATAATTAGCTCTCATTATGGAACACATACTCATATGAACATTTGACTGTGTTTTTTAAAAAAGGCGTGCCTGCATGTCAGGACATGTCGCTGATAATAATCATTCCACTTTGCCCCTTTGAAATATTAAGGTCTCGCAGACTATTGCCCGAAGTTATTTATGGCAGACACTGTGACACCCTGCTCCCAATATCAGGCTGAAAAAGTTTGGTTTCTGTTTATTCAACAAACTAACTTAACAATGATTCAATCATTGTATGGATCCTGATGGCATTCTTTCTCAATGCCATTTGCGCAGCCTTATGTCTGAATTTTATTGGGTGCCGATGATATGACTACACAAACTTATACAGCAGATGAAAAAAGTATTATTAAAAACGTTATCAACCAGTATGGAAATAAAGGGGTTTTTATTATTGAACCCGGCAACACTGAGTTGGTGAATTTTTATGATATCCAGCTAAAACTTTCCGGTTTGACATCGGGGCGCTCCCCCCAATTTACGCAGTGCTGGCAGGAAACCAAACGACTTAAACGCAGTGCCGGCCTGCTGAGCCAGGCAGCCACTGACACTGTCAGGCCGGTATACAGCATTGTGCGCGTTGATACTGTGGACGGGAAAAACTACCGCACCGATGCCGTTGGCTCACTCCCCGTTTCTGCCACCAATGTGACACAAACACTGGGATTATTTGACGGCGAGGCCAGTAATACCGGTGCGGTGAAATATACCCAGAACTTCGTTAACGCGTCAGACTGCGTCATCAGCGCAGACGGCGTATATCCGGGTGTGGCCGGTTCCCCGGTGACGGTAATTTATACTTTCGCGCAAACCATTAATAATCAGACTTTTTACGGCGCGGAAATCATTACTACCCAGAGTTACCCGAAAGAAATATTCAATGACTCCCCGCGAACGATTAAAAATCCCAACGAAATTAAAATCTGCTTAACGCGCGACGAGCCTGACTGCGATTACCGGCAAACCAGTTCATGGGACGGCATCGTCAGCGTCCCGATTAAAGGCTACATCACCTACGGCGGGGATATCGATGTCAGCGGCGGCAAACCGGTCAACGGGATGAGCAGTATCTACCTGATACGCACCCGCGCCGGCGGTGACCCGATCCTGCCCTACGCAGGCTTTGATTTCTTCGATGCTAAAAACTCTTCCGTTGCCGGAAACAAAATCAACTGGGATCTAAACTGGTTAAAGTTTAATAAGGTCAACTTTGATTCCGGCGAAATGGTTTATTATGTTTTCAAGCTCATTCTGAATGTTTCAGGCAAAAGCATCGCGGCATTTATCACCAACGCGCCAAAAAACATTGTCCCCGGCCAAATGTTTTTAAATACCGTGACTATTAAGCCGATGAAAATCGTTTACGGCTGCCTGCACGAAAATACCAAAATAATGATGCATGACGGCAGTGAGAAAGTGATCTCAGCGATCAGAACCGGCGACAGCGTCAAAACAATAAATAACGGGTCGCTGAGGGTAGAAAACATCACCACCGGTCAGGAACAGCATTGTATTAAAATCTCTGCGCGGGATCGGAATAATAATACACTCAACGTTATTACCAGTCCCGGCCATCCATTTATCACGCCTGCGGGAATTGTTATTGCCCGTGAACTGACATTAGCAGATAAACTCTTTACCGCTCAGGGTGAAGCAGAAATAACAGATATTCAACCGCAAAGTGATGAAGCGACGGTATATAACCTGCAACTGTCGGCTGAAAAGACAGATGAAAATACCCTTTATGCCAATCAAATTTTAGTCGGTGATATCCAGATGCAAAGATTGCATGAAGATAAATATCATCAGCAGCCCGTGAATATCCTGAGCCAGCTCCCCGAAGAATGGCATGAAGATTATCAAAACCATCTCAACGCAACGGGTGAGTAATATCATGTATCAGGGATACCCGGACTTTCAAAATATGATAACGACCGCCACGCAGCGATTTATCGGCAGTTATCTGCAGAATGATGCTTATTACCTTTATCCTGAATCTCTAGGTATTCAGGCGGCTGACCCGTTGCCCTTCTCTCTGGATATTGTCCGCAGCAGCAGTGCAGACAGCATTTATGGCTGGCTCAACTTCACCACCGAACTTCAGTATGCCAGCGGAGAAAGCCTGGCAGAATTTAAGCAACAGCACCCGGATAAGGCGGTGAATATTCTGCCACTGGTCGCGGGCAGCCTGGGGTTTGACGTGCCGGTTAAATATCACAGCGCCCTGCGGGAACAGAGCTTTGATGCGACCTGGTATTCGGCACAATACATCCAGTTTATTATTTTGCTGAATTCAGACAGTACTCAGCTGATCGAAAATACCCTGCTGGATAAAACGGTCGGATTTAATGCGCGGGTGGATGGCTTTGTTCAGGGCGTGTCTCCTCGACTGCCTTATTCCGTCGAATTTGATCCCCATGCGCTGATGCTAACGTTAACCCGCGATGTGCCGGGCAAACCCACGGCTGACGGCAGTCAGGTCGCGTTCAGCTACGACCAGCTGACCCAGTATCTGTACCAGAATATCCGCCTGCTGCCGCTGACTGTCAGCCCCGCGCTGCCAGATAACGATCCCGCCGCGATCCGTCTTTTCTGTCAGGCATTCCTTGACCGGCTATACGAGCAAACCGGTTCACCCTGTGCGGGTCCGGCGAATAACAATACGCCCATGATCTGCCTGCAAGCCCAGCCGCAAAGCGGGCGGGTGATATTCAACCTTGATAGCGAAATGCTTGCCCTGCGTCCGTTATCCTTTTTGCTCGATCCCTTTGCCGCTGCGCAACAAATAGCAAAAACTGCGCCGGATACCATTATTCACCGTTCCACGACGCCGCCATTACCGGAAGGCAAACGGGCGATCGACGTTTTCTATACCGCCCCGACCGGGCTGGACAGCAGTGTCTCTGTGGATATTCAGCTCACCTTACCGGCGGGTGATATTTATCCGCAGAAACAGACCCAGACCCAGATACTGACGCCGGATCAGAGCCGTTTGTCGTTTAGCTTTTTTACCAGTTCGCTGGCTGCGAGCCCCTTTTTCTACCAAATCCGCGTTAACTATTCGCAGGGAGGAAAATGGCACCGGCGGGAGAGTGATGCACTGCCCTGCAATGACGCTTTCCTGGTGCTCGATCCCGCTGCATTGCCGTGTCAGTTTTTGACTATCAGCCTCGATGAAGGCTTTGCCCTGCAAAGTACGCTTCACGGAACCTGTCATTCTGACGGCTGGTCGCAAGACTTCGCGTTAACCGCAAAAACGCCCGTTTTCAGCTATCCGGTTATCGGCAATACCTTTGCCGATGTGGAAGCCCGCGAGTTATCAGGATCCGGCGTGGTCCCGCTACCCGCGCCGGTGACGCTGACCACCACCATCGGAGCCTACAGTTTCCCGCAGTTCGGATCACAACAGGCGCGGATAACGGTCAATTTGCCGGAAGGCATAACCGCGGCAACATTCGAATTTGAACCACAAATTCCGATACACATTACGCCCCGGAGCTTCACTCATCAGCAAAACACATTCGACTACAAGTGGACGGTCACCTCTGTTTTTGCCTGCGGATATTGCTACAGAAGCGAAGGAGGCACGTGGTCGGCTGTGGTGACCGGCGATCAGACAATTGATTATAAAGGTGAAAAATGAACACTGACGCTAACAACCCGCAACACATGTTGCAGAACTTCTTCCTGCTTGGACGGGCCTTTGCCTTTCACGACCAGACGCGGCAACCGCAGGACTACACCTATGGCAGTTTTATCCCGCAGGTTGTGCAGGACACGCCCGCAGGGCAAATCAGCGCACTTCATTTACTGACCAGCCCCGGCGGAGGAATGGCAACTTTTGTCGCGCCGAATCAGCCCGTTGATACCGCGGTGTTAGAAGCCTATATCAGGGCGCATTTCATCCCGTCGCCGGGTGAAATAAACCTGATACAGGCCGATGTCAGTCAGTCGCTGTTTTTGCGCTTTATCCGCCAGCCTGAAACGGACAGCTATGACGTTGAGTTCGAGCAATCCCGTATGGCGCTGACCCATGCGGAAAGCGCACAACTGGAGAGTGCGATCAAAGGGGACAAAAACCGGGTGTATCTGCTGCCCCGCAGCCAGTTCAGTGTCAGCAGTCGTGCGGCGGCCAGGCTGGAAACGGACTGGGTGGCATTTTTAACACTGGCGTTCAATGAAGATGCGCGCCAGCCGGATGCTGTCGCCCTGCTGCTAAATCAGCAAATTGATGCCGGGGTGATCACCATGCCGGAGCAGTTTGATAATACCCCGTCGGAACAGACACAGGCGCTGGTGAGAAATTCGCTGGTCAGTACGGCCTCCCTGCTGGTCTGTAATACGCTGCGTAATATCCATTCCGTGGATGAGATCCCCAACCACATCAGCTATGACGTCAGTTACAGCAACAGCGTGCCGCAACAATATGTCCTGGCACAACAACAGGATATCGCTGAGCTGCTGGGCAAGTTGCCCGCCGGTAACATCATCAGTTTTACCCCGACACCATTGCCTGAACCCAGCCGCCCGGACAAACCGGTGGTTACCCGCGAATGTCACGTCAGCCTCGGTTTCAACCCGTCCGGCTTCAACATCATGTCGGTTGATTTGTATTACGGGGATGAGCAGACGCCGATGCCGTGGCCCAACTTCACACCGGTCACGCTTAAAACCACATCGGACATCAGCACAATCACGCTCAGGGTGAAATTTTCTGACTACAGCGATTACGAGACGCAGCTTCGCTGGCAGGACGACATCGCGCTTACGCCGCAGGAACTGGGCTTTTACAGCGTCCTGTTTGAAGCCGAATCCCTGAAAAAAGACTTCAAATCAATCAAAGGCACGGCCACGTATCAGCCTGCCGGTGTGGCAAAACGACAATCTTTTAACCTCGCCTTTTCCGGTCAATCGCAGTGGCAGGCCAACTGGTGGATCAACACGCATTTTGCCGGTCTGAACGGCGAAATTGAGTACAGCTGGATCGGAGATTTGAAAAATACATTGTTTCCCAAAACCTACGACTCTGGCCGCCTGAAGGCCACCGTCAGCCCCGTCAAACTGCAATACAACAAGTGATATAAACAAGAGGAACACCCTATGTTAACTACCGCTTTGCAGCAGTCGATCAAAATCCCTACTGATAAGTATCTGGGCGAAACTGAGTATATCTGTACCTGTTACGGCGACAGCCTCGACAAGAACACGTATTACGTGGTGCCAGAAATTCCGGTATTTGTCGCCAGGGATGACAAGAGCCCCAGCTTTATGTTTTACAAGTATCGCGGCGAAGATATGCAAGGCGGTTATACCCAGTTTACCGTGATGTTGCCGCTGCCTTCCGAAGACCTGCAAATCAAAATCCGCGCGGAACTGTACGGCAATATTCAGGGCCAGCTGACGGCGAAATCGACGCTGATTGTCACCTATGTGAAAGCTGAACAGGCCTCGGTGGCGGATCCTGAAAACCAGACCAAGAAAGCAGCCATGGACACGGCGCTGAAAAATACCGGTCTGAATGCTGAGCAGGCCAGCAAGTTTGTCTCGCTGTACGACAGCAGCAAAGGCAATGATCAGTTCCTGCCGGAGCTGTTGCCGGAAGAAGCGCAGAAAATTAATCTGTTACAGCCGTCGTACACCTCGGCGCAGGCCACGTTAATTCTTGATGATAATGAGAAATTCTATCGTCAGATCCCGACCCCGTTATCGCCATCCGGTCTGGGCGATAACCGTACCGTGTTCGGCCTGACGCTGACCGGCGAAGGTGCCACCCTGTTTGAAAATGTGCTGACCGGCACGGATAAGAACTCCAGCGTGGGCGTTCGTTTTAACTTCAATCTGGATGCCTCCCTGCCCGCCGCCAAAGTCACGGTCAGCTACGACAGCGAGATCACCAAGTCCGTCACGCAAACTATTTCTTACCATACGTGGTCGGCGGATGAGAAAAAGATTGAGCGGGAATACATCGAAAAAGGCGCGATCAAAATTGATGTCCAGGTCGGGCTGACCGCGGCAGAAATGGGCATGACACCCGATCAGTACATTAAATGGAAAGAAGGCCTGACGGCGTGGGGACAGAAGCAGGTTGAGCAAATCCTGAGCAGTCAGACCGGGCTGGACATGAGCCTGGATATGCTTAATGACGCAGGCAACTTTGGGAAATTCCAGGAAAGCCTGAGCCAGACCAAAAGCTTTACCCGCGTTTATGACGAAAACTCGGTCGTGTCGTTTGCTATTGCGCCGCAGACCCAGTTGCCGTCCATTCAGTCCATCGTGGGTGAAGACAATCTGAAAGAATATTTCAAAGAGTACGACCTTAACGATCCTTTCTATCAATACATACAGCCTGAATTCTTTGTCACCCAGGATTTGTCCACCTATAACATTGCCAATATTGTCGTGACCGCCATCTACGACAAAGACAATCAAAGCACCCTGCAGTTTAGCCCTAAAGACATGGATCCGAAAAAAACCGGCAAATGGTATATCAAGCCTGAACTGGGTCGCGCCTTTAAATACTCCTATACCGTAAATTTCAGCGGGTTACAGGCTAAACCCTATCATTCTGGCGAGATCCAAAGCGACCGGGACCTGATTATCACCATCAATACCGCCCAATGCGGCGTGGTGTTTGCCGACATTTCCACGCTGCTCGATCCGCAGGGATGGAAAGTCTTCAGTCAGGTGGTGGTTAAAACCCAATATTCCGATCCGGATAAAGGCGTCGAACTTAAAACCAGCAGCCAGGTGATCAGCGCAAGCGTACCACCTAAGCCTTTCATTTATCCGATCGGCACCGCCGTGGAAAAACCCATTTATTACTCCGCCGACTACTATGCCATCGATGGCGACAGCCTGACTTACATTCCCACCGGGGTTGAGACCAGTCCGCAATTACCGGGCTACGGGCTGATACATGGCAACCAGATCCTGATCGCAAACGCCCTGCCGAAACAGCAGAAGTACACCATCATCTTCAAATATACGCAGAAGGAGGTGTCGCTGATCACCTTTGAAATGACGGTCAAATACCCGAAATGGGACTTCAGCGAAACGCAAAGTCTGGTGGTGAACGAATTTGACAGCAAGTCGCTGACTCAGTCCCTGACCTTCGATCTCATGCAGGCAGAAAGTGGTAATGAGCCGGAGATAACCTATACCTCGACCCTGTACTACGGCGATCAGGGCGAAGAGAAAACCATCGACAAGACGGTGTCAAATACCACCTCAATCGTGGTGGTGAGTTTCTGATGCTCTGAAAAACGCAGGGCAAAGAGTCTTTGCCCTGCCTTTACTTTCGCAACGCAGGATTGTCGCTATGAACAGCCAGATCGTAGTGCAAAACATTTGTTTTATCCGTGCCGACCCGGACAGCGCTCTGTATTTTTACTGCGCCGCTGCGCCGTGCATCAAAGTGACGCACGACAATCAGCCCGCCGTTCAGCTACAGATTTTCAGGAACAGCCGCGAACCGGCCACCGTTTACTATGCCACCTTGTCATTGCAGACCCTGTTGTCCAGCAGCCCGGAGGCCGCGCGCGCGGCGGCCGATGCCAGCCCGGACATCCCGCGCGATGCCATTCTTTTACCGTTGCAGGCGATTTCGTGCAGTGCCACGCTGGATATTCCCGGCTTCATCAGCGGGCAGACCAGCAAGACGGCGTTAAACGACCAGCAAAATTGTTATCTGCTGGCCAGACTGTCTGAGCAAGCCGATATAGCCCTGCTGGCCAAGCTGATGGAGACGCCGGAAGCGACACCGGTCGCAGTCAGTTACAAAATCGATTATCTGCAACAGTTACCCCCTGCCAGCTTTGAACTGGAGGCGAGCTGGGACAAGGTTTATGAATTCCTGCAGGAATCGTTCGGCTTCAGCCTGCTGGTTTTTTCAGTCGATATTGAGAAAACCTCGTCGCGTCTGATCAGCGAAAAAGTGGTGACCATCAAAGTCAGGGAAACCGATCCCGACGGGCATATCGCCCAGGCGGGTGCTGAACTGACGCAGATCCTGCTGAGTGAGTTTTTCACCCCGGTGTTTGCCGATGTGCCTGCGCAAACCCAGCCCCGCGCGGGTTTTTATCTGCAACGGGTGTCGGTTAAAGACATTGAGCAACGTCGTTTAAGCGGCAAGCTGACCGAAACCACAGTAGTGCAACGCTCACTTTATCCGCAGGCATTGTTCGGTGAACTGGTCAAAGGCACCGACTATCAGCCTGGTCGGGTGATCAGCCAGAGTGATCTACAGGATGACTTCTTTGCCAGCCGTAAGGTGCAAATTAGCTTACTGACGCCCGAACTGGACAGCAATGTACAGCTGGTAATGGCGCGCCTGCGTTATGGCGAAAATATTCAGCAATTTACTTTTCGCAACGGCGATGTGCAGCCAAAGCATTTCAAGGCACCGAGCATTCTCGACCCCAAAACCGGGAAAATGCTCTGGCCGGTCGGGTACGATTTTACCGTCTATTTTAATCAGCCATTCGGCGGTGTGAATTCAGTCAGCTCCGGCGATCTGTACACCGAACTGGACGATATTTACCTCGACCTGGATTCAGTCTATGCCCGCTATGATTTTCTCATCGCGGCGGCCAGCCAGTTTGACTGGAACTGGTATCAGTCCGTGCTGGTGACCCTGCGCTGTCGTCATATGCTGCTGCCTGCCTCCGTTGTCACGAAAAGTTTTCAGATAACCGCCGGTTCGCCGCCGGTGCATTATCCGGTCACGTTGCCCAATCCCGATTTGTATCTGTTTGAGGTCATCAAGGATTACAGCAGCGCCGTCAATTCTCCTCACATACCGGCGGAGATGAATGAGCCAACCAGCCAGACTGTTTCCCTGTTCTCCAGCCTGTATCACCAGCGGGTGTTAATGCTTTCCGCCACCCTCGACTGGCAGGAGGTCGGGGAAGTGATCGTCTCGGCCAGTTATGCCTGGTCGGCAACTGACAGCAACGCCACCCTGCAACAAGTTTTTAAATTTACCGAATCCGACGCCGCCGCTCAGTGTTTTAGCGCCGATCAGCCCGACCCTGCACGACTCAGCGTCGATCTCGATGTCTGGTTCATTTACCAGCCGGGACAAGGTAAAGACAAACCCGAGCACATCCAGACCACCACCGTTCAAGACAGTATCGATATCGCCAACCTCAATTAAGGAAACGCCATGTTATTACTCAGAGAAAGAACCCAAACCATCAATAACATTACCTTCTTTGCCGATGATTCTGATGACTCACAGTTCTGGTATTTACCCGGTGACATTCACATCGCGCAGAATGATAAAAAGCCGGTCTTTTCATTGATCAAGTACACCGGCGACGGCAGCGGTCAGCAAGGCGGATACATCAATTTTGAAGTGGATACGTCCATTGAAGAAGATGTGCTCGACAGCGCATTTAAAGAGTATCTCAGCAAGCTCAAGGTTAAGCCGGTGAACCCCCGCAAGGCTCAGGTACCTTTCGATAAAGGCACGGTAAATTTCTTTGTTCTGGGCGCAGAAGGCACCAATGGCGAGCTGATCAGCGCGCAAAGCCCCAGCCTGTTTGGCAAGAACAGCGCCATCTTCAGCGCCAAACTGACACCGGAACAGGCGGTCATTCTGGAAGCCGCCTTTAATCAGGCGCAGGCACCGGCGGCGGTAGCCTACAACCTCAGTTTTACCGGCATCACGCCTGCCTTAAAGGTGGAAGTGGAAGCCAAATTTGAAAGCCTATACAAAGAATTCGATCTTAAATTTGGCGCTAACATTCCGATCCCGGTAGAAACACCGGCCAGTTTCTGGCTCGGTTTTGACAGCGTCATCAAGAAGTTGCAGCAGGATCAGAAACTGGTGATCAAAATCACCGAAAGTATGCCGGGTGATCAGGCGGAAAAGGAAAAGGAATGGGCGTTGCAGTTCGTCAAAGAAGAGATCCTCAAAAGCTTCTTCACCGCCTCGCTCAGCCTCAACGATGACAGCAATACCCAGGCAAAATCCGCCAGTTCTTCCATTCTGGATTCTCTGATCGCCAGCGATAAGAAAGAAGACGGAGAAGAAGGCGGTAAAGGTGGCCTGTTCCCCAGCGGCTCGCTGGAGATAAAAATGGTGCGCATAGAAGAAACCAAAGCACTGAACTTTAACTACATCTCATCGAAAGCCATCAGCCAGTCAGCCGTGCCCCAAAACTTTATTGGCAGCGATATCCTGCACGCCAAAAAAGAGGCGCCCTACTTTATTGAAGTCAACGTCAACGATCCGTTCTTCCAGAAAATTGATTTCACCGTGCTGGGGCCGGACGGCTTTGATGAATACGGCATTAAAGCAGCAACCTTCAAAATCGGCTACAACAAACAGGTTTACACCGCTCCGGCGTTCACCGCCGATGACGGCACCTGGAACCAGAACATTTCCCGCAGCAGCAACGTCAACGAATTGTTTGATATCCAGAGTGAGTTTGTCTTCAAATCCGCCGCCACCTCCGGCTGGGAAGGAAGCAGCAGTTACCAGCCAAAATCGCAATCGGCTTCAACCTTGCTGAACCTCGACCCTGCCGCCGTGCTGACATTCAACGAAATCTCCATTTTACTCGACAAGAAGTTCTCGTGGGAAAACTGTAATCAGGTGATCGTCGAACTGACCTATCTCGACGACAAGCAGAGCAAAAAAAGCAAAAAGTACACCTTCAGCGAGGATAACAAAGACCCGCAGACCTTCAGATATCGCTGCCTGACCGAGAAGCCCTGGCTGGTTAATTACAAGATTACGTACTTCCTGGTCGGCGGTAAAACCTCGACGCTCGAAGGCAGTGAGAACCCGGCGGGCATCGTTATTCCGGCTGTGGCGTAGGCGGCTGACGATGACCGAGCTCAATACCGTACTCCCGGTGGCATGGAACGCCCTGGTGGATGCGCTTTGCCGCGCCGCGCCTCATTTGCGGGCAACACTGGCACCGGAGATCGCCCGTTTTACTCAGGCGCGGCTGACCTCCGGTGGCTTGTCTTCGGCATTCAATACCAGCCTGCTGGCCTATAACGGCTGCCCGCTGGAATTCACGGTCGCGACCTCAAAACCGCAGGCGCTGGCCTGCACGCTGGATCCTTTTCTGCCGCGCTTTACCGAAAACCGCCGGATGGCGGCTTTCTCCCGGCATGTGCAGCATATTGTTGCCGGTTCGCCGCAGGATAACGTTGAAGCCTGTTTTGCCGCGATGGAGGAAATACAAAGTCGCAGCACGCAGCCGTTGCGGTTTGGCTCCTGGCTGGGGCGAAAATATTCTCCTGACGGGGTGAAAACCAAGGTGTATTCGGAAGTGCATGGCGATGCGTTGGATCAAGTCAGCTTGCACGGCGCGGTGGAAAAGTTTTCTGCCGCTGCCTGCCGGCGGGCAGGTTTGTCATTACTGATGGTCGGCTATTACCCGCAGCAGGCTGATGCGCCGCGTGAGTATTATTTTCAGTGGCACAGCGCGCGCATCACCCACTCGGATATTGCGTCAGTGATGCGTTTTTTCGAATGTGGATCCCTGTTACCGGCGCTGACGTCCTTACTGGATCAGGCGCTGACGCAAACCCTGAACGGACAGACTTTTCCGCCAACCACCTACGGTTTTAGTTTGTCCTGCGGTCAGGATGGCGCGCCGGAGAGCGTGACGCTGTTTGTGATGGCCGCGAGTTTCTTTGGTGATAACTCGCGGGTATTTCCCGGCGTACAGGCGTTGCTGCGGCAAAACGATCAAACCCTGCCTTTGTTGCAGCAGGTGATGACCGCAGAAATTCCCGTGCAGTTCAACGTGGTGGGTTTTTCGGTGGACAGGCAAAGCCGTAGCGGACTCAGTTGCACCTTCAGTCCGCAGAATTCGCGTTTTAACGTCCTGCCGTTAAAGCCGACGTCTTCCACCACGCAACCCGGCAGTCCCGGTCTGAAAACGCTGCTGGCGCAACAGTGCGCCAGCGGTGCCTTTGCGGCACATGTCAGAACACCCGATGGGCGCTGGCATCAGGATGAAAATGCGTTTGTCACGGCGCAGGTTTTACGCACGCTGGCATACACCCCGCAGACGGCAGCGTGTATCGAAAAGGCGCTCGATTTTTTAACTGCCTGCGAAATCCGTCCTTCTCACTTCAGTTTCTGGCCGCCTGACGCTCATCCCCAATGGATGGCGAATCAGAAAATCTGCGCCGATATTGATGACACGGCCATCATCACCGAGCTGCTTTATAAGTTTGGTCGCATCTCACGGATGCAGGTCAGGCAAACGCTGGCGCAGATGAACGGCTATCAGGTGCGACAGGTTGATCCCCGTCTGAAGGCCGGACAGCACCAGTGGGCGGAGTGTCAGAGTTTTTATACCTGGATGCAGGATGACAACGACATCAGCCAGCTTGATTGCTGCGTTAACACCAATGCACTGATTTTGCTGCAAACGCTGGCGGACGACGGCGGTGTCATGCCGCCTGCCTGCACGCGCATTCTCAACATGCTGAGTCAGGCGGTGCAATGGAGCGGTGATGACTTCGACAGACTCAGTTTGCTGACGCCTTATTACGCCCATCCCGGCGAATGGCACGCCACCTTGATCTACGCCAGACAAGCCGGTGTTCCGCAGCTCACGCCGGTCATTAATGCACTGGCCCGCTGGCAATTACCTGCCGGTCAGCCGGAAAGCCCGCTTTACCGCCGGCACGACGGCCGATACCTGTGGACGTCACCCGTTCTGAACCACTTCAGATCGCTGGCTCAAACCGAATATGCTGAGGAAAAAGATGAATATATTTCTTAATAACCTGGTGACACTCAACCAAATTATTCTGCAAAACGCCCGCGAACAATTTCCGGATATCAGCGAAAAGCACTTACGCTATCGGGCGGTACAGGCCGTGCAGGCGGACGATCTGGCCGCCAAAGTCTGCACAGAAGTCGTTTCAGGAGAAACACGCTACGAGATTGCCACCAGCACCGACGGCACAAGCTGGAAGATGATGCTGAATTTCACGCTGAGTCGCCAGGTGCCTCAAATCCCCTACGTTGTGCTGAGCTACAGCACCTTCGGTAATCCCGAAGAGATGATCTTCGATAAAGTGCTTAAAGCCGGAACGGACAACACCTATGAGGCGGAACTGGAGCTGAATGAGTTAGCACAACGTGATGCCCTGTTGCGCGCCCTGTCGGATTTTGATGCGCAGACCACGCTGGTGATTGCCATCACCACCGATCACAGCATTATCAATACCATTACCGACCCTAAAGTTTTCTACTTTGCACAAAACTACTATCCGTATATTTATCAGGGCATTCTGCCGCCGCCAGCGCGCTTGCAACTGACGCTCCTGCCGCTGGTTTATCACAACGTGGCGTACAACTATTATCAGGATTATGTCCTGAAAAGTTACCTGTACTATCTGCCCGATACCTTCGAGGTGGGGCTTGGCACTGACCTTAAACCCATGCTGTCGTTTTCATTCTCAGCACCGGAAAACGCCACCAGCCTGGATCAGGTTACCGTGTCGCTGGATTATTTTTTACTGCCGAAGGTTAATCAGGATCGCATCGCCAATGCCCGGGATCAGTTTTTGCAAAAACAGTCAGACGGCAAACTGGTGCCGTTTGCCAACGCCGATACGCTGGCGTTGCAGCTTGAACTGCCCGCAGGCAAGATGGAGGAGAAAAATGCGCTGATCAACCTGCAAAGCGGGATTGCCGATTCATTCACCCTGCCCGTCAGTCAGTTTGTGACAATCTGGGATGCGCTGTTTTCTAAATCTCAGCAAAGCCTGTTACTCAAAGGGGAAGTAGAGGTTCAGTTCACGGGATTTAATCCTGACAAACTGCCGATGAAAATTGCTTTAGACGACAAATACAAAGATAAACCGCTCGATTTTATTACCCAGTCGGCACCGGTAGATATCTCCAATACGCTGACCTTTAAAAGTGATCCGAAAGCTTACAGTTCATCCGGACCGCGACCTATCGCCCGTATGCTGGTCAATATCAGCAACCAGACCTTTGAGTTAAATGAAGCCAGTCCGGACCATCAGGTCACGGTGAAAGTTCCGGTTATTGACCTCATCCTCCATCCGGATAAAAAGACGGTTTATAAATACGATTTGCAAATCCGCTACGTCGACGGCAGTAAAACGGACCTTAATAACCAAACCTCAACTTTTGAGATTATTTATGTCCCGTGAATTTCTCCGGCAGATATGCGGGTAAAAAAGCGGAAATTTGAAAACCTGTTAATAACAGCTCACTCAGGAGTCATGCCTATGCGAAAAAGCTGACGTAAAACTCACGACGGTAACCCTGTTACGTAACGTTTAACGTTCAGAGAATATTCAGTTTTGTAATCTGTCTGTATCCAATTTATGAGAAATGACAATGCAGACATTCTGCATCGTCACCACAAAAACACTCTGTTATCGAGGTTCTGATGAAACACAACTATATGTTCGTTATTGCCGCAGGTATGTTGGTATCCGCACAAGGTTTCGCGAAAGTGAATGATGTGCCTAAAGGCGCGCTGGTTGTCCGTTACGGTGCCGCCAATACGGATGCGAATTACGCCACTCAGGATGGTTATCCGGGTAGATTACAAAACGTTTCAGCACTCTGTACGAAAACCGTTTCCGGCGTTGATAAGGCCAAAGTCGAAGCCTTAATTGCGACAGATCCCGGTCATCCGGCCGGCCTGAAGCAGGCAGGTGGAACAAACGCGTCCACACTGGTGAATAAAAATGCCACCGTCTCCACCGATCCGCTGCCAAATAGCCCTAACCATTGTCTGATCAGTAATATTGAACTGAAGAATATTAAAGGTGCATGGCAAATGTTTGCGCTTCAATAAGTAAATAATAAAAACCCCGCACAACATAAGGCGGGGTTTTTATAAATCAATTTTTCATAAAATTAAACGTGCGCAATCTTCTTCGCATCCAGCGCTTTATGGATCGCCGCTTCCAGTTCGTTAATTTCGAATTTAGCCACGTAACCGTCTGCACCGACTTTGCGCACGTGATCTTCGTTGGCGCTGCCGGATAATGAGGAGTGGATAATCACCGGAATATTTTTCAGGAACTCGTCACGCTTGATATTGAGCGTTAGCGTAAAACCGTCCATTTCCGGCATTTCCAGATCGGTAAGAACGAAGGAAATTTTATCGGCGATTGGCAGCCCTTCTGCTTTGCACTCTTCGGCCAGTTTGCGGATTTTATTCCAGGCTTCCAGACCGGTCACGTGCATCTGTGCCGGGATCTCCATCATGTTCAGGCCTTTTTCCAGCATCTGACGCGCGACTTTCGAGTCTTCCGCGACAATCGCCACCGTGCCCGGTTTCAGTTTGAACGCGCTGGTTTTCTTCTTGTCCATGTCGATATTGCTGTTCGGAATGATGTCATGCAGGATCTGCTCGACGTCGAGTACCAGCGCCAGACGGGTGCTGAATTTATCGCTATCCAGACGCGCGATACTGGTGATGTTGCGGCTCTTGACGCCGGATTCGGCAGCCAGCACCTGACTCCATTCGAGACGCACGATATCGTCCACGGATTCCACAGCAAACGCCTGCGTGCTGCGGGCATATTCCGTGACCAGCAAAATGTTCAGCCCGGTTTTCGGCACGCAGCCGACCACCGCGGGCAAATCAATCACCGGAATAATTTCACCGCGAATATTCGCCATGCCCATCATCGGCGATGACATGCCTGCGGCTTTGGTCAGTGCCGGCATCGGCACGATTTCGCGCAATTTAAAGACGTTGATACCAAAGAGTTCAGATTGTTCGTCTTCCGGCGAGGTTCCAAGACGGAACAGCAAAAGCTCAAACCGGTTTGATGAAGTGAGATTTGTTCTCTCATCAATTTCTTTCTGAAAATTATCCATACTTTCCCCATGCCTGTCGTTATTCGTTTTTATCGGTGTTTGCGCTGTGCGTCGTTCGGAAAATAAGGAATTCCGTTCTCTTTTTGTCTCAGAGGGACGTTGTATTTATCGGCTGGTTTGGGGAAATTCTTTAGCGCGGCGGGAAAATTGAGCGGAGAAACACCCCGGCATCGTGAAAATGCCGGGGCTGAACAGGGTTAACCGCCGATTTTCACCAGCGTTCTGCCCTGAATTTTATTATTCAGAAAATCTTCGGCATACGCCGGTGCCTGCTCCAGCGTAATCTCCGTCGCGGCCTGCTGATAGAAGCTTTCCGGCAGCGTACTCGCCAGACGTTCCCACACCGCCGCACGGTGTTCAGCGGGCACAGAGACGGAATCCACGCCCTGTAAACGCACGTTACGCAGAATAAACGGCATCACAGTGGTTGGAAGACCAAAGCCCCCCGCCAGACCGCAGGCCGCCACGCAGCCGCCGTAATTGGTTTGTGCCAGCACTTTAGCCAGCACTTTGTCACCGACGGTATCGATGGCACCGGCCCACAGCTGTTTTTCCAGCGGACGGGTTTCGGCAAACTCATCGCGGGACAGAATTTCGCTGGCACCCAGTTTGCGCAGGTAATCATGCGTGGATTCACGTCCCGTCACGGCCGTGACAGTGTAACCGAGGGTATGCAGCAGTGCCACGGCGGTGCTGCCGACGCCACCGCTGGCACCGGTCACCAGCACGGTGCCGCTTTCCGGCGTCACGCCTGCGTCTTCGAGCGCCATCACGCATAACATGGCGGTGAAACCGGCGGTACCGATGATCATTGCATTGCGTGCAGGCAGCGTTTCAGGCAGTGCGACCAGCCAGTCGCCTTTGACGCAGGCCTGTTCTGCCAGTCCGCCCCAGTGGTTTTCGCCCACGCCCCAGCCGGTGAGGATCACCGCTTGTCCCGCCGAATATCGTGGATCGTTACTGCGTTTTACATGGCCGGTGAAATCAATGCCCGGCACCATCGGGAACTGGCGGATGATTTTGCCTTTACCGGTGATTGCCAGCGCATCTTTGTAATTGAGCCCTGACCAGCTGATATCCACCAGCACGTCGCCTGCGGCCATTTCCGGCAGAGCGATGTCTTTCACTTCGGCCAGAGTGGCTTTGTCTTGTTGTTCGAGAACCAATGCTTTCATTTCATTTCCTTTATCAGTTCAAAGATTTCTTATGGTTTTGTCGAAACCTACGCCCCTTTTTTCTGTGAGACAACCCCCGCCGATCCCTGCAAAGCAAAAAGCCCGCTCGGGGCTACCGGAGCGGGCTCAGTTAAAAGCTTTAGTATGTTGTAACTATTTTTCGTTCACTGCCTCGCGGCGGGTTTCCTGCACGCTGTAACGGTTAGTTTTAAAAGGAATGTCCAGCCGCTCGCGCAGGGTTTGCGCTTCTGACGGATGCCAGTAACCCCGCGCCGCCAGCACCGGCAGAACCAGCCGGGTGATATCGTCCAGCGCTTCCGTCAGCACCGGCCCGCTGATGATAAAGCCGCTGGCACCGCCCTCTTCCACCCAGCGGATCAGGCGGTCAGCCACCTGTTCCGGCGTACCGAAGAATTCACCGCGCGGCAGCGTGGTCTGATAGGCGATTTCCCGCAGCGTGAGGTTCTCTTCCCGCGCCAGTTTCTTGATGCTGTCGGTGGTCGAACGGAAGGTGTTTTGTCCTAAATCACCCAGTTCCGGGAACGGCCCGTCCGGCGGATACTGGCTGAAATCATGATGGTCGAAGAAGCGTCCCAGATACGCCAGCGCGTCATCGAGCGAAAGCAGGGAAAGCAGATACTGATATTTTGCCTCAGCCTCTTCTTCGGTTTTGCCGACTATCGGGCTGATGCCGGGGAAAATCCCAACCGGATGACGGCCATTTTTCGCGACCTGCGCCTGCAATTTCGCGGCGTATTCCTGCGCCTCTTCCAGCGTACGGGCGTTAGTGAACACCGCATCGGCAGATTTGCCTGCCAGCGCGATACCGGCATCAGACGCACCGGCCTGGAAAATCACCGGCTGTCCCTGCGGCGAACGCTGAATATTCAGCGGCCCTTCCACCGAGAAGAATTGCCCCTGATGATTCAGTTTGTGCAGCTTCGCCGCATCAAAAAACACGCCGCTTTCACGGTCACGCACAAACGCGCCGTCTTCCCATGAATCCCACAGACCCTGCACCACATTGATATATTCTTCCGCAATCTGATATCTCAGCGCGTGTTCAGGATGATCTTTGCCGAAATTTTTCGCGGAACCGGCCAGCGGCGATGTCACCACATTCCAGCCCGCACGTCCCTGACTGATATTGTCGATGGACGCCAGCTGACGCGCCACGGTGAACGGGTCGCTGTAAGAGGTTGAAATGGTGCCCGCCAGACCAATGCTGTGCGTGGCTGATGCCAGCGCCGACAGCAGCGCCACCGGCTCGAAACGGTTCAGAAAGTGCGGCAGCGATTTTTCGTTGATGTGCAGACCGTCGGCGACAAACAGAAAATCAAATCCTGCGGCTTCAGCGCGCAAGGCTAAATCACGGAAATAGGGAAAGTTCACACTGGCATCCGCAGGCGCTTTTTCATGTCGCCATGAATTCATATGTCCGCCCGCACCGTGCAGCATCAGACCCAGCTTTATACTTTTTGAATTGCCTGAATGACTTGAATGGCTCATGAAAACTCCTTAATGCTGGCCCGCCAGCAATTCGATGGACTTCAGACGCACCGCGGCATCTGTCAATGGGGTGTGGATCACAAATTCATTCACGCAAAGACGGCGCTGAATATCGCGCAGTTGCTGATGGATATCGCCGGGCGTGCCGTGCAACACGCTGAGCTTCTGCTGCTCAATCTGGTAGTGCGTTGCGCCCGCCTGTTGCACAAAGGCCTCCGCCTGTTCGCGGGTGCCGACCGTGACGTGCCGGTCGCCCACCGTGACCCGAAAATTATGTTGCTCAGCCACCAGCGCTTCCGCCCGTTCGCGGGTTTCTGCTGCCAGCACCGCCAGACTGACCAGCGCGTGCCCCTGTCCGGCAGAATATTCGTGAAAGGCCAGCACGGATTCTGTCATCACCTGTTCCGAAGTATTGATAAAACCGGCGAACACAAAATTCCAGCCGAGCGATGCGGCCAGCCGCGCGCTTTCCGGGCTGGCACCCAGCAGAAATCGCTGCGGACTGACGGGTGGACGCGGCAATGCACGGGCTTCCGTGCCAGCCAGATGGTCATCAAGATGAGTGAGATAATGCGTCAGTTGCTGTAACTGCGCGGGAAATCCGGGTGCCGAATCTGCCGGTGTATGACCGCGCAGGGCTTTGGTAGAAAGCGGCAATCCGCCGGGCGCTTTGCCAATGCCGATATCCACGCGATCCGGCGCCAGCGAGGCCAGCAGATGGAAATTCTCGGCCACTTTATACGGGCTGTAATGTTGCAACATCACGCCGCCTGAACCGATCCGCAGCCGGGATGTACGCGCCAGCAGCCAGGCAATCAGCACTTCCGGCGAGCTGCCTGCCAGCCTTTCGGTGTCGTGATGTTCAGAAACCCACAGGCGGTGATAACCCAGCGCTTCGGCTTTTAGCGCGAATGTGAGCGTCGCTTCCAGTGCCTGCGCCGCTGTCTGCCCGTCCTGGATCGGGCTTTGATCTAATAAACTCAGTCGGTAATTCACCTGGGCATCCCTTTTATTCATTGTGACAAAAAGAGTTCCATGAAATACGACCAAAGCTAAATAATAAAAACACGTTTCTATAGTCAGTAATTTGCTATGCAATCGTGTGTGCAAAATGACTATAAATTATAGCGACTGAGTATTTAGTTATTTCCCTCGCTCTGGCTAGCATGAAATGAACCGCTACATCCGGGTAACAATCATTTTCAGACAAATAACAATCCTTTTCAGACAATAAGGTTATTTCGCCATGAGCATTTCACTTGCCGAAGACACGAAAAACATCGCACCTGACAATTCATCAGCAAACAATTCATCAGCAGACATTTCATCAGCAGACAATCCATCAGGATTAGAAGAACAACTCATCGCCTGGCGCCGTGAATTACATCAGCATCCGGAATTATCCAATCAGGAGTTTGTCACCACGCAAAAAATTACCCAGTGGCTGAATGCAGCCGGGATCCGCATTTTATCCCTCGGGTTGAAAACCGGTGTGGTGGCGGAAATCGGCCCTGAACACGGTCCGGTGGTGGCGTTACGCGGTGACATCGATGCCCTGCCGATTGAAGAAACGTCCGGCGTGCCGTTCAGTTCACAACAGCCCGGCGTAATGCACGCCTGCGGACACGACTTCCATACCTCGGTTATTCTGGGTGCCGCCCATCTGCTTAAAGCGCGTGAAGACCAGCTTCCGGGCCGCGTGCGGTTGTTTTTCCAGCCAGCGGAAGAACGGTTCGGCGGCGCGTCGCAACTGATAAAAGCCGGTGCGCTGGAAAACGTGGATGCTATTTTTGGTCTGCACAATGCGCCTGAATTGCCGGTCGGCACCTTCTCCACCAAAGGCGGCGCATTTTACGCCAATGTTGACCGCTTCCAGATAACCGTGACAGGCAAAGGCGCGCACGCCGCGCATCCGGAAGAAGGCGTCGACAGTATCGTCACCGCCAGCCACATCGTGACCGCGCTGCAAACGGTGGTCAGCCGCAATGTCAGCGCGCAGGAGGCGGCGGTGGTCAGCGTCACACGCATTGAAGGCGGCAATACCTGGAACGTGTTACCACAAACCGTCGAACTCGAAGGCACGGTTCGCACGCACAACAGCGAAATCCGTGAACAAATTCCGCAGCGTATTCGTAAAGTCATCGCGGGTGTCGCGGACGCACTGGGCGCTAAAGCCGAACTGCACTGGTTTGGCGGGCCACCGGCGGTAGTCAATACGCCGCGCTGGGCCGAGTTCAGCCTGAAAGCAGCGGATGAATTTGGCTATAAAACCGAAGTTGCGCAGGCACAAATGGGCGGCGAGGATTTTGCGTTTTACCTGCATCATGTACCGGGTGCGTTTGTCAGCATCGGCTCGGCGAGTGATTTCGGTTTGCATCATCCGCAATTTAATCCCGACGAATCGGCTATTTATCCGGCGGCAGAATATTTCCAGCAACTGGCTGAAAAAGCACTGGAGGAATTAACAAGGGAAAAATAAAGTTTGTTTGTATTTTGGCGAAGATACGCCCGGCTATTCCGGGCGCTTACCTCTTTGACTTAAAAGAAAGGCTTAAATGAAATCTGTAATATTTATAAATTTGTCAGCAACAGGACTGCCCGTCGGCAAAATCATTGTTATTTAAACATTAACATTGCGAATTTTATTGGGATTATCCATTTACCATATCAATATGATTTTTATGATTCATCATTGCGACTCTGGCACGTATTTTACTTTCAAGCTGGTCAATTATTTTATCGTTGTCAAAACGTTCTTTCTGACGTACGCCTCCTTCATAAAAACTGCTTTTATTATGACCTCCGGCAACGCCTAAGGTTGATACCAATGCTTCACCCGGACCGTTCACGACACACCCAATAATTGACACATCCATCGGCAAGGTAATATCTTCCAGGCGTTGTTCCAGTTCATTAACGGTTTTAATCACATCAAATTCCTGCCGGGAACAGGTTGGACAGGCAATGAAATTAATACCACGGGAGCGAATACGCAGGGATTTTAAAATATCGAATCCTACTTTTACTTCTTCGACAGGATCAGCGGCGAGAGAGACACGCAGAGTATCGCCAATCCCCTCTGACAGCAGCATGCCCAGTCCAATCGCCGATTTTACGGAACCACTGCGCAATCCGCCTGCTTCAGTGATCCCCAGATGCAGAGGTTGAACAATTTGTGCCGCCAGCAAACGGTATGACTGTACCGCCAGAAAAACATCTGACGCTTTTACACTGATTTTAAACATATCAAAATTCAGGCGATCCAGAATATCTACGTGACGCATCGCAGACTCCAGCAAGGCTTCCGGTGTGGGTTCGCCATACTTTTCCTGAATATCTTTTTCCAGTGAACCGCCGTTGATGCCGATGCGAATGGGGATATTTTTGTCACGTGCGCAGTCAACGACCGAGCGAATACGGGCTTCATTACCAATATTACCGGGATTTATTCTCAGGCAATCAGCACCGTATTTTGCAACCTGCAACGCTATCCGATAATCAAAATGAATATCTGCGATCAGGGGAACATTCACCTGTTCCTTAATCATTCTGAATGCTTCCGCCGCATCCATAGTTGGGACTGATACACGAACAATGTCTGCGCCTGCTTTTTCAAGAGCATTAATCTGACTCACCGTGGCATTCACGTCGTTCGTATTGGTATTCGTCATTGACTGTACCGTTATTGGCGAATCTCCGCCAACAGGCACTTTGCCCACATAAAGTAATGTTGATTTACGTCTTACGATTGGACTTTTTTGAGCATCGCTCATGGATATATCCTTATAAATAAAAATCAGGAAAACTTAAAAAATCACTTCCAAATGAAAGTTTATTCTACGTGCTTCAGGGGATCCCCATACACCGATAAATGTGAATATTTTAAGGTGAATCTCAAAAATAACATGTGCCTCTTTATTTTTCGTTTTTGAAAAACTCACCCCAAAAGGTATCAATAATGTTGCTGGCCTTTATCACTTATGTTTCGTCGAAGCCCTTTGCGTATGGCATTTCTATTTTATCTCTTTGATTATTTAATTTTGTTGTTTTACATCCCTGTAACACTCGGGAATAGTGAAAGCGTCACCTCACGGTCATCACCCCTTAAAATAAGAATGCAGGGTAAAAATAATAATGATGAAACATAGCGCAACCATCACAGCCACCGCCATCGCGGCAATATTAAGTTTTTCATCAGCGGCATACGCCGCGCCGGGAATTGATCTGATTGCCAATGAAACCCCCATTAATACGCCGAAAAGCCCGGAAGCCGTGGCAAAAATCCCGGCAAACTTTAAGTTTGTCGAACCGGGCACCCTGACCGTGGCACTGGCGGTTCTTGGGAGCGCCCCGCCGTTCGGGCTTTATGCCCGCGATAACAAAACCGTGATCGGCAGCGAAGCCGATATCGCCCGTCTGGTGGCGGACGGTTTAGGCCTGAAACTCAAAGTGGTGCCGGCTTCATGGGAAGACTGGCCGCTGGGCGTGACGTCGGGGAAATACGACGCTGCCATCTACAACATCACCGTCACTAAAGATCGCAAAACCAAGTTTGATTTCGCGACCTATCGTCAGGACACGCTGGGCTTTTACGTGAAAAGCGACAGCAAAATCACATCCATTACTTCCGCGCCGGATATCGCCGGTAAACGCATCATCGTCGGTTCCGGCACCAATCAGGAAGCCGTGTTACTGGCCTGGGACAAAGAGAATCAGGCCAAGGGATTACCGGCACTGAAACCGCAATATGTCACCGATGACGCCGCTGCCACGCTGGCGATCCAGTCCGGTCGCGCTGATGCCACTTTTGGGCCTAACGTCACCGGTGCGTATAAAGCACTGCTGACCGGCAAAACCAAACTGGTCGGCACGGTGCCGGGCGGCTGGCCGAAAACCGCCAATATCGCGGTGACGCTGAAAAAAGGTAACGGACTGGTGGATGCCGTGCAGGCGTCGCTGAACAGCGCCATTGCCAGCGGGGCTTATATCAAAGTGCTGGACCGCTGGGGTGAAAGCGTTGAGAAGATCGACCATTCAGAAATTAACCCGCCGGGACTGGGCGATTAATCAGAGGAGGCCACGATGAGCGAAGACGTATTTATCCAGACCGTAGCGGAAGATCCGCTGATTGCGCCGGTGATTCAGGGTTTATTCGGCGAATACCGTGAACGTTACGGCGACTATTTTGCCAGCAAAGAACCTGAAGATGACAGCGTGTTCGCCCGGCCCGACGGCGCATTTATTGTTCTGCTGAGAAACGGAGCGCCCATTGCGATGGGCGCGTATAAGCGGTACGACGCCGAAACCGCCGAGCTGAAACGCATCTGGACGCACCGCTCGCTGCGCCGTCAGGGGCTGGCACAGAAAATTTTGCATGAACTGGAGCGCCGCGCTGCCGCTTACGGTTATCGTCAGGTGTTTCTCACCACCGGTTTCCGCCAGCCGGAAGCGGTCGGGTTGTATTTATCTCACGGTTATCAGCCGCAGTTCGATACGCGACTGGATCCGGAAGTCTATTCCCGGCCTCCTTATGACGGTCGTCTGCCGTTTACCAAGAAACTGACCGCCGACGTTCCGGTGTCGTAATCAGCAGCAAACAGAAAGAGAAAGACTATGAGCGAAAATGCCCCTTCATCTGTGAATCATCCCCCGCTGAAAGTGGTGCCGGCGCGTTATCCGTGGCGGCTGGCCGGTGCCGTCTTTTCGGCGTTTATTCTGCTCGGGATTATTCAGTCGATTGCGACAAATTCCCGCTGGGAATGGGGCGCGTTCAGGCAATGGTTTTTTGATCCGGTGATTTTATCGGGTCTGGGCAAGACGCTGTTACTCACCCTGCTGGGCACCCTGTTTGGCGTCATTTTCGGCACGGCTCTCGCCCTCGCCCGTCTGTCGAAATCTTATCTGCTGAATGCGCTGGCCTGGGGCTATATCTGGCTGTTCCGCTCATTGCCGCTGTTGCTGGTATTAATCATCCTCTACAACTTTTCCTATCTGTACGACAACCTGTCTCTGGGCATTCCGTTCACCACCCTCTCCTTTTTCAGCACCCCGACGGTGGACTTGCTGGATCAGTTTTCGGTTGCCGTTCTCGGCCTTTCGCTGGTGCAGTCCGCCTATACCGCAGAAATTATCCGTGGCGGGATTTTAGGCGTTGAGCACGGGCAGCATGAAGCCGCCGCAGCGCTGGGATTACCGGCTTACCGCCGCACCTTCCGCATTATTTTGCCGCAGGCGCTGCGCTCCATTCTGCCGACCGGATTTAATGAAGTGATCAGCCTGGCGAAAGGCACCTCGATTGTTTACGTGCTGTCGATGCCGGAACTGTTTTATACCGTGCAGGTGATTTACAACCGCACGCAGCAGGTCATTCCGTTGCTGATGGTGGCGACGATCTGGTATCTGCTGATCACCACCGTGCTGTCTGTATTGCAGTATTACGTCGAACGTTATTTCTCCCGCGGCACCGTTCGTCAGGTCGCGCCGACTCCGTTGCAGCGTCTGCGTCAGTGGCGCGTTGCCCGTCCTCAATAAAGGGAAAATCCTATGTCCGAAGCCTTTGATTTATTCGTTAACCGCCCGGCAGATGCTCCCGCAGAACGGCAATTTGTGCCTAAACCGCACAGTGCGACCGTCGGGCGCATCGACATCAGCAATCTGAGTAAATATTACGGCGCACACAAGGCGCTGGATAACGTCAGTCTGAGCATCGAACCGGGTACGGTGACGGTGATCCTCGGCCCTTCCGGCTCGGGAAAATCTACCCTGCTGCGCACCATTAATCATCTGGAACGGGTTGATGAAGGTTTTATCCAGATTGATGGCGATTACATTGGTTACCGGCGCAAAGGCGACACGCTGTATGAACTGAAAGAACGCGCCATTCTCAAGCAACGTACTCACGTCGGGTATGTGTTCCAGAATTTCAATTTATTCCCGCACATGACCGTGCTGGATAACATTATCGAAGCGCCGGTGGTTCATGGATTGCTGAGCCGCAAACAGGCCATCGCCCGTGCGTATGAATTGCTCGACACCGTCGGCCTGCGTGAAAAAGCACTGGCATGGCCGCGCCATCTGTCAGGCGGACAGCAACAACGCATCGCCATTGCCCGTGCGCTGGCACTCAATCCGAAAGTGATGTTGTTTGACGAACCCACGTCAGCGCTGGATCCCGAACTGGTCGGCGAGGTGCTGGATGTGATCAGGAAACTGGCTCAGTCAGGCGTCACGCTGGTGGTAGTGACGCATGAAATAGGCTTTGCGCGTCAGGTGGCCGATCAGGTGGTGTTTATGGTGGATGGTGCAGTGGTGGAAACCGGCAGCGCGGCGCAGGTGCTCGACCGTCCACGCCATGCGCGTACCCGCAGGTTTCTGGAAAAAGTGCTGTAAATACGGGTTGCTGGTGATGTGAAGAGATGAAAGCCCGGACAGTCGCCGGGCTTTTTACAGAAATGAGGGAGGAATTAAGAGTACGCGTGCAGCGTATGTTTACACAGTTCTGAACGCACGCAATCCTCTTTGCCAAACTGAATGATGCCAACCATCTCGTCTTCTTCGAAGCGGGACATTGCATCGCTGAGACCCGATACTACGCCGCGTGGTAAATCACACTGGGTAATATCACCGTTAACGATCACCGTCACGTTTTCACCGAGACGGGTCAGGAACATTTTCATCTGACTGGCCGTGACATTCTGGGCTTCATCCAGAATAACCACTGCATTTTCAAAAGTTCGCCCGCGCATATAAGCGAATGGCGCAATTTCAACTTTGCCTATTTCCGGTCGCAAGCAATATTGCAGGAAGGATGAACCCAGTCGACGTAATAAGATGTCGTAAACCGGACGGAAATAAGGCGCGAACTTCTCAGAAATATCGCCGGGTAAGAACCCGAGATCTTCATCGGCCTGCAATACCGGACGTGTCACTATAATTCTGTCGATTTCTTTATGAATTAATGCCTCTGCCGCTTTCGCAGCGCTGATAAATGTTTTGCCGCAGCCCGCTTCGCCGGTGGCAAAAATTAACTGCTTATTCTCTATGGCTGATAAGTAATGACCTTGAGCTTCAGTACGCGCTTCGATGACGGAAGTATCGCGACTGTCGCGAGCCATTCCGATCGATTCCAAACCGCCCATCTGTACCAGTGACGTCACAGACTCTTCCTCGCGCTGGCGGTGACTGCGTGAATCATTACGAATAACACGTTTTGCTTCACGACGAGCTTTGATCACTGCTTTCTGTCTTCCCATAGTGGCACCTTACAGTTTGATTCACTTAACGCTAAGGCATAATGCCCGCACGATTATGTTTCACTAACAAATGAGGTTTTGGTCTCCTTTTAGACCAAGTAGAGCCAATGAATAACGTGAAGAGGAAAATAAACCAAAGCGATTGGATAATAATCTCCTGGTTGTTTTCTGTTCACGAGGAGGCATTGCCAATGTCGTCAATAATGACAAACCGCTGACCCATAAAATGAGATATCCAGGATAAAAGCCAGTGATATTCACATCATTTTTATCAACAATTGAGGGGTCATTTAAAGAACAGGGTTGAGGTTGCGTGGATGATGATTGTTGTAAAAAGCGGCAGGAATAAACTGAAAATGATGACGTCAATATTGGAGAGACGGTGGCCTTGCCCTCGTTTGCATTTAAGCGACAACAACGAGTCAGGCAGTGAAGCATGTTATTTTCGTTCACCAGCCCAAACATGGACTTTACCATTCGCGCTCCCCGCAGTGTTATTAACGGCACCTGCCGTACACCTTGTGAAAACCTGTCTTGTACATCTTAAAAACTATCGCTTTATAATTTCAGTATAATGACAGCTGAAATATTTGCGTTACCAAAATGTAAAAAAGTTTGTGGCTGGCGTCAATAGGATCACGCGGATCTTTTTCAGATCCTCAGCAAGCACGCTGAATTTTACTCAGCTCAGCAGATTGTTTTTCTTTTCATTGACGAAGTAACTGTTAATGCCATCTGCCAGCGCACGGGCCATTTTCTCCTGAAAGACCGGTTCGCCGAGCAGTTTTTCTTCCTGTTTATTGGTGATGAATGAGGTCTCCACCAGCACCGAGGGAATGCGTGGAGATTTTAAAACCGCAAAACCTGCCTGCTCCGGATGCGGGCTGTGCATGTGATGGACTTTAACGATATTCGCCGCCAGATGCGTGCCAAAATTCATGCTGCGATGAATGGTTTCGTGCTGGTCGAGATCAAACAGCGTTTCTTTAAGATATTGATCGTCTGTCTTAAAATCGTTGTCGTACAGCACGTCTGAGCTGTTTTCACTTTGCGATAAATACCGCGCCATCGCGCTGCCTGCGCCGTGCTCTGACAGGGCAAAAACCGACGCGCCCGACACCTGATCGTTAGTAAACCCGTCGGCGTGGATGGAAATAAACAGGTCCGCCTGGTGCTGATGCGCCAGACTGACGCGGTGATACAGCGGGATAAACACGTCGTCCTGACGCGTCAGCACTGCATGAATACCGTGCTGTTTATCCAGCAACGTTTGCAACCGTCTGGCGATGTGCAACACCACGTGTTTTTCGTAAGTGCCTTCATTGCCGATCGCACCCGGATCCTTACCGCCGTGACCGGGATCGATCATCACCAGCAGCGGTTTCTCTGCGCGCGGCGTGGTGGTGGTGGTGACGGGGATTATCTGCGGCAAATTCTGCGCGGCATTCTGTTCTGTGATCGAGACTTTCAGCACGCCATTCTCAGTACTGCGCGTAATCACTGGTTTACCCTTCACCTGCAATACAATACGCGCCACGTCCGGGCTGAAATGGGCAAGACGCCCTTCTGCCACCCACGGGAATTTCTGCCGCACCACGGTCAGCGCATGTTCCAGTTCTGGCGGGAAAGACGTCACCGGCATGTCGATCACCACCCGCTCCGGCGCGCTGAGTATAAACACGCGACAACGCTTATCGGCTGCGGGTAATTCAACGTGGATCTGACTGGCATCCGACGTCATGGTGATGCGTACCGCTTTTTGTGCAGCGTAAAGCCGCGGCGCCGTCAGCGACAGCCCGATACCGAAAATCAACAGTTTTCTGCGGGAATGGTTGATGGTCATAGCAATCTCAGAACTGGCATCGTGATAAATCATTTACGCGATTTATCATCATGACATTACTGAGATTTTCAGGAATTAAGCGGAGTATTAACAGGTCGTGAATTGCGTAACCAGCCGTAAAAAGCATTTCAGGATTGAGTTCCTCCCCCTTCGCAGCGGGAGGAGCTCAATTATGCTTCGATCAAAGATTGTCCGAGGTAGTGACTTTCATCTTTATTGCCCGGCAGCGTGAAGAAGAAACCGCCGCCATTGGGACGGATGTATTCTTCCAGCGCTTCACCGTTCAGGCGTTTTTGCACCGTCAGGAACCCTTTCTCAAGATCATGCTGATAACAGACAAAAATCAGCCCCATTTCCAGCTGGCCGGAATTGGTCACGCCCAGCGAATAGCTGTAACCACGACGCAGCATCAGATTGTCGTCGGTTTCTTTAGTGCGCGGATTGGCCAGCCTGATATGCGCGTCGAGCGGGATCACTTTACCGTCAGGGTCTTTGGTGTAATCCGGCACATCGTGCTCTTTTTCCATGCCCAGTGGCGCGCCGGTGGCTTTATGGCGACCAAAAATGGATTGCTGTTCCTGCAACGGCGTGCGGTCCCAGAATTCCACTTTGAACGGGATCAGACGTGTCACCTGATAGCTGCCACCCGTTGTCCAGGCTGGCTCCGCCTGATCTGGCGTCACCCAGATGGCTTTATCCATCAGCGGCTTGTCTTTTGAATCCGGATTGGCCGTGCCGTCTTTAAAGCCCAGCAGGTTAATCGGCGTCTCTTTACCCTGACTGCGCGCGGCATGAGAAGAGATAAAGCCATCACGACGCCAGCGCACGCTGAGCAAATCCGGCGTGTATTTAATGATGTCGCGCAATGCGTGAACCACGGTATCGCTGTTGTTGGCGCAGATTTGCAATGACAGGTCACCGTGACACAGTTTCGCATCAAGGGAATCATTCGGAAAACGCGTCATGCGCCGTAATTTCAGTGGCTTATGCGGCGCCAGCCCGAAGCGTTCATCAAACAGCGATTCGCCGACGGACAATGTCATGGTCAGGTTATCGGGATAAATTTCAGCGCCCATCACTCCGGAATCCATCGGCGGGAATTTCGGATCCAGTGACGGCGCGGTGCCGCCGGTGGTCAGAAATGCAAAACGGGAATCCAGCAGACGGAATAAACGCTCCAGATCGGCTTTGTTGGTGGCCAGCACATCGAAGGACACCAGCATCATCGAGGCCTGCTGCGGCGTTAAAATCCCCGCCTGATGTTCGCCATAATACGGTTGCTTGCCCCAACGCTCGTCGGGGGAAACGGTGCCTGGCGTGTATTCTTTTTTTGCTCCGGTTGCTTTCTCAGCCTGCGCAGTCGCTGCGCCGCCCAGGGCAAATGCCCCGCCTAACAATCCCACGCCTTTTAACAAGCTGCGGCGTGAAGAAGAAATGTCGTCCTGATTATTGTTTTTGTGACTCATTGCTATGCCTCGGGAAAACACTTCTCCCCCTGCAAAGGGGGAGAAGTTCTTATCAATCTAAACCAAGCACACCGCGCAGTTTAGCCAGATCTTCGGCCAGCGTGGTGATCGGGCCTTTCATGGCGTTACGGTCGGCATCGGACAGTTTTTCGTAGTTCTCGTAACCGTCTTTGGTTTTGTATTTATCCAGCAGGGAATCGACAGTTTTGAAGTTCGCGTCGATTTTATCCAGCAGCGGCTTGTCGGCTTTTTCCAGCAGCGGACGCAGCAGGTTTACGATTTTCTGCGCGCCGTCGAGGTTAGCGCGGAAGTCCCACAGGTCGGTGCGGCTGTAACGATCTTCTTCACCGCTGATTTTGCTGGCTGCCACTTCTTCGATAAGCCCTGCTGCACCGCCGACCACTTTACTCGGCGGGAAGGTCAGGTCAGTGATACGTTTTTGCAGATCAACCGTGTCGGTATACAGCTTGTCAGCAAAAGGCTCCGCGCCTTTGGTGGTTTTATCTGCGAAGAGGATTTTCTCCAGACGGTGGAAACCGGTGAAGTTTGGATCTTCCGCTTTTTTCTCGAAATCGTCTTCACGGGCATCAATGCTGCCGTCCAGATCTGAGAACAATTCCGCGATAGGCTCGATGCGCTCATAGTAAACGCGGGTCGATGCGTAAAGAGACTGCGCTTTCGCCAGGTCGCCTTTCTTAATGGCATCGGTGAACGCTTTGGTGTGGGAAACCAGTTCGCCAACCTGCTGAGTCACATACACTTTATATTCTGCAATCGGCCCGACCAGCGCCATCGCGTCCGGTTTAGCGGAAGCCGCCGCGCCTTCTGCGGTCACGGTCAGTTTGCCCTTCGGATTGCTCAGCAGGCCGCAGGTCATGTCATATTCGCCCGGCTCCAGATTGGCAGTCATTTTCTGAGTGAAGCCCGGCGCGACGTTTTCACGCTCTTCCACCACCATCACGCCTTTCAGAATTTCCCATTCCAGGTTCTTCTGGCTGTCGTTGTGGATAACAAACTGTGTTTTACCGGCCGGGACGCTGAGCGCCATCGGTTCACACTGTTTATCATTCACAGTAATTTTGACCTGACGAACGTCGGCTGCCAGTACGTTTGCGCTCAGCGCAAAAGCCGGCAGAGACAGCAGTGCAATCTGTAAAGCTTTACGGCGAAAATGTGGCATGTACAACTCCATGGCAAAGGCAAGGTGATGAAAAATAAATGAAATCAACGTGGTGTTTTTTGCCCGGCAGAGGCCGCGGCGGCCACAGAGGATTTTCCCTGAGGCATGAAAAAGAAGAACAGCGCCGGGATCAGGTACAGGAAATAGACCAGCACTTCGCTCACACTTGGCGCTTCCTGATAACCAAACATCCCTTCCAGCAAGGTGCCGAACAGGGAATGCGTGGAGAGCGTATTGCTCAAATCAAATGCAATGTCCTGCAAACCGTTCCACAACCCCGCTTCGTGGAATGCGCGGATCGCACCTGCCGCCAGACCGGCCGCAACGAAGAGGATAAACAGGCTGGTCCATTTGAAAAATTTTGCCAGATGCAGTTTCACACCACCGTAGTAGATGAGGAAACCCAGCACGATGGCCGCGCCCAGCCCCAGCATGGCGCCGATGGGTGCGGCTATTCCTACGTCTTGCTGGAAAGCCGCCAGCAGGAAAAACACCGATTCCAGGCCTTCACGCGCGACAGCAAAGAACACCATCGCCACCAGCGCCCAGCCCTGCCCGCGCCCGGAATTGAGCGCGTTATCAATCGCGCCTTCCAGATGCACCTTGATGGAACGCGACACTTTGCGCATCCAGAACACCATGTAAGTCAGAATGCATACCGCGACCACGGCGACGATGCCTTCAAATAATTCCTGCTGCTTTTGCGGAAATTCACCGGTGGTGGCGTTGATGAACAGCCCCAGCGCCAGACATAACGCCGCAGCAACGAACACGCCAATCCAGACCACACCGAGCCACTGCCCGCGTTGTGTCCGTTTTAAATAGCTGGCGATCAGGCTGACAATCAGCGCCGCTTCCAGCCCTTCGCGAAACATAATGAGAAACGGAACGAACATAGCGATAACTCCTGACCCCGTGAATCGGCCAAAACTGTAAGGGCTCTGTAAAGAAAAGTAAAAAGAAACGATAGTGATTATCATTCTTGCCAAAAGAAATACAAGAGGTAACCGACCCTTTTTTGCAGGCGTCCGTGGAAATGCGCATGAAATGACAGAGCGGGACTTTCTTTAATGAAACGCCTGGTGAAACACGTGGTGAGAAGTATGGGGAAAAGTGTGGCGGGAGAGTCAGAGAAACGGGGTCAGATGACCCCGTTTATCGTTGTTGTGAGGGCAAAAAAAGCGTTACGGCTAAAAAGGCCGCGTATTAAATGGTGTTGTATTCTGCTTCTGCCGTCGTGAATCGCTCTTCCACCGCAGCAGAAGGTTTGCGTCCCATCAGGCTGACAATCCAGATAGCCAGCGAAGCAAAGATAAAGCCCGGAATGATTTCGTACAGTTCAGCCCAGCCATATTGTTTCCACAAGATAACCGTGACCGCACCGACGATCATGCCCGCGAGCGCGCCGTTACGCGTCATGCGTTTCCACATCACCGAAATCAGGATAACCGGACCAAACGCCGCACCAAAACCGGCCCACGCGTAGCTCACCAGACCCAGCACCCGGTTTTCAGGATTGGCTGCCAGCGCAATCGCCACCAGCGCAACAACCAGCACCATCAGACGACCAATCCAGACCAGTTCACGCTGACTCGCGCCCTTACGCAGGAACGCTTTGTACAAGTCTTCGGTGATCGCACTCGAACATACCAGCAGCTGGCAGCTCAGGGTACTCATCACCGCCGCCAGAATGGCGGACAGCAAGATACCGGCAATCCACGGGTTGAACAGGATTTTCGCCAGTTCGATGAATACGCGCTCACCGTTTTGCGTCACGTTGCCCGCTTCGCCCGGATTATTGCTGAAGTACGCAATACCGAAGAAGCCCACCGCGATGGTGCCTGCCAGACACAGAATCATCCAGGTCATACTGATGCGACGTGCGCTGCGGATAGTGTGATGAGAATCGGCGGCCATGAAACGCGCCAGAATGTGCGGCTGACCAAAATAGCCCAGTCCCCAGCCCAGCAGTGACAAAATCGCCACCAGATTCATGCCCTTAAACATATCGGTGTACTCAGGGTTTTTGGCCTTGATCACCATCATCGAGGTATCAATGCCGCCCACGGCGAGGATAACGATCACCGGCGTGAGGATCAGCGCGAAAATCATCAGGCTGGCCTGCACGGTATCTGTCCAGCTGACCGCCAGAAAACCGCCGATAAAGGTATAAATGATGGTCGCTGCCGCACCGGCCCACAGCGCCGTCTGATACGTCATGCCAAAGGTGCTTTCAAACAGACGCGCACCGGCCACGATGCCGGAAGCGCAATAAATGGTGAAGAACACCAAAATCACGATCGCCGAGATAATACGCAGTAGCTTGCTGGAATCTTCAAAACGATGGGTGAAGTAATCCGGCAACGTCAGTGCGTTGTTGTTGGCTTCGGTATGCACACGTAAGCGCCCCGCCACCAGTTTCCAGTTCAGATACGCGCCGATCGTCAGACCAATCGCGATCCAGCTTTCGGAAATTCCGGAAATAAAAATCGCGCCCGGTAACCCCATTAACAGCCAGCCGCTCATATCAGAAGCCCCGGCTGAAAGCGCCGTGACCACGCTGCCTAAACTGCGTCCACCCAGAATATAATCATCAAAGTTTTTGGTTCGTAAATACGCGATGAGTCCTATCAAAATCATCCCGAAAATATAAACACAAAACGTCACCAGCATCGGTGTGTTCATTGTCATTCCATTCTCCACTTTCTTCTTATTTGCGATGTTGTCCGGCACCTGTCTGTCCTGACGCCCTTCTTATGAAAGACTGTCAAAAGCCTGCCGGGGCGAGATGATGGCTGAAACCGGCAAAGGTTTCAGCATTACTCTCCATATTTTTATCGTTACGCGTCATTAGTCAGCGTCTTAAGTAGGGTTGTTATTCAAAAATCCTGTCGTGCCGGATACTGGTTCAGCGGCAACGACTTTTCAATTGTTTTAACAATTTCGATACTTAAAATTCACTCTCCATCACAGTTATTTTGTATCCGGGTTGCACGTTGCAACTGCTTAAGTTGCACCCGCTGTATCCCTTCTGATTAGCGTGATATCAGTCAGACAGGCTTTTCCAGACGCCGCATTTTGTTAAAAATGCCAAATAAATCACATCAGGCATACTTCGTGCATTAACAGGGTTGCACAAGGTTGCAACATAGAAGATATTGCTTGCCATAAAGATAATGAATTCACCTGAACCTTTTCATATGGAGTGGTTGCGCATGGGTATGACAACGATGGGCGTGAAGCTGGACGAGAGCACACGCGACAGGCTAAAAGAGGCGGCGCTTAAAATTGACCGCACGCCGCACTGGCTGATTAAGCAGTCGATTTTTTCCTATCTGGAACGTCTGGAAAATGGCGATGCTTTGCCGGAGATCCCGGCGCTGAACGGCGCCACTGCTGGCGAAATCGACGAGGCTGCATTACCGGCGGTTCAGGAAACGCATCAGCCGTTCCTTGATTTTGCCGAGCAGATTTTACCGCAGTCGGTCAGCCGTTCCGCCATTACCGCCGCCTATCGTCGTCCCGAGCCTGAAGCGGTTTCTATGCTGCTGGAACAGGCCCGTTTACCTGCCCCGCTTGGCGACGCTGCGCTGAAACTGGCCGCCGACATCGCCACAAAACTGCGTAACCAGAAGAGTGCAAACGGTCGCGCCGGGATGGTGCAAAGCCTGTTGCAGGAATTCTCCCTGTCTTCTCAGGAAGGCGTGGCGCTGATGTGTCTCGCCGAAGCCTTATTGCGTATTCCGGACAAACCAACGCGTGACGCGTTAATCCGCGACAAAATCAGCAACGGCAACTGGCATTCTCATCTGGGCCGCAGCCCGTCGCTGTTCGTCAACGCCGCCACCTGGGGTTTGCTGTTCACCGGTAAACTGGTGGCGACACATAACGAAGCCAGCCTGTCGACATCCCTCAACCGCATTATCGGTAAAAGTGGCGAACCGCTGATCCGCAAAGGCGTGGATATGGCGATGCGTCTGATGGGCGAACAGTTCGTGACCGGTGAAACCATCGCCGAAGCGCTGGCCAATGCCCGCAAGCACGAAGAAAAAGGCTTCCGTTATTCCTACGATATGCTGGGTGAAGCGGCGCTGACGGAAAAAGATGCGCAGGCGTACTTGCAGTCTTATCAGCAGGCCATTAATGCCATCGGTAAAGCGTCTAACGGTCGCGGCATTTATGAAGGCCCCGGAATTTCCATCAAACTTTCCGCCCTGCATCCGCGTTACAGCCGCGCGCAGTACGAACGTGTGATGGACGAGTTATACCCGCGCCTGCTTTCCCTGACCTTGCTGGCGCGCAGTTACGACATCGGCATTAACATTGATGCCGAAGAAGCTGACCGTCTGGAAATCTCTCTCGACCTGCTGGAAAAACTCTGCTTCGAACCGGAACTGGCGGGCTGGAACGGCATCGGCTTTGTGATCCAGGCTTATCAGAAACGTTGCCCGATGGTGATTGATTATCTGACCAATCTGGCACAACGCAGCCGTCGTCGCCTGATGATCCGCCTGGTTAAAGGCGCGTACTGGGACAGCGAAATCAAGCGCGCGCAGGTGGAAGGTCTGGAAGATTACCCGGTGTATACCCGCAAGGTTTACACCGACGTTTCTTATCTGGCCTGCGCCCGCAAATTGCTGGCGGTGCCGAACCTGATTTATCCGCAGTTTGCGACGCACAACGCCCACACCGTGGCGGCCATTTATCAGCTGGCGGGTAATAACTATTATCCGGGTCAGTACGAGTTCCAGTGCCTGCACGGCATGGGAGAACCGCTGTACGAGCAGGTTGTCGGTAAGATTACCGAAGGCAAACTGAACCGCCCTTGCCGTATTTATGCACCGGTCGGCACGCACGAAACGCTGCTGGCGTATCTGGTGCGTCGTCTGCTGGAAAACGGCGCGAACACTTCATTCGTTAACCGTATCGCCGATGCCACGCTGCCGATTGAAGAACTGGTTGCCGATCCGGTGCTGGCCGTTGAAGCGCTGGCCGCCAGCGAAGGTCAGGTCGGATTGCCGCACCCGCGTATTGCCCTGCCGCGTAATCTTTACGGCAGCTCTTATGGTACAGCACGCGTGAACTCCGCCGGTCTGGATATGTCCAGCGAGCACCGTCTGGCTTCCCTTTCCAGTGCCCTGCTGCAAAGCGCCAGTCATCCGGTGAAAGCCCAGCCGATTATCGATGCCCAAACTGACGACGGCGAGTTCCTGCCGGTGCGCAACCCGGCGCAAAACAGCGACATCGTCGGGTACGTGCGCGAAGCCACCGAAGCTGAAATCAGCCGTGCGCTTGACGCTTCTGCCGCCGCCGGTGCCATCTGGTTTGCGACGCCTCCCGAAGAGCGTGCCGCAATCCTGCAACGCGGTGCAGAACTGATGGAAGCGCAGCTGCAAAACCTGCTTGGCGTGCTGGTGCGTGAGGCCGGAAAGACCTTTAATAACGCCATCGCCGAAGTGCGTGAAGCCGTGGACTTCCTGCATTATTACGCCGGTCAGATCCGTGAAGATTTCGCTAACGATACCCACCGTCCGCTGGGCCCCGTCGTATGTATCAGCCCGTGGAACTTCCCGCTGGCCATTTTCACCGGTCAGATTGCGGCGGCACTTGCTGCCGGTAACAGCGTGCTGGCAAAACCGGCGGAACAAACGCCGCTGATTGCTGCATTAGCCGTGGGCATTCTGCATGAAGCCGGTGTTCCGGCTGGCGTATTGCAACTGCTGCCGGGTCAGGGTGAAACCGTCGGTTCGCAACTGGTGAATGACGAACGTGTGCGCGGCGTGCTGTTTACCGGCTCGACAGATGTCGCAGGTATCCTGCAACGCAACATTGCCGGTCGTCTGGATCCGCAGGGGCGCCCGACGCCGCTTATCGCCGAAACCGGCGGTCTGAATGCAATGATTGTCGATTCCTCCGCACTGACCGAACAGGTGGTGACGGATGTGGTTGCCTCAGCATTCGACAGCGCCGGTCAGCGTTGTTCCGCCCTGCGCGTATTGTGTATTCAGGACGACGTAGCCGATCACACGCTGCAAATGCTGCGCGGTGCGATGGCGGAATGCCGCATGGGCAATCCGGAACGTCTGTGTACCGATATCGGCCCGGTGATCGACGCCGAAGCCAAAGCGGGTATCGAAAAACACATCGATGCGATGCGCGCCAAAGGCCGCACCGTGTATCAGGCGTCGCAGGAATTTGCCGCCGATCAGCAGGAATGGCCGCACGGTACCTTTGTGAAACCTACGCTTATCGAGCTGGAAAGTTTCGATGAGATGAAGAAAGAAATTTTCGGACCGGTACTGCACGTGGTGCGTTATGCCCGTCAGGATCTGGATAAGCTGATCGGTCAGATTAATGCGGCCGGTTACGGCCTGACGCTGGGTATTCATACCCGCATCGATGAAACCATTCATCGTGTCACGCAGCAGGCCCACGTCGGCAATATGTACGTGAACCGCAATATGGTCGGCGCAGTGGTTGGCGTGCAGCCGTTCGGTGGCGAAGGATTGTCGGGCACCGGCCCGAAAGCCGGGGGGCCGCTGTATCTGTATCGCCTGCTGAGCAGCCGTCCGCAGGATGCCGTGCAGCAAACGTTGCTGCGTCAGGACAGAGAGCTGCCGCTGGATACGTCCGTACGTGAAGCGTTGCTGGCACCGCACCGTGCCCTGCAACAATGGGCAACGGAGCAGAAACACCGCGAGGAGTTAGTGGCAGTTTGCGAGCGGTTCGCGCACACCAGTCAGGGCGGCACATTGCGCACCCTGCCGGGGCCGACCGGCGAACGCAACACTTACGCATTGCTGCCGCGTGAACGTGTTCTGGCTCTGGCCGATAATCAGGAAGATGCGCTGACCCAGCTCGCAGCAGTAACAGCTACCGGTTGCCGCATTCTGTGGCCGGATGCGCCGCTGCAACGCGACCTGTTCAATACTCTGCCGAAAGCCGTGCAGGAGCGCGTTGATTTCACCAAAGACTGGCAGAACGACGCGCTGGTGTTTGATGCGGTGATTTATCACGGTGACGCCGATCAGCTGCGCGAACTGTGTCAGACCATCGCCCAGCGTTCCGGGCCGATTATCTCGGTACAGGGTTTTGCGCGTGGGGAAGACAACATCCTGCTGGAACGTCTGCTGCATGAGCGTTCATTAAGCGTGAACACGGCGGCGGCGGGCGGGAATGCCAGCCTGATGACCATCGGCTAACCACGGGTAAAACATCAGGAAAAACTGACGTGCTCCTTCCGCTGATTATTGCGGCAGGAGCACGGTTTTTAGTACCGGAACTGCGTTCTGAGCCCTGTTCCGGTGGCGATTTGCCAGCCGGTAATGGTGTAAACCGAAAGGCGCTCGATCAGTCCGACCGGTAAAATATCCAATAAAACAGCAACAGATAACCGGATATTTACTCCTTGCTCACCCTATCAAGATACAGCTGACTGCCCGCCACGTTCTGACTCGCGCCCTTCACGTTGTCACGGATTGCCACCAGCAATTTGCTCTGCAACGCCACCACGAATGGCGAGCTTTTTTGCAGCTCACGCTGTAAATCGGCGTACAGCGCCTTGCGTTTTTCCGGGTCAGATTCTGCGGCAGCGGCGCGTGTCTGTTTGCTGATTTCCGGGATCACCCACTGAATACGCTGAGCCAGCGTTTTCGGGCCATTCGGCACGTTATACGCAAAGGTGCTGGCGTTGGTATTCGGATCGAGATAATCCGCGCCCCAGTAGGTGAAGATGGACTGGAATTTGTGCGCCCGCATACGGGTCAGCACGTCGCTTTCTACCAGCGGATGCACCACTAAACTGATGTCAGCTTTGGCAAAACTGGCCTGTAATGCCTGCGCGATATCAGAATATGGCGGCTGGTTTATGACGATTAAATCGATTTTAGTGCCCGGCGCGATACCGCCTTTGCTGAGAATGGCTTTGGCTTTCGCCACATCATATTTAAACGGCTGGTCATCAATGGCACCGGCCAGACCATCAGGCAGGAAGGTCTGATGAATACCGTACTGGCCTTTGAGCAGGTCAGTCGAAATCCCCTGATAATCCACCAGCCAGCGGGCGGCTTCCCATAACGCCGGATTCGCCAGCGCCGGTTGAGTGGTATCGCCGACGTTAAACGCCAGATAGAACACTTTTGCCGCCGGGAACTGCGCGACATGCACGCCCTTCTCTTTTTGCAGCGAGCTGAACTGGTCTGCACCCAGATCATACGCGACGTCCGCATCTCCGTTCAGCACCAGCAACCGGCGGGTGGACGGGTCACCGACGTTTTTAAACAGCACGTTTTCCAGTTTGGCTAACGGCTTCGCATTCTGATTTCGCTTGAGGATTAACGCCTCATGAGGCACATAGTTGCGCACCTCAAACGGACCGCTACCTGCTGAACGCGAACGCAGCCAGCTGTTGCCGAAATCGTTCTGTTCGGCATGTTCTTTCAGCAGTTTACTGTCCACGATACCGGCGACAGGCGCGGATAAGATACTCAGCACTAACCCGCTGCCGATATCGGCAGGCCAGCTGAGCTGCACTTTATCGTCGCTCAGTTTTTTCAGATTGCCGTCGACGTTCTCCGGCGTCCAGCCCAGTTCCCCCAGAATAAATGACGGGCTTTTATTGAGTTTGACCACGCGGGTAAACGAGTAAATCACGTCGTCTGCGGTCAGCGGATTGCCGCTGGCAAATTTCTGGCCGGGCTTGAGGGTAAAGATCAGGCTGTGTCCGTCCGGCCCCGGCTGCCAGCTGGCGGCAGCATCGGGATCCAGCTTATCAGGATGCTGACGGTCAGACGCCACCAGCTGCTGATACAGATTGACCAGATTACCGGAGCTGACCGTTTCAAAACTTTCAGCCGGATCCAGGCTGATAATACCTTCGAGAGAACCGGCCACCACCAGCGTATCCGCAGGCGTTGCGGCGTCCACGCGGGTAACCGCCATCATGAGCAAAAATAACAGGGAAGGAACACGGACTTTCATTGAGGTCATACTCCACAGGTGAAAAGGCAATTTTTTCGAGTGTAGAGTGTCGGCGGCACCGCCAGAACCATGAAATAACGCTATGTATTTCAGGAAAATAGATTAAGACGCTGGATTACGAAAACAGAACCGGGAATGAAGGATTGTACCAACGGGATATGTGGCGCACCGCAATACGCCCTAAGTTATTGTGCCCTGCCTTACTGATAGTTCACGATCACCTGATTGCTTACCACCCGCAGCGGCGTATTCAGCGCACCGGAACCGGGCACGAAATACACGAATCTCAGCGGGGAAATGGCGGCCTGACCGTAAAAGGATTTCGTCATTCCGCCTTCGGCATCCAGCATCACGCAGTGATTTTGCGTATTACACAACTGCACCTGTAAGCCCGCCGGTCTTGCGCCGAACAGTTCATATTTCCAGCTGATGCTGGTGATGGTCGCTGACGTCCGCTGTCTGACGGGCGCGGAGCGGGTCGCAGCCAGTGCCGCCGAGGACATCATCACACCGCGATTTTGCAGCGTGACGCCGTGGCGGGTGTCAGACCATGAGCCTGTCGCGGCCATCGCAGACAGACTCAGTGTTCCCAGCAGCAACATCACCAGGCGGCGCATATTATTCCCCGCCGATGGTGGCAGTCATACGGATCTGACGGCTGTCGGTCATTTCCAGATTCGACATCACCACGATATTTGGCAGCGAACGGCGCAGGAAGCGCGACAACAGCGGACGCAGCGCATGATTGACCAGCAGAACCGGCGGTGCGCCAAGCATATCCTGACGCTGTAACGCGGCTTCGGATTGGGTCAGCAACCGTTCGGCCAGCCCCGGCTCGAGGCCTCCCCCGCTTTGTAAGGCCTGTAACAGCAGGCGTTCCAGCGAGGTATCAAGGCCGATGACCTGCACTTCGCCATTACCCGGGAACCATTGCTGAGTGATGGCTCGTCCCAGCGCAACACGGACCACGGACGTCAGTTCGTTCGGATCCGGCTGATTCGGCGCGTACTCTGCCAGCGTTTCAACGATGGTACGCATGTCGCGGATAGAGACCCGCTCGGAGAGCAGATTCTGCAACACTTTATGCATGTTGGTCAGGGAAATGACGCCCGGAATAAAATCTTCCGTCAGCTTCGGCATTTCTTTGGTGACGCGCTCCATCAGCTCCTGCGTTTCCTGACGGCCAAACAATTCTTTAGCGTGCAGGCTGATCAGGTGATTGAGGTGCGTCGCGACTACGGTACTGGCTTCCACCACGGTGAAGCCCTGAATTTGTGCCTGTTCGCGCATGGCGGGTTCAATCCACACCGCCGCCAGCCCGAATGCCGGATCCACCGTCGGTTCGCCCGGCAGTTCGCCAATCGCGCTGCCCGGGTTAATTGCCATCCAGCGCCCCGGATGTGCGGTGCCGGTGCCAATTTCCACGCCTTTCATCAGAATGCGATAGCCCGCAGGCGGCAGTTCGAGGTTGTCGCGGATATGAATGACCGGCGGCAGATAGCCCATTTCCTGCGCGAATTTCTTACGGATACTGCGGATACGTCCCAGCAGCTCGCCGTTCTGCGCAAAATCCACCATCGGGATCAGGCGGTAACCCACTTCCATCCCCAGCGGATCTTCAAGCTGCACGTCCTGCCAGCTGGCTTCCACCATCTGTTTGCCGCTTTCAGCCGCCGCCGGAACTGCTTCTTTCGCCTGAGGTTTTTTCTGCTCCTGTCCGCGCGTCCACCACGCCAGTGCTAACAGACCGGCAGTAAACATCAGGAACACCAGGTTTGGCATTCCCGGCACCATACCGAGCAAGCCCAGAACACCGGCGCTCAGCATCATTACGCGTGGATTGCGGAACAGCTGGGTGACCATCTGCTCGCCGACGTCTTCGTTGGTACCGACGCGGGTGACGATAACACCGGCAGCAGTGGAGATAACCAGTGCCGGGATCTGCGCGACCAGACCGTCACCGATGGTCAGCAGGGTGTAGCTTTCCGCCGCATGACCGAGATCCATACCGTGTTGCAGCACACCGACCAGCAGGCCACCGACCACGTTAATGATCATGATCATCAGACCGGCAACGGCGTCACCGCGCACGAATTTACTCGCACCGTCCATCGAGCCGTAGAAGTCCGCTTCCTGCGTCACGTCGCTGCGGCGTTTTTTCGCTTCGTCTTCGCCAATCAGACCGGCGTTAAGATCCGCGTCGATTGCCATCTGTTTACCCGGCATCCCGTCGAGCACGAAACGCGCACCCACTTCGGCGATACGTCCGGCACCTTTGGTGATAACCATGAAGTTGATCAGCACGAGGATGATAAACACCACAATACCGATGGCGAAGTTCCCGCCGACCAGGAAGTGGCCGAAGGCTTCGATGACCCGTCCTGCTGCCGCGCCGCCGGTGTGACCTTCCATTAAGATCACACGCGTCGAGGCCACGTTCAGCGAAAGACGTAATAAGGTGGAAAACAGCAGAATGGTCGGGAACGCGGCGAAGTCCAGCGTACGCTGGGTGAACATCGCCACCAGCAGCACCATGATGGAAAGTGCAATGTTGAAGGTAAACAGCAAGTCGAGGATGAACGGTGGCAACGGCAGCACCATCATCGACAGGATGATCAGGATAAGAATGGGACCTGCCAGCACCTGCCATTGTCCGGACTTAAAGTTGGCGGGTAAACGCAGTATCGCGGCCAGATTAGCCATGGGTATCACTCTCTCCTGCTGCAAAATCCAGGCCGTCAGGCACTGGCAAATGTTGAGGTTTTTTCGGGATCAGACCACCTTCACGCTTCCAGCGTTTGAGCTGATAAACCCAGGCCAGCACTTCCGCCACAGCCGCATATAATGCCGCCGGGATCTGCTGACCAATGTCACTATGCCGGTAAAGCGCACGTGCCAGAGGCGGCGCTTCCAGCATCGGAATTTTATGTTCGGCACCGAGTTCTTTGATGCGCAGCGCCACTTCACCTGCACCTTTCGCCAGAACCTTCGGCGCACTCATTTTGTTTTCGCTGTACTGCAACGCGACGGCGTAGTGCGTCGGGTTGGTGACAATCACGTCGGCCTTCGGCACATCGGCCATCATGCGGCGTTTTGCCATGGCACGTTGCTGCTGACGGATACGTCCTTTCACGTGCGGGTCGCCTTCCTGACTTTTATGCTCGTCGCGGATATCCTGCTTACTCATGCGCAGTTTTTTCAGGTTGCTCCAGATTTGCCAGAACACGTCGAATCCGACCATCGGCGTCAGTCCGAGTACCACCATCAGTCCGCAGAACACCACCATATTCAGTGCTTCACCGAGCGCCGGGATGGTCGGTTGCGCCAGCAGGCGCATCATGTCCGGCCATTTATGCCACAAATACAATCCGGCGACGGTACCTACCAGTAATGCTTTGAGGATGGCTTTCAGCAGTTCGGCCAGCACCTGTCCGGAGAATAAACGTTTGAAACCGGCAATCGGATCCATCCGGCTGAATTTGAATTCAAAGGATTTACCGCTGAACATCAGGCCGCCGAGCAGTAACGGTGCAGCAAGGGCGATTAAAATCAGACCGCCGATCACCGGCAGTAACGCCCAGACCGCGCGTCCGAGCAACGTCGCCATCTGCTGCAAAACCTGACGGTCATCGCTGACCATGCCGTGATCGAATTTCAGCCCCTGAGAAATCATCACGCCAAGCTGGCGAGCCATCGATTCACCGGACATCCACAGCAGCGTTAAACCGCCGCCGAGCATCAGAACGGACGTCAGTTCGCGCGAGCGCGGGATTTGCCCTTCTTCACGTGCTTTTTCAAGCCTGTGTGCGGTGGGGGCCTCACTTTTTTCGAGATCGCTTTCTTCAGCCACCGGCGGTTCCTGTCAGCATTTACCCGGCGCATAAAAACGCGACAGGCACAATTTCAGGCTTAGCATGACAAACATCAGCAGGTTCGATGGGGAGAACAAAGGGAGGTTTTGAGGTCTTTTCCCTAAATCAAACGGGACGGCGTGCCTGGTTCAGGAAAGTGAAAATAGCGTAGGGTGCTGAGTCGTCGCCGGTAAAATTTACATTTGGCTATTTTGTGACAATCACGGAAATATCATCGCGCCGGACGCTTATGATTTACCCGCCAGTCAGACGGGGCACGCGTAATAGGAATAATCCTGGGATCCTCTAAGATTGATAAACAAAACAATTAATTATGGGGCCTGTTTAAATAACTTTTAAATTAAACAACGCAGGCAAAAAAACTAATTTCATGCATAATGATTTCCTTATTACATTATATTTTTGGGATCTAAATCCCGAAATTTAATTACATAAGCCGGCGAATAATACATAGCCTGAATAATTCATTTGCTGAATGTATAATCTAATGCTTAAATAGCTCACCATCGCGTATGAAGCACAACAACCTGTAAAATAAAAGAATTGCTCAAAGGATTAGGACAATGGCAGGGAGAAAATATCTCACTCATTTGGAAATTGAGAAACTGGTCGCCGCAACTGCGGTCGGAAAGAACGCAGTCAGAGATAAATGCATGTTATTAATGTGTTTCATTCATGGCCTTCGCGTCAGTGAATTAATAAAGCTACGGGTAAACGACATTGAGCTGGCAACGAATATAATTCACATTTCCCGGCTGAAAAATGGTTTTTCGGTTCATCACCCGTTACAAATCCGCGAGGTAAAGGCAATTAAAGACTGGCTGAAAGTCCGTTCGCAATATCTTGATTCAGACACTGAGTGGTTATTTCTCTCACGACACGGTGGTCAGATCTCCCGCCAGCAGATCTATCGTTTAATACGCAACTATGGAAAGCAAGCCGGTATCAATGTCAATGTTCATCCTCATATGCTCCGCCATGCCTGCGGGTTTGCGCTGGCAGATAAAGGATGTGACACCCGGCTGATTCAGGATTATCTCGGCCACAGAAATATTCAAAATACCGTTATTTATACGGCAAGTAATGCAGAGCGGTTCAGGGCCATCAATATTTAGCCGTGTTGATCTGCGCCCCAAACGGAAATGCCCGCTTTAATTATGAAGGGGCATTTCCCCCCGCCCGCAAGCCTCTCCCCTTCACGGCCTGTTCAGCACCTGTTTTTTAGCACATGTTTTTCAACATCAGGAACAGCTCGGAATCGGTTTTCACTCCCAGCTTACGCATCGCATTGCATTTGTGCGCACTGATGGTTTTGATGCTCAGCTGCTTAGCTTGCGCAATTTCACGCAGGTCCATGCCGTTATAAAGATGTCGCAGCACCTCAGTTTCGCTTCGCGTGATCCGCGCGGAAACCTGAATGTTTTGCTCAGTCAGACGCACCAGGTCGCAACAGATCCGCGGGCTTAAAACGCGCTTTCGGGCAAATGCCTGTCTGAAATAATCCTCTGTGTCGCTCAGCGATTCACCGCGCGCAATCAGACTGATATTGCGCTGGTTTACCAGCTTTCGCAGTTCGTTGCCGTTATGGCAAAGCGTATAGACCACCATATTCAGACGGGGAAATTGCTCACTGAGATTTAGCAGAATATCCAGCCCCTGGTGCAGGTTTTCCTGCGCGCTTTGCAGATCCGTCACCAGAATATCCACGGACTGATACATTAGGGCTTCTGAGATTTTCTCCAGACATGTCTCTTTCACGCGGATATCGCAGCCGCTATCAATGGACTTGATCAGTGATGACAGTCCGGAGAGCGTCAGCGGCTGGCTGTCCATCAGCGCCACGGCGCGGGTCGATGTATGAGTATGATGCATAACTCTCTTGCTCCTTGCTGCCGGGCGTCTTTTCCCGGCACCGTTCCATTTCGGATGCCCTTTTGCCACCGGGATTAATGGCTGGCAGCCGGACCAATCTTCGCCATCCATGTGCCCTGGGCAAAGAGTTCACTGTCATTGTGAAAACCCAGTTTCATCATCGCATTGCGCTTATGCGTGCTTACCGTGCGGATATCGCGATGCAGCGTCTGCGCGACGCTGGAAACGCTCATGCCCGAGAAAAGACAGGTCAGCACCTCCAGTTCACGGGCGGTGAGTGCCGGGTTTTTCATCGCGGTGGTCGTCACCAGCCTCTTTGCTTTCGGACTCAGCCACTGTTCCCCGCCGGCCATCACGTCAAAAACACATTGCACCAGCGCCAGCTCCGGCTCGTGTTTAAGTAACACACCGTTGGCCGGAGAGGACGCCAGCAGTTCCAGCACGCGGTGATCGCTGAAATCAGTACAGATGATGATTTTCATCTCAGGATGTGAATCTTGCAGATGAGCCAGCAAGCGCAGGCCATCAAGCACCGATTCCTTTTCGCCGCAGATGTCCATGATAAGCAGTGCCGGCAGCGAACGGGCGATGGCCGCCGGAATACCCGCAAGGCGTTGTACATAATTGACGGATTTTGTGATGCCGCAGGAACCGGTGAGTACGCGCTTCATGCCCAGAGCAGTAACGGGACAAGCGTCCATAATCAGTACGCCTTCCGCCGGTAAATTTGGGCGGAAAGCGTCAGGGGTAACATGACCCGGCGTGAGGTTTTCGACACTGTTCATCATAGCTTCCTTGTTTTCTCAGTCACATTCCCGACAGGGACATAATCCGGTACAAAATCCTTATTTTCCTCAGTTGTTGAGCGTTCGGCTTACTGGTAGGTAAACGTGACTTGCACGCTGCCGACAATCGTCCCCGGCGTCACCTTCCCCTGCGCGCTGTACGCCCGGGCACGCATATCGAACGTGGTACTGCGGGTGGCGGTGTCAATGTTCTGAACTTTCTGCGCCGCGTTTCCCAGTGCTGTACCGTCGCTGGTTTGCAGCTGAATTTGCACCTGCGTGGCGCTGCCGGTGTTGGCGTACATGTCGCTCTCAGTCTCATCCGGTGTCCCGTTGACGGTCATGGTGGCTTCGGAGGTCGAGGCCGGACACGCCGTCAGCGCAATCGAGAAAGGTTTCCAGTCTGATGATGAGCCGGCCTCTGCCATCGATGAGGCCAGAATCTTCTGCCCCAGATCCACATTCATTCCGCCGGAAGGCAGGCTGATCGTGCACGGCGACGCTTTAATATTGCCGGTGATATTCAGCACGGTGTCCGCGCTGGCGGGTTGCCACAGCGTGCTGGCCGTCAGCCCCAGTCCAAGCGCAAGAAACAGCGCCGGTGCTTTTCCCTTAGTGATTACAAATGCCGTTAAGCCTTTCATCTTGGTGATATTCCTTTACCGGTCACGTCCCGGAATTACTGTATTTCTGCGCGGATAGTCGCGGTGGCGGTGAAATCACCGGTGCCCGGCTCTTTGCCACTGGTGTTAATCGGAAATAAGTTAATCTGCGACGTGCCCACCTGAGAGGCGTAATCCATCGTCAGCGGTAAGCGGCCACTGAGCGGTGCCACGGTGGCGCCCGCGCTGTCCTGGATCCTGACGCCCACATCGGCGTTAGTGGTCGAGAGTGCGGTCGGATCGTTGGCATCCGGCGTTCCCTGGAAAGAGAGGCTGACATTAACGCCTTCAGAAATATTGGTGCAGGCCACGTTGAAATTGACGTTTTTCGGCGAGAAGTTTTTCGCCATCTGACCTTTGGTGGCGATATCGCCCGACAAGATGTCGCCAAACGGTACCGTGATCACGCCACCGCCATTGATAACGCACGACTGTGGCACCGTCACTGTGCCGCTCATCCAGACGGTTGAGACAGGAACGGCCGACTGCGTCGTCGCATCAGAAGCGATATACACATCCACGACTTTGGTCAGCGGAATGGTTTGAACACCGACAAAAGGCCGGCGGAAATAGAGTGAAATGGTGCCGCGTGCGCCGGTAGCATAAGGATATCGGGCGCAGCTGGTGGCGGTATTCTGGTTACTGACACTGGTGAACGGCGTCGATTTATAATCGCCAAATCCCCCGGCGATATAAACCTGACTGGCCACGGCCAGAAACTCGTTGATACTGTAATAATTCAGGTTACCGTCGGTGTACGCCAGCCCGGTATCCGGTACCTTTGCGGTCACATAACCCCCGACGTAGCTGCCGGTGCAGGAACAGGTCACATTGTAGTTACCGCTGAGGTTCCACTGATAGGCGTTGTTGACGATCTTTCCGGCCGTGTTTTGGGTCGGGTCGGTTAACAAATAACTCATGTTGAACGTATAGGATTTTGTCCCGTCCGTCGGGGCGCAATCACCTGCCTGCGCATTGGCGCTCAACATGCCACCGGCCAGCATCAGCCCGAACAATGCGCCCTTCTTACCCCCGGACACGCGGCGGAGGATTGGCTGGCGTGGTGAAGTCACGTCTGTTGATAATTGATTCATACGATCGGTCATGTCCATGTTCCGCCTTACCGGCAGTCTCCGTTAATAAGTTGAATACCCGACGTGGCCGGTTGTTCAGGCAGGCGATAGTTCACCTGACAGGACTGCGCCGCTGAATTACCCCATTTCACTGTCAGCGTGCCGCTGTCGGACATGCCTGACAGATAAACCTGGCCGCCGTCTCCGACAATGCTGCTGTTCTCCTTGTCCCCGTTGTTCACGCCTGCGGTGGCACCAAATGGCACCGGCTCGCCGTTGGCGCGGGTCAGTGTCATCAGCACGCGCTGACCGATGTTCGGATCAAAGTCTGCACGCACCACCGCGCCACGCGTCGGGATCACCGTGGTACTGGTCAGCGTCATATCGACGTCGTCCGGCAAGGTTGAGGTATCAAGGGAAATCTGGTTACGCCGGTACGCCGTGGCGTAAGGCACCACCGCATAGCCGCGCCAGTCGGTTTTAACCCCGGTATTGCTGGCGATGCTGACATCGTCGGCGCCCGGCGCTTTCACCAGCACCACCGTTTCACTCAGCGGTTGCGAGAAGGTCACGCCATTTTCGTGCAGTAAAATGCCGCCCTGCAGACCGTAATCCATACGGCGCTGGCTGCGGTCGTAGCCGTAACCGGCATTCACTTCGCCGTATCCGCCTTTATAGTCGGCGCTGGCATAGCCGTTCGCACCCTGCCCCTGCGTGGTGTAACCCTGACTGATGTTGTAATTCAAATTGTCGTCACGCAGCGCCGTACCGCTCAGGCCGACGTTATGCGAAGTATTGCCGTTTTTACTGCTGTTGAGGTTATAGGTGGCGTAACTACCCGGCAGCCATTTGCTCAACGGCACGCTGATATTGACGGCCACAATCTGATCGGTGTAATAGGTCCGGTTGCCGTTGCTGTCCGTGCCATTGCGGTTATAGGTGTAGTTAACACCCCAGGAAATGCCTTCCCAGGTGTTGTTGTAACCCACGCTGCCCGACTGAGTTGACCGGTTGTTATTCCAGTATTCTTCTTTCACCAGACTCAGCGAAAGCGCACCGCCCTTTTCCCACAAGTTCTGGCTCAGGGTCAGTTCAGCGCGGCTTTTCTTATGATCGCTGTAATACCCGCTGCCGCCGGAGTAGCTTTCCAGCGCTTCCTGCAAGGTGTAAAAACCGGCTGTGGAATAACGGTAGCTGGCCAGGCTGAAGTTGGTGCCTGACTCAACAAAGCTTTTGCCGTAACGCAGACGGTAAGACTGACCGCTGTCTTTTGGCGCGTCTTCCTGTTTGGTCCAGGCCTGCGTCACATCAGCGGAAAGCGCACCGATGCTGCCGAGGTTTTGACCCAGCCCCATCGCCACCGACTGGTATTTGCTGGCCGCCTGCAAGCCGCCATACACCGTCGCACCGTGCGATAAACCATAAATCGCGGTGCCCTGAGTGAACGGCGTCTTTTCGACGTTATCGTTATACGAGCGGTACTGACCGCTGGTGAAGCTGTATTTCAGATGTCCTTCGCGCTGAAGCACAGGCACCGACGCAAAAGGCACCACCATATTTCGCTCACTGCCATCGGCTTCTTTAATCGTCACATTCAGGTCGCCACTGCCCGCTGTCGGATAGAGATCTGAAATGGCAAAAGGCCCGGCAGGCACGTAACTCTGGTAGATGACATATCCGTTCTGGCGGATGGTCACCTGCGCATTACTGTTCGCAATGCCACGCACCACCGGCGAATAGCCTTTCATGCTGTCCGGCAACATGTCGTCGTCGGAGGCCAGCTGTAAACCGCGAAACGGCACCGTATCGAACACTTCAGTCGGCGAGTTACTGTCGCCTAACGTCAGCTGACTCCGCAGCGTCTGAATATCACGTTGCAAATAGGTATTGATGGAATCCCAGTGGTCAGTGCCTTTGCTGTCGCGGTTCCAGGTGGAATAGTTACGCAAACGCCAGACACCCAGGTTCGCCCCGGAACGCAGATTCAGGTAATAGGTATTGCTGTTACGCGTGTCGTTTTCCCGCGCTTCAGTGTTCGCACCGCTGAAGCTGTAGTTCATCAGCAGCGCAGGAATACCCGGATCCCATTTGTCAGGAGACACGTAACCGCGCGCCTGCGAATTCAGCGCCGCCTGGGGAATGCTCAGATCCAGCCGTTGCTGATCGAAGCGGAAAGCAGCAGAAGACTGCGCTATCGCACCGGTAAAATTGGCACACTCGTCTGTCGCCTGAATGCCGGGGAACATGCCAATCTTCACGCCCATATCCCGCAGCAGTTCGCCGCTCAGGCAGGGCTGCAGGCTTTGTTTACCCGCCGCATCCGTCGTCAGGGTAAATTTAACGTCGCGGGTATCGACCTCTGAACCATTCAGATAAATATCAACACGATAAGTGCCTGGCGGCTGTAAATCCCCCTCTTCGAAAATCGACAGATCCGCATTTCCCTGTGCAGGATTATCGATTTCCAGTAAGGCCGGGTTGAAATATTCCGCTGCGCTGGCCAGATGCGTTCCGCCCATTAACATTGCTATCTGGCACGACACCAGCCAGGCAAGCCGGGAACGCGTAAAGCCGGCCGAATGATGACTTTTCGTTTTGTTCTTCATTGTGTTAATTCCATGTTGCAACGCAGCCAGAATTTCTGGCGCTACTCCCTCGCCGTCCTTATTTACCGCCGTGACAGACTTCTGCTGGTCATTAATTCAGGTCAGAGACTGGCAATAAAAGGTTTGCTGGTGCCGCCGTAATCGTTGATGAATTGCCAGCTCAGTGAGCCGCCGGTGACGCCAGCCGGTAAGTCAAAAGTGGCATCAGACTGCGGTGCGACCATGGTGACGTTCTTCATCGCGCTGCCATTGATTTTCACGTTGAAGAAAGTGATGTAATGCGCCGACGGATTGGTCACCTGAATGCGGTTACCGGTGCGTTTCCATGTCAGCGTTTTAGCGGACTCTTCCAGCGTACTTTTCACGCCTGACGGGCGAAAAATCAGCTTGATGCGCGTTTTCACGGCAATCTGCAGGGTGTTTTCCCGCTTCTCTGCGGAAGGAATCGATTTGATATTCAGCCAGTACAGCGACTCTTTGGTCTCAGGCAAATCACCGCCCGCACGCACTACGCGCAGAATGTTTTGCTGATTACCGTCAAGGCGGAATAAAGGTGGCGTCACGATGAACGGCGCTTTGTCAGCCGGTGCTGTTTTGCCGTTTTCAGCGCCATCCACCCAGGACTGGATCAGATAAGGCGTTTTATCGGGGTTACTGATATTGATGGAGGATTCTTTCTTGCCGCCGTCATAAATGAGACGCGTGCCGCCGACCACGACACCCGCCTGTGCGGCCATGCCGAAGGTCATTAATAATGCTGCCACCGCTGTAGCGCGCCATGTTTTCATGGTGTCCCTGCCTGTCTTAACCATTCAAATAGACCAGGGGGATGCACTCCCCTGGTCTGACTTAATTCAACTGAAGCGAATCAAAAGGCTTATTGATAAACCACGGTGAACTGAGTCACGCCGTTTGCATCACCCACGGTGACTGAGTCAGTCAGGGAGATGTAACGGGCGCTGAAGTCCAGGTTGTTAGGACCGGTGCTGACCAGCGGATAAACAGAGGAGTCTTCGTACAACGGAACCACTTTGTTCTGGTTGTCAGAAATCTGAATACCTACGCCTGAAGCAGTGCTGTCACCGGCAGTCAGCGCCAGCACGGTGTTGTCACCAGAAACCTGAGTACCGTCGAAACGCACGGTCGCACCGGTCACGGTGTCAGGGCAGTCGGTCAGAACTAAAGTGAATTTTTTGGCAGCGGCCAGTGAACCCGCAACAGGGAACGCGGTACGGGCGATATTACCCAGGAAGACATCCTGGTTTTGAGAAGCAGTATCGATCGTACAAGCTGCATCTGTGATAGTGCCAGTGAAGTTAACGGCGCCATCTGCTGCAAAAGCAGAAGAAGCGAATACAGAAGAGGCGACCAGGGCAACAGCAAGAAGATTCTTTTTCACGAAATTTTTCCTATTAACATAATGCACATCGAAACACCTTTCCCGGTGTCCGAATTAGTTTTGACAAAACCATCTGTCATTCCTTTATTTAGTTCATGAGGTTCCACCCCACTTAATAAGCCGCCGGACGGGTTTAACCCCGAAACCCAAACGATTCATTTTGAACTAAAGTGACTCCTTTGGTTTATTGTGCTAAATAGGGAATATCGTGCAGTATTTAATGCTTTCAAATGATTTATTTATGAAATTAAACTAAAGCATTGACAGGCGGAGTGAGAATGGCGTGAGAAATCAAGCGAAGAGGATATAAGAAAAAACCGAGAGACTTCCGGTGTACTGAAATAACAAATTAACTTGTAAGTAATTGAATTTTAGATGATTTTAATAAACTTCTGCAGAGGGGTGCACTCAGTATTGACAGAAATTTACCGGCTGATTAGAGTATGCTCCAATTTAGTTCAAAATGACTCCATTGAAACAATTAATTACAGGTTAACTACCAGACTTCTTTAAATCTTTTGGCGTTGCTCGCCGTATATAAAACCGTGTTCTGAATATTACGATGACCTAAATAATCCTGAATTAAGCGGGTATCAATCCCTCTGTCTGCCAGCGCAAAGCCACAGCCGTGTCTTAACATATGTGGATGAGCATTAATAGTCAGATTAGCGGCCTGACTATAATTTCTAATTAACCAGTAAATGCGCTGTCGTGATAATTTTGAACCGCGATTAGAAAGAAACAACCAGTCGGAATCCGCACCACGGTATTGCTTTCTTTTATTCATCCACAGCATTAACGATTTCCTTTCCCGCATATAGAGAGGATGAACGGTAGAGAAGCCATTTTTTAACCGGTGGATGTAGATATTATTGCCTTCCATGTCGATATCCGAGAGCCGCCAGCTGCTGATTTCACTGACCCGGCAACCGTGGATAAAACACATCCAGATCAGGCAATAATCCCGTTCTGCGTGCCTTCCGCGCAACGTAGCCTCAAGCAGTTTCTCAACTTCAGACGGAGTCAGGTATTTACGATTTTTCATAGTGCCTCTTCATGTTCATGGTGTCCCGGATAAGTATTGATTTCAGTGGCACTCATCATTCAACACTTTTCCGAAAATGGAATTAGTGATCGCCTGCTGCACAGCGGTTCATTAATTCATCGTTTAATCACAGGGGTTTTTAATATCCCTGCGTGTTTAAAGCCCTCCTTAAAGTGATGTGTATAAAGTCAATTCACACATTTTCAATATACGTCCTAAACCAAACGCCATCAAATAAAAGGAAATACAAACCAAAGCCTTATGATTATCACCACTGACGATTAAGTTTATATCATATTCGCCATAACGGAGGCGTAATTTAAAATAATTCACGGTTTTTAAACCATTGTGAATTATATTTAACCTGTCACGGACGTGGCTATCAGCATGGCGTATTTTCGCATTAACCCTTTAATACCCTCTCAATTCGGGGGCTACGAAGGCGTTTTATCCTGCCTGTGGCAGGAATTTTTTACAAGGAAATTTCTGAGGCTTTTTACGCATTTTCAGAGCGGGCGAGGATTTTATTTCAGGGGTATAGCTTAACATCCGAAAGTTGTACCGAATAAACGGTGATCTGGCAACCACAAGTCGTTTTTTACCGGCTACGGCGGGGATAAGTAAAGCAGGAACAACCTGAGGTTGCATAAAAGCAAAAAAAAACAGGACGCAATGCGTCCTGTTTTGGCCAGGCTGAAGATAACAGGGGATCAGGCGGAAAGACCACCGTCCAGAATGAGAGTTTGTCCTGTCATGTACGTGCTGTCTTCACTGACCAGCCACGCCACCGCGCCTGCCACTTCGTCCACCTTTCCGAAACGTTTCATCGGAATCGTTTTACGCAGCGCCGCCAGCTTGTCTTTAGGCATATCAGCGAGAATTTCGGTGTCGATATAACCAGGCAGCAGGCAGTTAATCCGAACGTTAAAGCGCCCCAACTCTACCGATAACGTCCGCGCCAGGCCGATCATCGCTGCCTTACTCGCCGCATAAGCACTCTGGCCACTGTTACCCTTTATGCCCGTCACCGACGACATCATTACCACCGAACCACCGCCCTGCATCATCATCGGTTCAAGTAACTGGCTGTTCCAGTAGAAGATGGCGTTTAAGTTGGTGTCCATCACCTTGCGCCAGTTATCGGCGTTCTGGTGAATATGCAGCGCATCAAGGGTGATACCCGCATTGTGTACTACGGCATGCGGCGCGCCGTAGCGTGCCAGCAGGTCAGTGGCCAGACGCGTAACCGCCTGTTCATCACGCCCGTCGCACTGATGACTTTCGACCCGGCCGGGCAATCCCGCACAGGCCAGTTCCACCTCATGGGCGGCGCTTTCGCCCTGACACCAGGTAAACACCACATTCCATTCTTTCGCCAGACGCTGCACGGCGGCGCGTCCGATCCCCCGGCTGCCACCGGTGATTAAAATCCATTGATTTTCCATGACTTCTTTCATGGCTTAGTGGCTTTTTCGCTGAGATACTGGCACAGCTCACGCACCGTAATGTTCACGTTATCGACGAACAAATCGGCCTCGATGGTGACCCCAAACTCTTTCTTCGCCAGCACCATCAGTTCAACGTAATCCAGGCTGTCGAGTTTGAGCTGATACAACGGCATGTCCGGGGTCAGATCTTCCTGCTCCAGATCCTTCGCGTCACACAGCATCTCGCACACCTTGCTGTAAACCTCATCATAATTCGCCATGTTTTATTCCTTTAAGTGAGTCAGTTGTCTTTGTTTTTTTTGAAAAATCAGTGTGTCATTCAGTCAGCGGTCCGGTTTTAAGCGTGACTGCGACGGACATCAGCGGTTCACCGTCCTGCCAGGCCTCAATGCCTGCCAGCAACACCAGTCCGCGTTGTTTTTCGCCCATGACCAGCGTCGGCCGGATGGCGTAATGTATCGCGCCGAAACGCTGTCCCTGTTCTGTCTGGGTCAGTAATCGCGGGGAAAAATGCGTTTCATGATGCGTCTGCACCACCTGTACCAGAGTAAAAATGTCACCCAGACTGTTCGCCTGAACCGACGGTAAAAGACTGTGCACGGTTTCAAGCGTCTGCGGGGCGTTCACCAGCTGACGAAACAGCACGGCGTCAAGAAAGCTCCACGCCGGAACCACCGGGCTGCCGACAGCCAGAAACTGCGTATGCAGCGTTGCCAGTTCCTGCGCGCCCAGCGTATTCATCTGCGTGACCGGCGGTAACACCAGCGCGTCCGTCGCGATCAGTTTGCTGCTGATGCTGGCCTGCTGTGTCTGCACATGACGCAAACTGGCGCTCAGCTGCACACCGTCATCACGCAGCGTCTCGCGCACCGGCACCTGATACAGCGTGTCGCACAACACCGGTTCGCGCAGACGGCTGGTAAACATCAGTCCCTCTGCCCTAACCCCGTGCTTTTCACGCGAGGTACTCAGCGCCGACTTCATATCCAGCATCGCGCGCATTCCGTGAACGCATAATCCGGTCAGACCAAGACGCTGCGCCCTGGCAGCGTCAAAATGGATCGGATTGTAATCACCGGAAAATGCCGCCCAGCGTTCGGCGTCCGACAGGCTGTAACGCAGAGTGTCAGCCGCCAGCATTATTTCCCCCTTCCGATCACCAGCGCGGCGTTCGCCCCGCCGAAACCGAAACTCAGGTTCAGCGTGGTGTTCAGTACCGCCGGACGATGCACATTGGGGACGTAATCCAGATCGCACGCTGGATCGGGCGCATCGAGATGGCAGGTTGCGGGCATGATCTGATGCTCAAGCGCCTGCAGGCAGACGATGGATTCAAAACTCCCTGCCGCCGCGATCAGATGTCCGGTATAGGATTTGGTACTGGAGCACGGCGTGGCGTAAGCCGCCGATTCGCCCAGCGCAATCTTGATCGCTTCGGTTTCGTTGAGATCATTGAGCGGCGTAGAGGTGCCGTGCGCATTGATATAATCCAGATCGCTGGCAGCAATACCGGCCTGCGCCAGCGCATGGCGGATGGTTTGCACCCGCGCAATTTTGTCTTCGGCTGGCGCGGTAAAATCAAAGGCATCCGAGAAATTGCCGTAACCCAGGATCTCACCGAGAATGTTTGCGCCGCGCGCAAGGGCAGATTCCCGTTCTTCCAGACACAGCACCGCCGCACCTTCGCTGAGCACAAAACCGTTGCGATGCAGGCTGAACGGGCAACAGGCGCGGGTGATTTCTTCCTGTTCACTGGCCAGCGCGCCCAGCACGTCAATATTCCATACCGCCGAATCAGAGCGCAGAGATTCTCCCGCGCCCGCCAGCATCATGCTGGCCCGGCCATTGCGGATCAGTTCGAAAGCGTCGCCGACCGCGATGGTTCCGGTCGCACAGGCCGCGACCGGCGTGTTCTGATAGCCACGCAACCCCCACAGCAAACTGACTGCCGCCGTGGCAGAATTCGGCATGGAGAAAAAGCAGCCAAAAGGAGATCCCATACCGGTACGCAGATAGTCTTCGTAATGCAGCTGGGTTTCATCCTGCCCCGCCCAGCCGGTGCCCATAATGACGCCGCAGTCGCGCAAATCGTAATGTTGCTCCGGCTTGTCATCGCCAAACGCCATCTGCATGGCTTCCCGCGCAGAGGCCAGCGTCAGCCGGGCATAACGCGGCAGGCGGCGACGGATTGCCGCGGGCACGCCTTTGAGCGAAGGTTCATGATCAATCAGGCCATAAAAACGCGATTTAATCCCGGCAGCTGATTTGTCGCAGTAGCGGTAGCCGGGGGTGTAATCCATGATCGCGGCCCAGCTTTCGGCGGAGTTCAGCCCCAGCGGGGTCACCGCACCGTAACCGGTCACGACCACCCGACGCGGCGTGTCTGCCGTCTGTAAAACATCCTTTTGCATGCTTTATCCTTGTTGACTCAATGTGTTGTCTTCCCCGCCACCCAGCGCCAGCCAGAGTTTCATCGTGGAATACAGATAGTTATATTGCGTGGTGACCAGCGTGTTCTGGCTGTCGAGCAAGGTGTTCTGCGCGTCGAGCAGCGTCTGATACACCACCGAACCGTGGCGATACTGGCTTTCCACCAGTGCCAGCCGCTGCTGACTTAATGCCAGATCTTGCAGCTGTCGCTGTTTTTCCTGCTGATAGGTCAGGCGCTGCGACATGGCATTGTCGATATCCTGCAACGCGCTATACGACGCGCTGCGGAACTGAATCGCCGCGGTTTGCACATCCAGACCAGATTGTTCAACGGTCAGCCGCACTTTGTTCCATTCGATAAACGGCAGGTCGAGCGCAGATCCGAGCGTTCTGGCCGGATTGCTGAACCATTGCTGAAACACAGAAGCCCCGGCATTCAGCGACGCATTCAGCGTCAGCGACGGATAAAAGCTCAGCCGTGCAACGTCCGAACCGGCCAGCGCCGCACGCAGATTCAGTTCAGCCGACTGCACGTCCGGCCTTCTGGCGATCACTTCAAGCGGTAAACGCTGCGCCACCGGCACGCTCTGATGAATATCCAGCGACTGACGCTCCGCAGGGTATTGCCCCGGCGGGCGGCTGAGTAAAATCGCCAGTGCATTACGGTTTTCATCGCGCTGCTGATACAAATCGCGCAGGTTGTTTTCGCGGCTAAGCACCGTTTGCTGTGCCTGCAAATAATCCAGCTGACCGAGATCACCGGCTTTCCAGCGTGACGTCACCATCACCAGGGTTTCCTGGGCAATCGCCAGGCTTTGCTGCAAATTACTGATCTGCTGATTCAGGCTGGCAATCTGCCAGTAAAGCTGTGAGGTAGTGCCAATGAGCGTCAGCGCGGTGGCCTGCAAATCCTGCTGCGAGGCTTGTGCCAGCCAGTCGGACTGCTCACGGGTACGCGCCAGTTTCCCCCACAAATCCAGCTCATAAGAGGCCGACAGTGAGTTTGTGTAACTTTCGACCGGCGTGGTCTCGCGGCGCATATTTTTGGTGTTGCTGGCCGATGCACTGGCGGAAAAATCAGGGGTCAGATTCAGGTCTGAGAGTCCCGCCGTCAGCAGCGCCTGCCGCAGTTTTATGCCCGCCAGCGCCAGATCGTTATTGCTTTGCAACGCGGAAACAATCAGCCGTGACAGCTGCGGGTCATCAAAGTTATCCCACCAGTGCGGGGAAAATTTCGCCACGCCTTCGCCGGTATCCTGCACGCGCCAGGTTTGCGGAACTGAGAGCATCGGCCGCTGGTATTCGCTTTTCAGCGCCTGACCACAGCCGGTCATCAGTAACGTCATCACCGCCATTGAGAGTAAATTCAGTTTGTTCATTCGCGTGCCAGCGCCTCTGTCGGATGCAAACGCGCGGCGTTGCGTGCCGGGAAAAAGCCGAAGCCAAGCCCGATAAGCGCCGAGAAACCGCAGGCTAAAAGGATCGGCGGCCAGGTGAAAATCATGGTGAATTCCTGCGTAACCTGAGAAAAAATCAGCCCTGCCACGCCGGATCCGACAATGCCGATCAGACCACCGAGGGTACAAATCACCACCGCCTCAATCAGGAACTGACGCATGATGTCCGCCGGACGTGCGCCAACCGACAGACGAATGCCAATCTCGTGCGTTCTTTCTGTCACCGACACCAGCATGATGTTCATCACGCCCACACCGCCCACCAGCAGTGAAATCCCGGCAATCGCGGTGATCAGCAGCGTCATGGATTCCGATGTTTTACGTATGGTTTTCGTCAGCTGGTCGTTGGTCATGGTAAAGAAATCGCGTTTGCCATGCGCCGAATCCAGCAGTTGCTCAACGTTACGCTGGGCGACATCCGTCGGATAACCGTCGGCAATGCGCAGGGTGATGGATTGCAGCGGCGTATCCCCCGACATGCGCTCCAGTAAGGAGGTGTAAGGGATCCACGCGCCGAGCTGCTCGCCGATATACTTCGGCCCTTTTTTATCCGCCACGCCGATCACCCGGTAAGGCACGCCGGAAAGCTGGATAATTTCGCCCAGCGGATCCTGTCCGGGAAACAGCGTACTGCGCACATTCGGGTCGATAATCACTACCGGCTCGCGGTCGTCGAGATCGCGCGGCGTAAAACGGTTTCCGGCAATAAAGTTAAGCCCCTGTACGCGAAAGAATCCGTTACTGACGCCCGATAACGACACCAGCACCTGCTTACCGCCGCGGATTGCCATCACAGTTTTGCTCACTACCGGCGACAGGCTGTCGATGTACGGCTGTCTGCCGAGCAAATCCACGTCTTCCAGCGTCAGGGAACGTTCAAAATCAGGACGCGGTTTATCCCAGCCCAGACCGGGCTGAATTTCGATGGTGCTGGTACCAAGCTGGCTTATCTGGCTGAGAATGCTCTGCCGTGCGCCCTCGCCCACCGCCATCGAGGACACCACCGAAGAGATGCCGATAATGATGCCGAGCATGGAAAGAAAGGCGCGGATCCGGTGTCCGAGCAGGGAACGCCACGCCATGCGCACCGCTTCTTTCAGACTCTGCCAGAGCGGCGTGCGTCCGGTGGCGGCAATGGCCGGTAATCCCTGAGATTTGCCCTGCTGCATCACCGGATTGATGCGGTCCGCGACAATCTCACCGTCGTGGATTTCGACAATACGCTGACACTGTTCGGCGATACTGCGATCGTGGGTGACGATAATCAGCGTATGCCCGGCCTGATGCAGCCCATGCAAAATCGCCATCAGCTCCTGACCGCTGGTGCTGTCGAGCGCGCCGGTCGGCTCATCGGCGAGGATCACCGGCGCACCGTTCATCAGTGCCCGCGCAATACTGACACGTTGCTGTTGCCCGCCGGAAAGCTGCGCGGGCCGGTAATTCATGCGATTGCCAAGCCCTAACCGGTTGAGCAAATGTTCCGCCCGCGCCTGACGCGCCGCCGCAGGCATGTCGGTATACAGCGCCGGAATGGTGACGTTTTCGAGGGCCGTGAGATACGGCATCAGGTGATAGCGCTGAAATATAAAGCCAAGATACTGGCTGCGCAATTGCGCCAGCTGTTCGCTGGTCGCCACATGCGCAGGCACATCCATAATGCGCATTTCGCCTTCCGACGGCTTATCCAGACAACCGAGAATGTTCATCAGCGTCGATTTACCCGAACCGGACGCGCCGATAATCGCCAGCATTTCCCCGGCATTGACGCGCAGGGAAATATCTTTGAGCACGGTGACGGCAGCGTTGCCCTCACCAAAACGGCGGGAGATATGCGAAAGTTCGATGACCGGAGAATTAGCCATTTGCCGTCTCCGCCTCATTTTGCAGCATCACTACGTGCTCACCTTCGCGCAGCCCGTCTTTCACTTCGACAAACTGACGGTCATTAATGCCCGCACGGATCACCCGTTGTTCGGTCTTGTCGCCGTTTACCACCTGCACCTGATACCGGTCATCGCCCAGTGGCTGACCCAGTGCCATCACCGGCAGACGCAGCACATTTTTGGCCTGTTCGGTGATGATAAATACCTGCGCGGTCATTGAGGTGCGCAGCAAATGATCGGGATTCGGCACGCTGAACACGCCGTTGTAATAGACAGCAGAAGGTTGCTGAGTCTGGCTGCTGGTGCTTTCATCCTGTAAGGCGTCGTTTGGCGCGTCCTGCAAGGTGCCCATGACGCTCTGATAACGATGTTTGGGATCGGCGACCACGTAAAACCACAGCGGCTGACCAGGATGCACTTTCAGGATATCGGTTTCTGAAATACGGGTTTGCACCGTCATGGTATCGACGTTGGCCAGCACCAGAATGGTCGGCGCGGTCTGCGAGGAGACTACGGTTTGCCCTTCTTTGGTGACGATGCCGAGCACCTGCCCGTCCACCGGTGCCAGGATCCGTGTATAGCCCAGATTGGCTTTCGCCGTTTCCAGCGCCATCTGCGCCTGCACAATCTGCGCTTCGTTGACTTTGATCTGCGCTTTCTGGGTATCGACTTTAGCCTGCGCCTGCTCGAGATTACTTTTAGTACCTGAGCCATCGCGATCCATCTGTAACTGACGTTTCAGCTCCAGCTGATATTGCGTCAGCGTGTACAGCGACGCCTGTTTTTGCGCCACGGCACTGTCGAGTTCCGCTTCGGATTTACGCAGTTCGCTCTGTTGCAGCGTCGGATCGATTTCGGCCAGTAACTGGCCTTTGGTGACCCGGTCGCCCGCACGGACATACAGTTTTTTCAACTGACCGTTGACCTGCGCACCGACGTTGACCTGCGCGGAAGGCTTGAGGATACCGGTCGCCAGTACGGTTTTTTCGATATCCCCGCGACCTATGGCCTGTGAGACCAGCGGCGCGGCGGTGCCGGACATCATGCTGTGTACGCCGTACGCAGCCCCGGCCAGCAGGATCACCACCACAAGGATCAGCGTATAAAATGCCTTGCGGTGTCCGGCGGCGATGTGTCTGATTGAGAAACTCACGCAGGTTCTCCTTGCGGGGTGATAGCGGAAATCACAGCGCCCGTTGTCGCGGCGACGCGGCCATCTCTCATCACACAGACCCGGTCAAACAAGGCCAGCGCGGTTTCACTGTGGGTTACGGTGATTAGGGTTTTTCCGTATTCACGGCAATGGCTGATCAGGGTTTGCATCACCTGCTGCGCCGTCTCTTCATCGAGATTGGCCGTCGGCTCATCCAGCACCATCACCGGACAATCGCTGTACATCGCACGTGCCAGCATCAGACGCTGACGTTGCCCCAGCGACAGCGCGGGATGGCTTTCGCGGATCAGCGCGTTTTGTTTGCCTGGCAGACGGTCGATCACCTCCGTCAGGTTCAGTCCGCGCAGCGACTTATCGATACGCAGCTGCTTCTGCGCGTCGTGTTCACGATCAAACAGCGTGATGTTTTGCAGAACGCTGGTATTGAACAGGATGTCCTCCTGGCTTTGCAGGAAGAACAGCTTCTGTGCCTGACGGCTGCTGACCGGCTGTCCGTCGGCCAGGATTTCTCCGCCCTGAGGTTCGATAAGTCCTGTAATGACTTTCAGCAGCGTACTTTTCCCCGCGCCCGACTCACCGACAATCGCCAGCGTTTCGCCATGACGCACCGTCACCGACACGTTATCCAGCACCGGTTTACCGGGATCGTAAGCAAACTGAAGTTCCCGGTAGCTGAGCTCCTGGCTGAAACGGACAGGCGGCAGTAAGTCACCGGCGGCCTCTTCCCTGACCGGCGGGAACAGATCGGCGGCGCGGGTATCAATCACGTGCAGCTGATTCTTTTGCAGCACGGAGAAGAAAATCTGCGTGATGTAAGCGGTAAAAATCTGACGGACAAAGCTGTAGGCGAAGAATTCACCCAGTGAAATCCGGTTATCTTTCAGCAACGGCAGCGCCAGCAGCATAAAGAACACCATCTCGAGGCTGCCAATCAGCTGATACAGGCTGCTTTTCACCTGCTCGTACACTTTCTGTTTCTGGCGGCAGTCAAACAGCGACAGCGCATATCCGGCGAATGCCGCCTGACGCTGGCTGTTCAGTCCGGCGGATTTGAGCGTGGCGAAACCCTGAATAGTTTCCAGCAGGAAGTCGCTTTGTTCTGCACTCTTTACCTGAACCTGCTGGGTGTAATAGCGGTCGCGGAAAATCGCCCAGACGCTGACCAGCCCCATCAGCGTGACGCCGATGGCGGAAATACCGGCCAGCAGCGGGCTGATATAGCACATCACCGCCAGCGCAATCACGCCGACGACCCAGTCCACGCGCAGGCCGTTGTCCAGCTCGATTTTTTGCGCCGCCGCCATCTGCCAGTTGGAGAAACGGCTGTAGATTTCACCGGGGCTGCGTTTCTCAAAGAAAGAGAGCGTGTTGTTCAGCAACCGGGCAAAACCGCTGACGCTTTGCATCACGACAAAACGTTTGATAAACCGCTCGGTTACGCTGCGCACAATAAACGCCAGCAGCGTCGAGACCACGAAGGCCAGCAGGTAATAGAAATACGGGAATTCGGTTTTGCCGCCGGAAGAGAAAACGTTGTTGATTGCCGAGCTGACCATCACCGGCATGATGAACAAGGTCAGTGACACCAGAAATGCCAGCAACATCAGCTTGTAAATGCCGGGAATCGCTGCCGTTTGTTTCAGGCTCATGCATTCGAGTGCGCGGAAACGACGCGTGCGCGGCTGTTTTTCTGCCGGTTGCGCAGTGCGCGGCGCCTCCTGATCGAGCACCACCGCGTAACCACTGATTTCAGATCTGAGCGCGGCAATCGGCAGAAGCTGTTCGCCAATCGCCGGATTCATCACGCAAACATAGCTCCCCTGACGATAGGCCAGCAGGACATAGTGACTGGCACCGTAGTGCAAAATGGCGGGTAAAGGCAGTTCTGCCAGCTCATCGAAATCAAACGCCACCGGGTACGCCGGGATCGCCAGCTCAGATAAGATGTCGCACAGGGTCGACAGCGCGGTGCCGTGAGACGATGTCGGGAAACGTTCGCGTAACACGTCCAGCGGCGCGCTGATGCCCTGAGTTTCCGCCAGCATAGAAACACAGGCCAGCGCGCATTCGTTCGTTTCTGCCTGATAAACCAGCTTAGGAATAATATTATCCATAATCGATACCTTAAAACGCCCTGTTCTTTTCAGTAATATCGCTGCGCTGTTGCGGATGGGTTTTCACTCATTAATAAAAAATAACGAATGTGAATGCCACAGCATCCAGTCGGTTGAATGTTCACGAATACTTTGTTCAATAATGCGCGGCATTTTTTCTTTTAATTCTTTTGCACTGACCGGGTCATGAATAACGATATTCAACCCCTTGTCATAATAAAGATGATAAAAAATCACCTTCGCAGACATCATTCGTGCCAGCCGGATAATACCGCTGTGTAAACTGGCGGGACGACCAAATATCCGGCAGGATAATTTTTCAGCTTTGTCTTTACTGGCGAACTGCGTGAAATCAGGCGTGATATCCGGGAATAAAATAATATTCCGCTGGTTATCGGCTGCCTCCATGACCGACGTCATCAGATTCCCGGCAATATTCTTATTATCTTCATGTATCGAACAATAGGTCAGATCGACGCCACCCAGTTGCCGTTCCGCTGCGGAATGTGCATCCGCGCTGCGCGAGGTAATGACCGTTGCTTTACCCGGAAACGCCGCGGCACCGACCATGGTACTGAGTACGTCCGACACCATGTGTAGTGGCGCGAGGATCACCGGCTGACCGGCGCGTTGCAGCGGCTCGACCACCGCATTGAGCCGGGCCGAGCAGTCGGCCAGCTCACGTAATGCACGGCGATTCTGTCCGTAGGTTACCGCCTGAATCAGCAGCTGTCGCCGCTGGGTCAGCCAGATATAATCAAATTTCTTATTGTCATTCATCAGACACTGACGGTTAGACTGCGCGACCGCCGCCCGTAATTTCACATCGCGGCCTGTCAGCCCTAAAAAGCGGCTGACGTGGGACAAAGCAAAAATAACGCGATAATGCATGTGCCGGAATAATAAACAATGCGCCCTGTAGCCAGTAAGCCGGAGTTTATACAAAAACCACTGACATCTGACGGTGAGGTTTTTCCAAAACAGCGCGCACCACAGGGCAACGAATTTCATTATTTCTCCGGCGCCTGATCATTCTTCAAAATAGAGAGTAATTTGTCAGAGAATGACGGGAAATCACGATCCTGAATCGCTACCCATTTTTTAGCCACAATAAAGGTCGGGGTGGCATTAATGTCGTAATACTGTGAAACGCGGGTCATATAATCGAGCAGGTCTTTGACCTCTGCCGACTGACTGACTTTATGGTATTCATCAACATCAATCTTATTCTCTGCCAGCCACGCATCTCGTTTTGCAGGATCACCCAAATCGATGTGATTTTTCATGACCGCGTCATAGGCGCTCTCACGGTGGGCTTCTTCAATGCCCATCACCTGCAATGTGGCAAATACCGGTGCAAAGCGCGCCAGTCCGCCCTGATTATCCAGGCTGAAATGCAGGCGAACCAGTTTCTTACCCGCTGGCATACGTTTTTCCAGCGCCTCAACATTCTTTTCGTTTAATGCACAGTAATGACAACCGTATGAGAAGATTTCAATAATATCTTCACCATCCGTAATCGGACTTTTGGCTACTTTATCCGCCGACAGCGATGTCAGTACCTGTTGTCCGTCATCGCTGGTTTGGTTGCGCACAAGGTAATGGATCCAGGCTGTCGTAATCAGCGCTGAAATAACCGCGACAAAAACGGTATACGCCAGAATGGGCAGAATTCTTTTTTTCATGGGAGGCTTTTCATCCTGAAATAATAATACGCGACGCTCACCGGGGAAATATCAGGCGGGCGTTGCATATGAAATACAACGCCCTGTCAGAAAAACAGTAAAACTATTTATTCTGATTTAATAAGAAACGGATGTTTCTCAGCCTACGTTACCGCAGTTGATGATTGCTGCAGCGGTGAAGGTTTTAGTCACAACACCATTTTTGTCAGTACAAGTTTTCACTGCATTACAAACAGTTGCATCACCCACCAGGTTTAATTCAAAGCTGTTTACGCAAGTCGTGGTACCGCCAACAATTGCGCTTGCTTCATTCATGTTGATCTTTTTCATCTGTGATATCCTTATTTAGTTAGAATTAATATAACAATAGTCTGGAGATATTATTCACTGACCTGTTTCCAGTGATTCCCCGCACAGAGAAAACATGATTAAAACATGTCCCCCTGCACTCCGAAATAATCCCCTTGAATAAAAACATTCAGGATTTCATTATCGGATGCGGCGCATTGTAACGGCGGTTTTTTAATTGGGCAATACACCTGAAATGACATAAAGCGAGCAAACTCAACCGTTCGGTTACACAGGTCACAGGAGTTTTCTGATATAAAATTAAGATAAAGCGCACCGGATAAATTCAGCCGTGCCCGATGCCAGATCTGCCTGATTTATGATGCAGGATATTTCTCAGATAATATTAAGAATAGCGGATCCTGAGACGGCAAATTTTTTTAAAAATAATTTGAGGGAAACGTTATGCAAAGCATTTGCGGGGACACAGGGAGGAAAAACGCAGGAAAGGGAGCCAACATCCCATCCGCTCCCTGTCACAGAAAACGGATGGGCACAACACGTTCTTCATCAGAAACCTAATGAATCCAGCAGATCATCAACCTGTTCTTGCGAGGCCACCACGCCGACACCGTTAGCGTCGAGTTGCGGGCCGTTCAGCAGGCTGTCAGTTTCGCGTTTCTGCTTAACCTGTTGTTCTGGAATATTTTCCATCAGCACCATCAACAGCTGATTTTCAATTTCCTGAACCACGGTCATCATGCGTTTGATTACCTGACCGGTCAGATCCTGGAAGTCCTGCGCCATCATGATTTCCATCAGCTGAGCATTGGTAAAGCTGGTGTGCTCAGGGATCTCTTTCAGGTAGCTGCGGGTGTCTGTCACCAGCTCGCGTGCATCCGATAATTCAATCGGATTCTCAAACCATTCATCCCAGCGCTTATCGAGTTTCTTCGCGGCAGATTCAAGTTTGTTCTGACGAGGTTGCGCGGCTTCCACACAGTTCAGGGCACGCTCGGCGGCCTGTGCTGTCATGGTGACCACATAATCGAGACGATCGCGTGCATCCGGGATCGCTTCAGCTGCCTGAGCAATGGCCTGATCCAGGCCAAGTTCACGCATACTGTCACGCAACATACGGGTCAGTTGCCCAATGCGGGCGATGATATCGCCCGCGGTTGCTGCATCATTTGCAGGCATTGGTATCTCTGCCATAGGTGTGCTCCTACATGCCCAGTTTTTCGAATATTTTGCCCAGCTTTTCTTCCAGCGTGGCGGCGGTAAATGGTTTCACGACATAACCACTGGCACCGGCCTGCGCGGCGGCAACGATGTTTTCTTTCTTCGCTTCTGCCGTCACCATCAGCACCGGCAATTTAGCCAGCGCGCCATCTGCACGGATGGTTTTGAGCAGATCCAGACCGTCCATGTTTGGCATGTTCCAGTCGGATACCACGAAGTCAAAACCGCCAGCACGCAGTTTGTTCAGCGCGTCAACGCCGTCTTCCGCTTCTTCAACGTTGTTGAAGCCCAGTTCTTTCAGCAGGTTACGCACGATACGACGCATGGTAGAGAAGTCGTCTACTACCAGGAATCTCAGATTTGGATCGGCCATGTTTTATCTACTCCTAAGGTTTGCTACCCAGCACAAGGCTGAAAAATTAAATACGTAATGCCTGACCGGCTGATATTTGTGCCAGCATCCGCTGACTGATTTGGCTGAGATCCACCACTTCGTTTACGCCGCCGGTGGCGATAGCCTCGCGAGGCATACCGAAAACCACACAGCTGGCTTCGTTTTGTGCAAGGGTATAAGCCCCCGCGCGGTGCATCTCGAGCATGCCGGCAGCGCCGTCATTGCCCATTCCCGTCAGGATCACCCCGACGGCATTGCGTCCGGCGAACTGCGCCACCGAACGGAATAACACGTCAACCGACGGACGATGGCGGTTCACTGCCGGACCGTCGTTCAACTTAACCTGATAGTTGGCGCCACTGCGCGCCAGTTCCATATGCCGGTCGCCCGGCGCGATATAGGCGTGACCCGGCAAAACGCGTTCGCCGTCCTCGGCCTCTTTCACGGTGATCTGACACAGCTTGTTCAGACGTTCCGCAAACGAGCGGGTAAACCCCGGAGGCATATGTTGTGTAATCATCAGTGCCGGACAGGTCGGCGGCAGCGGTTGCAGCACGTGGCGGATAGCCTCGGTGCCACCGGTCGATGACCCGATCGCAATCAGCTTTTCACTGCTCAGCAGCGGCGTATGGCTGAGAATGCGCGGCTGTTCGGTATTGACGCTTTTATTCAGACGCGCTTTTGACGCGGTACGAATTTTGTCGGCAATCATTTCGCTGTAAGCCAGCATGCCTTCGCGGATCCCAAGCTGCGGCTTGGTGACGAAATCAATCGCCCCCAGTTCCAGCGCACGCAGGGTGATTTCCGAACCTTTACCGGTCAGCGACGACACCATGACCACCGGCATCGGGCGCAGGCGCATCAGCTTTTCCAGAAAATCCAGTCCGTCCATACGCGGCATTTCAACATCCAGCGTCAGTACGTCAGGGTTGAATTTTTTGATGAGATCACGCGCCACCAGCGGATCCGGCGCAGTCGCCACCATTTCCATATCCGGATGGCTGTTAATGATTTCAGTCATCAGCTGACGCATTAACGCCGAATCATCGACGCTCAACACTCTGATTTTATTCATTACCTCTCCTTGGCGAGGCCGTAGACGGTCTGACCGCGCAAATAAAATTCCCGGCTGATTTGGCTGAAGTTCTCGGAGTGTCCGGCAAACATCAGACCACCCGGTTTAAGTAACGGAACAAACCGGCGTAAAATTTTCTCCTGTGTTTCTTTATCGAAATAAATCATCACATTACGGCAGAAAATTGCATCAAAAGGACCGTTAAGCTGCCACTGGTTCGCCAGCAAATTCAGTTGCTGGAAAGCCACCATCTGCGCCAGCTCGGGACGCACACGCACCAGGCCGCTGTGAGGGCCGGTGCCTTTGAGGAAAAATTTCTGTAACTGCTGCGGGCTGAGCGTGCGCAGCTCTTCCAGCCGGTAAACGCCCGCCGTGGCTTTTTCCAGTACCTGCGTATCAATGTCACTGGCCTGAATACGGCAGCTCGCCATGCGCGGACCCAGTGCTTCACTGAGCGTCATGGCGATGGAATACGGCTCTTCACCTGTCGACGCCGCCGTGCTCCACACACTGTAATTATTCGGGCGGGATCGGGCATGCTCCGCCAGGATCGGGAAGTGGTGTGCTTCACGGAAAAACGCCGTCAGGTTCGTGGTCAGTGCGTTAATAAACGCCTGCCATTCCGGGCTGTTGCTGTCGTTTTCCAGCAACGCCATATAACTGCCAAAGTCGTTCAGCCCGAGGATACGCAACCGCCGGACCAGGCGGTTGTAGACCATTTCGCGTTTATGGTCTGCCAGTACAATTCCTGCACGTTGATAGATAAGTTCACTTATCCGGCGAAAATGGGTATCTGACAGCGGTAAACGCTGGATCATCTGTGCCATGATCGAAGTGTTATCAGCACTCATTGGCGAGCCTGGTTGATTCATGGTGCAGCTCCATTAAAGGGACAGGTGGTGTAACGGGTACCCAATTCACTCTTCATCCGCTGACTGTTCATCCGCGACTTTTCATCAGATGGCCTTATCAGAAGGTTTCCCAGTTATCCGCAGAACCTGCTCGCGCGGGCGCCGCAATTAACGCGGGTTGCGCCACCTGACGTGGTGTAAAGCCCTGCGCCGGACTGTTGTGGCGCGGCTGAGCACTCCCGGCGGAGGCAAGGCGGAACACCGAGACCGCGCGGGTCAGGTTTTCAGACTCCGCTTCCAGCGTATGCGTGGAAGAAGCAGCCTGCTGAACCAGCGTGGCGTTCTGCTGCGTCACCTGATCCATCTGCGTGACGGCTATAGAAACCTGTTCGATGCCGCGACTTTGCTCGTCTGAGGCTGAGGCGATTTCGCCCATGATGTCGGTCACACGGGTCACAGCGCGAACGATGTCATCCATGGTGTTACCGGCGGATTCCACCAGCACGGAACCCTGGCTGACGCGACTGACAGATTCATCAATCAGCGCTTTGATTTCTTTCGCGGCCTGTGCGCTGCGTTGTGCGAGGCTGCGCACTTCACCGGCTACCACCGCAAATCCGCGACCCTGCTCACCGGCACGGGCGGCTTCAACGGCGGCGTTCAGCGCCAGAATGTTGGTCTGGAACGCAATGCCATCAATCACGCTGGTAATGGCACTGATTTTTTTCGAACTGCCCGCGATGTCATTCATGGTCTTCACCACATTGCCGGTCAGTTCACCGCCTTTTTCTGCGGTATTTGAGGCGTCACGCGCCAGCTGTGTCGCCTGACGGGCGTTCTCAGCGTTCTGCTTCACGGTGGCGGTCAGCTGTTCCATGCTGGCGGCCGTTTCTTCCAGCGCAGAGGCCTGTTGTTCGGTACGCGAAGACAATTCGGTATTACCCGCCGCGATGCCTTTCAGGCCAGAGAACATGGTGTCAGCACCGTGGCGCACGGTACGCACCGTTTCTGCCAGCGAGGTCTGCATCTGTTGCAGGCTTTCGAGCATCACTTTGATTTCGTAGCGCCCTTCCGCCACGATCGGCGCAGAAATATCGCCGGAACCGATACGGTCAAAATGGGCACGCATGGTGGTCAGCGGACGGAACAGGATCCGGCGGGTAACGACCAGCGCCAGGGCGGTCAGCGCCAGCAACAACAGTGTGATCACCGTGGTGTTGATCATCACGCTCTGATAAGACGCCGCAGTCTGGGTCTGTGCCTGCTGGAAACGGCCACTGACATAGGCGACATAATTACCAACTTCCTGCTGGAACTGATCCTGATATTTTTGCGTCGGACTGGCGAGAAACGCCTCCATGTCACCGCGCGATAACGAATCAATCAGCACCTGCAACATACCGTGCAGTGCTTCGTAGCTGGCTTTGTTAACGGTGGTCAGCTCGGAAGCCTTTTCGGTTCTGCGCGGCAGAGCCAGGAAAGCAGCGTAAGAATCTTCAGCACTTTTAAGGCTGTTTTTCGCGTCAACCATCAGTTGCGTCACGGTTTCCTGAGGCTGTTTCAGCGCCAGACGCGTGGCCGCGCGGTTCAGTGTGTTGCGGGTTTGCAGCAGATATGACCAGCTCTGGTTCAGCGCGTCACGCTGCTCAGCAGTATTCGATATCTGCTCAAAATTCATTTTATCCGTGTGGGCGGCATAAAGTGATAAGCCACTGCTCACCAGTTGCATCACAAAAAATACTATCAATAACAAAAACATGCAGGTGGACACACGGATGTGCTTAAACATGGATAACCTCGTTAGGTGTCAGCCCTGACCGGCACCTTATTTCTTAATACCCTTGTTATTCAGGTCTGCAGAGGCGTTGTCTGCGCTGAGTCCCCGAATCACTTACTGAAGTAAGCTCATCGGGATTTCCTCGTTTGCCGCCTTCCTGCAAACCTGACTATTTTGGGTAGCGATGTTGATGTACGTGCTTAGAAGGTTTCCCAGTTCTCAGTTAAATCTGTACTTTGTGCTCCGCCTTTTCCGGCTTTAGAACCTGAAAGGTTCGGAGTCAACAGAGGCAGCTTTGCCGAAGAGGCCGGGTTCTGGCGCACGTTGTTATTTGTGGTCTGACTCAGCGTAAACACGGCCACAGATTGCGTCAGCAGGCTGGCCTGCTCTTCCAGTGCCGCCGAAGCGGAAGCGGATTCTTCAACCAGTGAGGCGTTCTGCTGCGTCACCCGATCCATTTCAGTAATAGCTTGTGCGACCTGCTCGATCCCGCGGCTCTGTTCATCAGATGCCGAGGTGATTTCGCCCATAATGTCAGTCACACGTGTGACGGCATTCACCATGTCATTCATGGTTTCGCCGGCACTTTCTGCCAGTACTGAACCGGTATTAATGCGGCTGACAGAATCGTCAATCAGCCCTTTAATTTCTTTTGCTGCCTGCGCGCTGCGTTGCGCCAGGGTACGCACTTCACCTGCCACAACCGCAAATCCACGTCCCTGCTCACCTGCACGGGCGGCTTCAACCGCGGCGTTCAGCGCCAGAATGTTGGTCTGGAAGGCAATTCCGTCGATCACACCGGTGATGTCGGTGATTTTCTTCGAGCTGCTGGCGATGTCATTCATGGTATCAACCACGTTTGCCACCACTTTGCCGCCCTTCTGCGCGGTTTCTGACGCGCTCAGTGCCAGCTGGCTGGCCTGACGGGCGTTTTCGGCGTTCTGTTTCACGGTCGCGGTCAGCTGTTCCATGCTGGCGGCAGTTTCTTCCAGCGCCGATGCCTGTTCTTCGGTACGGGAAGATAAATCACTGTTACCCGCCGAAATTTCGCTCGCGCCGCTGTAAATAGCATCAGCACCGTGACGCACGCCGGTAACCGTGCGGATCAGTTCGTCCTGCATGTACCTGAGACTATCGGCAAGCTGGCCGATTTCATTACGGCTTTTCACGACTATTTCATGCGTGAGATCACCGGTGGCAATTTTGCGGATGGTTTCAACGATATTTTTCAGAGGATGGATCAGGATCCGCTGCACGCCGGTCCAGGCCAGAATGATGAAGACCAGCAAGACAATCAGGACAGAACCGAGCATCCACATCGCGTGTTTGAAGGAGTTTTCACTCACTTTCACCGCGTCGTTGTACAGATGATCGTTCTGGTCGATATAGGTCACGAACGCTTTTTCGAAGTTGTCCTGATATTGCTGTGTAGGCTGTTCGAAGAAGTCGTTAATGCGGCCCAGACCAATCAGCTCGATCAGCTCAGAAAGCGCATCATGCAGAACCTGATACTGCTTTTTGGCATCGGCGGCGAACTGCGGATTCTGGCTGGCATCCACCGGGATTTTTTGATAATTGGCGAAATGCTGATCGGCAATTTGCAGATCTTTCGTCGCCGTATCAACCAGCTCTTTCACCGTGGCACCGCTGCCCATCTGGTTAGCGTCGAGCATGAAACGGATACCCGCCCGGTTGAGCGTGTTACGGGTCTGCAGCAGATTAATCCAGCTGGCGTTGAATTCTGCCTGCTGTAAGCGGATCTGCTGAGACGTGGTGAAGTTGTCTTTATCTGTCTTCAACGATTTAAAGAACAGGCCACCGGATACCAACTGTAAAGCACCGAAGACCACCAGTAAGATCACGATCCCCGTGACCACTTTCATACGGTTAAACATGTTGTTCCTTTTTGAATTGGATTTATCTTTAATAGTTATCGGCAGAAAGTGAGGGAACTTTATGTGATGAGGATCGGATTTTTTCGGGGAGACGCGAGGGGTCAGGCAACAGTGGCGACAAAACTCTTCAACAGCGCGATGCGTTGAGCGTCAGGGTTCACCAGCAGATCGTTATGGATGGTCAGCACAACACCCTTGAGTAATTCGGTGGTGTTGTCGATTTGGGACAGATTTTTAAGTTTTTCGATATCATTGCCGATTTCACGCCCTTTCAGGGAAAGACGCTTATTCGCCAGACCGGTCGCCAGTTCGGACGTCAGCATAGTCACCAGACGCATTGCGCCTTGCGGACTGGAAGCCAGATGATGGATATAATATTTAAGCAATAACGGCACGAAATCAGGGGTCGCCCCCAATTCCGCACTCGCCATATTCAGCAGATCAATCATGTGCGCAGGCACACGGCTTTCCACGGCTTTGCGTTGTATCTGCAACTGTTTTTTGATTGCTGGCACAGACTGATAAGGGATCACCGCGACGTTGCCGCAGGTTTTACACACGCCCGCGATGATATTTTTCACCATACCGCTGCCGTCATCGAACGGTACATCGCGCAGCTGATAACTCACCGTGCGGAAAGCCTCACAGGCGTTACACATCGCCTTTTTCTCGTCTCCGACTTTATAAATAATCATATTATTCCTTAATGATGAACGCTGATAAAAACACTGGCAGGCTCTGTAAAGTACCACTTGATGTACCAGGGTACTCCGGCACTACTGACAGTGATGATATGGACATCAATACTGCTGTCAAAATGGTAGGGACGAATCTGATAATTATCTCCAGATGCCCTGCCGATTAAGGCAGCCACTTCATAGGGCGAGATGTCGCCCGTACTCAACAAATTCTTAAGCTGAATCCCGCGTCGTGCCTCAAACTCAATATTTCCATTCTTTAAACATTCGATCACCTTCCATTTGATCTCTCTGAAACTCATGTGGCCTCAATGTACGCCAGATGTCGTACTTAATCAAATTATCATTTGGCTTCCCGTTTTTTTCGTTAAGCCCCGTCCCGCAGGGCTATAACGCCATAAGCAGTAAAATGATGCGCAGGAAAAATAATTATTTTTCAGGCAAATGGAAGAGGTTACGCAAAACAGCGCGAGACATTCTGCAACGCTGATTTTTAAAGTCAGTACGGCTCGCACGTTACCGTTTTACGCCGACCCTTATCGTTGAATAGCAAATAACTCATCAGCGCCAGGATCCACACACCCGCCGCGCCATAGATCAGAATGACGGCAAATCCATCCGTCAGCGCCTGTCCAATCTGCGCAGTTTGTAATCCTTCAACCACCGATCCGCCTGCGATACGTTCTGCGAATGAAGACAACTCTCCTGCTGCCGGCATAACTTTTTTAAGGCTGGCGGCAATTCCTGCCACCAGCAGACTCCCCATCAGGGCAATGTTGACAGCCAGCGTGATCAGCCGCGCGCTGATATCAATACCCGACGCCATTCCCGCACGGTTTGCCGCGACGGAACCGGTGGTGGTGTTCGTGACCGGCGTATTGGTCAGCCCGAGCGCCATGCCTGCCAGCAATGCGCCCGGCAATAAACTCAGATGATGAACGACGGCGATGAGCATCAGGATAAAGCCCGCGCCAATAGTGAATAACCCGAACGGGATAAGGCGGGACGCGCCATAACGTGCGGTCAGTTTTTCACCGACCGGTGGCATCAGTAACGTGGGCAACGTGTAGGCCAGCAATGCCAGACCGGTCGTGACGCTGTCATAACCCAGCCCGCTCTGGTAATACACCGGCAGATAAATCATCAGTGGCCAGAAGCTGAAATTCATGCCCACCGAGCCCATCAGCGCACCGGAAAATGCGCGGACGCGGAATACAGAAAAATCAAACATCGGATGCGGATGACGTTTTTCAATCCAGATAAACATCCCCGCACTGAGGGCGGTCACCAGCAGAACGGTACGCGCGATTACGCTGCCCAAGCCCAGGCTGCTGCCCTGAGTAATGAGAAACGTTGCGCCCATGACCGTGACCGATAACGTGATCAATCCGCCGAGATCCAATTTTTTAGCCTGTCCGTCACGGGATTCCACCACGTTTTTCAGCGCCAGAATCAGGGTCAATATGGCGATAAAGACATGAACCAGAAACACCCAGCGCCAGTTAAACCACGCGACCAGCATGCCGCCGATGATCGGCCCAAATCCCAGCCCGAAACCAAACGTAATCCCCCATGCGGCAAACGCCTGACTGCGCGCTTTTCCTTGCGGAAATTGCGAAGACAATATCGCAATCAGACACGTCAGCATTGCGCCACCACTCAGTCCCTGTGCGAAACGCGCGGCGATAAGCCATTGCGAACTTGTGGCAAGACCACACATCAGCGAAGTCAGCCCGAAGGCGATAATACTGAGAATAAAAACCCGTTTCCGGCCATAGCGGTCCGCCAGCGTACCGGTCGCCATCAGCACCGTGGTACAGGCCAGCGTATAGGCGTTCATGATCCACTGAAGTTCGCGGAAGCTGGCATGCAGTTCCTGTTCAAGTACCGGTGATAAGACGGGAACGCTGGAAATCTCCAGGCCGGACATCAGTGCAGCAAGGCAGACGGCCATCAGCGCCAGTGTGTTCTTCATGCTTAAATCCTGCGATGAGTTAAAGACACACAGCATGAAAGATTGGCGGCACAGTAGAAATCAGTCCGTGTGCCATGTATCGTTAAGATTATGCCAACCTGATGGTTTTCCCTGTATGCAAAACGCTGGTCTGACACTGATGACTTCCCCGCGCAATCCTGCTCCGCGAAACCGGCGGCTGGTGCTGCTGGCCTATGAATGTCTGTGTACCTTCGAATTCGGCACTGCCGTCGAAGCCTTTGGCCGCGCCGATGAACTCACCGGCGAGCCGTTGTACGACTTAGCCGTCGCATCGGTCGAGGAAGGGACGTTCGGCGCACAAGGCGGCGTGCGGCTGGTGGTCGATGGCGGGCTGGAGCTGCTGGAAGATGCCGGAACGATTGTGATCCCCGGCTGGCGAAGCATCCACGAACCGGCCTCTGACCGGCTGATTGCCGCGCTGCAAAAAGCGCACAGCAACGGCACACGGATTGTATCGATTTGCGCGGGGAGTTTCGTGCTTGGCGCTGCCGGTTTGCTAGACGGCAAACGCGCCACTGCGCACTGGAACAGCACCGATGTTCTGGCACAAAGATTCCCGAAAGTGCAGGTTGAGCACGGCATGATTTATGTCGATGAAGGCAGCATCATCACTTCTGCCGGGGGTGCGGCGGGCGTCGATTTGTGTCTGCATCTGATCCGCCGTGATTACGGCATTGAAGTGGCGAATCGCACGGCACGCCGGATGGTGACACCGCCGCTGCGTGAAGGAAATCAGGCACAGCTGATCCAGCAACCGGTTCCGCGGTATCCGGCAAAAACGCTCGCCCCGTTGCTTGATGATTTACGCAGCCATCTCAATACGCCCATGGTGATTGATCAGCTTGCTGCACAAGCCGGAATGAGCCGCCGCACCTTCCTGCGTCGTTTCCATGATGCAACCGGCACCACGCCCGGCGAATGGATGCTGAGCGTGCGGCTGGAAAAAGCCTGCGCCCTGCTGGAAAACGGCACGCTGAGTATTGACCGCGTCGCCGAACAGGCCGGTTTTGGATCGCCGGAAACGTTGCGGCATCATTTCCGCCAGCGGCTGGGGACGACACCAACACAATGGCGGAAGGGGTTTGTTGAGCGGGATTTGGTGGGGTGAGTTTTGCGTTCAGAGGCTGGCTTTACGGCAGTGAACTACTAAAAGCCGCTTCAGCGGCATAAAGCGAATTTCTAAGCTGCCTATGCGGCAGTGAACTTTCGTATGCCTTCGTCAATGCTGAAGACGCATTTCTAAGCTGCCTGTGCGGCAGTGAAGTGTTAGTAGCTGGTGGGGAATGCGTGCCGATATTTCTAAGCTGCCTGTGCGGCAGTGAAGCTGGGATCGACTGATTACTGACGAGCGGTTCACTTTCTAAGCTGCCTGTGCGGCAGTGAAGAGTTAGGTTTTCAGGTTTACGCATTGAACTGTAAAGATTATCTCTGTTAAGGCAGAAATACCCTCTTTTTTTGATTGGTGATTCGGAGATTTAAAATCAATGAGTTAGAGATAGCGTAAAAAAGAGGGTTAGCTGAGGATAGTTAAGCTACCATCGCCTATAAAGCGACGAACCGCTACAACACGATTGCCAATGAGAAAGACCGCCTATGGTAAGCAATGAGGACATCATTGACTGGTACAATGAACGCTTTAATCAGCCCGGTTTCTTTTCTAAAAAACGCTGGCCTGTCACTATTAATACAAGTCTTTCTACCGGCGATTATGTGTGGGCGTGTGAAACAGGTGACGACATCATGAAAGAGTATTTTGATAAATTCAAAGTAGATCCCGCTAACTTTGATTTCGAGAAATACTGGCCAGCAGAAGCATCAGGATTTTCAATCTTTGCATTTTGTTCATGTGGCGGTGATTACGAAGAACCTATCCCTTTAACTCTTCAAATGCTTGCTGATTCCGCACGAGCGGGTAAATGGCTTTTTGACTGACTCAAATCTTTAAAGCCGTCTTCGGACGGTTTTAAACGTACGGTTATTTTTAGCTGCCTATGCGGCAGTGAACTGGACGCTGCTACCACGGTTTATGTGATGCGTTTTCTAAGCTGCCTATGCGGCAGTGAACCGAAATGACGTCATCGTGAAGCTTCACAATGCTTTCTAAGCTGCCTATGCGGCAGTGAACTAAGACGCTTAATAAAGTGATCGGAGTTCGCTGTTTCTAAGCTGCCTATGCGGCAGTGAACACCCAATTGGGTTGCCGCTATCCAACGATCATTTTCTAAGCTGCCTATGCGGCAGTGAACTAAGACGCTTAATAAAGTGATCGGAGTTCGCTGTTTCTAAGCTGCCTATGCGGCAGTGAACGGGTAATATATTGATGCTTTCATTGCCTGCACTTTCTAAGCTGCCTATGCGGCAGTGAACTGTTAGGTTTTCAGGTTTACGCATTGAACTGTAAAAGATTATCTCTGTTTAGGCAGAAATACCCTCTTTTTCCTCAAGCTTTTACGTACTATTAAAATCAATGAGTTAGAAACAGCCCCAAAAAGAGGGTTATTTCTGAGATGCCATTAATACCCCATCCCGGCCTTCCCCTTCGCAGGGGAAGGAGCAAGACAGATCTCCCTTTAGCATCTGATTTTGCAAGATAATCAGAACGAAGGTTTTATTCGTCCTGGACTGGCGTGATCAAAAATCTTGCTGAACGGAGCGGCCTGAAGACCGGAGGCTTCAGGACCGAGAGAAGGCACCGCAACGCGGCAAGATTTTGCGCCACACACAGGAGCCGAGAAACATGTCCGTCGTGCCTGCGACAGCGCGCAGTGAAAAGAGCGTGGAGTCCAGAGGCCCGCGCGACTGCGGGTCTCTGGGCCAGTGTGGGCGGCGAGCCCACGACCTTGACCTTAAGAGCTTGCCCTCAAAACCACGGCACGGTCGCCACCGCACTCAACCCGTATGCTCCAAACACCCCTTCAACAGGTTCTGTTAACAACGCCCCACGCCGGATAAACAATCTGAATGCTTCACCGGTCGAGAGGCTTTTCACGTGAATAAACGGCAGTGAAGTGATTTGCGATTTGCTGTCGGGGATACGCTCAAGGGCTTCCTCTTCGCTTAACCAGCCTCTTTTCACAGACCGGCGGCGCAGTCTTTCCGCACTGCTTTTCACCTGCACGCGACTAAAGCAGCAATGTTGCGCATTCGCCGGGACATCGCGAATTTCGCTGATAGCCACATGGTCATTCAGCCCCTTCATCCATAAGGTCTGGCCGAAGACCGTCAGTATCGCAGCCGTGCTGTGCAGCCGGATGATGTCGCCCGGTTTCTGCCCGTAATGCGGAAAACTGATGCCAATTTTACCCGCAGCATGTTTCCCCAGAGCGCGATGCAATTTGGCAAACAGCGCCGCCATCAGCAGATCGCTGCCAAATTCCGGATCGGGCATAACGCGGATTTCCTGATAACTCTCCATGCTCGCCCCTTACTCGCCTTTCTCGCCGAAGACGCCGCCACGGATCAGTGTCGCCATCACGTAATGCTGTTGCTCTGTGTCTGGCTTTTTATCTTTCGTCACCCAGTTATCCAGCAGGGTGTAAAAATCCATTTTTTGCTTCGGCTGGCGATAGGCTTTGCCTTTGCTGGTTACAGAGCCATAAGGTTCGACGGCAATCGGGCCGAGTTCAAGTTCTGCCGCATCGGGATACCAGTCATCGATTGTGCGCAGCGCATTGCCGATTTTCTGTGAATGCAGCGCCGCAATGCCGCCCGCCTGATAGAGGATTTTGCTTTTCTTGCTTTCACGGCTTGAGTCTAAAACCAGTTCCTGTGAGGGGAATACTTCCTGACCTTCCCCTAAACGGACGAAAGCCTCGACGGTCAGCAACACAGATTCTTTGCCACTCAGCCCCTGATCAATCACTGCAGCCAGTTCAGCCAGACTGCCGGTGGGCTGACTGAACTGGCGCAGATTGTATCCGTCCGCCTCAAATTCCCAGCGCTGATTATTGTGCGTGACATGAACGGCAATGCCTTCCGCGCCGATACGGTTGCGCCAGAGAAAACGCCCGTTCGCCAGATTTTCCGCATAACGTGCGGACAGCGTTCCAAAGCCCTGTTCAGTGCGATAACCATCAATCACGGCGGTCAGCGCAGCCTGATAATCCTGATCGTTACACACCGACGGCGACGACAGATTGCCCAGCACGCGCAGGGTAAAGCGCAGCTTCAGGGTATCTGCATCGAACGGCAGCGCCGCGACATCAACACGTTGCAGGTTAGGTTTCTGGATTTCAGCATCCAGTTTGGTGGGATCAGTGGAAGCGGCATTTTTCATACGGTTGGAAATGGTGCCACGCACGGCTTTTTCCTGAATTTCGATCGGTTGCCATTTTCCGGCGTCGTTTGAATCCTTCCAGTTACCGGCAAACATTTGTGCATCTGAGTTTGCCAGTTTGCGTTCAAAGGCCAGGACTGATGCGGTTTTTACGGTGGTTTTGGTCATTGTGCTTTCCTTGTTTCAATGATTAGAAATCGGAGTGGTCTTGTTCAGTTAAGTCGGCTTCCTGCAACGGTTTAGCGTGGCTGCAGATGTAGTTTTCAGTGCTGGCGGGGTAACGCCAGATAAGCTGATGAATATCGGTGACACGGTGCGGACTGCGCCATTCGCCGACGCCATAAGCAGCTTCGACAAAGCGGAACGGCGTTGAGGGATCACGGGTTTTTGCCACGTCACCGGGCGCATATAGCGGCGAAATTGGGGTGAATCCCACCATCAGCGGCACCAGATAACCTTTCGCGGGTTTCGGCTGGTATTGCCATTGCACAGAGTCATCCTCCTGCTGTTCGGCACGGTAAGTCATCGTTGCGAAATCCAGCCACGCGTCGATCATTTCCGACTGCGGATCCTGCGCCTGGCATTCGGTAAAGTGCTGCGCCAGCAGTTCTGAGCGGTCAACCAGCGCGAAACTCGGCAATGCGCGATACATTTCACGACGGGTGATGTTTTGTAATTCATCGCCATTCTGCGGCAGCGTCATTACCCGTACCGGTTTCATGGAGGTCACCGTACCGCCCGCCAGCCGCTGAGCAACACACAACGTGTGCAGATGTTGTTCCAGTTCCCTGGCTCCTGTGTCGCCATACGCAATGCTCCCTTCACACTCAACAAACAGCGTAACGGTCATGTGCATCCGCCCTTCTTCATTGAAAGGCGCGGTTTTCGCCTCTCTGGTCAGCGGAATTCGCGTCAGCGCAAAGTAATGGTCACCCCGTTCGCTGGCCTGATAGGCCTGAACCTGATGCTTATGACACACCACGCCGCAACCGGTGAAGCTCAGACCGTGGCTTTGCTGAACCTGCCGCGAAAGCGCATGGGTAAATCCCAGAAAATGCGTGATCGCCGGAAAACCGTAGGTCAGACCAGAAATCGCATTGGCGTTTTCGACCTGAATATGAGGCAGAACAATCAGATAACTCATTGCCAGTTCTCCTGCTGAGCGGCATCAAATTCCCGCAGACGCCTGCGCATTAACACCGACCATTCGCGGAATTCAACGGCACCAACATTGAGCTTTTCGTCCTGCTTCAGACGGGTATTCAGCCAGTGGGCAAAATCCTCCGCAATCTCACTGATCCACTCGCCGCCTTCACGCCGGAGTTTAAAATCAGGGTCGGTGCGCTGACGTAACGGATCGAGCCAGAGCTGGTGCGCCGCTTTCAGAACGCAGTCTTCCTGCTGGCTCCAGCCCTGAAGAACTGTCAGTGACTGAATCTCAGCGGCATAGCTGAAGATCATGCCGATCAGTTCATCCACGTATTCGGCGCGCTGCTGGCGGATTTCCATTGTGTTATCGCGTTCATACACCGTGTGCAGATAACGACGCAGATCAGAGACGACACGGGTGACTTTAGGGGAAACCGCCGTCAGAAAGGTTTTATGTGAGACCGGTGGCTTAAGGGATTGCTGCCACTGTGGCGGCGCGCAGCGCAGAAGATGATTTTTGCCGCCACGCGCACTGTTCAGGTAGGAGATATTTTGCGGCTTGGTGCCCCCCATATTTTGCACCGCGAGATCAGGAAAATACTGGACAGCTTCGGAATGCCAGTGCCCTTCACGTCGCGCTTTGCGGGCAACCACCGAGGCTTCGCTGTAACGTGCATGGCTGATGCGCTGATACAAATCATGCGCCAGTGAAGAAGAATAAAGCGGACTAAGCAGATGGTATTCGCCCGCGCCGGAAACGGGAAAATAAAGCTGTTTAGCGAGCTGGTGCGTCGAGAGCGTTTTATCCGACAACGCCTGCATAAACCCGCTGACCCATTGCTCTGCCTGCGTATCATTTTCCGCTAATGCCGCCAGCGCCGAAAAGTCACCGCGTTTGAGGCTGGCAAGCAGAGAATCACCTTCGTGTTCCGTTTGCAGCAATTTCGCGACATCCAGCGCGGCGGAATTCCCGACGGCATCCACCGCGGGTGAAGGCAACGTTGCTGTTGTCAGATATGCTGTTTCAGCATTTCTCACTGTGCTGTAAACGCTGCTGCCTTTAGCATCGCCATGAAAGTATTTCACTGCATGCGTGACCAGACTGATTTGCCCCGCGCGCGCGGCGGCATCAGTCAGCCAGGTACGAACTTCATATTTCTTTTCCAGCTCACGACGTTGTTCAAAAAGCTGTTGCTCAAGCCCGGCTTTCTCTTCCGCGCTGGCAGCGGAAAGTTGTTTGTCAGCGGCTTTATTGAAGGTTTCCAGTTTGAGCTGACAGCGGTCGTGAATGTAACCGGTAATAAACTGACTTAATCCATGTGTTTCCATGTTCTCTCCTTGATTAATCGAGTGCACCAAACACCCCTAACGCTCCATTCCAGTGCCACCGTTTGTTTTCGTCGTCGGCTAAACAGATTTCTCCAAACGTTTTACTAACGCGATCAAGTTCCCAGCCGAAACTGTCTGCCAGATCCTGATAGAGGGTTTCGCAGTTCATCTCCATCCACTGACTGACACCTTCGGCATATTCCTGATCTGTAGCCTTAAATTCGCTGCTATCCTTCCAGCCTTCAGTTCCCTCATCCGGTTGTCGAAAACGCGGCTCGTCGCCCTCTTCCTCCAGCCACAGATAATATTGCTGATCGGGTGCTGACTGGCGGAAGGGGGTTCGCTGTTGTAATTCGCCGCACCAGTCGGCGTGATCACGCCACCAGCGGGCGGCATAGTTGTCGCCGCAGGGCTTTCTCCCAAGTAACTCCGGCCATAATCGTCCGTGTTCCATATCGGTCATGCTCAGCAGAGGATCCGCTGTTTCCCGCTCTTGTATACGCGGAATGGCGCTGAGAGTTTCGTATTCTTCCGGCCGCAGTAAGTCATGCAGATCGTGGCTGGCAAAGGCATTGCCGCCGCTTTCAAAACCCGGTTTGCAGTAGGCAGGCGTCTTCTTTCTCAGTGCCTTAACGTTTTTATGCAGGATATGAATATTGGGTTTTTGCGGGACTGACTGGCGATGGCGCTGAACACGTCCGGCGAGCTGGATAAGCGAACGCATGGAACTGGGCTCAGCGATGGCCCAGTCGTAATCATGGTCTCTTCCGATTTCCGCAACAGAAGTCGCGAGCACGACAAAAATATGCTGCTTTTCCGGATGCGCGGCCAAAGCCTTACGCACTTCTTTCACCTGCCAGACAGCGTCTTCGTCATGGCGGGTCAGCATCACATCAAGACGGTTTTCGATATGAGCCCGCATCGCCAGCGGATACTGGCTGTGATAGACGCAATAATGCAGTTGTATATTTGCCGGAGACGGCGTTGTCATCAGACGTTTTGCCACCGCCACCAGCGGATCGATATTGACCATACGGACAATACCGACGGTGAGTTTTTTGCCTTTGTGATGCGCATTGTGCAGTTCTAGCAAGGACTGATGAACGCGCGCGGACACCGCCTTGACTACATCATTCTCACTGGCGCTTTCCGGTGACACCGTGACCAGCGATGCCTGACGCAGCGGACTGGCCTGTTGCAATAAAGGCACCCGTTTTGCCACAAATTCGCGGTGCTGTTGCCCGTAAGATTTGCCGGTCATATGCTGACCTTCCGCGACATTAAATTCATCAAACCACGCGCAGCACACGTTCACCGGCAAACCGGGCTGGCCGCAGGCTTGCTGATACGCTTTCCGCCCTGCGACATACGCACTGAATAATGCCTGCACCAGCGCCGGTGCCAGCGTCGCCGATGAAAGCAACACCCGTGAACCCAGCATTCCCGCCCAGTTCACTAACCGGCACAATGCAGGCAAATCAGCCATATCAAAATCGTCGGGTTCGTCGAGAACCAGATCAGAAGTCAGCAGCCTGAGCATCGGGGCAATCTGATGACCGCCGCGCAGGCTTTCACAGGCAGGCATAAGATGGTCGATCGTCGTCACCAGAACCGGCGCGCTGATGAGTTTCAGGAGAGCGTCTTTACCTTTGAGCCACTGCCCTAACCTGCCGGTATCAACCGAACCGTCGTAACGCACATACTGATGTTCTGCAAAGAGTTCATCCGCAGACTGGCTGCCGGTATTCTTTATCTCGGCGATATCGTGATGAAGCTGATGCAACTGCTTTACCGCCTGCGAGCCGATCAGCACTGCCAGATCTTCTTTATCGAGATGCAGTTTCTCGCCCAGTGCGTCACCGGTCTGTAGAGTCAGTGTCCGCAGACCAAGCGCGACAGAGAAACGACAACCACGTTTTTCATCCGCCAGCCCGTACATGATCCGCGCATTCGCCAGCGTTTTCCCGCAACCGGTCGAGGCCATATTGACGCCGAAAAATCCCTGCTGGCGGGCGTTTTCCCGCAGTCCGCAGGTTACGTCGAATGCTTTATCCTGCCAGCGAAACGTCTCCTGCTGAGCGCGTTTTTTAAATCCTTTATGCCGCGTGATGGCCGGTAACGTATCCCGCAGATAAGGCAGACTGCGCGCCAGCAACCATGCGTTCTGGCTGACGCCAATATTGTGCTCATCAAGATGTTGTCTGGTGCCGGTGTTGGCAATGGGCGAAAACGCCGGATCCTGCCAGCCCGCTGTCGCATCCAGCGAAGAGTACAAATGGTCAGCCAGCATCAGTACCAGCCGTGCGAGATGGCGGGTAAAACGCTGTTCAGGTGCGATATGAGGCGAAGTAAACAGCGGCAGTTGCAGCGCGCGTGCGGCAAATTTGTGCGCTTTGCTGCGCCATATCGCGCTTTGCATCGGCGTACCATGCGGGAACTGCCAGACAGCGCGTTGTTCTTTTGCCGTCCACGGCGCATCCATATTGGTGGAGTTCCAGCACGGCGCAAATTGTTTATCCTGCCAGTGCTGAATATCGGAAAGTTGCGGCGGATTAGTGTAGTTATCGTTTCGACGCGGATAAACCGGCAGGCGGTGATGCGAAACAATCAGCCAGGCCACCAGACGCGCGACCGGCGGCAGACTTTCCAGCGGGCTGTTATAACTGTGGCTGGCATTATTGCGGGCCAGGTTTTGTATCATGGCGTATTCGTCTTCAGCACTGACATGCTGCAAACGGGTCAGCCATTGTTCATCGGTCTGCTGGCCGACAAATGCCTGGAATAAACGAACAGACACCCATTCGTGCCTGAACGGTTCAAAGCCTTTCCCCTTCCCGCGGAGCTTATTCTGGAACAACTGACTGGCTTTGCCAAAATCATGAAAAAGCCCGGCGATAGCGGCCAGTAATCCGATAGTCTGCATACTGTGAAAAGCATTTTCGCTGCCGGACTTTATTATATCCCGCTGCGTCGTATTAGTGGGTACCGAGCCTTTATCATTAAACTTACGAATATTTCCGACAACCCAAAGCACTTCTGTCTGATTATTTGATTTGATCCAGTGACAGGCCACCGCCGTATTTCTGCGCGCCGTTCTCTTGAGTATTCGCCTTAATGTATTCAGCCCTTCCATCGTTATCGCCGTTTGCCACGTCCGCTCGCCCTTGCGCTCAGCAAACTGATCGATGATCCGCCGCGTTTCGGTCAGCGCTTTTTTATTACATTCGGATACCAGTAATATATTCATGGTTGCTGGCTTATTTCATGTGCAACGTCCTGCACCGTTTCAATCATAATGTCGAGCGCATCCGCACGCTGGAAATTGCTCAGGCAACGCTGACGAAATTCCTGCTCGTCTTCGCCGTTCATGGCAGCAATAAAAGCCAGTGGCAGGATCAGTGCATCTTTAATTAAGTCTGCGACATCAAATACCAGCCCGCCGCGCCGTGTTTTGCCATGCATGACCGCCAGACCGTGCGGCAGGCCAATAACCCAGACCGCCGTCGCAGCCAGCCCGTACGCCAGATAGTTGCCGTGATCGAGATAACGGTTAGCGACGTCAACACCGCCGCCGCGTTTTGCCCGCGTAAAGTCGCCGTAGCGCGCTGCCGTGGCGGCCAGCTTATATAAGGCTTTTGTCAGCACGGCTTCCTGCGCCATCAGTTCACCCGTGTTCTGGCACTGCGTCAGGCTTTGCTCAAACCGCTGCAACAGGGATTCTGTACGGGCGGTATCCAGCTGGAAAGCGTCTTCTCGAACCATCGTTGCGCTTAACCAGTGTTTACGAATTTGCTCACTGCGCACTTTCTGAAACGCCACTGCGGCGGCCAGCCGTTTCTGTTCATCGAACCAAAAACTGACCCATTGCTGAAGATATTCCGTCGGACGGTATTCACTCTGAGACGTCAGCCAGGAGACATTCACTTCGACTTCATTCGCCGAATAAAGTGGCGTTCCGCCGCCGCCACAGAACCCGACCAGCACACCCGCACGGGCAAATTCGCGCATCGCCGCCTGCGTTACCGACGTCCCGGTTCCCAGCATCACGACAGTGGTATTGGCGATGGGGATATTCCAGTACAGCGACTTGTTGCCTTCTTCCGTAACATATTCAACCCGCCCGCCATTAACCAGCACACGGCAATATTGCAGGTAATAAATATTAGAACGTTTGGAGTGGAGGATCGTTTTTAGCTCAGCAGGCATCAATGCGTTAGTCATTTTGAATTCCCTTCAATTTTAATAACGGGATTAAAATAAACCTATTTACGAAAACATCAACGCATTAATATATTCATATTTTGTATGTTCTTAGAGGTGATACTTTCAATTAACATCCCGGACAATGTATTAGTGAATTAATTAACTTGTTCGATTAAATGTATCTATGACGAGAGAATGAGGATTTTTCTGCCTGTTCGGCAGTTAACTGAATAACAGTCAGACTTCTGACCTTCTCGTTTTTCTAAGCTGCCTGTACGGCAGTGAACCAAATAAAAATGGGGCTAAATGCCTAATGCCATTCTAAGCTGCCCGACCCGTCCTGAATGGCGTTGACACATCTAACTCATTCATTGGGGAAAACGTGATGACTTTCTCCAGTCGATAAAATTTTGTTGGTTATTCAAATCCATGTTTGATAATTTTCTTTGAATAAAAGCATTAATGCTAGGTTTTCCATCCCTTGTTTCAAGTATCTGTGCACAATATATTCGATATGAATATCCAGTAAAACCTAACTCGAAACGAATGACACGGCGGCGGGTGTCGCCAACAACGAGACTGGCTCCAGCCCCGCCACCAGACCCTCCCAGCAAACTCATACTTGGTATATCCCTGATTGGAAGTTCCCACTCAAAGCCGTTACGTGCGATCCAATGTTTTACATCACGTTCATGAGCATTTTTAAGCGCAGCAGGAAACCCCTTCGTATCCCTTGCAAATGCGTAGCGATACTCTTCCCACCAGGTTTTAAATGTTTGCGATTTTGGGTTTGCTTTGTATAAATCTTTATTATTTGGATTGGTTCCTACGTGGATCCATTTGTCTGCATTAGTATCTAACTTGTACCAATCTACTGTTTCAATCCATTGTAAATCTGGACAATCAATACCTTCGCCAGAAAATGCTCCCATAGAGCGTGACTGGACTTTCAACTTAGCGACCAGATCGAAGTTGTGTCCTATTTTTCCTGAATCTCGTATTGACTTAATGTTGCGTAATTCAAGTTTGTCTACTGTCATTATTGCTTTCATATATCTCCATTATTGAATGCCAGGCGTTTACTCCTGGTGTTTGCGCAGTTAGACAAGTCCGGGGTCACTGCCCGGATGCATCAGTCTGGTTATAGATAATTTGCGACAGATTCTGTTGCTAAATCAGTCTCTTCGTTAAATGATCCCTCTGAGGTCACGCAAGTGGCTTTGCCTATGCCCATACTCCCGTAAATTCAAAAGTTTAATGAGATTTTCGCTGTATTTCTAAGCTGCCTGTCCGGCAGTGAACTCTTACCCTTCACCCATTGTTGCACTGCCTGGTTTCTAAGCTGCCTGTCCGGCAGTGAACGCAAAGCCGCCAGACTGGATCAGCAAGACAACTTTCTAAGCTGCCTGTCCGGCAGTGAACATAAAGTGCAGCAAAACCAGCCCACTCCTCATTTTCTAAGCTGCCTGTCCGGCAGTGAACGCGGGGAGGCCAACAAGCCACCCCCGCGAACGTTTCTAAGCTGCCTGTCCGGCAGTGAACGACATCGCTGTGGATAATGGTTTTGTCCGCCGTTTCTAAGCTGCCTGTCCGGCAGTGAACTGTTGGGTTTTCAGGTTTACGCTTTGAACGGCCAGAGGTTATCCCTGTTTTGGCAAAAATACCCTCTTTTTTTGTTAGCTTGCGCGTACTAATTAAATCAATGAGTTAGAGAAGGTGCAAAAAAGAAGGTCAGTATGGAGTTGTCATTAATACCCCATCCCAGCCTTCCCCTTCGCAGGGGAAGGGGCCGTTCAGGGACTTTTTATGGTTTGCAGTAAGTGGCAAACGGCTACCTGTACGGCGATGCCCTACAACGCCTTCAATACCAACATTTTCTAAGCTGCCTGTTCGGCAGTGAACGAGTTCACATATAGTGTCCCCAACTCCATTGATCGGTGTACTGGATATTTCCTTTCAGATAAATCCACGTTATTTTTTCATATGCCAAACCAAAGCTTTCACTTGGATTAAATTTTCCCTGGTCGCTATGTTTGATATGTGGAAGCTTTGGATTAATACTTGTTATCAAAACCCCCTCCATTTGCATTTTGAAAAACTCTTCTTCAGCACCGGCTTCATTGATTTGATACCAGATAATTTCTGCAAACTGAATTTTTTTTGATTCACAAACAGCCCGGTAAAGATAAGGTGATGAGCAATCAAATTCCTTTTCCAAATGCATGGCGTGGTGTTTTCTGTTACCACTCAGTCGGCCTCTGTTTCCGTCAAAAGGAATTGAAACACCGTGAGTAAAGCTAAGCAGTTCAATGCTTCCTTCTCTGCCAATAACATCTACCCCTCCTTTGACAAGAGCGCCTGTTTCATCTGTCAAAAACAAGTATGCGGGAATAGCCATTTTTGTAACTCCTTTTAATCAATGCGGGTATTTTTTATATTCCAACCTTCCATTAATTTCATAAACATCCAGACTAATAACGTATCTTTTTGACTTTCCTTTTTCATTTCTGACGGTAAAATCTGCCGCATAAGAATATGTTTCTTTAAATTGATAAGTATCGAACGGTATACATCCGCTGGCTTTGATCTTTTCATTCTTTAAATCATAAACAGCCCATTCTTTATCACCATTTTTTCTTACTTTTATATAGTCGTATGTATAGGCATTTTCAGCATCGCGAGTATATATGCAAATTTGATTGTTTTGGATTTTTACTTCTGCAACTTTGATATGCTCTGGAATGATTCTGTCGCCATGACAACCACACAACAAAAACACTATGGGTAAGACAGCTATTTTACTCACATTATTCTCCAGCCGGGAAGTGTGCTAATGTCACTTCATATAAAGATAATATTTCTTCATATTTGAAATTATCATACCGTAAAACATAGTTATTATTTATCAATTCACTCCATGAATGTAGACCATGGCTTTTCAACACATAATAATCAGCGACTATAGCTGCCTGCTGCTCTATCGAATAGCTGCTCAGCAAATCACCAAACAATTGATATCGATAATCGGCCATGAAGCTAAACAGTCCTCTTAGTCTTACCAACATTCCTTGCTGATGTTGCCAGACATGACACATTTCATGAATGAACGTATGTATAGCGTTAATATGATTATCAAAACTTGATCCTGAGAATGAAAAATCGTCTGAATAATATTCGCCCCGAAAGTACAATTCACCATTTGGTGACATCGCGTATTTTTCTGATTGCAAATTAAACGGGAAGTAACTTTCATCGTGAACCCAGACTTTGTAATAGTATATATAGTCGCCATAAATAGTTTTACATAGATCAACTTCACCTGACGTTAAACGCCTTACCGCTCCTTCGTTTTCGTCGTCATCTGACATACAACACTCCATTCCCTTATATATAGTGCAGGTATGCTATCAGCTCCAATTTTAGCTAACGATTGATAAGCTTTCAGATTTGTTGCAATTTGTGCGGAATTATCAATAAAGAGAAAGAGTTAGTTTTATTATTTAGTCGCGAGTTAAACAGGATATTATTCAAAGAGTAAATTGCCTATTTCAGCGATGCCATTAATACCCCATCCCAGCCTTCCCCTTCGCAGGGGAAGGAGCCGTTCTCAGGTTTATTTTATTTCGGTATATCGGCTCGGCCAGATTGTTTCGGCTTTTACGCCAATCGTTTCAGCGATCAGTCTTTCGCCTTTCGGCCATTTACGGGTTAAGACGTTTGAGAGCGTCGAAGAGCTTAAACCTGCGCGGCGTGAGACAGCCGCCATTGTGGTGCCCTTCTTTTTGATTGCCGCAATGATATCAGCCTGATGCCAGTCTTTGTTCATGCGATCACCTCACCGGAGGCATACAGCGAGCAGCGCAGCATCTCGAACCGTTCCCACAAGATATACGTGATGATCTCTTTTATCTTTCTGTCATGCAGCGTCATCAGTATGAAATTCAGCGCCATGCACTGATCGCAAAGTTCATCGGGTTCGAGATCGGCGTAATCAAATAAGCCGTCGTCCATCGGGATCCCCAAATTCTTGCGGTGCTCGGGGATGGGTTGCGATAACGTAGCTTCAAGGTATTCAAGCTCGTTTTGCAGCATGATGCAAAGTCTGTCCTGCGAACCTCTGTTTTGCGGGTTCACCAGCGCATTCGCCAGCAAACGACAGCGATCGGTGAGTGTCCAGGAATCGGGGGATGTTTCGTTGGTGTGAGTTGTCATGTCATTGGCTCCAGTTGAGGCGTTACGTTACCACCGGAGTTCCTAAGCTCATGGGTGGTAACTCAGACGAGGTTAGGAATCGGAAAACTGGAAACCGACCAGCCCTAAGGCTGCCCCGTCTGAGCCACCAATTGATATTACAAAAGTGATAAAAAATCCACTTTTCAATCGATATGGCGAAGCGACACGCATTTTCTTTTGCGTTTCAGTTTACCGGATTCCTAAGCCCGACTGCGGATTTTGCCGCAGCGAGCAGACAATAACTGGATACCCACACATTAAAAATGGGCAAATCGCGCAGATGAGATACTGCTTCCAAGGAGTTTTTATGGTTTGCAGTAAGTTGCAAGCGGCTGCCTGTACGGCAGTGAACTACGCTCGGTGAGAGTGTCGTCTCTGATCTCTTTTCTAAGCTGCCTGTACGGCAGTGAACTTAAGCCAGATTTGTGGGATGCCGGCATTGATTTTCTAAGCTGCCTGTACGGCAGTGAACAGCCAGTTACCCGGAGCACGAACGCGAAGCCATTTCTAAGCTGCCTGTACGGCAGTGAACTAAAGAAAAGCGGGCGCTTAATGTCGAAGTATTTTTCTAAGCTGCCTGTACGGCAGTGAACCCCTGATTCCTCGTCTTTGATTTCCGCAGTAATTTCTAAGCTGCCTGTACGGCAGTGAACAAGTAACTGGTAAAAATGCAGATGAACACTATTTTCTAAGCTGCCTGTACGGCAGTGAACGCATATGAAGCTAATTTAGATGCTGTAATTGCTTTTCTAAGCTGCCTGTACGGCAGTGAACCGTTGGGTTTTAAGGGTGACGCTTTGAAGTGCAAAAGATTATCCCTGTTTGGGGAGAAATACCCTCTTTTTCTGAGAGGTTTACTGAGTATGTGAAATCAATGAGTTAGCGGAGGCGCAAAAAAGAGGGTCAGCTCGGAGATGCCATTAATACCCCATCCCAGCCTTCCCCTTCGCAGGGGAAGGAGCAAGACAACACCCTTCCGCATTGGATTTTGGGAAAGAAACAGAACGAAGGTTTTATTCGATCGGGAATGGCGTGATCAAAAATCTTGCTGAACGGAGCGGCTTCGAGACCTATGGCTCGAAGACCGAGAGAAGGCACCGCAACGCGGCAAGATTTTGCGCCACAGGCTGCGGTGAAAGAACACGTCCGTCGTACCTGCGGCAGCGCGCAGTGAAAAGAGCGTGGAGTCCAGAGGCCCGCGCGACTGCGGGTCTCTGGGCCAGTGTGGGCGGCGAGCCCACGACCTTGACCTCGCCCTTGTTCCTGGTCTTGATCTTGACGTTAAAAAACGAAAATCAAATTTTCGTCACGCTATCAACCAGCGCCATTTCCTCACTACTCAACAACTTCTCAATATCCACCAGAATCAACATCCGGTCGCCAAGCGAACCCAGCCCCGTCAGGTATTCCGTCGACATGGTCACCGCGAATTCCGGCGCCGGACGGATCTGATCCTGGCTCAGCGACAGCACGTCGGATACGCCGTCTACCACGATCCCGACGACGCGGTTTTCGAAGTTCAGCACGATCACCACGGTGTTTTCATTGTAAATCACATCTTCCTGCGCGAACTTCACACGCAGGTCGAGGATAGGCACGATAACGCCGCGCAGGTTGGTGACACCTTTAATAAACGCAGGCGTGTTAGCAATGCGGGTTACCTGATCGTAACCGCGGATTTCCTGCACTTTCAGGATATCGATGCCGTATTCTTCGTCGCCTAAAGTAAAGATCAGAAATTCCTGACCTACTGTTTCACCCGCAATTTTTGCCACGGTTGCAAGTCCTGCCATGTTGTTCACCTTTGCTTTTATCTTTTAATCGGCCTGAGTTTTTCACACCCGGCGACATTGCGGTCACCGGAAGCGTTGCTGGTTATGCGGCAGAGACGCCCGTTGCCAGTTTGTCGCGGTTCAGCGACTGCAAGGCAGACACATCCACGATCAATGCCACACTGCCGTCGCCCAAAATGGTGGCGGCGGAAATGCCAGGCACTTTGCGATAGTTACTTTCCAGGTTTTTCACCACCACCTGATGCTGACCAATCAGTTGATCAACCAGCAAGGCGTAGCGACGGCCTGCACTTTGTAAAATCACAACAATGGCCTGTGTGGCTTCGGTTTTGGCCTCTTTCACATCGAAGACGTTGTAGAGCTCAACCAGCGGCAGGTACTCACCACGCACCTGAAGAACACGCTCGCCACCGGCCAGCGGATGCAAATCTTCAGCCAGCGGTTGCAGCGATTCCATGACGGCATTCAGCGGCAGAATAAAGACTTCTTTGCCCACTTTAACGGACATGCCGTCGAGAATGGCCAGCGTCAGCGGCAGCAGAATACGGATGGTCGTGCCTTTCCCCTGCTGGGAATGGATTTCAACATGGCCGCCCATTTCCTGGATGTTACGTTTCACGACGTCCATGCCGACGCCGCGACCGGAAACATCCGTGACTTTTTCTGCGGTCGAGAACCCGGCAGCGAAGATCAACATGCCTACTTCTTCATCGCTCATGTTTTCGCTGACGTTCATGCCCTGCGACGCGGCTTTCGCCAGAATACGTTCGCGGTTAAGACCGGCACCGTCATCGATGACCTCGATGCAGATATTCCCGCCCTGATGTTCAGCAGAAAGCGTCAGGTTACCGGTTGGCTCTTTGCCGTTGGCAATACGCACTTCCGGTGTTTCCACACCGTGATCCAGACTGTTACGCACCAGGTGCGTTAACGGGTCGATGATGCGTTCGATCAGGCTCTTATCCAGTTCGGTAGAGCTGCCGAGCAGGGTCAGTTCGATTTGCTTATTCAGTTTGCTGGCGAGATCGCGCACCAGACGCGGGAAGCGGCTGAACACGAATTCCATCGGCATCATACGAATCGACATTACCGATTCCTGCAAGTCACGGGCGTTGCGCTCAAGCTGGCCCATGCTGTTGAGCAGGTCGCTGTGAACCACCGGATCCAGCAAATCGGAACGTTGCGCCAGCATCGACTGAGTGATCACCAGTTCGCCGACCAGGTTGATCAGCTGATCCACTTTTTCGACGGCGACACGAATACTGGTCGACTCAGCGGCTTTTGGCGCACGGGCTTTCGCCGGTTCGCTGTTAGGCACGGCAGTCAGAACCGGTGCCGGACGCACGGCGACGGCGGCGCTTTCAGTGACAGCCGGGGCTGGCGCAGGTGCGGATTCAGCAACCGCAGGCACAGCGGCCTGTGTGAAACTGATTTGCTCCGGTTCCAGCACAAAACACAGCACCGCAATAATGTCGTCTTCGGTCACCGTAGTGATAAGCGTGGCTTCCACGCTGTCTGCGGTCTGAACCGGATCTTTGATTTCGCCAAGATTGCCCAGCTCTTCGAGCATGACAGGCACTTCCTGCGTTTTCAGGCCGGACAGGCGGACACGCATCCCGCCTTTCGCCGCAGGCGTTGCTGCCGCGACGGGCGCAGCCGCTGCGGGTTCATCTTCCACCACGTGAAGTTCCGGCGCAGGTTCGCGCTGTTCCTGCGCGTCGAGGGCCAGTTGTCTCAGGGCTGCACAGATATATTCAAAACTTTCTGCATCAGGATCCCGGGAGGATTTATAGGCGTCGAGTTGCTCCTGCATAATGTCTTTTGTTTCCAGAAACAGGTTGATGATGTCGGTGCTCAGGCTCATTTCAGCGCGACGCGCACCGTCGAGCAGGTTTTCCAGTAAGTGGGTCGTTTCCTGCAAAACCGTAAATCCAAACGTTGCCGCCCCGCCTTTGATTGAGTGCGCTGCGCGGAAAATCGCATTGAGCTGCTCAACATCTGGCGCCTGCGGATCAAGTAACAACAGATGTTGTTCCATGTCCGCCAGCAGCTCGTCTGCTTCATCAAAAAATGTCTGATAAAAATCAGTAATATCCATGCTCACGTGATCACCTCTGCTGTGAATCGCGGCTTGTTAATGTGTCGCAGGTGCCGTGCCTGCCGCGACAGCCGGAGCTGCCGTCGCAGGTTGAGCGCCTGCCGGTGGTGTCACTGGCGTCTGCGTCTCAATCCCGGGTATTGATGGTGCCTGTAATTGTGATGTTGCTGGTGCTGCTGATGAATCAGGTACCGCAGGTGCGGCCGGAGCCGGAGCCGGGCTCATTTTTGGCGCCAGCGCCGGTGCCGTCTGACGTCCCGGCACAGCTTTTTGCAGTTCGCCGGCGTCACTGATAGTGATCGCTTCACCCTCGCTGTTTTCACGTTCAATCGCTTCTTCAGCATGTTTGTTCAGAACTAAAATGCTGATACGGCGGTTAATCGCGTCACCCGCCGGATGGTTTTTTAACTGCATGGTGGATCCCATTCCCATCACGCGCAGAACTTTACCTTCACTGAGTCCGCCGATAATCATTTCGCGACGTGAAGCATTTGCGCGATCTGTCGAGAGCTCCCAGTTGCTGTACCCGCGTTCGCCCTGCGCATACGGCATATCGTCCGTATGGCCTGCAAGACTGATTTTATTCGGAAAATCATCCAGCACCGGCCCGATAGCGCGCAGAATATCGCGCATATACGGCTCGACAATCGCGCTGCCCAGCTGGAACATCGGACGATTTTTGCTATCAATAATCTGGATGCGCAAACCCTGTTCGGTCAGGTTAATCATCAGATGCGGACGCAAATCTTTCAGCCGCGGGTCAGACGCCAGCATGTCTTCGAGTTTCTGCTGCAAGCGTTGTAAATCACCGGCCTCACGTTTGCTCTCGCCCTGCGACTGATCCATTTTGTGCACTTCGCCGTCCTGCACGGTCGGGTCTTCCCCGCCGCCCGGGATCGGGCTGGTCGCATCACTGCTGCGCGGCCCGCCGGTTATCGCCACCGCCAGCGGTGTACGAAAGTATTCGGCAATTTGTACCAGTTCTTTAGGGCTGGAGATCGAAATCAGCCACATCACCAGGAAGAAAGCCATCATCGCTGTCATAAAGTCAGCGTAAGCAATCTTCCACGAACCGCCGTGATGCCCTCCGCCGTGCTTGTTCTTTTTCTTGCGGACAACAACGATTGGATGGCTTTGATGCTTCATACTTTTTCTTCTTCAGTTTGTTTCTGACCCGGCGACTTAACCTGGCGAACGTGCTCCTCCAGTTCGATGAAGGAAGGACGTTCAGAGGTGTACAGCGTCTTACGGCCAAATTCGACGGCAATTTGTGGCGCGTAGCCATTGATGCTGGAAAGCAATGTCACTTTGATGCATTGCATCATCTTGGCGTTTTCCGCGCTTTTCTGGCGCAGAACGCTGGCAAGCGGAGAAATAAACCCGTATGCCAGAAGGATACCGAGGAAGGTCCCGACCATCGCATGCGCAATCAGCGCACCGAGTTCAGCCGCCGGACGATCCGCCGCCGCCAGGGTATGAACGATGCCCATCACCGCTGCGACGATACCGAAAGCCGGGAGTGAATCACCGACCAGCGCCAGGCTGTTGGCAGGCACTTCGCTTTCGTGCTCGTAGGTTTCGATTTCTTCATCCATCAATGCCTCGATTTCAAAAGCATTCATGTTGCCGCTCACCATCAGGCGCAGATAATCCGTCAGATATTCGACTAAATGCTTATCGGCAAGGATGCGCGGATAATTAGCGAAAATGTCGCTTTCGTTGGGATTGTCGATGTCATTTTCCAGCGACAGCATCCCCTGCTGACGTGATTTCGCCAGTAAGCGGTACAGCAACGCCATCAGATCCATATACAACGCTTTGTTGTATTTCGATGCGCGGAACAACTGAGGCAGCGCGCGCATTGTGGATTTAATCGCTTTTCCGTTGTTACCCACGAAAAAGGCACCGATGCCTGCACCGCCGATGATGAGTAATTCTGCGGGTTGGTATAACGCGCCCAGTTCACCGCCGACGAGCATGAAACCGCCGAACACTGAGCCCAACACCACGATGTAACCTATTATCACTAGCACGATGAATCCTTAATTCGATGTGGTTTTAGGGCGAGGAAAAGCGCGACGCCATGATTCTGCCGAGGTTTATGCCGCTAAGACGTGCATAAACGGTGCCAGTAATGACTGAGATATTCGGGGGGGAAATGATGAGCGGTGTTACCACCGCTCAGAACGACTTACTGCAACCCAATCATCTCAGACAGCGCGCTTGACCTGTTCGTCCAGCTCTTGAGATGTTATATCGGCAACCTGCGGGGAAAGTTTACGTTTTTTTACTGCTCGGGATGGGGGCTGGCAAAGACTGCAAACAAACCCGTGACGGGGCTGGTGTGCATGGGTAATAAATGAACCGTCACAGCAGTTACACGCAGAGAGTTGCAACATGCCGCTGTCGACAAAACGGACCAGTGTCCACGCACGTGTCAGCGCGAGGATCGGCGCTTCACCGGGTTGTTCAGGACATTGTTCAAGATACAGACGGTAAGCTTTAATCACCGCTTCCACCCCATTACAATGCCCGCTCTTTAAGAGGAAAGAGTACGCGTTGTAAAACATGGAAGAATGAATGTTTTGTTCCCAGGTCATAAACCAGTCAGTAGAGAACGGCAACATTCCTTTCGGCGGAGGACTTCCACGCAGTTCTTTGTACAGTTTGATCAGCCGGCCACGACTTAATTGCGTTTCGCTTTCCAGCATCTGTAGCCGGGCACCCAGCGTAATCAGTTCCATGGCAAGCTGAATGTCGCGTGCTTCCTGAACGATACTTTTTTCTGCCGGTTTGGTTAACCCATCTTTCCCAGACATAGCTACGCCCTTTTCTTCATCGCGCCGCTATCTTTCGCAGCCAGACCTTTGAGCAAATGACTCGACAACAGAATGCCGGTATGGATTTGCTGCAGGTCATCCACGCGCGATTCTTGTGTCAGGCGTTCAATCGTTTTGCTGTCATCAAAGCGGAACTGACACAAAAGCTGGTTCGTTTCAGCTAATTTCACCATCTGTGGCAACGTGAGCTGGCCAAGTGTGTCTGCCATGACGTCATCAATTCCCAACCGGAACATCGCTGAGGCTTTTTCGTCGTTAATCAAACGCTGCGCCAACAGTAAATATGACAGGTTGATATCATATATGTGCTTAAGCAATTCGGACATTCTGTTCTACCCCATTACCGATGCCACTTTTAAAGGTGGCTGATTGATAGACATATTCCATGCAGCGAGAGTTTCACCCGGCGTGACAGGAGTATTTTTTACTATCAAAACAATTGGATCATTGGCTGTTTAATAAATCCTGCGATGAAAATTAGATTTATCCCGCGGTATTTACTTCACCGCCAATACAAAGTTGTTCCTGATGTAAACTAAATTAATTGTGACAATTGCACTGCTAAGTATTAGTGAAACACTTTAGTTTTGGTGTACTGGCAGGGTCCGTTGCTGTGATGGCGTGTCATTCAGTGAAACGCTTTTACATACATTATTAGGAATTATCTTACTACGACGCAACTCTAACCCCGTTCCCTTTACACATACAATCTTGCCGTGGACGAATTTTGAATAAAGTGTGACGAACATCACACTTTTGAAATTTATTTTGTCTCCAAAAGTGCAATTTATCGTGAGAATTTGCGCAGATTTAAGTCAAAAGTAAAAAACCATCTAAAAAGCTGTCTTCAAACTGTCTTTTTTCGCCATTTTTAGATCATTTTGTACAAAGACCACCTAAAGCCAAATGATTAGCACACACAGCAATTAATCATAGTTCATGCAGTGTTATATGCTGCAAATTTCAAATAGCGTGATCATTGTGCTAATAATGCGCAACCCAGTCAGGGCGGGGCGTTTCGGGGAGTTATCTGAAAAAATGGTGTTTAAAATAAGGACGAATTGTTCTGAAATCGTGAGCAACCACGTGGTTTCAAAAGTAAAAAGACAATGATTGTAATAATTTGTTACTGCGCAGGAAGAATCATCCAGTCATCTGACCAGATTGATAAGGAGAAGTGATGAAACAGCGGATTTTTGCCGTGCTTACCTATCGGCAACTGTTCAGAAAAACTTTAATGATTGGGCTTAAAAAAGTGGTTTGTGCGGTGCAAGCGTAAATTAACAGCTCAAGAATAGGATTTTTATTACCTAACCAGCATCCCACGCCAGAATTCCCCCATGAAATACGCATAAGACACATTTTTAACGGAGATAATTAAAGGTATAAGTGAATAACCGGAGGAACGGAAGGTCATTAACTTGTCTTATTAGTGAAATATACGACTGCGGATACTTTTGAAGGGTGATTACTTTCATTCAAAGTAACGGGGGATGTCATTGTGTGTTAATCCAGCTGAATAAAAAAAGCCTGCCGATATTTCAGGCAGGCCATAACTTATTATTATTCAAAAACGATTTAACGATTAAAAAGGCATAGATTGCGGGTCTGGATACTGATACTCAAAACCGAGCTCTTTGCAGATCCGCTCCCCATCCACGATTTTGCCCTTTCCTGCTGAACCTTCTTCAGCAAAGGTCGGCGGTTGCAGCCCCATTTGTCTTGCCAGTGCCGGATAGTAATCCGCTTTCGCCGGATGCTTCGGTGCACATAAGTTAAAGATATGCCCGCCTTTCGGCCGGCTGAGCAATAAAGCAATTGCCGCCACTACGTCATCCTGATGGACCAGATTGACCCCGTGGTGACCGCCTTTCACCCCGGTCTTACCCGCCATGAAACGGCCGGGATGGCGATCTCCGCCCACCAGACCTGCCAGACGCAGTACATCAACGGACGTATTTGGCAGTCCGTGGAACCAGTTCTCCAGCTCTTTAAGGACTTTGCCGCTGGCAGTCACCGGCTCGAGAAGAGAATCTTCCCGCACCACGCCCTCTCTTTCGCCGTATACCGACGTCGAACTGGTGAAAATAATCCGTTTCACGTTATGCGCCAGCGCACTGTCGGTTAACTGCTGCACCGCCTGGAAATAAAGTTCACTGCCCTCCACGGTCCGGCGCGCGGGCAGAGTGATAATCAGGGCATCCACATTAAGAAGACGATCGAGATCTTCCGCTTCGCATTCCATTTCTGGTGTGAAAACCAGCGGGAAGCATTCGATCCCCACCATTCTTGCAGCGTCCACGCCATCCAGCGTCGTTTTACTGCCCACGACATCGTAGCCTTTTGCAGCCAGCGCCATCGCCAGTGGCATTCCCAGCCAGCCCAGTCCGATAATCGAAACCTTCTTCATACTTTGCTCCATTTGTTCAGAGGCACCTGGTATCACATCACCAACTGCTGATATCTTCCTTTATACTAGCAAAGGTCGCCTTTTCCCCGTTCAGTCTGCGTAAGGTTTTCTTGGTGTCTGTTAACAGATTATTCAAAAATCAGATGAAAACCCTGCGGCTGATAAGAAAAACTCATCATCGGAAAAAAAGGTTGCGCTGTTGCCGCCCGATAGTTTAGTTTTATTGGCAACGAATTTGATATGTGTGGCGAATGATTCAAATTGAATCACGCGGCATCTGAATCACTGAATAGAGACACTGACATGACAAACGTTCTGATTAACCACCATCATCACCATCACCCTGACTAGTCTTTCAGGCGATTGGTGCTGGGAGACTGTTTAGATCTTCCAGTGGCGCAGAACGCAGAGATAGCCCCCGGAAGATTTCTTCCGGGGGCTTTTTTTTGGCCTGACGGATTGAAGTTAAAGAATTTTAAACAAAACGATTTATATAAATAATTGAGAAACTGAGGTCATCATGCTGGATAAAACACGTTTACGGATAGCAATGCAGAAGTCGGGTCGCCTGAGCGATGAATCACGCGAATTACTGGCGCGCTGCGGCATCAAAATCAATCTGCAAGAACAGCGTCTGATCGCTTTCGCTGAAAACATGCCCATCGATATTTTGCGTGTCCGTGATGACGATATCCCGGGACTGGTGATGGATGGCGTGGTGGATCTGGGGATTATCGGCGAAAACGTGCTCGAAGAAGAACTGCTGAGCCGTCGCGCTCAGGGCGAAGACCCGCGTTACTTTACCCTGCGTCGCCTGGATTTCGGCGGCTGCCGCTTGTCTCTGGCAACGCCGCTGGATACCGAATATACCGGTCCGCAAAGTCTGCAAAACGCCCGTATCGCGACGTCTTATCCGCACCTGCTCAAGCAATACCTCGATAAAAAAGGCGTCGATTTCAAATCTTGTCTGCTGAACGGTTCTGTTGAAGTCGCACCGCGTGCCGGTCTGTCTGATGCGATTTGCGACCTGGTGTCTACCGGCGCAACGCTGGAAGCCAACGGCTTGCGCGAAGTAGAAGTGATTTACCGCTCCAAAGCCTGTCTGATCCAGCGCGATGGCGAAATGCCGCAAGAGAAACAACTGCTGATCGACAAAATGATGACCCGTATTCAGGGCGTTATTCAGGCTCGCGAATCCAAATACATCATGTTGCACGCGCCGAGTGAGCGTCTGGACGAAATCGTTGCCCTGCTGCCGGGAGCTGAGCGTCCGACCATTCTGCCGCTGGCAGGCGATCAGCAGCGCGTGGCCATGCACATGGTCAGCAGCGAAACGTTATTCTGGGAAACCATGGAGAAACTGAAAGCGCTGGGCGCCAGCTCAATTCTGGTTCTGCCAATCGAAAAAATGATGGAGTAAGCCATGAAGCCTGACGCGTTCACTACCCCGATTGACTGGCAGCAATGCGACGAACAACAGCGTCGCGAGCTGCTGACACGCCCGGCAATTTCGGCGTCCGACCGTATTACCGAATCTGTCAGTGAAATTCTGCGCCGTGTGCGCAGTGACGGTGACAGTGCGCTGCGCGAGTTTTGCGCCCGCTTTGATAAGACTGAAGTTCAGGAGTTGCGCGTCACCGCACAGCAAATCGAGGCAGCATCCGCGCGTTTAGGTGATGACGTTAAACAGGCGATGGCCCACGCCGTGCGCAATATCGATACCTTCCATCAGGCGCAAAAACTGGCGGTGGTGGATATCGAAACTCAGCCGGGCGTACGTTGCCAGCAACTGACCCGCCCTATTCAGTCCGTCGGACTGTATATTCCGGGCGGTTCTGCGCCGCTGGTATCGACCGTATTAATGTTAGCCACGCCGGCGCGTATTGCCGGATGCCAGAAAGTAGTGCTGTGTTCTCCGCCACCGATTGCCGATGAAATTCTGTATGCCGCGCAACTTTGCGGTGTGGAAGAGGTGTATCAGCTTGGCGGTGCGCAGGCGATTGCCGCGCTGGCCTTCGGCACCGAAACCGTGCCACGTGTGGCGAAAATCTTCGGACCAGGTAATGCCTATGTGACCGAAGCTAAACGTCAGGTCAGTCAGAGCCTGGACGGCGCGGCAATTGATATGCCTGCCGGGCCTTCCGAAGTGCTGGTGATTGCCGACAGCGGTGCCACACCGGATTTCGTCGCCTCTGATTTACTTTCACAGGCTGAACACGGCCCGGATTCTCAGGTGATTTTGCTGACACCTGATTTTAAAATGGCACAGGCCGTTGGCGAAGCCGTTGAGCGTCAGTTACAGACATTATCCCGCAGCGAGATCGCCCGTCAGGCGCTGGCGAGCAGCCGTCTGATTGTGGCGGAAGACCTCGCGCAATGTATCGACATCAGCAATGCCTACGGTCCGGAGCACCTGATCCTGCAAACCCGCGAGCCGGAACAGCTTGTCGACAGGATTACCAGCGCCGGTTCGGTCTTTCTCGGTGACTGGTCACCGGAATCTGCTGGCGATTACGCCTCCGGTACCAACCACGTCTTGCCGACTTACGGTTACACCGCGACCTGTTCCAGTCTCGGGCTGGCCGATTTCCAGAAACGCATGACCGTTCAGCAGTTAACACCTGAAGGTTTGCTCGGTCTGGCAAATACCATTGAAACTCTGGCGCAGGCTGAACAGCTGACCGCACACAAAAATGCCGTGACTTTGCGCGTTAACGCTTTAAAGGAGCAACGCTGATGAGCAACGAAAACAACCTCAGCGTTCAGGCGCTGGCACGTAAGAATGTGCAGGAACTGACGCCGTATCAGTCCGCCCGCCGTCTGGGGGGCAACGGTGATGTCTGGCTGAATGCCAACGAATATGCCATCGCGCCACAGTTCCAACTGACACAGCAAACGTTTAACCGTTACCCGGAATGTCAGCCTGCGCTGGTCATCAACCGTTATGCAGCTTATGCGGGTGTGGATCCGGAACAGGTGCTGGTCAGTCGCGGCGCAGACGAAGGCATCGAGCTTTTGATCCGCGCATTCTGCGAACCGGGCAAAGACGCCATCCTTTATTGTCCGCCAACGTATGGCATGTACAGCGTGAGTGCCGAAACCATTGGCGTTGAAGGCCGCACGGTGGCCGCGAAAGCCGACTGGTCTCTGGATATTCCTGCCATTGAAGCTGCCGTCGACGGCGTGAAACTGGTGTATGTGTGCAGCCCGAATAATCCGACCGGCAACATTATCGACCCGGATGAAATCCGCGCCGTACTGGAAATGACCCGTGGCCGCGCGATTGTCGCCGTCGATGAGGCTTATATCGAATTCTGCCCGCAGGCGACAGTTTCCGGCTGGTTGCAGGAATACCCACATCTGGCGATTTTGCGCACGCTGTCTAAAGCCTTCGCACTTGCCGGTCTGCGCTGCGGCTTCACGATCGCCAACAGCGAGCTGATTGGCTTATTAATGAAAGTCATCGCGCCTTATCCTTTATCTACGCCGGTCGCCGATATCGCTGCACAGGCGCTGAGCCCTGAAGGACTGGCGATTATGCGTCAGCGCGTGGCTGAAGTAACAGAGAACCGCGAGTGGTTACTGAAAGAACTGGAAAAATGCGCCTGCGTTGAAGAGGCTTTTGCCAGCGACACGAACTATGTGCTTGCCCGTTTCTCTGCTTCAAGTGCAGTATTTAAAAACCTCTGGGATCAGGGCATTATCCTGCGTGACCAGAATAAGCAACCGGGACTTTCCGGCTGCCTGCGAATTACCATTGGTACGCGTAACGAGTTGCAACGCGTGATTGACGCACTGCAACCGTTACCGGGCGCGACCGCCACGACCATCAACGATAATCAAAATAGCCCCCGCAAGGAGCACATGTGAGCCAGAGCCCGTTATTGCAAAAAACACTGTTTATCGACCGCGACGGTACGCTGATTTCTGAGCCACCGGAAGATTTCCAGGTGGACCGTCTGGATAAACTGGCTCTCGAGCCGGGCGTTATTCCGGCACTGCTGGCGCTGCAAGACGCCGGTTTCAAACTGGTGATGATCACCAATCAGGACGGTCTGGGGACCGCCAGTTTCCCTCAGGAAACTTTCGATCCGCCGCACAACCTGATGATGCAAATCCTGACCTCGCAGGGTATCGTTTTTGATGAAGTACTGATCTGCCCTCATCTTCCGGCCGATCACTGTGATTGCCGTAAACCGAAAACCAAACTGGTGACAGGTTATCTGGAAAGCGGCGTGCTGGACACGGCAAACAGCTATGTGATTGGTGATCGTGATACCGATATTCAGCTGGCGGCCAATATGGGCATCGCCGGGCTGCGTTATCAGCGCGATACCCTGAACTGGGCAGCCATTGCTGAGCAGCTGACTAAACGTGACCGCCATGCGAAAGTGAACCGCGTGACGCGTGAAACGGCGATTGATGTCGATGTCTGGCTGGATCGTGAAGGCGAAAGCAAAATCCGCACCGGTGTGGGCTTCTTCGACCATATGCTGGATCAGATTGCCACCCACGGCGGTTTCCGTATGAACATCGAAGTGAAAGGCGATTTGTATATCGACGATCACCACACGGTAGAAGATACCGCACTGGCGTTGGGCGAAGCGCTGAACAAAGCGCTGGGCGATAAACGTGGCATTGGCCGTTTCGGATTCGTGCTGCCTATGGATGAATGTCTGGCACGCTGTGCGCTGGATATCTCCGGCCGTCCGCACCTGGAATACAAAGCAGAATTTAACTATCAGCGCGTCGGTGACCTGAGCACGGAAATGGTCGAACACTTCTTCCGTTCCCTGTCCTACGCGATGGCCTGTACCCTGCACCTGCGCACCAAAGGCAAGAACGATCACCACCGCGTCGAAAGCCTGTTCAAAGCCTTTGGCCGCACACTGCGCCAGGCAATTCGCGTCGATGGCAACACCCTGCCGAGTTCGAAAGGAGTGCTGTGATGAATGTCGTTATCCTTGATACCGGCTGTGCCAACCTCTCTTCCGTAAAATACGCGGTGCAACGTTTGGGCTACGAGCCGACGGTTAGCCGTGAAGCGGAAATTGTGTTGCAGGCCGACAAGTTATTTCTGCCGGGCGTCGGTACCGCACAGGCCGCAATGGAACAACTTGAACAACGCGAGCTGATCGAACTCATCAAAGCCTGCACGCAACCGGTGCTGGGTATTTGTCTGGGGATGCAACTGCTGGCTTCTTCGAGTGAAGAAAATGGCGGGATTGATACGCTGGGCATTATCGAAACGCCGGTAACACGTATGCAGGATATGGGGCTGCCACTGCCGCACATGGGATGGAATCAGGTCATTGCCAACGCCGACAGCCATCTTTTCCGTGGTATCGATGAAAACGCCTACTTCTATTTCGTCCATGGATTTGCCATGCCGGTATGCGAAAACACTATCGCGCAGACACTATACGGTGAGCCCTTCAGCGCAGCCGTACAAAAAGACAACTTCTTCGGCGTGCAGTTTCATCCCGAGCGCTCCGGTGCCGCTGGCGCACAGTTGCTGAAAAACTTTCTGGAGATGTAAACAGCATGATTATTCCCGCTTTAGATTTGATCGAAGGCAGCGTGGTGCGTTTGCATCAGGGCGATTACGGCCAGCAGCGTGACTACGGCAATGATCCGCTGCCACGGTTGCAGGATTATCAGCAACAAGGCGCGCAGGTTCTGCATCTGGTGGATCTGACTGGCGCAAAGGATCCGGCAGCGCGTCAGATCCCTTTGCTGACCAAACTGCTGGCTGGTGTTTCCGTGCCGGTGCAGGTCGGCGGCGGCATCCGCACCGAACAAGACGTTGAGGCTTTGCTCAGCGCCGGGGCAACCCGCGTGGTGGTCGGCTCGACAGCGGTAAAAGATCCGCAGACCGTACAGGGCTGGTTCACCCGTTTCGGCGCAGATGCGTTGGTGCTGGCACTTGATGTCCGTATCGATGCAGAAGGCACTAAAAATGTCGCCATCAGCGGCTGGCAGGAAAACTCCAACGCCACACTGGAACAGGTCGTCGAGCAATATCTGCCGTTCGGCCTGAAACATGTACTTTGCACCGATATTTCCCGTGACGGCACGCTGGCGGGTTCTAACGTTGAACTTTATCGTGAAGTGACCGCACGTTATCCGCAGGTAGCATTTCAGGCATCCGGCGGCATCGGCTCGCTTGATGATATTGCGGCATTACGCGACAGCGGCGTAAAAGGTGTCATTGTCGGGCGCGCATTGCTCGACGGTAAATTTACTGCGACGGAGGCAATTTCATGCTGGCAAAACGGATAATCCCCTGCCTCGACGTTAAAGACGGTCAGGTTGTGAAAGGCGTGCAGTTCCGCAATCACGAAATCATCGGTGACATCGTGCCTTTAGCGCAGCGTTACGCTGAGGAAGGCGCAGACGAACTGGTGTTTTACGACATTACGGCGTCCAGCGACGGTCGCGTGGTAGACAAAAGCTGGGTATCACGCGTGGCGGAAGTCATCGATATCCCCTTCTGTGTCGCGGGCGGCATCAAGAGCCTGGAAGATGCAGGCCAGATTTTGCAGTTTGGTGCAGACAAGATTTCCATTAATTCACCCGCACTGGCTGACCCGACATTGATCAGCCGCCTCGCCGACCGCTATGGTGTACAGTGTATTGTCGTTGGCATTGATACGTGGCACGATGCAGCGACCGGCACCTATCAGGTGCATCAGTTTACCGGCGACGAAGCGCGTACTAAAGTCACTACCTGGCAGACGGTTGACTGGGTGAAAGAAGTTCAGGAACGCGGCGCCGGTGAAATTGTACTGAATATGATGAATCAGGACGGCGTGCGTAACGGTTACGACCTTGCGCAACTTAAGATGATCCGCGAAGTGTGTCACGTTCCGCTGATCGCCTCCGGCGGTGCCGGCACCATGCCACACTTCCTCGATGCCTTCCGCGAAGCACAGGTTGACGGCGCACTGGCCGCCTCTGTGTTCCACAAACAAATTATTAATATTGGTGAGCTGAAAAGCTACTTAGCCGAAAATGGCGTGGAGATTCGCTTGTGAGTATTCAGGACGTAAAAACCGGTCTGTTAACCGGTGAACAGATCAGCCAGCTCGACTGGGAAAAAGTGGACAACCTGATGCCGGCCATCATCCAGCATGCGGTGTCGGGTGAAGTACTGATGCTCGGTTATATGAATCAGGAAGCGCTGAGCGTTACCCAGTCTTCCGGTAAAGTCACCTTTTATTCCCGCACCAAAGAACGTCTTTGGACAAAAGGCGAAACGTCAGAGAACTATCTGAATGTGGTCAGCATCACGCCAGATTGTGATAACGATACGTTGCTGATTCTGGTTAATCCGGTGGGTCCGACCTGCCACAAAGGCAATAACAGCTGCTTCCACCCTGCCGAAACCGACTGGGCGTTTTTGTATCAGCTGGAAGAACTGCTGGCATCGCGCAAAACCGCCGATCCGGAAAGCTCTTATACCGCCAAACTGTACGCCAGCGGGACCAAACGTATCGCGCAGAAAGTCGGTGAAGAAGGCGTGGAAACTGCGCTGGCCGCCACCGTCAATGACCGCTTCGAACTGAAAAACGAAGCCTCTGATCTGATTTATCACCTGCTGGTATTACTCCAGGATCAGGATCTAAACCTGAGCGCCGTGATCGAAAATCTGCGTCAGCGTCATAAGAAATAACAGCAGGCTTTAACGCTAATAAAGTCCAGACGTAAAAAAGCCGCCTTTGCTTATGCATTGGCGGCTTTTTATTGGCGCTACAAAACTGGCGTGCTTAACACGCGCCGGTCAGGCTATTAATCCAACCATTCGGTATGGAATACGCCATCTTTATCAGTACGTTTATAAGTATGCGCACCGAAGTAGTCACGCTGTGCCTGGATCAGGTTAGCTGGCAGAACCGCTGAGCGGTAGCTGTCATAGTAGTTGATCGCAGCAGAGAAGGTTGGCGTCGGGATACCGTTCTGAACGGCATAAGACACAACATCACGCAGCGCTTGCTGATATTCGTCAGCAATGTTTTTGAAGTAAGGAGCCAGCAGCAGGTTAGCGATAGAGGCATTTTCAGCATATGCATCGGTGATTTTCTGCAGGAACTGCGCGCGGATGATACAACCAGCACGGAAGATCTTCGCGATTTCGCCGTAGTTCAGGTCCCAGTTGTTCTCGTCTGAAGCAGCTTTGAGCTGTGAGAAACCCTGAGCGTAAGAAACGAGTTTACCCAGATACAGCGCACGACGCACTTTTTCGATGAACTCAGCTTTGTCACCAGAGAAAGGTTTAACAGCCGGGCCAGATAATACCTTAGAGGCTGCAACGCGCTGATCTTTTAGGGAAGAAAGATAACGGGCAAATACGGACTCAGTAATCAGGGTCAGTGGTTCGCCGAGATCCAGCGAGCTCTGGCTGGTCCATTTACCGGTACCTTTGTTCGCAGCTTCGTCCAGGATCACATCAACCAGATATTTACCTTCTTCGTCTTTCTTAGTGAAGATATCTTTGGTGATGTCGATCAGGTAGCTGCTCAGCTCGCCTTTGTTCCAGTCAGCGAAGGTGGCTGCCAGCTCTTCGTTGCTCAGGTTCAGGGACTGTTTCAGCAGGGAATACGCTTCTGCGATAAGTTGCATGTCGCCGTATTCGATACCGTTATGAACCATCTTAACGTAATGACCAGCACCATCTGCACCGATGTAAGCTACGCAAGCGTCGCCATCTTCAGCACGCGCTGCGATTTTCTCAAGAATCGGAGCCACCAGCGCGTACGCTTCTTTCTGACCGCCAGGCATGATGGACGGGCCTTTCAGTGCGCCCTCTTCACCACCGGAAACACCGGTACCGATGAAGTTAAAACCTTGCTCAGACAGTTCGCGGTTACGACGAATGGTGTCTTTATAATACGTGTTGCCGCCATCGATCAGGATGTCGCCTTTATCCAGGTGCGGAGTCAGGGATGCGATGGTTTTGTCAGTTGCTTCACCGGCTTTCACCATCAGCAAGATACGACGAGGTTTTTCCAGTGAGTCAACAAACTCTTCGACGGTGTAGTGCGGGACCAGATTTTTACCCGGATTTTCGGCGATGACTTCATCAGTCTTGTCACCAGAACGGTTAAAAATGGAAACGGAATAACCACGGCTTTCGATGTTAAGCGCGAGGTTACGGCCCATGACCGCCATACCGACAACGCCGATCTGTTGTTTGGACATTAGCAACTCCTGTCTGAAATAGTTGATCGCCCAGTTTTTAGTCTAAACTCCTGTTAACAGTGAGTTTAACTGCACCGGGCCATACAAATGAACACAAGCATTGTACATGAGAATGGCGATGGGTGAACCTATTGCAGCCATAACAATATTCTGATCGCACGTACCGGCAGCCACCCGCCTCGCCTTTCTCAGAGGCCGGTTTCACTTTACCGGTAACATGTGGGGAATGCAGGTAAAAAAGAGCTGTTCATACCAGCCGTTAAGGGCTTAGGAATCCGCGTCCAACAAATGCTAAGATAAATGCTGCAGATTGGTCGACTGGTAAAGTCTGTTTGCCAAAAATTTTTTCTCACGTTCGACACGTCCGAAATCAATCAGAAATGAAGGGCCGCGTATCTCAAAGAAAGAATCAAGATCCAGTTGTTCCTCGCCCAAATTCAAAAAGGACCAGTCACTCACATACTTCAAGCTATCAAATTTATTTTTATAATACTCTGACCAATAAAATGATGTACCTGACAGTCCAACACTAGAAACTATCAATTGAAAATGGAATCGGGTCGAGAGAAAATAATCTTTCGTCGAAAACTGTAAACCATGCTTCCAAATCGTCTCAAAAAAGACCATTTCTATTATAGGAAACTTTTGTTTAAGTCTTTTATAAAAATAACCATCAGATCCCGGCCTAAATTCATAAAAACGGATCAGTGAACCCGGAAATCTTTGGATGAAAGCGCTGATGGCTATTTCAACTTGCTCTATGAAAAGCTTTTCATTCTCGTCACCTTCTGAAAATTCATTATGAAGGCATAAACGTAGTACAGGGGTTTCCTTTTCAACTAAACTGACAACGTCAGAAAATGGGAAACAAAAATAATCATCACCGATAAAAGAAATTTTACCAGGAAGAAACTTCTCCAAAACTCGATAGCTTTCATAATCACGTACATCAAAACAAAAATAACTTTCAATAAATTGACAGATCTGTGAGGCTTTCTCTTCCGACAGAGGTTGTAAGCCCAGCCCAGTGGCGTAGGTCAGAATATTATTCTTTTTACCGAAATATGAAACAAGTTCGATTAAACGAAGATTAGCTGCCCATAATTCATTTATATAACCTCCACCCAACAAATGAATGCTATCTGTATTGTTGAATATTTCACTCATCAATCGTTCACGAATTGGAAGGACACTATGATCCGAAAATTTATCCTCAATGCTACCGTTTTCACCCAGCGCCTGAGCAAGTTGCCATAAAAAATTGACGCAATTCACATCCTCATACAGATTCGACGCAACTAGCGGGTCTACTGCATCAAGATAAATTATTGCGTCCGGATATATATTTTTGATGTAATTAATCCAACCTCTGGTGAGTATGTCGTCACCATAGTTTGGCATCCCGGAGGCAGATACAAGATAGAAGGTTTTTTTGGGGATAGGATTATGAATAGGAGTAGGCATTTGGAGAGTTTCAACAATTTCTTTTTTTTCACTACTAGGGAAAAGGCCAAAAAAATTCATATTTAGATCCTTATGGTCTTATTCATTTTTATTATTAGACAAATAATCATAAAGATTAATAGTTTCCTTTGTGATTATTTTTGAGCAAAATTTTCCCTCTATTAAGCTTCTTCCATTTTCACCCATTCTTGCTCTAACATCTGTATTTATTACTAAGTTCTTTAGACTTTCTGCTAAGGCTTTAACGTTTCCTTTGTCGATGATAAATCCGTTGTTATTATTTTTAATAAGACTACTGCAACCGCCAACATCATATGAAATTACTACCCTACCGACAGAACACGCCTCAAGGAGAATTCGAGGTATTCCTTCAGGATAGATGGACGGAAGTGCGACAATATTTGAGTCTTTGATCAACTCTTTCATATCATCACATTTTCCTAACCAGTTTATTTCCCCATTTTTGTGAGCGTCTTCAAGAAAACTAAGAGGGATTGAATCAGGATCATCGGGCGTTGAAATACCTGCAACATTCAGTGTAAACGCTACTCCCTCCAAAGCGAGACGTTTTTTTACTACAATCAAGTCAGTTAGTCCTTTACTCCACAACAACCGACTGGCAAACAAGACAACAGGAGTTTCTCTGATGGGCTCTCGAGAATAGGGAAATTCGATGATATTTATTCCTGCACCATCTATAACTACCGTTCTATCCATGTCAATTTTGGAGAAATTTAAAATGCATGACCTGTCGCTTTGATGCTCGAAGGTAACTAAACACTGCTTATTCGAAAAGATAAAACTATACAGCGGTTTTATAAGCCTTTTTATCAGACAAAACTTAAAAGTATTCTCTGTAAAAACTCGACCTAAACCGACGAAGCTTATAATGATATTTTTCGAGAATAATTTAGCATATAATCCACCGAACACCCCAGGCTTAATTGTAATGCAATGTAGGACATCCGCGTTGATTGATTTAATCAACTTTGTGGTATTTATTAACTCACAAGCGAATTTGAATGGATTTACAGACTGGGCAGAAATTGATGAGTTATGACAAATAAAGCCGAGATTATTAAGCTTAGTAAGTAACGATTGATCAACAAAATTACTTATTATATGAATTTGGTAACCAGCTTGCTGTGCACACTCTGCTCTTTCAATCCAATGTAGATCGAAATACCAATCAGCATTTATGAAATAACATATTTTTCTCATTACTTATCTACCATCAATGGCGCTTACCTGACTTAGAGAAAACTCCATCAACAACACCCCTTATGATATATTTAAGATAACTGAACTTATTATCTTGTTTTGAAACAATTGAAAATACTTTTACAATACGTAAAGTAACTCCAATTGCTGAATATGGACCATTACATTTGAAGTATGTTTTAGCAAGCAACAGATTTCGAACAAGATAATAAACTTTCCAAACAGGCGTTATGGAATTACCAGTGATACTAATATCATGAATAAATTTTAACTGAGGGGCATAGAGAAATTTATGACCATTTAGAATAAGATGGTGTGAAAAATAAACATCATCATAATATAAAAATAGATCATCATGTATGTAATGTGATGCAGTTCGCATTACATCTTGTCGAACGATTGTTCCAACGAATGACAGGGTCACGCATGACTCAACTTTTTTATTATCAGGGATAAAACCTTGTGGGTTTAAGAAATACTTAACATTCTCCCATAAAGTTTTTGGCAATTTAACAAATGGTTTATTCATTTTGCAGTCAATGCCATTTGCATCTATCACACGACAACTTAAAGCTGAGATCCCATCAAGAGTGAAATCTTGAAAGTTCTTAAGCAAATCAGGAGTTGGATATGCATCATCATCATACATGAATATCCACTCAGTTTTGATTTGTGAAGTTATATACTCAACCCCTTTTCTAAAACCACCGGCACCGCCGGTGTTTTCAGTCAAGGATAGAACGCTCAATCGTGAATCTTCAATACTTTCAAGCCACGTGGCAGTGTCATCAGTGGAGCAATTATTTACAACAACAATATTGTCGAAAGGCAACATCGAAGTCGATAACCAACAGTTTTTCAACTTGTCGAGCCGATTAAAAGTGACAATTAATGCTGTTGTATTCATCTAACGTCGACCGTAAAAACAGGCATCTTATCGGCCCCATCGATACTTTTTAGATATACTTCCGCAGTCTTAAGCGCTTCAGCAATCGTAACATCCATATCTAGATATCGATAAGTCCCTAACCGACCAACAAACGTGATATTCTTTTCAGATTTAGCGAGAGCTAAATATTTATCAAGTAATGCCATTTCACCAACCTGACGGATTGGATAATAAGGAATATCTTCCGGCTCACAACTACGACTATATTCCTTATAACAAACAGATCCTTCATGTGATTCCCATGGTGAGAAATATTTGTGCTCTGTTATGCGTGTGTAAGGGACATTTTTTTCACAGTAGTTCATTACTGCACATCCCTGGTAATCACCCGTAAAAGTAAACTTCTCAAAATCTAACGTACGGTAGCCCAAACGGCCAAACTGGTACTGATAAAAGGCGTCAAGAGGACCACTGTAAAAAACATGGTCATAAGCATTTCTTTCACTTAAATCAAACTCAGTCTCTAATTCTACTTTAATATTGGGATGTTCAGATATTTTTTTGACCATTTCAGTGTATCCATCTTTAGGCATACCTTGAAATTTATGGTTGAAATAATTATCATCATAATTAAAACGGATTGGTAATCTCTTCAGTATTGAAGCCGGCAATTCTGCCGGTGACATTCCCCATTGTTTAATCGTGTACCCTTTGAAAAAGGCTTCATACAATTCTTTGCCAACGAATCTTAATGCCTGTTCCTCGAAAGTCTTGGGATCAGTTATTGAGCTGTCACCTTTATCTCGAATCAATTCACGAGCTTCGTCGGGAGAACAAGTCTTTTCGAAAAATTGATTTATGGTATGCAGATTTATAGGCAACGAAAAAACCTTTCCGTTATAAGTCGCTTTTACTCGATTTACATACGGCATCATCTGAGAATATTTTTGGATAAAATTCCATACTTCCTGGTTATCGGTATGGAAGATATGAGGTCCGTAGGTATGCACCATGACCTGAGTCTTTTCATCGCGCGCATCATAGCAATTTCCTGCAATATGAGGTCTTTTGTCAATAATTCTAACTAAATGACCTTGCTCAGCAAGTTGTCGTCCGATAACGACACCAGAGAAACCTGCGCCTACGATGAGAATATTTTTTTTACTCATGATTTATACCTTATTAACCTAAGACGACACGTCGGAATTTATAATAACACTTAGCAATCACAGTTCTACGCTTTGAACCTCTTGGTGCAAAACGATTTACATGTGGCATTAATCTATTTTTAATTTTCGTACGGAATAAAATAGGTTGCAGAGCGACTTCAGTTGACGGGACGGATGTATGAGCCCCCATCAAACGGCCATAAACTTCTCTTTCCCAAGGAGTACCTTGAATATTTTTTATAAAATTGTCATAGAAATCGACTTTGTCAGTATTCCACGGTTTATTTTCACCCGCAAAGTGAATCATTTTAGGATTTCGTCTGGCGTTAAGAAATCTCATATATGTGGAAAATTTCAGATTCGGATAAAAAACATCTGTATGCCCATTTCCATGATACACATTCCAATCAAGCGGCAAGAAATGAACACGGTTGTAGAAAACTTTATTCATTATATCCTGGTCAAGGAACCAATAACTTTGTCCTTTCAATGCAGTCATTAATTTTTCGAAAATGTTTTCTTCATTCATCTGTGCAATATTAAAGACAATTATACCTCCCTGGAAATAATTATCCGTGTTCGCCATCTCTAGCCTGGTTTTGAGGTATTCCTCAGCAGTTTGAATACCTGCATCAGACTGAGCCACATTACCAAATTTAACAAATCCTTCCATGACGATGTCTTGTACTGCAGCAATAAGATTATTGCCCAGTGGCGTCTCAATGAGTTCCGCAAGATCACTCTCAACAACCGTATCGGTATCGATGAAAAGAACTTTTGAGAAATCTCTAAATAACTTTGGAATAAAAAGTCTGGAATATGTAGCTGCGGTAAATGGAGGCCTGATGTAAGCGTCTTTTATTTCCTTGAATGCATTTATATCAAAATAACGCACGTTCATATTGGTAGTATTCGCTACCAAATTTTTAACACGTTCTTTGTTGCGCTGACTTAGCCCATTATCTAGCACGACTAGATCGTAATTGTGATTTATGCTTGCGTTCTTGACGATAGAATTTACAAGTGCACCAAGACTCATTGCATAGTTATCGTCGGAACAAATCACAATTGGAACATTTCTCTCAGTGAAATGAGGCCCCAGCTTACCATTGAAAGTTTCATTTTTTATGAATGTTCTTTGTACTTCTTTGATGCGTAAATTTTCGCTAGCTAATTTGAAAATGATGAATATATTGAACAAACGTTCAGAAATATGTCCGATAACTCTTTTCTCTTGAGCAGAATAATTTTCGAATGCAATTTCTTCTTCAAGTTCTTCAAGTATGCCAAAAAGCCAAGTTGAATATTCGTCGAATAATGGCTTATTCATTACATACATGTTTGTGTAATAGCCATCTACAGCTGCATTAAAGGTTTTAACAGCTGAATAATACTCAGGATGCTTTCTTAAAAGAACATCAATTGCTGACTGATAATCTTTAATATGTAAGTGATCTGACACTTTGTAATGGTGATAATTATTTTTACTGCCAACTGACTTAACTGACCATTTACAAGGGACGATCAGATCCACATTTTCTAATAAGTTTAATATCTGCTTCTCATTCAAGCCAAATTCTTCTTGGTATTCCTGATTAATTTCATCGCAATTAACCATACCCCAATTATCTTCTGCTTTTTGTTGATCGTCGGAAAAATTAAAATGTCTCCGATAATGCATAAAACCTACATAATCTGTAGGTATTGCATTTTTCCATACCCAATAATGTGCTGTAAGCTCGCAGTAGAATGGATTTTTATAAGATATGTTATCGCCAGTATCATCACCGTCGCAGCAAATGACATTAAATGAATTTGCTTTCCCAACATGTATTGGCTTAATCACCGAAGAATCTAGAAAGGCACTCGGTTTATGATGACAAGTATAAATAGATACAGTTTTCATCCTTCATTCCATCACTATAATATAATTTTTAATTCACGCCATTGCTTCTTTATAAGCAGCAATGACATCAGCAGATTTACCCATTTGTCTAAGCTTATGATCTTCTATCCATATAACACGATCACATACGTTAGATACATCAGCCAAGTTATGGCTAACAAAAAGAATGGTTACACCTTTTGCTTTAAAATCGTTAATAGTCGCAAGACATTTTCTTTGAAATGATATATCACCAACTGCAAGAACCTCGTCAATTATAAGTATGTCCGGATCAACTTGTGTGATGACCGAAAACCCCAATTTTGCTAACATACCGCTTGAATAGACACGAATCGGTTCATCGATGAAATCCCCTAACTCAGAGAATTCGATTATTTTATCCATTCGTTGTTTAAGTTCTTTTCTACGCAATCCTAGCAGTGTGGCATTCAAGCGAATATTTTCACGGCCAGTCAATTCAGGATGAAACCCGCCACCTAATTCAAGCATTGATGCCACTCTACCCGTAACACTAACCGTTCCGGAAGAAGGTTTCATTACTCCAGCGACAAGCCCTAGTGAAGTGCTCTTACCCGCACCATTGCGGCCAATCAAGGCAACAGACTCACCCTTTTCAATAATAAAATTAATATCTTCAATTGCCAGATAACTTCTGCCACTTAGCAGACTTAACGCTCTGCGAGGATTGAAGATTAATTCTTTTATTCCTGAGCCAATATGGTGATAAAGGGGATATCTTTTTGTTACATTTTTAAACTCAATAACAACACTCATTATAGAATCTCTGCAAAGCGATATTTTAATTTATTGAAAATACTACTACCGATGATGAGCATCACTATCCCATATCCGTACAAAGTAGCTATGTCAGTATAATTGACTGTATTGTTCATAAATAAATCACGCCAACTTATGATCATATTGGCCAGAGGGTTATAATCAATGAGCCAACGATAATCCTGAGGTATCATGTCGGAGGAATACAGAATTGGTGTACAATAAAATAGCAACATAATGCCGAGAGTTATAAAACGTTCGAGATCGCGGAAGAATAAATTAAGTGTAGATAAAGTAAGCGCTACCCCTAACATTAGAATGATTTGTGCAAAACCGATTAATGGAATTCCCCAAATCCAATCCCAAGATGGTCGCATGTCGTAGACATAAAGAAAAATTATAATTACTGGGATAGTACAAATAAAATGCAAACACTCCATCAATACGTTGCTCATTGGTATTACAGAGCGTGGGAAAACAGTCTTTTTTATAATTTGCGCATTAGCTAAAAACGAAAATAAAGAATTCGAAGTAGAACTTGCAAACCATTGCCAAGGGAAAAGCCCTGTAATGATAAACACCGTATAATTTGGTATTTGTACTCTCATTATTAATTTGAAAATAAAATAGTAAATCATGGCGAATAGCAGAGGGTTAGCAATCGACCATAGATAACCAAAAAAACTACTTTTGTATCTAACCTTAAGCTCTTTTTCAGTGATTACAGTAGCCAAATCAAATAAATAACCTAAACTGTACTTCATACACTTCTCTTATTAATGAATTCTTGTGGATAAGTATTTCACTAGCAATGACTGAGTTTTGTTGACAGTGAAACCCGTATATATTTGTTAACTTAATCGCAAGAAATTAATAACTTTCTCTATTTGTTATGGATAAGACATATTTATACATATCGTGCATGCCAGATTCAACAGAAACGAAATTAGATTTATTGATAGTCTCTTTCAGCTTGCCAATATCTAGAATATTATATGGCACGTCACCCGATTTTCTCTCGTGGTAATTTATCTCAATTTTATTATTTGCAATTATTTGAGCATACTTGAGAATATCTTCAATACTTGTTCCAACCCCTGAACCGACGTTATAAATTTCATTCCACCTTTGAGATTGCATCAATTTTTCGACAATTTCACAAAAGTCATCTATGTGAATATAATCTTTGCAAGTAGTTACATCTCCATAAATATCCATTGATTTACCAATAATTGCATTTCTTAAGGCAACACCAATGATTCGCTCAATTTTTTGATATTTTCCATAAACATTCGCTGGACGTAAAATGAGGAAATTAAACTCGGAATCTAATCTTGAAGCAAATTCTAAATAATGTTCACAAGATTCCTTCATCCATCCATAAAAACTTACTGGAGATATAATGTGCGTCTCTTTTATCGGAGCATCTGCCATGCCATAGATAGAACCGCCAGAAGATATATAAACAAGTTTTTTTACGCCATGGTTTTTCATAATACCAATGAGATCAATGAACGCAGATAGGTTCGTTGCTAATACTTCCTGAGAGGAACCAACCTCATCCATTGCGGTAAAGCTTGTTAATGAATGCAATACAATATCTATCTTATAATTTGCAAATATTTCATTTAATATAGTTGTATTTTTACAGTCACCACAAATGTCAATAAGATTCTCATGGTGAACATGGGATGCTGACCGGCTAAAATTAATAACCTTAATCCCTCTCTCGCAGAAATATTCGCTCAAATTGGTGCCTATAAATCCTGAGCCACCAACAATTAAAATTGTTTTCATATATTACTCGTTTGAAATTTAATTACTCAACTAGTCAAATCCGAAATTATCACAAACCATTAATAAAGTAAGTTTTATTCGCGAACTAAGTCACGATGTTTGATAGTGATTTAGTCAATTTTTCAGTCTCAAGGAATAATTTTCACCTTATATCTTGTACACACGCTACCGCCCTTGGCTCTACAGCTACCAATGCACTGAACGTCATTATTTTTCAGTATTTACATAAAAGTTATTTTGTTACTTTCTCTTATGTAAATATTGAAGTTTAGCGAGGCTACACAAACACAAGATTCTAACCAAAGCCTATGTCAACTTAAATTTCATTGTGACCATGATCGTCTTACTTCCAACGAGTAGCCAGGAGTTACTCTTAGTTTAGAATAACTCCTTAATAATTAAGTTTGTATTACTCAGTCTTCAATTAGGAGGTTAGTAAGATACTGTCCATAAGGTGTTTTACTCATGGATTTTGCTTGTGCCTCAAGTTGTTCTCGAGTAATCCAACCTTTCCGGTATGCAATTTCTTCAAGACATGCAACTTTAAGTCCCTGCCGTTTTTCAATTGTATGAATAAATTGAGAAGCTTCGATCAGGCTATCGTGAGTTCCGGTATCCAGCCAGGCAAAACCGCGGCCAAGTAATTCAACCTTGAGCTTACCCTTTTTCAGGTACATCTCATTCAATGTGGTAATTTCTAACTCACCACGTTCTGATGGCTTGACCTGTTTTGCCATTTCAACAATATCGTTGTCATAAAAATAAAGCCCAGTTACCGCCCATTGTGATTTAGGCTTGGCTGGTTTTTCTTCTATGGATAATGCATTGAATTCATTATCAAATTGAACTACTCCAAAACGCTCTGGGTCCAATACCTGATAGCCGAAAACTGTCGCACCTGTTTTTCTTGAAGCAACATCTTCTAACTTCTTACCAAAGCCCTGACCAAAATAGATGTTGTCACCAAGGACCAATGCACACCGTTCACCATTAATGAAATCTTCACCAATAATGAATGCTTGCGCCAAACCGTCCGGAGATGGCTGCTCTGCATATTGTAATTTTATGCCGAACTGAGAACCATCTCCCAGCAATCGCTTGAACGAAGGCAAATCTTCCGGGGTGGAAATGAGCAAAATATCATCAATGCCCGCCAACATAAGCACTGATAGTGGATAATAAATCATTGGCTTATCATAAACAGGCAATAACTGTTTAGAAACTCCAAGCGTTATCGGATGCAGCCTTGTACCAGAACCGCCTGCCAGAACAATACCTTTCATTTACTAAGACCTCTTCTATTTAGTCTTTCAAACCTAAACGCTCACCTGCATAAGACCCATCCTGAACACGTTTCCACCAGGTTTCATTTTCAAGATACCATTTTACTGTTTTCAAAATTCCGCTTTCAAAAGTCTCAACCGGTGTCCATCCAAGTTCACGTTCAATTTTGCTCGCGTCGATGGCATAACGCATATCATGACCAGGGCGATCTTTAACGAAGGTGATCAATTCATTAAAATGTGTAAGTCCCGCTGGTTTGTCAGACACTAATTGATCCAAAATTGAGCAAATTGTCTTCACGACATCAATATTTTTACGCTCATTATGCCCGCCAATATTATACGTCTCGCCAATAACACCTTTCGTCACAACCTCATAAAGGGCTCTGGCGTGATCTTCTACAAATAACCAGTCCCGGATCTGAGCACCGTCACCATAAACAGGAAGAGGTTTACCGGCTATAGCATTAAGGATAACAAGGGGGATCAACTTCTCAGGAAAGTGGTAAGGACCGTAGTTATTTGAGCAATTCGTTATTAAAGTTGGCAATCCATACGTTCGGTTCCATGCGCGTACGAGGTGATCGCTTGCCGCTTTGGAAGCAGAGTACGGGCTACTCGGAGCATATGGCGTAGTCTCGGTGAATAGGTCGGTGGTTCCATGCAGATCACCGTAGACTTCATCAGTTGAAATATGATGGAAACGGAATACATTCTTTTTCTCATCATCCAGACCGGACCAATAATGTCGTGCTGATTCTAAAAGAGTGTATGTGCCGGTGATATTAGTATCAATAAAGGCCGAAGGTCCATCAATTGACCTGTCTACATGGCTTTCTGCCGCAAGGTGCATCACTGCATCTGGCTTAAACTCTGAAAATATCGCATCCAGAGAGTCACGGTCACAAATGTTCGCGAGGACAAAACGGTAGCGAGGATCATTTTCGACTTCTTTCAGGGATTCTAAATTACCTGCGTACGTCAAACTATCAACCACAAGCACATTGTCGTTTGTTTCAGAGATGATGTGACGCACTACCGCAGAACCGATGAAACCCGCACCGCCCGTTATCAGTATGTTCATTATAAAAGGTCTCACGTGATTAATTTTACGCTTGCACCAGCATTTAGCGCATGACAAATCTGAAGGTCCTTGTGCTCACAGATTAAAATTTCTCTTTAAACTCAGCATTTAAATTGTGCAAACTGGCACAAGGCACCACATTCAACTCCTTATATTATCATATGCTCCATGCCATAAACCTCTAACTTCATCATTTCACCTGTCTAACCTCGAACAATGAGTCATTTTTTAATCAAGATTAAAGACTACTTATGTTTTCGAGATCTTGTCAGAGTGCTTATTATTCTTTTGTAAACTCGTGGCAACCTTTGTAATCGACTAATATAATAGCTTGAATATGAGTACCACAGCGGATTTGTCTCACTTTGCCTCATTAACCTTTTCTTATTGGTCTGAGCATTTGAAAAAAAAAGCACCGATTTATTCGGTGCTTTTTAAAGCCCGCTAACTATTTTTCAGTAAACTCTTTCAGCCACGCTTTAAACGCTTCACCCTGTGAGTTATGGCGAATACCATACTCTACGAAGGCTTTCATATAACCGAGTTTGTCGCCACAGTCGTGTGAACGGCCGGTCATGGAGAAGGCTTCCACGGTTTGCTTTTTCATCAGCATCGCGATGGCGTCGGTCAGCTGGATTTCGTTACCGGCACCGTATGGCGTCACCGCCAGCAGCGGCCAGATGGCTTCGGAAAGCACATAACGGCCGACAACCGCGAGGTTTGATGGCGCATCTTTAAGCTCTGGTTTCTCAACGATAGCCGTCATTGGCGCGCTTTCGCCCGGCTCAACTTCTACACCGTTACAGTTAACGATACCGTATTTAGAAACGTCTTTCTCCGGCACTTCTTCAACCATGACCTGGCTGTTGCCAGTTTCCTGGAAGCGGCGAAGCATCGCAGCAAGGTTGTCTTTACGCAGATCGCTGGTGGAATCGTCCATCAGAACGTCAGGCAGAATAACCGCAAATGGCGAATTGCCGATCAGAGGTTTTGCACACAGAACGGCGTGGCCGAGACCTTTTGACTGGCCCTGACGCACGTTCATGATTGTCACGCCTTTCGGACAAATGGACTGCACTTCTTCCAGCAACTGGCGCTTAACACGGGACTCCAGCATGCTTTCCAGTTCGAATGACGTGTCGAAGTGGTTTTCGATCGCATTTTTAGAAGAATGCGTGACCAGAATGATCTCTTTGATGCCCGCTGCAGCACATTCATTAACGATGTACTGGATTAAAGGCTTATCGACGATCGGCAGCATTTCTTTTGGAATGGCCTTCGTCGCTGGCAACATACGTGTGCCCAGACCGGCAACAGGGATAACAGCTTTTAACATTGTAAAGGATACTCCTTGAAACCTATTAGTGTGTAAATCCAGTCAGTTAGAATTCAAACATGTCAGGGAATTCACCGGACTGAAATTGTAAATACAAATTATTTCCCGCAACGCTATTTCTTCCCTGAGTATAGTCCCTGCCATTTACTTTAGGGAGGCCATACTGATGACTTTAGGACTCCAGCACGATTCTCTGTATTTGATTACGATACCAGTAAGCCGCACGAAACGGTAAGGTAAAGACCTAATTTTAGGAATGTTAAACCTATTCGGTGATTTTATAGTCATAAATTGCTGCTTTCGAAAACATCAGCGTCTGCCCATTGAGCGTTGCCCCGGATCTCCCCTGCTCTGTTGAACGGTTTTGCCTAGCCCACTGTTTTAGATTTGAAATTTCATGCCCTGACGCCCATTATTCAACGTGCGGCAAACGTCGCGTAACTAAAGGTGGAAAACGCTATATGGAATGGATCGCCGATCCGTCGATTTGGGCCGGGCTGGCTACCCTGGTAATTCTTGAAATTGTTCTGGGGATAGACAATCTCATCTTTATTGCCATTCTGGCGGAGAAACTTCCGCGCAGCCAGCGTGATAAAGCCCGCGTCACAGGGCTGATGCTGGCGCTCGTTATGCGTTTGCTGCTCCTTGCTTCAATCTCATGGTTATCGACACTCACCCGCCCGCTCATTACGGTGCTGGGTCACCCGTTCAGCGCGCGTGACATGATTATGCTCGTCGGCGGCATATTCCTGTTGTTCAAGGCAACGATGGAGTTGAATGAACGCCTTGAGGGTAAGGATGAGGAGCAAAGCCAGCAGCAACGCGGGGCAAAGTTCTGGCCCGTTGTCGCTCAGATTGTGGTGCTGGATGCGGTATTTTCCCTCGACTCGGTGATTACCGCTGTCGGTATGGTTGACCATCTGGCCGTCATGATGGCTGCTGTATGTATTGCAATCGGGCTGATGCTGCTGGCGAGTAAGCCACTGACCCGTTTCGTCAATGCGCACCCGACTATTGTTATCTTGTGTCTGAGTTTCCTGCTGATGATTGGGTTTAGCCTGGTAGCTGAAGGCTTTGGCTATGCGATCCCGAAAGGTTATCTTTATGCGGCCATCGGTTTCTCAGTCATCATCGAAGGCCTGAATCAGCTGGCGCACTTCAACCGCAAACGCTTTTTGTCATCACGTCGCTCTCTGCGTGAGCGTACTGCAGAAACCGTTTTACGTGTTCTTCGTGGTAAACATGAGGAAGCCGAACTTGATACGCATTCCTCAAATATGATTGCTGACAGTGCTGGCGAAGAGGATGCCATTTTCAATCAGCAGGAACGCCATATGATTGAGCGCGTTCTGGGGCTCGGGCAGCGTACCGTCAGCAGCGTGATGACTTCCCGCCACGACGTCGATAATCTTGAACTCAATGACCCGGTTGAGCTGCTGAAGCAGCAAATAGCGGAAAACCAGCACACGCGTATTCTGGTGACCGAAGACAGCTCTACCGATGAACCGCTGGGCGTCGTGCATGTTGTCGACTTGCTGAAACAACAACTCCTGCAAAATGAGTTAGATCTTAAGGCACTGATCCGCCAGCCGCTGATTTTCCCGGAGCAGCTTTCCCTGCTGATGGCGCTTGAGCAGTTCCGCCTGGCCAAAACTCACTTTGCATTTGTCGTCGATGAGTTCGGTTCAGTTGAAGGCATTGTGACCCTGACTGACGTGATGGAAACGATCGCCGGTAATTTGCCTGAGTCTGATGAAACGCCGGATGCGCGCCACGATATTTCGCAACAGGAAGACGGCACATGGATTGCCAACGGTTATATGCCGCTGGAAGATCTGGTGATGTACATCGCCCTGCCGGTTGATGAAAAACGCGAATATCACACGCTGGCAGGATTACTGATGGAACATACGCAGAGCATCCCGCAGGTCGGTGCGCAAATCCACATCGATAACTATCTGTTTGAACCACTTGAGGTCAGCAGTCATCGTATTCTGAAAGTGAAAATTACGCCGCTCAAAACCGACATGGATGATGATTACGAAGTGTAATCCTCCGTTCAGATGGACATTAAAAAGAAAACGGGACGCTGATGAGGCGTCCCGTTTTTACTGGGTCGTACAAATTGAGGTACAGAAAGATTATTTATTTAATAACTTCTGCACATCGTCTTTTTCTTTGCTGTCTTTGCGTTTATCCACCCAGTTCTGAATGGCGCTACGGGCACTCTGTTCCACTGTCCGGCGCAGGATCTGATCAACCTGAAGCTGATAACCCAGTTGCGCCCACGGCCCGTAAACTCGCAGCGGGATATCCGTGGTTTTCAGGGTGTTGATCAAATTGCTGTCGCCTTTCCAGCCACCGGTCACGCGGATCAACAGATTCATATCTACTTTTTCGCCGGCGAGATCAACAGAGCCATCACCTTTTGCGTAAACCATTGGTGACTGGCCTTCCAGATCGTTCAGTTTCAGGGTGCCGTTTTTCAGCTGCCCCTGCGCTTTCAGTGTATCAATCTGGCTGTAATGCTCGTATTTATCCAGCCCCTGAACGCTGCTGGTATTACGGCTGATTGCCTGCTGGATAAGCTGCTGAATATTAAGTCCGTTCAGATGCGCATTGGTCATAGCAAGTTCAGCATTGCCCTGCCAGTTACGCGCAAAGTCTTCTGCCGAAAGCCCTTTTCCGCTCACGTCACCTTTCATAGAGAAGTTGCCGGTCAGCGCTTTCGGCAATCCGTAAGCAGTCAGCAGATCAGCCAGCTCAATATTATTCACATCCGGCGTCATGTGAACCTGAATGCTTTTGCCGGTCACATCCATATCACCCGGCAGGGAAAAACTTCCCGACCCAAGATTGCCACTGAACGTCGGCAGCGCAACCTTACCCAACCGGTTATTGGCATTCAGTGCCAGATTTTGGATCTTCATCCCGCGATAGGTTAAATCCGCTACTTTCAGTGCCAGATTCGCATTGAAAGTCCGCAAAATGCTCAGGCCGTTCGGCTGCTCATCGACATCACGCGCAATGACCGGCGCGGAGGTGATTGATTGGGTGCTCTGCGCCGTCTGCTCAGCAGTTTTAGGCTGCCAGCCGGAAAGCGCATCCAGATCGAGTTTGTCAGCGTTTAAATTGAGCTGATAATTACCGATATCGCCACCCATCGTGGCAGAAGCAGTCCCTGAAATCTGATTATCATTCGCCGTTAACGCCAGCTGGGTGAGTTCCAGTGAATCATTATCGCGCTGATAACTGGCCTGCATCGAACCATTACCCTGAACACCTTTCACAGGGATGTCAGCGCCACTCAGCTGATAAGTGAATTTACTGATCTTAGCCGAAAAAGCCTGCGGATAATGCTGCATATCCACGTCTGCATTCATGGTGAATGCAAGGTCGCGCTGATTGCGGTTTATGCGGCTTGAAAGCTGAATGGTGGCCTGACGGTTATCGTTTTTATCAATTTCCATATTGATATCACGAACGTTTATCTGGTCATCATCGCCGCGCTGCCAGATAAGCAGACTGTCAGCAATGCTGATTTTATCGATATCAAACTTCCAGCCAGCTTCAAGTTCAGAAGCTCCGGGAGCGACAGGCGTTGGCATTGAAGGCGCAACAGGTGCATCGGGCTGATTCTCTTCAGTTTCAGGCGTCAGACGTATTACTGCGTTTTTCAACAGTACCTGTTTCACCGCCAGCTGATGAGAAATAAGAGGCCAGAGTTTAACGTCCAGCCGCATGTTTTCAGCACTGACAACCGGCTCTTTAGCACCCGCCGCAGTAAGCGACGTCTGACCGGCAATAATGCTCAGCTGTGGCCAGACATGCCAGCGCAGCGATCCGTTGATGGCCAGCTGATATCCGCTTTTCACCTCGACCCGTTCCACCATGTACTGGCGGAAATCATTCGGGTTGATCAGAAACACCAGCGAAGTCATGCCGGCAATGATAACCACCAGTAAAATCACCAGTGTTGTCAGTAGTCTTCTCATGCCTTCCTCACGTTTTTATCCGTTATGCGGATAAAAAACTGAATCAGTCTTCATCAATACGACTGGCAATTGCGCTTTGCTGGTCGCGGTATTTCGCATCCTGACGGCTGTTATAAGGACGCGCAGCAGAACCGGATAACGGTTCAAAGCTCAGCGCACCAATCAGCATTCCCGGTCGAAGCGCCAGCGGGAGCTTACCTGAATTATAGAACTCGAGAACAATCCGCCCTTTCCAGCCCGGATCAATACGATGTGCGGTTACGTGTACCATCAGCCCGAGACGCGCCAGTGAAGAGCGCCCGTCCAGCCAGCCGACCAAATCGTCAGGAATGGTGACCGACTCATAAGTAACCGCCAGCGCCAGTTCACCAGGATGCAGGAAGAATGCTTCGCCTTCAGGCAAAACAATTTCATCGCTCATCACTTTATCCAGCGCGGCGCTGACTTCGTCTTTCGGGCCACTCAGGTCGATATAACCCGCGTTATGGCCTAGGAAAACGCGGAAGCCGTTACCCAGACGCACATCTACGGTCGCACCGTTAATTCGTTCAACCGGCGGACGGGGTGAAATGCCTAATTTGCCGCTGTCGAGCCAGGCTTCTATATCTCGGTCGCAAAGTCTCATCGTATCTCCGGTATGTTTTCTGCAAATGGTTCCGCGATTAATTGAAGAACTGGCTGATTTTCGCCTTGAGAATATCAATCGCAATGCGGTTTTTGCCGCCGCGCGGCACAATGATGTCTGCGTATTGTTTTGAGGGTTCGATAAATTGCAGGAACATCGGGCGTACGGTCTTCTGATATTGCGCCATCACGGAATCCATAGAGCGGCCACGTTCGTTGACGTCACGTTTCATGCGGCGCATCAGACAGATATCCAGCGGGGTATCGACGAAGATGGAGAAATTCATTTCGTCACGTAAACGCGCATCGGTCAGGAGAAGGATCCCTTCCAGAATGATCACTTTCTTCGGTTTTAGTGTCACCGTCTCAGGCAGACGAGTGTGCTCAATGAAGCTGTAGCTCGGCAATTCAATCGCCTGACCAGACTTCATGGCTTGTAAATGCTGAAACAGTAAATTGTGGTCCATCGCACTTGGATGGTCGTAGTTGGTTTTGACCCGCTCTTCCATGGTCATGTGGCTTTGGTCTTTATAGTAGCAATCTTCCGGGATAACCCCGATGTGCTCATCACCAACCTGATCACGAAGTTCACGGTATAACGTACTGGCGATGAGGCTTTTTCCCGAAGCAGATGCGCCAGCGATACCCACGATGACACACTGATGGAATTTGTCAGACATAAAATTAAAGACCTGATTTGGAAGTTGGAAGGCAAGCACAGACGTGTGCTTTGAACGCGCCAATTATAAGTACAAGACACTGCCTGATGCCAGCGTTAAGGCTGTGTAATCGCTGACATCCGGCAATAATTCACTGAGTTGGGGGATTAAACCGCTCTGAAAGCAATTTCAGTCGGGATAGCGTCACCTCTCCAGAACAATTGCGACGCAATTTTTGCCGCCAGTTCGCGGTAAATTGCAGTGAATTCACTTTCAGGATTAGAGACGACTGTCGGCTCGCCACGATCTAAATCTTCGCGCAGTGAAATATGCAGCGGTAATTGCGCCAGTAATTCACAGCGATATTTCTCAGCCAGACGCTGCGCGCCACCGGTGCCGAAAATCGGTTCGTGATGTCCGCAGTTGCTGCACACGTGCATACTCATGTTCTCGACGATGCCCAGAACCGGCACATGCACTTTCTCAAACATGACGATGCCTTTCATGGCATCCAGCAGCGCGATGTCCTGCGGCGTCGTCACCACCACCGCGCCTGTGACCGGAATATTTTGCGACAGCGTCAGCTGAATATCACCGGTGCCCGGCGGCAGGTCGATCACCAGATAATCGAGATCAGGCCACAGCGTATCGGAAAGCATCTGCATCAGCGCTTTACTGGCCATCGGGCCGCGCCACACCATGGCGTTTTCGTCGGTAACCAGATAACCAATGGAATTGGTCGCCAGTCCGTGCGCCATAATCGGCGACATATGCACACCATCCGGTGATGTCGGACGCTCTTCTTCCGTACCCAGCATATTCGGGACTGACGGACCGTAAATATCGGCATCCAGAATACCGACTTTTCCGCCCTCAGCGGCCAGCGCCAGCGCCAGATTCACAGCAGTCGTCGATTTACCGACCCCGCCCTTACCCGAGCTGACAGCCAGAATATTGCGCACACCTTTAATACCCGGCTGATCGTTAGCGCGTTTCATGGTGGCGATATCGTGACGCAGGTTCCACTGTATAGCCGTAGCGCCGGTGACCCGCAGCAATTCTCCGCTGGTTTCATCTTTCAGCACATCGAAACCGCTGTTCCAGGCAAACGGCAGCGTCAGGTCAATATGTAAAACACCGTCCATCAGCACGCAGTGATGCAATGCTTTTATCGCGGGTAAATCTTTTTGTAATGTGGAATGGCGGAAGGTGGCCAGTACGCCGGTCACTAGTGCGCGCAGCCCTGCGGGTGTGGTCTGCTGTGGGGATTGAGATGTCATCCCGGCTCCTTGAAAACTGGTTATCAGACTATTTATCTACCCATAAGCATAACAGAACACACGTAAGGAGATCCCCCCGTTTGTTTACGCGGGGCGGCGCTTTCGGTTAACATCAATGCCCCTGATTTCAACTACAGAAAGCAAGCTCTTACTATGGCTCAAGTCGCGAAAAAAATTTTGGTAACCTGTGCACTTCCGTACGCCAACGGATCCATCCATCTCGGTCACATGCTCGAGCACATCCAGGCTGACGTCTGGGTCCGTTACCAGCGAATGCGCGGCAATGAAGTGCATTTCATCTGTGCGGACGATGCGCACGGCACGCCGATCATGCTGAAAGCGCAGCAGCTCGGTATCAAGCCGGAAGAGATGATTGCCGAAATGAGCCAGGAGCATCAGAAAGATTTCGCCGGCTTCGGTATCAGCTACGACAACTATCACTCCACGCACAGCGACGAAAACCGTGAGCTGTCCGAGCTGATTTATGGTCGCCTGAAAGAAAACGGCTTCATCAAGAACCGCACCATTTCTCAGTTGTACGATCCGGAGAAAGGCATGTTCCTGCCTGACCGTTTCGTCAAAGGCACCTGCCCGAAATGTAAATCGCCAGATCAGTACGGCGATAACTGTGAAGTGTGTGGCGCAACCTACAGCCCGACTGAACTGATCGACCCGAAATCTGTGGTTTCCGGTGCGACGCCGGTGCTGCGTGATTCTGAGCATTACTTCTTTGATTTGCCGGAATTCAGCGCAATGTTGCAGGCGTGGACCCGCTCCGGTGCGCTGCAGGAACAAGTGGCGAACAAAATGCAGGAGTGGTTCGAACACGGTCTGCAACAGTGGGATATCTCCCGCGATGCGCCGTACTTCGGTTTTGAAATTCCTGATGCGCCGGGCAAATATTTCTACGTCTGGCTGGACGCGCCAATCGGCTATATGGGTTCTTTCAAAAACCTGTGTGACCGTCGCAGCGACCTGAATTTCGACGAGTTCTGGAAAAAAGATTCGACTACCGAGCTGTATCACTTCATCGGTAAAGACATCGTTTATTTCCACAGTCTGTTCTGGCCGGCGATGCTGGAAGGCAGCGGTTTCCGCAAGCCAACCAACCTGTTCGTACACGGTTACGTCACCGTGAATGGCGCGAAGATGTCCAAATCGCGCGGCACGTTCATCAAGGCCAGCACCTATCTGAATCATCTGGATGCCGACTGCCTGCGTTACTACTACACCGCAAAACTGTCTTCACGCATCGACGATATCGACCTGAATCTGGAAGATTTCGTGCAGCGCGTTAACGCAGACATCGTGAACAAAGTGGTTAACCTGGCGTCACGCAATGCCGGTTTCATTGCTAAACGTTTTGACGGCAAACTGGCTGACAAACTGGCCGATGAAGCGCTGTACAAAACCTTCACCGATGCCGCTGAAAGCATCGCTCAGGCGTATGACAGCCGTGAATCAGGCCGCGCAATCCGTGAAATCATGGCGCTGGCTGACCTGGCCAACCGCTATGTCGATGAGCAGGCACCGTGGGTAGTCGCAAAACAGGAAGGCCGCGACGCTGACCTGCAAGCCATCTGCTCAATGGGCATCAATCTGTTCCGCGTGCTGATGACTTACCTGAAGCCGGTTCTTCCTTCACTGTCAGAGCGCACAGAAGCCTTCCTGAATACCACACTGGACTGGGACGCTATTACCCAGCCGCTGCTGTCGCATCAGCTGAATCCGTTCAAAGCGCTGTTTAACCGTATTGAGCTGGATAAAGTGACTGCGATGGTTGATGCGTCGAAAGAAGACATTGCGGCTGCGAAAGCTCCGGCAACCGGTCCGCTGGCAGATGATCCGATTCAGGAAACCATCACTTTTGATGATTTCGCCAAAGTGGATATGCGTATCGCGCTGATCAAAAGCGCTGATTTCGTGGAAGGTTCAGACAAACTGCTGCGTCTGCAATTGGATCTGGGCGGCGAAACCCGTCAGATTTTCTCCGGTATCCGTTCTGCATATCCTGATCCGAAAGCACTGGAAGGCCGTCTGACCATCATGGTCGCCAACCTTGCACCGCGTAAAATGCGCTTCGGCATCTCTGAAGGAATGGTGATGGCGGCGGGTCCTGGCGGAAAAGACATCTTCCTGCTCAGCCCGGATTCCGGCGCACAGCCTGGTATGCAGGTGAAGTAAGAGAGTTTCTGAGTGACGAAAAAGCCCGATGAATTCATCGGGCTTTTTATGATTTTGTAAACCCGTATCCCCCCAAATACCCTATAGATTTCGGGTGCCAGGAAGGCGGCAAGTGAGAAAGTCCCCGGGAGCTTACATCAGTAAGTGACCGGGGCGCACGAACGCAGCCAACGCATCTGGCGCACGAAAGATGACGGGTATTTTATTTTGGCCAGTTTGGCCATATGGCTTTCGGATACTCCCTGTCGATATCCGATTTCGCCAGCCCGATATCCTTCAACTGATCTGCACTCAGTGAATGCAAAATCTTGCGGCTTACGCGGCGCTCATTCCAGCCATGTACCACTGCAAACAACTGTTTTAGCCAACCGCCCTTTCTCACCGGCATCTGTACTACACGTTCATGCACCGCGATATCTGCACAAACCCTTGTCTCACAACCGGCAAACTGCCGTTCTTCAATGATATTTTTCATATTCTGCTCCCGTTGACGACCTGACATCAGGATCTAACAACGGGCAAAAACATTACAGATTCAGTTTTTTTGTATTTCAACCATACAGATCTGGATCTGATGACAGATTCAGCGTTAGAGTGTGTTCATCTGTACTGCTTTCTTTGCGCAGGCGTTGAGGAAAAGATAATGAATCGTTACGAAAATCTGGCAAATGTCCTGAGTGATCGCATTGAACAGGGGCTGTATCCGGCGGGTATCCGTCTGCCTTCAGTGCGGGTGTTAAGCAGTGAACATGGCGTCAGCGTCAGTACAGTTCAGCAGGCGTACCGCGTGCTGGAAGAAAAACAGCTGGTGGAAGCCCGCCCGAAATCGGGTTACTTCGTGAAGGATGCCCGCATTCAGGCTGCTCTTCCTGCGGTATGCCGCCCGACGCAACGTCCGGTGGATATTTCCCAGTGGGATCAGGTACTGGAGCTGATTACCTCTCCGCATCGTCCCGGTGTGATTCAGTTAGGTCGCGGCTCGCCGGATGTCACTGCCGCCACGCTCAAACCTCTCAGCCGTCTGATGGGGCGCGCCGGACAGCACCAGAATCTGAGCGCGTTTCATTACGACAGTATTTATGGCTCCGAAGACTTACGTGAACAGATCGCCCGTCTGATGATTGACAGCGGCAGCCATATGGATGCCAGCAACATCCTGATCACCACCGGTTGTCATGAAGCCCTGTCTATCGCCATCCGTTCAGTATGCGAACACGGCGATATCGTGGCGGTGGACTCCCCGAGTTTTCACGGCGCAATGCAGACTCTGAAAGGCTTTGGCATGAAAGCGCTGGAAATCCCTACCGATCCGGTTACCGGAATCAGTCTGGAAGCACTGGAGATGGCGCTGGAGCAGTGGCCGATTAAAGCCATACAGCTGACGCCCAACTGTAATAATCCGCTCGGTTACAACATGCCGGATGACCGTAAAAAAAGCCTGTTGCGTCTGGCGCAACGCTACGATATCGCGATTATTGAAGACGATGTTTACGGTGAACTGGCCTATCAGTATCCGCGCCCGGCGACCATTACCTCGTTTGATGAAGATGGCCGCGTGCTGCTGTGCAGTTCGTTTTCCAAAACGCTGGCGCCCGGTTTGCGCGTCGGCTGGATTGCGCCGGGCCGTTATCATGACCGCGCCCTGCACATGAAATACATCACCACCGGCGCATCAGCCACGTTGCCGCAAATCGCCATCGCGGATTTCATCAAACAGGGGCATTATCTGCAACACATGCGCCGCATGCGTAATCAGTACCAGCGCAATCTGTGCACCATGACCGACTGGGTGATGAAATATTTCCCATGTGGCACGCGTGTCAGCCGTCCGCAGGGAGGATTTCTGTTGTGGATCGAACTCGACGAACGCGTGGATACGCAGCGGCTGAACCGGCTGCTGGAAGAACATTTAGTGCAAATCGCCATCGGTTCGATATTCTCTGCCTCAGGGAAATATCGCAATTGTCTGCGCATCAACTATGCCCAGACGCTGACGGCGAAAACTGAGCGCGCCGTTCAGCAGGTTGGCCTGACCATTTCACAGATGCTGGAAAACTGCTAAACGCCATCCGGAGAGATTTTTACCGTGCAGATAGAACCGTTACCGCCACTCAACACGCTGGTGGCTTTTGAATGCGTGGCGCGTTATTGCAGTTTTTCAAGGGCAGCGGACGAGCTGAATCTCACCCAAAGCGCCATCAGCCGGCAGATTATCCAGCTGGAAGAAATGCTGGGTTGTAAGCTTTTCCAGCGTGCCCAGCGGAAAACCACGCTGACACCGCGCGGGGAAACCTATGCCCAGCAGGTGCGAAAGCTGCTGGGGGATATTTCACAATCCACCGCTGAGGTGATGGGCTGGAACGGTTTGCCGCAGGTCACGCTGGCCTGCACCAGCGCCATGAGCGGTCTGTGGCTCTCGTCACGTCTCTCGTCTTTGCGCCAGCTTCTGCCGGACCTGCAAATCCGCATGAAGATTTCCGACAGCTTTTCTGATCTCAAGTCATCAGAATTCGATCTGGCTATCTTCTATCTGCGCGAGCCGCCGCCCGGTTATCACGTACAGGCGTTGTTCGATGAAGTGTGCTATCCGATGTGTTCACCGGAATTTCTCAAACGCCTGCCGCCTGATGCCAGCGCCGCCGATTTACTCGAACAAACCTTGCTTATACAGGATGACCCGCAGCGCGAATGGACCGGCTGGCGCGACTGGTTTGCCTCACAGGAGGTGAGTTTCGTGACGCCGCGCAGAACCTGGCGCGCCAATAACTATCCGTTTCTGGTGCAGTCAGCGGTGCTCGGAGATGGAATTTTGCTGGGCTGGGAAGGACTGGTGCAGGATTACGTTAACAGTGGTCAGCTGGTTGCGGCACATCCCGGCAAACTGGCTGCTGCCGGAAAATGCTACATGCTGACGCCTCAGGACAGGTTCCTGAAACCTGTGGTGCATAAAGTGATTAACTGGCTAAAACAGCCTTAAGCGAATAAATTTGCCAGACCAGATATCCGGTCTGGCGAAGAATATTCAGCAGGATTGACGAGACCACGATCACAGTGTTTTATAAAAAATAATAATAATCCGACATCATAATAAAATATTATGAATTGACATCAGCCGGCGGGATTTTATTTTTCTCCAGATATCTGCGTTTTCTCGCAGAATTCATACCAATTAATGTAAACAACAGCCAGCATGACTGTGAAATACAGGATGCAAGGTTAAAATCATGGCTTAACGAATACAGGCCAAACACACCGCCGATTATATTAAGATAGGCGTAACTGTTAGCATCAACCGCTAGCCTGCGCATCTGAACCAGCGCATAAGCCAGAAGGTAGCAAAACACACCAATTAAGCCGACAACCGTATGCAGTTCCACGGGTCCCTTTCCTTTCCTCATAGTGATTAGCTGGAAAAATAAAGCTTTTCAGGGTGTTCTGCCGCGCATTTTTCGCATACCCTCATGATAAATTCTCATGCAAGTTCAACAGGGGGTTTTGATATAAATCATCAAGGCAATCCATTGCGCCAATTAGACACACCCGGGATATTTCGCCTGCACCTATAAAATTCCAGCACGTACTATGGAGATAATTAATGAAAGATAATAATTCCCCTTTGACGAAATTAATGCAGGATGCACAACTTAGCCGTCGCGGCTTTATTACCAGCGCTTCCGCTGTGGGTATTACCAGTGCCTTAGGTTTTTCACCGTTCTCTGCTTTTGCGGCGGAACCGAAAAAAGGCGGCGTATTAAAACTGGGTATGTCAGGGGGAAATACCAGCGATACGCTCGACCCGACATTATTCAGCGACTGGGTGCCCTTAAATCAGGCATATATGCTGATGAACGGTCTGGTGGAAATTGATGAAAATAACAAAGCCACGCCGGAACTGTTGTCCGCCTGGGAAGCCAAACCGGGTGCCGCCGAATGGGTGTTTACCGTTCGCGATGGCGTGACTTTCCATAACGGCAAAAAACTCGATGCCGATGACATTCTCTACTCCATCAACCTGCATCGCGGCGACAAATCAAAAAGTGCCATCAAAAGCCAGCTGGCACCGATTACCGGCCTGACTAAACAGGGCAATAACCAGATCCTCATTACCCTCGACAGCGGTAACGCCGACCTGCCGTATCTGCTGGCGGATTACCATCTGGTCGTGGTTCCTGACGGCTTCACCGACTGGTCGCACCCGATTGGTACCGGCGGTTATGTCTTTGACCAGTACGAACCGGGCGTGCGTTCGCTGTTCAAGCGCAACCCGAACTACTGGAAACCGGATCGCGCCTTTGTCGATGCCGTAGAAGTGCTGGTCATCAACGACCCGACTGCACGTACCAACGCCCTGATTTCTGGTCAGGTTCACGCGATTAACCGCGTCGATTTTAAAACTGTCGATTTCCTCAAACGCAGCCCGGCGCTCAACATTGTGCGTTCTTCCGGCGGCCAGCACTTCACCTTCCTGATGGATTGCAGCGTCGCACCGTACAACAACAACGACGTGCGCATGGCGATTAAACACGGTATCGACCGTCAGAAGATCCTCGACACGGTACTGCGTGGCTACGGTTCGCTGGGTAACGATCATCCGATCCCGAAAACCGACCGCTTCTTCAACCACAGTCTGGAACAGCGCGTTTACGATCCGGATAAATCACAGTTCTATCTGAAAAAGGCCGGTCTGACGGATCTCAAGATCGAGCTGTCTTCCTCTGACGCCGCCTTTGCCGGTGCGCTCGATGCTGCCGCCCTGTTCCAGGGACAGGCGCAGAAAGGCGGCATTCAGGTTAACATCAAGCGCCAGCCTGCCGACAGCTACTGGGACGATGTGTGGATGAAAGCGCCGTTCAGCATGGGTTACTGGGGCGGACGTCCGACGGCTGATCAGATGTTCTCCACCGCTTATCAGTCCGCCGCCAAATGGAACGACACGCACTGGAAAGATGAGAAATTTGATGCCCTGCTGTTGCAGGCCCGTTCACTGCTTGATGAAGGCAAACGTGCGGAAATCTATGGCGAACTGCAAAGTATTGTGCGCGATAACGGCGGCGCGATGATCCCGCTGTTTGGCGATTATCTCGACGCCGCCAGTAAAAAAGTCGGCGGTATCAAGCCGCACCCGATGTTCAACTTTATGGGTGGTCGTCTGGCAGAGCGCGTCTGGCTGGAGGCATGATGAAAAAACGGATTTTACAGCGGGTTCTGTTGGGCATTATCACGCTGTGGCTGGTTTCTGTGCTGATTTTTATCGGCACGGAAATGCTGCCCGGTGATGTCGCCACGGCCATTTTAGGTCAGAGTGCCACGCCTGAAACCGTTGCCGCGTTGCGCCTGCAACTGGGGCTGGATGAACCGTCGGTGCTGCGCTACCTGCACTGGCTGGCGGGTATTATGCACGGCGACTTAGGGCATTCACTGGCGAACGGGCGCGCCATCAGTGACGAACTGCTGCCGCGTCTGGCTAACACCTTGTTCCTCGCCGGATACGCGGCAGTGATCGCCATTCCGCTGGCGGTAGGTCTGGGTATCGCGTCGGCAATATGGCGCGGTTCTGTTTTTGACCGGCTGGCAAATACGCTGACGCTTATCAGCATTTCGGTGCCGGAGTTCTTCGTCGGTTACATTCTGGTGATTGCCTTTGCCATCCGCCTGACGTGGTTCCCCAGTCTGGCGATGGTCGACAGCAGTTCGTCGTTTATTGACCGTCTTTACGTCTGCACCCTGCCGATGCTCACCCTGACACTGGTGGTACTGGCGCACATGCTGCGCATGACGCGTGCCTCGGTGACGGCAGTCATGGCCAGCCCGTATATCGAAAGCGCCGTGCTAAAGGGCATTCCCCGCTGGCGCATTGTGGTTTCTCACGCCCTGCCAAACGCCCTTGCTCCCATCATCAACGTGGTGGCATTTAACCTCGCATATCTGGTGGTCGGGGTGATCCTGGTGGAAGTGGTGTTTGTCTATCCGGGCATCGGGCAATACATGGTGGACGCGGTAACCAAGCGCGACCTGCCGGTAGTTCAGGCCTGCGGTCTGCTGTTTGGCGGCACCTATATTTTCCTCAACACCACCGCCGACTTACTGGCGATCTGGTGCAATCCACGCCTGCGCCATGCGCGCTAAAAGAGGGAACTCATGAACCGATATTTCATTAACATCCCGCTCTCGGCCTGGATTGGTATTGTGATTATTGCGGTGAACCTGCTGGCGGCTATTTTTGCGCCATGGCTCGCTCCGCACAGCGAAACCGAACAGGTCGGCGATATCTGGCTGCTGCCTTCCGCCGCCACGCCGTTCGGTACTGACAGTCTCGGGCGCGACATGCTTTCCCGCATTCTGTTCGGTGCGCGCACCACCATTGCTATCGCGCTGACCATCACTTTCAGTTCATTTATCATCGGCATCGTCACCGGCTTTACGGCGGCAATTTACGGTAAATGGGTCGATGTGGTGCTCTCACGCATCGTTGATACCGTGATGTCGATTCCGGTGCTGATTTTCGCGCTGATCGTGTTGTCCGTTATGGGTACGTCCATTCCGGTGCTGGTACTGACCATCGCCCTGCTCGATGCCACACGCGTGTTTCGTCTGGCAAGGCTGGTAGCGCAGGCAATTGTCTGTCAGGAATACGTCGAAGCGGCCCGTCTGCGAGGTGAAGGCTTACGCTGGGTGCTGTTCAAAGAAATTCTGCCCAACGCCCTGCCACCGCTGCTGGCAGAGTTTGGTATGCGTTTCTGCTTTACCTTCCTGTTTATCGCTGGCTTAAGCTTCTTAGGTCTGGGCATTCAGCCGCCTTATGCCGACTGGGGCAGCATGGTGCGCGACAATGCGCAGGCGATAAACTTTGGTCAGTTCGCGCCGTTGTATCCGGCGGCGGCGATTGCCCTGCTGACGATTGGCGTCAATCTGGTGGTCGACTGGCTGCTGGCGCGTAACAGCCTGCCGCATGGAGATGAAGCATGACACGCACGATTTTAGAAATGCGCGGGCTGCGCATCGAAACCCTCGACGGATCACCGCTGGTGCAGGATATTTCCCTGAAGCTGTCGGCGGGTGAAGTGCTCGGCCTGATTGGCGAATCCGGTGCGGGCAAATCCACTATTGGTCTGGCAGCGTTAGGCTATGCGCGACAGGGCTGCCGGATTGCCGGTGGCGAAGTCTTTTTGGATGGCACTGACATTGTTTCTCAGCCTTCCAGCGTAAAGCGTGAATGGCGCGGCAGGCGCGTGGCATATGTGGCACAAAGCGCAGCCGCCTCGTTTAACCCGGCGCTGACCATCGAAAAACAGGTCTGCGAAGGCCCCATTCGCCACGGTCTGATGAACAAAGAAGAGAGTCGTCAGTGGGCGATTTCACTGTTCCGCTCGCTGGATTTGCCGGATCCGGAAAACATCGGTAAACGCTATCCGCATCAGCTTTCCGGCGGACAGCTCCAGCGCGCAATGGCTGCAATGGCGATGTCCTGTAAACCCGATTTGCTGATCATGGATGAGCCAACCACCGCGCTGGACGTCACCACGCAGATTGAAGTGCTGGTGATGCTGCGCAAACTGGTGCGCGAATTCAATACCGCCGCGCTATACATCACCCACGATCTGGCCGTTGTCGCCCAGCTTGCCGACCGCATTATGGTGCTTCGTCACGGCAAAGAAGTGGAAACCGGCGACACGCAAACCATTCTGGAAAACCCGCAGCAGGAATATACCCGCAGGCTGGTTGCGGAGCGCGAACAGGCACTGACGCCGCTGGCAGAAGGCCATGAAACTGCCGGACAGCCGCTGCTGACGATGCGTAAACTGAGTACCGGCTACAATGGTAAACGCGTGGTGAACGATGTCAGCCTGCAACTGCCGCGCGGCAAAACGCTGGCGATTATCGGCGAATCCGGCAGCGGCAAAAGCACGCTGGCACGGGCGCTGGTCGGATTGCTGCCCGACACTGAAGGCACAGTGGATTTCGACGGCGTGTCGCTTTCGCACAATTTTCACCAGCGCAATAAAGAAACGCTGCGCCGTATGCAGATGATTTATCAGTTACCTGACGTGGCGCTCAATCCGCGCCAGACGCTGCTGGACATCATCGGACGCCCGCTGACCTTTTACTTTGGCATGAACAAAAAGCAGGTTCGCGAACGTGTGGAAGAATTACTGCGCCTGACTGAACTGCCGGTCAAACTGATCGACCGTCGTCCCGGTGAACTGTCCGGCGGGCAGAAGCAGCGAGTCTGTATCGCCCGCGCACTGGCTGCACAGCCGGAACTGATCATCTGCGATGAAGCCACCTCAGCGCTGGATCCGCTGGTGGCAGAAGAAGTGCTGAATCTGCTGCGCCGCTTACAGAAACAGCTCGGTCTGTCGTATCTGTTTATCACCCATGATCTGGGCACGGTAAAACGTATCGCCCATCAGGTAGCGGTGATGTATCAGGGGCAGGTGGTCGCCAGCGGCGATACCGACGTGGTCTTCAGCGCGCCAATGCACAGCTATACCGAAAAACTGCTGACCTCCGTACCGGAGATGCGCACCAGCTGGCTGGACGAGGTTCTCGCCCTGCGTGGCACGGCGCTTCCTGCGGCAGCCATTCCTTCGACAGGAGTCTTATGAGCACCAAACGCATCGTGACCGAATTCCCTCACGCCGTCACCGTGACCGAACATCTGTGGATCCCGCTGAGCGACGGCACGCGTCTCGCCGCACGTTTATGGCTGCCGGATGACGCCGAGCGCCAGCCGGTGCCGGCTATTCTCGAATACATTCCCTACCGCAAACGCGACGGCACCCGCACCCGCGATGAACCGATGCACGGCTTTTTCGCCGGAAATGGCTACGCAGTCGTACGTGTGGATATGCGCGGCAGCGGCGAATCCGACGGATTGCTGGCCGACGAATATCTGTTGCAGGAACAGGATGACGCACTGGAAGTCATTCAGTGGATCACCGGACAACCCTGGTGCAGCGGCAACGTCGGCATGATGGGGAAATCCTGGGGCGGATTTAACGGTTTGCAGGTTGCCGCCCGCCGACCCGCCGCGCTGAAAGCCATCATCACGGTTTGTTCAACGGATGATCGTTACCACGACGATATTCATTACAAAGGTGGCTGCCTGCTCAATGATAACCTATGGTGGGGCGGCATTATGCTGGCGTACCAGAGCCGCCCTTCCGATCCTGCGCTGGTCGGCGATAACTGGTACAAAGACTGGCTGAACCGTCTGGAAAACATGCCGTTCTTCCCGGCGCTGTGGATGGAACATCCGCTGCGCGATGCGTACTGGCAGCACGGTTCCGTGTGCGAAGACTGGTCTGCGATCCAGTGTCCGGTGATGGCAATCGGCGGCTGGGCAGACGCATACAGCAATGCCGTCTTCCGGTTGATGGATAATTTACAGGTTCCGCGCCGCGCCATTCTCGGCCCGTGGGCTCACATCTATCCGCAGGACGGCACGCCGGAACCGGCGATTGGCTTCTTACAGGAAGCCGTGCGCTGGTGGGATCACTGGCTGAAAGGCGCAGACAACGGCGCGATGGAAGGCCCGATGATCCAGACCTGGTTGCAGGACAGTCAGCCGCCATCGGCGATGCGTCCGGTCAGCCGTGGCGAATGGGTGGGGTTTGATCGCGGCACCGCCAGCAATATCAATCACAGCCCGCGCTGGCTGACACGCGGACAGCTCAATACCCAGCCCGACGCTGACGCGGGCGTGATCAATATCTGTTCGCCGCAGAATCACGGTCTGATGGCAGGTGAATGGATGGGCGCAGGCGTGCCCGGTGAAATGCCGCCGGACCAGCGTGTCGATGACGGCATGGCAGAAATCTTCGACGGCGAACCGCTGGCCGAACCGCTGACCATTTTCGGTTTCCCCGAATTCACCGTCGAACTGAGCAGCGATAAACCGGCGGCGATGCTGTACGTCCGGCTGTCAGATGTTGCGCCGGACGGCTCAGTAAACCGCGTCACCCACGGCTGGCTGAACCTTTCCCATCTGCAAGGTCACGACAAATCTGTACCGCTGATCCCCGGTCAGAAAGTCAAAGTACCGGTACAACTCGATGGTATCGCGCACCGTTTTGCTACCGGTCACCGGATGCGTATCTCGCTGGCGACCACCTTCTGGCCGATGATCTGGCCGATGGCAGAAGCGGCGACGCTGACGTTAGATTTGCACAGCGCGCAGCTCAGCCTGCCGGTGTGTGAGCAGCCGGTTTCAATTGCAGGTCCGATCAAAGAACCGCAAAGCGCGCCGCTGACGCCGCAAACCTTGCTGTCGCCGGGGCGCGTGGATCGCAACATCACTTACGATTTCCTCACCGACAGCTGGACCAGCGTGACCAACGGCGTGGGTGGTGTTTTCGGTGAAGGCGTTTACCGCTTCGATGATATCGACACGACGGTCGATCATAATCTGCGCCGGGAACTGACGGTCAGCAACAGCGATCCGCTTTCCGCCCGTTATCTGCTGACGCAGAGCATGAAAATGGGACGTGAAGGCTGGTGGATGGAAGCTGAAATCACCCTCGAACTGCGCAGCGACCTGACGCACTTTATCGTCAGCGGCGATATGGTGGTCAGCCTGAACGGCGAGGAAGAGTTCACCAAATACTGGCACGAGAGGATTGCGAGGTAAGGTTTTTTACTCCCGCAAACTGTGGTTTTACCTTGCTCCTCCCCCTGCGATGAACTGACCCCCTGAAGTTGGACATCAGAACTACGTCAGGGGAACATATGAGTCCGGTAGGCTACCGGACTCATACCACCCAGTTTCATTTTGATCCGGTCGCGATTGTAGTACCCGATATATTCCTTTATCGACGCCGCCAGTTCTTCTGTACCCGCGTAAGTTTTCCCGTGGAACATTTCCGTTTTTAACACCGCGAAGAAGCTTTCCATCGCCGAATTATCATAGCAGTTACCTTTGCGCGACATACTCTGCCGCAACCCCGCATCACTCACCTGTTTCTGCCATGCACTCATGCGGTATTGCCAGCCCTGATCGCTGTGAAGTAACGCATTTTTTCTCGCATGGCCTGACGTAAGTAACTGCTTTAACATTCTTTCTGTCAGCTCATATGTCGGCCGCGCTCCCATACTCATCGCCACGATTTCACCGTTATACAGATCCATGACCGGCGATAAATACAGCTTGCTTCCCGCTACTTTGAACTCCGTGACATCTGTCACCAGCTTCACACCGGGACCGGAAGCCGTAAATTCTCTTTTGAGCAGGTCCGGCGCCGGACCCATGCCGATTTCGCCTTTCCAGCTTCGGTATTTTTTAGCCCGCACACGTGCCTGCACGCCCATTTCGGCCATAAGACGGCTGACCTTTTTATGATTCACCCGCAGCCCCTGGTTATGCAGTGTGGCAGTGACGCGCCGGTAGCCGTAGCGCCTTTTGTGGCGGATGGCTATCTGCAGGATGATATCGCACAGCGCCACGTCGCAACCGATCGCCTCACGCGATTGCCACCAGTACCAGGTGCTGCGTGGCAGCATCGCGGATTTCAGCAGGTCACGCAGACGATGCTCGCCGATTAATGCCCTGATGGCGTTGATTTTTTCTTCTGTTCTGCTTTTGCTTTCATCAGGGCGTCTAACTTTTCGTGGTAAGCACGTTCAGCGCGCAGATAGCGGACTTCTTCCAGCAGTTCTGCGGGCGTCATTTCTTCAGGCTGTTTTGCGGGTTTTTGAGCTTTCTGCGCCATGTGATTTCTCTCTTTCTCTGCCGGGGCGGTGGCCTTTGTGGCCTCCTGAACCCAGCGTCCGACAGTCTTGTAGTCAGAAATATTAAACCGCGCAGCGGCGGTACGCATAGAAAGATGTTCACGAAGTACGACATCTGCCACGTGGGCACGAAAATGGGCAGGATAGGTGATGGATGTTTTGGCTAATAAAGCGGCCTGACCGTGAAGCCGGTAAGCCGCAGTCCATGCCCGAAGTGAAGAGGCGGGAACCTGATATTGGCGGGCAGTGAGTTTATAGCCGTCACGACCATCAAGGTAATGCCTGACGGCCATAAGTTTGATTTGAAAATTGTATTTCATATGAACTCCGAATGAAGGTTTAAAAAGTCCAACATTCGGGGTTCAGTTCAGCGAAGGGGGAGGAGAGTCTACGCATCATATTAAATATTATGGATGTTCATTTTCTATTATGAATTTATATCCTGTTTTTTATCCAACAAATAACTCTTATACAAAATAATTTCAGTTTTGAAAAAATAGCACAAATAATTCAAGCGTTATTCGAAACTACAATTCACTGGATAAATTTTACTCATTGTATTCATTGGAATTTGGTATTATTTTCGCATAAAATATAGGCGTATATTATCGTTTTCTCAACGAAACGGTAATCATTATGCCTCACACGACAAAGCGTCTCTACTTCTATGCTCCCGGTGATCATTTCCATCTTGCCCCTCTTGATATGTTTGTTGTGGCAAAAAAATCAGTCAGAGAAAACGGCATTCACTGGCTGGAACCCGTCTGGTCAACAGGCCCAACTCCCGATAAAAATGGTTTGTTGATATTCACTTCTAAATTGGATGCTTTGATATATACCTTCATATTAAATAAAGGGGCAACAGAGGATTGGAATGTTTACCCTTTCAATGATGTCAGCGTGACTGAAATGATGATTGATGTAGCTCCACTGACAGAGACATATTCAATATATATTGCATTCGGTTTCAGTGTAGATAGCAAAGAGTCTCTTATATTCACCAGCGGTAGTTTACGAACCAGAAGTTTTATGCAAGGTTTCAAAATAGAAAAAGAAAGCTATGCTTTATCTCCAATTACGCTGAAATTTGAAAACACACTTTTTCAACAAATAAATGATTACTGGAAAGATTATTACGCTGATTATTGTGATGAAATAAAAAAACAAAACGCATTAGACAGTGAGCATTTAATGCGAGTTGCCCATACTGCCATTGATAAAATTGAAAGATCTAAAAATGGGAAAATAAACGATTTTGATTGTATTTCGCATTACTCAATTAACAAAGAAAAATGGATCACTTCATACTGAAAAGGATAAATAAGCATGGCAATGATCGGATATTTTATACGTCTTGGTGATAAAACCTCATGCGGCGGTAAAGTGGTAAGTGCATCAAGTCATATTATACATCACGGACTAAATTTAGCTCGTGTAGGAGATAAAGTGACATGCGGTAAAAACGAAGGTGTATTTAATCTGTTTGGTGGAATACAAAACTACACTTGCGATGGTATTCCTTGTATTGGCACACTTGAAAGTTTCGCCGGTTGCCCCTGTCGATCTAGATTATTTGCAAGTGAATTTTCATCCAGTTACTATCCTGAGCCGCCGAAAATGGCGTCACAGAAAACCACTGCCAATGAACCTGAGCAACACGCACAGGCGGCAAAGAAACAGATGGTTACTGAAAATAAACCAGAATCGGCACCAGCTTCCCCTTTAAAAGAGGATAAACCACCACGCGAACCGGTGGATGCTGGATTCTGTATTGTTGATTTACCTGCGAATGTAAAAGATTTTGGTGACTATTTATTTTATAACCCTGTAGCAGGGGCAAGAGAATTATACGATACACTCAACGGCAGCGGGCCAATCAAACCAGCGTCTATTCTTTTATTAGTAGCCCCTGATAAACAAGATCCAAAACAAATCGAAACTTTGAAAAATGCAAAAGCAAAAGTTGATACTGCATTAAGTGATTTGACTATGGAGGAAGCCAGTTTTTTACATAAACATAAAGATACGATTGATATATTTATGGCTGTCGGAAATAAAGGGTTCGGGGTAGCATCTGAAATAGGCCAAAAATATTTTGAAGAAATAGAAAAAATATTAATAGACATAGAAAAAACTTATCAGAACGCTTTTAGAACGAGCGGTACATTAAGCGGGCAACAATTTTACGTACAAAGAGCAATTCAATTTAAAAAGTTAAATTTGATATTGAATAGCTTTATGAAAGACAAATTAGGTATGGCTCAGTATAATGATTTAAGAAAAGCATTAGGGCTTTCAAGTAGAAGTATTATGCACCAATGGACTCAAACAGGCATAGGCAGCATTGAAGGATACGCAACATATATTGAGAAATCTGCTAAACTTATAAAAGCCATGAAAAAACTTGGTTACATAGGGATAGCTTTTGATTTCGGTAGTACAACTAACAAAGTCTATGATGCTTGCACCATCGGCAGAGAGGCAGATTGTACTAAGACCGCTTTCACAGAATATGGTGCTCTTACTGGTTCTGTGGGAATGTCCGCTGCTATTGGCCCGGCTGTTGGTGGACTCTCTACAACTGTGTGTATGTTTGCATTGGGATTAGTAACCGCAGAAGTTGGGGGATCTGGAGCACTTTTATGTGCTGCAGTCGGTGTTACAGGGGCGATAGTTGCCGGTGAATTTGCGGGTTCACTAGGTGGCGAGTTGGGGGGGAGTATAGGCAAAGGAATATATGAGGTTATATATAGTGAATGAGTATTTAGGCAATGTTGTATTAGTTTCACTATTTATTAATTGTGTGCTTTATATTTTGATTACATATAGAAATGAAAAAATGTACATGGGTATTTGTGAAATGTTTCGTGCTGTCAGTCACACCACAAATGATGACTATTGTTTTAAATATTTCAACTTTAATATTACCTTTTATTATGTACCAACTAAGAAAATCATATATGTATATTTCCCACTAATATTTAAGAAAACCGTTTCGACGAACAAATCAATTCCAACAGAATGGTATATATTTATCAATTCATTGCCAAAATCTAAAAAAGCATGGCTATATTTTGAGATATTTTTATTAAAAATGTCTGGAATTTTGATGGTGTTACTTGTCGTATTGTGGATGCAAGGATAAAAAAAAGGTGCGGAATATTCCCGCACCCTTTTTCTGCCTTTTAGGCAGTGAACTACAATTATGATCAACAAATTGTAAAATCGTATTGCAGACTTCTAAGCTGCCTGTACGGCAGTGAACCTGTCTTCCCCGTCGCTGGGTTCGGGCTGGTGTTTCTAAGCTGCCGTACAGGCAGTGAACCCTTGGACGCTCTACGTGAAGGACGTGTCTATTTTCTAAGCGGCCTGTACGGCAGTGAACTTCCCGGCGCTGCTGATATCAATCCGCTTTCCTTTCTAAGCTGCCTGTACGGCAGTGAACCTTTTGCGGTTCGTCTCAAGCGGTGCCATATCTTTCTAAGCTGCCTGTACGGCAGTGAACAATATTCACAAGCAATGCATTGAATGCAACCATTTCTAAGCTGCCTGTACGGCAGTGAACGAATCATCGAGAAATCGTGATTCATGACGCTAGTTTCTAAGCTGCCTGTACGGCAGTGAACGCAAAACCAGAGTCAGCATTCATTTGCGGAATTTTCTAAGCTGCCTGTACGGCAGTGAACCGGATACACCGAACGCAGCTAAGTTACCCTGATTTCTAAGCTGCCTGTACGGCAGTGAACAAAAAGGGGATACCCAACATCCCCGGGTTTACTTTCTAAGCTGCCTGTACGGCAGTGAACTTGAAAGCCTGTTGCGCGGGGGGATCGATATCTTTCTAAGCTGCCTGTACGGCAGTGAACCCGTACTTGTCATATTGCGCGGCAACCATCCGTTTCTAAGCTGCCTGTACGGCAGTGAACAAGCAGTACGTTCTAACTATGCTGCCCAAACGTTTCTAAGCTGCCTGTACGGCAGTGAACTGTTGAGTTTTAATGTTTATGCTTTGAACTGCAAGAAATTATCCCTGTTTTGGCAGAAATACCCTCTTTTTTGTGCGGCTCGTGTGTTTTATTAAAATCAAAGAGTTAGAGACAGCCCGAAAAAAAGGGTTGTGACTGAGATGCCATTAATACCCCACTCCAGCTCTACCCTTCGCAGGTGAGGGAGCGGATCGAGTTCAAATTTTAAATCTCAGGAATGATCGCCGTAATATCCCGGCTCTCCAGCACCCGTCCGTCCTGCGCTCGGATTTCCAGTTTGCGCAGTGGCTGGCGGTTTTCACTGTCCACAAGCTGCGTACAGGCTTCGCCTTCCTCAAACAGGTATTCACTTCCCCACTGCCCCAGCGCGACCAGCACCGGTTGCAGCGCCAGCCCCTTTTCGGTCAGCACGTAATCCTGATACGCCGAGCCATCGGCCGCCGGTTCAATTTTCAAAATGCCTTCGGCCACCAGCGCTTTCAGGCGTGCGCTGAGAATGTTTTTTGCCGCACCCAGACTGCGCTGGAACTCGCTGAAACGCGAAATGCCACGCATGGCGTCGCGGACAATCAGCAGCGTCCACCAGTCACCAATGAGATCCAATGCGCGGCCAGCCGGACAAGGCGTGTTTTCCAGACGTGTTCGTTTCATGGCACCTCCTGCTTAAAGAATCTGGTTGCATTATAAAACCACCAGTGCTAAAAATCATCTGGTTTCATTATTAAACCACTTAATCAACCCAGAGGTTCTTATGTCAGATTCCATTCGTTCTCAGTCTTTGGCGTTAATCACCGGCGCATCCACCGGTATTGGTGCAACATACGCCGATCGTCTCGCTAAACGCGGCTATGATCTTATTCTTGTGGCCCGTGATGCACAGCGCCTGAATGCGCTGGCTGAAAAGCTGCAACAGGACACCGGCGTAAAAGTGACTGTGTTACCTGCAGACTTAACCCGCAGCGAAGATCTGTCACGGGTCGAAGATTTTATCCGCGCGACGCCGCAAATTTCCCTGCTGATCAATAACGCCGGGGCGTCACTCAAAGCCGGTTTTGAGAACAGTGATGCCGATGCCATAGAGAATCTGATCACCCTGAACGTTACCTCGGTGGCACGGCTTTCCCGCGTGGCGTTTGATGGCCTGATCAAGCATAAAGACGGCGCGATTATTAATATCGCCTCGGTAATGGCGCTGACGCCGGAGCTGCAATCTGCTGTGTATTCCGCGACGAAAGCTTTTGTGCTGACCTTCAGCCAGACGCTGCAATTTGAAATGGCAGAACGCGGTTTGTACGTTCAGGCCGTATTACCTGCCGCAACGCGTACAGAAATCTGGGAACGTTCGGGTAAAAATATTGATGAAGTACCAGGGGTAATGGAAGTCGGTGAACTGGTGGATGCTGCCTTGCTGGGCTTCGATCGCAAAGAAAAAATCACTATTCCGCCATTGCAGGACGAAAAACAGTGGGACGACTTTGATGCCCTGCGCGGCGCGATGGTGCCGAACTTCCTGCAAGCTCACGCGGCACCACGTTACAAAGCCTGACAGTGAGACATTGACCAGTAACATAAATTTACTGGTCAATGTTGATTCGCTTTGCAAATATGTTAATTCGACAACTTTGTGAAGTGAATACGATGACCGAATATGTAATTGCTGCCCCCGAAGTTCCGTCTCTCGCCGTCGAAGGCCAGAGCGCCCGTTTTCCATTGCGCCGCGTTTACTGCGTTGGCCGTAACTATTCCGAGCACGCCCGCGAAATGGGTCATGATCCGGATCGCGAGCCGCCGTTCTTCTTTGGCAAACCCGCTGATGCCGTTATCGCTGCCAGCGGTAACGTGCCATATCCGACACTGACCGAAGATCTGCATTACGAAGTGGAACTGGTTGTCGCGATTGCTAAAGGCGGCAAAAATATCACGGCTGAAGATGCGCTGTCGCATGTCTGGGGTTATACCGTCGGCGTGGATCTGACCCGTCGCGATATTCAGGCGCAGGCCAAGAAACAAGGTCGTCCGTGGGATTTCGCCAAAGGTTTTGATGATTCCGCACCGGCCAACCCGCTGCTGCCCGTCAGTCAGACCGGTCATCCTGCCAGCGGTAAAATCTGGCTGGATGTGAACGGTGAAAAACGTCAGCGCGGTGATTTACGTGATCAGATCTGGCAGGTGGCGGATGTCATCAGTTATCTGTCGCAGGCCGTTGAACTTAAACCTGGCGATCTGATTTACACCGGCACACCGGCAGGCGTTGGCGCTGTGGTGCGCGGTGATGTGATTACCGGTGGTATCGAAGGCCTGAGCGATTTCAGCTTCACCATCGTGTGATTCATTCAGGACGTCTGGCTTCAGGCGTCCTTCTCTCCGATTTTTCTCTGATTCTCTTCCTCGATAATCGGGATTAACTTCTCAAATGCACAGGCGCTTGAAGGGTCGAAAAGCGACAGCGTTTCAATCTGACTGAGTAAAATCACTTTGCGAAATTTCAGCGCATTCACCGGATCCGATACCGGCGTAATGCCGTGTTCCTGATAATAACGGGCATAGTTATGCTCGACGCGCAGCTCCAGCGTATCTTTATCGCGATACCCGCTGACCATCGGGATCACCACCACATTGTCCGACGAACTGGTTTCACATCGCGCGGTATGCACCATGCCAATATAGACGCGCCGCGACTGTAAGGTGATAAACACCATATCGCCCTCTTCCATGCACTGATACAAAAGCCCTTCCACACCGTTGGCGCGGGTGAGCTGTTTGTACAACTGTTTGCGTCCGGCAGTATTGAGCCGCAAGCCCGGCGACCAGGTGGTGCGCACCAGACACAGCATCACGGAAACACCAAGCATGATGACGACCGGCGCCTGAATGCCTAAGAAACTCCAGTTGATGAAATCTCTGTGGTAATGCACATCCTGATGCAAATGCGGGATAGCAGGCAGCCAGTTAACGACTTCTGAAATTCCCCACAGCGCCATATAAACCAGCGCAATCACCAGCACACCCTGCAGGACAAAAATGCAGCCGTATAACGCCACCAGAAAATAGACGTCCCAGCCGAAGGTACGTTTGAGTTTGAAGCGCGATGAGATGTCGCGGGTGGTGTACCAGTACCCGCAAACCATTAACACCATGAAAACCGCTGTCGCCATTACAGCACGCTCATGCGTTTGACATGGCGGTCGAAGTCTTCACGCATATCCTGATTTGCCGGATTCACCGAGGCGGTACCGTTTTCATCAATCAAAATACGCTCACCCTCCTCAATCGTATCTTCCATGTCTGCTGCACTGAACAGCCCAAGGAATTTTTCCGGGCTGGAGAAAATCTGTAACATAATCTTAAACATAGTTTGCCTCTTTTAACTAAAGAGTAAGCCTAGTCAAAAATGAGGGATACTTTCACGCTTTCGGATTTTTTACAGGCAACAACATTTTTAGTGCTGCATGTCACGAAAAAGGGCCACCTTGCGGCAGCCCTTTGCTGAAAATCTCTGAAGTAAATTAATTACTTCGCATCCAGACTTTCGTGATGTGCTTCTTCGTGAGCGGCCTGCTCAGCATGGACTTCCGCCGCACGTTTGCGCAGACCAATCCAGCCCAGAACGAGCAGGATAATCAGTACCGGAATCGTCGCCACGGTGTAAGTGCCGTTCGGATAGTCAAACGCCATCAGGATCAGCACGCCCGCCAGAAATGCCAGCGTCAGCCACGAGGTGACCGGTGCCCACGGCATTTTGAAGGAGACGTCTTTCGCACGGCCTTCTTTGATAGCCTTACGCAGTTTCATCTGACATACGATGATGAAAGCCCATGAACTGAGGATGCCGAGTGACGCGACGTTCAGGACAATTTCAAATACCTGCGATGGCACGTAGTAGTTAAGTACCACGCCGATGACATAAATACCCACAGTGACCAGAATACCGGCGTAAGGCACCTGCTGTGCGCTCATCTTCGACATGAATTTCGGCGCAGAACCGCCCATCGACAGGGAACGCAGAATACGACCGGTGGAATACAAGCCGGAGTTCAGACTCGACAGCGCCGCAGTCAGTACCACGATGTTCATGATCGTGCCGATGTAAGGCACGCCCAGCTTGCTGAAAAAGGTCACAAACGGGCTTTGCCCCGCCTGATACGCATTCCACGGTAACAGCAGAACCAGCAGCACCACGGAACCTACGTAGAATAATGCGATACGCCAGATCACGCTGTTGATGGCTTTCGGCAGCACTTTCTCAGGATCTTTGGTTTCACCTGCCGCCGTACCGACCAGTTCGATGGCCGCGAACGCGAAGACCACGCCCTGCACCAGAACCAGCGCCGGTAACAACCCGTGCGGGAAAATACCGCCGTTATCGGTGATCAGATGGAAACCGGTGGTATTGCCGTCCAGCTGTTTGCCGGTGCCGAGGAACACCACACCGACAACCAGGAACAGGGCAATCGCCGCGACTTTGATCAGCGCAAACCAGAATTCCATCTCAGCGAACCACTTCACGCCGATCATGTTCATGGTGGCGACAATCGCCAGCGCGCCCAGCGCAAACATCCATTGCGGGACATCACCGAAGGTTCCCCAATAGTGCATGTAAAGAGCCACTGCGGTGATATCGACAATGCCGGTCATCGCCCAGTTGAGGAAGTACATCCAGCCTGCAACGTAAGAGGCTTTTTCGCCCAGGAACTCGCGGGCATAAGAGACGAAACTGCCGCTGGTCGGACGGTGTAAAACCAGTTCACCCAGCGCACGTAAAATAAAGAATGAGAAAATACCACACACCGCATACACGATTGCCAGCGCCGGGCCAGCCATCTGTAAACGCGCGCCCGCGCCGAGAAATAAACCGGTGCCGATAGAACCACCAATGGCAATCATCTGAACCTGACGATTACCCATACTTTTGTGATACCCGTGTTCATGCGAGTCCAGCCAGCGTCTTTTCGCCGCGTGCTTCGCCTCTGCCGATTTTTTATGAGACTTCATTCGATCTTGTTCTCCAAAAATAACCTTCACCTGACGTCGGGTGCTGCAAGCAAACGATTGCAAGCCTCAACGTTTATGGGGTTTACCCACTGTAGTTTTTTTAGCCGGAACTGTTTTGGTGCAATAACGGCGAAGGATGCTACCTTTTCTCATTAACCGTGGCAAAAAAAACCGTCATAAAAAATTGTGAACAGTCATATTTCGCGCAACGAATTTTGCGCATGCGTGCGGTTACGGGGTTTCTTTAGGCGAACATTCTTTTCTCACCCGCTCAATGTTGATCGACAGATACATGATCTCTTCCGTCGTCAGATCCCGCTGATATTGGGCGGCAAGGTAATCGCCGATTTTCTCCGAACACTGCCAGGCTTGCGGATAGTTCTCTTTCACGGCCACATGCAGGGTCATGTCGTCATCCGCGACAACAGTGCGGCTGAGCATGCGCTGTGCGAAGAATTTCAGATGGGTGACGAAACGCTGATAACTCAGCGATTCTTCGTCATATTCGATACGCAGCTGGTATTTCACCAGATTGAGGATTTCCTGCATCACGCGGGTGATTTGCGCCACTTCCGGCATTTCACCATTAAGCTGAGCGTTCACCAGATGCAGTGCGATAAACCCGGCTTCATCCACCGGAAGGCGCACACCCAGGCGCGCATGGATAATCTCCAGCGCCTCCAGTCCCAGCGCATACTCTTTAGGATAAAGGCGGCGGGTTTCCCACAGTAACGCGTTGCTGATCGGCACGCCTTTTTTCTGTCGCTCAATGGCGAAGTTACAGTGGTCAGTGAGCGCAATGTATAAATTTTCCTGCAATTTCCCCAGCCGTCCGCGCGCCAGCGTGATGATCTGGTCGCAGGTGGTCATGACTTCCATCGGAATATGCGAGAGCAGTTCTGTCAGATGCGCGACCAGTTCGTCGCTTTGTAATGCGAAGATTTTTTCGATTTTACTGTCATCGAGTTCGTCTCCGGTTTTCTTCATAAACGCCAGCCCGCGGCCCATGACGACCTGTTCCCGCTGCTGATCGTTGACAACCACCACCACGTTATTATTGAGTATTTTGGCGATTTTCATTGTTATTCCCTGAAAAGAAAAACCCGACCGTCCGAATGGATGGTCAGGTTTTGTCTGCCGCAGTCTTTGGATCTGCCTGATAATTTTACCAGATCCGATCCTCAGCCAGACGTAAAATTTGCACTCAGAACGTGACGATGGCTTTCAATCCTGTCACCCACGCATCCTGCGTTTCCTTCACCCCGCCCGGACGGTACCAGTACTGCAAATCCGGTTGCAGAATCAGCCACGAACGGACTTTTATCTGATAGTACAAATCGGCGTTCACCGAGTGACCGGACAGCGGCGTATAGAGCGGATTGCCGTAATCATCCACCTGATAAATCGTATTCAGGTTTTCCTGATTCTGGCGGTAATGATTACTCATTTTAATATACGTCATACCAAAACCCAGCCAGTCGTCAGGACGCGCATCAAACAACCCGCGATAGCGCATGGAAGCAGCCTGCGTATGATGAATGGCGTTGCTGCGCTGATCCCCCAGCCCGAGGCTGTATGACACGCTCATGCCACGGTTCGGATCGTCGCCACGTTGTGTCACCTGCTGGTTGAAACCGGTATACATAAACCAGGTGCTGCTGTGTTTGCGATAACCTTCGGGATCTGTTGCGCCCACGCTCTGCGTTTTCCCTTCCGATAAATCGGTTTGCGGCGAGTTGGTATACAGCAAACCCACGTTATAAATGCCCGGCAAACCATTCACTTTGGTTTTCAGTTCGGCCTCCATCGGCAACAGAATGCCACGTGCGCCTTTCAGCGAACCGCTCCAGGCGTATTTGCGGTCAGAGGCATCGGGGTTTTGTTCCATAATACCGGTTTTCAGCGTCAGTTCTGGCGTCAGCTTGTACTGGAAAGTGGTGCCCCAGTAATGTTTATTCCAGTTATACCAGGTCATCGAGTTAGCCGATTTACCGCCACACTGGCTGAGCAGCTGGAAATCACACGGGATAATCTGATCGAAATCCTGATTCTTGTTCATCATACCGATGCGCCAGTGCAGTTTACGGTCATCGAAACTACGGCCAAATGTCAGCCAGCCCAGACGGGTTATCGACTGTCCGCCCCAGCTTTCCTGGGCGAGATCGTTAAACCCGACGCGCGGATCCTGCGTACGTTTGGACGTCAGGTTGTCATCGTGGTTACGGTTAACAATGTTCCCTTCAATGGCCGCGTCAGGAATGCCGGTGTACATCTCCAGATCCTGGGTAAACGTCAGCGAGAACTGATCGATATACGCCAGATGTTTATCATGGTTATAACCGCCGCCTGCGTTATAAGACGACTCGCTCAGATAACCAAGCTGATAATGAAATCCATGGTCTTCAATAATCGGGCGAATACCCAGCATATCGCCGAACATACCTTCGCCGGGCGCCTCAAAACCTAATACAGTGCCATTCCAGTTATCCGCAGCCTGTGCTGAATGAATACCTGCGACTGAAATACATAGCGCCAGAAAACTGCTTTTCAGCAGCCGGTAATTATTTTTTAAAATATATGTAGGTGTTGCAGAAGTCTGAGAAATTTTCATCTTTATATTTCCGTTTTATTATTTTAAATCATCATTATTATTTTTGGTCAATACAAGGGCGAACAGGCGGCTTATAAATTTATAAGCCGCATCAGTTGTTTATTATTAGAGGCGAAAATCAGATCAGGATTTTAAAGCCGTGCCGTTCGAATTAATTACTTCTTTATACCAGAAGAAACTTTTCTTACGGCGACGCTCCAGCGTGCCATTCCCCTGGTCATCACGGTCAACGTAGATATAACCATAGCGTTTGGAGAACTCGGCTTTCGAGGCGCTGACCAGATCAATCGGCCCCCAGCTGGTGTAGCCCATCACTTCCACACCGTCTTCAATGGCTTCACGTACCTGAACCAGATGGTCATTGATATATTCAATGCGGTAATCGTCGTTGATGCTGCCATCTGCTTCGACTTTATCACGCGCACCTAATCCGTTTTCCACAATAAATAATGGCTTCTGGTAACGATCATAAAGTTCATTCATTAAAAAGCGCAAACCTACCGGATCGATCTGCCATCCCCATTCGGAACTTTGCAGATGCGGGTTAGGCACCATATTTAATATATTGGCGCGCGCTTTAATATTTTGCTCTTCGTCAGTGGTTACACAACCGGTCATATAATAACTGAATGAAATAAAGTCGACCGTTTCTTTCAGTGCCGCTTTATCTTCAGCAGTAATATTAATTTCCATGCCACGATCTTTAAAGAAACGCTTCATGTATGCCGGATAAGCGCCGCGCACCTGAACATCGCCAAAGAATAACCAGTCGCGGTTTTGCTGCAAGGTTTCCATCATATCGGCAGGTTTGCAGGTCAGCGGATACAACATTCCGCCGAGCAGCATATTGCCGATTTTGCCGTCAGGAATGATTTCGTGGCAGGCTTTTACCGCTCTGGCGCTGGCCACCAGCTGATGATGAATGGCCTGATAAATTTCCTGTTTGCTGCTGTCTTCCGGCAAGCCGACGCCGGTGAACGGCGCATGCAGCGACATGTTGATTTCGTTGAACGTCAGCCAGTGTTTCACCTTATTTTTGTAACGGCTGAACACCGTACGGGCGTAGTTTTCAAAGAAACCGATGGTGTCGCGACTGCCCCAGCCACCGTGGTTTTTCACGATACCATACGGCATTTCATAGTGAGAAAGCGTCACAAGCGGTGTGATCCCGTATTTTGCCATTTCATCAAACAGGCGGTCATAAAAGGCCAGACCGGCTTCGTTTGGCTGCAATTCATCGCCCTGCGGGAAAATACGCGTCCAGGCAATTGAGGTACGCAGCACGGTGAAGCCCATTTCGGCGAACAATTTCATGTCTTCCGGATAACGATGATAGAAATCAATTGCCACATCTTTCACGCCGAAATCGCCTTCAGTACGTTCCTGCACCGGACCAAAAACGCCTTGCGGTTGCAGGTCAGATGTTGATAAGCCTTTACCGTCAGTCAGATATGCACCTTCCACCTGATTGGCTGCGACTGCGCCGCCCCATAAGAAACCGTCTGGGAATTGCTTGTTCATGTGAACCTCCTGGCTCTGGTCGTTATCGTAATAAAGTGAGTAATGGCGCTTGTTCGCTGGTGTCCTGACCAACGCTTGCCGGAATGACATCAAGATAGTCATCGCTGTTGGTGACCAGCACCGGCGTGGTCAGGTCATAACCAGCATCGGAAATGCCCTGCATATCGAATTCCAGCAACAAATCGCCCTGCTTCACCACCGCATCAACCGCGATGTGTGGCGTAAAGAATTTGCCGTCCAGCTTCACCGTATCGATGCCGACGTGGATCAGAATCTCTGCACCCTCGTCAGATTCAATCCCTATGGCGTGATGGGTTTTGAACAGGGAAACCACGGTGCCATTTACCGGCGATACAACCCGCCCCACTGCTGGCACCACCGCCACGCCTTTGCCCAGCAAACCACTGGCGAACGTCGGGTCTTTAACCTGATCGAGTGCGATACAGGCACCGGTCATCGGGCTGGCAATCAGGGTTTTTCCGCGTGGCGCCTGAACGGCCTCCGCTTTGGCCTTTTCGGTGATTTCCGGCGTTGCCGCTTCTTCTTTCATGCCGAAGAAGTAAGTTGCCAGCGCAGCAAACACCAGGGCAATCAGCGTCCCGGCAATGGCGGCGGTCACCGTTTTATCAAAGCCGGTTGGCGGAATAATCTGCGTGAAAGTAAAGATGCTGGCGAATCCGAAGGAATACGCCGTGGTCTGGAAATACCCGAGGATTGCCGCACCCAGTGCGCCACCGGCGCAACCGAAAATAAACGGACGCCGACGCGGCAGATTGATGCCGTAAACCGCGGGTTCCGTAATCCCAAAAATCCCCGCGCTGATGGCTGAACCCGCCAGCGCCTTCGTTCGCGCATCTCTGGCGCGCAGCATCACGCCAATCACTGCCCCGACCTGCCCCATCACGGCGGGCAATAACAGCGGCAGCATGGTGTCGTGACCGAGAATACTGAAGTTGTTGATCATCAGCGGCACCAGCCCCCAGTGCAGACCGAAAATCACACACACCTGCCACAGTGCGCCCATAAAGGCACCGGCAATCATCGGGCTGATGTGATACACAAACTGATAGCCGTTAGCCAGCTGCTGGCTGGCCCAGGTGGCGACAGGACCGATAATCAGGAAGGTCAGCGGCACCACGACCATCAGGCAAATAAGCGGCGTGATAAAGTTACGCAGCGCAGAAGGCAGGATTTTCATGGCCCGTTTTTCCAGCCAGCTTGATACCCACGCGGCCAGGATCACCGGGATCACCGATGAGGCGTAATTAATAAAGACCAGCGGAATACCGAAGAAATGCTCGCCCTGCGCACCAGGTTGCTGTGCCTCAAACGCGGCGATCATCAGCGGATGCACCATTGCCCCGCCAATCATCATGGTAACGAACGGGTTACCACCGAATTTTTTACCGGCAGTGAAACCGATCACCAGCGGGAAGAAGTAAAACATGGCGTCACTGGCGGCGAACCAGACTTTATAGGTACCGCTTTCCGGCACCATCCAGCCGCACGCCAGCGCCAGTGCCAGAAAACCTTTCAGGATCCCCGATGCGGCCATGATGCCGATAAACGGGGTAAAAATGCCGGAGATAACGTCAATCGCCCGGGCAAATAAACTGCCCTTATCACCGCTGTCATCGTCGCCGCTGTCGGAAAGCGCACTGCCTTTCACCAGCGCTTCATACACCGCACCGACGTGGTTGCCGATCACCACCTGAAACTGGCCGCCGCTCTCGACAACCATGATGACACCCGGGTTTTCTTTTAGCCCGGCAGCGTCGGCCTTACTGGTATCTTTTAATTTAAAACGTAAGCGGGTGGCACAATGCACCACGCTGTTGACGTTATCCTTTCCGCCCACTCCGCGGAGAATTTCATCGGCTAATGTACTGTATTCCATGGTGTTATCTCATCAGAGTAATGGCGTCGTGCACGACATTGCCGGTGTATTTCAAAGGGGCGGCCGGCCCCTGAATTCAGGCCAAAAAAAAACCTAAACGTCCGGTCTCTTCGTCATACACGAAGAAACGAGAAGTTTAGGTTTTGCCTGTCAGACAGTAACAATCCTGCTTTCTGAAACGGATTCTCTGGCGAATCGCAGACAGAAACAAGTCGTAATATTCGCCGGATGATGAAACTGTGATCGGCTTCAGATTTCGTGCTAAAAGCAGGCATCTGACCTGAGCAGCCTCAATCTGATCCTGCTCACAAACCGGAAACAAAATTAAATAACGTAAAATGCATATTCGTTTCCTCAATTGTTTACGCGCACTCCATTCTCAATACTTCTGTTTATATTTCGTCTTTTAACGCGTTATCCCTGCATTCCCATCCGGAAAATCAAGGAGATATAAAATGACTCACCTGTATCAGGATGCTTCACAGCCCGTCGCTACCCGCGTCGCCGACCTGCTTGCCCGCATGACGCCCGCTGAGAAATATGCCCAGATGCACGCGTTCTGGCTGATCCTCGACAGCAACGGGAAGCATAAAGAACGGTCCGATCTGAGCGATGATTTTGCCGGGCATAAACAGACTCTGGCGCTGGAGGAGCAACTGGCGCTGGGCGCGGGACAAATCACGCGCCCCCTGGGAACGCACGTGGTCAGCCCGGCAGAAGGCGTGCGCGCCCTGAACCGGCTGCAAAAAATGCTGGTTGAAGAAACACGGCTGGGCATTCCGGCGATGTTCCACGAAGAATGTCTGGTCGGTTTATTGTGCAAAGACGCCACACTGTTCCCCTCTTCCCTGAGTTATGCCTCGACGTGGGATCCGCAACTGGTGGAGCAAATTGCAGGCGCTATCCGCGATGAAGCGCAAAGCGTTGGTTGTCATCAGGGCCTGGCGCCGGTGCTGGATGTTTCCCGCGATGTCCGCTGGGGACGAACTGAGGAAACCTTTGGCGAAGATCCTTATCTGGTTGGCATCATGGCGACGGCTTACGTGCGTGGTTTGCAGGGTGAAAAACGTGACCTGCTGGCCACGCTGAAACATTATGTCGGGCATTCATTCAGCGAAGGGGCTCGCAATCATGCGCCGGTACATCTGGGTTTTCGCGAGCTGAATGACACGTTTCTGCTGCCGTTTGAGATGGCGGTAAAGCTGGCGAATGCCGGTTCGGTGATGCCGGCTTATCACGACATCGACGGGCAGCCTTGTCACAGCGATCACTTCCTGCTGACAGAAGTTTTGCGCGAACAGTGGGGATTCGATGGTCTGATTGTTGCCGATTACGGCGGCGTCAGCCTGCTGCATCAGCATCACGGTGTCAGCCATGACGACGCGGAATCCGCCGCGCTGGCGTTTAATGCCGGACTGGATATCGAGTTGCCGAAAGGCGATTGCGCGCAGCATCTTGCCGATGCGGTTTCACGTGGCCTGATTGATATGGCGAAAATTGACGAGATCGTCGCCCGCGTGCTGACCGAAAAATTCCGCCTCGGGCTGTTTGAACAGCCTTACGCCCTTGATCCGCAGCCACAAATGCAACAACCCGCCACACGGGAGCTGGCCTGGAAAGCCGCCGTCCGTTCCGTCACCCTGCTGGAGAATAATGGCATCCTGCCGCTGAAACCCAAATCCGGGCAGAAAATCGCAGTGATCGGCCCGACGGCAGACGATCCGCTGGCGTTACTCAGCGGTTACAGCTTCCCCGTGCATCTGATCATCAGCGAAATGGAGGCACAGACGGAACAGGTCACCACGCCGTTACAGGCCTTGCGTGACGCCTACGGCGAGCAAAATATCCGGTATGCAAAAGGTTGTCATATTCTTGAAAAACGCACAGCGGGCGCGCCGGTCTTCCCCGGCGATGCCGGCTCAGCCATGCAAAAATCGCCGGTATCACGAAGTACCGCGCTTATCCCACAGGCCGTGAAACTGGCGCAGGAAAGTGATGTCGCGTTAGTGTTTGTCGGCGATCTGGCCGGATTATTCCAGAGCGGCACCGTCGGTGAAGGCTCTGACACGGACAGCCTGCAATTACCGGGTGTTCAGCAACAGTTGCTGGAAGAGATTGTCGCGACCGGCAAACCGACCATTGTGGTAATGACCGGCGGTCGTCCGTATTCCCTTGGCGGACTGGAGGAAAAAGTCGCCGGGTTCCTGATGGCATTTGCGCCCGGTCAGGAAGGCGGACGTGCAATTGCCGATATCGTCAGCGGCAAAGAAGCACCGTCCGGCAGGCTGGTGGTTTCCGTACCGAAAAGCGCCGGTGCCATGCCCTATTATTACAATCACAAACTGAAAAGTGGCGGTACGCCGATTGCGTTCCACTTCGGTGCAAAATACCCGTTTGGCTTCGGGCTGAGCGGCACCACGTTCCGCTATCACGATCTGCAACTCAATCAGCAACCGGTCGCTATCGAAAATGGCGATATTGCAGTACAAATCAAAGTCACCAATACCGGAAATCAGGCGGGCAGCGAGGTGGTGCAGGTTTATCTGCGTGACTGTGTGGCATCACTGGTACGCCCGATGCAGGAACTCAAAGCTTTTGAGCGCGTAGAGCTGGAGGCCGGACAAACCGCAACGCTGAATTTCAGCATCCCGACCGACATGCTGAATTTCACCAGTCACGCCGGTAAGCGCATCGTCGAACCGGGTTCTGTTAAAGTTCAGGTGGGCTCCTCGAGCGCCGATATTCATGCAACAGGAAAGGTGATTCTGGCGGGTGAAGTGTGCGAATTGCCACGTCACTGGCGGATGGTCAGCCGTTGTGAAGTCAGTCAGTAATTTCTGCTGGCTGAAATAAGCAAAACGGACGCTCAGGGCGTCCGTTTTTATGCGTGCAAAATCGCTTACTCTGATTCTCTGGTGATCCCGAAGTGCTTATACGCATGATTGGTCGCCATACGCCCGCGCGGTGTGCGCTGAATAAAGCCTTGCTGGATCAGGAACGGTTCGATGACGTCTTCAATGGTCTCGCGCTCTTCACCAATCGCCGCAGCTAAGTTATCCAGCCCGACCGGCCCGCCGGTGAACTTATCAATAATCGCCAGCAACAGTTTGCGGTCCATGTAATCGAAACCTTCGGCATCGACATCCAGCATGTCCAGCGCGCCGTTAGCCACATCACCGTTAATGGTGCCATCGCCTTTGACTTCCGCGAAGTCACGCACACGGCGCAACAGACGGTTAGCGATACGCGGCGTACCACGTGAACGGCGGGCTATCTGATGCGCGCCCTCCTCCGACAATTCCAGCCCGAGACAAGACGCACTGCGCCCGACGATGTGCTGTAAATCTGCCACCTGATAAAATTCAAGACGTTGCACAATACCAAAACGGTCACGCAGTGGTGACGTCAGAGAACCGGCGCGGGTGGTGGCACCAATCAGGGTAAAAGGGGGTAAATCGAGTTTGATAGAACGCGCCGCCGGACCTTCACCAATCATGATATCCAGCTGATAATCTTCCATTGCCGGATACAAAATTTCTTCAACAACCGGCGACAGACGGTGGATTTCATCGATGAACAGCACGTCGTGCGGCTCAAGATTGGTCAACATAGCTGCCAGATCACCGGCTTTTTCCAGCACCGGGCCCGACGTTGTGCGCAGATTCACGCCCATTTCGTTAGCGACGATATTGGCCAGCGTGGTTTTACCCAGCCCAGGCGGCCCGAAAATCAACAGGTGATCGAGCGCATCTTTGCGTTGCTTGGCCGCCTGAATAAAGATTTCCATTTGCGAACGCACATGCGGTTGCCCGACGTATTCGCTGAGCAACTTCGGGCGTATCGCACGGTCAATGACTTCTTCTTCACTGAAGACTTCGGAAGAAATCAGGCGGTCAGCTTCAATCATCGTTTACCTCACAGCGCTGCGCGCAACGCTTCTCTAATCAACGTTTCAGATTCCGCACCCGGCTTGGCCACTTTGCTGATCATGCGGCTGGCTTCAGGTGGTTTGTATCCGAGGGATATCAGGGCTGCAACGGCTTCGCCTTCGGCATCAGATTCTTTAGCTTTCGACGCCGATGCAGGTAGCGTGATATCAGTATGATTGTTAAATAGATCACCGTTTAATCCTTTAAACCGGTCTTTCATTTCAACGACCAGGCGTTCTGCGGTTTTCTTACCGACGCCAGGTAACTTGATTAATGCGGTGATTTCTTCCTTTTCCACCGCACTGACAAACTGCTGTGCCGACATGCCTGACAGGATCGCCAGCGCCAGCTTCGGCCCCACACCGTTCACCTTGATCAGTTCACGGAACAGTGCGCGCTCTTGTTTATCGTTAAATCCGTAGAGCAACTGGGCATCTTCACGGACGATAAATTGCGTGAAGATGATAGCTTCCTGACCCAGCTCCGGCAATTCGTAAAAACAGGTCATCGGCATATGCACTTCATAGCCCACGCCGTTAGTTTCAAGCAGCACCAAAGGGGGCTGTTTTTCCAGAATAATGCCTCGTAGTCTGCCTATCACGTTCATTTTCCTTATCAGGTCAAAAGCAGCGATGTTTATATCATAAAAAAGGCTGGATGAATATCCAGCCTAATGGACTTGCGGCGTCTATCGCATACGTCCGCGAGCCATCTGTAATTTGTCTGAGCTCAGACGAATGGCGTTCTGGCTCATGTGGCAATGTGTAATCGCAATCGCCAGCGCATCGGCGGCATCCGCCTGGGGATTGGCCGGTAATTTCAGGATTGAACGCACCATATGCTGAACCTGCGATTTTTCAGCCGCACCGGTACCCACGACAGTCTGTTTCACTTGCCTCGCCGCGTATTCAAACACCGGCAAATCCTGATTCACCGCTGCCACGATCGCCGCGCCACGCGCCTGCCCGAGCTTTAAAGCCGAGTCGGCATTCTTCGCCATAAACACCGATTCGATGGCAAAAAAATCAGGCTGAAACTGGGTAATGATTTCCGACACACCGGCGTAAATCAGTTTCAGACGTCCCGGCATATCGTCCACCACCGTGCGGATGCACCCGCTGCCGAGATAACTGAGCTGACGCCCTGTCTGGCGGATAATGCCATAGCCGGTAATACGCGAACCGGGGTCGATCCCCAGAATAATAGCCATAGCCAGTCAACGCCTTGTGTTGTCGTTTTTTTGGAAAGTTGGGGGAGAGTATAAACTGCTGAGGCACAACAGGATAGCCAGCCGGTGGTAGCCACCGGCGGCACTGAGATTACAGAGTTTCTGCGATCTCGTCGGAGATTTCACCGTTGTGGTAAACCTCCTGCACATCGTCACAATCTTCCAGCATGTCGATCAGGCGCAACAGTTTAGGTGCAGTTTCTGCATCCATGTCGGCTTTGGTCGATGGGATCATGGTGACTTCAGCGGAATCAGCTTTGTAACCGGCAGCTTCCAGCGCATCTTTCACTTCGCCCAGATTTTCCCAGGCAGTGAAGACATCAATAGCGCCGTCATCGTAAGAAATGATGTCTTCAGCGCCCGCTTCCAGCGCGGCTTCCATCAGCACGTCTTCATCCAGGCCAGGAGCGAAAGTGATCACGCCTTTTTTGGAGAACAGGTAAGCCACGGAACCGTCGGTACCCAGATTGCCACCGGTTTTGGTGAAGGCATGACGCACTTCTGCCACGGTACGGTTGCGGTTATCACTCAGGCATTCAACCATGATGGCTGAGCCACCCGGACCGTAACCTTCATAAATGATGGTTTCCATGTTGGTGTCTTCGTCACCGCCCACGCCACGTGCGATAGCACGGTTGAGGGTGTCGCGGGTCATGTTGTTCGACAGCGCTTTATCAATTGCCGCACGCAGACGTGGGTTTGAACCCGCATCGCCGCCGCCCAGACGTGCCGCTGTCACCAGCTCACGAATGATTTTTGTAAAAATTTTGCCGCGTTTAGAATCTTGCGCCGCTTTGCGGTGCTTGGTGTTGGCCCACTTACTGTGACCTGCCATAAATATCTCCAAAAAGTCTAAAGTCTTAACAGACCGAATAGTTTACAAATTCTTCAATCGCCTGCTGGTTGCTCGGAGACACCGTCAGCGCAGCCGCTGCGGATTTATCGAGCCACCGGTACGCATGATGTTCTGTAAGAACCACATCACGCTCGTCGGGTAACGCCAGACAGAACCAATGTTCTTTGTTACGGGTCACGCCGGGAGCATAGCGATGGCGCAAATGCGCAAATATTTCAAAGTCCTCGCAGCGCTGGCAATCCTGCAGAGTCAGGTTTTCACCTGCAATATCGATACCGACCTCTTCCATGACTTCACGCTGCGTGGTTTGATTCGGGGATTCCCCGCCTTCCAGACTGCCGGTCACCGACTGCCAGAAATTTGGGTCATCCTTTCGTTGGAGCATCAGCACCCTGCCGGTGTTTCTGGCGTAGATGACGCACAGTATCGACTCAGGACGCTTATAGCTCATTAGTTATTCTCTGTATTTGTGTCTGGCGTCACTTCTTTTTTCGCCACCACTGCGATGCCCAGTTCCAGCAGTGAAGCCGGGTTGGCAAAGCTTGGCGCTTCGGTCATCAGACACGCAGCCGCGGTAGTTTTCGGGAAGGCGATCACGTCACGGATATTGTCGGTACCGGTCAGCAACATCACCAGGCGATCCAGACCAAATGCCAGACCCGCATGCGGAGGCGTACCGTATTTCAGGGCGTCGAGCAGAAAGCCAAATTTCTCGCGCTGTTCGTGCTCGTTAATACCCAAAATGCTGAACACGGTTTGCTGCATTTCGCTGCGGTGAATACGCACAGAACCGCCGCCCACTTCGTAGCCGTTGATCACCATGTCGTAGGCGTTTGCGATAGCGGAAACCGGGTTCGCCGCCAGTTCTTCTGCCGTCATGTCTTTTGGCGCAGTGAACGGGTGGTGCATGGCGCTCAGGCCGCCTTCGTCGGTGTCTTCAAACATCGGGAAGTCAATAACCCACAGCGGAGCCCACATGTCTTCTTTGGTGATTTTCAGGTCACGACCAACTTTCAGACGCAGTGCGCCAATCGCATCAGTCACAATCTTCGCGCTGGCTGCGCCGAAGAAGATCATGTCGCCATCTTGCGCACCGGTACGTTCGATCAGGGCTGCCAGCAGTTCTTCGTTAAGGAATTTCGCGACCGGGCTCTGGATACCTTCCAGACCTTTCGCCACTTCATTCACTTTGATGTATGCCAGACCTTTCGCGCCGTAGATTTCAATGAATTTTGCGTATTCGTCAATTTGCTTACGGCTCAGGGAGGCACCACCCGGAACACGCAGCGCAGCCACGCGGCCTTTTGGATCGTTAGCCGGATCAGCAAACACTTTGAACTCGATGTTTTTCATCAGGTCGGCCACATCGACCATTTCCATCGGGTTACGCAGGTCCGGTTTATCAGAGCCGAAACGACGCATAGCCTCTGCAAAAGTCATGATCGGGAAATCGCCCAGATCCACGCCTTTCACTTCCTGCCACAGTTCGCGGGCCAGTTTTTCCATCACTTCACGCACTTGTTCAGCGCTCATGAAGGAGGTTTCCACGTCGATCTGGGTGAATTCAGGCTGGCGGTCAGCACGTAAATCTTCGTCACGGAAGCATTTAACAATCTGATAGTAACGGTCAAAACCGGACATCATCAGCAGCTGTTTGAACAGCTGAGGAGACTGCGGCAAGGCGTAGAACTTGCCTTTATGCACACGACTCGGCACCAGATAGTCACGCGCTCCTTCCGGCGTGGCTTTGGTGAGCATCGGGGTTTCGATGTCGAGGAAGTCATGGCTGTCCATGAAACGGCGCACGAAGCTGGTAATTTTTGCACGGGCTTTCAGGCGGTTAGCCATTTCAGGGCGACGCAGATCCAGATAGCGGTATTTCAGACGCGCTTCTTCAGTGTTGACGTGGTTGGAGTCCAGCGGCAGCGATTCAGAACGGTTGATGATGTTCAGATTGCTGGCGAACACTTCCACTTCACCGGTCGCCATGTCTTTGTTGAACTGGCTTTCAGGACGCGCACGCACGGTACCGGTCAGCTGAATACAGAATTCGTTACGCAGTTCAGACGCCAGTTTGTAGGCTTCCGCCTGATCCGGGTCGAAGAAAACCTGAACGATGCCTTCGCGGTCACGCATATCGATGAAAATCAAACCACCCAAATCGCGGCGACGGTTAACCCAGCCACACAATGTTACTTCCTGGCCCACATTGGACGCATTCAGTTTTCCACAATATACAGTACGCATAACGGTATCCTTTTGATCCCACTACCCGGCCTCATGGCGCACAGGCACAGAAACGGTTATTGACTCTGGTCGCTCGCCGCAAAACTCAGCAGCGCTCGGAATGGGTTTTATTCAGGTCGAAAAAAGGCAGCTATTATAAAGGAATTTCCGGCGAAGGATAAGTACGAACACGTCAACGCTGACGCGGAAATTCATTCGTGTTGCAAGCTACACATAATTTAACAAAATTATCTCATTTCAGTCTGCCCGTTAGAATAGACTCGCGCCATCCCCTTTGTACACGCAGTAAATAATTCCTTTCTCTCATTACCCCTATTGAAAACCGGGAGCTACACATGAAACTTGACCCAAAAACTACCGCACTGGTATTGATCGACTTACAGAAAGGGATTTTACCGTTCGCTGGTGGCCCGCACACCGCACAGCAGGTGCTGGATAATGCTACTGAACTGGCAAACCGTTTTCGTAAACTGGGCGCGCCGGTCGCCATGGTTCGCGTGGGCTGGTCAAATTCTTTTGACGAAGCGCTGAAACAACCGGTTGATATCCCTGCGGCTGCACCGGAAGGCGGTTTACCCGCAAGCTGGTGGGAATTCCCGGAACAACTGGGCGTCACCGACAATGATCTGCTGGTGATTAAGCGCCAGTGGGGCGCGTTCTACGGCACCGATCTGGATCTGCAACTGCGTCGTCGTGGCATCAAAAGCATCGTGCTGGCCGGTATCTCCACTAACATCGGCGTGGAATCCACTGCGCGTAACGCCTGGGAACACGGCTATGAACTGGTCATTGCTGAAGACGCCTGCAGCGCGCACAACAATGACCATCATCAGTCCAGCGTGCAATTTATCTTCCCGCGTATCAGTCGCGTACGTTCAACTGCCGAAGTGCTTGCCGCTCTGCCGGAGTAACGTTACCCTGAATTTCTTGCCTGAACGCCGCCCGCTGAGGCGGCGTTTTATTTGGGAATTCCGGCTCAGAAAACAGGGAGCATGATTATGTATATTGGTTTACCGCAATGGCACCACAACGCCTGGGCAAAAATCGGTTTGCGTGATCTGGCCGATTACGCGCGGTATTTCAATTGCGTCGAAGGCAATACCACCTTTTACGCCCTGCCCAAACAGGAAGTGGTGATGCGCTGGCGCGACATGACGCCGGAATCTTTCCGTTTTTGTTTCAAATTCCCATCGGACATCAGCCATAAAGCGGCACTGACGAATTGTCAGGAAAACGTCGATTTGTTTTACCGCACGCTCGAACCGCTCGGTGAACGCATTGGTCAGCTCTGGCTGCAACTTCCTGCCACGTTTTCCCCCGTTCACCTTGACCGACTGTGGCAATTTCTGGATGCCCTTCCCGCGGGTTTCGATTACGGCGTTGAAGTGCGCCATCAAGATTTTTTCAACAAAGGCGGGGAAGAACGTGCGCTGAATCAGGGCTTACATCAGCGTGGAATTAACCGCGCCATTCTCGACAGCCGTCCGGTTCACAGTTCGAAATCCACAACTGAAGCAGTGCTCGAAGCTAAACGCAAAAAACCGATTCTTCCGTTGCACGCGCTGGCGACATCATCCCGGCCCATTGTGCGTTTTATCGGTGGCGACAGTCTGGACGCTAACCGTCCGCTGTTCGGACAGTGGATTAAAAAACTCGACGACTGGCAATCACAGGGATTATCACCGTATCTGTTTATTCATACGCCTGACTGTACCGATGCCCCGCAGCAGGCGCGCAGCCTGTGGCAGGATTTGCACCGGCAAATGCCCTCTGTTCAGCCCGCACCTGACTGGCCGGAACAGGACACCTTGTTCTGAGAATATTCAGGATTTTCTGACGACAGTCTTACGGCAGCCCGTTATCATAGCGGCGAAGCGGAAGGCATTAGTTCCGCCAGAAAACAGGGATTAACCAAGGAAGTCATCATGATTAGCGCGTTATATGTCGTGCTTGCTGCCATACTTTTGATCAAACTCTCTTTCGATGTTGTCCGCCTGCGGATGCAATACCGCATTGCCACCGGCGACGGCGGTTCCTATGAATTACAAACCGCCATCCGTGTCCACGGTAACGCCGTAGAATATCTGCCCATCGGCTGTTTACTGCTGCTGTATATGGAAATGAACGGTTCGCCCATCTGGACAGTCCACGCCTGCGGTTTGTTGTTGATTCTGGGCCGGTTATTCCATTATTACGGGCTGAAGAACCGCGAATTTGCCTGGCGCCGCAACGGCATGGGTGCGACGTATATCTCGCTGGTGCTGATGGTCGTGGTGAATATTATCTATCTGCCATGGTCACAATTTCTGAACTTCGACTGATCGCCCCGCTTTTCCCAGGCTGTTTTAATGCAGTTTTGAAACAACTCCCGAGCGCGCAGGTATCTGCCTGCGCCAGTATCTGCTAAAATCTGCCCTCAACTTTTTACCCACACTCTTTTTGGCCTGACTCACCGCTATGGCAAACCACGATACGCTGTTTTCTGCACCAATAGATAAGCTGGGCGACTGGACGTTCGACGAACGCGTTGCTGAAGTTTTCCCTGACATGATCCAACGCTCAGTTCCGGGCTATTCCAACATTATTTCGATGATTGGTATGCTCGCCGAGCGCTTCGTTCAGCCCGACTCGAATGTCTACGATCTGGGCTGCTCGCTGGGTGCTGCCACGCTTTCGATGCGTCGCAACATCAAGGTTCCGGGCTGCGAAATCATTGCTGTCGATAACTCCCCCGCCATGGTGGAACGCTGCCGCCGCCACATTGATGCTTTCCGTGCCGATACGCCGGTTAACGTGATTGAATCCGACATTCTGGATATCGAGCTGAAAAATGCCTCGATGGTGGTGCTTAACTTTACGCTGCAATTCCTTGAACCGGCTGACCGTCAGCGCTTGCTGAATCAGGTGTATCAGGGCATGCGTCCGGGTGCTGCGCTGGTACTGTCTGAAAAATTCAGCTTTGAAGATAAAGACGTCGGCGAACTGCTGTTCAATATGCATCACGATTTCAAACGTGCGAACGGCTACAGCGAGCTGGAAATCAGCCAGAAACGCAGCATGCTCGAAAATGTAATGCTGACCGATTCGGTTGAAACTCACAAAGCCCGCCTGCACCAGGCCGGGTTCCAGCACACAGAAGTCTGGTTCCAGTGCTTTAACTTCGGCTCACTGATTGCGCTGAAAGCCGGAGAAGCAGAATGATTGATTTCGGTGATTTTTATCGCGTTATCGCCAAAGGGCCGCTGAGCCCGTGGCTTAATACCCTGCCATCGCAACTGACTGCATGGCAGAAAGAATCGCTGCACGGCAAGTTCAAACTGTGGTTTAACTCCGTCGATCGTTTGCCACTGTTGCAGCCAGAACGTCTGGATTTGCTGCATAGCGTCAGCGCAAATATGGAAGTGCCTTTGCCAGCCGGTCAGCGCGAAGGGATTGAAAATCTGCTGCGCAATATGATGCCATGGCGTAAAGGGCCATTTTCGCTGTACGACGTTGAAATCAATACCGAATGGCGTTCTGACTGGAAATGGGATCGCGTACTGCCGCATATCTCTTCGCTGGCAGGCCGCACTATTCTTGATGTCGGCTGCGGCAGCGGATACCACATGTGGCGCATGATTGGCGCAGGCGCGCATCTGGCCGTGGGTATCGACCCGATGCAGCTGTTCCTGTGCCAGTTCGAGGCCGTGCGTAAATTACTGGGCGGCGATCAACGCGCGCACCTTTTGCCGCTGGGTATCGAACAATTACCTGAGCTGAACGCGTTCGATACGGTGTTCTCGATGGGCGTTTTGTATCACCGTCGTTCGCCGCTGGATCACCTTCTGCAGCTGAAAAATCAGCTGGTCAGCGGAGGCGAACTGGTGCTGGAAACCTTAGTGATTGAAGGCGACAGCGAGCAGGTACTGGTACCGGGCGACCGTTACGCGCAGATGGGGAATATCTATTTCATCCCTTCTGCAGCAGCACTGAAAAACTGGCTGATCAAATGCGGCTTTGTTGATGTACGCATTGCGGATGTCAGCGTCACCACGCTGGAAGAACAACGCCGTACTGACTGGATGACCAGTGAGTCACTGGCTGAATTCCTCGATCCGAATGACCCGACCAAAACCATCGAAGGTTATCCGGCACCGCGTCGCGCCCTGCTTATCGCCCGCAAGCCTTAACTCCCTCTTCCTCCGCCAGACATCCTCCGGTCTGGCGGAATTTATTGCTCACACTTTACCCTCACTTTCAGCCACATGGCTCTGTACATCGCGCCGTAAAAAGGTCTAACCTTTATTGAAGCTATCTGTTTGTTCTGACAGAGATCGTCGTTAACGTATTGGGAGGAAGTATGAAATTCCCTAAAGGCAGCATCGTTAAACACAGATCCGGAGATATCAAAGGTCGCATTATGAATACCTTCGAATCACAGACAGGCACCGTGTCCTATTTCGTTTCCTGGGAAGATGGCAGCAGCAGTCTGCATAAAGAGGACGAATTACACTGGGCCAATATTGACGTCGCGATCAGGATTAAAAACTTCTACGAAAAGTAGCGGTTCCCCTCTTCTGTCAAAGCCCTGTGTAAAGCTTCGCGTTTTGACGTTATAACATTGGATTGATTGATAGTTTTTCGTGTATAAATTCGGCCAACCAATTTATCCGTACGCGATTATTTCGCGGAGAAATCAATGCGCAGAAGAATTCGTTTCCTCATGGACCGCGCCGTTATTGTTTTAGGTCTTTTTGTCATGTGTCTGGTCGTTAAAGCAGGGATGTTTGGCGTGGCATTGCTGACCTGGGGCTGAGAAGTCATTCCGGTTAATGACGACTGTAATCTCCCGCAGTTATCCCGCACTTATAAAGAACGAAGAATAAAAAAAGCCCCGCCAAAGTGACGGGGCCTGGTACTTGCGCAGGGCGACGCAATAAGGGTCGTGTGACCCGGTTAAACTTTAGAGTTATTACGCCGAGCGGGATACTTCATCGTCGAACTGCAATGTTCTTTTCATTGCGGCAACAATATCGCCGTCCACGCAATAACGACTGAATTCATCAAAATCGGTGTCAGAACTCATCGTGACACCGGCTTTGCGGTAACGCATAGAAGAAGGCACCTGACGTCCAGCCGAGCTGTGCAATTCAGTCAGCCCGATATCCACAAACTTTTGCAGATTGGTCAGTCGCACGCCCGCGCCAGCCATAATGATTGGACCACGCGTCAGCTGGTTGAGTTCCCGAAGCATCGGTAAACCTACTTCTGCATTTTGTTGCTGTCCGGAAGTCAGAATGCGCGCCACCCCTAACTGAGTCAACTGCTCTAACGCAATCTTCGGATTGAGACACATATCGAACGCGCGATGGAATGTCACGGCCATATCGCCGCACAGCGCCATGACTTCCCACATTCTCGGCATATCGATATGCCCTTCCGCATCCAGCATACCGACGACCAGTCCCGGAAAACCGAGATCACGAATGCAGGCGATGTCACTTTTCAGCACATCAAATTCGCTCTGGCTATAGCAAAAGTCCCCCCCCCTTGGACGTACAATCGGATGTACCGGGATTGTCACTTTTTCCCTCGCCAGTTTAAGGGTACCGTAACTCGGCGTAATCCCGCCGTCAGCCTGACTCGCACATAATTCGACGCGATCGGCTCCGGCTTGTTCTGCTGTCAACGCACAGTCTACGCTGTAACAACACACTTCTAATTTAGTCATGTGATCTCTCCTGATTACGGCATTATGCTACAACACTTGTCTGTAACCGGCCATGTCGCGTAGGCTTTGAGATGAGCATCCCCGCCCAACCTGCTTGCTTAGGAAAGCTAACTATGACACTCAATTTTGATTTATGGGTAGACCGCAGTCACAGTGATAGCGTTAAGTGGAATAAATACAATAATCAGGATGTCATTCCACTTTGGGTAGCCGATACCGACTTCACTTCTCCGCCTCAGGTTATCAAAGAGTTGCAGCAACGCGTGGCAGAAGGCGTGTTCGGTTATGGTTTTACGCCGCCGGAACTGATTGATTTAGTGGTAAAACGTCTGGCAGAACGTTATGGCTGGGCTATTGAGCCCGAATGGATTGTCTGGCTGCCCGGACTGGTGTGCGGATTAAACGTCGCCGTGCGCGCCAACGTGAATCAGCATGAGACCAGCCTGATGCCCGCGCCGATTTACCCGCCGTTTATGCAGGCAGCGCAATCCGAAGGGCGTCAGTTTAAATCGGTTAATGTAATTGAGCAGAATCAGCGTTGGGTGGCCGATTTCGCCGCTGCCGAAAATCAAATGGATGGCAGCGAAAAGTTGTTGATGTTATGTAACCCGTATAATCCGGGCGGAACGGTATATCGCCGCGAAGAGTTGCTGGAACAACAGGAGTTCGCCCGACGCCACAACTTAGTGGTGTGCTGCGATGAAATTCACTGCGACCTGATCCTCGAACCGGGGCTGAAACATATCCCGTTTGCCTCGCTCAATGCAGATGCAGAACAGCGTTCCATTACCCTGCTGTCGCCGTCGAAAACCTTCAATCTGGCCGGTCTCGGCGCCTCAATGGCCATCATCCCTAATCCTCAGTTACGGAAAAACTTTCTCGACACCAGCGAGGGTATAGTTCCGCACGTCAATATTCTGGCCTATGTCGCTGCGACCGCCGCTTACCGTGATGGAGAAGAATGGCTCAGCGCACAACTCGACTATTTGCGCGTAAACCGGGAATTAGTGACAGCCAGAATCAACGCCATGCCGGGATTACGCATGCTGCCACCGGAAGGCACGTATCTCGGCTGGATTGATGCCAGCGCATTGCCGGTTCAGGATCCGTACCGGTTCTTTGTAGAAGCTGGCGTCGGATTTTCCGGCGGCGCAGCATTTGGTGCTCCCGGTTTTGTGCGCATCAATTTCGGTTGCCAGCGGGCATTGCTGGAAAAGGCAATGGACCGCATGGAATCCGCCTTGCAGTCGCTCGAACGTTAACCTTCAGCCTTCTCGCTGGCAACAATATCGCGCAAGCTGTGGGGATGGAATTTGATGGTCACGGACCCGTCGGTGATCGCCAGCGTCGGGTTAGGCAACCGCTCATTCTCACCCTTTGGCGCACTTTGTTTCAGTTTTATACCGGGCGTCATCAGCGCTTCGTCGGCAATCAGTGCCAGCGCCCGCGTATACAATTCGTCCTCGTGACCTTCAAGGACAATCTCAATATGCTCCCAGCCTTCATGCGGATAGCGCTTATCGCCGGGATAAGGTAACTCGACCAGATCGATACTCAGCGGCCCGACAACCAGCGGCTCGTTGAGAGTAAACAGGCAAATCGGCCTGCCGTTAATCATCGTTTCATTAAGCAGTTGCCCGCATTTTTCCAGCCCGGCGCGCCACCGGTCCGCTGTCGTATTCTGGTGACAGCGCACTGAAATATGATCCGCATGAAACTCGCCCAGATTGATCTGCAATTTTGCGGCAAACGCCGTCAATACGCTGACAAACCGCGGCATATCATCGACTAAATCCTGTAACTCAGGCACTTGATTCATGGCAGGTATCCTATCTCATTTCAGTTTGCTTATCTTCAGGGTCGGGTAATTTACACAGCCTTTCATCCGGTTGCCAGAGACGCGCCGCAGAATCGCGTTTTCATTGCCGTCAGGCGTGCGGCGATACTGACGTCGCAGGGCTAATATGATATAAACACGCATCATTTTAGGTTCATCCGCATTGGGATGAACAGCAAACAACTCCATTCCTAAATAAAGGTACTTCGGTGAATATTCAGTCACTTCTTTCAGAAAAAGTCAGCCAGGCGCTGATCGCAGCAGGCGCCTCCGCCGACAGCGAAGCGCAAGTCCGTCAGTCCGCCAAAGCGCAGTTCGGCGACTATCAGGCAAATGGCGTAATGTCCGTGGCAAAAAAACTGGGTATGCCACCACGACAACTGGCAGAGAAAGTGGTTGAGCTGTTAGATCTGAACGGTATCGCAAATAAAGTCGAAATCGCCGGTCCGGGATTCATCAACATTTTCCTCGATCCTGCGTTTGTTGGCGCGCACGTTGACAGCGCTCTGAACGACGAAAAGCTGGGCATCACGCCGGTTGAACCGCAAACCATCGTTATCGACTATTCCGCGCCAAACGTGGCGAAGGAAATGCACGTCGGCCACATACGTTCCACCATCATCGGTGACGCCGCCGTGCGCACCAATGAATTCCTCGGCCATAAAGTGATCCGCGCTAACCACGTCGGCGACTGGGGCACGCAGTTCGGGATGCTGATTGCTTATCTGGAAAAAGTGCAGAACGAAAATGCCGGTGACATGAATCTGGCGGATCTGGAAGAGTTCTACCGCGCAGCCAAGAAAAACTACGACGAAGACGAAGCCTTCGCCGAGCGCGCACGTGGTTACGTGGTTAAATTGCAAGGCGGCGACGAATACTGCCTGCAAATGTGGCGCAAACTGGTTGACGTGACCATGAAGCAAAACCAGCTGACGTATAACCGCCTGAACGTGACCCTGACAGAAGATGATGTGATGGGTGAAAGCCTGTACAACAGCATGCTGCCTGGCATTGTCTCCGACCTGCAGGCCAAAGGGCTGGCAGTCGACAGTGAAGGCGCCGTGGTCGTTTATCTGGATGAATACAAAAACAAAGACGGCGACCCGATGGGCGTTATCATCCGTAAAAAAGATGGCGGCTACCTGTACACCACCACCGACATCGCCTGCGCGAAATACCGCTACGAAACACTCGGTGCCGACCGCGTTCTGTATTACATCGATTCCCGTCAGCACCAGCATCTGATGCAGGCGTGGACCATTGCGCGTAAAGCCGGTTACGTGCCGGATTCTGTGGCGCTGGAACACCATATGTTCGGCATGATGCTGGGCAAAGACGGCAAGCCGTTCAAAACCCGCTCCGGCGGCACAGTGAAACTGTCTGATCTGCTGGATGAAGCAATTGATCGCGCACGTAAGCTGATCACCGAAAAAAATCCGGAAATGAAAGACACTGCTGAACTGGAAAAACTGGTGAATGCTGTCGGTATCGGCGCAATCAAATACGCTGACCTGTCAAAAAGCCGTACCACCGATTACGTCTTCGACTGGGATAACATGCTGGCGTTCGAAGGTAACACTGCGCCCTACATGCAATATGCTTATACCCGCGTGGCTTCCATCTTCAAACGTGCAGAAATCGACGTGAACAGCCTGACCCAGCCAGTTGTGCTGAGTGAAGAGCGCGAAGCCGCGCTGGCAACCCGCCTGTTGCAGTTCGAAGAAGTGCTGACTGTCGTCGCCCGTGAAGGCACGCCACACACCATGTGTGCGTACCTGTACGACGTGGCAGGCCTGTTCTCCAGCTTCTACGAGCATTGCCCTATCCTGAACGCAGAAGACGAAACCAGCCGCAACAGCCGCCTGAAACTGGCATTGCTGACACAACGCACGCTGAAAACCGGTCTGGATACACTGGGTATCGAAACTGTAGAACGTATGTAATTCGCAGTATTTCGATATTAAAAAAGGGCGCTCAGGCGCCCTTTTGTGTTTCCGGAATCTAATCCAATCAATCCAGACGTCTTGCAAATTCTTTCACGCGGAAGCCCAATAGTCCGAGTACGGCAAAATACGCCACCACGCCCACCAGAACCACCGCCGCCAGACGCGCCAGACGATATGCCATACCGCCCACGTCCCACGCTGGCATCACGTACATCATGCCCAGCAGTGCCGCTGACATCGCAATCACCGCTACAATCAGCTTGATAAGGAACACTCTCCAGCCCGGTTGAGGCTGGAAGATATCCTGCTTGCGCAGTTGCCAGTACAGCAGCGAAGCATTCAGGCAAGCTGCCAGACCAATCGACAGGGAAAGTCCCGCGTGTTTCAGCGGTCCGATAAAGGCCAGGTTCATCACCTGCGTCATCAGCAAGGTAATGATGGCAATTTTCACCGGTGTTTTGATGTCCTGACGGGAATAGAAGCCCGGTGCCAGCACTTTCACGACGATAAGACCCATCAGGCCGACGGAATACGCTACCAGCGCACGTTGCGTCATCGAGGCATCAAACGCACTGAATTTACCGTACTGGAACAAGGCGACCGTCAGTGGTTTCGCCAGAATGCCCAGTGCGACAGAGCTTGGCAGCGCCAGCAGGAAGCACAGACGCAAGCCCCAGTCCATCAGGCGGTTGTATTCGCCATGATTACCGCTGGAGAAACTGCGTGCCAGCGACGGCAGCAGGATGGTGCCCAGCGCCACGCCCAGCACGCCGGAAGGGAACTCCATCAGGCGGTCAGCGTAATACATCCATGAAACGGAACCGGACACCAGAAATGACGCGAAGATCGTGTTGATGATCAGGGAAATCTGGCTGACGGAAACGCCCAAAATCGCGGGTCCCATCTGGCGCATCACACGCCACACACCGGCGTCTTTCAGATTCAGACGTGGCAGCACCAGCATGCCGATTTTCTTCAGATGCGGCAGCTGATAACCGAGTTGCAGCAAACCACCAGCCACCACCGCCCAGGCCAGCGCCAGCACCGGCGGATGGAAGTACGGAGCAGCAAACAACGCAAAACCGATCATGCTGACGTTCAGGAACGTCGGCGCAAACGCCGGTATCGAGAAACGGTTCCAGGTATTGAGTATCGCACCGACCAGCGATGCCAGTGAAATCAGCAGGATATACGGGAAAGTAATACGCAGCAGCGAACTGGTTAGCGCAAATTTATCCGGTGAATCAACAAAGCCCGGCGCCGTAATATAAATCACCCACGGCGCGGCAATCATGCCCAGAACGGTGACTATCGCCAGAACCAGCGTCAGTAAGCCGGAAACGTAAGCGATAAAGGTGCGGGTGGCTTCTTCGCCCTGCTGGGTTTTGTACTCAGCCAGGATCGGCACGAAAGCCTGAGAAAATGCGCCTTCGGCAAAAATACGGCGCAGCAGGTTGGGGAGTTTAAACGCCACAAAAAAGGCGTCTGTGACCATTCCGGCGCCAAATACACGTGCCACAATGGCATCGCGGGCAAAACCTAATACACGTGAAAACATCGTCATGGAACTGACGGCTGCCAAAGATTTAAGTAGATTCATGTCACTTTTCTTGTTTACCGGTTAGCTGATAAATGAGTCAGTTAAACAACCACGCCTGCATCAGCAGGCGTGAAAGATGAACCGGCATGGCTCAAAGATGCGCTTAGTCTACGCATCCGCCATGCAATAGCCACCGGCAGTTGTTTTATGTTGTTATAGAGTGTTAACCGTGCCATCCCGCACAGCGTGTCTGTTGCGAACTCAGCTTAAGAATTCAGAATTTTCTCGATCATCGCCTGCGCATAAATCGCCTGCTCACCGCTGGTTTCCGGCGCAGTTTGATTGTTCACACAATCGACAAAGTGTTCAATTGCTCCGACAAATCCGCGCTGTGCCAGCGTACTTTGCCAGCCCGGCACCGGCAGTTGCGTCAGAATATCCTGCTGTTCCTCGCGCCAGTTTTGCATATTGTCCAGCTGATACACCGCGCCTTCCGTTACCGCCTGAATACTCTCACGGGCAGTTCCCGCACGGCGATGCATCGATGTCGTCACCAGCGTTTCGCCACACAGGAAATGGTGTTCGCCGTAGAGCATCTGGTCTGCTTCGTTAATCTGAAGCAGACCGCTTTCCAGAGTGGCATTTCCGCCCGCCAGCCACAGCGCGGTATCAACCACGTGCAGATAATCGTCCAGCAAGGTGAAACGCAGATCGTTTGGTCCGACGCTGTTGGTCCGGTGTTTATCCATGCGTAATGACGCCGCATCTTGCATGTTCTCTTTAAGCTGGCGATACAACGGCGCGAAACGGCGGTTAAACCCGACCATCAGCGCTTTACCTGCCTTTTGCGCCTGTTCTACCAGCTGTTCAGCCTGACCAAGTTCTGCCGCCAGTGGTTTATCGACATACACATGCACGCCCTGCGCCAGCAACTGCCCGACCACCTCGTAATGGCTGGCGGTGCTGCTGTGAACGAAAACCGCATCACACTGACTGGCCAGTTCATCTATACGGGAAAAACAGGCTATGCGGTAACTGTCACAAACGGCCTGTGCTTTTTGCTGATTCGGAGAAAATCCGCCTGCCAGCGTCCAGTTTTCAGCGTGGCTCAGCACTGGCAGATACGCTTTCTGCGCAATTCCGCCAAGCCCGATTACACCAATTCGTAATTTACTCACAACCCGCTCCTTTTAATCAGCCAGGTGTTGCAACAAATTTTCCAGACGCTGTTTCAGTTCAGCGACTTCTGCTTCCAGCGTTTCTACTCGCGCAGCCAGATCTGCACTTTCGGGCGCTGAACTGAATAATGGCTCTTCAGCGGCACCGGCCACGTTGCTGACTTCTCCGCTGAAAAGATGCATAAACCGGCTCTCGCGCTTACCCGGTTCGCGGGCCAGACGCACACAGAACGGGCCGTCTTCACGGTTCGTCAGTTCAGTCAGGGTTTGTTCTACTTCGGCAACATCGGAGAAATCATGCAAACGGTTGGTGCGGGTTCGCAGTTCACCGGGCGTCTGTGCGCCGCGCAGCAACAGCGTGGTGACCACCGCCACTTCCTGCGGGGAAAATTTGAGATTACCGAACTCGGAATTACAGAAACGATGCTCGTACTTCATGGTGCGCGAGCCGCTCAGGGTGCGGATGATGTGCTTGCGCAGCAGTAAATCCAGCGTCTGCTGCACCTCACTCTCGCTCAGTTCCATCACCGGTTCGCGGTTGGTTTTCTGATTGCAGGCCGTGGTCAGGCCGTTGAGGGTCATCGGATATTGTTCTGGCGTGGTGAGTTGTTTTTCAAGCAAACAGCCCACGACACGGGCCTCCCGGGCGCTGAGTTCGTGTTTCATACTGCTCTCCTTATCGGGACGGGGGTATCCATTCTTGCCAGGTTAGTGCTGTCAGCACGTGATCCTGCCACTTGCCGTCGATCAGCAAATAGTCTTTCGCGTAGCCTTCACGTTCAAAACCCAGACGCTCCAGCAACTGACCACTGCGTTTATTGTGCGGCATGTAATTCGCCATGATGCGGTGCATCTTTTGCTGGCGCTGCATATAGCGGATGAGCGTCTGCAACGCTTCCTGCATCAGGCCTTTGCCCTGCCATTCCTGACCGAGCGAATACCCGAGGAAACAGGCATGAAAAGAGCCACGCAGTACGTTGCTGAAATTCGCCACACCCATCACCCGGTTTTCATCGGGATCGAGCAAAATAAAGTAATAGGCGCTGCCCTGCTTTTGCATCTCGGTAATCAGCCCCAGACGCGCCTGCCATCCGGAGGGATAACAATGGCTTTCATCCCTGACCGGCTCCCAGGGTTTCAGAAACGCACGATTCTCGGCGTAGTATTCAGCCAGCCGGTGCGCATCACGGTCATGAACCAGGCGCAGAACCATCCGGTCTGTGGTAAGCCGCACCTTTGGCACGGCAGATTTGTAGCCAAACATCCCTTCCCTCCACATCCCGCATGGGTCGATAAATAGAATTTATAGGAAACGACAGATCATCGCTAATTCTGCCAGTCAGAACGCGGCTTGACGATAAAAAAATATTATCAATAGCGCCCTATCTAAATGCCTGTTTCCGGTTCAGACTGGGAGCGTCTTTTCTCCTTTCTGTATCTGCCGGACAGGATACAAATAATCGCTCATGGTGAAGCATGTCTCTGGTATCACAAGCTCGGAGCTTGGGTAAGTATTTTCTGTTATTAGACAACGCGCTGGTTATTTTAGGCTTTTTCGTGGTTTTTCCGTTGATCTCGATCCGATTTGTCGATCAGCTTGGCTGGGCAGCGATGGCCGTCGGTCTGGCGCTTGGCGTTCGTCAGCTTACACAACAGGGATTAGGCATTTTTGGCGGAGCGATTGCTGACCGGTTCGGCGCAAAACCGATGATTATCACTGGCATGTTATTGCGTGCGGCGGGCTTCGCCACCATGGCGATGGCCGATCAGCCGTGGATCCTGGTCGGCTCCTGTATTCTCTCCGGCCTCGGCGGCACCTTGTTTGATCCGCCACGTACCGCGCTGGTGATCAAACTGACCCGTCCCCACGAGCGCAGCCGTTTCTTCTCCCTGATGATGATGCAGGACAGTGCCGGTGCTGTGATTGGCGCACTGATCGGCAGCTGGCTGTTGCAGTACGATTTTCATTACGTCTGCTGGGCCGGCGCAGCCATTTTCTGTCTTGCCGCAGCCTGTAACGCCTGGCTGTTACCTGCTTACCGTATTTCCACCATGCGTACCCCGATGCGCGAAGGCATGATGCGCGTGTTGCGCGACCGCCGTTTTCTGGCTTATGTCCTGACGCTCACCGGCTATTACATGCTGACCGTGCAGGTGATGCTGATGCTGCCTATCGCGGTCAATGATGTCGCGGGCAGTCCGTCGGCGGTGAAATGGATGTACGCCATCGAAGCCGTGCTGTCACTGGCATTTTTATATCCGATTGCCCGCTGGAGCGAAAAACGCTTCCGCCTCGAGCAGCGCCTGATGTTTGGATTGCTGATCATGACACTCAGCCTGTTACCGGTCGGACTGGTCACCTCAATCAATCCGTTATTACTGCTGATTGGCTTCTTCTATATCGGTTCCATCATTGCCGAACCGGCGCGTGAAACCCTCAGCGCATCACTGGCGGATTCCCGCGCACGCGGCAGTTATATGGGCTTCAGCCGTCTCGGTCTGGCACTCGGCGGTGTGATTGGTTACACCGGCGGCGGCTGGATGTACGACACAGGCCGGGCGCTGCAACTGCCTCAGTTACCGTGGTTTCTGCTCGCCGTTGTCGGCTTTATCACCCTCACCGGTTTGTACTGGCAATTCAATCTGCGCCGTATCGAACCCGCCATGCTCAGCGGGGGCTGATCTCTTACTCATTTTTTTAATACCCAAAATGATTGGCGTTGTAACAAGGCGGCAAGCGAGTGAACCCCGATGAGCTGACAAAGGTCAGTGATGCGGGTAAACGAGCGTAGCCAACACAGTGACAGCGACAAGCATGACGGGCAGGTTTGATCTCACCCGCATCTATACCCATAATGAATCATAGCGTTAGATAAAATCCGAACCTACATCCGGCAGTTTTCATGCACCCTACAGGTCACCGCCGGCGACAACAGGAGCTACGAACTATGAGACTTTACGTTTACGAACATTGCCCTTTTTGCGTGAAAGCACGCATGATTTTCGGTTTGAAGAACCTCCCGGTTGAAATCAAAGTGCTGCTCAATGACGACGAAAAGACGCCGGTTTCGATGGTGGGCAAAAAGATGGTGCCTGTCCTGCAAAAAGCCGATGGCGGCTTCATGCCTGAGAGCATGGATATCGTGCATTACATCGACAAAAGCGACGGCAAGCCGCTGCTGACCGGTCCGCTGAATGCGTCAATTGCCGCGTGGTTGCGTCAGGTTTCTGAATATACCGGACGTCTGCTGCTGCCGCGTTTTGCTGCCGCACCATTGGAAGAATTTTCCACGCCGGAAGCGCGTAAATACTTCTCCGATAAAAAACAGGCCGCCAGCGGCAGTTTCGCAGAGCATCTGCAACATTCCGAAGGGCTGGTGAAGAAGATCAGTCAGGATTTGCGCGCACTCGACAAACTGATCGTCGAGCCGAATGCGGTGAACGGCGAGCTTTCCGAGGATGATATTAATCTGTGGCCGCTCCTGCGTTCGCTGACAATTGTACAAGGCATTGACTGGCCTTCGCGCGTGCAGGACTATCGCGACAATATGGCGAAGCAAACGCAGGTCAATCTGCTAACTCGCCTCGCGAGCTAAGCACATCTTACTTAGCTGCCGGAAGTGCGCTTCCGGCAATTTTTCCTTTTCTTCCCTGCCTCCGGCACTTAGGCTAATCAGCGTTGTCTGATTGGAGCCATGACGCTTTCGGGTCATGCTGACAAAATAGCATTTACGTAATGAGGGAAGAATGACAAAGCGATTTCTGGGTGCCGCAGTCCTGATATGTGCCAGTTTACTGGCCGGTTGTAATCAGCTGACGCAGTACACCATCAGCGAGCAGCAGGTGAATGATTACCTGCAAAAGAACAACAACTTCGAGAAACAGTTGGGTGTTCCCGGACTGGTAGATGCAAAACTGATCCTGACCAATCTCAGCAGCCAGATTGGCCGCGCAGAACCCGGCATCGTGACCCTGACCGGCGACGCGCATGTTGATATCTCTTCATTGTTCGGTCCGCAAAAAGCCGATATGCGCCTGACCCTGAAAGCGCATCCGACGTATGACCGTGAGAAAGGCGCCATTTTCCTGCGTGATATGCAGGTGGTGGATTACACCATCAAGCCGGAAAAAATGGATAACGTGATGAAAGGCCTGATGCCTTATCTGAACAACTCACTGAACACCTATTTCAACCAGCGTCCAGCTTATGTGCTCAATGGCGATCACAGCAAAGGCGAAGCGATGGCGAAGAAACTGGCCAAAGGCATTGAAGTGAAACCGGGGCAGTTAGTGATACCTTTTACTGATTAGTCTGAGTCAACCGATAATAAAAAGCCCGGCGTGATTGCTCACCGCCGGGCTTTTTACGTTCTTTCGTCCGGATTACTGGTCGTCTTCTTCAGCATCATCCAGCTCTGGCGGCAGCTGCTCTTCAAGTTCGTCACGCATCGCCTGCAAAGCTTCACGACTGATTTCAGACAGTGTGCGGTAGAAACCGCTGGTGGCATGGGCCTCAACTTTACCAAGGAATTTGCCGCACCACGGGAACAGGAATTCATCAAACAGGGTGATCTGCGCGCTGACTTCATCTTCCTTCGATTGATCTTCCAGCCAGGAAGCTGCCAGCAACATACCGCCAAAATGATCGGCAGGCGTTTCCCCCAAAGGCATTCCGCGCTGTTGCAGGAATGTACGCACATCCATTTCATTTGCACCGTCAACATAATCGCTGCGGAACGGCGAAACCGCGCATTCTGAGCCGACAAAAAGACGGTTAAATTCAGCGGCCAGTGCTTCAGGATTGGCGCTTTCCTGCAAACGGACCAGTAAAGCATCCTGTTCCAGCGGCCAGTGTTCGCGCAGCTTGCCGTCCTGAATCAGACCAAACAGCGGAACCAGTAACGGATCCTGCGGCTGACGGTAAAACAAGGTGCCCAGCACGCGGCAGACAATCGAAAATTCATTCATAACAGTAACCTGATAAGACAATGAAAAGGGTTAATCACCCGCAATTTGGTCGCGACAATGTCACAGTTCGCTTAATTCAGCAATGGGCGCACGTCCACGTGTTTCAAGAAAATCGAGAAAACGACGCGGGCTGACGTTAAGAATACGATCTTCCGGGAAATCAATTTCACGCAGGATACGTTCGCAGTGTTCAAAGCCGCCGAGCGAGTAAGCAATGTGCGAATCTGATCCCAGCGCCAGCCAGCCACCGGCTTCTTTGACTGCCAGCGCAATGGCGCGGCAGTTAGGCTCGCTGCCCACGCGGGAATGAATAAACGAGGAGTTATTCAGCTCCAGCGCGACGTTATATTTTGCGGCAGCGGCCGCCACAGCAGGAATATCAATCGGGTATTTCGGGTTACCGAAATATTTTTTAATGCCAATTGCAAATTTACTTCCTTAGATTTTTTACAACATTTAAACCACTCATATAGTGGTTATCACTAAAAAACACCCACAAGAAATGAGAATTATCTTAATTTAAGATAAGATTATGTAAACGCTTCTTCCTAAAGAAAATTACCAATAGATTGTAAGAGCAAATATTCTTTGGGGTTTAAAAATGACACAGCGAATTCGTGAGATACAACAAATCGTCACTGAACGTGACATTAGGCACCTCTTACATTTCACACGCGTGCAGAACTTAGCAAGTATTATGCAAAATGGAGTAATTCCAATTGCCTCTGCACCAACGGTAAGAATTCAACCCGCAGTGAATGATCATGACAGATTAGACGGATATCGAAATGCATCATGCCTATCCATCTCCCTAACTAATCATCGGATGTTTTGGAAATATCGCCAAGAAAACCCGACCGTTGATTGGGTTGTATTAGGCTTAAATCCATCGGTACTTTGGGAAAAAAATTGTGCATTTTGCCGTCATAATGCTGCTGACGGCAAAATAAGCCGCCTACTACTTCAGCAATTACAATCAGTTAATTCATTATCAGGTATGTTCGACGAGATTGAAGGTACTTCGTCAAGAACTGAACAGCGCTTGCTTCCGAAAGATACTACTGATTCACAAGCAGAAGTGTTAGTATTCGACACAATAGAGCCGCATTACATTTTTGCTGCCGCCTTTAACAAACGTGAAACGTTTGATGCATATAGTGGATTACTCGTTGGAAGAAAAATCAAACTCGACGGTTCACAAGCTGGATTTTTTGCTTCCCGCTCCTACAATCGCTGAGGTTATTTAATGGCACAAAGACCTGTATACGTTCCTGTTAGTGAGGAATCACTTTTTGTTAAAACTGAGCTTGTAGACTTCACTTGGTTTCCGGGCATGGCGGTTTCACAAAAGCAGAAGTCTATAGACTCTCTTCATGAAGCAGCCCAAAAAAGCCTGCCTAATGTGGAAAAAATTCTTGAGATTTCCAGCAAGTCGCGGGATACCCTCGGAGTTGCATTGAGTGCTTTCAATCTGTCATTCACCACGCTAAAACAGCAGCGGACTTTAAATATCGAATGTGCTTTTCAGGGTAGTAAAGTCTTTCAGCGTGGGGGGCCCTTTGTCGATATGTTTGAAATGACTCCCCGTGAAGCCAAAAAAGATAAGCGGCTTCTCACCTCTGGTCGACTAACTGGATTCAAGTTTTTCGGCAAAGAGTGGGAGTTAGAGCCTCAGACAGCTTTTTATGACTGGCTTTACATTAGCGCATTGAGGAAACAGCGAGAACTTGCAGAGCAAATCATTGAATATGATGCGTTCACTGATATTGAGTTTAATCCTGAGCGGTCTATTAACTGCCAGGCCTACTCTGCGGCTCTTTACATATCCTTGTCTAAGCAAGGTATTCTCGACGAAGCCATTTCGTCTAAAGATAGTTTTTTAGAGACAATCAAGAGTGTATCTATCAGTAATGCTCGACAAGATGAAACTAATCAATCGGGTTTTGGTTTTTGATGTAACTAATAAATTTACTGGTGAAAATCTTTCTAATAAGCATGAAGTACTTTGTAAAAAACATTATTTTTTTTAATGTTTTGGTTTCTTATAAATCACGGGGTTGATATAGTTATTCATAATAACGATAGGTGGAAACTATCCGAGAACTACCCTACAATACTGTATAAAAAAACAGTATCAGAAGGAGTGGTGTTAAATGAATAAATTAGCGAGATTACTACTCACAGCAAGCTCTATTGCTCCAGTATGTGTAACATTGATCTTCATCGGCTTGGTGACGAATTCTAACTGGCTGGTAAAATACAGCTTAATCACTGCAGTCCTAAGCTGGCTGTTATGTATGGGATTAGTAAAATTTGCTGAGTTGAAATTAGAAACATTGCATAAAAACATCAACTCTCTGTCTCCTGCTAACAAAGAGGTCACTAATTACTTTTTGAGCTATCTCTTTCCGTTATTAGGAACAGATTCAATAGCTGAAAAAAAAGAGTATGCTATTTTCTTTTATCTTTCTCTTCTTTTTTATATTTGCTTCTCTGAAAATTATAATTTCAACCCTGTATTATCTTTGCATGGTTATAAATTTTATGAAGCTGAAGATGATACTGGCGTTGGATTTGTTTTGATATCAAAAGATGTTATTACCGATATCAAAGGAAAACAATTCTCAGTTGTTAAACTTACAGACTACACTTTCTTACATGTAAAACGGTGATATTATGGCCCTATTCGCTTTAATGGATACTAATTTCGCAACTAAAATATTGCGCATCGAATTAGATAGTACTGCCAGTTCAACTATAAATAAGATTTTTAGCGAACAAAAACTTCACTTTGAATCTCACCATAGTACAGCAATTAGTTTTTATGCTGGTTATACTCCGAGCTATGGTGAATGCTTCAAACTTACGAATTTCAAAGAATCTGCTGAACTTATTGATGCAGTAACCCGAAACACAGCCATTCCCGTTTGGGATCCAAAACTGATTGATGCAAAACATATAAAAGCGTTGTTTGTAGGTATTGCCTCTCCAAAAAATAACAATCTTATTGCAATACAAACCTTTAATAAAAAACAAATACTCGACACATCAAAATCTTTTGTAATGAAATTATTAAGTTCCTCCAATACTTTCAGTAAAGCGGATAATGTTGGATTTAACCTCGATGATAAATTAGTAGCTATAATCAATGGCGGCGACATTCAATTTAAAAGCTTCTTCAAATTAAGAAGTATTTTTGACATGTCTAATTATTTCGCAGAAGCAACGGACAAAGAAGTAAATGACTTTGCGTTGCACAATGCTTTTGAAATACCACCGGGTTTTAAACTAGACGCAATTGCAGACACAGTCATCAGGACAAAGGTTACGCTTATTAATAAAAGCGGAACATTGAATACACAAAAAATTTTAAAACTTAAGCAAGCAGCAAAAAAAATCAACTTCCCGTTAACTACAGTTAGTAAATCTGGTGTGGAAAAAATAGTCATGCCTCAAGAAAAAAAAGAAATAAAGGCACTATTGGATTTTCTCGATGAAGATATATTTACGTCAGAAATTTCACAAACTATCTATAAGTCGAATTCGAAGAGAAAATATAGTTAAATAAGTCATTTTTAATATGAGTATTAAGGTCATACCCGCCGTCCTAGGGACATTTTTATCAATATTGATAAGATGGCTAAAAGGCGGGTTACATCATATTTCAAACGCTTAAGAAGTTTCCTGAAGCAACGCGTCCTGAATCAGACCAAACAGCGGAACCAGTAACGGATCCTGCGGCTGACGGTAAAACAAGGTGCCCAGCACGCGGCAGACAATCGAAAATTCATTCATAACAGTAACCTGATAAGACAATGAAAAGGGTTAATCACCCGCAATTTGGTCGCGACAATGTCACAGTTCGCTTAATTCAGCAATGGGCGCACGTCCACGTGTTTCAAGAAAATCGAGAAAACGACGCGGGCTGACGTTAAGAATACGATCTTCCGGGAAATCAATTTCACGCAGGATACGTTCGCAGTGTTCAAAGCCGCCGAGCGAGTAAGCAATGTGCGAATCTGATCCCAGCGCCAGCCAGCCACCGGCTTCTTTGACTGCCAGCGCAATGGCGCGGCAGTTAGGCTCGCTGCCCACGCGGGAATGAATAAACGAGGAGTTATTCAGCTCCAGCGCGACGTTATATTTTGCGGCAGCGGCCGCCACAGCAGGAATATCAATCGGGTATTTCGGGTTACCGGGATGCGAAATAATATGCACTTCACCGCCCGCCATTGCCGCAATGACCGCCGCAGTATGGGTTTCTTTATCAACCGGTTGCATCACCGGTTCATGGAAACCAGCAATAATGACGTCAATTTCTTTAAGCATCGGGCCGGTACAGTCGATATCACCGTTAATGTTTTTGATATTCGATTCAATGCCGCGCAGGATGCCGATTCCGTTCACCAGACGCGGCCAGACCCGCATATTCATAAAGTGCCAGTAGTGCGGTGCATCGGCCATATCAGGGCCATGATCGGTGATGGCAAACAGCTTAATGCCCTTTTCCGCTGCCTCATCAATGTAATCATGTAACGTGCTGTAGGCGTGTGTGCTGGCAACAGTATGCATATGTAAATCAACCGGGTACGGCATGTGCTCTCCTTGAAGTCTTCCGCTGCGGCGAAATAACCGCAGCATTTATAATGTTAGCAGATGAATGTCAGTAACCCCGACCGAGATCGACGCGTCCTTTCGGCTCACGCCCCGCTTCTATCGCCAGAATATTGCTGACGATGCTGTCCATGGCTTCTTCCGGCAGCGTATCAGCAGCGACGTGCGGCGTAATACTCACGCGCGGATGCGACCAGAACGGGTGCATACCCGGCAGCGGCTCTTCGACGAAAACGTCAAGTGCGGCAGCCGCTATTTGTCCGCTGTCGAGCGCTCGCAGCAAATCGCCTTCCACCAGATGTCCGCCCCGGCCAAGGTTAATCAGATACGCATTATGCGAAAGATTTGTGAACAGTTGATGATTGAGAATACCGGCGGTGTGTGGCGTATTTGGCAACAGATTAATCAGCACCTTGCAGTCACTGGCAAAAGCCGCCAGTTGATCGTCGCCATAGAAACTCTTTACGCCTTCCTGCGACTTGACGCTGCGGCTCCAGCTGCGCACGGTAAACTGCATATCCACCAGCGCCTGCGCCACGCTACTGCCGAGTACGCCAGCACCGAGAATACCGATGGTGAATTCACTGCGGGAATGCGGCGAAAGCGGACGCCACTGTTTTTGTTGCTGGAACAGCTGATACTCGTCCATCCGCCGGAAATAACGCAGGACGCTGGCGAGCGCATATTCCTGCATCTGTAATGCCATGCCGGTATCTTCCAGGCGCAGTAATGGCACACCGGCAGGCAATGTGCCCGGCTGACGCTGTTCCTGCGTGAGGATGGCATCGACGCCCGCCCCCAGCGCGAAAATGCCTTTCAGCGCACTGCGCGGCGCGAGCATGGCGTACGGCGGCCGCCAGACCAGGGCGTAATCTGCCGGTTCATGATCATTAGCATTCCACGCGCGCACGTTGGCCTGCGGTAATCTTTTCGTTACTCCGTCAATCCAGGGTTTTGCATCAGATGTAGGGTGGTAGAAAATAATGTTCATCGGGAAAGCCTCCTGTGAGCGGATAGATTTCCCTGAATATCATCGGGATGCAACCCTGTGACGCAAAAAAGAACAAGCCCCGAAGAACGGGGCTTGTTAAATGATGTGCTGTGATGACAAAAATCAGGCCACAGAAGGCTCGCGGTGGATCATCCGGCGCAGCAGCGGAATAAGAATGAGCAGCACAACACCTGTCGCAACAGAACCCCAGCCCAGTGCGTTAAACACCTGACTGTATCCCGGATTGGTCAGCAACGGCGTACTGCCGGCATTTTGCGGCATCAGTCCGGAAATGTAGCTTGCCAGCACCGACGCCACGCCGGTCACCATCATCCAGCAGCCCATCATCACGCCCTGGTAACGCGGCGGCGCCAGTTTGCCGATCATCGCGTAACCGATAGGGGAAATCAGCAGTTCACCGATACTTTGCAATACATAGCTGATGGCAATCCATTTAAACGCCACCAGCCCGTCACCGCCCGCGAGATGAATACCCAACGGCAGCACCAGCATGCCTAACCCCATGCAGAAAAGAGAGGCCGAGAACTGCGCCGGAATATCAATGTTCCAGCCGCGCTGACGCAGACGGTTAAACCACAGCGCCATCAGCGGCCCGCCGATGACGATCACCACGGTATTAATGTTCTGGATCCACTGCGGTGCGACGCGAATACCGTACACATTCAGGTTGATGTTATTTTCGGAGAACAGCATCAGCCCCATCGGCGCGAGCTGATACAACATCCAGAACACCAGTGAGCCCAGCGCCAGCAGCAGATAGGCTTTCATGCGGCGACGCTCACCGGCATTACGATGGCGGAACGTCACCACCGTCATCAGCGCGAAAATCACAATACCCAGTGCTACCACGAAGTAACTGCTGAATTCTGCGTGGGTCAGCAATATGCGGATCACCGGCACCAGCACGATCAGAATGGCAATACCCACCGCCAGCCGGCGCAACCACTGACTGCGGCTGACCTCTTTGAGCGGTGTGCTGATGTCAGCCAGAATTGACCAGCGGGAAAGCGTCACGACAATGGCAGCCACATTACCCAGCGTGGCGAACAGGAACAGCGCGCGATAGTTTTCACTCAGCTGGAAATAACCGGCCACCGCGAAACCAATAAAGAAGCCGAGGTTCATCCCGGCGTAGTTCCACAGGAAGGCCGATTCGCGACGGTCATCATCTGGTGCAAAGCGCTGTGTCAGCATCATGTTCAGGCAGGTAACGTTCAGCCCGCTGCCGGTCAGGAACATCGCCAGCCCCCAGTACAACCCCGTCACGCCTTCCATCGCAATCAGCGCGCAGCCAAACACCTGCAACACCATGCCGAGCACGAACAGATTACGGTTGCTGAGATAACGTCCGCCAAGATAGCCGCCGAACATATGCAGCCCGTAGTTGAATGCGCCGAACACGCCCATGATGGCGTTGGCGTTATCTTCACTGAAACCGAGTTTCTTGGTGGCGTATAAAACCAGCGTGGAATACAGCACCGCAAAGCCGAGCGTCGCGAATGTCTGAACGAAGAATAATGTGCCCGCCCCGGCAGGTATTGCCGTCCGGTGTTGCGACGTCGTCGCGTTATTTGACTGACTCAAGAATAACCCCTGCCCTTATGTGATAAACAAACTCTGCTTCAATCGGTGACTTGTACAGTTCTTATGCGAAGCATTTTTTAACAGTGCATTGTTATACCGCTACCACCCGCGATTACCACAACATATCTTGCTATTTCGCCGTAACAAAAAGTGTTTGCCGGATAATTGTGCTTTTATGCAAAACCTCTAATTACTTATGCATTCTGATAAGCAATTTTAATCACGCCCGGCAACCAGATAACCGTTGTTCATCCTTCACGCGCTTTTTGTTCTGTAAATCATCAGATTGCTCTAAGTTTGTCTAATCGGCACGGATCCTGCAAAAGAGGGTTGACGCTGAGCTCACTTTTCCCTACATTAGCGCCGGTCAGCAGCACTGCGGTGCAGCCGACGACTGGAGAGGTGTCTGAGTGGCTGAAGGAGCACGCCTGGAAAGTGTGTATATGAGCAATCGTATCGAGGGTTCGAACCCCTCTCTCTCCACCACATTAAAGAAAAAAGGTTCTGATGAAAATCAGGACCTTTTTTTTGCTTCAGACAATCGGCACAGGCAACTCAGATAATCGTATAGCCGCCGTCGACGATAAGATTTTCGCCGGTGATCATCCCGGCCTTTTCGCTGACCAGATAGGCTACTGCGCCGGCAATTTCATCCGGCATCGCAAATCGACCTGCGGGAATTTTTGCCGTCATGGCCACCGCTCTTTCACCCTGCCAGTAGCGTTTACCTAATTCCGTTTCCACCACCGTCGGTGAAATCGTATTAACGGTAATGCCAAATTGCCCCCACTCCGCCGCCAGCACTTTTGACGCGATCACCAGACCGGCCTTGCTGGTGCAATACGCCGCATGATTCTCCAGGGCAATAACACTCGCCTGCGAGGCGATATTCACAATGCGCCCGTATTGCTGAGCAATCATGTACTTTCCGGCAGCCTGCGAAAGAAAATAAGGTGCGGTCAGATTCACTAACAACGTGGCATCCCAGCTCTCTTTTTTCACCTCAGAAGCCGCTTCGAGAATGCCTATTCCGGCGTTGTTCACCAGAATATCAATCCGTCCGTAACGGCCGATAACCTGCTCAATCAGCGCGGGAATGGCGGCAATGTCTGACAAGTCAGCCGCAATACCGAACCCGTCACCGGTCAGCTTCTCTGCCTGGGCAACAACCTGCAGATCCTTATCCACCATCACGACGGTTGCGCCGAGCTGGATCATCAGCTCAGTGATTGCCAGTCCGATCCCTGCCGATGCGCCTGTCACGACGGCAATTTTACCTTTAATGCCAAAAAATTCGTTGATGTTCATTTTTCTTCCTTCAGTGTGAGAGAGGTCAGGTCCGTTTCTGTCTTTGCCGGAACCCGTGCGGGCTGTGGATTGCGGATAAACCAGGTCAGAACACCGCCGATGAAATAGAGCGCCGAGTAGCAGATCACCACCGTTTTGATTTCAAACGAGGCACTGAACAGCACCGTAGCGATAGCCGGACCAATAAAATTGCCGATACCACCGCCGAGATTCTGCACAGAGATCGCCGCGCCTTTATGCTCAGGTGCCAGCATCGGGAAAATCGCGCCCATCGGCACAAAAGAGGTAATCGTGAAGGCCAGCAGCAGCCCGAAGAAAATGGCCATACCAAGATTTGCCGGGAAATATAAAGGCATGAAATAAAACAGCAATGTGGTGATGGTGCAACCGAAGAAGCCAACCCAGCGCATCTGGAACAGCCAGCCAATACGGTCACCGATAATCCCCCACAGCACATTAGTCACCGGCTGAACCAGGAAAAATATGCCCCAGATACGCATCCATTGCTCAGGAGTAAAACCGACGTTTTGTGAGGTGTAGTGCAGCGGCATAAAGATAGGAAATCCAAACAACGCGAGGTTACAGAGAATGCGGATAATCAGCGCCAGACAAATATCTCTGTTGGCAAATATCAGGGTAATACCACGGCTGATTTCCAGCAGTTTCGCCGCGCCCGGCATCGCCGTTTTATTTTGCGAGGGCAGCTCTTTCAGCGTTAACAATGCTATTGCGCCCCCGACGATCACCCACGCCAGTGACATCCACAATGTGGTGAGGAACCCCCACAGAGGAATAGTCACGCTCGGCAGAAACGACGCAATGATGCCGTAACCGATGGTGAACATCGACCAGATCCAGCCCGTCGCCGACGCCAGCCTGTGTGAAGGTGTTCTTTGTACTACCAGCACATAGAATGCGTAGAAGAACAGCGGATAAGCGAAACCGCGCAGCGCATAGAACACCAGAATCAGGGGATAGTTTTTGGCAGCGAGTCCAAAGTGGATAAACAGCACATGGAACACGACCCACCAGACTACGCCCAGCGCCATGATTTTGCGCGGGCCGTAAATCTCGCTGATGCCACCGGACAGCCAGCTGGCAATGGCGGCAGTGATGGCATAAACGGTGAATACCATTGCGCTTTGCGAAACGTTAAATCCGATATCAATGATGTATTTCGATAAAAAGGCCAGTTCGACGCCATCGCCGGTCATAAATATAGCAATGGCGATATAGCCCCAGAAAAGTTTGACGGGCATACCAAAGACAACTTTCGACATTTCTGACGGGTTTTCAAAGGCAGGTGATGAGGTTGAAGTCATTTCCGCTGTATCCTGATTTAAAATTATTGTTAGGAAGGGACGCGGGTTGAGTATAAAAAACAGGCAAAAGGAAACCTTTCCCTGCCTGCCAGCAGTTCCCGATAATGGCACTGAGGGATAATGACTATTGAGGCGCTTCACAGAGTGGAGATTCAGCAGGCTGATGCTGCATAGAGTCTGAGCGGCTGGCACAAAACCCCGAAAATTTTCTTGACCCTTCGCGGCTGTCTCCCTATAGTAGCGCCCCGTTGCAACGCATGCGCTGTAACGAACACGGTGAGGTGTCTGAGTGGCTGAAGGAGCACGCCTGGAAAGTGTGTATACGAGAAATCGTATCGAGGGTTCGAACCCCTCTCTCACCGCCAAATTAAAGAAAAAGGGTCCTGATGAAAATCAGGACCCTTTTTCTTTTGGTAAAGATCATGTACTCAGCGGATAAACCGGCTTCTTTTGGCATTCAGTGGCTGATTTCTCCATCGCCCGGCGAGCCATTCGAATTCCTGATAAGTATTATCCGATTTCAGTTCTTCCCGCAGAGCTTTAATTAAAGGCTCAGCAATGTTCCAGGTGTCGATCACGGTCGAATAAGAAGTGCGTTTAATCATATCTTCATCATAAATACCGCTCTGAATGGTCACCGCAACACGCTCATAAAAATTAAGGATGTATTGGAACTTACTACACTCACGGATTTCCTCTTCAGTAAGCGGTGAAGCTTCCGGTGGAAATACAAATGAGCGGAAAGACTTTCCTGAACTATGTACCTTTTTCAGTACTTTCAATGACTGGGCATAGCGGGTATCTGTTCGACTTTCAAAAAGAAAAACGGCTGTCTGAGTTCTTTTTGCAATACGGACGTTATAAACAATCGTGCCTATAGCGACAAAGACGCCGATAAGCAGAATGATATTGCTGATGAGTTGCAGTTCTAACGCGTCAAATTTCATGATTTTCATCCATGAAAAAGGCGGGATTCCCCGCCTTATTGAGATCAGTCTCTTTTAAAACCAATCGTATTCGTCATACATCATGTTCATATGATCCTCCCTGAGCCGTTTTTATAACGTTTTCACGTTACAAAAACATGCAATGAATTCAACATCATGCCGAATCCGATGAGCATAAAGTACGCACAAGGTCGCTAACTTGCAATACTGTATGAACAATTCAGGAAGACATCTCGCAAAAAATCACATCTTCACCAGCATCAGTCCTGCCCTTAATCCTAATGCGACATTCGGATTGGGAAACAACACAACCTCCTCGTCTGCTTCGACCTGGTAGGTTTTGCCGCTTTCCTGCGCGATAACAAAACCTTTGCTGAACGCCGTAAAATTCAGGGCATCGGGCGGGACATACAGCTCAAAATCTTCCTGTGAGCGGATCACATCCTGCACCACGCGGTAATGCACCAGCGGCGCGGCAGCTTCACGGACGGGCAACGGTTCACCGCTGACCAGCGATTCCAGCGCGCGGCGGATACCGGTGAATTGCGTATGATCGTTACTGCCAAACGGCAGCGCCTTGCCCAGTTCCAGCGTGCAACTGTCAGCCTTAAACACATCGCTGCTGAAATGCGTAAAAGTACCGCCCGGCGACCGGTGATGCACCAGCGCATCCAGCCCGGCGGCATCCAGCCACGCCAACATCGCTTCGCTTTTCGGACGCGCCTGAAGCGGCAATAAACCAAAACGGACATGTTGTGATCCGCGGATCGCCGTGTGCAAATCATAATGGTATCGCTGCATGGCTCCCGCAGCCGCAGCACTGCGGTAAAACAGCGCCATCACCTGTTCGAGTTCCTGCGCCCGTCGGGTTTCATCATTCGGCGTATAACGCGCATGACGCCCGCCGAACATGCGGTTCATGTCCGCATCGACAAACCGCTTATTGATGCGCATGGAAGGCGGATTGCCCAGCAAAACCAGCAACCTGACGCGCAGCTGCCGTTCGCCTGAAAGCAACTCACTGACCAGCTGATTCAGCAACTCAACCGGCGCGGTTTCATTGCCGTGGATACCGGCGGAAATGACCACAGCCGCTTCGCAGGGCTGACGCGGTGACAGCTCGAGAATGCCCTCACCGCGCCACTGCCAGTCCAGCGTTTCGGTTTGTCCGGCAGGCTCTGTCAGAGCATCGCCGGAAAGCGTCGTCGCCAGTAAATCAAACATATCTCACTCCTTTGAGGTTCAGCGCTGGAACGGATAAATCGCACCCAGCCCCAGAATATTGGTCAGTTCGTCAAGCGCAGTACGCACTTCGGTCAGAAGCTGCGGATCGGCCAGATCTTTCGCCTGCATCCGGTCACGGTAATGCGTATCCACCCAGGTATTGAGCCGGGTAAACTGACTGTCGCTCATCAGCGAGGCCACGTTCACGGCGTTCAGTTCGTTGCGGTTGAGCGCCACCCGCAGGCGCAGACACGCCGGACCACCGCCGTTACGCATACTTTCCCGCAGATCAAACACTTCAATCTGGTCGACGGGCCCGCCGCTGTCTTTCAGCGCCGACAAATAGGCCCACACACCCGCATGCTGGCGAGACTCTTCCGGCACCACCAGCATCATTTTCCCGTCCGTTTTGCTCAGTAACTGGCTGTTAAACAGATAGGTCGCCACCGCATCATCGAGCGACACTTTCGACTGCGGCACTTCAATCGGCTGAAAATCCAGCTCAAGCGCAGCCATTTTTTTGCGGATTTCGGCCAGTGCTTTATCTGAATTCACAAACGCCTGTTCATGATGGAAAAGCACGTTGCCGTTGCTGACAGAAATCACGTCGTTATGAAAAACGCCGCTGTCGATGGCGTGCGGATTTTGCTGGATAAACACCGTTCGCTTTTCATCAAGCTGATGTAAACGCGCCACGGCGTCACTGGCCAAACGGGTCTGACGTGCCGGATAACGTAGCGGTTCATTCCCGTCGTTCACCAGCCCGTCACGGCCATAAACAAACACCTGCACGCCGGGTTTATCGTATGCGCCGCATAAACGGTTGTGATTGGCGGCGCCCTCGTCTCCCAGCGCCGCCACCTGAGGCAATGCGTCGTGATGGGCAAAATATTTATCCGCGTGGAATGTGGCACGCAAAATCGCAGATGTGGTTTCAGCCTCGATTGCACGATGGAATTTATTGTTCAGGTTCGCGACGGTGAAATGCACGCGCCCGTCGGCGCTGTCCGCTGAAGGCGAAACGGTTGCTGCATTCGCGACCCACATGGCAGACGCCGAACTCAGCGATGACAGCAAACGTGGCGAATACGCCTGAGCTTTGGTCAGCACCTCACGGTCGCTGCCACCAAAACCCATTTTACGCAATGTGCTCAGATGCGGACGCTCATGCGGTGGCAAAATCCCTTGCGCAAAACCCAGGTCAGCCAGCGCTTTCATTTTCAGCAGGCCCTGTTTCGCCGCCAGACGCGGATTGGCGACTGCATTCTGATTTTTGGTCGAGGCTTCGTTGCCAAACGACAGCCCCGCATAATGGTGCGTTGGCCCGACTAATCCGTCGAAATTTGCTTCACATCCAGACATTCCTGTCTCCTCAGGTTGTACGGAAATCAATACCAGGCGACAACGTCGCAGGGAGTTCCAGCTTGTCTGTTTCCAGCGAGGCCATCGGCCAGGCACAATAATCCGCCGCATAATAAGCACTCGGACGGTGGTTGCCTGAAGCGCCGATGCCACCGAAAGGCGCGTTGCTTGCTGCGCCGGTCAGCGGTTTGTTCCAGTTAACAATGCCTGCCCTTGCTTCCAATAATAGCTGCTCAAACTGAGAGCGCTCAGCAGAGATCAGTCCGGTTGCCAGGCCGAAGCGTGTCTGATTGGCGAGGGCGATGGCATGATCGAAATCGCTGTAGCGATAAATGCCCAGCAACGGACCAAAATATTCTTCATCAGGAATGCCCGCCACGCCGGTCAGATCGATGATCCCCGGCGTCAGCACGGTATTGAGCGGATCCGGACGAGTCAGCAACAGCAAGGGCTTTCCGCCCAGCGCCAGCAGTTCGTCCTGCGCTTTCAGCATATTGCGAGCCGCAGCGTCAGAAATAACGCCCCCCATAAATGGCTGCGGATCGTCATTCCAGCCCCCCACACGCAACTGCATGGTCACGTCCAGCAAACGGGCGATAAACGCATCCCCCGCCGCGCCCTCTTTCACCAGCAGGCGGCGCGCACAGGTACAACGCTGTCCGGCAGAAATAAAGGCCGACTGAATGGTCAGGTTAACCGCCGCATCAATGTCTTCTGCCGGCTCGACAATCAGCGCATTGTTACCGCCCATTTCCAGCGCCAGAATTTTTTCAGGCTGCCCGGCCAGTTGTCGATGCAACTGGTAACCGGTGCCCGCGCTGCCGGTAAACAGCAACCCGTCGATATTGCCGCAGGCCGCCAGCGCTTCGCCGGTCGAACGACCGCCCTGCACCAGATTCAGCACACCTTCCGGCAGCCCTGCCTGTTGCCACAACTTCACGGTTTCTTCGGCGGTTTTCGGCGTCAGTTCACTCGGTTTGAAGACCAGCGTATTGCCCGCCAGCAAGGCAGGAACAATATGTCCGTTCGGCAGATGGCCGGGGAAGTTATACGGGCCGAAAACGGCCAGCACGCCGTGGGGCCGGTGGCGCAGAACCGCTTCGCCGTCGGGCATAGCGGTGTGTTTTTCGCCAGTACGGTGCTGATTAGCTTCCAGTGAAATCGCCACTTTGCCAATCATTGCCTGAATTTCGGTCAGCGTTTCCCAGCGTGGTTTACTGGTTTCCTGGCTGATGATCTCTGCCAGCCGGGTTTTGTGTTCAGTCAGTAAATCCGCGAAACGTTGAATCACTTCCGCGCGTTCGGCCAGGGTTTTACGCGCCCATGCCGGGAATGCCGTGCGCGCTGCCGCACATGCGGCGTCGACATCTTCTGCATTGGCGCTCAGCGCCGACCATAACAACGTGTTATCCGCCGGATTGGTTTTGTTGAGCTGCGCGCCTTGTCCGCTGCGCCACTGGCCCTGAATAAAAAGTGCAGGTTGCATCATGCGAGACTTTCCTTTTTGAGATTTTGGGTTGCGGGAGTAACGGAGTTGCCGGGAAAAAGTGCCACGGCACGCAACGAATCGCCTTCGCGCAGGCCGAGTATTTCGGCTTCGGCGGCGTTAAGTGACAGGTTTTCCGGGGTGTCACCTCCCGGAACCAGCAGGGCACGGAAGTTCTGATACTGCTCATTAGCGACCAGATACAGCGGCTCATCGTCACCGCTGCGTTCTTCCGCCAGCCGCACCGGCAGCAGGCGGCTTTCTTTCACCGCGCGTAACTGATCGATTTCGCCCTCGAGCGTCGGACCGGCATCGAAAATATCCACATAACCTTCGTAGCGCAGCCCTTCGCCTTCAAGCACAGCACGCGCCGGTGCAGTTTGCGGATGCACTTCGCCGATCACTTCACGGGCTTCATGACTGAGCAGTTCGGTATATAAAGGATGTTTCGGCATCAGTTCGGCGATAAAGGATTTCTGCCCCATGCCGGTCAGACGATCGGCTTCGGCGAATTCCATACCAAAGAAGTGCCGCCCGACGCTGTCCCAGAACGGTGAATGGCCGTTGTCGTCGGAGACTCCGCGCATTTCAGCGATCACCTTGCGCGAGAAGTATTCGCGGAACGCCGCGAGAAACAGGAAACGCACTTTTGCCAGCAGCTGACCGTTTTTACCGTTGCGGTAATCCGCATCAAGAAACAGCGTGCAAAGCTCGGTATAACCGGTGTGATCGTTGCTGAGAAACAACGTCGGCACCGGTTTGTAAATGTTCAGGCTTTTGGAGGCATGGACCAGTGTACCGAGGCGAAAGTTGTACCACGGCTCACTCAATCCGACCGCCACTTCAATGGCACTCACGCCGACTACTTTTTGCTTTTCGGTGTCTTCGAGCACGAACAGATAGCCCTGTTCGCCTTTATCCAGACGACCTTCCCAGGTCGCTACCGATCGCTCAATCCGCCCGCGTAAATGCGCTTCATCCTTGGGCAAAGACGTTAAACCGATGCCGGTTTTGCCTGATAACTGCAGAATATCGGCGAGATCGCCGGGCCGCACAGGTCTAATCAACATCATGATGCTCTACCTCATTTTACCCAATTAATCACACGCACAGGCGCGCGACAGCTCGCTCAAGGCGGTTCAGCCCTTCTTCAATATCCGCACCCGGAATAATCAGCGATGGCGCAAAGCGCAGCACGTTAGGTCCGGCAATCAGCGCAATCAGCCCTTCTTCCGCCGCCAGCGTATTCAGCTGTTTGGCCTGATCTTTATAACGCTCGCTCATTACAGCGCCGATCAGCAAACCCTGGCCGCGCACTTCGCTGAACACCTGATATCGGTCGTTAATGCGTTTAAGCCCGGCGATAAACCAGTCATGTCGTTTAGTGACTCCGGCTAACACTTCCGGCGTGTTAATCAGCTCAAACACCTTACCCGCCACCGCCGTCGCCAGCGGATTACCGCCATAAGTAGTGCCGTGGGTGCCCGGCTGGAATAGCGCGGCATAACGGTCGGTGGTCAGCATCGCGCCAATCGGGAAACCACCGCCCAGCGCCTTGGCACTGGTCAGAATGTCCGGCACCACGCCGTAATGCTGATAGGCATACAACTCGCCGGTACGCCCGACGCCGGTCTGCACTTCATCGAAAATCAGCACTGCCTGATGCCTGTCACACAGCTCACGCAGTCCTTGCAGGAATTCAGCGTCAGCCGGCACCACCCCGCCTTCGCCCTGAATAGGCTCAACAATCACTGCGCAAGTGCGGGAAGAAATATGGCTGGCGACAGCGGCCAGATCGTTAAACGGCAGATGGGTAATCGCCTGCGGTAATGGCGCAAAATCTTCGGAATATTTCGGCTGACCGCCGGTCGTCACGGTAAACAGCGTGCGGCCATGGAAGGCATTTTTGAAAGCGACGATTTCATTCTTTTCACCACCAGCTTTATTGCCGTACAGCCTGGCCAGTTTGAGCGCCGCCTCGTTAGCTTCCGCGCCGGAGTTACAGAAAAAGACTTTGTCAGCAAAGGTGGCGTCGATCAGTTGCCTGGCCAGACGCAGCACCGGTTCGTTGGTGTAACCGTTACCCAGATGACAGACTTTATCCGCCTGTTCGTGCAGCGTTTTAAGGATTTCCGGGTGCGCATGACCCAGCGCATTCACGGCAATGCCGCCCGCAAAATCGACATAATCTTTGCCCGCCTGATCCCACAGCCAGGATCCTTCACCACGCACGGGAATAAACGCCGCAGGGGCATATACCGGCACCATCCAGTCATCAAAGTTCTGGCGGCTGACGTTTTGTGGCTGCTGTTGGTGTTCCATATAAACCTCTTAATGTAAGGCCAGTGACTGGCTGAATTCAGGGTGCAGGAGCCTGCCCCCCATACCGGCAGGAAACTTGGTTATTAGTTTGTTATTTAAAAGTTAATAAATAATCTCACTCAGTCACATCATAGAGTGCAGTCTTCATGCCAGCAAAGGGAAAAAGTGAATAGAAAAAGTGACATCGAGAAAAAACAACCACTTAATACCGTCCGTTATTCACTTTAATTGCATAATAAATGAATAAAAGAAAAAATCCCCTTTTGCAGCAACGGGTGATAAAGAATGACTATGCAGGGAAATAATTTCATTTCAGCCACAATGTTTTATGCAGGATTGTGATCCGGCGCGTATCGCTCCTGGCTGTTTCAGGTGCAGCGCCCGATGAAGGTGCAATGTCGCACCGCTCTGGCGCACCTGTGCCCCGTGACACTGTTCACACTCTGCGCAAATAAAAAACAGTGCCCCGCCTTTCTTTCTGAAAAATCCGCGTATAGATTTTCCAATATGTCTTATATGTTAATTATTTGATCTAAATTTGTTTCATTGTTATCGGTAACGTCTGCCTCCCAACCGGACTCCGGTATAATCGCCGGATTTAATTAACCTTAATTTAACATTTAAAATCACAAATATTAACAATTAAGGACTTTGATCACATTCCGTTCACGACCACGCGAAAAGCGCTTTCCCGTTAAGTTAATCTCTGAATGTGGAATAAATGACCACTGCCCGTTCCCCTACACAAGAACAGAACATCATAAGAAAGGTACCGACATGAAATTTAACCTCGCATTAGTCAGTGCATGTGTGGTTTCAGCATGCATGTTATTCACAACACCGTCATTCGCTGCCAAGCCTTACGACATCGCTGTCGTCGCCAAAGTCACCGGCATTCCCTGGTTCACCCGCATGGAAGTCGGCGTAAAAGAAGCCGCGCAAAAACTCGACGTTAACGCCTATCAGGTGGGCGCTTCCACGCCGGATCCTGCCCAGCAGGTCAAAGTGATTGAAGATCTGATTGCCAAAAAAGTCGACGCCATTATCGTTGTGCCGAACGACGCTAAGGTACTGGAGCCGGTGCTGAAAAAAGCGCGCGACCAGGGCATCGTGGTGTTAACGCATGAATCACCCGATCAGCAGATTGGTCAGTGGGATATTGAAACCATCGACAGCCAGAAATATGCGCAAGCGAATATGGATGAGCTGGCGAAAGATATGGGCGGCAAAGGCGGTTATGCCATTTATGTCGGTTCCCTGACCGTGCCATTGCATAACGCCTGGGCAGATGCGGCGATTAAATATCAGAAAGAAAAATACCCGGATATGCATGAAGTGACTTCACGTCTGCCGGTTGCAGAAAACATCGATAAGTCTTACTCCACCACGCTCGATTTAATGAAAACCTATCCTGATCTGAAAGGGATTATCGGTTTCGGTTCCCTCGGCCCGATTGGTGCCGGTCAGGCCGTTCAGCAGAAACGAGCGAAAAACAAAATCGCCGTTGTCGGTATCGCTATGCCTGCACAGGCTGCGCCATACCTGATGCGCGGTGATGTGAAGAAAGTGCTGCTGTGGGATCCGAAAGATGCCGGTTACGCCTTAGTTACCGTCGCCGACCAGCTGTTGCAGGGTAAAGAAGTGACCAAAGACCTGAGCATCGAAGGTTTAGGCAAAGCCGATGTGGATATGGATAAACACGTGATTCGTTTTAATAAAATTCTGGAAGTGACACCAGAGAATGCGAAATCACTCGGCTTCTGATTTAGCTTTTTAATTCTTTTATTTATTGGATATTTACCGGAGATACATTTATCTCCAGCGCCACACCAGGCAAATAGAAACAGATACGGCGATGTTTGCTGTGCCGTATCTGAATTTCTAATCAGACATTGAAACTTATACCCTAAATAATTCGGTTTGTGGGAAGGCGGCAAATGAGTAAATCCCGATAAGCTTACATAAGTCAGTGATTCGGGTGAGCAAGTGCAGCCAACGCATCCACAGCACGATGTAGGAAGGGTATGTTGTAAGGATTGCGATGAATACTCTCAGCACGTCCCCTGCCCCTGCTGAGGCCTTTATCAGCCTCGAAAAAATCAGTAAAAAATTCCCCGGCGTATTAGCGCTGGATAATGTCAGCCTGACGCTGAATAAAGGCGAAGTGCATTGTCTTGCCGGTCAGAATGGTTGCGGAAAAAGCACCATCATTAAAGTGATTTCCGGTGTATATCAGCCGGAAAAAGGCGCGGCGATTACGCTCGACGGAAAACTCTTTCATACCCTGACGCCGCAACTTTCATCTTATTACGGTATTCAGGTTATTTATCAGGACTTGTCTTTATTCCCGAATTTATCGGTGGCCGAAAATATTGCCATTCACCGTTATTTACCAGGCGGTGATTTTTGGGTACATCGCGAGGCAATGCGCAAAAAAGCTGTCGCAGCGATGCAACGGGTCGGAGTTTCTCTCGATCCGGACCGTAAAGTCGAAAAACTCTCGATCGCCGACCGTCAGTTAGTGGCAATATGCCGCGCAATCGCCGCTGACGCCAGCCTGGTTATCATGGATGAACCGACCGCATCGCTGACCCGCACCGAAGTAAACGGCCTGCTGCGGGTGGTGAATGAGCTGAAAGCTGCGGGCATCTGCGTGGTTTTTGTCAGCCACCGCCTCGATGAGGTGATGGAAGTCGCCGACCGCATCAGCGTGATGCGCGACGGCAAACTGGTCGGCACCTATCCGGCCAGTGAACTCGACAGCAATGAGCTGGCATTCCTGATGACCGGACAACGTTTTACCTACAGTCATCTGCCTCACCGCGCGCCCGCCGACGTGACGCCGCTGCTGGAAGTCAGCCATCTGAGCCGCAAAGGCCAGTATCAGGATATTTCGCTGTCACTGCGCCAGGGCGAAATTACGTCAATTATCGGCCTGCTCGGTTCGGGGCGCACCGAGCTATGTCTGAGCCTGTTTGGTATGAGCCAGCCGGACAGCGGTGAAATCCGCGTTAACGGCAATGCGGTTAAATTTCACAGCAACCGCGACGCCATCCGCCACGGTATCGCTTATGTGTCAGAAGACCGTCTGACGCAGGGGCTCATCATGGAGCAATCCATTTACGACAACACGCTGGTGTCGATTTTCGACAAGCTGCACACCGGCACCGGGCTGATGGATCACCGCAAAGCGGCGTCCGTGGTGAAAGACCTGATCCGTGACCTGAACATTAAAGTTTCCGACAGCGGCTTACCCGTGAAGACGCTTTCCGGCGGTAATGCGCAACGTATCGCCATCGCCAAATGGGTCGCGACGCAGCCACATATCCTGATCCTCGATTCTCCAACCGTCGGCGTGGATATTGCCAACAAAGAAGGGATTTACCGCATCGCCCGCGATCTGGCGGAGTCCGGCATGGCAGTGCTGATGATTTGCGATGAAATTCCGGAAGCTTATTACAACAGTCACCGCGTGCTGGTGATGCGCAAAGGCCAGCTGGTGGCGGAATTCGCGCCGCACCAGAGCAGCGAAGCGCAGATTGCGGAGGCGATCAATGGATAACAAATCTCTCTCGAAACTGTTTTCTCAGCACGAATTCTGGCTGGGATTACTGGTACTGCTTTTGGTCATCGGCCTGAGCATCAGCACCAATGAATTTATGACGCTCGGCAACCTGACCGACGTCGCCACCAGTTACGCCATTCTCGGTATTCTGGCCTGCGGCCTGTTTGTGGTGCTGATCGCCGGTGGTATCGACATCTCCTTCCCGGCGGTGACCTCCATCGGTCAGTATGTGATGGCAAGCTACATCATCCACCACGGCGGCAGTTTCCCGCTGGCGTTTGCCATGTCGATGGGCACTGGTTTGCTGCTCGGGCTGGTCAACGGTTTCCTGGTGTACTGGCTGCGCGTTCCGGCCATCATTATTACCATCGCCACGCTGAACCTGTTCTACGGGTTGCTGGTGTATCTGACCAACGGCACCTGGCTGTACGGCTTCCCCGACTGGTTTATGAACGGCATTAACTGGTTCTCCTTTACCGCTGCTGACGGTTATGACTATGGCCTGACATTGCCGTTACTCAGCCTGCTGGGCGTCATCATCGCCACCGGCGTGCTGATGAACCGCACCCGCGTGGGGCGTCAGATTTACGCCATGGGCAGCAACCGTGACGCCGCGTCGCGCCTTGGTCTGAACATCCTGCGGCTGCATTTTTACGTCTACGGATTTATGGGATTACTGGCGGGTATCGCTGCCGTGGTTCAGGCGCAAATCACTCAGTCTGTCGCACCGAATTCCCTGCTCGGTTATGAGCTGACGGTGCTGGCAGCGGTGGTGTTAGGCGGCACCAGCATGACCGGCGGTCGCGGCTCGCTTACCGGCACCATTCTCGGTGTGATGCTGCTGGCCTTCCTGCAAAACGGTCTGACCCTGCTGAGTATTTCTTCTTACTGGCATCAGGTTTTCAGCGGCGTGATCATTCTGGTCAGCATCAGCAGCACCGCGTGGAATGAAAAACGCAAACTGGCAAAGGGGATGTGACATGACAACCTTAAACCGATTCTTCCCCGGCGACCGCATCATCCGTTTGCAGTTGCTGATCATCGTTGCCGTGGCCGTGTTGTTCTCTTTCACGCTGGGCGGCAGTTTTTACAGTATCGGCAATTTCCAGTCGATTTCCTCGCAGTTGCCGATTCTGGGCATGCTGGCTCTGGGCATGGGCATCACCATGCTCACCGGCGGCATCAACCTTTCAGTGATTGCCGGAGCTAACGCCTGTTCGCTGGCAATGGCGGCGATTCTGGTAGCGCATCCGGATCAGCCACAATATTTCGTGCTGGCGATGCTTGCCGGTCTCGCTGTGGCGGTGGTGATTGGCGTGCTAAACGGCGCGCTGATTGCGTACATTGGTGTCTCGCCGATTCTGGCAACGCTCGGCACCATGACGCTGATTGCCGGACTGAACATTCTGCTGACCAACGGCGCGGTAATTTCCGGCTTCCCGGCGGCGATTCAGTATCTCAGTAACGGCAGTCTGCTGGGCATCCCGGTCGCCCTGCTGTTATTCCTGCTGGTGGCGCTGCTGTTATGGGTTTTGCTGGAACACACCACGCTCGGCCGCAGCCTGTATCTGATGGGGTCCAATGAACAGGCCACAAGGTTCAGCGGCGTCAACACCCACAAAGTGACTATCGCGGTGTACGTGCTTTCCGCCCTGCTGGGCTGGGGCGCGGCACTGCTGATGATGTCTAAATTTAACTCGGCGAAAGCAGGCTACGGCGATTCGTATTTACTGGTGACCATTCTGGCCTCGGTGCTCGGCGGGATTAACCCCGACGGCGGTTTCGGTCGGGTCATCGGGCTGGTACTGGCACTGATCGTCCTCCAAATGCTGGAAAGCGGCCTGAACCTGATGGGCGTCAGCAGTTACCTGACAATGGCGCTTTGGGGCGGCGTCCTGATCCTGTTTATCGCTCTGCAAAACAGAAAATCTTAAGCGAAAGCTTTTTACCGAAGGGAAAGAACATGGCGAGTTATTTTATTGGAGTTGACGTAGGAACCGGCAGCGCCCGCGCGGGCGTCTTCGACATGACCGGCCGCATGGTCGGCCAGGCCAGCCGTGAAATCACGTTGTACCGCCCGAAAGCCGATTTCGTCGAACAGTCTTCCGATGAAATCTGGCAGTCCGTTTGCAACGCCGTGAAAGACGCGGTGAATCAGGCAGACATCAACCCGATTCAGGTGAAAGGTATCGGGTTCGACGCCACCTGTTCGCTGGTGGTGCTGGATAAAGAAGGCAAACCGCTGACCGTCAGTCCGTCCGGGCGCAGCGAGCAGAACATTATTGTGTGGATGGATCACCGCGCCATCACTCAGGCCGAGCGTATCAATGCCACCGGTCACCGCGTGCTGGAATTCGTCGGCGGGATTATTTCACCGGAAATGCAGACACCGAAATTGCTGTGGCTGAAACAACACATGCCAACTACCTGGAACAACGTTGGTCACCTGTTTGATCTGCCTGATTTCCTGACCTGGCGCGCCACGCAGGACACCACCCGCTCGCTGTGTTCCACCGTCTGCAAATGGACCTATATCGGCCATGAAGACCGCTGGGATCCAAGCTATTTCCGCCAGATCGGGCTGGAAGATTTGCTGGAAAACAACGCGGCGAAAATTGGCAGTGAAGTGAAAACCATGGGTGAACCGCTCGGACACGGTCTGACCCAGCGCGCTGCCGCCGAAATGGGGCTGATGGCTGGCACGGCAGTCAGCGTTTCGATTATTGATGCCCACGCCGGCAGCCTCGGTATTCTCGGTGCCAGCGGCGCATCCGGTGAATCAGCGGATTTCGACAACCGCATCGCGCTGATTGGCGGCACGTCTACGGCGCATATGGCGATGTCGCGCAGCGCCCGTTATATCGGCGGCATCTGGGGGCCTTATTACTCAGCCATTCTGCCGGACTACTGGCTGAACGAAGGCGGGCAATCTACCACCGGCGCACTGATCGACCACGTGATCCAGTCGCATCCCTGTTATCAGGATCTGCTGAAACAGGGCAAAGACAGCGGCAAAACCATTTACGAAGTGCTCAACGGCATTCTGCGAAAAATGGCCGGTGAACCGGAGAATATCGCCTTCCTGACCAAAGATATTCATATGCTGCCGTATTTCCACGGCAACCGCTCGCCGCGTGCCAATCCTACGCTGACCGGTACGCTGACCGGCCTGAAACTGTCGCGCACACCGGAAGACATGGCCCTGCATTATCTGGCGACCATTCAGGCGCTGGCGCTCGGCACCCGTCACATTATCGAGACCATGAACCAGAGCGGTTACCGCATTGATACCATGATGGCCAGCGGCGGCGGCACCAAAAACCCAGTATTTGTGCAGGAACATTCCAACGCCACCGGCTGCGCGATGTTATTGCCGGAAGAAAGCGAAGCGATGTTGCTTGGCAGCGCCATGATGGGCACCGTCGCGGCAGGCGCATACGATTCTTTGCCGGAAGCGATGGCCGCCATGAGCCGTATCGGCAAAACCGTTACACCGCAAACCAATAAAATCAAAGAGTATTACGACCGTAAATATCGCGTATTCCATGAGATGTACCACGACAGCATGAAATACCGCCGCCTGATGCAAGGGGAAACTGAATGAATGCACAGGAAGAATTCTCGCTGGCGTGTCAGGGCTGGCAGACCTACAGCCAGGAACTGCTGGCATTGCAGCAGAATCTCGATGCGGATGTCTGGCAGCAGTTGCTGACGCTGGTGACCGGCTGTAAGGGCAAGATTGCCGTCACCGGCGTGGGCACATCGGGCATTGCAGCGCGGAAAATCGCGCATATGCTGGCGTGCGTCGAACAGCCTGCGGTGTATTTAAGTGCCACCGATGCGGCTCACGGCGACTTAGGTTTTATGCGCAGCAATGACCTGATGATTTTGATTTCCCGCGGCGGCAACTCTGAAGAGCTGACGCGCCTGCTGCCGACACTGAAAGCTAAAGGCGTGGCAATCATCAGCGTGACAGAGAATATGGATTCGGCGATTGCCCGCGCCGCCACGCTGGTGGTGAAAACGCACATTCAGAGCGAAATCGACCCCCTCAATATGCTGGCCACGACGTCTATCGTGCTGGTGCTGGCGGTATTCGATGCGTTGTGCGGCAACATTATGCTGCGCAACGGTTTCGACCAGCAGCGTTTGCTGAAAGTCCATCCGGGCGGAAATGTCGGCAAGACGTTGCGGGAGAAGGATGTTTGAAATCGTGATAATAGGGATTCCGCTAATGAATATTTATCCATAATAACTTTCTGAAAATCTCGTTAAATAACCATCGATAATTGTTTATTATAGTTCAAAGGCATAACGTAACTCCTCATTCATAAAGGGAGTTTTTTACGATGGATACGGTTGAAGAACTAAATGGAACTTATTTCTACGATGGAACCTCCAATCTTACTGCCTGCGAACTATTTTTCTGGATTATGGTTGATGAAACACTTGATCATTTCGGTGTAAATGATGTAGTGGGTGTTTCACTCCTATATTCAGGAAAAAATAATATCGATGTGCCAGGTAAACCCTCCGATGCCACTCCGGGGACATCAAGGGCTTCGAAAACTATCAGAAAATATCTTCGTGGAAAAATGATGCCCATAAAGTTACCTACGATAATAGGTTACTTCCCACCTAAGATGAAAATTGTGATGGTTAAAAAATTATCAACCTTTGTTGGCCGCACAATTCCAGTGCTGGGAGCAATCCTGATTGCTTACGATGTCTCAAGTATTGCCTGTAAATCTGTTAATAAATACAACATCATTGCCCATCCCCAAGACCGGATATTTTAAGGTGATAATATGAGTATTGAGGAGAAGGTGGTGGCTTTTTTTAAGCGAGAAATACCGGACCAAAAGGTTCTGTTCAGTTCTAAAAGAATTCCTATCGAGATCGACTCAGCACTACAGGATTTCGAAGATGAACCTTACTATCTGGTTGAAATAATTGAGCGATTTGGCGATGAATTCAGTATTGATATGAGCACTCTTGATTGGAATGCCTATTTTCCCTATTTAGAAATCGGCATTTTGGACTGGATTCTCAGAAAAAAAGATAAATGGATAAAGAAGCCAGATTTAACAGTTCAGATGTTCATTAACTCTGCTGAGGCGGGACGATGGCTTTATGATTAGTGAAAAGAGGGGATAATCCCCTCTCATCTTCAGGCTGTTACACGTTCATTCCATGCATCGGTGAACTGTACGTTTCCGTCACAATATTTCCATGTAATCCTTTCATATCGCAGTTCAATATTTTCCATATGATTGGTTTTCTCACAAGTTTTAACATTATACATCACCGGACTTATAGCGACGACTTTCACGTTCTCCAGCAACATATTGAAATATTCCACTTCTTGTCCAGCATCGTTTATCCGATACCACTTATATTCTGCCGATTTTAAAGTCTGGCCTTGAGCTACAGCTTTATAAAAGTATGGGGACGAACTATCGAACTCTTTTTCAAATGTCAGCGGTGCATGGATCCTCGTGCCGGTTATTTTTCCGGTATTGTTATCTGTCGGAATATGAAGCCCGTGATTAAATGAAACGACTTCAATACTTCCTTCGCGATCACGTACATCCACAGAACCTTTAATGTCTGCACCTCCGTCATCCTTGAGCCATAAGTAAACGGGTATTGCCATGGTTATAAACCCCTTATTAGAGTGAGGGATTACAATATTCCTTTACCTGGCATCAGACAATTAGCGAACCCGCTACTCCCCGGAAGGTTAACTCCCCTTTTCGATTTCTTCCGCCACCAGCGCAGCCAGAATTGAGATAGCGCGTGCGGTGTGCGGCCCCCATTCGAATGAGGTATTCAGACGTAAACAGTGGCGGAATCGTTCATCGGCCGAGAACATGGTGCCGGGCGCGACGCTGACGCCTTTTGCCAGCGCGCGCTGATAGACCCGTGCCGCATCCACGTTATCGCCCAAATCCAGCCACAGGAAATAGCCTCCCGCAGGTTGCGAGACTGAAACCTGCGGCGGGAACTCCCGGATAATGGCGTGGCGCATCGCCATTTGCCGTTGTTCGAGCTGGCGCCGTAAACGTCGCAAATGCGTGTCGTAGCCGCCCTGCTGCGCGCCCTGCAAATAATCCGCTAACGCCAGCTGAACCGGCACGCTGGCCGATAATGTGCTCATCAGTTGCAGACGCTGGATACGTTCGGCATAAGCCCCCGCTGCCACCCAGCCGACACGAAATCCCGGCGCCAGACATTTTGAAAAAGACGAACAGTGCAGAATTTCACTGCGGTAATCTGACGCTTTAAGCGGCACCGTCCGTTCACTGCCGAAATAGAGTTCGCTGTATACGTCATCCTCAATCAGCGCCACCTTATGCGCCTGCAGAATTCCCACCAGCCGTGCCTTATTTTCTGGTGGCAGGCTGCATCCGAGCGGGTTCTGAAAACTCGACATCAGCCAGCAGGCTTTTACCGGGTAGATCTCCAGCGCCTTCTCCAGTGCATCGGGATCCATGCCGTAACGCACATCCGTCGGAATAGCGACGGCTTTTAATTTGCGGCGCTCAATGGCCTGCAATACGCCATAAAAAGCGGGCGATTCGATGGCGACCCAGTCACCCGGTTCTGTCACCACCTGCAAACTTAATCCGAGCGATTCCATCGCCCCCGACGTAATCACAATTTCATCAGGAGCCACTTCAATCCCGTTTTGTGCGTAACGCTGCGCAATACTGCGGCGCAGCTCTTCATTACCTGGCGGCAGATTAGCAATCGCGCTGTGTGGCGACATCCGGCGGACGGCGCTGGCCAGCGAACGCGCCAGCCGTGGTTGCGGAAAAAGCGTCGGATCAGGAAACGCGGAACCCAGCGGCACCACGGCGGGATCTTGCCCGGCTTTGAGAATATCGAAAATAGCGTCGTTGACGTCCACCTGCTCGGCGGCGTGCAGGCGTTCATCAGGCGAATGACGCACCGGGCGCTGTGTGCCTGCCGCCACGTAATAACCGGATTGCGGGCGGGAAACAATTACACCCTGACTTTCCAGCAGCTGATAAGCCTGCAATACCGTCATCAGGCTCAGGCCCGACTGTTTACAGGTATCGCGCAACGAAGGCAGACGGTCGCCGGGCAGCCAGACCTGCGTATCTATTTGTCGGCGTAAGGTACGCGCCAGCGTTTCATAACGGGATTCGGCCATAATTCATCTGCACTGTTATAGGAAGTGTTAATCAAATGATAACTATTATGCCTGTTTTTAGCTTTTATCTGTGAAGTAAACTGCTCATCAACAGTCATCAATGTTTACCAGTGAGGTCTGGCGGCGAAACATTCACCATGTTAATGTGTGAATACACCGCATTACTCAGATTTATCTGACCTCCCGTTCATGCCTGTTCGTGCAACCTTACGCTTTCTAAACATTTTCTCCACGATTGCCGGATAAATGACATTTTGGCTTTCACTCTTTTACATCTTCCTCGCATTACTATTCATTGGAATGAGTAGACTTGTTTACGTCGAAACAAAACGGGCGACGTGCCTGAATATTCAATGAGGAATTTAATTATGCGTAAACTTACCGCAATGATTGTGGCTTCAACTCTGGCTCTGAGCTCTGCTTCTTTCGCGTTTGCTGCTGAAACGACCGCTGCTCCTGCAACTGATGCAACCACCGCGCCACACGGTAAAATGATGCACCATAAAGGCCCGCATCATATGAACCCGTTTGCCGGTCTGAACCTGACTGAGCAGCAGAAAACTCAGATGAAAGAGATCATGAAAGACAGCGGCCCGCGTCCTGACCGCGCAGCAATGAAAGCGCAGATGGATCAGATGCACAGCCTGGTGGCGTCCGACAGCTTCGATGAATCAAAAGTGAAATCGCAGATTGATACCATCACCAAAGCACAGTCCGACCGTATGTTGGAACGCGCACGTGCTGAGAACAAAATGTATAACCTGCTGACGCCAGAGCAGAAAAAACAGTTCAACGAGAACTACCAGAAACGCGCTGCCAAAATGGAGCAGATGCGTGACCACAAACCAGGTGAAGCAAAACCCGCTGCCGCTGAATAATAGCGTCTGATAACCTGCCTGACCGGCCCCTCACGGGCCGGTTTTTTTTTGCATTCTTTCTTCTGCGCCACAACTTTGATGTCATCCGACCAGCCTTCTCTGCCTAAAGCGTCAACCCCATCACAATTTCATCTTTAACTTCAAACTTTTCCGTTTAAAAACACTATTTTTAAACGGAATTTTCACAATATTGCAACCTGATGCACCTCTGCGCATCGTACCTCTACATCACACTCTCTGAATAAAAATAGTGGCCTGCCTGAGCAGGACCATTCATAAGGAGTTGTACATCATGAAAAGCGTCAAGTCCGGGATTACCTGGCTGGTGGTGGCGTTAATCGGGGCTTTTGCCTTTGGGATGCTGGCACTGAGCCGCGGCGAACACGTTAATGCCCTGTGGCTGGTGGTCGCCGCTATTGCCTGTTACAGCATTGCCTACCGATTTTACAGCTTGTTTATCGCTGAAAAAGTCTTTGAACTGGATGACAAACGCATGACTCCGGCTGAGCGTCACAATGACGGGCTGGATTACGTGCCGACCAACAAATGGGTACTGTTCGGCCACCATTTCGCGGCCATCGCCGGAGCCGGTCCGCTGGTCGGCCCGATCCTTGCCGCACAAATGGGCTTCCTGCCGGGCACTATCTGGATTTTAGTGGGCGTGATGCTGGCGGGTGCAGTGCAGGATTTCCTGATCCTGTTCATCTCCACCCGCCGCGACGGGCGTTCATTAGGTGAAATGGCTAAACAGGAACTGGGCGATTTTGCCGGAGTGATCACTATGCTCGGCGCGCTTGGCGTGATGATCATCATTCTTTCCGCACTGGCGCTGGTGGTGGTCAAAGCACTCGCCGACAGTCCGTGGGGACTGTTCACCATCGCCGCCACCATCCCAATCGCCCTGTTTATGGGCATCTACATGCGTTTTCTGCGTCCGGGAAAAATCGCTGAAGTGTCGGTGATTGGTTTCGTGCTGATGATGCTGGCGATTGTGTACGGCGGCAACGTAGCGGCAGATCCTTACTGGGGCCCGTTCTTTACGCTGCACGGCACCACGCTAACCTGGGTGCTGGTGATTTACGGTTTTATTGCCTCGGTATTGCCGGTCTGGCTGCTGCTGGCGCCGCGCGATTATCTCTCAACGTTTTTGAAAATCGGCGTGATTGCCGGTCTGGCGGTGGGTATCATCTTCGCCATGCCGGAAATGAAAATGCCTGCCGTCTCACGCTTTATTGACGGCAGCGGTCCGGTATTCTCCGGCAGCCTGTTCCCGTTCCTGTTTATCACCATTGCCTGCGGGTCGATTTCCGGTTTCCATGCGCTGGTTTCCAGCGGCACGACGCCGAAACTGATTGAGCGCGAAAGCCATATCCGTTTTATCGGTTACGGTGCAATGCTGATGGAGTCGTTCGTGGCGATCATGGCGCTGATATGTGCGTCTGTTATCGATCCGGGCGTGTATTTTGCGATGAACTCACCGGCGGCGCTGATTGGCACCACGGTGGAAAGCGCTTCACAGGTGATTAACGGCTGGGGCTTTGTCATCACGCCAGACGTTCTGACGCAAATCGCCAAAGACGTCGGCGAGCAGTCGATTCTTTCCCGTGCCGGTGGCGCACCAACCTTTGCGGTCGGTATGGCGCACATCATCACCGAGGTGTTCAACAGCCGGGCGATGATGGCTTTCTGGTATCACTTCGCCATTCTGTTTGAAGCCTTATTTATCCTGACTGCCGTAGATGCCGGTACCCGCGCCTGCCGTTTTATGGTGCAGGATCTGGTGGGCGTCGCCGTTCCGTCGCTGGCGAATAACCGTTCCTGGATCGGCACATTTGCCGGTACCACCGTCGCGGTCGCGGGCTGGGGTTTCTTCGTGTATCAGGGCGTGGTGGATCCGCTTGGCGGCATCAATACGCTGTGGCCGCTGTTTGGTATCGGTAACCAGATGCTGGCCTCAATGGCGCTGATCCTGGGTACGGTGGTGCTGTTCAAAATGAAGAAACAACGTTACGCGTGGGTGACGATTTTGCCGACTATCTGGCTGTTCATTACCTCGATGACCGCTGGCTGGCAGAAGATTTTCCATGAAAAACCGTCGATTGGTTTTCTGGCGCAGGCGAAGAAATTTAACGCGGGCATCGACAGTGGTGAAATCATCAAACCGGCGAAAACGCTGGCAGATATGCACACTATCGTGCTGAACAATCAGATTAACGCCATCCTGTGTGGTTTCTTCATGCTGGTGGCGGTGACCATGCTGATTTCCGCCTTCTTTGTTATCCGCCGCGCGCTGAAATCCGCTACGCCAACCGTGCATGAAACTGCCGTTGTTAACCGTCGCGAGGCCCGCCATGTCTGAATCACGCGCATTATTTAAGACGCCACGGTTAGGCGCATTTAAGGTGACGCGCTGCCAGCCGTTATTTGTGCAACAACCGAAACCACACGACGTCGCCGGGTGGCTGAAACTGGCCATAAAGCGTACCGCCCAGAGTTTCCGGCTAATGGTCGGCGTGCAGGATTATCAGAATTATGTCCGGCATATGCAGGTAAGGCATCCGGGCAGCACGCCGATGACGGAGCGTGAATTCCACCGCCGTTGTCTGGAGGCGAGATTCCCGAGCGAGGGCGGGAAAATGGGCAAATGCCCTTGCTGACCCCCCGGTTTATCCTCCCCGGTTAACTGACGGTTTTAGTGTTTTGCTCCTTCCTCTCGCCTGAGGAAGGAGTTGCTTATGCGCTCTTGCCTTGCAGTCAGTATGGCCTGAGGCATGTCAGGCCCAGAGCAGTCGCTTACAATGACTTAAAATACAACGTCTTTTAATTTTTTTATGTCCCTGTGATGGCAGCCTGACACCTCACAGTGAAATGTGTTGCCTTGTGATTTTCGCTCCACAGCCTCTGGTGATAATTTGACCGCATCAGTTTTATATCGGTTTAATTTTAACTTATGAGGACAACTTCATGATTGGTGCAGCACAAGCCAGAGATATCGTGCTAATGGAGCACGGTATCATACTTGCAATTGTAGGGATGTCGGCGTGGGGCGGGCTTGTCCGCTATATCATGCTGAGAAAAAGTAAGCCGTTCATAGAAGAGCTGAAAGCCTGTTTTCTGCAGATTGTCGTTTCTTGTTTCACCGGGATGTTGGTGAGTATTTTCGTTCTTTCGCGGGATGCAAGCGATGACCGGTTAATGATCGTCGCCGGTTTGGGCGGGGTATTTGCCGGCCCCCTCCTCACCTTAGTGGGCAGGAAAATCGCTGGCTTTATTGATAACTACACCCCGACGTCCAAATAAGCACATTCATCTCTTCCCCGGCGAACTCTATACGCCGGGGATTTTTTTTGCCAGGGTCAACGGAAAGCTAACGCCCCGTCTGACTCACCCTGACTTCAACGCCGTAGTCTGGAGGCGAGATTCCCGCAGCCAGTGTCCCTCTTCCAGCGGAGGAACAGCCACAGGAACAGTAAAAGCTTCCATCAGTAACTCCTTGTTTATGGCGGGATCTCAGGGACATCAGCTCAGCAATTTCGTACTGATTATTTTGAATTTACGTTGCGCTATTGAAACAGGCAAGATTTCCTATTAAAGCTATTCATATCAATTATGAACGAGCAGGAATTGCCAAAGGAAGCATCAACATGATTTTTCACCGCTATCACGGGCTGGGTAATGATTATCTGGTCTGTCATCAGAGCGTAGCCGCCCTGCTCAGTAATGAGCAAATTCAGCGACTCTGCGACCGCCATTATGGTATCGGGTCTGACGGTTTGCTGATTGACCATGACGACGCCGACATTCCTTCCCTGCGCATTATCAATCCCGACGGTTCAGAGGCCGAAAAAAGCGGCAACGGCCTGCGGATTTACGCCCGCTATCTGTTTGATATTGGCCGCGTAGCGCACGAACCGTTTCTGGTGAATACCCCCGGCGGGCAGGTGCGTTGCGAAGTGACCGAAGGTGCGCATCAGGTGATTGTCGATATGGGTCAGGCAAAGTTTTCTCCGGCGGCGTTACCTGCCAGCGTTGAAGGTGACGAAGCCCTTGCATTGCCACTGGTCGCGGGCGGACACAGCCTCAGTGCGACGCTGGTGTCGATGGGCAATCCGCACTGCGTGATCCGGGTGGATGAACTGGATTTAGGGCTGGTGAAACAACTGGGTTCTGAAATCGAAACACTGGCAATTTTCCCGAAGCGTACCAACGTGCAGTTCGTACAGGTGCTGGACAGAAACAACATCACGATCGGCATCTGGGAACGTGGCGCAGGCTATACGCTGGCCTCCGGCAGCAGCAGTTGTGCGGCCGCCAGCGCAATGCGCAAACTGGGACTGGTGGATGAAAATGTCACGGTGCATATGCCGGGTGGAAAACTTGCCATCAGTTTCAGCGGTGATTTTCAGGTCAACATGCGCGGCCCGGCGCAGAAAATCGCCACCATCACCCTCGATAATGACTGTTTCTGGGATATGACGGCGTAACTCCCTTCGCCTTTTGAATGCTTTATTCCCTTCTCTTCCAGCGTCCTCTTTTGATTACGGCAGCCCGACTGCCGTAATTTTAAACACCTCATCATAAATAAAACTCATACCTGCATAATGATTTTATGGCAGACAGCGCGCTTTACAGCCCCTAAGTTGGTTATCAGGAAGCACAACAATGAATAACCAACTCATTGTTTAATAAATAAAATAATCTTAATAAAAACCCTTCACGACCGTGCTTCGTGCTAAGCCGGTCAGTGAAATTTTGTCCAAAGTTTTAATCCGATCACATATTAATAAAAAAAACAGAGAGCGTACCCTATGAGCAACAACACCATCGTGGACGTGAAAGCGTGGATAGACGAACGCCCGATATCGAAATATCAATGGGTGGTTTTATCCCTGTGTTTCATCATCATCATGTTCGACGGTTATGACGCCGCAGTGATGGGCTTCATCGCCCCGGCGCTGATCGAAGACTGGGGTATCAGCCGCGCGGAAATGGGCCCGATCCTGGGTGCTGCGATGTTTGGCGTGGCTATTGGCGCGCTGATTGCCGGACCGAACGCGGATCGCTTTGGCCGCAAGCGGGTGCTGATGTGGTCGATTCTGTGCTTCGCATTGTTCAGCCTGCTGAGCACCTTTGCCCGCACGCCGATGGAAATGGCGATCCTGCGCTTTCTCACCGGCCTTGGTTTGGGCGCGGTGATGCCCAATACCGTGACGCTGGTGTCGGAATACATGCCCGAACGCCGCCGCAGCCTGATGATCACCGTGATGTACAGCGGCTTTAACGTCGGTTCCGGCGCAGGAGGTTTTGTCGCCGCGGGTTTACTGCCGCACTACGGCTGGAAATCGGTCATTTTCGCGGGCGGGATTGTGCCCCTGCTGATGCTGCCCTTGCTGCTGTGGATCCTGCCGGAATCCGCCATGTATATGGTGGTGCGCGAAGTGGCGAAAGAGAAAATCGCCAAAGTGCTCACCCGCGCCGGTGGCGTCTTCAGCGAAGGCACCAGGTTTGTGCTGAAAGCGCCGGTGATTCAGAAAAAAGCCAAGGTCTTCCAGCTTTTCACCAACGGTTACGCCAAAGGCACGATTGTGCTGTGGGTCACTTATTTCATGGGGCTGTTCGTGATCTATCTGCTGAATGGCTGGCTGCCAACCATTATGCGTAACGGCGGTTTCTCACTGGAACGTGCGGCCATCGTCGCCGGTTTGTTCCAGTTAGGCGGCACTTTCGGCGGGCTGATGGTTGGCGGCCTGATGGACAGATTCATCGCCAAACGGGTGATTGCCGGTTTCTACATGATGGGCGTGGTCAGCCTGTTATCACAGGGTATCGGTAACTTCGGCCCGGATATTCTTGCCCTGCTGGTGTTCATCAGCGGCGTGTGTATTAACGGCGCACAAACCGGTTTGCAGGCGTTTTCTCCGGCCTTTTATCCGACGGAAATGCGTGCCACCGGCGTCTGCTGGATGCACGGAATCGGCCGCAGCGGCGCGATTATCAGCTCGTCGATGGGCGGCGTGCTGCTGGGCGTTTTCTCCGGCCAAAACATGATCTTTATTATTCTGGCGTTGCCTGCATTGCTGGCGGGGCTGAGCATTCTTTTACACCGCGCGGCGCACCCGGCCGAGATGATCAAAGGCGTTGATATTACTGACATCCCGGAGTTGTCGCGCACCATGAATATCCGCTAGTCTCTGGATTAGCCACCTTATAATTAGAAACCTATTGAGCAACATATTCATCTACCTGTTCATTAACCTGTTCATAAATAGAAATAGAACGCGGCACGACCTTCGCGCCGCGATTACCCTACAAAAGCACTGAGGATTTAAGATGGCGAAAATCATAGGCGGTTTAGCAGTTTCACATACCCCGACCATCGGCTTTGCGGTTGACCATAACAAGCAGGAAGAAAGCGCCTGGGCGCCAATTTTCGAAAGCTTTGCACCAATGCAAAAGTGGCTGGATGAGAAAAAACCGGACGTGCTGGTTTACATTTTCAACGACCATGTGACCTCGTTTTTCTTCGATCACTATTCCGCCTTTACGCTGGGTATCGACGAGCAGTATGAAGTAGCCGATGAAGGCGGCGGCCCGCGTGACCTGCCTGCGGTCAAAGGCCATGCGGCACTGTCGCAGCATATCGGTGCCAGCCTGATGGCGGATGAATTCGATATGTCGTTCTTCCAGGATAAGCCTTTGGATCACGGTTTGTTCTCGCCGCTTTCCGCCCTGCTCCCGCATGAAGGCGGCTGGCCGACACAAATCGTTCCGCTGCAAATCGGCGTTTTACAGTTCCCTATTCCGACTGCCCGCCGCTGCTACAAACTCGGTCAGGCACTGCGCCGTGCGATTGAAAGTTTCCCGGAAGATTTAAACGTGGCGATTGTCGCCACCGGCGGCGTGTCGCATCAGGTTCACGGCGAACGTTGCGGGTTTAACAATCCGGACTGGGATGAGCAGTTTGTCGATATGATTGTCAACGACCCGGAACGTCTGACCGAAATGACGCTGGCTGAATTTGCCACGCAGGGCGGCATGGAAGGTGCGGAAGTCATTATGTGGCTGGTGATGCGCGGCGCGCTGTCGGCCAATGTGAAGAAACTGCATCAGGCCTATTACCTGCCGTCGATGACCGGCATCGCCACGCTGATCCTCGAAAATCAGTCACGTGAAGCGCCGTACGACGTGCAGCAGCGCCAGCGTGACAAAATCGCGCAGCAAATGGCGGGGGTCGAAAAACTGCCGGGCACCTACCCGTTCACTCAGGCGCGCAGCCTGAAAGCGCTGCGTATTAACCGGTTCCTGCACCGTCTGATCCAACCTGCATGGCGCGAGCGTTTCCTTACCGATCAGAAGGCTATGTTTGCTGAAAACAAACTGACGGACGAGGAACAAAAGCTGCTGCGTGAACTCGACTGGCGCGGCATGATCCATTACGGCGTCAGCTTCTTCCTGCTGGAAAAACTCGGCGCAGTAGTCGGTGTCTCCAATTTACATATTTATTCCGCGATGCGTGGCGAAACGCTGGAAGAATTCCAGAAAACCCGCAATCAACAAGTTCTCTATTCAGTAGCAGGTAAAGCGAAAGCATGACGATTTTTGAGCAACCCAAGATCGACACACATCACCACGTGTTTGATCCGGCGCGCTTCCCGTACCTTCCGGACACGCCTTATCGTCCGGAAGGACACGAGATTGGCACCACCGATTATTACCGCGCCGTGATGCAGGCGTATAACATCCGCCACTCGCTGATTGTCGGCCCGACGTCGGGTTACAACACTGACAGTACGTGTTTGCTGGATGCGCTGGAAAAGGGCAACGGCCGCTTCAAAGGTATCGCCGTCGTCCCGTTTGATATCAGCACTGAGCGGCTTGCCAGCCTGAAACAGGCCGGTGTGGTCGGCATTGCGATGAATGTTGCGATGCTCGGCACGGAACCTTTTATGCATCTCGGCAGCCTGATGGGGCGTCTTGCCGAACTGGATATGTTCGCCGCCATTCAGGTGCAGAACGATCAGCTTCTGGCATTGTTGCCACTGATCAGCCGCAGCAAAACGCGGCTGCTGATTGATCACTCCGGACGCCCTGACGTCACGAAGGGCCTGCAACAACCGGAGTTTCAGGCTCTGCTCAGTCTCGCTGACCAGCAAAGAACCTGGGTAAAACTGTCGGGTCTGGCGAAATTCAGCCGCCAGCCTTTTCCTTATCAGGACGGGCACGCCTATCAGCATGCGCTGCTCAATGCATTCGGCGCAGAGCATTGCATGTGGGGCTCCGACTGGCCGTTCCTGCGGGCAGAACACCGGATGGATCTCGGTACGCTGCTGATGCTGGTTGAACAATTATTCCCTGACGAAAAAATCCGTCAGCAGATTTTATGGCAGACGCCGAAAGATTTGTTTGGATTTACGGATTACTAAAGAAAGGAAAGACCATGAATTACAAAATTGCCGTCTTTAACGGCCCGAATCTCAATCTGCTGGGCACCCGTGAACCGGAAACCTACGGCCACGACACGCTGGCGACCATCGAAAAGTTATGTCATCAGACCGGCGAAAGCTGCGGCGCAACTATCGAATTCTTCCAGACCAATCACGAAGGCGATCTGATCGACCGCATTCAGGCCTGCCGTGGAACGGTGGACGCGATCGTGCTGAACGCCGCCGCGTGGACGCACACCTCCGTCGCCATCCGCGATGCCGTGACCGCCGTCAGCCTGCCGCTGTATGAAGTGCACATCACCAACGTGCATAAACGCGACGCCTTTCGCCATCACTCATTTCTTTCCGACGTTTCCGTCGGTGTGATCTGCGGGTTCGGTATTCAGGGCTACGAGTACGCGATCAGACAGGCAGTGGTGAATTTGAATAAGTGATTTAGCTGCAAACCTTCCGGATCTCTGCCACCAGTGCTTGTGCCGCCGGTGACAGCAAACTCCCGGCGCGGAATGTCAGGCCGATAGCACGGTGCGTATCGGCCAGATCCAGCGGCAGTTTGACCAGTTCACCGGACTCAAGCTCGTGCTCCAGCTGGCGGGCTGATACCGCTGCCAGCATGTCAGAACCCAGCAACAGCCCGCGTACAATTCCCAGATCACCGCTTTCAACCACCGGATCGGGTGGCGGCATGTTCATTGCGGCAAAACTGTTGTCCAGCAACCGTCGGGCGGGCGTTTCGGCGCGGGGCAATACCCAGCGGGCCTCGCGCAACTGCGCCTTCGTCACTGCGCCGCTCAGCAACGGATGCCCTTTTCTCGCCAGTATTACCATGCTTTCGGTAAACAGCGTTTCAGTTGTCATATCCGCCGCGTAATCACTGGAACGCAGCGCGCCAAAAATAAAATCCACTTCGCCGGAACGCAGTTCCGATGCCAGTGCGCTGAACGCACTTTCGTTGGTCACCACTTTTACGCCACTGTAGCGCTGCGTGAGACCGATAATCGCCTGCGGCAGTAACCGCGTGCGCCCGAGTGGCAACGCGCCGACCTGCACTGTGCCTTCCAGCACGCCACGGCGGGCGGCAATATCAGCGGGAATGTGCCGCAGTTCGTTGAGCGCGCGGCGCAGGTTCGGCACGATCTCCTGCCCGGCCAGCGACGGCATCATGCCGTGCGGCGTGCGTTCGAGCAGCGCCAGACCGGCGCCGTTTTCCAGCACTTTCAGGGCGGCACTGACCGCGGGCTGGCTGAGGCCGAGCAACGTCGCGACCGTCTGCATATGCCGCGTCTTGCACAGCGAGATAAAAATTTGTAAACGCCGGACGTTGAACAGATACAGCGGTTCGGTATCACCGCGCCTTTGCCCGCTTTTGCCCTGTAATTTCGCCAGCTGCGAGGGGATCTGATGCAGCTCGCCAATCGCCCTCCGCGCACGTGGCAGCACGCATTTACCGAAATCGGTCAGCAACATGCCGTTGGCGTGACGTTCAAACAGCGGGACATCGAGCGCCTGTTCCAGATCGCGGATCGCCCGCGTGACCGCCGACTGCGTGCGGTAAAGCTCATCGGCCGCACGGGATACGCTTCCCTGATCGACAACCTGACAAAATGCCCGTATTTGCATCAGGTTACTCAGCATCTCAGACTCTGCCATCCCCTTCTCCTGTCAGTTTCTTTCAGTGACATCCCTCAGCACTATAACCTAAATAATTCACGTTACGGGAAGGCGGCAAGCGAGAGCACCCGATGAGCTTACATAAGTAAGTGATTCGGGAGATTGAGCGCAGCCAACGCATCCGCAATGTGAAGTATGACGGTTATATAAATAAAATGCATACCTCCTGCGCTCAAATGAATTACCCGTCACGGGCGCAGGCTGACAGCATGGAACTCAGACATTTTGAGAACAATAAAACCAAGGACACCCTCATGACTCAGCCAAAAAAAGATGATTCTAAAAGTGCATTAGTCGTCAGCGCCCACTCCGCCGATTTCGTCTGGCGTGCGGGCGGTGCCATCGCCAAACATACCCAGGCCGGTTATGCCGTCCACATCGTTTGTCTGTCTTTCGGCGAGCGCGGTGAATCCGCCAAACTGTGGCGTAAAGGCAGCATGACGGAAGAAATCGTGAAAGCGTCGCGTCGCGAAGAAGCCATGGCAGCCGCTGAAATTCTCGGTGCCACCGTTGAGTTTTTCGATATGGGCGATTATCCGCTGCGTGCCGATAAAGAATCGCTGTTCCGCCTGGCCGATGTTTACCGCCGCGTGCAGCCGCATTTCGTGCTGACCCATTCGCTGAAAGACCCGTACAACTACGATCATCCGATGGCGACACATCTGGCGCAGGAAGCGCGGATTATCGCGCAGGCCGAAGGCTATAAACCGGGCGAAACCATCGTCGGCGCGCCGCCGGTTTACTGTTTTGAACCACATCAGCCGGAACAGTGCGACTGGAAACCCGATGTTCTGCTCGACATCACCGACGTCTGGGACAAGAAATATCAGGCCATTCAGTGCATGGCCGGCCAGGAACATTTGTGGGAATACTACACCCGCGTCGCCCAGCAGCGCGGCGTGCAGGCCAAACGAAATGTCGGGATCACCAGCGCCAAAAACATCGTTTACGGCGAAGGCTATCAGAGCATCTTCCCGCGCGTAACGGAGGATTTAGCATGAGTCTGGTCGGCAAAAAAGGCGTCGTGGTTCGCCATATTCCACGGGCAAATAAAGCGGACGTGACTGCTCTCGCAGCCTTTGGCGTCGCCACCGTACATGAAGCGCAGGGGCGCAAGGGGTTGCTGGAGGCAGGCATTCGTCCGATTCAACAGGATTGTGCGATTTCAGGCAGCGCAGTCACTGTGCTGACCGCACCGGGCGATAACTGGATGTTCCACGTTGCCGTCGAACAATGTCAGCCGGGCGATATTCTGGTTGTGGCGCCAACTTCCCCCTGTTCCGACGGCTTCTTCGGCGATTTACTGGCAACATCGCTGAAAGCGCGCGGCGTGGTCGGACTGGTTGCCGATCTCGGCGTGCGTGATACCAAAACTTTGCGCGATATGGGATTCCGCGTCTGGTCGCGTGCGGTTCATGCGCAGGGCACCATCAAGGAAACGCTCGGCTCCGTGAACGTGCCGGTGGTTTGCGCCGGACAGCTGGTGTATCCGGGCGATGCCATCGTGGCCGATGATGACGGTGTGGTGGTCGTTCGCCGCGAAGAGGTCGCGCAAGTGGCGCAGGCCAGCCGTGAACGTGAAACGCTGGAAGAAAGTAAACGCGCAAGAATGGCAGACGGCGAGCTCGGGCTGGATATCTACAATATGCGTCCGCGACTGGCTGAAAAAGGCCTGAAGTATTTCGATTCCACCGAAGAATTAGAGCAAGCCGAAAAGCGCTGAGGAGCCAATATGCCGCAGACCCGAATTCCCTGCCTGCTGATGCGCGGCGGCACGTCCAAAGGCGCATTCTTTCTGGCGGATGATTTGCCGGCAGACCAGACCTTACGCGATAACGTGCTGCTGGCGGTGATGGGCTCACCCGATCCTCGCCAGATTGACGGCCTCGGCGGCGCCGATCCGCTGACCAGCAAAGTGGCAATTGTCCGCCCCTCTGCGCGCCCTGATGCCGACGTCGATTACCTTTTTGCGCAGGTGAATGTCGATAAAGCGGTGGTGGATTACGGGCAAAACTGCGGCAATATCCTGGCCGCCGTCGGCCCGTTCGCCCTCGAGCGCCAGCTGGTCAGCGCGAGCGAAGGGATGACACCGGTGCGGATCTTCATGGAAAACACAGGCCAGATTGCGACCGCTCATGTGCCCGTAGAAGACGGTCAGGTTTGCTATCAGGGCGATTTGCGCATTGACGGCGTACCCGGCACTGCGGCCAAAATCAGCGTGGAATTTGCCGATATCGCCGGTTCCAGTTGCGGCGCACTGCTGCCGACGGGCAACGCCCGCGACACGTTCGACGGTATTGACGTCACCTGTATCGACAACGGCATGCCGGTGATTCTGCTGCGGGCTGCGGATTTCGGGCGCAGTGGTTATGAGACCCGCGAACAGCTGGATGCGGATACAGAACTGAAAAAACGCCTCGAGTCGATCCGTTTACAGGCGGGCCCGAAAATGAATCTCGGCGATGTCTCGCAGCGTACCGTGCCGAAAATGACCCTGATTGCCGAGCCGCGAAACGGCGGTGCTATCTCAAGCCGGACGTTTATCCCACACCGCTGTCACGCATCGATTGGCGTGCTCGGCGCGGTCAGCGTCGCCAGCGCCTGCCTGATCCCCGGCAGCATCACCGAAGGGCTGGCACATGCGCCAACGGGCAACACGTCGTTAATCAGCGTGGAACATCCGACCGGCGAATTCAGCGTGGAATTACAACTCGATCCGACAAAAACCGGTGCAGATCGCCTGAAAGGCTGCGCACTGTTACGCACCGCCCGCCTGATTTTTGAAGGCCGCGTCGCGATCCCCGCCAGCATCTGGGACGGCAATCAGGACGATCACCAGGAACCCCATCATGAATAACGTGACCCGCATTACCTTAATTGGCCTCGGCGAAGTCGGCACCATTCTGGCAACGGATCTGAAAAAGCAACATCCGGCGCTGGACGTTGCAGCATTTGATAAGCAGACCGATTCCCCTGTTATCCGTCAGCGCGCCCGTGACGCGGGAGTGAGCTTTGCGCTGTCGGTCGAAGACCCCGTGAAAAACAGTCAGATCATATTCTCAGCCGTGACCGCCGCTGAATCGCTGAAAGTGGCCGATGCCGTCGCCCGGCACCTCGCCCCCGGACAGTTCTTTCTCGATCTGAATTCCGTTTCACCCCATACCAAACGCGAAGCGATGGCGTTAATTGAACAGGCAGGCGGCAATTATATCGACGTCGCGGTGATGGCGCCCTATCCGCCCGCACGCCTGAAAACCCCGCTGCTGCTTGGCGGCACGCATGTTTACGCCATCAGCGAATGGCTGAATGAACACGGATTTAACAGCAACGTTCACAGCAACACCGTTGGAGAAGCCTCGGCGATCAAAATGTGCCGCAGCGTGATGATCAAAGGTCTGGAGGCGCTGACCGCCGAATGCCTGAGTGCCGCACGCCAGTACGGTGTCGAAAAAGAAGTACTGGCTTCGCTGCACGCCAGTTTCCCCTCACTCGGCTGGAACGCGCAGTTTCCGCACTATCTCATCAGCCGGATTGCGGAACATGGCAAACGCCGCGCCGAGGAAATGCGTGAAGTTGTGAAAACGCTCGAAGATGTCGGCGTCGCGCCGAATATGAGCTCCGGTACGGTGATCGCCCAGCAGGGGCTGGTGGATGCGCTGGCGGCGAAGGGGATCAGGTATACGGATCTGGAACCGTTTGACTGGGGGAAAACAGTGGATCTGTTGATGTCGGGTCGGACATCGTGACGACTTAACATTAAAATCAAGACCTTGGGTTGCCACCCATACTGGCCTTAAGGTCAACGTCGTGGGCGTCGGCCCACACCGACCTTAAGGTCAACGTCGTGGGTTGCCACCCACACTGGCCTAAGGTCAAGGTCGTGGGCGTCGGCCCACACCGACCAGAGACCCGGTAACGCGCGGGCCTCTGGACTCCACGCTTTTTCATTGCGCGCTCCGCTCGCTGGCTATGTTTCAGTTACCGCAGTGACAGGCTGGAAATCTTGCCGCTGCGCGGTTCCTTCTCTCGGTCCTGGAGCCTCGGGTCTCCAGGACGCTCCGTTCAGCAAGATTTCTGAATCGCCCGCACGATTTTTAAATCAACGGAAGACTGTTTTCATCTTTTAAAAAGGTTGATAGGCGTGCTCAAAATTCAGCTGAACGGAGCGGCTTCGAGACCAGAGGCTCGAAGACCGAGAGAAGGTAGTGCGAAGCACCTGGATTTGCGCCACCCACTAATGCATAGGAACATGTCCGTCTTGCCTGCGACAGCGCGCAGTGAAAGAGCCCGGGGGGTCTTGGGGGGTGGCGGCGATAGGCCGCCCCCCAAGTCGGTGTGGGCCGACGCCCACGACCTTGACCTTGACCCTTGAAATTAAAAAAAAACGACTTTATGCCCGCTCCGGCATAACCCGATGACACCTCGCCACCACCCCACCTGCTCTGCAGACAAGCTCCTGTGGCATCTGACAGCCGTCACCGGCCAGCGGACAGCGTTCGCGAAAATAACAGCCCATCGGCAGATTACGGTTGCTGGGAAGCTCGCCCTTTTTATCAACGATCCCCTCATCCAGAGCGCGTCCGGCACGGGGAACGGAATCGAGCAGCAAACGGGTGTACGGATGCTGCGGCTCGGACAGCACTTTTTCCGCCGCGCCCAGTTCAACGATTTGCCCCAGATACATCACCGCCACGCGGTCACTCATGTGGCGAACAACGGACACGTTATGGGAAATCAGCACGTAGGTCAGATTACGCTGGCGCTGCAGTTCAACCAGCAGATTGAGAATTTGCGCCTGCACTGAAATATCCAGCGCTGAGGTCGGTTCATCCAGCACGATGATGTCTGGTTCGGAAGACAGTGCGCGGGCAATGGAAATACGCTGACGCTGGCCGCCGGAAAATTCATGCGGGAGACGGTCGAGGTATTCTTTGCGAATACCCACCTGTTCCGCCAGTGTGGCAGCCAGTTCACGGCGTTCGCGGCTGCTGTTGTGTTTCTGCACATATACCGGCTCAGTGATGATTCGCCAGACCGGCAGGCGCGGATCAAGCGACGATTGTGGGTCCTGAAATACCATCTGCATACCGGAACCAAACCAGGAATTATCATGGCGGGCACGGTGGATTTCTCCGCTGCTCGGTTTTTGTAATCCCATCAGCAATTGTGCCAGCGTGCTTTTCCCACAACCGGATTCGCCAACAATCCCTAACGTCTCGCCGCGGATAATATTGAGATCAAGCCCGTTCAGCGCATGGACATAACCGGTAGGTTTACCGCGCCAGTTATAACTGGCCGGGAACCGCACGCGCACATCCTGCAACTCGACCAATGCTTCAGCAATCATCAGGAATGCTCCTCAATGTCTTGAATGTGGATTTCAGCAGCATGACGCTGCGGATGCCAGCAGGCGACGGACTGTAGCGGAAACTGAGTCAGCGGTGACAACACAGGGGTGATCAGACAACGCTCGTCGGCGTGATTGCAGCGCCCGCGAAATGCACAGCCTTGCGGCAGTTTTGCCAGATTCGGCACCGTACCGGGAATGGCTTTCAGCAGGCTACGTGGCTCACCATTCTCCGGCGCGGCCTGCAATAAGCCGATGGAATACGGATGCGACGGCGTGTCGATCACGTCAGCCGTGTTGCCGCTTTCAATCACATGCCCGGCGTACATCACATAAACACGGTCGCAAAGCTGCGACACCACCGCCATATCATGGGTGATGAATAACACGGCGGTGCCGCTGGCGCGGGCTTTACGCTGTAGCAAGCGTAATACCTGACGCTGCACGGTAACGTCCAGTGCGGTCGTCGGTTCGTCGGCGATGATCAGTTCCGGCTCGCAGGAAAAAGCCATTGCGATTAATACCCGCTGGCGCATCCCGCCGGAAAGCTCAAACGGATAGCGCGACATCACCTGTTCTGCATCGGCAATCTGCATATCATCAAGCAGCCCGATGGCTTTTTGCCACGCCTGCGCCTTACTGAGCTTCTGATGCAGACAAATGACTTCGCACATCTGACGGCCAATTTTGCGTGTCGGGTTCAGGGCATTCATTGGCTCCTGAAAAATCATCGCCACGCGAGCGCCACGTAAGGCGCGCATCTGTTCTTCACTGGCATGAACCACATCGGTGCCGAGCATGTGTAACGCGCCGCCCGTGACAGTGAAACCATCGGGTGGCAGCAGGCGCATCGCCATCATCGCCGTGACCGATTTGCCTGAGCCGGATTCGCCCACCACGCCGACGATTTCACCGGCGTTCACAGACAGGGACACCTGATTCAGTGCGCTGACTTCGCCGCCGTACACCGGAAAGACCAGTTGCAGATTGTCGATTTTCAGTACCGGCGCCTGGGTTAGTTCAGTCATTTCAGCGCCCTCTGCTTTTAGGATCCAGCAGGTCGCGCAGACCGTCGCCGAACAGGTTAAAACCGGTGGCCGTGATCAGTATCGCCACGCCTGGAAACGCCGAATACCACCACTGGTCGAGAATATAATTGCGGCCATTAGACACCATCGCGCCCCATTCTGCGGTCGGTTGTTGCGCGCCAAGGCCGATGAAGCCGAGCGTCGCGGCCATCAGAATCGAGGTGCCGATATCCAGAGAAGCCTGCACCACTAACGGCGGCATCACGTTTCGTAAAACGTGCCAGGTAATCAGATGCCAGCGCGATGCGCCGAACGTCCGCGTGGCCTGCATATACGCCTGATGCCGTAACATCAGCGTCTGCCCGCGCGCCAGCCGCACATAAAAAGGAATACGCACCACGGCGATTGCCAGCATGGCGTTAAATAAACTCGGCCCGAGTGCAGCGGCCAGTGCCATCGTTAAGACCAGGGACGGTACCGACAGCATGATGTCCATGCAGCGCATGATCAGCGCGTCCACTACGCCGCCGACCACGCCGGAAAAACAACCGAGCAGCGAGCCAATCGTGCCCGCGATAATGACCACCGCCAGCCCTGCGGCCACCGACTGCTGGCTGCCAATCAGGACGCGGCTGAACAGGTCCCTTCCGACTTCATCAGTACCAAACCAGTGCTGCGCGGAAGGCGCCTGCAACCGGTCGGTCAGGCTGATGGCATTCGGGTCATGCGGCACCAGCCACGGCGAGAAAATCATGATAAAAAGCACGATGAGCATGATCGCCAGCCCAAGCATGGTCAGCGGACTGCGGCTCAGTAAATGGAATGTGCGCCGCCAGTTGGCGAAACGCGGTTTGATGTCCGGTGCCACAATCTCGGCACGATGGTTATTGATGCCCGGTTCAATCACTGACATGCCTCACCCCTCACGGCCAATGCGCGGATCGATCCACACATACAGTAAATCCACACATAAATTGACGATGACGTACGCGAACGACACCACCACCGCAAAGCCCATCACCGCCGGGAAATCCAGCGCCTGAATCGAGTTCACCACGTACGCGCCCATGCCCGGCCAGGCAAATACGGTTTCGATCAGCACCGCCCCGTAGAGTAAATCACCCATCGCCAGCCCGAGCACGGTGACCGACGGGATCAGCGCATTCGGCAACGCGTGGCTCAGGATCACCCGCCAGCGGGAAAGCCCGTTAGCGCGCGCCGTGCGGATGTAGTCTTCGCTCAGTTGCTCAAGCATCGCCGAGCGAATTTGCCGCGCCACGATACCCATGTGGACAAACGCCAGCGTCAGCGCAGGCATCGCCAGATGTTGCAGACTGTTCCAGAAGGCGTCCCAGTTACCAGTCAGCAGGGAATCGAGGACATAAAAACCGGTGATATTGGCCGGCGGATCCATCCAGTCATCCAGCCTTCCGCCACCCGGCAGCAGGTTCAGATGACCGTAGAACAGGATGATAACGCCCAGCCCCAGCCAGAATGCAGGCGTGGATATCCCCAGCACGGAAAGCAAACGCACCAGATGATCCGGGAATTTATTGCGATACACCGCCGACAGCACGCCAAGCGGAATGCCGAGCACAATCGCCAGAAACAGCGCACTGACCGCCAGTTCAAGCGTCGCCGGGAAGAACGCTTTCAGGTCTTCCAGCACCGGACGGCCGGTACGGATCGACGTGCCTAAATCGCCGTGCAGCAAATCACTGACGTAGCGGAAAAACTGCACGTACAGTGGCTGATTCAGCCCCAGTTGCTCACGGATATGTTCGACCATTTCATTACTGGCACGGTCGCCCGCCAGCAGGCGCGCCGGGTCACCCGGGATCATATGCGAGATGATAAAAGTGATTACGCAAACGCCTGCCATCACCAAAATCAAACCCCAGCATCTTTGTCGAATCAGAGTCCAAAAAGTCATCCTACCCCCCAGCCAATCCCCTAAATAATCCGGGCTGCAGGAAGGCGGCAAGCTCACAAGTCCCCGGGAGCATGGATATACCATGTGACCGGGGCGAATGAGTGCAGCCAACGCATCTGCAGTTCGAAGTATGACGGGGATTTATTTTTTACTCATTTGTGAAACGTTAAACACCTGCTCCAGCATCGGGTTGAAAACAAAGCCTTTAACGTCTTTGTTCATCGCCACCTGATAGTTTTTCTGGAACAGGTAAACGTACGCCGCTTCATCAATGACTATTTTCTGCGCCTGCTGGTAGTAGTCAGTGCGCTGTTTCTGATCGGTGACTGAAACGGCCTTTTTCAGCAACGCATCCACGTCAGGATTTGAGTAGAAGGAACGGTTACCCGGCAGGCCTTTTTTATCGGACTCGAACCAGTAATTCATGAACATGTACGGATCGGCGAAATCCGGGCTCCAGTTACCAATCGAGATGTCGTAATCGCCCTGCCCGATACGGTCGCGCATGGTGGCGTTAGCCAGTTTTTCCAGCTTCACGTTGATACCGGCCTGACCAAGGCTGGCCTGCACGGCAAGCGCGATGGATTCCCAGTTCGGATCGTTGTCGGAATACAGGAAGTCCAGCGTTTGCGGCTTGTCTTTGACTTTCCCGAGGTCAGCTTTGGCCTGCGTGAGATCTAAAGTGTATTGTTTCGCCCCCGGGTCGAAACCCCACATCCCCTCAGGGATTGGCCCGCGCATTTGCTTAGCATTACCGCCAAGAATGCCTTTCACCATGCCCTGATAATCCACGGCAGAAGAAATCGCGCGACGTAAATCCACCTGATTCAGCGGCGCTTTGGCGTTATTGAGATACAGATAGGTCACGCGCAATGAAGGGAATTCTTCAACCGCAACTTTGTCCTCTTTCTTGAGCGCAGCCAGCTGATCCATCGGCAGGGAATCGGCGATATCCAGATCCCCGCGCGACAGTTGCAGGCGGCGGGTAGCACTTTCACCGATAATTTTCACGGTCACACGTTTAAACGCCGGTTTCGTGCCGTTGTAATGCGGATTCGGCACCAGCACCAGTTGCTGACCTTTCTGCCAGCGATCCAGTTTATAAGGGCCGGAACCGGCAGTATGACCCGCCAGCCACGCCTTGCCTTCATCAGCAGGATTGGCTTTGGCAATTGCCGGATTGACGATGCCAGCGCCGTCATTTGCCAGCGTGTAGAGGAATGGCGCGAACGGCGTTTTCAGCGTAAAGGTCACCGTCATCGGATCGACCACCGTGACCGTCATGTCTTTCGGGAAAGCTTCCGACGGCCCCTGACCGATCTTCATCAGACGCCCAAACGACCATTTCACCGCGTCGGCATTGACGTCGGAACCGTCATCAAATTTAGCGCCCGGTTTGAGTTTGAACGTCCAGACCAGTTGGTCCGGTGACGCCGTCCAGCTCGCCGCCAGATCCCCTTCCACCTGCGTCGAGCCTTTGCCGTCTTCGGTTTTGTACTGCACCAGACGCTGATACGCCGGATACGTGACCGTCCAGTCGTTGTTGTCGATAGTCACCGCAGGATCCAGCGTTTGCGGATCCGCCGCTTTACCAATCACCAGCATGTCTTTTGGCACGGCAGCCTGCGCGGCAAAGCTTAAGCCTGACAAGGCGAGAAAAATGGCACCGGCGACCTGGGTTTTCGTATTTTTGCGGAACGTGTTGATTGCTGTGTTGCTCATCGGAGAACTCCTGGCTCTGTCAAAAAGTGATAAGAGACGTGCAATAATTACGCGGCATTCACCGGCGGATAACAGCCGAACCGCTCTTCCAACAACGGATACGTTTTGGCATCCGGTAATTCAAAGTGCCACCACTCGCTGGTGATCCCCTTAAAGCCGCCCGCTGCCATCACGGCATTGAGCAACAAGCGGTTACGCTGGATTTGTGGCGGTAAATCGGGATAAAACGGATGCGAAACTTCGGTCATTTCATCAAAGCCCGCGCCCATATCCACCACGTCACCCTGCTCATCCAGCAAGGTCAGATCCACCGCCACACCGCGGCTGTGGTGCGAACCGAGTTTGATATCCACGACGTAATCCGGATTAGGAAACGCCGCCCACAAACAGGCCTGCGCCGCCTGTGGCCGGTAAGCGTCATAGATTTTCAACGTGAATCCGGCCAGCTTCGCTACGTCGTTACAACGCCTCAGCGCGGCGGCCGCATCAGGATGTAACAGGCAGCGGGATTCGCGATAAATCGGCTGACCAGTCAGGTTATCGGCAGTGGCATATTTCAGGTCGATCACTGCATCGGGCAGAATTTCAGCCAGATCGACCAGGACAACATCAGGTGTTTTCGTATTCATCAATAAATCTTTCCGCTGGGTTAGAAGTTCAGGATTCAAATTGTCCAAGCTGTTTTTGCAGGATCCGGTTGCTGGCCAGACGCTGTTCCACCTCATTGCCGCGCAGTTCGAGCACCGCGGAACACAGCAGATTGAACAGGCAGCTTAGCGGCGCCATTGAATCCCAAAACTGGCCGGTGTCAGTTTTCACCTGCAACAAATCCACCGGATAATCGCGCGCCCACGGACAATAAATGTCGGTGATCAGTGCGACGTTCAGCCCGCGTTCGCAGGCCGCTTCGCAATAGGTTTGCGCCATCTTCGAATACGCGCGGGTGTCGGTCACCACCAGATACGGCTGTGCAAATTCTGAATTCAGGGATTCGACGTAGGTGCCGGAAAGTCCGTCAGCGAAATACACTTTTGGCCGTAAATACTCGAGATAGCTGGAAAAGTTATTCGCGATACCCCGCACCGACTGAATGCCGAGAATAAACACCGCCTCCGCATCGGCCAGACGACGGCTGACCAGGGCAAAACTGTCCGTCTGCGCCAGCTGGTACACGTGATTAATGGCTTCCAGTTCGAGCGCCAGTGACTGTTGCAGCTTTTCCTGTTGCGGCTGTTTACTGCGTTCGCGATACGCGCCAAGACGATCGGTGACCACCCACGGCTGATAAGAGGTGCCGCTTTGCAGACGCAACGTTTGCTTGAAATGATCCAGATTGCGATAACCGAGGCTGCGCAGATAACGCCCGACAGAAATCCCGCTGGTCGCCGCACTGCGGGCAATGCTGTCCGCAGTTTCAAAAGGGATCTGCGACAGATTGGCCAGCAAATAACTGGCAATGCGTTTACCCGTTGGTGTCTGTCCGGCGAACGAGGCTTCGAGTTGCTCGATCACATCCTGCGCTGGCTGCATCGGTTAATCCTTTGTTGCTTCATTGTCAAAAAACTAGCTGCTGTTAGTGAAATAACAATGCACGGGGTGTGCCAGTTGCTGTAAATGAGTGAAATTTGTGCAGCAGATCTGCATTTATGACGTTTTTATGGCAGGTTCCTGGCAAAAAACGTGCAGAAGCTCGGCCAGAATCAAACTTGTCGATAACGGCTGCACAACAATCAGGCAACTTGTGTTTGCTTTTAGTGCAATCCGTCAGTGAAATGGCGCGAAGAGGGGAATAACTGGCAGAGGTTTTAATCACTTTGCCTTAATACTCAACAAGTTGAATATTAAGGCAGCAGTTGGGCAACTTTTTGCGTTAACCCTTTGACATGCTTCGGGGCAGTCGCTATTATTCGCCCCGTTCAAACGATTCCTCTGTAGTTCAGTCGGTAGAACGGCGGACTGTTAATCCGTATGTCACTGGTTCGAGTCCAGTCAGAGGAGCCAAATTCTTGTTTTCATGCCGCTTTGCGAATCTTTATGTAATTTAGATTCAATAAGTTAGCGCGAAAAATCTTCCCGATGCATTTTTAGTTTTCCCTCTGCATCGGGAGAATTTGGTGGTCAGATTTGGGGTCATGTTGGTTCGATGACGGAGTGACCCCCAAATGTCTCTTAACGACACAAAAATCCGCAGCTTAAAACCATCCGCTAAACCCTTCAAAATTTCCGATTCCCATGGTCTGTACCTGTTGGTTAATCCAGGCGGTTCACGTCTCTGGTATCTCAAATATCGTATCAATAGAAAAGAATCTCGCCTTGGCTTAGGCGCCTACCCTGACGTGTCTTTGGCTGATGCTCGTCAACAGCGTGATGGTATCCGTAAACTGCTGGCGCATAATATCAATCCAGCACAACAGCGCTCTGCTGAAAGAGCCACTTCCTCGCCAGAAAAAACTTTCAAACATGTGGCACTGGAGTGGCATAACAGCAACCGGACATGGTCAGAGAACCACGCAACCCGTCTGCTTGCCAGCATGAACAACCATATCTTCCCGATAATTGGACACCTGCCGGTCACAGAACTGAAAACCCGCCATTTCATCGACCTGCTGAAAGGGATTGAGAAAAAAGGTCTGCTGGAAGTCGCAGCACGTACCAGGCAGCATATGTGCAACATCATGCGTCATGCCGTACATCAGGAGTTGATAGAGCACAATCCGGCAGCAAATCTGGACGGTATCATCGCCCCTCCCATTAAACGCCACTACCCTGCCCTTCCGCTGGAGCGACTGCCGGAACTGTTGATTCGCATTGAGGACTACCAGCAAGGACGAGAGTTAACCCGCCTGGCTGTATTACTCACCCTGCACCTTTTCATCCGTTCCAGCGAACTGCGTTTCGCCCGTTGGTCTGAGATCGATTTCAAAAATAGAATCTGGACCATTCCTGCCACTCGCGAGTCCATCCCCGGTGTCCGCTACTCCGGGCGTGGTGCAAAAATGCGTACTCCACATATCGTTCCACTCTCCTGTCAGTCCATCGCTATTCTGAAACAGATACGGGAAATATCCGGTCATCAGGTGCTGGTATTCCCCGGCGATCACAATCCGTATAAACCGATGTGTGAAAACACGGTCAACAAGGCGCTACGCCTGATGGGCTATGACACAAAAGATGAAATCTGTGGCCACGGATTTCGGGCAATGGCCTGTAGTGCCCTGATGGAGTCTGGCTTATGGGCACAAGATGCGGTTGAACGGCAGATGAGTCACCAGGAGCGTAACAGCGTTCGAGCGGCTTACATCCATAAAGCAGAATATCTCGATGCCAGTAAAGCGATGATGCAATGGTGGTCGGATTATCTGGATATGTGCCGGAAAGCGTATGCCCCACCTTATATTTGTGGGAAGGAAATCAGTTGCACAATGGGATAACCCCTTTGACAAAATAAACCACAGAAATAGCCGTATCAGTCTGTACTGGTACGGCATTTTTCTGGCTTCAATTCGGAAAAGCTGAATAGTCACGATAACGACCTTCGAGATGTCTACCGAAGGTGTGATGTTTCACCTATACCCGACGCTGAAAGGCGTCTGATGCAAAAATCATCCATAAAACATGAGAAAAAATCATGCCCGCAGACTCACCGCAACGCTGAGGTTACATCGGCTTCAGCAGTAAAAAATCGGCGTTATTTATCAACTTGTTAAAACATCTATAAAGTACCTATAGAATACAAAGTACTGTGTGCTGAAAATACAATACCTATTATTTGTTAAAACAATTTTGGCTCTAAAGTTGACGGATTTGAACGCACGGCAGCACTGAGAAAATCAACAAAAGCTCGAACCTTGGGAGACAGATGCCGATTAGATGGCCAGATAAGTGATAACGAACCAAGTGGTACCATAAATTCGGTGAGTATGGGTTGCAGTAACTTATTTTTAATCGCGGGTTCTGATACATACACAGGCAGATGAGCAAGACCAAGACCATCAATCGAAGCACGCAACCCGGCATCCGTATTGTTGAAGATAAGATTACGGGGGAGATTTAAGTGTGTATCCGGCGATGCAAACGACCATTGGGCAAGAAGACCATTTGAGGGATATTTAAAATGGATACAACTATGTTTGAGTAGGTCGCTGGGAGTTTGGGGGCAACCATGTTTTTCTAAATAATAGTGAGAACCACAAACGACGAAATGCTGTTCTCCGAGCCGATGACCAATCAATCGTGTATCTCTGAGCTCGCCACTTCTGACAGCAACATCTATTCCTTCGCCAATGATATCAATCACACGGTCCTCGAAGTCGATATCAAGTTCGATTTCTGGATACTCTTTTAGGAAGCCAGGCAACAATGGCATCAACAGACTGTGGCCGAAAATCTGTGGCACGCTTACGCGGAGTCTGCCCTTAGGGCGCGACCTGGTGGACGAAATCATGGCTTGTGCGTCGCATATATCATCAAGAATATGCTTGCAACGGTCATAAAAAACCGCCCCTTCTTCTGTGAGACCAATACTTCGGGTTGTTCTATGAAATAGTCTAACCCCCAGCTCATTCTCAAGCCTTGCTATACTTTTGGCAATGGCGGAGGAAGATACCCCCAAGACCCGCCCCGCACCAGCATAACTGAGAAGTTCAGCGGCAGAAACAAACGCAGTCATCCCTTTAAGGCTTTCCATAAACGACCTTACACGTATTAAAGACATTTTTTCTTTAGTATAAGGTTCAATAGAGGGATTTACAAATCATTACGTTGAATTTATTCTTCAACTGAAATTGAAATTGAAATTGATAATCAGGAAGAGCATTGATTTAAAATTTGAGCGAATTGTAATTCGGATTCGCTGGTGTGAGTTTTTAATAAGACAACAGATGGTTATTATCTTGTAAAAATTAATATGACGGGTAATGTGCAATAAGGTTTTCATTATACCTATCTTATTACATGGATAGGAGTAATACTGACGTCTTAAATGATTTTAGTGTAATTACTTGTAAAAATATATCTTTTGCAGAAAGGGGTTTCCATAATTCATTTTCCTTGTTTGTGAGCCGGATACTCCCTCAACAATTAAAAGAGGATTAGCCACAGTGAAGCCCGTGCATGGGAATAACAAAATATTGAAAAATAAGGTGCAATAATTTAATTGGAAATTAAATATCCATCTCTCGAAATATGGTGTGGGTAAGCTGCTTAATTATTTTTTAAGCGACTTATTCATCGTAAAAAAACCATGTCTATTTGTTAAGATTTTAGTTTTTATTCAAGGAGGTAGTATGTTTTCTTTGATTGAAGAAGATAAAATGAAGTGGGTCGATGATTTTTCAACAATTATTGGAAGTTCAGTCGATGAGTTAGTTAAAAATGGTGTGTACCACATTCTTACATCAGGTGAGAAAATCTCTTCCAGAGCTGGGAGCGCGCTTCAGGCATACGGCGTCAATTATGTTCTGAGGAACCCACAAAATAGCTTACATCACCTCAGGGATGGGGCAGTAAAATATCTCACCAGAGAGCTGCTGGCATACTTTAGCGGAAAATTAAAAGCTGAAGAAGGACTGGCTAAAGCATCGAAATTCTGGATGACGCTGATTGATGAAAATGGGAATGTTAATTCAAATTATGGATATTATGTTTTCTATGAACCCGTCGAAAAATATGGCAACCAGTATAACTGGGTTAAAAGTGTATTAATAAAAAACAATGATTCGAGACGGGCTATAATTAATATAAACCAAAATTATCACAAATCCGAAACCAAGGACTTTCCTTGTACGATAGGAATCCAATTTTATATCAAAGATAATCATCTATTTTGCGAGGTTATGTCAAGAAGCACTGATGTGATTACAGGCCTTCCTTATGACATGGGTTTCTTTTCCTTTCTGCATGAATTAATGTGGAAGGATCTGACTGAAAGTGGTATTCCAAACCTTATGTTAGGGAATACGGTAATGAAAACGACTTTTACGCAAATTTATGACAAATCGTTATCTAAAGCTAACAGCGTGGCTGAAAGCATCCTGTCAAATGAGCACAGCGAGATGCCCACTATTGAGTCAGCACGTGAAACGTTAGTCGACATACTAACGGGAAGTAAAAATACGTATCTTCTCCAGTGGATCGAACAACATGCGCAATAAATGTGTAACGATATTACTCAGTTCTGAAAATGAGGCGAAGATTTCATCTGTAAGAAAAGTTTGCACTGAACTTTTCCAGAATTTCAGTCTTTGTTATTACAACGTCACATCAGGGATAAGTGAAACACCTGAAGGTGATGATGAAGCGATAAAAGGATGTCATAACCGTATTGAAAATATAGAAAAAGAAAGATCTTCAATACATGCAGATTATATCATAGCCCTTGAAGGGCTTATTAATAAAAGTGAATATGGCGCTTTTGTCTATGGATGGGCCGTTATAAAAGAGACAGGGGCAAACAAATATTATTATGGTTGCAGTGGGAAAGTAATGCTTCCTTCTGACATTACCTCGAAGCTCTCAAAAAATGTAAAGCTATCAGACCTAGTTTTAGATTTATATCCACAATTCAGTGATGATGATTTGAAAAAGCTGGGGACGAATGGGGTATTTACACATGGTCTTTATACACGAGTTCAAGAGTTTGAGACTGCATTGAAATGCGCATTTGGTTCTCTGGTAGTACAAAGAGGGAGCCAATATGGTCAAGATGATAATTTTTGATATTGATGACACACTTCTGGATCACCGTGCCGGGGCCATGGAAGCGATGTCTGCTTTAAAGCAACAATTAGCTAAACTTAATTACATTAATGACAAGTATGATTTTAGCATATTTATTAATGCCTACGAGAGACGTAACCATATGCTATGGTCTCAATTTGAAATCGGCAAGATAGCGATAAGTGATGTATTGAAAAAAAGATTTGATCATATATTTGATTGGTTTGACATCAGGATGCAGCATAAGCTGATCTTTAAAGAGATTTTTTGGGATAATTACATATCGAATTGTCATTTAACACATGATTGGATTTCTCTTTTACAACAACTGCAGTCTGATTTTCATCTAGTAATTTGCAGCAATGGGATGAAAGAAATTCAACTTAAAAAACTCGAACAACATAAAATAATAACCTTTTTTGATAGGTTTTATTTTGGTGATACGCATCCAAACTGTAAACCTAATATTGATTTTTTCTTTAGAATTCTTGAAGAATTTCAGCTTACGCCGCAGCAAGCCATCATGGTGGGCGATAGTTTAGAGAATGATGTTCTTCCATGTCAGAAATTGGGAATGAAAACCTTAAAGTATGATGGAAAAGAGTCATTTCAGAAAATTTATAAAAAATTGACGGAGTTAAAAAATGGATCAAAAACTTTTATTTAAAAATATCACGTATCTTGATTCCACTTCTATGCGTCTATTAAAAGGTGACATAAGAGTCTCTGCAGGTTATATCACTGAGCTCGGTAATGACATTACAGAAAAAAGTGATGAAACAATTATACTATCATGTGATTTTATTGTATTACCTGGAATGATTAATGCTCATCTCCATCCAAGTAAAGAAATATATGGCGGCGTGCTTGATTTTTCACCGATTGATGTTGTGCTTGACTCCGTGCACACAAACAACAGTCTCGAAGATGCTGAAGGTCAATATGTCGCATCGCTAAAGTCTATGATGTCAGCCTTGAAGAAAGGGGTGACAACGTTTGGCTTATTTACAAGCAGAATTGAGAGTGACGTCCGGGCTGCTCAAAAAATTGGGGTGCGTGCGGTAATCAGCTATTGTCAAAATAACCAATGGATTGGTAGTGGTCGAAGCCCTGAAAGCAAAAGCATTGAGGAGATCACTCGTCAATTTTTTGATGTTGAGGAAAAATACAAATCAAATCTGATTGCTGTTTGTCCAGCGACGGCATCTGAATTATCTGCTGATGATGATTTAATCAGAAAATTACACCTTATAGCCAAAGAATTTAAAACTAAATTTTTTGTTCACATGCACGAAGGTGAGCATCAAGTGATTTCACATCATAACGTATATGGAATGAGTGGTATCGAACGTTTAGCGAAACTCAATGTATTAGATAACTACACAACTCTTATTCATAGCTGCCATTTGTCAGAAAAGGATAAAAGCTTACTCCTCCTTGGTGGTTGTAATATCATTCATTGCCCAGTCAGCAACAGTTTTGTTGGTGCAGGAACATTACCACTGAAAGATCTCTCATCGATGACGATTGGATTAGGGACTGATGCTGCAATGGTGAATCCTGTCAATAATATAACTTTTGATGCGCTTATGTCTATTTATCATCATGGCGACAACGATTTTACAAAAAAGGTCAGTGCTGCTTATATATTAAAAACACTTACCGAAGGAGGCGCAAATTCGTTAGGGCTCTCTCAAACAGGTAGGATAGAAACGGGATTTAAGGCAGACTTGATATTCTATGATATGAAATCAATAGATTCTGCATATTTAAACACTCCTATTTCAATATTGAAAATGTTAAACTTAGAATCACCCTGTAAGGTTATGATTAATGGAAAAATCATTATCGATAATACAAATTTCATAGATTCTACATTACTTGATAATGAGAGTAAGTACTCTGCCATTAGAGAGATGATTAACTTATGAAAAAAATAGCCTTCTTATTCTCAGGCCGTGGCACTTTATTAACAGCGGTGAAAGATGCTGTTGCCGATGCTTGCGTACCTGCGCAGTTGAGCCTTGTTCTGACGAATAATCGTGATTTTGAAGCCGCCAACACCGCTGCTTTTTCGGGGATTTCAGTCATAAAAATTAATCATCAGGATTATGAAAGCAGAGACTCTTTTGAGAAAAAAATAGCCGACTATTTAAATGAAATTAACGTTGATCTGGTCATCTTAGGCGGATTCAGGCGGATTTTCTCATCCAGCTTTGTTGACCTGTTCGGTCATAAAACAATTAATACGCATCCCTCGATACTGCCTGCATTTCCGGGAGATAAAGCTCAATTAAGGGCAATTAACCAAGGTGTTAGAATCTCAGGGGCGACATTACATTTCATAAATGATGAGGTTGATGCAGGACCTATCATAGATCAGGAGCCTGTAAGGATCACAAACGGTATGACTGAGATTGATCTGAAAGAAGCCATTTTACTGGCGGAGAAAAAAATGATCTACCGTGGAGTTCGTGCATTTATTGAGGGCCGAATAACGCTTAACGGTGATAAGGTCATTTATGAGGAAAATTTCCATGTATAAGATAAAAAATAGTATTTTTGCTGCAAGCTGTGTTGCGAGCATCCTTTTTATAGCCATAACAACGCTTGGGTTATCCTTAGCGACATTGCCTTTGTATGTTAGTGAATCACTGGGTTATTCAGCTTTTTATGTTGGGCTTGTTGTAGCCACTGAATCATTATCCACATTATTTTCACGTGCAGCCGCAGGAAGATACTCTGACAATCATGGACCACGAAAAGGTATGGTGTTGGGACTGTCTCTCACTTTGCTCGCGGGACTGATTTGTTTATTTTCTTTCAGTTTTATCGATTCGGCTAAAGTGGCATTCTCCGTCATCATCTTTTCGCGAGTATTGATGGGCATTGGCGAGAGTTTAATTTTTACTTGTAGTGGTACATGGCCTATTGGACTCGTCGGCCGAGAGCATGCAGGGAAAATTATGTCTTGGGTGGGGATTGCCATGTTCCTGGGTTTAGCGCTGGGTAATTACGCTGGCACATGGTCATATTATCATTCTGGTATTATCATTTCTGCTATTGCTATGACTATTCTACCTGCGCTAGGTTTTTTGCTGGTAGCCATCGTTAAACCTGTTGCCATTCATCCTGAAAGAAACAAAGCGAAACTTTCCTATGCCATCCATAGAATATGGAAAGCAGGGTTGGGTTTTTCACTGGCTAATATAGGTTATGCCTCTATTACGACGTTTCTTGTCCTGTATTTTATTCAGAATGGTTGGGGAGAGCAGGCAGCCTTAGCGTTGTCCTTATTTGGCGTGGGGTATGTTTTTTCAAGGCTGACGCTGGGCTGGAAAGCGGATAGTTCAGGTTTAAAATTGACACTATTTTCAATTGCTATTGAAGCCATCGGCTTGTTATGTATCGCCCTTTCGTCTCATCCGTACGAGGCAATGCTGGGCTCTTTCCTGACAGGATTCGGTCTTTCAATGATTTATCCTTTGCTTGCCCTTCCGGCATTAAAAAGTATGCCTGATGAAAATATTGGTCTCGCGCTGAGTACCTATGAGTCTTGTTTTGATATAGGAATATTGGTTGCAGGATTTGTCGGCGGGGGGATCGTTTCATTATTTGGATATCCGGCCGTTTTTATCTTTGCATTTTCCTGCTGTTTGTTAGCCTCTATTTCATCGATATTAGCTTACAAGCAAATATCCAACGGAGATCCCAAACTTATGCGCGGAAAGGCCTCTCTTAACTAAAAGGAGACGGATTGCTCAGTTCAGTATGTAGTTGGTCTATAGGGTGATTGACCAGATAGTACGGCTTGGACTGAGTTTTCTCACCGCGATCTACGCATAAAAATGATTATTTATACTTCAGTTTTTTAAAATAGGTCGGATTGTAATGGTCAACTTAAACCGGACACGGATTTAGGCACATTGTTGTAATCGGTGTTCATATTCGTTCGGCGATATATTTCCTAGCCGGTAATGCCGACGTTTCAGACTATAAAAACTTTCGGTATAATTCATATCTTCCGCAATGCCCTGACTTCGGATTTCATAGTGATGGTAGTTAACTCTATCTGCTTTCAGGCTGCGGAAGAACCTATCCGTAACGGCATTATCCGGACAGTTACCCTTGCGACTAATACTGCCTGTCACATCAATATGGAAATTAAGCTCGACTGCATATCCGAGACCGGTAAATTTTTTTTCCGCTTCTTTGTTTGGTGTAAGGTTATTTACCAGTTCAAGGCCATCATGAGCAATGGAATAGAATTAACCAGTAAGTACACCCATTGTACCAGTATGTTTTCAGTTAATATACCACTTTTAAATTCGATGCTCATATTATTATTACGGGGGCTGCCAGTAACCGCGTCGTCTATCGACAGGTTATCAATCTGTAATGAACCGAGCGCGCTCGACGAAAACCCTTTCACTTTATTAAGCACCGTTATTACCCGCTCCGGTAATGCCGTGCATGCAACCTTGCTTATTTTATTTAAATACAAAATTGAACCTGATGGCCATAATCAATCCTTGCTATAACTCATCGGATACATTCTAATTCTTCCTAAATGAGAATAATGCTTTGGTCTACTTCCTGCTTCATTTGATAAATTCCAATACAGTATGATACAGGGGATACTTGCAAAACCATTTACCCCCCCCTAAAAACACTTGAGTCAAATCTGTTTAATGTATTAGTGGCGTGACCGTCGTTGTCGGCACGACTGAACTGTCAAACCTGGTGTGAATCCTGCCTGATATAAGTTCATCGACACCTCAAATGTTGGCACTTGAAAATGCAAATTACGCTGGCAATTTGGGCGAGTCCGGATTAAGGCCTGACGGTTTTCAGGTTTTTACGGTCCAGAACATTTTTCGCGAATTAAGGAGTGAAGAAATACGGGCCGTAAAAATGAGGCAGCGGACAGAACTATTTTCCCGGGTTAAGGAGCGAAAATAGTTCAGGCGCCGCGCCTCACCGGCAAACAGCCGCGCCCACGCGGATTTTGCCGGCCGGGGGGAGCCGAATAAATTTCGCCGCCCCAGCGAGCGAAAAGCTGTCGCCCACGACAGCGGTTTATTTGGGGGGCATCGCCCCGCACACCGTCGCGGCTAAGTCTCCGGCCAAAAGCCGGTAGCGTGGCGCGACCACCCTCTTTAAAGGTCAGCTTCCCTTTTATTCCCGCTGCGAGGCACGAACAAAGGGAATAAAAAGGCAAAAGCGACCGTCTTAAAGGGGGTGGTCGCGCGTAGCGGGCGGCGGTGTGCCGCCTTTGACGTTGGGGGTTTGGCGTGGCGTCCAGCTGCGACATTACCCCCATGTGACATTACATAAGGGCGTCCAGCCCGCATGTACTGGCGCACGCCGTTCGGGCAGGGAAGCATGCTTCCCTGCATATGGCCGCAACGCGGCCACCTTCTTCGTCCCTGATGGTCGCCCCGCCTTTTCGCCCGACACCGTGGGGCGAACTGATGGGGCGATGTCATGGGGCGAACTGCTGACGAAGGAGGCATCGTGATTTTGAATAAGCTGGCCGTTTCACTGTCGCCGATAGTTAATGGCGCGCTGAGCTTCATGGCTTTTATGCAACAGCATCAACTGATGCTGGCGCTGTTATCGGGGCTGACGATGCCGTTTTTCGCGTCGATGAAAAGCGATGAACGGCAAAAAGCCCCGTTGTGGCAAAAGCTGATTATCGCTTTCTCCATGTTGTGTTTTATTTCGGGTACGATGGCCCCGGTTGTTATCTGGATTTTCCAGTGGCTTTATAAAGGCTGGGTAGTCGCCAGCATTCCCGTTCTGGCATGGCCGGTGCTGATTACTTTTACCGTAACGGGTTTTATTTTGCATATTCTGCTGCGAAGGGTATTAACCCCTGAATTAGACAAAATAAAGAAACACCTCGTGAGGAAAACAACGCTTGAACGGGAATTACGCACCGATGTCCGTACGGTGAAATCCCTGCTGCCGGAAACGCTGCATTATAATCCGCTGGATTATATCGACCTGAACAAAGGGTTATTTATCGGCATGGACCGCGATGTTCAGCCGATGTATCTGCCGTTAAAAGACTGGCAAAAACAACACGCGGATATTATCGGCACCACCGGTGCAGGTAAAGGGGTGGCCACCGGGATATTACTTTATCAAAGTATTCTGGCCGGTGAAGGCGTATTTGTGATGGACCCCAAGGATGATGAATGGGCACCCCACCTTTACCGCAAAGCCTGCGAGGATGCAGGCAAACCTTTTGCCCTGATTGACCTGCGAAAACCCCAATACCAGTTTAACCTGATTAAAGAAATCACCGCCGATGAGCTGGAAGAACTTTTTGTTGCCGGTTTCAGTCTGGCAGAGAAAGGTCAGGAGTCTGACTTTTATCGCATTGACGACCGGAAAGCGGCCCGGATAGCCGCGCAGTTCGTCACCCGTAATACCACCACAACCATTCGGGATGTGTATAACGGCGACTACGTTCAGGGTATTGCAGATAAGATAAAAGCCTTTTTCGGGAAAATTGAAGAACTGGCCTTGCTCAATGCTATTAATGCGCCGACAGGATTTTCACTTAATACGATATTTGAGGAAGGTGGTTGCTGTTATGTGATTGGCTCAATGCGCAACAGCAAAATCATTACCGCGCAGCGCATGCTGCTGGTTCGCCTGTACAAGCTGGCAGAAAGGCGCGAGCGAGTGAAAGACGTGCCCCGCCCCATTGCTATTTATCTTTCCGAACTGAAATACCATTTATCCAGGCCCGCTCTGGAAGGTTTAGGCGCGGCACGCGATAAAGGCGTGCATATTATTATGGACCATCAGTCTATTGCCGATTTACAAGACTGCCCGGCAGATTTGAAAGGTGACACCGTTGTCGGCGCTGTCGTTGAGAACGCCAAATTCAAACTGGTTTATCGTGTCATGGATCCGGACACCGCTGAATGGGTGGCCAGGATGTCCGGCACCATATTAGTCGATGATGAGATCCGCAAAGCAAAAACCGATGCCGTGCTGACAGAGACTATCGACAATGAACGCACTATCAGGCAGGCCGAGCGTTTCTTTACCGACAGCAATATGATCCTGAACCTGCCTGATTTTGTCAGCTTCATCTTTACGACAAAAACACTCCCGTCTGCTTCGCTGATTTCGCCCATCAGGGTGAAAAAACGCGAGCTGGAGATCTGCGCCGTGTCGCCTGCGATTGCCGCCAACGCAGCAACAATAAACATCGCATTGGATTTTAGCGAGGAGGAAACTTCCCCCGGCCCCACATCAACGCCGGATATTACAACAACTCGATCAGATCTTTTTTTTGATACGGATGAAAAAGACACGACAACACCGAATACCAATAAAGAAGAAAACCCGTCATTGCTGGATTTTTAAAGAGGGGATGATGCTGATCACCGCATACAGCGAACGCCAGACGCGACACCGTGAAAAAATACAACGACTGCTGAATTTCCTGAAAGAAGAAACGTACAGTGACTTTAAAACACTGATGCTGCTGTTCGGCTTCAGGGATCATAAATCACTGTATTCCCTGCTTTCAAAAGTCGAGGGGATGGGCTTAATACAAAAGCACGTCCTGGTATCGCGCACCATGAAAATTTCATTATGGGGCATTACCAGTGACGGACTGGCCGTAGTGTTAACCCCCAACGATGCACTTTTTCCGGCACGGTTTGAGCCGTCAAAAATTACCGGCTGGACGCTGGAGCACCACCTTGATAATCAGACCGCCCGTATCATCCTTGAGCAAAAAGGGGCATCCGAGTGGATAAATGGCGATCGCACAACCTTCCTCAGTCGTTACCAGGTCAGTCACCGGCCGGACGGTCTGATCACCCTCCCCGGCGGCACGGTGATAGCTATTGAGACCGAGCGCCGCCTCAAAACCAAAGCCCGTTACCAGTCAATCATCGCCAGCCATTTACTGGCTCGAACCCATAAAGACTGGATTTACGTTTTTTATATCGTGCCGGACCCGCAGAAAAAACGCGGTCTTGAACGGCTGTTTGACAGCATCCGGCACGTTATCGTTAACCATCAGCACATTCCGCTGGAAGCCCGCCACCGGAATGTCTTCCGCATCTATACACTCGACGAGTTGCAACGGCTCGATTTAGGCAACTGCATATAGTTGTTCTGTATCACCAACTTCCGCAACCCGCCCACCAGCAGCGCAACGACCGGAATTAATGCCCTACCGAAATACTCCCCCACCATCAGAACATACAGGACTTCAGAATGAACAGAGAAACTGACCGACTTGCGGACGTACTGACTGAAATGAGCGCAAAAGCGCTGGTGACATGGATGACGCATTCCGCTTTGCACGATATACCGCGCGAAGCATTACTGGTTCGCGGCCACGATTTTGTCTATGCCCTGCACGCAAATTTTGTGCTGCTGCGTGATGTTCTGTCAGAAACACTGGAAGATATTGAGCAGCAAAGTCATGACATTGAAGAAAGACTGTATAGCCTGGAACAGCGGCTGCTTGCGCTTCAGGTAGTTGCTGATAACCGGGAATAGCTGCCCATTCAGCCCTGTCCGCGTGATTTGCGTTATTCCACTGTAGAGACATGACTGTTCGGTGCTCGCCTGGCTGCGCTCCGCCTCACTCGTGTCTCTACAGCGTTACTGTTTTAAGCGGCCCAACACGCAAAGCCGCATTCCGTTGCGACTCCTTCCTGCTCAGATTTTATCCATCAAATAACGATGCGCTTTGGATGCCGCGCTGGCGGCCTTGAAAATATAGCGTTTGTCGTTCCTCAGTGCTTTCAGCCAGGAAGCAATATAACTTTCATGCTGAACCTCTCCGACAATCCCCAGGTCCGCCATCAGGAACGCGCTTCCAAGCTCGGCGATCAACTCCTCAAAAGCATAATCCTCACTGCCAAACTTCCCTTTCATTTCACGATTCAGCCGACTTTTGGCTCCACTCCAGTGAACCAGCTCATGCAGACCCGTAGCGTAAAAATTGGCAGCATCGCTAAAAAGACGACGTTCCGGTAAATGGATTTCGTCGGTTGATAGTGCGAAAAAGGCGTTCTGCCCCTTCTCAATGATGGTTGCACCACTGTTACGGAAAAGCGCTTCCGCCTGCGGTAACGGCTCAAAGGTCTCTGCCGGGAAAACGGCTTCATCACTCAGAGGCAAACCGTCAATTTGCTCAACATTAAACATGGCGAAAGTCTTAAGCATCGGAATATAGTCAGTTTCTCCTTCGTCATTTTCCTTTTCCAGTGTGGTATAGAAAATGGCTGTTGTGCCGTGTTCTCCCTTACGTACCTGCCCGCCTTCCGCTTTTGCCTGCTTGTAGGTCATCCACCGCGAATCATTGAATCCCTGTTCTGACGCACTGCACCACAACAACATGATATTCATGCCGCTATAAGACACTCCGGTGGCGTAATTGGATGGCACCCCAGACATACCCAGCACTCGTTGCCACGGGCAAGACCACGGTTTTACACCGACTTCAAGCGCTGCAATGATGTTGTCGGTGACGGTCTGATAAAAATCTGTTCTGGTTTGAGAAAATTTCGTTTTTGAGGAGCCTGACTGCTCCAGCGGGGATACGCTGGTCGCCGTTGCGGTGTTAGGGGCGCTAGTCTGGGTGGTATGCAGGGAAATGGTCATGTTTTTTCTCCGTCAGTGGTGTGATTTTCGTCTTCGTATCGCCTGACAGTTCGCTTTCCCGGCATCGTTCCGGCACGCAAGGGCGCAGAATGCGTGCCATTTACCCTTGCGGGACGGGTTGTGTTGGGAAACGATTAGCCGGAAGCTGATACGAGAACAGAAGTCACACGGAGAAAAAACTGATACTGCATAGACGGGCGTAGCGCCCCTTAGGCCGCAGCGGTGAAATGGGTTTGGGGTTGAACTAGCAACGCTTGGAAGATATGAACGAGCAGTATCGTTTCAAGCCAGCTACTACTCCCTCATTAATTTATTGTCGGATGTTCGATGATCTCATTCCATACAAGCGTCGGCAATACTTTCGGGTGTGAAAACTTCTACCGAGCGCCAAAGCATGCTTGAGCATGACCAGCGTTGATAACAAAATTGCACTCGTGCAGAGAAGTTATCTTTTCAGCGCATTTTTATCTAAATAAGTGTGTCACTACACGTACTGTAGTAATAGAGGATGACGAATGGTCTCTTAAGGATTATTGATAAAAATCTTTTCATTAGTAAATGAAACATTGGCAGCAGCTGTCAAAACTCTGTTCCGGTAAAAAATTGTTATTTTTCTTTTTTATTTTTTTCAAATGCGGTATAAAATATTTTTAAATTTTTTAAACAAACCCATTGAGATTGAGTCAATCTAATTATCTAAGGGAGATACCCGTGTCAAGTCTTAAAGATTATATTTTCAATGCATTCAACACGATGAAATTGCCGAATGATCTATTATTTAAAAAATACAAGGCTAATGAGTATATTGAAGAAATTAAAAAAGATGAAGCTAGGGTGATTGGGATTCCTCAGGCATATTTAGATATCTTCATATGGCCGGCAAATACCTTCGTCATTTTGGCCTCAATCCTAGATATCAAAGGTGACTACAAATTATTAATTTCTGGCGAGGAAGTTATTTGGGATGAGAAAGACAAAGAAAAAGTTATAAATATAGGTGAGTTGTGGAAAAAATTCATCAATACTGATCTGGATTTGTTCGTTGATGAAATTCAAATAATTACAACACTGATTCAAGATATATTTGGTAAAGAGACGCTGCATAAAGATATAAAAAATCTCATCAAAGACAAGAAATTTATTAAATCGGCTCTTTTACTTTGCCTCGCTGCAGATGAAAGCATGAGAAGAGATAATGACCAATTTGTTAAACCATTAAGTTCAAAAAACAACACATCAATATATGATAAGGCAATGCATTTTCTAGAATTATTAAATCGAGATTATGGTTCCCAACTATCATTTTCCAATGAAACATTTGGTACAGTTCAATTTAAAAATGCAGTTAGCCAAAGTGGAATTTCTCTATGTAGCATTAGTCATAATATCGCATTTATTAAGCCCGAGGTTTTATTAACATCAATTATTCGAAAAACACCATCAGTAGTACCCAGCCTGTTTAATATTCTTATATTACCATTTCCACTTACTATTTCCAGGAAAAATTTTAAACCTGTTGTAGAGCAAAATAAACTACTAATGAATGACAACTTCGGTTTTTTTACATATGCTCCTGATATTGAAATTACGAGCGAATCAGTTATTTCATGCTTAAAAAATGCCATTGAAGAAATCGGTGATATCGACATTATCGTTCTTCCTGAATGTGCAGTTCTAAAAGAGACCGCTCAACAAATTGCTGATAAATTAAAAGATCTATTTAAATTCACCCCTGAAAAATGCCCTGCATTAATTTTGGGGATATACAAAAAGGGGGATATTTCACATTTTGGTGAAAACTCACTTACATTGTATGTACCTGACGATAAAATTGGCGAAGAGTTTACTCTAACACCAGTTCATCAACATAAACACCATCGATGGTTTCTTGATAGAAATCAGATTTTAAATTACAAGCTTGGCTCGTGCCTTATGACTAATAAAAAGTGGTGGGAATATACATCAATTACAGACAGAACGTTGATCAGTTATTATTGTCAAAAACATAATGTTCAAGTCAGCCCTTTAATATGTGAAGATCTCGCCCGACAAGATCCAGTTGCTCCCGTTGTCAGATCGCTTGGGCCAAATCTAATTATCGCTTTATTACTAGACGGGCCACAAATCAAAAACCGCTGGCCAGGACGATATGCAAGTTTTTTATCAGATGACCCAGGCTCATGCGTGCTTACCGTTTCCCCTTTAGGTATGACTTTCCGTGCAGATGGTACTGACTTCCCGCCAAGTAGAAACGTAGCCTTCTGGAGCGAGCCTAATGGCTCAAAGGAACTTTTACTAACAGAAAACAAAAATGGAATAGTCCTTACCTTAGAAAAAACCGAACTAAAACAATGGACTGCGGATGGTCGACATAAAACTCGTGTTGGCTTTACGTATGCTGGCCATATATGTATTGAGTAATAAATCTGCTATAGTGGTGTTTATGAGAAAAAAATTCCATGAGGTATCGTATGAGTAATGCTAGGATCGATAAACTTCATACATTAGGTCGCATGTTGAGGACTGAAGAATCCCTAGTGGACAGATTCCTTGACTCGGATCGGCTTGATATTAGTAATGAAGCTAAGAGTTTTTCTCGCGCGATAATAAATTATTCTCGAGATAATGATGGCGAGATAAGTTCAGATGATGTTCATCATATATATATAAATAGATTTTCAGAATTAGAAAATAATGAGGAATATGAAAGGGTTGCAGATATCATCGCGGATGAATTTTTAAGATATGATGAAGATTGACGGATCATTTATCATGTCACAAACTTATACTCACCCCCATTAATATAATCCTAGGTGGTTTATTTTAGCTGCCTAGCATTATCTGTTGTTTAGATAATTATTTCCTGTATCCCTTCCCTCTGACCTGCCTCCTGGATTAGACACAATACTCAGTTAGTAATATCGCATTTGAAAACTATAACTATCGGTAATCAACGATCCAAAAACGGCTGATACTGAGGGTATCCATGCATATTCAGCAGGTTAAAATAAAGCCCCCCCCGTTTACCAAGTGTAGCGCTAACGTTGGAAGAACAGACAACTATACTCGTTGGACGAAATAATAGTGGGAGTTTTTAATGTCCGAAACCTTGAATGAAAAATCTTTTTCGCTCTCTCATTAATGCACAATAGATTGAAAAAAATCCACATAATAAAAATGCTTTTCCCAAGAGGTCTAACACCCTACTTCTCTAATGTATGTATAGCCCACTATTTCTCACGCAATTCCCTATACGTACAACCTCATGAATTAACTTCAAAATGTCAATATCCCCCCAGGAGGTTGATTACCAGCAAAAACACATACTTCTTAGTCTATCTGTGCATTAAAAGCTCAGTGGCCAATTGTAATAAGAAAGCTTTATTCCCGGAACAGATCTCGTATGTGAGTTAAAATAAAAACTGGGCCAAGTTCAACCGTTTTTCTTCGCTGATAATTTAAATCACTGGTCTCTGAAATATTTTTCATCACGTATTTTTACGCTAAAACTCAAACCCAGTGTATACGTCCATTCTTGAGCCAGAAATGTGATTTACAGCCTGTATTTAGCCAGACTGAGGGATAAAGAGAGGGAATGTTATATTCATCAATGCTACAACGCCAGTGTGGCTTGGCCTCTTCAAGAAGAAGCAACTCAATGACAGAACCGCATCCGCATGGGCATTTGAAACCCACACTCCAGTCTTCTTTCCCATCTCTTGTCAAAATCACCTTCCGCCAGGGTATTTTATTAGGCAACATATCTCCATCAACAATAACCAGACGCCTTGCAGGGAGGATCGGTTCAGCCTTAAACATTAATGCTGAGAACATTTTTTTCATAAAATGCATTTTGCAGCCCTCAGTTCAGGCATACCAAGCAGGGGATCGCTACAACCCTCGGCAAGAAGTAGATTCTTCCTTTTTGAAAATGCATCTTCCTTATAAAAATCCTCATCGGCACCAGCGAGGCTAAAACGTGTACGGGAAAAGTGACCATTAGAATCTTCACGGAAAGGGAAGCATCGTGCAATAAACTCTGAAACACACGCAGAGGCAGCTCGCATGTTAAGTGTAATGACCGATGGCGCTTCTTCTTGAATACCGGTGATGTATCCCTGAGCCAATTGCTGTTCATGAAGTTCTGGCTGCATCTTTGCGATCATCTCTCCATGCAGAAGGGCTGGCGTGTAAACCTCGCGATCTAACAACGTTGCTCCACCGGGTTTTACGTAGTCAATTCTGCCGCTAACATCCGTAATCTTTAAACCGTCTTCAGGTTCTATGTGAGTGGGTATTTTTACACCCACATCAAGAAGCGGAATCAGGAAGGCAGAAGATATACGATCAGCAATCATTCGCCCCTGGTAGCTGTCCACGCAGCTGAAAATAACGTCAGCATCAGCAACCGCTAATACCGCATCCCTAGCTAATATTGAGCTGTGGATTGCAGTCGCGACGTTTTCTCCACGTATCCTGCTAACAGCAGCGGCAAACATCTCAACCTTAGATACATTGTGTGAGGCATCTTCTTGCGTAGCGTTCAGGATCCGGTTCAAATTCTTCTTTTCAATATGATCATCGTCAACGAGTAATATTTTACCAAAACCCAGGCGGGTTACCTGCTCTGCGACAATTGAACCGGTACCTGAAACGCCTATAACAGCGGCGGTCAGATGACTAAAACACGAAGTCATTCCAGAGGTGAATGCAATGACTTCCTTTTGCGGCACTTCATCATTGGGCCGCCAGAGGCAAATGTCATCCCCCGGTACACTGACAAGATCTACGTCTTGTACGTTGATACCTTCACTATAGAAACGGGCCCGTATTCTGCCATCAGGTATCATTATTGCAGAACCATGGAGTGCATTGACACCCTGATAAAGAGCAGGAATTGTGATCGCATCGCTTGCATCATCAAACTGTGAAAATTCAAAGAGGCCGCCTGGGTGTGAGTGAACCAAAATGATAGACATTGAAGCTGTTTCCGCAGCATCAATTGCTTTTTCCAGGTAAAGCCCTTGCCAGGAGATGAAATCATTTTTACGTGATTCGCATTCGTCGTCCGGCACTTGAATGATCTCTTTTACGAGCAGCTTAAGGCGGCTTCCTTCATTGCGATTACAGAGCAATATTGCAGCAGATTCCTTGCCATCGCCTGGAAAGAGGTGTTTATGAAGCTGCTGGTGAATACCTTCTGGTATCACCATATTTGTGTTTACGCTCACTGGCCCACCTCCTTGAGTAAACACCCGTTAGCCATGGCTAGCTGTGAAATGACGGAGTCAGTGTCTGGATCCCATGGACGATGGCGAGACCATCCCTGGAAAGTGTTCCGATCAATAACCGCTACAACTTGAGTCGCCGGAATTTCAGCACCATTTGATAGTTTAAGTGCTGGGAAAACATAAAACATATCCAACAAGCTTATGGGATATCCCTCTGGGATAAGTAAAGCGAGCAGGACCTGTTTTTGGTTGTAACCTTCAGGCAATACATAATCGTTTATGGCGAGCCAGCGTGATTGTTCATTGACACACGTTTCCCACTGAAACCCCATCTCATTAAGATACTTCTCGTCATTGGTGAGAAGTTCAAAATCGCGACGCAGAGCAACCGCAGCTTCACCGTTTGAAACATTGCGTGGAGTCAAACGCAGTTTCTCAATGCCTGGGGTTGTCAGATCAAGATGGTCGTTAATAGTTTTTTCCTCTTTAGGCCTCCCTTCAACATTGAAGAAGATATGCCAAGCCTGATCAGGATTTAGTCCAGCTCTCACAACGGCATCCCTGACACTGATAATGTGGGTATCAAAAGAATAAACTTTACCCTGCACATTGAGCTTCCAGACCGGATCGCGGCTGATAAATCGCTCAATCCCTTCTGGCTCAAGTGAAACAAACTGATGCCCTTGAATCTCTTCATCAGCGGAATCCTCTTTTTCGAGTAATAGGCGCTTTCCTTCAGCTACCTCTCCAAGCTTACGGACAGTGTGTCCCGTGATCTGATTAAACGGCCACTCCAGGCGTTCCCCATCAACGGAAAAGAAGTAGGTCCGGTCAGATATAACAACAATAAATTTATTATTGTCAGCCCCCGGACGAGCGAGTTCACTAGGACTGAGGCTTTCGAGCGTACCGTTAGCCAGCATCTGCAGGATCACAGGCAACTGGTCGGGTTTGTAACCCGCCGCAGCGCCAATCTGGTTACCAGTAAGAGTTAAATCATCAACGCTCACCTGACGGAACTGCAAGTCTTCACCAGCAATTTCAATGTAGTGATGTGGTTTACTGCTTAGGGTATCGAGAGAGTTCATGGGATTAAGTCTCATTGGATAGTTATCTCAATAACATCTGATAAACTTTATGAGATTTATCAGATGCTGCACAAATTGGCGAACCAACATGCAGGACAATACCGCTAGATTCTGATTAACGCAAGCAGATTTATCAGAGTTATTTTATCGGGACATACACAAACTCATGCCCACCGGACTCCGCGACCTCTTTTTTCCCCAGAATAAACCCCTGCCGATAAAGCTTTTTGAGCTTCCCACTGGCATTTTGCGTAGAGAGATCGAACTCTGATGCCACCATGCTAGTCGTGGTAAATTCATTTCGCATAATGAAATCAATGAGCTGTTTTGTTCCTTCGGTCAGCACAGGGCCGATGATGCTATAAGTGCTGCCATAGACAAAAATCGGCTGGTCTTTTGCTGTCGCGGCATATGACCAGTTATCCAGTAGGTCCTTAGACGTGACTCCTGTGAGGTAAAAGCCTTTATCTTCACGAAGCAACTTTGCAAGTGAAACGACGCTTTCTCGAGGGAAGGATGCATCGGTGGCATCAATTCCTTCAAGAGAAATGCCGAACACATTCTGCTGAGGGTTATTGTCCACTATCTGCTGGAGCTTACCAAAGACCTCTCTTCCCATTTCGTTACCGAATGCAAAAGAGTCCCCGACAAGATCGAAAAGTTTGATGATAAGTGATTTCTGTTTCATCTGGTTAAGTTAATCTGTTTTATTCAGGGGTGTCAATAAAGAAATCGAAGCAGATATGAGTACCGTTTATCAAACTAAGATTTTCCTTAACCTCAGCTGTGACAAGTTCACCATCTTTGTAATTCAGTTCAATGCTGAAATGTGTTTGTCTGATGATGAGCAACGCTTCGTTTTTGGACGCTTGCTTTCGAGAACTTTCAAAACCAAGGCCACGCCCTTCTTTTGAACCATGGCGGCTAATCCCGCCGTTAGAAAAAACGTGTTTAACCAGGTCTATGTCGGAACGTAGTAAACCAGCAGGGAATTTTGCATATAATTCAGGATAATTACCTTGGAGCGTTGCGCGTAAGGTTGCCACTACTCCTAGCCCGCTATCCGAAATCACCGTCTGTATATGCTTCTTCCTTCCCTTTCCATTGTAGCCCTGGAGAGCGGCAAAACCAGGAATATGGCTATTACTGTGATCCTTCACATTGTTAATGAGTTCGCTAAAGACCGTCATAATGACAGTAAGATAATCTTTGGAGGCTTCAGAAACGAAGCGTTGTCCCAATCTCTTGATAAGTTCACTGATTTCGACCTTTGTTGAACCCATGTCTATCGCGCCGAATTCAACCAGACTATCACTGTTATCAACATATTTTGCAGCATCAGAATTGCCAAGCTGGGGTCTGAAGGGTAGAACGGTAATCTTTGATCCAGCAGATCGTAAAAACCAGAGCGGTTGAGGAAAGTTCTTGTTCTTTTACATTTAGTTAAATCGATAGTGACCGCGATATTTCGGGATGACAGTTGATTAAGTAAAGACAGCATCCTGGCAATAGCCACCATCATCAGAGAACAGTTTTTGGCAAAGATTATGTCGGCTGCTTTGTAGGTCCCATCTAAAGGATTTCCACTTTTAGAAAGAGCATCCTCAAAGTCATCTTGGGTAAGCCATGTGTCACCAGGAAGCGAAAGTACAAAAGTTCTGTTCTTAGACTGGAACCACTTGTAATTCTCATCTTGATTAAATAAATGCCCACTTCGACTCAGGAATGAATTGACCTTTTTTTTATCAAACCCAAGTTGCTTGGCGATCTCACGCCCCGTCAGGCCTGGGTTAGCGTTAAGTAGCTTATCAATGTCACTGAACATTATTATATCTTTTCCTGTCAATCCTCTGAGGAGGTCTTGCCAGTTATTCTAATGAGTTGTTTATGAAATCGCTATAGTTTCAGCCTGCAAGGAAACTTTAGCGGGCTTTCAGTTTTAAAATAACGTCAGATATTTAACGTCAAATAAAGAGAAGTGGTTAGTTTCTCACAGATCCAATCCAGCCCCACGGCCCCTGAGCCACTCTTTTCTTTCGCGATAATCCGGCAATACCTTGTCTACCTCGTTCCAGAACGCATCCGAGTGATCCCGATAACGCAGATGGCAAAGCTCGTGGACGATGATATAGTCAATGACGCTTAGCGGCGCCATCAGGCATTTCCAGTGGAAATGGAGTTCGCCATTCGTGCTGCATGAAGCCCAGCGGTAACCCAGATCTTTAATTTGTACTGTACCGGGGTTCACACCCACTTTGGCTGCAAACAAGGCCACTCGGCTACGGATACGAGGCAAACCTTTAACCTGGTAAAAAAGTACGAACGCCTGATGGGCCGCGAAGTCGTCTCCCTGTTGGACGATATCGCGCCGCAGGCAGAAGCGACCATCCTTAAGCTTGAGATCGTCGTTCTGTCCCGCGACTAACTGAAGTCGATAGCCTCTCCCCAGATAGAGAAAAGTCTCACCGTTAACCCATTCGCGCACTACTCGAGTAGCATTAAGATCGCGCCACTCAGCCAGATTACGGTAGATCCACATGCGCTTGCTTAACACGGTTTCATCTACCTGCTCAGGTGTCATTCGCTGGGGAGGCCGCACGGTAATAGCACCGTTGCGTTCAATCACAATGTCGGTAGTCTGACGATCGCTTCCTGGCAATAATTGATATTCAATATCGCGAATCTGGCGGCGTTGCATCATATATCCTCCGGCCGTACCATGTTAATCAATTCATCATGGCGATTTTTAGCCAGTTTCATGATTTCCACGGCCACTCGCTCACGATTCAACTTCAACTCCTCGATTCCGGTCCTGGCGATCTCGGTTTTAATCAAACCACGCACACGTTTTTGTTTGTCAGGATTCAGCCAGAAGTCGATGCTGGCAATGCTTTCTTGCAGTATTGTCACCGAGGTACCCATCAATATCTTGAACGCGGGCTTATCCGCATCATTAACAGTACCACTGGCAAAGCCAAGCCGAGCAATGTGCTGGTAAAAAGTGGTCACTTCCTTACTCATCCCCCCTTCACCGTGCTGTCGACCTGCAATTGCCTCCTTACGTAGATCAGTCAGTTTTTCAGCCAGCAATTCCCATTCGTCGTGGTGCTTCTCGATCAGTGCATTCACCTTTTCAGACAGGCTCTTATAGAAGGCAGGATCCTCATCGTGGTGGACGGTACAGTGCTTGCGGATAGCATGTTCCATCTCGCTCGCTTTGGCTTCACTGTTCTGCCCAGCATGACTGGCCAGCTTCTCGAGAAAGTCTTCTGATAATAACTCTACCGGTGACACCTTCGGGTTGATTCCAAGACTGATCAGATGCTCATTAATCAGGGCCTTAACCTTTTCACCCGCGCTACCAAGGTCAAGACTGGTGTCCTTATAACGCTCTCTGGCGACCTGCAAAATGTAGCCGAACCGTTTTGCAGGTACACGATAGGCTTGAGCAGAGTGATGCGGCAGGATGATATCCAGACTCATCAGAAACTTTTTGAGGTAGACCTCGAAGTCTGCACGTTTTTTCTCATCTTTAAGCGCTTTTACCGCCTCGTGCACAACAGCGGCCTCGGCGTCCAGTCGAGGCAGTTCACCATTAACAAAGGCTCTAATCTGCCTGATCCCCAGAGCGCTGAAATGTTGCAGCAACCGCTGATAGCGTTCGTCCAGCACCGGCAATTCTGACGTGATATTCTGCATTCCGTCCTGCAGTTCCTGCAACTCATCACTGGCGGCGTACAGCGTCAGCGCCTCGGTCAGGTGATTGGCCAGACCGATATAATCAACGATATATCCCCGCTGTTTGCCCTTTTTCACACGGTTAGTACGTGCAATAGCCTGTAGCAAACTGTGCTCGCGTAATTTTTTATCGATATACATCACCTGCTCAATCGGCGCATCAAAGCCCGTTAGCAGCATGTCGCACACAATCAGAAAGGCAATGCCAGTATTAGCTTTGTCGGGATCATTCAGATCGAAACTACGGCAGAAGTTCTCCACCGCATTCAAGCGCTGCGCCTGTTTGCGCGCATGCGTGATAAAGGCAGCTTCATTGGTACCATCGCTGGAGATCACTACCGCAGTTTTTAGAAAACGCAGGCGCTCAATCAACGCCGTATCTGGCAGAGTCAGCCCTTCTTCCCTGGCTATTCGTTCAGCTAATGCCGCTTCGATACCGTTGCGGTAACGCACACAGGCCAGCTTGGAATGGCACACCACCTGTGCCTTAAAGCCATTTGGCAGGATGTTATCAACATAGTGCGCAACCAAATCACGGGCAATGGCGTTGATACGGTTTTCTGCCTCCAGAATATCGCCAGTAGCACCGTATTTCTTCTTGATCGCCAGTAATTCCTCATCACTGCGGTCTTTGAATAAATCTTCAAACGCCGTATCAAAAGCATGCTTTTCGTTCAGCGCGCTGTCGGCGGTTTTGCCCTCATAGAGGATTTGTAGCGTAGCGCCATCGTTCACCGCATCCATCAGCCGGTAGGTATCGATATATTCGCCAAAACGTTTGTGGGTTTTCTTTTCGCCATGACGATCGGTAATCAAAGGCGTGCCGGTGAATGCAATCCGCGCCGCATTGGGAAAGGCCTCAAACAGATTGTCACCCAGGTCCGAGCTTTGCGTACGGTGCGCCTCATCAATCATCAAAATGATACGTTCAGAGCTGTTCACCACGCCAAAGGTCTTACCTGCGGGCATGGCCAGATAGGTACCCAGCGCCTCGGCGACTGCATTAGTCAACGTCTGCTTTTGCTCCTGAAACTTGTGCACCATGACCATGCTAACGTCCGAGCTATCAGTGGCAAGATGTGCACGCAAGCCCTGGCGGCTTTCAATCACATTCACCCGCCCGCCGATCAGGGTAGCGGTATTGCACAACTGTTGTTCCAAATCCTGTCGGTCATTCACCAAAACCAGCTTGTAATCGCTCAGGTCGAGACTGGCACGGATCATTCGGGCCAAAAAAACCATGGTCAACGACTTGCCTGAGCCCTGGGTATGCCACACCACACCGCTACGCTCCAGCACTGTATCGCCCAGACGAAGGCGCTCGATGATCTTGCCAGCGGCACGAAACTGTTGATAGCGACACACCACTTTGACGCGCGGCCCACCGTCGGTATCCATAAACACCGCACTTGTGCGCAAAATCTGTAGCAGATTGCTTTTATTCAGCATCCCGGCAATCAGTTGCTGCTGGGCATTCATGCTCTCGCGGACGGCATCATCTTGCGGGTAAAGCGTTTTCCAGGCGAAGTAATGCTCTTCGCCAGAGGTAATACTGCCGTAGTCCGCTTCCAGGCCACAACTGCGGATCAGCAACAGGTTACTGTGGAAAAGTCGCGGCTCCCCCTCTTTCAGGCCCGCGTTTGTGGTTTCCTTCCGTCGTCCCATATAGCGCTGTAACTGCACAAAGGCTTCTTGCATCGGGTTAGCGCAGGTTTCCGACCCTTTCTTGCATTCCACCACCGCCAGCGGGATGCCATTCACGAATAACACAATATCGGGGATGATAAATGCCTTCACACAGCCCGGCGTGTCGATGCGAAATTGGTTGATGGCGTGGAACTGATTGTTTGCAGGATCATGAAAATCGATCAGGCGCACCACCGGATCGGCTTCGCCAGTCAATTCGTTGCTGTCAGTCTGCGCCTTGAACAGCAGCGACTGTACCGCCTCGTTAGCCTCCAGCAGGGTACGATTAGGCTGGCGCAGCAGTTGACCACGTAAGTCTTCCAGTTGTCTGTCCGTTAACCATTCCCGACCATCGTCAGTGCGGTTGATGGCGCGCACTGCGTTGTCGAAAACCTGCGGCAAATGCCAATGCCGGAAGTTGCTGCGCAGGCTGGGACCCGCCTGCTGCGGGATGCCGCTGCCCTGGTCGATCACCGTCCAGCCCTGTTCAACCAGTTGGTCCAGAAACGGCTTTTCGACTTCGCTATATTCGCTCATACAGAGTCCTCCTCTGCATTCCCTGCCAATTCCCGCTCCAATTGTTCGATGCTGGGTAAACTGGTTTGCAACTCCACCGGCAGCGATTCAACTAACTTGTATTCAGCAATGCCCATCGGCTGGGACTTATCCCCTAAGGCATATTCGGCAACGACTTTGTTTTTGCTCTTACAGAGCAAAAGACCAATGGTAGGGTTGTCCTGTTGGTCTTTCACCTGCCGATCCACCGCCGTTAGATAGAATCCCAATTGCCCCAGATGCTCGGGTTTGAACTTACCGCCTTTGAGCTCGATTACCACATAGCAACGCAGCTTGAGATGGTAGAACAGCAGGTCGATAAAGAACTCGTCGCCGCCTATGTCCAGCAACACCTGTCGCCCAACAAAGGCGAAGCCCGCGCCCAGCTCCAGCAGAAACTCGGTCACATGCTTTACCAAGGCATTTTCCACCTCACGTTCCTGCGCTTCCTCAGTCAGCCCGAGGAAATCGAAACGGTAAGGATCTTTCAGTGACTCCCGCGCCAGGTCAGACTGCGCCTGAGGCAGGCTGATATCGAAGTTAGTTACTGCGCTGCCGCTACGCTGCAGCAAACCGGTTTCGATTTGCATCACCAATATGTTGCGCGACCAACTGTGTTCGATAGCTTTGGTGGCATACCAGCGGCGATCTTCCGGGTGGTTCAGTTTGTCCAGCAGGGCCAGTTGGTGATACCAGGGCAATTGTGCAAGCACCGCTTGCACAAATTCCGCATCCGGCCAGGCTTCGGCAAAAGCGCGCATGTATTTGAGGTTACGCGGTGAAAATCCCTTCATTTCAGGAAAGGCAGAACGTAAATCATGCGCCAGCCGTTCAATGACTTTGGCACCCCAGCCTTGATCCGCCTGTCGCACCAGAATATCCCGGCCTATCTGCCAGTACAGCCCCACTAGCTCCCGGTTGACCGCCATTGTGGCACGCTGCTGGGCGCTGTGGATACGGCCCTTCAGGTCGACCAGCCAGTCGGCGTAGTCGCTGGGCATTGGGGTCATCGAAACCGGGCGCTCTGGTGTCATGCCGTTACCTCCGTGTTAGGTTCCTCTACCTGCACCGGCACTTTTCCGGTGAGTAAATCTTGCATCAGGCCGATTTTTTGTTTTCTGAGCTTTTTCAGTAGCGAACTTTCCTGCTGAATTTGCTCCGAAACCTTGACATACCGAGCATAAATTAATGTTTGCTCGTTAATACCTGGAACGGGCAAATGCAGAGTCTTTAATGTGCTGGACTGAATTGCATCCATTATCCCCCCCTGCATAGCACGGCGAAACCAGGCCTTAACCCAAGCTGAATGATTAAGCTGCCAGCAGATCAATTCAGGGATAACTTTCTCAAGATCAAATGTCATCGTCCAAAGGTGCTTGGAAGAGAGTCCTGCTTCAAGATTATCAGGTATGACGCAACATCTACCGACAGTTCCCATGATAGTAATGACCACATCACGGGGACGAACTCTGTATTTGGCTAACTCTGTAAATTTTCTTTCACTTACAAACCGACGAAACTCAGGTTCAAAGCGCTCTACATGAACATTATCGATACCTAAGAATGGAATGCCATCCTCAACCAGTTCATGTTTAAGTAAGGCACTACCAAATGGTCCACTGCGGATATTGTTCGGTAGTGGTGCAAGCAATTCTTCGAGAGTGGAAACCCTCCACTCTGTCGGAATCCAACCAATCGCTGTTTCCTGATATAGCTCGGGAGCCTGGCTACGAGGGGGGCGAAGTTGTCCATTAGGCAACACACCACGTGTAAACAGATCGTGCATTAGGCCTGCTTTAATCTGCTGATATTTGGCGATCAGAGCTTCGGTTTTTTCGATAGAATCGTCGATAGCGGTGAGAATGGCAGCAATTTTTTTCTGAACTGATAGCGCTTTGGGATATCGCAGCTTCAGGATTCGTCCGAGATCCTTAGGTACATGAGGAACACCCGTGCCGGTTCGGCGGTGCTGAATCCAACCAAACCGATCAGACAGTGCAAAAAACAAGTATTGTGGGTCGACATGACCGTTGGGAGTGAGCTTTGAAACCGTAGACGCAACTATGCCCTGCTTGCCAAAACCGACTAAGCCAGAGCGCTCACCGTCCCATAACATCAGCGTATCGGTTCGTTTGGCAATCACCGCGAGTTGAGTCGCAGCATATCCGTCATCGCCACCTTCAATGCCCGATGCGCCCAAATATGCGGCATAACCTTCCCTTGCAAATGCAGATGTATCAACCTTCCTGCCTTTTTGAAAAGTCACAAGCTGGGATAGCGTTTTTTCAATCCATTCACTCATAGCCCAACTCCATTAAATACGCTTGCAAGGCCATGGCCGCCTCATCCCGCTCGGCCTCGATCTGTTTGGCCGTGACTGCATACTTGCTCCACAGGTTTTCAATCGCCGCAATGCAGGCACGTTGATCGGCACGCAGATACTGACGGTAGCTGTCGAAAAGTACTTTGCCCAGGCGTTCGACAATGACCATCCTCGCTTGATCTTTACTGATCTTCAGACGCGCTTGCTCAACCAGTTCATACTTTTTCGACTCGGTGGATTTAATCGCCGTCTTTAACCCTTTAGCTTCGTCTTCCAGTGCCTTATGGCGAGCCAATTGTGCTTCGATTCGAACCACTTCCTGCTGATGGCTTTGCCAGTTACCAAAGGCACTGTCGCGCTTGGCCAGTTTCACCATACCTCTGGCTTCTTTCAGGTTGGCTTTCAGGGCCTTAACTTCGTCGGCAGGCAGTACGCCGGTATCGTCAGTGTCTTCAAACTCCTCTTCGCCTGCCGCATTAAACAACGCCTGCAGTTCAGCCAGACGGGCATGCTGTTGCTCCAGTTCGACCAGCACCTGCGGGAACTGGCTTTGCAGGATCTCCTGATCGGGGATCAGCTCAGGGCCCCAGCCGCTGGCGGCGATGGATTTAAAATCAGAGGCAAGCAGTTTGAAGTAGTTGGCGAAGGCTCCCCGTACCTGATAGTGATTGAGCAGATGCTGGCTGGCAAAGGTGCGCTCGATGCTGTCGAGCAGAGTGGCTCGCATCTGATAAACATTGTTGGCCCTGGCTTGTTGGTTATCCGCATCGGGTGCCAACGATTCAACCACAGGCAGGTATTGCTGCCACCAGCGCTGCAGCTCGGTCATAAATTGGCTTTGACGCAGGGAGACGCTGGGGTGTTGGTTGATGTGCTCAGCAATGGCGCGCTTATCTTGTAACGCTGCCGCAAAATCGGCATAGGGTACCGTTCCATTGGCTTGAGAAGCCACGGCGGCACGTGGTACAAAGCAGCTCTCGCGCAGACCGGCGTAGTTCTGCCAGAAGTGGCCAAGAACATCCACCTCGCTTACCGGTACGCCACCGTGCAGATGAGCACGTACATCATGCGGTTCCGGCGACGGGGCGTTATCGACATAGCGGCGAATATTGCAGTTGTAATCTTCGCCCTGAATATCAGTCACCGCCACGCGCTTCGCGTAGGCTGGGATATCTTGCCCGGCGCGATAAGCCTGCACAATCTTGTCGATATCTTCCGGCCGCAGGTGGTTCTGTGCCTTACCATCCCGGTATTCGCGATCGGCGTTAATAAACAGCACATGCTTGCGCTCTGCGGCACCGGCCTTGTTGAGCACCAGAATACAGGCCGGGATACCGGTACCGTAGAATAGATTGCTGGGCAGGCCGATCACCGCTTCAAGATAGCCGCGCTCAATAAAATACTGGCGCACCTCGCGCTCTTCCCCACCGCGGAACAGCACGCCGTGCGGCATCACGGTGGCCATGCGTCCATCGCTTTTAAGCACTGCCAACATGTGCTGTACGAACATCAGGTCGGCTTTTTTACCTTTTTCCGGCATCCACACGTGGAAACGGCCAGGGTAGGCAATGGGAACTTTTTTCTTAGTACCCGTGCCATCGTCTTTGGACTGGCTGCGGGCGTAGTTCTGGCTGAACGGGGGATTGGCCAGTACGCGGTCGAAGCGCCTGAGTTCGTTATCTTCAGCTTTATGCCGCGGGTCAACCAGCGTATCGGCATTACGAATATCGGCGTGAGAGATGCCGTGCAGCAGCATGTTCATCTTACAGATGGACCATGTGGTGCCCATTTTTTCCTGCCCGTTAAGCGACAGTTCGCTGGCATCCGCACCGCACTCACGCAGATAGTCACGCGCCTGGATCAGCATACCGCCCGAGCCTACCGTTGGATCGTAGACACTCATGCCTGCTTGTGGGTCACAAATCTCGACGCAGATACGCACCACCTCTGCCGGGGTGTAGAATTCCCCCGCCTTCTTGCCCGCTGAATCGGCGAAGTGCTTAATCAGCCATTCATAGGCAGCACCGAGCAGGTCCGGAAATTCAAAATCGTCATCACGCAGCGGGATCTTTTCGAAGTTCTGAATGAAATCAACCAGAGTGTCGTCATCGAGCGTGTTTTGGCCAATCTTGCGGTTGAAGTTGATGGTGCCCTTAAGCACATCCTGCAGGGCGTCAGTGTTACAGTCTTCCAGTTCCTCCAAAGCCTTAGTAAGCGCGGAGCCAACGTTATCTTTGACGTGTTTTAGTGCCGGCTGATGTTTGCCCGCGGCATTTATCCAAGGGTCGTTCCAGCGTGCACGCGGCGGAACGTAAAAGTACTTGCCGAAATACTGGTCCGGATCCTCCAGATTAAGGACGATATCAGCTTCCGACAGACCCGCGGCTATGCCTTCTTTTCTGATTTCTTCACGACGCTGATCGAACAGGTCACTGGCACGCTTCAAGAACAGCATACCAAAGATATATTCCTTGTATTCACTGGCGTCCATATTGCCGCGCAGGTCATCACATGCAGTCAACAGCAGGCTTTCAAGGCGGGCGAGTGTAAGTTTAGGGGACGGCATTGTTGAGTCTGTTCCTCGGTTTTTGTTATCACAGGGGTTCAATCCAGCACCACCAGAAAGTCGGTCGCCATCGCACTGAGGCAGTTTTGTTGGCATTTTTACAACACCGCCAGCAAGATCATGGTCTTTGTTTTTAACTTTCTGATCGACCACTTCACTGCCCTCAGACAAACGTCTGAAAACCTGTTTTTAGTGCGATGCGACGCTTTATGGCGGATGGTTTGATCTGCACAATAATACACACCGAATTGTACCAGCCGGACAACTTGATGACGAGGCACGGTTAGGGATATTTACTGTTGAAGTCGCCTAGTTTGTTGATCGACCAACGCTAGAATGGCACATTTTTAGACTGTTCCCACGGCCAAAGACATTTCATGTTCTCGCTATGAGGCCTGCTTAATGGCTATTGAGCTGACGTCACCGAGATTACTGATGCGGATACTTCTGTTTTAAATCGGTCCGATTCAATCAAAGAAATAACATCAATTCTTGACCCTTTCTCTTGTCACACTACCGCCACATCGGCATCATTCTATTTGGTGGTCATTCTGGTGGTCTTGACAGAAAGGGAATTCAGGTTTAGCTTACTTATTAGCCAGTTACTGGCAAAGGTGATCCCAGTCAGAGGAGCCATATTAGAAAAGCCCGCTTAAGGAAACTTAAGCGGGCTTTTTGCTTTCTGATTGCATGACCGAAACGGTTAGCGTAATACCCCGCCCTTACATAGCAAATCCGAAATGGCTGCCGTCCGGCAGATCGATTTCCAAACGTAGCTTGCCACCGGCCGCTTCTACATACCGCTTCAACGTCGATAATTTCAGGTCACGGCCCGGCTTTTCTATACCCGCAACCGTCGGCTGTTTAATGCCCAACGTTTCAGCCATCTCACATTGTGTTTTGTTCATTCTTTCACGCAGTTCGGCCAGCTCAATGGTAATCAAAATATCGGCGGCCATTGCCTGTGCCTGCGCGGCGACCTCAGGTTTTACCGATGCCAGTAACTGTTCAAGGGTTCTGCTCATTAAGGTAATTCCTTTTCTATTATCGTATTCAGGTGCCGGGAAAATTCATTATCGGCAACCGGTATCATGACATCATAAAATCGTTTTTCATTTCCGGCTTTGTGTCCAGCGCAAAGCAATATACCTCTGCGTAAAGGGTCAAAAGCAAAAAACGCCCGGATGGGTTCGCCTTTACTCTGTATACGCAGTTCTTTCATATTACGATGACAGGAGTTATTCACTGTATCCGCGTAAGGCCTGGATAATGCAGGGCCTTTGTCTTTTAAGACGATCGCCAAAGCCAGTACACTCGCCTGCTCAACATCATCGAGACCATCAAACCAGCCATCAAATCTTTCTGTCGTACTAATTATCCACACAGCTACTCCTTGTCGATTATAGGTTAAAAGCTATATAGGTCAAATACTATAATCGAAAGGTACTGCCCGGAGGGTATCGTCACAAGGCGGAAGGTATAAATACGGAAGACGTCTTCCAGAAATTCGGGCGATGAAGACAAAATTCGGACGGAGCAGATAATAAGAATGGGTGCCTGAGGCCAACATGCTTCGTCAACAACCAAAAAGGTGGGGCGAACCCCACCTTACGGTTAGCTCTTAATTTCGTAGCTTAAGACTGCCGCAATCTCTGTCATACCCTGTTTGATATGTAACTCGCAGAGCGAGTCACGCACCATCCAGGTCCAGGCCAGCAATGTGAAACAAACCACGATGAGTCCGTGTAACACAAGCTTTCGCGACATCTTGCCCTCCGTTGCATTTCTGCTTTTAAGAGGCTATCCTGCTGTTGCTTAGACAAGTAGTGATAGCCTCGGGTTGATTTAAAAATCTCCTCGGGGCTTTCGTCTTATTATGCCTTGAACAACTATTATGTCTTTCTGCTCAAGCCGAATAAGCCTCAAGCACCCGCACGCATTCTAGCAGCTCCCGCTGTACAAAATCCCGTCAACCTGGCTGCACTCTGTCCTAATTTTCATCGAAATCCCCACCCCTGCGCTTTCTGCAATATATCCTTATCATCAATCCGCATTAGACATCTAAACGGCTATCCCTTAGGATCGAACCACCTGGGATAACGACCTCACATAACGATGAAAATTAAACATTTACCTCTTGATCAAAATATTAATGGCTGGGCGGCACTGCGCGGGAACATACCCCGTCATCCTGCTTTACGTGGCGCAGTGACGGCTGACTGGCTGGTGATCGGCGCTGGTTTCGCCGGGCTGGCGTTTGCACGTCGCATTGCCGAGCTTCGTCCGCATGAGCATGTCGTGGTGCTTGAGGCGCTGGACGTCGCCGATAATGCCTCGGCGCGCAATTCAGGCTTTGTGATTGATTTACCGCATACCGTCGGCAGCACATCGGCTGAGCTGGAACACGCCAATGCGTACCGGCGTCTGTTGCAGTACGGTCTGCATCATCTGAAAGAGACCGTCGATAAGCATGACATTGCGTGCGACTGGCTGAATTCGGGGAAATACCATTGCGCCGTCAGCGAGCAGTTTGACGGTGAAATCGCGCATTATCAGCAGGAACTCACTACGCTCGGCGAAAGCTTTGAGCTGCTGGACAAAGCCGCACTGCGCCAGCGTCTGGGAACAGATTTCTACCGCAGCGCGGTGTATACGCCCAACTGTATTCTGGTGAATCCGGCGGCGCTGATCAGTGGTCTGGTAGCAACGTTGCCCCCGAACGTCACGGTTTATGCTAACTCGCCCGCGTTGCAGATTGACACTCAGGGCAGTATCCGCGCAGAAACGCCGCATGGCGAAGTGCGCGCGGGTAAACTGATGCTGGCGATCAACGGTGCGGCACGCGGGTTACCCTTGTTCAAAGGCAACGTTTTTGCCATGTCGACCTTTGCCACATTGACCGAACCGCTCACGCCGGAACAACGCGCACGTATTGGCGATATAGCGCCGTGGGGCTCGACGCCGGTGAATGCGCTGGCGGGCGCAACGTTGCGTTATACCGCTGACCACCGTTTCCTGATCCGCGAACACGTTAACTTTACGCCGGGTCTGGTGACCAGTGCGGTCGAAACTGGCCGTCATGCACGCCGCCATCAGGAATTATTTGCCCGCATTTATCCGCAGTTGCAGGACATCAATATGGCCTACACCTGGTCGGGGTTGATCAGTATTACGCGCAACGGCGCGCCGGTATGGGGGAATATTGGGCCGAACGTGTATTCGTCGGCGGGCTGCAATGGCTCGGGTAGTTCCAAGCAAAGCGCGTTCGGGCGATTGCTGGCAGAGTATGCGCTGGGAGAGGATAATCCGCTGCTGGCCGATATGCAGGGCATCGGGCGCGCCAGTTATTTACCGCCGCGCCCGTTCCTGGATGCCGGAGTGAAAGGCTTTATGGCTCGTGAACGCTGGCGCTCACGCACTGAAATGTAAACCCTGAACCTGCCGGTCGCCATACGCTGACGACCGGCTTTGTTAATGACGCTTATCGACGCGCGCCACAACACGATCTCCCAGCCACTGAATGCCACACACCATCACAATCAGTACGACGATCACTTCAATCATCACCACCGTTTCAAAACGCTGATAGCCGTAACGGATTGCCAGGTCGCCCAGTCCGCCAGCGCCGATAGCACCCGCCATCGCCGAAGCACCAATCAGCGCCACCAGCGTAACGACAAATCCGGACAATATCCCCGGCAACGCTTCAGGGATCAGCACATCCCAGACAATGCGCAATTTGCTGGCTCCCATGGCGCGAACGGCGTCAATCAGGCCGCGATCGACATCCCGCAACGAAACTTCAGCCACACGGGCGAAATACGGCGTTGCCGTGATCGACAACGGCACAATCGCTGCCCAGGTTCCGAGAGACGTGCCGACCAGAAAACGGGTAACCGGGATCAGTGCTACCAGCAAAATGATAAATGGCAGCGAACGGAATCCGTTAATGACCAGACCGAGCGAGCGGTTAACCCAGCGATTTTCGGCAATTCCGCCGGGACTGCTCATCACCAGAATCAGACCCAGCGGCAAACCGGCGATCAGTGAAAACAGCCCGGAAATTGCGGTCATCAATAACGTTTCTTCGATGGCGTTAATCAGCAAATCAATCATTACCGGAGACATAACCTGTCAGCTCCACAGTGGTCTGGTGCTGTTGCAGCCAGTCTAAAACAACCTGCTCAGACGCCGAATCGTTCGCCGGCACTGAGAAGAAGAAACGCACGACGGCGTAATGCTGGATATGATCGACACCGCCCTGAATCAGGCGAAATTTGCCCGGTAAAGCGGTCGCCATCTGCGTAAGAATTTCGCCCTGCCTGCCCTGTTCGGCATACTGAACGCTGTAAATCGCCTCGCCCTGGCGTACCGCTGACAAGCGTTCGGCCAGCGCTTCCGGCAGTTGTGGCAGCAAACCCTGCAACAACGTTCGGGTCAGCGGGGATTGCGGATGCGCAAACACCTGCCACACCGGCCCTTCCTCGATAATTTCGCCGACATTAATCACCGCCACGCGATGCGCGATTTTTTTGATCACTTCCATCTCATGTGTGATCAGCAAAATGGTGATACCGAGTTTCTGATTAAGCGATTGCAGCAGTGCCAGAATCGAACGCGTCGTTTCAGGATCCAGCGCAGACGTCGCTTCATCGCAGAGCAAAAGCGCCGGATTGGCCGCCAGCGCACGGGCTATACCGACACGCTGTTTCTGCCCGCCGGATAAAGCCGCCGGATAGTTTTTAGCTTTGTCCTCCAGCCCGACCAGCGCCAGCAATTCGGCGACGCGCGCCTGACGCCGTGCCTTATCGTATCCGGCAATTTTCAGCGGCAACGCAACGTTTTGCTCAACGGTTTTGGCTGAGAGCAAATTGAAGTGCTGAAATACCATTCCGACGCGGCTCCGCACAGCCTGCAAGGCTTTTTCGCTGAGGCCGGTAATCGGACGCCCTTCGATTTCAATCACGCCTTCATCAGGCTGCTCGAGGCCGTTAAGGCAGCGGATCAGCGTCGATTTACCCGCTCCGCTTCGTCCGATAATGCCGAGGATTTCGCCCCGCCGGACCGTCAGCGAAACCTCTTTCAGCGCCTGCGTCGTACCAAACTGGCGGCTGACGCGGTGCAGACGCACGACATTCTCCGTGCCTGCGTGCGCCACGTCCCTGCCGGTGTCTGTAAAGAGCCCGGCGTTCACCGGGCGGGCATCGTCGTTATCTGAAGGCGTCGCGGTAAATTGCGCGCCGGTTTCAGAGAGGATCGTCATGCTTTACATCCTTACCAGGCCGTCACGCCGGTGCCTTTATAAACCTTATCAAACTCCTGTTTGACGGCATCATTCTGGTAAGCACTGACCAGCGTTTTCACCCATGGCGCATTAACATTTTCTGTCTTCACCGCGATGAAGTTATTGTAAGGGTTGCCTTTTACCGGCTCCTGCGCGATACGGTCCGCAGGCGTCAGGCCACTTTTCAGCGCCCAGTCGGTGTTGACAATTGCCGCGTCTAAATCAGGTACGGAACGGCCAATAATGCCGGAATCCAGCTCTTTGATGACCACATGGCGCGGGTTCTCAGTGATGTCCGCGGTTGTCGCGAAAATACCGGCACCGGGTTTGAGCTTAATGACGCCAGATTGCTGGAGCAGGATCAGCCCGCGCGCTTCGTTCGACGGATCGTTCGGCACACCAATCACCGAGCCTTCTTTCAGTTCGTCGGCTGATTTTACTTTTTTAGAATACAAACCGATTGGCCACACGGCGGTGTCGCCCACGCGCACGATATTGTAGTGATTTACTTTGATCTGATTGTCGAGGAAAGGCTGATGCTGGAAGGCGTTGGCATCCACTTCCCCGTTTTGCAGCGCTTCGTTCGGCTGATTGTAATCATTGAAAATAACAGGTTTGACGGTCAGCCCTTTCGCTGCCGCCTGTTTAACCACTTCGCGCCAGACATCTTCATCTTCCCCGCTGATAATGCCGACTTTAATGGTCGTTTTGTCGGCGGCATGTGCTGCGCTCAGCGGCGCCAGAACGCTGGCGGAAAGAATGGCGGCTGAAGTCGCGGCCAGCAAAAATGCACGGTTAATACGGGTCTTAGAGTTGTTAAATGTCTTGCGCATAGAGTATCCCCAAAAGTGTGATGAGAGGCCTGCACACGGCTGTGTTTCAGTGCAGGAATTTGGCGAGTATACCCATCGGCTTATTTCTTTATAATATTGTTTTAGCGATGGTTATTCTGAAAATGAATAACTGAAATGGGATAGTAAATCGATAAAAAAGCTTTAGACGCAAGGACAGAACATTGGCAATAAAAAACCCGCCGAGGCGGGTTTTCATGTTCAGCAGAAAGGCATCACAAGCGCGTTTTAAGATTGCGGCTCTTCAACCGGCTGGACTTCCAGAGACACCATCCCTATGCCCAGTTTACGTGGCTGGAAGCCGCCGCTGGTGCCTTCGGTGGGCTCGGTCGGTGCCGGTGGCGTGATGACAATACTCTGCGCCGCTTCAGGGTTAGTGAATTGCACTTTCACGATGCCGTCCTGATCGCCGAAGGTGACAAACTGTTCCTGATCGCCCACGCGCACGGAGACCGGTTTATCAATGTTATTGCCGTAAGCACGTGCGCGGATCACTACGTCAAATGTGGTTGGCAGCGGTTTGACGTAATCAATTTTCACCGAAGGTGCCAGATTAGCATCCGACCAGCGTCCCCAGTTTTCTACTGTCGAAACACCGGTTATCGCTTTCACCTGCTCAGGTAAACCCGGCACCATAAAGGCAATGGCCGGAGACTGGTATCGCGTCGCTTCATCATCAATATTCAGGGTTTTCAGCGTTTGCTGATAAATGGCATTGCTGCCTGACGTGTCTTTTGCGAAATCGACTTTCCCTTTGAAGGTAGCACCGGTGACCTGCACGATAGACGGCTTCGCTCCGAGGTTACCGGACGCCACGCACAGACCGGTGTTCAGCGACAACTCCGGTGCCCAGACGCGCCCCATTTCGTAGCATTTATCCACCCAGACAAAGTTGTCACTGGTCGCCAGCCCCGCCAGTTGTTTTTTCAGCGGCGTGGAAAGATAAACGTCAAACATGGGTTCAATTTTGTCGCCGGTGACCTTCAGTATAAACGGCGTTTTGATGGTCATGCCGGAGAATGTGAAGGTATTGTCTTTGGTGTTCACTGCGTAATTTTTAATGCTGTTCGGGAAGCCCCACTGTTTGATAACCGCCGGTTTCCAGGCATTCACTTTGTCATCAATGTTGAGGAACTGCGCGGTCATCGAAGTGGCCGAAATGCCGCTGCGCCCGAGGCCGATAAAGTTATCACCGCCCATGATATCAAGCACGGTAGCGCCGTTATCCAGCGTGCTGCGCTTCGCCGCATTCTGATCGGCAGCTGCCGGATGACGTCCGTCCATCACGAAGAACAGGTCTTTACGATTCTGTTTGGTGAGAATGTTATACGCCGTATTGTTCATCGCCAGATGATCGGATGACACCACAATGATGGTGTTATCGTAATAACCGGATTTTTTAATTTTATCGATAAAGGCCGCAATCAGTTCCTGACTACAGGAAACCGCGCTCAGCGACTGGTTAGCCTTACCGTTCACTTTATATTCATTGCGGGTACAACCGCGCGAAATAAAGCCGTCCGGATGGTGGGTATCGACAGTCAGCGTAAACAGCGAGAAAGGCTTGCCTTCCTTGCTCAGCGTCACGAATTTTTTGTAAACCTCTTCCAGCAACGTATCGTCATACCAGCCCCAGTCATTTTTATAAGACGGGTCAGCGACGGTCGGACGCAATTCGTTGTAACCATAAAGATGGTCGAAGCCGTGAGATTTCAGGAAAGTGCCTTTACCGGCAAACGCCAGTTCTGCGCCCTGATAGAAATAGTTAGTGTATCCCGCGCCTTTAAGCACATCACCAATACAAACGTTTTCGGGATAGAAGGTCGCCAGCGCGCTGGAGGCATTGCCATCGAAAGGCGCAAAAAGTGGGATGCCACATTGTGAAGCGACCATGCCGGCGATGGTATAACCGGTACCCGGCACCTGTTTAGTATTCGTAAAATCAATACTTTGCGCTTTATGCTGGCTTAATTCAGTCGTCAGCCCGGGGAACACTTTGTCGTCAAAATAGGTCCGTTCGAGGCTTTCGCCATAGATGTAAACCAGATTTGGTTTTTTCGCGCCTTTAACGATTTTTTCCGGCACTTTGTAATAAGTATCGAAATCGGCGCCATGACCGGAGATCTGCGTTTTCACCAGGCGGGAGATATTCTGGAATGCCTGAGTTGAACCGACTGAGAACACGGCAAGCACTACGGCCAGCACGCTGTACATGACGCTGCTGTTTTTGGCACGGCGCTGTTTGAGTCCCCATGCCAGTAATGCGAAAACAGCAATCAGTCCGCTCAGTAAGCCAATGAATGGCAGGATATATTTATTCAGGCCTGCGCCCTTCAGGCTGCTGGTGACGGTATATAACACCGCATCCGTAATGCCTTCACCCGTGAAGTAATTACTGCCAATCAGAATGACATTCAGGATGACGTAAAGGCCGAGGAAAAACAGCACCAGCGAAAACCAGACGCGGCTGGCCGACGCCCTTGTGACGTAGAGGAAAATTGAGGAAAGAAATAAAATAAATGAAATTATCTCAGAAGCCATTTCAGCACCCTGTCTGATTAAAACAATAAACTCTGCGACCCTTCTCTGCCGCTTTACGGGCAGCGCCGACGGTTCAACTCATCGAGCGAATGACTGATTTGTCACTCACTTCATCCTTGAGACAGGAAAATGTCATGCCAAAAACGGATAGCGCTATATAGCCTGTTGCCCTGAGAGGGTCAACGCCTTAACACTGCGTCAGGTCACTGATTTGTCCTAAAAAACTGACTTTTTACAAACTATTGACGACCGGCTGCGGATGATAACTCAGAAATTTAACGGCGCCGTCACTTTTCGGTAAGAATTGCATGATAGCCGATTAGTATGAGCGAAATGTGGAGGGAGATTGAAAATGCGAAAAATAGTTGGCGGGAAAGCCCGCGATACACGGTATTGCGGGCTTTGATAATGAAAAATCAGATTCCTCCCAGATAGGCTTTACGCACTTCCTGATTATGCAAAAGTTCATCCCCCGTACCGCTGAGGCGGATCTGCCCGTTAACCATCACGTATCCGCGGTCAGACAGCTTCAGTGCATGATGCGCATTTTGCTCCACAAGAAAGATAGTCATCCCGCTTTGCGCCAGTTCGCGCAGGGTCTGGAAGATCTGTTTTACGATGATGGGCGCCAGCCCCAGACTGGGCTCGTCGAGCAACAGCAATTTGGGACGGCTCATCAGCGCACGGGCAATCGCCAGCATTTGCTGTTCACCGCCGGACATGGTCATCGCCCGTTGCTTTCGCCGCTCTTTAAGACGCGGAAAGAGGTCAAACATGGTTTGCAGATCTTCCGCGGCATATTTGTTGCCGATGGGAATGGTGCCCATCAGCAGATTTTCCTCGACGGTCATGTCCGGAAAAACCCGCCGCCCTTCTGGCGACTGCGCAATACCCGCAGAGGCCACAAAGTGCGTCGATTTACAGCTGATATCTTCGCCACGAAATAAAATCTGTCCGCTCTGCACGCGTGGCTGGCCAAATATCGACATCAGCAAGGTGGATTTTCCGGCTCCGTTCGCGCCAATCAGCGCCACGGTTTCTCCCTGATTCACCTGCAGCGAAACCTGCTGCAACGCCTGAATCGCCCCGTAATACACATTCACATCGCGAAACTCCAGCATCGCGTCACTCATAAACTGACCTCGTCGTCTTCATCAGCACCGAGATAGGCGGCAATGACTTTCTCATCATTTTGAATGGCATGGGGCAAGCCTTCGGCAATTACATCGCCGTGATCGAGCACGATAATATGGTCGGATATTTCCATCACCATGCCCATATCGTGTTCAATCAGCAGGACGGTAATGTCGTGGTGATCGCGCAGAAAACGGATGATTTTACTCAGCGTTCGCGTCTCTACCGGATTAAGACCGGCAGCCGGTTCATCGAGGCAAATCATCTCCGGCGCGGTACACATCGCCCGCGCAATTTCCAGACGCCGTTGCTGACCGTAAGACATCTCGCCCGCCAGCCGGTTGGCGCAATCCACCAGTTCGACGACTTCAAGCCAGTAAAATGCCCGGTCCAGCGCCTGATTTTCCGCACGGCGATAGGCGGGAGTATTGAGCACACCCGCGATCAGATTGCGGTTGGTTTGCATGTGTTGCGCGACCAGCAAGTTTTCAATCACCGACATTTCACGAAACAACCGGATATTCTGGAAAGTACGCGCCAGCCCGGCGCGGTTCACCAGATGTGTTCCGCCAAACATTTTGTAGAAAATCCGTTTCCCCAGCTGTGCCGGTTTTATCCAGTCATCCGGCTGGAATTTCTGACCGAGCACCTGAATGACGTTGGTGGTGCGGCGGCGGGTATTGAGCAGAATATTGCCGCCGGACGCTTTATAGAAACCGGTCAGGCAATTAAATACCGTGGTTTTCCCTGCGCCGTTCGGGCCGATCAGCGCGGTAATCGAGCCGCGTTTTACCGCCAGATTCACATCGTTCAGCGCCTTAATCCCGCCAAAATGCATACGCAGATGTTCTACGCTGAGAATATTGTTATCCGCTAACGCTTCGCTCATGGCGCGACTCCTTTACGCACGGCAAACCCGCTGCGGCTGATGCGGATTAACCCGCGTGGTCGCCAGATCATCATCACCACCATTAACACCCCGAACAGCAGCACGCGGTATTCGGCAAAACTGCGCAGCAGTTCCGGCGCGACGGTCAGTACAAATGCCGCAAGCACCACGCCGATGGTCGAGCCCATCCCACCCAGCACCACAATGGCGAGGATCAGCGCAGATTCAAAGAAGGTGAAAGACGTCGGGTTGACAAATCCCTGATAGGTAGCGAAAAACACGCCCGCGATACCGGCAGTAGAAGCGCCGAGGGTAAACGCCGAAAGCTTAACCAGTACGTGATTAAGCCCCATTGCGCGGCAGGCGATTTCATCTTCGCGCAATGCTTCCCACGCGCGGCCAATCGGCATGCGGGTCAGGCGGTGTTTGATAAACAGCACCAGCAACACCACCAGAACCAGCACCGCGTAGATGAAAATAAATTTCATATTCGGGTTATAGGTGAGATGGAAAAACTCGTGGAACGGCACGCCGCCCTCTTTCGCCCGTCGGCCAAACTCCAGACCGAAAAACGTCGGAGGTGGCGCGGAAACGCCATTCGGGCCGCCGGTGAACGACAACCAGTTAGTCAGCACCAGCCGGATGATTTCTCCAAAGCCGAGCGTCACAATCGCCAGATAATCGCCATGCATACGCAGCACCGGAAAGCCCAGCAAAGCCCCGGCCAGTGCGGCCATCACGGCGGCCAGCGGCAGCATCGACCAGAATCCGAGGCCGAGATACTGATATCCCAGCGCCAGCCCGTAGGCGCCTATGGCGTAAAAGGCCACGTATCCCAGATCCAGTAGCCCCGCCAGACCGACCACGATATTCAGCCCGAGGCCAAGCAGCACGTAAATCAGCCCCAGAATAGCGACGGTCAGAATGTATTTAGTGGCAACAAACGGGAAGAAAATCGCCAGCACAATCAGCAGAGGCAATATCCAGCGCAGGTTGCTTTTGTGATCCGGCGGACGGACGTATACGCCCGCGCTGTCGGATTCGAAGCGCGCACGCATTTTCTGTCCGGCTGCGGTTTCCAGAAAAGCGCTAAGCAAAAAACGTCCGAGCATGACAGCGGCGATAATCCAGATTAGCCGCTGGGAATGAAAGTTAAAGCTATAGCCGTCCAGCACCACGCCGACCACAGGTCCGAAAATAATCAACGCCACCAGTCCGGCGAAAATGGCATCCAGCAGGCAGCGTTTAAGCGAAAATCCGCCGCTCACAGCAGTTTGTGTCGTCATTTTATTTCCCTCACACTTTCGTCACGACCGGACGGCCCAGCAGGCCCTGAGGGCGGAAAATAAGGATCACCACCAGCAATCCAAAAGAGAACACGTCTTTGTAATCGGAATTCACCATGCCCGAGAACTGCGCTTCGGCGATACCCAGTATCAGGCCGCCGAGCATCGCGCCCGGTAACGATCCGATCCCGCCGAGTACCGCTGCGGTAAAGGCTTTGATGCCGATGATAAATCCGGCATAGAAATCAAAAGTGCCGTAGTTCATGGTGACCAGTACACCTGCCAGCCCCGCCATCGCCGCGCCGATCATAAAGACCAGCGAGATAATGCGATCGGTGTTGATGCCGAGAATTGAGGCCATTTTTCTGTCCTGCTGTACCGCGCGACACATACGACCGAGTTTGGTGTTGCTGATAATCCACGACAAAACCAACATGCCGACAAGGGACGCCACCAGAATGAACAGTTTGGTGTAGGTCATCTGGACAAAGCTGTCTCCGATATGAAAACGCAGCGCGCCATCAAACATCGTAGGAATGCCCTGCTGTCGCGGTCCCTGACTGATTTGTGCGTAGTTCTGCAAAATCAGCGACATGCCGATAGCAGAAATCAGCGGTGCAAGGCGCGTGGAATTTCGCAGAGGTTTGTAGGCAATGCGCTCAATCGCCCAGCCGTAAACGCCGGTCACCACGATGGTGAACACCAGTGTGCCGAGGATCAGTAGCGGAAAAGAGTGCAGCCCGAAGAAGGAAAGCAGCGCCAGCGCGATAGCGCAGAGGTAAGCCGAAATCATATACACTTCGCCGTGAGCAAAGTTGATCATGCCGATAATGCCGTAAACCATGGTGTAGCCGATGGCGATGAGACCGTAGACAGCACCGAGCGTAATGCCATTAAACAGTTGTTGCAGGAAGAATGAATCCATAAATACGCAGTCTCTTTTTGTGACCGCGCCTGGCTAAGGGCGCGGTCTGACACAGATTAGAACTGGCAAATCAAAATGAGTTATTCCTTAACTTCCTGATATTTGCCTTTGTCATCCCACTTATAAACCACGTAATCAGAGACTTTCAGGTCGCCTTTGCTGTCCCAGGCTTTTTTGCCCATGACGGTATCGACACTGTTGGCTTTAAGCCAGGCGCTGGCTTTGGCAGAATCGCTGCCGCCGGTGGCTTTGAAGGCGGCGGCAATGGCCTGTACAGAGGCGTAGGAATAGAGGGTGTAACCTTCCGGCTCGAATTTGTTGGCGCGGAATTTATCGATGACGGCTTTGCCGTCCGGGATCAGACGCGGGTCTTTGCCGAAGGTCATCAGAATGCCATTGGTGTATTGCGGACCGCCGGCAGCGGTGACCATTTCTTCGTTGACGATACAGTCACCGGAGAAGAACGTCGCCTGAACGCCCTGCTCACGCATCTGGCGAACTAACGGACCGGCTTCCGGATGGCAGCCGCCAAAGAACACCACATCTGGTTTCTGCGCACTGATTTTGGTAACCAGCGCATTAAAGTCTTTTTCGCCGCGCGACAGGCCTTCATACATCACTTCTTTCACGCCGCGTTTGTTAAGCGCTGCTTTGGTGGCATCCGCCAGCCCCTGTCCGTAGGTATCTTTGTCGTGAATGATGACCACTTTTTTGGCTTTCAGTTTGTCGATGATGTAATCGCTGGCCACCAGCCCCTGCTGGTCATCGCGCCCACACATACGGAACATATCGCTCATGCCGCGTTCAGTGATTTGCGGATTAGTTGAGCCCGGCGTGATGGCGATAATCCCGGCGTCGTTATACACCTCAGACGCAGGCATGGTAGAGGATGAACAGAAATGTCCGACCACTGCCTGCACTTTATCCTGATCTACCAGCCGGTTAGCCACCGCGACCGCTTGTTTTGGCTCGCAGGCATCATCACCCTGAACCAGTTTGATTTTCTCGCCGTTGATCCCGCCTGCGGCATTAATGTCTTCGGCGGCCTGAGTCGCCCCATGCCAGTACTGATCACCATAAGTGGCATTCGGGCCGGTGAACGGACCGGCAACCCCAATCACAATATCCGCACGCGCGGAGGAGAAGGCCGTGACCAGACAACCAGCCAGTAAAAGAGAGAGAGGACTTTTCATAAATTTCATCGACATCATCATGATCCTTAGGACTGAGTTTATGCAAACGGGTTATGGGCAACGCATGCAGCAAAAACACCAACGCAAAGTCGTAATCTGAAAATCTGAAATTTAAAGCACAAGCCAATGGAGGGGAGATCCCGTTTGTCCACCGCTGGCGGACAACATCAAAGGTAAGAAACTTAAGCAAAATATCTGCCAGTGTTACCCGACGTCTGTGATTGTTACGGTTATGTGAGTATAGATAGCGCCTGTCAGGCGTTGCGGGGAACTCGCAGAAACAACGACGGGATCACATCGCACCGCACTGGTGCTGAAAAGAATAGGAAAATAACGATACCGGAACGCCCTGCACCAAAATGTAACGTTAAGTTCCCCACGGCTAATCCGTTGATATATTTTTTCTTTGCTTCTTTCGGCGGGTTGTTTTGTAATGCGGTCAGATGATTGCAACAGGAAACGACTGAACAATGAAGAAATTATCCTGCCTGACGGCGATTGTGCTGGCCATGGGATTATCAGGCTGTGCCAGTGATTATGTGATCAACACCAAAGCGGGCGACCAGTTTTTCGCCCACGGTGAACCCGACCGTGACCGCGATACCGGCATGACCAGCTACACCGACATGAACGGCGATTATCATCTGATGAACACCAATGATATCGCGGGCATTGTGAAGAAGTAGGCGTGACCGATGGGAATTACATTTTTTCGACAGCCCGACCGATGAATTACACGGCGGGCTGAATAAAACAGTCATGCTATAGGTACCTGAACGGCCCGTAATAACACGACTGTTTTGAGGATAAAATTACTCAGTAATAAAACGCGAAACAGACGACGCCAGGTTTTGTGCCTGATCCCGCAGCGCATTAGCAGCAGCAGAAGACTCTTCCACCAGGGCCGCGTTTTGCTGAGTCACGCTGTCCATCTCCACTATGGCTTGCCCTACCTGAGATATTCCCCTGTTCTGTTCATCCGATGCCTGCGTAATTTCATTAAGTATTTCGGTAACGTTAGCCACTTTAGTCACAATGTCATGCATGGTGGTTCCCGCCTGTTCTACCAGCTCTGACCCTGCATTAATTCGCTCTACCGATTCACCAATTAAACCTTCTATCTCTTTTGCAGCCTGAGCACTACGTTGCGCCAGACTTCTCACTTCACTTGCCACCACAGCAAATCCCCGCCCCTGTTCTCCTGCACGCGCCGCTTCAACGGCCGCATTGAGAGCCAGAATATTGGTCTGAAAAGCGATGCTGTTAATTACCGTTGTAATGTCAGCAATTTTTGCTGAGCTTGCCGTGATTTCATTCATCGTTTTCACCACATGAGAGACCAGTTGCCCGCCTTTGTTCGCCGTTTCCGAAGTACTGCCCGCCAGTTGGCTGGTGTGATGAATATTGTCTACGTTCTGTTTAACCGTCGCCGTTAACTGCTCCATGCTGGCCGCCGTTTCTTCAAGCGCAGCCGCCTGTTCCTCAGTACGTGCGGATAAATCATTATTTCCTGCCGCAATTTCTGCGGAGGCATGGCTCACCTGCGTCACGCCGGCACGAATATCACCGATGATACGGCGAAGATCGGTGTTCATCTCATCTACAGCTTGCATCAGTTCGCCCAGTTCATCACGACGCGTGGTATTGAGATGAGCTCTTAAATCACCGCGCGCTATCTGTCGCGCAACCTCAAGCGTGTCAGCCAGAGGCTTCACAATCTGGCGGGAGATGATCAGCGCAATGCCAATACTTAACAAGACGGCGGCCCCCAAAAGTGAAGCCATCCATATCACTGCCTTTCTGATATCGTCATGAGCCGCACTCAGTTCCGATTCAAAGATATTGTCACTCAGGGTCGTCAGCTTGCCGCCTGCTTTTGCAAGCAGCTGAGTCGCTTCCTGCTCAGCAATATAGGAACGCAGGTAATCGCTGGCACTCTCCTTTTTAGCCGAGACCGAGCGTTCAACGTCTTCAAGTGCGCTGACATCCGCCGGATTTAGCTGGGATTTGACGGCATTCATTTGCTGAATCGATTCAATCATAAAACCTGTTAAAGCGTTAAGTGACTCATCAGTATTCTCAAACTGGAGAAGTTTCACACGCGTCGCCACACCGTCGATGTGACGGACAATATCAGCTAATGCTGTCGCGGTGGCTGCGCGCGTCGGATCTTGTGCGTAGGACTGCGCCAAACTTTTGATTGTTGACTCTTCACGGGTCAGCACAAAACGACTCACAACAAGATCACGTTGCTGTGTCTCGCGGACAGTTTGAGCACGTTTATCGCGATACGTCTTCATGACTTCTGACATTTCATTAAGCATCTCCAGGTGCTTTGTATCCCATTGAAGCGACCTGAGACTTTCAATTTTCTTATCAACCTGCTGCAAGTTCATCTCATTCATGGCGATGTATTTTTCATCATGCGTTTTCACATATTCCAGTCTTTCAGCTTTTGCCATAGCAAACTGGTCAGTTATTACTTTCAGCTGGCTTATTTTGTCTGCCCGGATGGAAATATCATTCAGATTTTTAATACCGCATAAAGTAACTGCAATGCTTAGCAATAAGATAAGTCCGAAACCAAATGCTAATTTTTTCCCGACTTTTAGATTTTCAAAATATTTCATAAACATTTTCATGGCTCTCCATTATTTTTATAAAAACAGTTGTATGTGAAGCACATGGAGTATCGGCAGGCTATAAAAATTAATTAATGGAAAACTCATTTTCTTAAGTTACATAAGTCGGTAATTTAACAGCAATAAAACCTTATTCTTTGTATGAAAACTTAATTGCTTAAACTTTGCGTATTAATGGTGAAGTGATTCATTTTAAGAAAGTATTATTTTAATGTGCTGCTGTTATTAAATAATGAAGATGTGGTCTGCGCATATACCGCGCAACGTCAGGTTCAGCGGCGTGGGCATAAAAAAACCGGGCGAAGGCCCGGTTTCTTATGCTTTGAACACCGTTCTCAAACCCGAAATCATTCGAGTCGCAGCAAGGTGGTTTGAAGGATGAAGGGGATTACAGCCCGTTTTCAGCAATATCCATGGCGAAATAGGTCAGGATAATATCTGCACCCGCACGTTTGATCGCGCCCAGGCTTTCACGCACCACGGCGCGCTCATCAATGGCACCGGCTTGTGCCGCGAACTTGATCATCGCGTATTCGCCGCTGACCTGATACGCCGCCAGTGGCAGACGGGAGGCTTCACGGATATCGCGGATCACATCCAGATACGCGCCAGCGGGTTTCACCATCAGCGCATCGGCGCCTTCGTGCTCATCCATCAGTGATTCGCGCACGGCTTCGCGGCGGTTCATCGGGTTCATCTGATATTGCTTACGGTTGCCTTTCAGCACGCTGCCGCCCGCTTCACGGAATGGCCCGTACATGGATGACGCAAACTTAGTGGAGTAGGCCATGATCGAGGTATCGATGAAACCGGCTTCGTCCAGCGCGCTGCGAATGGCCTGTACCTGACCGTCCTGTGCAGCGGATGGCGCAATGAAATCTGCACCTGCTGCGGCAGCAACTACGGCCTGTTTGCCGAGGTTAATCAGCGTCGCGTCGTTATCTACGCCATGGTCGTGCAGCACGCCGCAATGGCCGTGCGAGGTGTATTCGCAGAAACAGGTGTCGGACATGACGATCATTTCAGGCACGGTGTCTTTACAGATACGTGCCATACGTGCGACCAGACCGTTTTCGTTCCAGGTGTCACTGCCGGTGGCATCCATATGATGCGAAATACCAAAAGTCATGACCGAGCGGATACCGGCGCGGGCGTAACGTTCGATTTCAAACGCCAGGCGGGATTCGGGAATGCGCAGCACGCCTGGCATAGCTTCGATCGGTACGTATTCAGAGGTCTCTTCTTCTACGAAAATCGGCAGTACCAGATCGTTGACGCTAAATTCAGTTTCCTGAAAAAGAGTGCGCAGGGATTCGGACTGTCTCAGGCGGCGAAGGCGTGAGCTCGGGAACTGATTCGACATGAAAACTCCTAAAAATTAGTCTGTTGCACTGAAATTTTTTAAGAAACAGGAGTGCAGACAGTTCAGACGGCAGGAGGCATGGCAGCGCCGTCAGACGATGGAGGCAGCATTTTATAATAACTTTTAAACAAATGATGAACTTTCCGTGAGGAGATGTAACAGAGGCCGCATTTTTGGAAAGGCGATCCCGGAACAGGGATCGCCTGAAGGAAGGATTTAACCGAGCTTGATCTCGCGATCTGCTGAGGCAATCGTAGACGGACGGTGGGCGATAAATATCCGCGTTATATCCAGTTCGCTGATCGCCTGATTGATGCGCATTTCATTGTCCAGATCCAGATGGCTGGTGGCCTCATCGAGGAACAGAATTGCCGGACGGCGGTACAGCGCACGCGCAATCAGCACCCGCTGTTTCTGCCCACCGGACAAACTGCCGCCCAGTTCGCTGATCAGCGTTTCGTAACCCATCGGCATACGTTCGATATCGTCGTGGATGTTACAACGGCGGGCGCAGTCGATAATCCGCGCTTCGTCTTTCTGCTCATCAAAGCTGGCAATGTTCTCGGCAATGGAACCGGCGAACAACGTATCATCCTGTAACACACAGGCGATGCAGCTGCGGTAATTGTTCAGCCCGGCGGTGGTGATGTCCATGCCGTTGATCAGAATGCGGCCTTCAGTTGGCGTCAGCAGACCGGTCATGATTTTCATCAGCGTGGTTTTGCCCTGCCCCGACGGTCCGGTGATTGCCACACTTTCTCCCGCCGCGACCGAGAGATTCAGGCCGTTAATCAGCGGTGCTGAAAGACTGTCGTACTGAAACACCAGATCCCGGACATCCAGCGACGCCGCTTCGCCCGCCCGCAGCAATTCACGCTCCGGCAGCGATTTTTCGGTGTCGGTCAGCGCGATATCCGCGATACGGTCGCGGTGCAGGGAAAGCATCCGCAGTTGCAACACCATATTCAGCAGATTGGCCGCACGTTCGGAAAACTGCCCGCGATAGGTATTGAACGCCACGAACATCCCGAGCGTCATATGGCCGTCGATGACCTGCGTCGCGCCGAGCCACAACAGCGCCACCTGATCGAGTGTGGCAATCAGTGTGTTACCGCCGGTAAACATCATTTCAAACTTGGTTTTACGCACTGTCGCATTGGCGTTATCAATGTTCAGATTCAGCCAAAAATTGGCGCGTGCTTTCGATAAACCGAGTGCTTTCAGCGTGCTGATGCCGTACAGCGTTTCCATAAAGTGCGAACCGGCACGGGCACCTTTGACGATTTGTTCCTCCGAAACCTGACGATAGGCGTTGTATGTCGTCAGACGGAACACCACGTAGATCGCTGTAAAACCGAGAATTACCCAAATCAGCCAGCCGCCGTACAGCACCATCATCACGATCAATCCGACCGACATAATGCCGTCGATAATACTGTTCACCACATTGGTGGTCAGCGTCGTACGCAGTGTGTCGAGCGAGGTAAAACGCGACTGGATATCACCCAGTTTGCGCTTCTCAAAGTAATCGAGCGGCAGCTTCATAAGATGATCAAACAGCCGCGCTTTCCACTGCACGTCAATCAGCGTACTCATCACCAGCGATGTCCAGGCGCGCAGCATACTGACGCCGGTGCGGAAAATGATGAAGAACAGTAAGCCGAGACATATCAGGGTCAGCAAATCGGGGTCTTTCGCCGGGATCACGTGGTCCATCACCAGTTGCATCCCCACCGGCAGCAGCAGGTTGACCGATTCGATCATCAGCGACAGGCAGAAGATTTTGGTCAGCGCCGGGATCAGCCCGCTGACATTGCCCATCATTTTGCGCAGATTGAGCCGCACACGCGGCTTTTCAGAGGTAAAACCATTGTCCGGCCACAGCTCGAGCGCCACGCCGGTGAAATGCTCTGAGACTTCGCGCATGCCCAGCGAGCGACGCCCGAAAGCCGGATCGTGAATAATCACTTTGCCCTGCTTAACGCCGACCAGAACCACGAAATGGTTGAGATCCCAGTGCAAAATGCAGGGTGTTTTCAGCGCGTTCAGCTCATCAATATCCAGCTTCAAGGCGCGGGATTTCATCTCATTCGCTGCGGCGATATCCATCAGCGTGCGCAGCGTCGCACCGCGCGAGGAAATGCCGTAATGCTGGCGCAGACTCTGCAAATCGACATGTTTACCGTGATAGCCAAAGACCATCGCCAGACTGGCCAGCCCGCATTCGGCGGCTTCGGTTTGAATAATCTGCGGCACCCGGTGGCGCCAGCTAAAGTGCAGGCGGTCAGCCAGCTCCCGTACGTTATCGAGATTCATTAATTGGCCCCACCACGCTTTTCTTCATGCTGTAATACGGAGACAACATCCACTGATACAGCGGCCTTTTCTCCAGGAATAATGTTGATTCGGCTTTCATACCGCTGGATAAATTCAGCGTCTCGCCGTGCCAGTCCATCGCTTTTTTATCCAGTGAAACAATCACTTTGTAATACGGCCCGCTGACCGTGCCGTTGGCCGTTCGCGGTGCGCTGGCGTAGGAATTCAGCTCCTGTTCAGAAACAGGCGCAGAGGAAATCGATTCCACCTTGCCGGGGAACTGGCCATACTTTTCAAACGGATAGGCTTCGTAGCGAATATTAATGTGCTCACCAGCTTTCACGTAAGGCACGCTTTCATTAGGCAGCCAGGCAACAAGGAAGAACGGGGAATTACTGGCAGGCACCAGTTGCGCGAGGCTGTCTCCGGCGTTGACCATCTGTCCGGGCGTGACGCTCAGCGAGGAGATTTTGCCGGAGGTCGGCGCGGTGATCAGCAAGGAACCTTTGGCATCGGCCTGAGCCAGCTGACGCTCGAGGTCGTTACGCTGGTAGCCGTACTGCGAAATCTGATTATCAAACTCGGCGGCGCGGGTCACCAGTTCGCTGCGCAGATTGGTGATTTGCAGCGCTTCCTGAATCGCCTGAGTGTTCAGACTCTGAAACGACGTCTGCTGCTGATAAAACAGGTAACGCTGATTGTTCAGCTGGTCGGTATTGATGAGACCTTTCTTCTGATAAGCGCCGTAGTTCTGCATGCTTTTCTTCATGGCATTCAGCCCTTCCTGAGCGGAAGCCACCATGCTTTGCGAAACCTGATGCGCTTTCTCATATTGCTCTAACTGCTGTTGCAGGTTTTGCAGCGTCTCCTGCTTATTGTGCTCAAGCTGAGCAACGATCGAATCAATTTGCTCTCGTTGTTTTTTGATGGCGGCAAGCGTGGTAGTGCTGACGTTACCCGCCTGCGTCACGCGGCTGACGTCAATTTCATACAGCGGCTGCCCTTTTTTGACCGGTTTGCCGGTATCGACATACAGTTTGGTGATCACGCCCTGTTCCGGGCTGAACAAATTAATACTGTGTGGCTGGGTGATAATTTCACCGCTGACATTAATACGCCGGGTGTAATTGGTGAAGATTAGGAATATCAGTAAAGAAATAATAAAAACAGCGGTCAGTGACGTCACAATCCATATGGGCCAGCCGGCGAGTAATAACGCTTTACCCGTCCAGTGGTTTTGCTGATGTTCATTGACCTCTTTACGAAAGAGCATATTTTTTGTTCCGGAAAAACTGGCTGTAAAAACAGAATCTTTGAAAGATAGCAGCCATAAAACCTCCTGCCACCGCGATTACTCTGAAACATCGCAGGCAGGTATTTCCACATAGCGACTGTTACTCCGTCATATTAATTTACCTTTTGACGCAGACCTGACGCATAAATAATCCTCCGCCTGAGTAAGCGATTATTTTTTATACGTGAAATTAATAAACCAGATTTTATTAACTCTTAATTTAATTTAAAAACAATGAGTTATGCATAATATTTCACATAGGAGATTATTCCTAGTCAAATTCCGCCGCCAGTGCTCTAGGCTTAATCCCCGTGAAGACATTGCGTAGAAATTATCTCCATAGCATTACTCAATGTTTTCATCGCCCCCAGTTTTTTAGGGGACTTGCTTTAACAGATTAAAAGGAAGGCCTAAGATGAAACAATTAACAGAACATGATATTGAAATGGTTAATGGTGCGGGTTGGTCGGAAGATGTGAATAAAGTTGCCGATCGCCTATCAAACTTTGGTCAGGACGCGGTAAGTGACACCAGTAATGCGGTGAACAAAGCGTATTCACAAATTTCCGATGGTCTTGCTAAAGCACAGAACTATCTGACAACCTAGTTTTTAGTCTTTAAAGGTTAATCAGAGTAATACAAGCCCCTGCTCATGCGGGGGCTTTTTTTATCATTGGAAAATATCAGTGAGAATCAAACACCCGCTTTCGTTTTATCGCTCTTCACCATGCTGTTTTTCAACTTGCCGATAAGCTCGCGGCGAAAATCACCCAGTTTTGGCTTATCGCCATCCAGCCATGGTAACGGACGGCAGAGTTCCATGGTTTTGATACCCAGACGGGCAGTCAGCAATCCGGCACCAATACCTTGTGCCGCACGGGCGGAAAGACGCGCCGCCAGATCCTGCGACATCCAGTCCATCCCGACTTCGCGTACCAGCTCAGTCGCGCCGGCGAATGCCATATTCAGCAGCACCAGGCGGAACAAACGGATGCGGCTGTAATAACCCAGTTCAATGCCGTAAAGCACGGCGATGCGGTTGACCAGACGCAGGTTGCGCCAGGCAATAAACGCCATATCCACCAGCGCCAGCGGGCTGACGGCGATCATCAGCGCCGATTCTGCTGCCGAATGGCTGATTTCACGCCGTGCCTGTGCGTCGAGCACCGGCTGAACTAACCGCGCGTAAAGCTCGACCACTTCACGGTCATTCTGCGTTTCGTGCAATGACGCCTTCCAGCGTTGTAACGCCGGATGGCTGTTATCCAGTCCGGCTTGCGCTGCCAGTTTTTCGCAAAATGCGCGCCCCTGCCCTAAACCATGACTGTGCATTAATTCACGTGCCTCATCACGCTCATCGGCGCGCTGACGCAGGCGGTACAAGCGCCGCCATTCGGTAGCCACCGAACCGATACCGGCGAGGATAATCAGCCCGCCCGCTGTGCAGGCACCCAGCGCCACCCAGTCTTGCTGGATCCACGCCTCGTGAACCCATTGCACGCCCTGCGCGACCACGCTGATCCCCAGCACCGCCACGCCTAACCGAACAATTTTACCCCACAAACTGCGGCGCGGTTTCAGCGCACGGTTAAGCACTGCTTCGGCTTCGCCTTCTTCCTGCTGTTCGTCGGTTTCAGCGGTGACCGGAATAAAGCGTTCTGAAATCTGTTCGTCAAAGGCCAGCGCCGGTTTGATCACCGGATCGGCCGGGGCTTTTAATTCCGTTTCAAAATCGATACGCGGTCTTATAGGTTCGCTCATCGCATTTTATCTCCCAGTAAAAACTCCATCACCGCGTCCAGACGGATGTGCGGCAACGGCGTATCCACGCTCATTTCACGCGGACGAAACTCATCAAAATGGAATCCCTGTTTTTGCCAGAACGCATGTCCCGGCAGACGCGCAGGCACCTCGCCGGGGAACACCGTCAGCGGCGCGCCATCCTGCAACCGGTGGCCTTTCAGCGCGGGTAAGCTTTGCCCCTGATATTCCACCATGCCGGTTTCCGTCGCCTGAACCGACGCCAGACCGGCGCAGTCCATGCTGATGCCTTCGAAAGCGGCGTTCTGCCAGGCTTCCTGCACCAGTTGCTGCAACAGAGACACCAGACTGGCGTGCTGATCGCCGGTGATGTGGTCGGCTTTAGTGGCGGCAAACATCAGTTTGTCGATGCACGGATTAAACAAACGGCGGAACAACGTGCGTTTGCCGTAGTGGAAACTTTGCATCAGTTGTGTCAGCGCGAGGCGCATATCGTTGAAAGCCTGCGGACCGCTGTTGAGCGGTTGCAGGCAATCCACCAGCACAATCTGGCGGTCAAATTTAACGAAGTGATCTTTGTAAAACCCTTTCACGATGTGCTGACAGTAATAGTCGAAACGCGCACGCAGCATGCCGAGATTGCTGTTTTTATCCGCCTGCGCCAGTTGGGCATCAGAATAGCGGTTCAGCTCCGGCCACGGGAAGAACTGCAGCGCGGGCGCACCGGCCATATCTCCCGGCAGAACAAAACGCCCCGGCTGGATAAAGTGCAACCCTTCGGTTTTGCAGCGCACCAGATAATCGGTATACGCCTGTGAAATCGTGCCCAGCAGATTTTCATCAGCCGGTGCCAGCGGATCGCATTGTTCGCACAGCGTCAGCCACGGCTTTGCCCATTCTGCACGATCGCCCTGCAACAGCCCCGCCATCTGGCGTGACCAGTCGAGATAGTTTTGCTCCAGCATCGGCAAATCCAGCAGCCATTCACCGGGATAATCGACAATTTCCAGATACAACGTGGAGGTATCTTTGAAGTGACGCAGCAGGGAATCGTTGGAACGGTAACGCAATGCCAGGCGGATTTCGCTGACACCACGGGTTGGCGTTGGCCACGCGGGCGGCGTGCCATAAAGCGACGCAAGCCCTTCGTCATAGGCAAAGCGCGACACTCCCAGATCACGCTGGGGAACGCGCTTTACGCCGAGCAGACGCTCCTCGCGGGCAGCCGAAAACAGCGGCAGACGTGCGCCGCTGTGCATATGTAAAAGCTGGTTAACGAAGGCGGTGATGAAAGCGGTTTTTCCGCTGCGGCTTAAACCGGTGACGGCCAGCCGCAGATGCCTGTCCATGCCGCGATTGATCAGTGAATTAAACTCATCTTGTAGTCTTTTCATTGCTCTCCCTGGCGTAGCGCCCAAACAGCGCGGTAAGAATACGTTTGAATAACGGTTCTAATAATAGTGCTAAAACATACCGAAGTGGCCCTTTTCCCACCACGCCCAGCACGCGTGCTGCCAGTCCGGCAGGACCGAACGTGAGCGCCAGCGTCAACGCGATGTTCAGTATTTTCGAAAACAGGCTGCGCTTACCCGGCAGCGAGGAATTCAGGTAACGGGTCATAAAGATTCCTTAAGCGGGAGGTGAGAAAGAAAATAGCAGCCGGAACAACGTCCGGCAGCCAGAGGCAAAGTGGTTGATAAGAATTGCAGGTAAAGAATTAAAGCTGACGGAACCGGCTGCGTACGCCAAAAGTTTCCGAGGTGACGTAGCGCTCTACCTGACGTAAACGCTGTTCGCTGGCCTTCAGTTCGCGGTCGGCTTCTTCCAGCAAGTTACGCGGCGATGGCGCATTTTCATCTTCATATTCGCTGGCCGGTACCGGATCCAGCACGTAGCTGAGAATGATGTACGCCACGACGGTGAACATGAATAAACCGAAGAAAATCGACAGCACGGCCATAATTCGCAGCAGTTTTACCGGCACGCCCAGATAGTGCGCCAGCCCGGCCAGTACGCCTTTAACCACGCCCTCTTCCGGCACGCGATAGAGTTTTTTCTCAGACAGACGGGTCGCCATTATGATTGCCTCCAGCCCGGATGTTCGGCGTCGAGAATTTCTTCCAGCGCCTGAATACGTTCGCGCATACGTTGCGCTTCATGGGTCAGACTGGTGAGATTTTGCATCTCATGCTGACTAAGCTGACTGCCATTTTGCTGGCGATTGCTGTAGTGAAGCCACAACCAGACGGGCGCCACGAATAAAACAAAAATGGTCAGCGGAATAGCTAAAAACAGGAAGCTCATTGTCTCTCCTTATGAGTCTTTTTTATTACCGGTTACGGCGTTTATCCTGCAACAACCTGCCTGCGAACAGGCAGGTTTAATGGCAAACATTATGCGTCCTGGTTGCCGTTCATTTTAGCTTTCAGGGCAGCAATTTGTGCGCTGATTTCATCATCAGCTTTCAGTTCAGCAAATTGCTGATCCAGCGATTTCTTTTTGCCGATGCTGACGCTTTCAGCTTCCGCTTCCATATGGTCGATGCGGCGTTCGAACTGCTCAAAACGCGCCATCGCTTCATCAATTTTACCGCTGTCGAGCTGGCGACGAACGTCACGTGAAGAGGCCGCAGCCTGATGACGTAAGGTCAGCGCCTGCTGACGCGCACGGGTTTCGGTCAGTTTGCTTTCCAGCTCACCAATCTCTGACTTCATGCGATCCAGCGTTTCTTCTACGACAGTCACTTCGTTTTTCAGCGTAGTGACCAGCTCGGAAAGCTTTTGCTTTTCGATCAGCGCCGCACGGGCCAGATCGTCTTTATCTTTGCGCAGCGCCAGTTCGGCTTTGTCCTGCCATTCATTTTGCTGGGCTTCACCCTGATCGATACGGCGGATCAGCTGTTTCTTTTCTGCCAGCGCACGGGCGGAGGTCGAACGCAGTTCCACCAGCGTGTCTTCCATTTCCTGAATCATCAGACGAACCAGTTTTTGCGGATCTTCAGCTTTATCCAGCAAGGTGTTGATGTTGGCGTTAATGATGTCAGCGAAGCGAGAAAAAATACCCATAATCGAAATTCCTCTTTGTTTCTGTTTGGTTTCCGGCCAAATGATTACCGGTCAAATCCGCAGGAAAATTTTCAACTGCGGCGATAAACCTATATCAGGATCCGTGCCAACTTTTTAAAATCATTATCTCCATGAATAAATTGAATTTATTATTTGCGTCTCTGCTATGCTTGTTTTTAGACATGATTATTTTCACTAAGAGTTAGTGTGTTTCACCACACAAGGAATGCCAAATGACGGATAACACAGACAATTTGCTCGGCGAAGCCAACGCCTTTATAGAAGTGCTGGAACAGGTCTCTCAACTGGCGAAGCTAAACAAGCCGGTGCTGGTCACCGGCGAACGCGGCAGCGGTAAAGAACTGATCGCGCACCGTCTGCATTATCTGTCGCCCCGCTGGCAGGGGCCGTTTATTTCGCTCAATTGTGCGGCGCTCAATGAAAACCTGCTCGATTCGGAGCTGTTCGGCCACGAAGCGGGCGCATTTACCGGCGCGCAGAAACGCCATCTCGGACGATTTGAACGCGCGGACGGCGGCACGTTATTTCTCGATGAACTGGCGACCGCGCCAATGCTGGTGCAGGAAAAACTGCTGCGCGTGATTGAATACGGCCATCTGGAGCGCGTCGGCGGCAGCCAGCCGTTGCAGGTGGATGTGCGTCTGGTGTGCGCAACTAACGATGATTTACCGCAACTGGCGGCACAAGGAAAATTCCGCGCCGACCTGCTCGACCGGCTGGCATTTGATGTGGTGCAGTTGCCGCCGCTGCGCGAACGTCAGCAGGACATCATGTTACTGGCGGAACATTTTGCCATTCAAATGTGCCGGGAACTTTCGCTGCCCTTATTCCCCGGATTTACGGAATATGCGCGTGAGACGCTGATGGCCTACCGCTGGCCGGGCAATATACGCGAGCTGAAAAACGTCGTCGAACGCTCGATGTACCGCCATGGCACCAGCGATTTTCCGCTCGATAACATTATCCTGAATCCGTTTGCACAGCGCACTTCTGCCACGGAGCCCGCAGATACCCGTCAGCACGACAATCTGCCGGCGTTACCGTTAGATCTCAAACAGTGGGTGACGGAGCAGGAAAAAAATCTAATTGAACAGGCTTTACGGCAGGCGCGGTTTAATCAGCGCAAGGCAGCCGAACTGCTGAACGTGACGTATCACCAGTTGCGCGGAATGTTGAAGAAGCATGGGATACAGGTGAATGCACAGGAAGCGCCTGAATAACAGGCAAAAAAAAGCCAGCACCCGAGCTGGCTAAGTAATACTGGAAGCAATGTGAGCAATGTCGTACCTCGCGATTAACGCCCTGGCGGGTCGCCTCTCGTCCGGTGAAAAGAATGATAATGGTTCTCAGTATCGTCTGTAAAGCATTTTGTTGAGAATATTTCTCATTACCACAATGACGTTATGGCTACTTATTGAACACCCTTAACGTCATTAAGGGCTACCATTCGGGGAACGGATCGGCCATCGCCACCCAGCTTTCGATGCCTTCCGCCATCTGTTCTTCGCTTAACAGGCACGCATCCAGGCGCCGTATAATCTCTGCTTTATTCAGATGCTGACCGATAAACACCAGCTCCTGACGCATATCGCCGAACGGCTCCAGCCATTTTTCCATAATATGCTCGCGGGTCTCCTCGTCCTGTGGCCAGTCACTTTCCGGCAGAGCCCGCCAGAAAATCCCCGCCATACCATAACGCGCAATGCCCCCCGCCTGACTCCATTGCCCGGCAAAACGCGGACGCGTCGCCAGCCAGAAGAAACCTTTCGACCGCAGTAAGGTGCCGCCGCCCCAGTCGCCATGCACCACGCGGTAAAACTTATCCGGATCAAACGGCCTGCGCGCGGTGTAGACAAAGCTGCTGATGCCGTACTCTTCGGTTTCCGGCGTGTGCTCGCCACGCAGCTCTTTCAGCCATCCCGGCGCAAGTTGCGCCTTAGCAAAATCAAAACGGTGCGTATTCAGTACGGCATCAACCGGCAGGCTGCCGGGACAAATCGGGATGATATGCGCATCGGGGTTCAGACTCCGCAACAGCGCTATCACTTCGCGCTGCTGCTGGCTGTCGAGCAGATCGGTTTTGCTGACCAGCAGTACATTACAGAATTCAATCTGGTCGATGAGTAAATCCGTCACACTGCGCGTATCGTCATCACCCAGACTTTCACCGGCCTCCTGCACGCTGCGCGCTTCCTGATATTGCTGCATAAAGTTAACGCCATCGACGACGGTCACCAGCGTGTCGAGGCGCGCAAACTGCGACAGGCTTTCGCCATTTTCATCCTCAAATGTGAAGGTTTCCGCCACCGGCAGCGGTTCCGAAATCCCGCTTGATTCAATCAGCAGATAATCAAAACGTCCGGCCTGCGCCAGCTCACGCACGGAAATCAGCAAATCTTCCCGCAGGGTACAGCAGATGCAACCGTTGCTCATTTCCACCAGTTTTTCCTGCTGGCGGTCGAGGGTAATTTCACTGGCCACCAGCGCGGCGTCAATGTTCACCTCGCTCATGTCATTGACGATCACCGCCACGCGTAATCCCTGGCGGTTATTCAGAATATGGTTGAGAACGGTCGTTTTACCGGCGCCGAGAAAGCCGGACAACACGGTAACGGGGAGTAAGGACATCGTTAACCTCTTTTCGAAGGACAGTGCAGGAATACTTCGCCTGCGATTATTGTTATAATATAACATAACAACGACAATCCAAATTCAAGGGTTTTATTTTCAACGCCACTTTTTTGTCGAAAACGAACGGTTTTTGCGCGAAGTGCCGCAGGACCACACGCTGATTTGCTCAATGGATTGGGGTACCTCGCAGAGTACGGTACACTTAGGCTATTGCACCTTAACTTTGAAGCCTTTATGCGTCGTCTAACTTTGTGGATGCTTTTACTGAGCGGCTTGTCCACAGCAGTTTTTGCTGAGACTGCCCCAACACACGCCAGCCCGACGGCAGTCACTGCGCCGGTTAAAGATATTCGCCAGAGCGGCTTTGTCTATTGCGTGAACGGCATGGTCAATACCTTCAACCCGCAAAAAGCCAGCAGCGGGCTGATTATCGACACACTTGCCGCGCAGTTATATGACCGTCTGCTGGACGTTGACCCGTATACCTATCGCCTGATCCCCGAACTGGCGCAAAGCTGGGAAGTGCTGGATGACGGTGCGACCTACCGTTTCCATCTGCGCAAAGACGTGCCTTTCCAGAAAACAGGCTGGTTTTCGCCGTCGCGCAAAATGAACGCTGACGACGTGTTATTCAGCTTCCAGCGCATCGTGGATCCGAAAAATCACTATCACGCGGTGAACGGCGAGGAATATCCGTATTTTGACAGCCTGCAATTTGCCCGCGCAGTGAAAAGCATCAAAAAACTCGACGACTACACGGTCGAGTTTCGCCTCAATAATCCTGACGCTTCTTTCCTCTGGCATCTTGCAACGCACTACGCGCCGGTGCTTTCGGCGGAATATGCTGCGAATCTCACCAAATCCGGTAATGAAGAAGAAATTGATCGCCAGCCGGTGGGCACAGGCCCGTTCCAGTTGGGGGAGTACCGCACGGGTCAGTACGTGCGTCTGGCACGTAACGGGCAATACTGGAAAGGCACGCCGCGCATGTCGCAGGTGGTGATTGATATGGGCGTCGGCGGCACCGGACGTTTGTCAAAATTACTGACTGGCGAATGTGATGTGCTGGCGTATCCTGCGGCCAGCCAGCTGTCGATTTTGCGTGAAGATCCGCGTTTGCGTCTTTCCCTGCGTCCGGGTATGAACGTCGCGTATCTGGCCTTTAATACCAATAAAGCGCCGCTTAACGATCCGCGAATCCGTCAGGCGGTTGCGCTGTCTATCAATAATCAGCGCCTGATGCAGTCGATTTATTACGGCACAGCAGAAACCGCGGCATCGATTTTGCCACGTGCATCATGGGCTTATGACAGCAATGCACAGGTCACGGAATACAATCCTGAAAAAGCGAAGCAAATACTGAAAGATCTCGGTCAGGAGAGACTCAATCTGCATTTGTGGGTACCGACGGCGTCCCAGTCATTTAACCCAAGTCCGCTAAAAACTGCCGAACTGATCCAGGCCGATTTAGCGCAGGTCGGGATTAAAGTGTCCATTGTGCCGGTCGAAGGGCGTTTCCAGGAGGCGAAGCTGATGGAAATGAACCATGATTTGACGCTCACAGGTTGGTCAACAGACAGTAACGATCCCGACAGTTTCTTCCGCCCGATGCTCAGTTGTGCGGCGATCCACTCGCAGACAAACTATGCTCACTGGTGTAACCCTGAATTTGATGAATTGCTGCGTCAGGGGCTTTTGTCACAGCAACTTTCACAGCGCATTGAGTTTTATCAGCAGGCGCAAAAAATCCTTGAGCAGCAACTGCCGGTGTTACCGCTGGCCTCTTCCCTGCGGCTTCAGGCTTACCGTTACGACATCAAAGGACTGGTACTGAGCCCGTTTGGTAACTCCTCGTTTGCTGGCGTCTTCCGTGAAAATGAGAAAAGCCGTGATGACGAAGGAAGGAAAGCCCCATGATTATCTTCACGTTACGTCGCATATTGCTGCTGATCGCCACGCTGTTCTTCCTCAGCCTGGTGGCGTTCAGCCTGAGCTATTTTACGCCCAACGCGCCGTTGCGCGGTGCGTCATTATGGGATGCTTACCGTTTCTATTTTATGGGCATCTGCCAGTTTGATTTTGGCGTGTCGAGTATTAACGGCGAAAGTATTACCTATCAGCTCAAAGCCGTATTCCCGGCGACCATGGAACTGTGCGTGCTGGCTTTTGCGCTGGCGTTAATAGTGGGAATTCCGCTGGGTATTCTCGCGGGTGTCATGCGCGGGAAATGGCCGGATGTGGCGATCAGCAGCCTCGCCCTTCTCGGCTTTTCCATTCCGGTATTCTGGCTGGCCGTATTACTGATGCTGTTTTTCTCGATGCAACTCGGCTGGTTGCCGGTATCCGGTCGCCTTGATTTACTCTATCAGCTGAAAACCGTTACCGGCCTGACGCTGGTGGATGCATGGCTGTCTGATTCACCTTATCGCCATGAGATGATCATGAGCGCCATCCGCCACATGATTTTGCCGATTGCTGCGCTGGCCGTTGCGCCGACGACGGAGGTTATCCGTCTGATGCGAATTTCCACCGACGATGTGCTGGCGAAAAACTACGTGAAAGCCGCCGCCACGCGCGGTTTGTCACGGTTTACGATTATCCGCCGTCATGTGCTGCACAACGCGCTGCCGCCAATCATTCCTAAACTTGGTCTGCAATTTTCGACCATGCTGACGCTGGCGATGATCACTGAAGTGGTCTTTAACTGGCCGGGGATTGGCCGCTGGCTGATTAATGCTATCCGCCAGCAGGACTACGCTGCGATTTCCGCAGGCGTGATGGTGGTCGGCTCGCTGGTGATTGTGGTTAACGTGCTTTCTGACATTCTCGGTGCATTGATGAATCCATTGAAACATAAGGAATGGTATGCCCTTCGATAATGTATACCGCGAAAAACAAGTACCCAGTCCGCTGCGCCACACGTGGGGGATTTTCTATCGCGACACGCTGTCAATGATCGGCTTTTATGGCGTGCTCGGACTGTTGTTTTTGTGTATTTTCGGCCATCTGCTGGCGCCGTACGCGCTCGACCAGCAATTCCTCGGCTACCAGTTGCTGCCGCCTTCATGGTCGCGCTACGGCAACGTGTCATTCTTCCTCGGCACGGACGATCTGGGCCGGGATTTACTCAGCCGGATGTTAACGGGTGCGGCACCGACTATCGGTGGTGCGCTGGTGATTACCCTCGCGGCGTCGCTGTGTGGCGTTATTATTGGCGTGCTGGCGGGCATCACCCGCGGGCTGAAATCAGCCATTCTCAACCATATTCTGGATACCCTGCTTTCAATCCCTTCCCTGCTGCTGGCGATTGTGGTGGTGGCCTTTATCGGCCCGAAACTCGAGCACGCGATGCTGGCCGTCTGGCTGGCGCTGTTGCCACGCATTTCACGCACCATTTACAGCGCGGTGCATGGCGAGCTGGAAAAAGAATATGTGGTTGCGGTACGTCTTGACGGCGCATCGACGTGGCAGATTCTGCGTTATGCCGTATTGCCCAATATTGTGGCGGTGCTGGCAACAGAATTTACCCGCGCCTTGTCGATGGCGATTCTGGATATTGCCGCATTAGGCTTTCTGGATTTGGGCGCACAATTACCTTCTCCGGAATGGGGAGCGATGCTCGGTGATTCACTTGAACTGGTGTATGTCGCGCCGTGGACCGTCATGCTGCCGGGTGCCGCCATTCTCATCAGCGTGTTGCTGATCAACCTGCTGGGTGACGGTGTGCGTCGGGCGATTAATGCGGGAGTGGAATAATGCCTTTACTCGATATCCGCAATCTGACCATTGAATTTATGACTGCCGACGGGCCGGTCAAAGCGGTTGACCGCGTCAGCATGACGCTGAATGCCGGTGAAATCCGCGGGCTGGTGGGTGAATCTGGTTCGGGCAAAAGCCTGATTGCCAAAGCTATCTGCGGCGTAACCAAAGATAACTGGCGCGTGACGGCAGACCGTATGCGCTTTGATAACATCGACCTGTTGCAGCTGTCGCCACGCGAGCGGCGCAAACTGGTCGGGCAAAACGTGTCGATGATTTTTCAGGAGCCACAATCCTGTCTCGATCCCTCCGAGAGTATTGGCCGTCAGTTAATTCAGGCAATCCCCGGCTGGACCTATAAAGGCCGCTGGTATCAGCGCTGGAAGTGGCGCAAGAAACGCGCCATTGAGCTGCTGCACCGCGTCGGGATTAAAGATCACAAAGACATCATGGCCAGTTATCCGTACGAACTGACTGAAGGTGAATGCCAGAAAGTGATGATCGCCATTGCCCTGGCGAATCAGCCGCGTTTACTGATTGCCGATGAGCCCACAAATGCCATGGAGCCGACCACACAGGCGCAGATTTTCCGCCTGCTGTCCCGGCTGAATCAGAACAATAACACCACGATTTTGCTGATCAGCCACGACCTGCAAATGATGAGTAAATGGGCGAACCGCATAAACGTGTTGTATTGCGGTCAGACCGTTGAGAGCGCGGTGTGTGAAGAACTGCTGTCTGCACCGCATCATCCTTACACGCAGGCACTGATCCGCGCGATGCCTGATTTTGGTCGTTCCCTGCCACATAAAAGCCGGCTGAATACGCTGCCGGGGGCGATACCTTCACTGGAACATCTGCCGATTGGCTGTCGTCTGGGGCCACGCTGCCCTTACGCGCAGAAAAAGTGCATTGAAACGCCGCGCCTGCGTCTGGCAAAAACACATGCTTACGCCTGCCACTTCCCGCTGAACATGGAGGAGCAATAATGGGCGAAACCCTGCTCGAAGTCCGTAATCTGAGCAAAACGTTCCGTTATCGCACCGGTTTGTTCCGCAGGATGAATCTGGATGCGGTGAAACCGGTCAGCTTTACCCTGCGTGAAAAACAAACGCTGGCGATCATCGGTGAAAACGGCTCAGGGAAATCGACACTGGCTAAAATGCTCTCCGGCATGGTTGAACCAAGCGGCGGCGAAATTCTGATTGATGATCATCCGCTGGCGTTTCGCGATTATCGTTTCCGCAGCCAGCAAATCCGTATGATTTTCCAGGATCCCAGCACATCGCTCAACCCACGTCAGCGAATTGGTCAGTTGCTCGAAGCGCCATTACGCCTCAACAGTGAAATGGACGCGCAGCAGCGTGAACAACGCATCAACCAGACCCTGCGGCTGGTCGGTATGCTGCCGGACCACGCGAATTATTATCCGCACATGCTGGCGTCCGGTCAGAAGCAGAGCGTTGCCCTGGCGCGCGCACTGATCCTGCAACCCAAAGTGATTGTTGCCGATGAAGCGCTGGCGTCTCTGGATATGTCCATGCGTTCGCAAATCATCAACATGATGCTTGAGCTGCAGGAAAAACAAGGCATTTCATACATCTATGTCACCCAGCACCTTGGCATGATGAAACACATCAGTGATCAGGTTTTGGTGATGCATGAAGGTGAAGTGGTCGAGCGCGGCAATACTGCCGAAGTGCTGGCGGCACCGCTGCATGATCTGACTAAAAGGCTGATCGCCAGTCACTTTGGTGAAGCACTCACGGCAGATGCCTGGCGGCGTGATGGAAATTAGTGCCTAGCAGAAGCAGCGATTAACGGACTGAATACCCAACGGTGCCTGAAACAGGTGCCGTTTTTTATCTTTGCAATCGGGTAAATTACCGATGAAATTCGCGACCAAACCCGTTCCTCTGGCATATTTGCCGTTTTCTATTCCTTTTAGATATGATTTATCGCTTAACATTATTTTATATCGACAACAGTATCGGCAAGGATAGGGTCTGATAATTTGCCTGGATGCCAGGCTTGAAGCAAAGGACCCGTTCATGGAACAACAACGCAAGGCCGCGCACAGCGGCTGGTATCATGAAACACAATCCAGCCAGTATGGTCACCTGCCGCTTGATCCCCATGCTGCGTTAGTTCAGGATCGCTTTCTGCTCGGGCTGGATAATCAGCTTGATCCGACACTTCGACAGCTGCTCAACGAACGCCAGAAACTTCTGCGTGCTTCCCGCGCCTGCTACGAGGTGCTTTTCCCGGATAATCTGAGCGTATCGCGTACAGAAACGCTTTCTTTATATGACCGTCTGAGCAGTGCGCTGACCGTTGCGCAGGTGACCGGCGTACAATCACTTTGTAGCCACTACGCCGCCCGCCTCGCCCCGCTCTCCAGCCCTGATGCCTCCCGTGAAAGTAATATCCGCCAGACTCATATCACTCAGTTCGCCCGGTTACTCGCCACTCAGCCTACGCTTATCACGCCGTCCATGCTGGATCAGCTCAGCCACGTCGGATTCAGTACGCGGGATATTGTGACATTTACGCAGCTGATCGGTTTTGTCAGTTATCAGGCGCGAGTACTGGCCGTCGTGAATGGTCTACGCGGGCGTGCCGCCGCCGTGCTCCCTGGCTTCCCTGCGCCTGAAGGCTGCGAGCAGAAAGGGTTTTCTCTGGCCATGCTGCAATGGAAATCGAGGCTGCCGGAAGTGGCACCGGAAACCGCCAGCAAGCATCAGCAGGATGTTCTGGATTTAATCGCGCCCGATGCGCGGTCTTCATCTTTTTATACGCTGCTGGTGCATGATGCCGACGCGCTGAGTGAATTCTCAGCCGTCTTTAATCACGTGATGCAGGCCGGTGAGCGCCCGAAAGCGGCCTGGCGCGAGCTGTCTGCCGTGGCGACCTCGAAGTTAAATGGCTGCCTGTATTGCGCAGGGATCCACGGTCGTCTGTATCTGGAAGCTAACGGCAACGAAGCCATTATCGGTTCCTTGTTCGAAGAAAATCATCGCGACGATGCAGTTGATGCATTGTCGAAAACGCTGTCCGACAGAAAAGAAGCCGCACTGCTGGATGCCGTGATTACGCTGACCCGCACACCGGAACGTTTTGATGCACGCCAGTTGCACGGATTATCAGATGCCGGTTATTCGGCAACACAATCTCTGGATATCCTGCTGACTGCCGCGCTGTTCAGCTGGTCAAACCGTCTGATCCAGACGCTGGGGGATACCCTTAACCGGTAAGTTTGCCCGCATTACGCTTCATGCTGTTCCGTTTCATTCCGGCAGGATTTTCCCCTGCCGGACAAGCCAAATGTAAATGCCCCCGCCCCCTAACCGCCACAAGTCGTACTAATCTTATTTTCAATCGGAAATTTAGTGTTAAAACGGGATGCAGATCACACTAGACTATGCATCGTTCTGAATACCTGCGCAGCGTTGTTTTTCCGTTTCATAAAACCCCGTAAATAGCGTCACAATCCAGACGTATTCACTGTTTATTCACCGCTAAATGGGGGAATAATCCAGTTAAGACTTTTTCAGAAAAACAATAACAATTTTAGAATGTGGAATATTATTTATACAACATATTCACATCGTCTATTTAGAAAACATAAACGTTAATTCTGCATAACATTTCGAACACAGTTTAATCAGGCCGGATAAGTTAAATGTAACGGCATATGTCAAACTCCTTGCCTCATTTACGAAGATAGTGAACATTACCAGCCGTCATCCCATCTTATAACAATGCAAAGGGTGCTTATTTCGCGCCACTTATGCGTTTCTGCTCTATCACAGGCAGAAGGAATAAACAGAGGTACGAGTGTCAACTGCAAACAAAACACCCAATAATGAAAGCGTGAGTCTGAACGCCTTCAAACAGCCAAAAGCGTTTTATCTGATCTTCTCCATCGAATTGTGGGAACGTTTCGGTTATTACGGCCTGCAAGGGATCATGGCGGTTTACCTGGTCAAAATGCTTGGCCTGAGTGAAGCTGACTCCATCACCCTGTTCTCCTCTTTCAGTGCGCTGGTTTACGGCTTCGTGGCCATCGGCGGCTGGTTAGGGGATAAAGTTCTGGGCTCAAAACGCGTGATCGTGCTCGGCGCGATAGTTCTGGCGTTAGGTTATTCCTTCGTTGCCTATTCCGGCCACGAAGTGTTCTGGGTTTATCTGGGTATGGCGACTATCGCCGTCGGTAGTGGCTTGTTTAAAGCAAATCCATCCTCATTGCTTTCTACCTGCTACGAAAAAGATGACCCGCGTCTTGATGGCGCATTCACCATGTATTACATGTCGGTCAATATCGGCTCATTCTTCTCCATGCTGGCAACGCCATGGCTTGCCGCGCAGTATGGCTGGAGCGTCGCGTTCTCTCTGAGCGTAGTCGGTATGCTGATCACCATCGTGAACTTCATGTTCTGCCGCAAATGGGTAAAACGTCAGGGTTCTAAACCAGACTTTGCCCCGCTGCAGTTCAAAAAGCTGCTGATGGTTCTGGTCGGTGTGGTTGCACTGGTCTTCCTGTCCAGCTGGTTGCTGCATAACCAAACTATCGCACGTATGGTGCTGGGCGTGGTTTCTGTGGGTATCATTATTGTCTTTGCGAAAGAAACCTTCTCTATGAAGGGTATTGCCCGTCGTAAGATGATTGTGGCGTTCCTGCTGATGATGGAAGCCGTCGTGTTCTTCGTGCTGTACAGCCAGATGCCGACGTCCCTGAACTTCTTTGCTATTCACAACGTCGGCCATGACCTGCTGGGTATCAGCTTCCAGCCTGAGCAGTTCCAGGCTCTGAACCCATTCTGGATCATGGTTGCCAGCCCGATTCTGGCCGCTGTTTACACCAAAGTAGGCGACCGTATGCCTATGCCGCACAAGTTTGCCATTGGTATGGTGCTGTGTTCAGGCGCGTTCCTGGTTCTGCCATGGGGTGCAAGTCTGGCAAATGAACAGGGTATCGTTTCTGTTAACTGGCTGGTGCTGAGCTATGCACTGCAAAGTATCGGTGAGCTGATGATTTCCGGTCTGGGTCTGGCGATGGTTGCACAGCTGGTACCGCAGCGTCTGATGGGCTTCATCATGGGCGCATGGTTCCTGACTACCGCAGCGGCGGCGATTATCGCGGGCTATGTGGCGAACCTGACGGCAGTGCCTTCAGACATTGAAGACGCGCACGCCTCTCTGGCAATTTACAGCCACGTGTTCCTGCAGATTGGTATTGCGACCGCTGTGATTGCTGTGCTGATGCTGATCACTGCATCTAAGCTGCACCGCATGACGCTGGATCGCGACACTGACGAAAAGCAACCTGAACTGGCTTCTGCTGCTCAGTAAACGCAGAACGTCTTTTCGATGGTTGACGAACGCCTCCTCCTGGAGGCGTTTTTTTTTGGCCACGTTTCATGGCGCGTTTTTTATGATGACGTTCTTTATGGCCGAAAAGTTATCCCAGGATTCACTTCAGGGTTCACCCGAGCCTCAAGATTCACCCGAGATAATAACGCCCTTTCCCGCTTTGTTTTGCACGGTACATAGCAGCATCAGCACGCGCCATCAGCGTATCAGGTAACAACGGCTGACGCGCACGCCCCACCGCCACGCCAATACTTGCTGACAGCGAAACCGGTACCCCGGACACGTGTTCAACACTACGGAAAGCGTTCATCAGACTGATACAAATCCGGCTGACGTCGCTTTCCGTATTGACTAAATGCCCCAGCAGGACGGTAAACTCATCCCCCGCCAGACGTGCAACCACGTCCTGTGAACGCAGATTATCGCGCAAAGTATGTCCGAAAAACTTCAGGATAAGATCGCCAAATTCGTGCCCGTAGGTGTCGTTGTAAGCTTTAAAGTTATCAATATCTAAAAAAAGTAAGGCTATGTCTTTGTCTGCTTTTTCTTGTTGTCTGGCCGCATAAATCAGGGATTGCTGGAATGCCCGCCGGTTAGGAAGTCCGGTCAGCGAATCATGATTGGCCTCGAATTCCAGTTGTGCCTGCAGTTCTTTAATCTCGCTGATGTCAGTCGAAAGACCATAGTAGCCATGACCGCTGTCATCACAGGGGATAAGCGTGGTGTGCAAAACGCCCCCTTTTCCGTTACGGGAATAACCCGGTAACTCAATGTCATAACTGACGGCGACGCCTTGCAACACCTGGCGAATATAGGGCTCGATTTGCTGGTACGTCTCATGCCCCACCAAATCCTTCACCTGCCGCCCACGCACTTTATCTTCGGCCACGCCGTACCAGCTGGCATGAAAGTGGTTCACAAAAATGTATTCTTCATTCGCATCAACATGGCAGATCAGTGCCGGAATATTGTCGGTAATCGCCCGCAGCCGGTTCTTGCTTTCCGTCAGTTCCCGCTCGCGGTTCAGGCGTTGTGCAATTTCCTGATGCAACTGATCCATCGCAACCTGCAGTTCATTGGTGCGCGCAGCCACCCGACGTTCCAGATCGCCCTGCAACGAATACAACGTTTGTTCAATGTTTTTACGCTCAGTGATGTCACTGATCACCACAATATAGTGATGCGCCTCACCGGTTGCGTTACGCACCAGAGAAGCGGTCAGCGTCACCCACAGCGTGCTGCCATTGGATCGCTGAAGCAGTTTCTCAACGCTAAAACTGTTGATTTCACCCGAGAGCAAACGGGGGATCAAAATATTTTCTGCATACAGATCGTCAGGATGGGTAACGTCATGAAGCAGGCAGCTGCGTAGCTGGTATTCGGCGTAGCCCAGCATGTTACATACCTGAGGGTTAATACGCAGCCAGCGCCAGTCGAGCCCGACCAGAGAAAATCCGACGGCGGCATGAGCAAATGTCTGCTCAAATAAGGCTTCGCTTTTCGCCAAATTATCCTCAACGCGCGCCGTGTACTGCCGGTTTTCCAGATGAAAAATGTAGCTTTGCACCAGCGCGGTCATGTCCAGCAGCGTTTGCCCGTCTTCCTCGCTCCACTCTCTCGTCCGGTCATCAATCAGACATAACGCGCCCAGTGCAATGCCCTGCTGGGAATGCAGGGCACAACCAGCATAAAACACGATATGCGGCGCGCCGGTAACCAGAGGATTATCGTGAAACCGCAAATCCAGGCGGGCATCTCTGACAACCAGAGGGCCGGATTCAAGAATGGTATGACCGCAGAATGAGGTATCGCGCGGGGACTGATTGATATCAATGCCGGTATGGGACAAAAACCACTGCCGGTCGGCGTCAATCAGTGAAACAACGACGGCTTTGGCCTGAAACTGGCGCGCAGCCATGCGGGTGATACGGTCGATCTCCTCAATTCTGGGGGAATCTAAGATGCCCAGAGAAGCCAGTATCGCAAGCCGAGCCTGTTCATCAACTGCCTGTTGAGGGACTAACATAATGTACTCTCAGTGATGACGGGTGAATATGTCATCAAGTCTACTGCGTTTAAACGGAAAACCGGCTCTCATTCCGCCTTTGCCGGGCAAAAATCAGAATAGTGACAGATCACAAAAAACGTATTCAATTAACAGGATTTGCACAAATAGCAGCAAATCAACGGTTAAAGCGAACTTACCCAATTCACATGCGTGGCATCGACCTGATCAGATTGTTCTGCGTCACGACGGTATTTCTGCCGCATTTCTGAAGGCGTAGCGCCATAGAACTCAAGGAAGTAACGGCGGAGCGCACCCGGTTCAAGCCCGCACTGACGGGCGATGACGGCCAGGCTCTGATCAGACATTGATGATGTACGCAGCAAACGTTTTGCGAGTAACAGACGGCGGCTGCGGATGAACTGAGCAATGCCGCCCAGTGGCTCAAATAGCCGGTATAAACCCGAGCGCGAGATGGCAAAGTTTTTACACAGCACATCGACGCTCACCGGCTGACTGAGGTGTTTTTCTATGTACAGACAAATACGTTCCAGACGGGCACTTTGCTCAAACGGATGCTCAACTTTCTTGCCCGCAACCAGATGCAGAGTTTGCAGGAAAACAGACGCCGCACCTTCGCCGGTGCTCAGAACCTCCTGATCGGTCATCTGATCAAACACCTGCACCATCGTAGCAAAATGATTGCGCAGAATGATGTTGACCGGCGACGTTGCAGGAATGCGCTTGCCGTGCAGGGATGCGATATCGACATTAAAATGCAGGCTGTGTTTGGGCATAATTATGTACTGGTAGGAGCCCAGACGCGGTTTCTGATCTCCCGGATAAACGTGAATTTTGATCGGCTGCGACATATCCTGAATCAGGATATCGCCCTGAACCAGCGTGAAACGCTCGCCAAAACACTGGCATTCCATTCCGCCGATGATAATGATGAAAATGACGATGTGATCGGGCATGGAAAACAGATTGCCATACTGACGGTTAATGTCGTGCTCGCTGACGGTCAGAACGCCGCCGATCACACGCCCGAAATTGTATCCGGTTACACCCCAGTCAAATTCATCCCTGTGACGATCGGGCAGCTCAAGCTTGAAGCCTGCACTGGACATCCCGTCTTCCCATTCATAGAAACGGGTCTCGAAATCCTGATAGATATTGGCACCGTCTACTATCTTTCGTGAAGATGAATCGCTCATTTTCTCACCGAAAATTAAGATAATTCCGAAACGATAATCTACCTCCTACTGATAAATCAATGCGTAGCAGCAATTGGCAATACTTTTTTCCGGGATTCTTATATTTTCGAAGGCGGTATATATGGCGCAAAGTTTTGTAAAATCAGGGAGTAAAGGTCGCTAATCGGCCAATTGATGTGTCAGGTTATCCGCGATAATTATTTTGGGATCGGTTAATATCGTATTGAAGATCCTCGCTTTCGTGATTTGCTATTCTTAAAAAAACACGATCCATTTTCACCCAACCGTCGCCAGGAAATGCCCATGGAAAAAAGAAAGGTCCTGGATGAAGGACGTCAGCTCAAGCGTATGAATGCGGAAACCCGCAGGCAATCGCACATGCACAAATGGTTTGCCATCGTGGCCGCCCTCGATTGCGTTCTGGTTATTTTTTATGATCAGGACATGCGTAATATCGTTTTCTCAGCCGGCGTTTGCATCGTCTGTACCGTCCTGTGGCTTAAAGGCCGCAAACAATCCCGCAGTTATCGTCGTGAATGGGATCAAAAATTCGGCACTAAAAAACATCCCTGAGCGTTTTCACTGCCCCTTTGTCTCGTTTAAGCATTCCCACCATAAAGAAATTCCTAAATTTGATAAAAGTGTTTCTGTCCTGTGCGGATAATCAGTCAAAATAACCTCAGGCATACCCGCAAATAACAAATTATAAAATTTATGCATCTCGACGTTTACACGTTATTTATATTTGAGCTTTTTATTCTCATCCTGCTCACTGCCGTCATGCTGTTCGCATGGATCGGGGGTCGCAGAGATCCGACGCTCGGGCTCACTGCCCTGATGCTGGCATTCTCTACCGCAGGTACTTTGCTCAGCAGCATGCGTTCAGGCGTGAGCGAAATAATTCCCGTGGTCTTCAGTAACATGATGATTTTGCTCTGTTACGGAATGATGTGGGCCGCATTAAGAATGTTTACAGGCCGCAGGGTATTACTGCCGGTGATATTTTCCGGGCCCGTTATCTGGCTCCTGTTCTGTCTTTATCCGGCCTTTTACCACAGTCTTGAGCAGCGGATTTTCCTGACCTCATTGTTAACGGCGGCTTATACCTTGCTGACGACACTGGAGCTTTGGCATGCGCGCAGGCAACTGCATGTGACTTACTGGCCCGCGCTGCCGCTGAGTTTTTTCCACGCCTGTTTCTATCTGGCGCGTCCTTTCTTTGATAACGGCTTGCCGTATGCTGAGATGGCGGGGGGTCATAGCAGCGGTTTCTTCGCTATACTGATTTTTGAAGCGATTTTGTACGCTATCTGCCTGTCTTTCATTATTTTAGCCATGGTGTATGAGCGCGGTCAGCTGGGTTATAAACAGGCCTCGTTGTCTGATCCGCTGACAGGCGTGGGCAACCGCAGGGCGTTTCTTGAGCGCGGCAACGAGCTTATCAGGAAGCGTAAAAACAATACTTTTCCTGTGCAGCTGATTTTATTTGATCTGGATAATTTTAAACGGCTCAACGACCAGTATGGCCATGCCGGCGGCGATTCGGCCCTGGTATTCTTTTGCAATGTGGTGAATTCTTCCCTGGAGCAAAAAGATATTTTTGCCCGGATTGGCGGAGAAGAATTTGCCTGCCTGACCACCCGCCCGAGAGAACAGGCAATACGTATGGCAGAGAATATCCGTTCTCAGCTGGCGCAGAATTCGCAGCATAATATTCCGATGACGGTCAGCGTAGGAATGGCTTTTAGTGAACCCGATCAGGACTCAATCTCGCATTTGTTAATCCAGGCAGATCATGCTTTGTATCGGGCTAAATCTGCCGGTAAAAACCGCATTGAGCTGAGTTGATCGTTATTCACCCGAACAAAATATCGAATACCTTACTTAGGGCATGATAACCGATTGAATTTTAGAATTTAAAAACAACGGTAATATTCTCATCCAATTGTGAGTAATAATTGCAAAAACAACCTGATGAGTCACCGGCTTAGACACTGCGCCACATCACACTCATATTCTGTTCGGGGTAGTTAATTCATGCTTACTGATTTTGCGATATGCCAGGCAGTTCTTGATGCGCTTCCCGAGGCAACGGTGCTGAAAGACGACAGCCGTAAATTGGTATTTCTCAATCAGAAAGCCAGTGAGTTTTATGGCCGTCCGCGTGAAGAGTTGATTGGTCAGGATGTTTCCTTTTTTACCGAACCCGAACAGGCTGCCCGTCAGCGGGAACGTGATATCGAAGTGCTGGTAACCGGTGAAAAAACGGTTAACGAAGAAACACTGGTAGATCCTTCAGGAAAGCGGCGCAATGTGCTGGTGCGTAAGTCACGCGTCACGCTTGAGACGCGGCATTTTATTCTGACCTCCATTATGGATATCTCCCTGCTGCGCAGTTCCGAAGCGCAAATCCGTTATCTTGCCCGCCATGATGTACTGACCGGTCTGCCTAACCGCACGGCGCTAAGTGAAGAACTCAGCCAGATTGCGGCGCAGCGGATGTATCGTCCTGAACCCTACGCGCTTATCCTGCTTAATCTTAATGATTTCAACTATATCAACGATACCTATGGTTATCAGGCCGGTGATGCGATTTTGTGTGAATTCGGCCAGCGTTTGCGTAATGAAGTCGGTAGCAGCGGAACGGTTTCACGCATCGGCGGCGATGAGTTCTCTATTATCTTGCGTAATAATCCGACCAGCGAAGTAGCCAACAATCTGGCGCTGGAAATTCTGGTGATGATGCGCCAGCCTTTCACGCTGACGCGCGCTAACCCGATGATGACTATTTCTTTCGGTATCGTGATGTTTGGCGCCGAAAATATTACTGCTGGTGAAATTATGCGTCGCGGGAATACCGCGCTGCTGGAAGCCAAGCAGCGCGGCAAGAATATGTTCTCTTTTTACTCTGAATTGCTGGACGCCAGCAGCGTCAGTAAACGCATTATGGTGAAAGCGCTGGCTGAATCGCTGGCTAAAGAAGGCGATCTTTCCTGCGTATATCAGCCGATTTTGCGCAGTCGTGATGAAAAGGTCGTTTGCGTGGAAGCGCTCGCCCGCTGGAATCACGGGGTGCTCGGGCAGGTCTCGCCGGTGCAGTTTATTGCTCTGGCAGAAGAAACCGGACTGGTGATCCAGCTCGGAGAAATCGTTCTGCGCCGGGCCTGCCGCGATATTAAGAACTTCGTCCAGTTGAATCTGGCGATTAACGTCTCCGCGGTACAACTGGGAGAACCTGATTTCGGGCCGCGAATTCTGGCCGTTCTTGCAGAAGAGAATTTCCCACCTTCACGTCTGGAACTCGAGCTGACAGAAACATCAGTGATGAACGCCAATGCCACCAGTCTCAGTCATCTGGCGAAACTGCGCAAAGCCGGTGTGAAAATTTCTCTCGATGATTTCGGTACGGGTTATTCCAGTCTCAGTTTGCTGAAAGATATCTCGGTGGACAGCGTAAAAATCGACCGTTCGTTTGTGCAGTACGTCACAGAAGTGAACGATACTGCCGCCATCGTTTCTGCCGTCTCCCAGCTCGGCAATAAAATGCATCTTAATGTGATAGCCGAAGGCGTGGAAAACCAGCTTCAAAAATCCTTTTTAGTATCAGCGGGTTGCTCGCATCTACAAGGTTATCTTTTCTCAAGGCCGGTACCGGTTGAAGTATTATCAACGTTGCTGACGACTGAAATGAATATGTCAGCCAGTATCTGAAACGCTGACACATAAGCTTCATAGATAACTCAAAACACCTTATTAATTCATTCAATTGGCGCTCGTCCCTGTTTTACTGACATGATCCGAGGCTGATAAATCACGCCGTTTAAGGAAATACATCATGTCATCGTTTTCAGGTATCTGGGTCCCGCTGGTCACACCTTTCCATGAGGGTGAGATCGACTTTACTGCACTGAAATCTCTGTGCACCCGGCTGCTCAAACGGGGCGTTGATGGTGTTGTCGTCTGCGGAACCACCGGCGAAGCGCCGATGCTCACCAAAGAAGAACAGCTTCAGGTTCTGGATGCCGTGCTGGAAGTGGTACCCGGCCATCAGATCATTATGGGGCTTTCCGGCACCCACATGCCGGTTATCCGCGAAATGCAGGATGCGATCCTTCAGCGACCTGTCGCAGGCCTTCTGATCCCCGCACCTTATTATATCCGCCCTTCTCAGGCCGCACTGGTGGCCTGGTTTACTGAGATTGCCGACCATTCCACCGTGCCGGTGGTGCTTTACAATATTCCTTACCGTACCGGCGTGCAGATGGAGCTGGAAACATTCCGCCAGCTGGCTAAACATCCGCAAATCAGCGCAGTCAAAGATTGTGGCGGCAGCATTGATCTGACGCTTTCACTTCTCGCTGACGGCGAACTGGATGTGCTGTGCGGTGAAGACGTGCAGATTTTCTCGACGCTGAGTCTGGGCGGCGCCGGTGCCATTGCCGCTTCTTCACATATTTTTCCGGAAGAGTTTGTTCAGCTTATCCGTCAGTTCAAAGAGCAGGATATTGCAGCGGCGCGTAAAACATTTTTCGGCCTGCTGCCAATGATCCGGCTGATGTTCTCTGCGCCGAATCCGGCGGCGATTAAATACGCCTTATCACTCGACGGCCTGATGAAAAATGAGCTGCGTTCACCGATGCTCCCTGCGCCGGAAAATGTTGAAGTGGCCGTCCGTGATTTCCTGAATCAGCATTCGCGTTAAAAACCTGAGGTACAGCAGAATATGAGCAGTCAGGCTCACTGTCACAATTAAAACACTGACATTTGCTCCCGCCGGTTCTAGGATAGAAGCAGTTTTTATATAGCCGAATCGCTGTCCCGTGAAACGCTTGTGTTTTACGGATCAGGCGGGTTGCTCATCCAATGGAGTGTTTATGAAACTGTATTATAAATCCGGTGCCTGTTCCCTCTCCCCGCACATCGTTCTTCGTGAAGCAGGTCTGGACTTCAGCATTGAAAAAGTTGATCTGGCGACCAAGAAAACCGAAACCGGTGATGACTTCCTCGCAGTGAACCCGAAAGGGCAGATCCCGACACTGTTGCTCAATGATGGCAGCATTCTCACCGAAGGCGTGGCTATCGTGCAGTATCTGGCCGATCAGAAACCTGATCGTCAGCTGATGCCGGAACAAGGTACGCTGGCTCGCTATCATGCGCTGGAATGGCTGAACTATATTGCGACTGAGCTGCATAAAGGCTTCTCTCCGCTGTTCAATCCAAAAACGCCGGATGATTTCAAAGCTGTGACTCGCGAAGCACTGAGCAAGAAATTTGCTTACGTGAATGAATCACTGAAAGACAATCAGTTCCTGCTGGGTGCCCGTTTCAGCGTGGCGGATGCGTATCTGTTCACCGTGATGGGTTGGGCAAAAGCACTGAAGTTTGACCTGAGCGCACTGACCGAACTGAATGCGTATCTGGATCGTGTGGCTGCGCGCCCTGCCGTTGATGCTGCGCTGACGGCGGAAGGCCTGAAGTAATTTCCTGCGCCTGATACGTCTGTACAGACAGGCATAAATAAAAACGCCCCGGCTGTCACAGCACGGGGCGTTTTTTATGGAGATAAAATCTAGAGTTTGACCGCCGGGAAATGGTGCTCTGGTTTGACCATTTTGTCCTGCGCCGCCACGATTTGCAGCTCATACTCACCCATCGCGTGAGTGGTCAGCATCACTTCGTAAACCGCCGCAGTGACGTGTTCCAGCGCTTTATCCAGCGCTTCGCCTTTGAGCAGATTGACCAGCAGCAAACCGCTGGTCAGGTCACCGACCCCGACCGGCTGACGCACGCCAAAATCAACCAGCGGACGGTCGATATGCCAGGCTTCATCTGCCGTTACCAGCAGCATTTCAAAGCGATCGCTGTGATAACCGGCGCGGCTTAAATGTTTCACCAGCACAATTTTCGGGCCTTTACTGATTAGCTCACGCGCCGTCGCCACCGCTTCTTCAACACTTGCCACCGCATGGCCGCTGAGTAATTCCAGCTCCAGCAGGTTCGGGGCAATAATGTCGCAGTTAATCAGCGCCTGATTGCAATGGAACTCGGCAACGCCCGGTGCCACGATACAGCCCTTTTCAGGATGCCCCATGACCGGGTCGCAAAAATACCATGCATCCGGATTCGCCGCTTTCACCAGGCGGACAATCTCCAGAATGCTCTGTCCCTGCTCCGGCGAACCGATATAGCCGCTCAGCACCGCATCACAATCCTTCAGACGGTCAATCTCCGCAATCCCCTGCGCGATTTCAGTCAGATGTGTGGCGGGCATTACACAGCCAGTCCAGTGACCATACTGAGTATGATTGGAGAACTGAACGGTATTCAGCGGCCAAACGTTTGCGCCCATACGACGCATAGGGAATTCCGCCGCGCTGTTACCCGCGTGACCAAATACCGTGTGTGACTGGATAGAAAGAATGCTTTTCATGAGGAATTTCCGATTGCAACGTCATCGGGAGATGGCGGAATAACTGATATCTGTGAACAAAAACGGGAGGCCATTCGGCCCCCCGTTCTGCTTGCCTAAAACTTATGCCCAGAGCAACAGGGTGTAGTTCTTTTTACCGCGACGCAGCAAGGTATAACGACCAAACAGACGATCGCTGTCAGTGAAGCTGTATTCAGTGTCAGTCTGTTTTTCGCCGTTTACGGAAACCGCGTTGGAAGAAATCATGGTACGCGCCTGACCTTTCGACGGCGCCATACCTGCAATCACCAGAGCCTGTTGCAGGTCTGTGTCGCGTGGTACTTCAAACAGTTCCAGACCGTCCTGCGCCAGCTGACCGAAATCGACTTCTGTCATTTCACTCAGGGAACCGGAGAACAGGCTCTGCGTGATACGTTTCGCTGCCGCCAGACCTTCTGCGCCGTGAACCATACCGGTTACTTCTTCCGCCAGAACGTACTGCGCGCGAGGCGCTTTGCCGCTGGTTTTGTCTTCTTCTTCCAGCGCATTGATGTCTTCAATGCTCATGAAGGTGAAGAATTTCAAGAAGCGGTAAACGTCGGCATCCGCTGTGTTGATCCAGAACTGGTAGAATTTGTACGGGCTGGTTTTCTTCGGATCCAGCCAGACTGCGCCGCCTTCGGTCTTACCGAATTTGGTGCCATCAGATTTGGTGATCAACGGAACGGTCAGGCCGAACACTTGTTTCTGGTGCAGACGACGGGTCAGATCGATACCTGAGGTGATGTTGCCCCACTGGTCGGAACCACCGATTTGCAGCTCAACGTTGTGCAGATCGTAAAGGGACGCAAAATCATAACCTTGCAGCAGGTTGTACGAGAATTCGGTGAAGGAGATGCCGCTGTCATCGCGGTTCAGACGCTGTTTCACCGCTTCTTTGTTGATCATCTGGTTAACAGAGAAGTGTTTACCGATATCACGCAGGAAGGTCAGCACGTTCATGCCGCCGAACCAGTCGTAGTTGTTCGCGGTGATCGCGCTGTTATCGCCACAGCTGAAATCCAGGAACGGAGAAACCTGCTGACGGATTTTTTCCACCCACTCATTCACGGTTTCATTGGTGTTCAGCTTACGCTCGGTTGCTTTAAAGCTCGGATCACCGATAAGACCGGTTGCGCCACCGACCAGCGCCACTGGCTTGTGGCCGTTCAGCTGGAAGCGTTTCAGGCAAAGCAAAGGCACCAGATGTCCCAAATGCAAGCTGTCTGCGGTAGGATCGAAACCGCAATAGAGTGCAATTGGCCCTTGCGCCAGTCGCTCTGCTAACGCTTCTTCATCCGTTACCTGGGCAATGAGGCCCCGCTCTTGCAGTTGTTTAATCAGGTTGCTGCTCGCCATCAAAGACTCCGTTTGTTTGTACTTAGAAATATGTACTGAATGTGTGCAGATTCATGTCTGACATCATGCCGCGCATGTGCCCTTTCTCTCACCTTTCGGGGAACGACATAGAATAAAGCGCTCGTCGCCCGAGCGCTAGGGAATCGCGTGTTTTTTCGTGGTTAAGGTGCGAGGCGGTCTATTTTCCAGCCAGTTTCTGTCTCAGCTTCATCACGCTGATAAATGAACCGGTCGTGCAGACGATGTTCACCGCCCTGCCAGAATTCCATTGAATCCACTTTGACGCGAAAACCACCCCAGAAACTTGGCAACGGCACTTCACCATTACTGAATTTCTGTTTCAGTTCGAGGAATTTACTTTCCAGCACGCCACGCGCCGAAATGCGGGTGGATTGCTGAGAAACCCACGCGCCAATCTGGCTGTCTTTCGGACGACTGGTGAAGTATTTCATGACTTCCAGCGTGGATAAACGCTCTGCCTGACCGAGAACGTTGACTTGTCTGTCGAGCATATGCCAGGGGAATAACAGGCTGATACGGGAATTGCCCGCCAGCTGCTGCGCCTTACGGCTGCCGAGGTTGGTGTAAAACACCAGCCCTTTTTCATCATAATGTTTGAGCAGCACAATGCGCTGGAAAGGCTGTCCGTTTTCATCCACCGTCGCGACAACCATCGCCGTCGGATCGGCCAGACGGGCATCACACGCCTGTTTCAGCCAGCGCTCAAACAGCGGCAGCGGTTCCGGCGTTAAATCAGCGCGACGTAATCCGCCCCGGGTGTATTCACGGCGCGAGTCCGCAATATCAAATTCTTTATTATCAGCCATATGGATCAATTGCGTATCAAAGGAAGGTAGACGCATTGTGCACCCCCCGCGTCAGGATCTCAACGTTCCTGACGCGGGGTTTGGAAAGAGAAATTATGAAAAATGAAGCTACCCAAAGTAATTCGAGATGCAAAGGCGGCAAGTGAGGGGATCCCCGGGAGCATAGATAACTATGTGACCGGGGTGAGCAAACGCAGCCAACACATTTGCAGTTCGAAGTATGACGGGTAGGTTTATTTTTGAATGCAATCGTCGATGATGACGTTTTCACCACGCTGGACGAAAGCCTGATTACCTTTCGACCAGAACGTGTAACGGCCATCGCTGTATTTCGTGCCGGAAGCTGCCTCAACTTGTTTCAGTTTCAGCTGCTCGCCGTCCATCACCATATTGACCTGCTGTGCCGGTTTATCCAGCGTGACGGTCAGCGGCAATGTCCCGCACTGGTAGTGCAATTCCTGCCTCGGGCTTTCGGTCTGGTGACTGAACTGGCTACATCCGGCCAGCGTTAATCCTGCAAGAGAAGCGATGATCGCCTTTTTCATTCTGAACTCCCTGAGTGTTCTCGGTTTATCTGTTATGTACCATGACAGGTTGCACAACACATTGAGATAAAACCGAGAACGCGTCAGGCGCGGGTTGAAACCACCGGATAAATCGCCCCGAGCAAGGTTTCACGGCTGGCACCTGTGACGGAAGGCAGATTACCTGACTGACCCGATAAGGTTCTGAAAGCCAGCCAGGCAAACGCCAGCGCTTCCATATCATCACCGCTGATCCCGCAGGAGTCCGTAGTACACACTTCCGTGCCGGGAAGCATGGCTGACATGCGCGTCATCAGCAGAGGATTACGCGCACCACCGCCACAGACCATCAGACGGTCGCATCCGCCAGCTAATTGAACCTGCTCGGCGATACTGACTGCCGTGAGTTCAGCCAGCGTGGCCTGCACATCGGCAGGAGAAATTTCCGCTGAACGCGCCAGCTGCTTTTCCAGCCACGCCATATTGAAGTATTCACGACCGGTGCTTTTTGGTGCCGGTTCCGCAAAGTACGGGTCGGACAACATTTGCTGCAACAAACGTAAATTCACCCGTCCCTCATTCGCCCACTCCGCGCCTTTATCATAAGGCTGCGCTTTATGACGCCAGATCCACGCATCCATCAGCATATTGCCGGGACCGGTGTCGTAGCCGCGCACCGGCTGTCCCGGCAGTAACATGGACAAGTTCGCAATGCCGCCGATATTAAGGATCATTCTGCGCTCAGCCGGATCAGACAGCAGGGCCTGATGGAAGGCCGGAACCAGCGGTGCCCCCTGCCCGCCCCACGCCATATCGCGACGGCGGAAATCTCCGACAGTAGTAATGCCGGTCATGGCGGCAATGCGGTTGTTATCGCCCAGTTGCATCGAAAACGTAGTATCGCCTTTAGGGTGATGCCAGACCGTTTGCCCGTGGCAGCCAATCGCGGTGACTTCTTCCGGTGAAATATCGGCGCTTTTCAGCAGCCCTAAAATAGCCTCACCAAATAATATTCCCAGCTGAGTATCGAGCTTGCCGACCTCTTCCAGCGTCACCTGCTGTCCCTGGCACATGCCAAGAATGGCGTTTTTCAATGCAATGGGAATGGGATGCGAGTAACTGGCCTGTTGCGCGACCAGACGCTCGTCGATGGCAGCCAGCACAACATCCACGCCATCAAGACTGGTGCCGGACATCACGCCGATATAACGACCTGACTTCATAGATAACATCCTCAACTCCCGGAAAACATCCGACAAAAAGTAATAGTGACAGAGTAATCGGTATAGGAAGCATTGCGCCATGAGTTACTCAGTTTTTATTACACCCTGTGATGGCTTCGTGTTTTTCTTGTTACGAATTTTAATTTTTAAAAACAGGCTGGCGATAAATCGGCCAATAACAACATTCAGGGTGAAGATATTTGATCGCACTCACTGCTGTCTAAAACTTAAACCTGCGTTTATTATTAGTTGAACACGCCTCCTGTATACTTGGAGAAAGTGAAGTAACTATGGTATACGACCACCCTCGACACTGATGTTGAACTGTGTACTGTTTTTTCTCTGTTGTTGTGGCTAGTCTGAAAGCCGTACAGCAGCATAAAAAAGGAGCTATTTATGATTAAGCGTTTACTCGTCGTCGCACTTGCTGGCATTTCTCTTACTGGCTGCGTCAGCGATAACTCACTGTCTGGCGACGTTTACTCCTCGTCTCAGGCGAAACAAATTCAACAAGTGACCTACGGGACTATCGTTTCTACACGTGCGGTACAAATCCAGGGCGGCGATGATTCAAACATCGTCGGCGCACTTGGTGGTGCAGTACTGGGTGGTTTCCTGGGTAACACGGTTGGCGGCGGTACGGGTCGTAGTCTGGCAACGGCTGCGGGCGCAGTTGCCGGTGGCGTCGCAGGTCAGGGCGTGCAGAGTTCTCTTAACCGTTCTAACGGTGTAGAACTGCAAATCCGTCGTGATGACGGCACAACCATTCAGGTTGTTCAGAAAGCTGGCGCGACCAAATTCAGCGTAGGTCAGCGTGTCAGCATGGCGAGCAGCGGCAGCACCATTACCGTTTCCCCAAGCGCCTGATGCGTTCTGCTAGCAAATAACTGAAGCGCAAACAAAAAACCGAAGCCACTGGCTTCGGTTTTTTTGTGTAGAGCAAATATGACGCTGTGTGACAAAAATAGATAAAAACCTGTTCTTATGATTTGCTTTGCAATGCAGCAATATTTTTTTCCAGCCGGGATAACATCCCGCCCAGTTGTTCGATTTCTGAAGAAGACATGCCAGACAAAATTTCTTTGCGCGTGGAATCGATAACCGACTCCATTTCATTAATGATTGGCGCGGCTTCTTCAGTCAGCTTGATGCGCTTAGCACGGCGATCGCTCGCACAAGTCTGACGGGTAATCAGTTTCTTTTCTTCCAGTTGATCCAGTGTACGCACCAGAGACGGCTGCTCAATCCCGATGGCTTTTGCCAGCTGAATTTGAGACTGCTCCGGAGGCAACATGTTGATATTGTGCAGTGTTACCCAGTGTGTTTGCGTGAGTTCCAACGGCTTTAACCGATCGTCAATCAACGCACGCCAGGCACGAACTAATCGTGCTAGATCTGACCCCAGATTCGATTCCAATTATCCCCTCCTTATAATTAGCATGCTAAGATAACTCCCCAGAGTTTAGCTTAGTTTTAGGAACTTTAATCGAGAAATTACAATTCTATATATAATGGTAGGTACTATTGCATCCGGGAGCGGAATCCCCGCTTTCAGATTTAATCTTGTTTATAACACAATCACCGGCAGAGATTAATATTGTGAATGCGCAAATGTTTCACTCAGGCTTCCCGCTACCGGATCTGGTCCTGGGTGCCTCACTTTATTTCCCCCCGATGTTCAAAGCGCTTTTACTGGGGCTGGTATTCTGGCTTCTGATACACCGACTGCTGCGCGACTGGATTTATTCTGGTGAAGTCTGGCATCCCACCCTGATGGATTTATCTCTTTTCGTTATCTCTATTTGTGCCGCACTGATACTTATGGTGAACCTCTGAAATGAAATTCAAGACCCTCAAATATTTCTCGACAGTGCTGGTTTTCGCCGTCGCAATTTGCGCCGGTTGGTGGATGTGGAATTATTATATGCAGTCGCCCTGGACGCGGGATGGCAAAGTACGCGCCGAAATTGTGGATATCACACCGGAAGTCTCCGGGCGGATCACGGAAATAAATATCCACGACAATCAGTTTGTTAAAAGTGGCGATCGGCTGTTCAGTCTCGATCCTGTGCCATTTAAAATCGCCGTCGATAATGCCGAAGCTGAAGTGGCGAAAGCAGCAGCTGATTTAGCCAAAGCCAATCATGAAGCCCAGCGACGTCGCGGGCTCGGCACCAACGTTATTTCCGCTGAATCCTTAGATGAATCAAATATCAGCGCCAAAGCGATGCAGGCACAATATCAGGCTGCGCAGGCGTCATTAGAACAGGCGAAGTGGAATCTGAGCAAAACGACTATTGTCGCGCCGACTGACGGTTATATCACCAATCTGCAAACCCGCAGAGGTAACTATGCCACCACCGGTACGCCGCTGGTCGGGCTGGTGGATATCCATTCGTTTTATGTTCTCGGCTATTTCGAAGAAACCAAACTTAAAAATATTCGTGAGGGAAATATGGCGGATATTACCCTCTTTAACGGCAATATTCCGTTGCAGGGGCGCGTCGAAAGTATTGGCCGTGCGATTTATGACCAGAGCCTCGATACTCAGGAAGATTTACTGATGAACGTAAAACCGAATGTACCGTGGGTGCGTCTTGCGCAGAGAATACCGGTGAGAATTAAGCTTGAAAATGTACCAGAGCATGTTGTTCTGGTAGCCGGAACGACCTGTACGATTTCCGTGCGTAATTAAGGTTGCGTCGTGAATCTTTCTTGGCTCGAATGGAAAAACACGCCGTGGGGAAAAGCCACCGGCGGCCAATGGCGGTATGCCTTGCGCAACTCCATTGCGATGATACTCGCGCTGTATATCGCGTTTGAATTCCAGATGGACGAACCTTACTGGGCGCTGACGTCCGCCGCCGTGGTCAGTTTCCCGACCGTGGGTGGCGTCATCAGTAAAAGTATCGGCAGGATTATCGGCAGTTTGCTGGGTGCCATGGGCGCGGTATTTATTGCCGGACATTGTCTGAACGAGCCATGGCTGTTCACTTTCGCCATCGCGGCCTGGCTGGGGATTTGTACTTATGTCTCCAATCATTATCAGAACAACGTTTCTTACGCGTTTGCTCTGGCGGGATATACAGCCGCCATCATTGCGTTCTCAACGGTAGACGTCACAGATCCGACGCAGATTTTTGATATCGCTCAGGCCCGTGTGGGAGAAGTCGTCACCGGTATTTTGTGCGGTGGTTTTATGATGATGGTGCTGCCCAGCACCTCGGACGGCGACGCACTGCTCACCTCATTGCGTAAAATGCATACCCAGTTACTGGAACATGCGCAGCTGTTATGGCGCACAGAAATCTCCGACCAGATCCGCACCTCGCACGAAGGTTTGATCGGGCAAATCCTCACCATGAATCTGTTACGCATTCAGGCCGTCTGGAGCCATTACCGCCTGCGTCGTCAGAACAATGTGCTCAATTATCTGCTTCATCAGCAGTTGCGCATGACCAGTTATATTTCCAGCCTGCGTCGCATGTTGCTTAACTGGCCGACTCCGCCGGAAAATCTGACCGAAGTGCTGAGCGTTTTGCTCGATGAATTGCGCAAGCCCGATACAGATAAATACAAACTGTCGAAAATTCTCCAGCACATTAAACCTCACGACACCTCGGATTTTCGTCATCAGGCATTCTGGCAGCGGTTACGTGACTTTTGCTGGCTGTATCTGCGCAGTGAACGCTGGCTGCGCCGTGTGGAAAATGCCAATGTGGCGGAAGCTGAAACACTCCAGCCGCCCAAAATCAGCCATCTTGCACAGCACACCGATACGCTGGAAGCCGCATATAACGGACTGCGCACCTTTTTGTGTATTGTGATTGGCTGCGCCTTCTGGATGAGCACACAGTGGGATTCAGGCGCGGGGGCGGTGGCGCTGACCGCAGTCAGTTGCGTGCTTTATTCTTCGACGGCCTCCCCTATCAGCAGCGTCACTCTGTTAATTAAATCGCTGGGCTTACTGTTTGTCGGCTGTTTTCTGCTCAAGTTCGGGCTGATGGTTCAGATCGACAACTTTTGGGTATTCTGCGCTTTCTTCCTGCCGATGCTGGTCACGATGCAGATGATGAAATTACAGTACAAACGTTATGCCGGTTTGTGGGGACAAATGATTGTCTTCATGGGATCGTTTTTAGCGGTCACTAACCCGCCGGATTTCGACTATCAGTCATTTATGAACGACGGCGTAGCCAAGATTGCCGGTGTGATGCTGGCGGGTATCGCGTTTCAGGTCCTGAGGCCAAGTTCGGATAAGCGTAAAAGTCGCCGCATCATCCGCGCCCTGCGCCGCGATTTTATGGATCAGCTCAGCCGCAAACCTTCGCTAAGCCATTTCCAGTTTGAATCGCTGATTTACCACCGGATGAATCAGCTCAGTCAAAGTAAAGATCAGCTCTCCCGCACCTGGCTGCTGCGCTGGGGCGTAGTGCTGCTCAATTGCAGCCACATTGTCTGGCAGTTACGTGAATGGGAAACCCGTTCGGATCCGCTTTCCGCGGTGCGTGACGTGTGTATTCATTGCCTGAAAGGCGTCATGACAGAACGCGGGGTCAGCCACGAAAATCTGGATGCTACGCTGACGGAGCTACTGCGGATGAGCAATTCACTGGCGCATCACCCTGAACCGGCGGCGCGGGAACTGGCAGGTGTTATCTGGCGTCTCTATTGCTCACTGTCGCAATTGCAGCAGGCCATTTCTTCGGATGAGGGTCCTGCAGCGCCGGTGGTCACTGCCACCAAACCTGCCTGACCTTTCCGTGCTTAATGCTTCAGGCTGCGGATATGCAGCCTGAAGCAGAAGCGATTAAGGAACGTCGTAGCCCAGAGCGGCTTTACGAATGCGGAACCATTGCTGACGGGTCATGTCCAGTGACAATGATTTACAGGCTGATTTCACTCGTTCAATTTTACCCGAACCGATAATCGGCAGAGGCTGAGATGGCAGACGCATCACCCAGGCGTAAACCACCTGTTCGATCGTATCGGCACCGATTTCGTTTGCCACCGCCTGAAGCTCATCGCGCAGCGGCTGGAACTCTGCGTCGCTGAACAAACGACCGCCACCCAGACAGGACCACGCCATCGGTTTAATACGCAATTGCTGGCAGAGATCTAAGGTGCCATCGAGGATCGCCGGCTGATGGATCGGGGAAATTTCCACCTGATTCGTCGCCAGCTGGAACGGCAGGCGTGACTGCAACAGGCTGAACTGAGCCGGAGTAAAGTTGGACACGCCGAAATGTTTCACTTTACCGCTTTTATGCAGTTGCGTGAATGCCTCAGCCACTTCATCGGCATCCATCAGTGGATCAGGGCGATGGATCAGCAGCAAATCCAGATAATCGGTATGCAGATTACTTAGCGATTTCTCGGCACGTTCCACGATGTACTTTGTATCTGTAATGTAGTGACCGATTTTGTTATCAGGATTGGCTCGCGTCGCTATGCCACATTTACTGACCAGTTGCATTTTTTCGCGAAGGGAAGGCTTGAGTCGCAAAGCCTCGCCGAACGCGGCTTCGCACTGATAATCACCGTAAATATCCGCATGATCGGCCGTGGTGATGCCCAGCTCAATATGCTGTTCCATGAAGGCCAGAATCTGTTGCGGCGTCATGTTCCATTCCATCAGACGCCAGTAACCGCAAATCAGTTTTGAGAATACCGGACCTTGAGGAGAAATCGGGGTACGCGCTTCCATTTTGAATCCCTTAAGTTTTTGATTTTCGACCGACAGAATACACAACGCCTGCGGCGCTGTATTGATGCGGAGCGTAAGAATTACAAAGAAGCAGACAGCCGTCACGACGCTGGCGGCCGGGATGGAAAATCAGAACAATTCCGGTTGTTCCGGCAAAGGTTCATCGGGTTGCTTTCCGGCCCGCTGCTGACGTAAAAGGCGCTGCTGACATAAACGCAGGACATGACGTTTTTCCGTATCCGTCATTTTCATCCAGCCGAAACGTTCCTCACGGCTGCGCAGGCAACCGCGACAATAACCGCGTTCATCGGCCTGACATATGCCACGGCACGGACTGGGGATTTCGAAAAATTCAAGTTGCTGGGCCACGCGCCCTCCGCAAATAACGGTGAACTTTTATTCAAGACGTTTTCTGCACATCCTGCAAGAGGATCTGCAAAAAGGCACAGGGCGCGTAGTCAGGCAGAGGCCAGATACGATAGAAAGAGGCATTGCGAAACGATCGTGGAGCGGGAATTATGTTCCTTAATGCCATAACGATCAGTCCATTAAATCCGGAGTTATTCAAATGACCAAGCTTTTCACCCCCATTGTTGTCGGCAAAAATACATTGCCTAACCGTGTTTTTATGGCGCCCCTTACCCGCCTTCGCAGCATCGAACCAGGTGACATCCCTACCCCGCTGATGGGCGAATATTACGCGCAGCGCCACAGTTCCGGCCTGATCATTACCGAAGCTACTCAGGTTTCCTTCCAGGCGAAAGGCTATGCCGGTGCGCCGGGTCTGCACACGCCAGAACAAGTGGCTGCGTGGAAAAAAATCGTCGCAGGCGTGCATCAGAAAAATGGCCACATTGCGGTTCAGCTTTGGCACACAGGCCGAATTTCTCATAACAGCGTTCAGCCGGATAACCAGACGCCGGTTGCGCCTTCTGCTGTGAACCCTGAAACACGCACCAGCCTGCGCGATGAGCAAGGCCACGCCATTCGTGTCGATTGCCCGACACCGCGCGCGCTGGAACTGAGCGAAATCCCGGGGATCATCAACGATTTCCGCCACGCAGCAGAATGTTCTGCCGAGGCTGGTTTTGATTACATTGAGCTGCATGCGGCGCACGGTTACCTGTTGCACCAGTTCATGTCTCCGGCATCTAACCTGCGTGAAGACGAATACGGCGGCAGCATTGAAAACCGTACCCGCCTGACGCTGGAAGTGGTCGATGCCGCTATCGGCGCTATCGGCGCAGACCGTGTGGGTATCCGTATTTCACCAATGGGTCCGTTTAACGGGCTGGATAACGGTGAAGATCAGGAGCAGGCAGCTATCTATCTGCTGGATGAGCTGAACAAACGTAAACTCGCTTATCTGCATATTTCTGAACCTGACTGGGCAGGCGGCAAACCGTACTCGGCTGAATTCCGCGCGGTGATCCGTGCTCATTATCAGGGCGTGATTGTCGGGGCCGGCGCTTATACCGCTGAAAAAGGCGAAGAACTTATCGAAAAGGGTTACATCGACGCTGTGGCTTTCGGTCGCAGCTATATCGCTAACCCGGATCTGGTTGAACGCCTGAGATCCCACGCTCCGCTTAACGATCCACAACCAGAAACCTTCTACGGCGGCGGTGCTCAGGGTTACACCGACTACCCGACGCTGTAATGATTAAAAAAGAGTAACACCATCCTTGCAGCAGAAGAGGCCCTCCTTCTGCTGCTTTTTTTGTTCAGGCCTTCAGCAACCGAGCGTCGTTTTACAGACAAACTGGTCTCTATCAGTTAGGCTTGAACCGATAATTCTCATCCTGCAAATAAAGAGGAACCTATGCGTTTACTCCATACCATGCTTCGTGTTGGCGATCTGCAACGCGCAATCAGCTTCTATACCGATGTGTTAGGCATGCGCCTGCTGCGCACCAGCGAAAACACTGAATACAAATACTCTCTGGCATTCGTCGGCTACACCGATGAAAGCGAAGGCGCAGTCATTGAACTGACCTACAACTGGGGCGTTGACAGCTACGACATCGGCACCGCTTACGGGCACATCGCTCTGGGTGTCGATAACGTGGCACAAACCTGTGATGACATCCGCAATGCGGGTGGCAAAGTGACCCGTGAAGCCGGTCCGGTTAAAGGCGGCTCCACCATTATCGCCTTCGTTGAAGATCCGGACGGTTACAAAATCGAGCTTATCGAATCCAAACATGCGGGCCAGGGTCTGGGCAACTGATCCCCCTGAATGCTGAAAGGGGCGCAAATGCGCCCTTTTTTATTGCCCAATTTTTGCCGCAGCCCTGCAACGGACGGCAAAATTTGTCATAATGCGCGCTGAATTCGATGAAGATAAGAAACTAATGGCCGAGAATAGTGACATTAACGCCCTGAGAGGCCGTTTTCGTGGTTTTTATCCGGTAGTCATTGATGTTGAGACTGCCGGATTTAATGCCCAAACCGATGCGCTGCTGGAAATTGCAGCAATCACATTGAAGATGGATGAGGACGGCTGGCTGCAAAGCGATGAGACCGTGCATTTCCACGTAGAACCTTTTGAAGGTTCGGTACTGGTGCCGGAAGCGCTGGCGTTTAACGGTATCGACCCGACCAACCCGTTGCGCGGCGCAGTCAGTGAATATGAAGCCCTGCACGAGATTTTTAAAGTCATCCGCAAAGGGATGAAAGAGCAAAACTGTAACCGCGCAATCATCGTGGCGCATAACGCGAATTTCGATCACAGTTTTCTGATGGCGGCAGCCGAGCGCGCCGGGCTGAAACGTAACCCGTTCCACCCTTTCGCCACATTTGATACTGCGGCGTTAAGCGGACTGGTGCTCGGGCAAACGGTGCTGGCAAAAGCCTGTATCAGCGCGGGAATGGTGTTTGACAGCAGTCAGGCTCACTCTGCACTGTATGACACAGAACGCACTGCTGAGCTGTTCTGTGAGCTGGTGAACCGCTGGAAGCGTCTTGGCGGCTGGCCGTTGCCCCTGACCGCAGAAGCGGAAGACGAAACCGCGCAGCAGGAAAATCAGCAGTAATCCGTACGGCTGGCTGGATCCAGAGATAAAAAAAGAGCGACGCAATGTCGCTCTTTTTGTTTTCACCCTCCTCAAAGGACGGCGGCCTTCTTAGAATTACTCTTCAGAAGATTTGTATTTTTCAGCAGTTTCTTTAATCAGCTGCTGCAGTTCGCCGCGCTGGAACATCTCAACCACGATGTCACAACCGCCGACCAGTTCACCATCAACCCACAGCTGCGGGAAAGTTGGCCAGTTAGCAAACTTTGGCATTTCTGCGCGGATATCCGGGTTCTGCAAAATATCAACGTAAGCAAAACGTTCGCCGCAGGCTGAAAGCGCCTGAACAGCCTGAGCGGAAAAACCGCAGCTTGGCAGTTTAGGAGAACCTTTCATGTAAAGCAGGATCGGGTTTTCAGAAACTTGCTTCTGAATTTTTTCAATAGTTGGAGTGGTCATTTCTTGCTTCCTCAAGCCGGTACAGGCTGTCACGGTCATTACTCTTCACGCGCGGCACCCAAAAACGGTGCGCAAACATAATACTTTCTATTGTAACGACGCCAGCCATCAGATAAAAACGCCATTTTTTGTGGGGTCTTTCTCAATACTGGCATTTTATTAAACAATTTTTGGCGGCTGCGCTGAACATCACATATTTAAAGATTCATCGAGAATAACATTTTTGCCGTACGACGATAATGTCAGATTTGCAAAATCGTATTCTTTATCTCAAATATTAAGCTGATGAAAAATGGTTATTTTTTTTACTTAAAATGGCGCTTATTTCGACATAAAAAAAGCTATTAACTTTTTCTCACAATATGATCTAGAATCGAGTCAATTCGTGCTTTTTTGTCGGGTTCTTTTAAGCAATACTCTGACATCCCTGATGTTTAACCCAACCACTCATGGTAACGAAGCTATGCGCTTACTGTTCACGCTTTTTGTGCTGCTCTTTACCCAGCTGTTTCTTAATATGGCTCATGCATCGCCACAGACCCGCGTCTCTGCCGATCAGCGGAAGAGTCATGTTAATTCCGTGACGCCGGAAGAACGGCGAAAGCGAAAGACAGTAGCGGCGAAAACCAGTAAAAAAACAAAAGTCGCACCGGTGACAGAGAAAAAGACTCAGGAAAAAGCATCAAAATCGAAGAAGGTCAGCAGCACCGAACTGGTCAAGCGCAAGACAACTTCTGAGAAAAGCGTAAAAACGACCCGGGCCGAAAACAAAAAAGAAAAAACACTCAGGACAACGCGGGCCGAGAAAAAGACAGAAAAAACCACTAAATCACGAACGCTTGCTAAAAACAGCACTGAAAAAGTCAGCAAGAAAGAAGCGTATGGCCGACACCGCAAAGGCAAGAAGTTACGCGAAGAAGACACCAAACCTATTACGCTGAGTGCGACACATAAAAAACGCTATCAGCATGCACAACAAACGGCGATGACTAAGCTGATGCACCAGGTCGGCAAACCTTATCGCTGGGGAGGAACTTCTCCGAATACCGGTTTTGATTGCAGCGGTCTGGTCTATTACGCTTACAAAGATTTGATCCGCATTAAAATGCCGCGCACGGCAAACGAGATGTACCACCTGCGCGATGCAGCGCCGGTGAAACGTGGCGAACTTGAAAGCGGTGATCTGGTGTTCTTCAGAATCAACAACCGCGGCGCAGCGGATCATGTGGGTGTTTATGTTGGCAACGGCAAATTCATCCAGTCGCCAAGAACCGGTGAAGACATCAAAATCACCTCACTGGGCGACGATTACTGGCAAGACCACTATGTTGGCGCACGTCGGGTGATGACCCCAAAAACAATCCGATAATAAACAATTCGTTAAGTCTGAGGTTTCGCTAATCAGCCATTGAATAGCACTTAACGAAGAGTTTCTGCAGGGAAGAGTATCGGCGGTAACGGTCACTGCGTAAAATTGAAAAGGGCGATTCCTGTGAAAGGTATCGCCCTTTTTTGTTGCGTCTCACTACTGTCTCACTGCCAGATTAGTTCATCACTGCCGTGAAGCTGAAAGCGATAATCATGAGCAAAGCGCATACCGTGGTGATCAACGATAATTTCAGGTTGCTGTCCATCAAACCCCCTTTCGGATCAAGTTGTGGCGTTTCGTTTAGCCACACTAAATGTGTGCCAACGCATTTTCGCATAATTCACTTTTAAAATCTTCTGCTGAATGACAATGCGAACATGACAATTTTACTTCCACTTTCATGCATTATAAGAGAAAATTGTCGGTTAACACGCCTGTGTGCCGGTCGATTTCACCCGAGAGCATTTCGCGCCTCATTCTGAAGAATCCACCCAATGATTACACTGCCCTTTTAGATGTCCGCAGTGTAATCAACGCAAGCAAACGATTAACATAATGCTAACGTGCTGAAGCACGGAAGTTCAGGAGTCATTCTTTACATGGCAACGATTAAAGATGTCGCAAAGCGCGCTGGCGTTTCCACTACAACCGTGTCGCACGTCATCAATAAAACACGTTTCGTCGCCGAAGAAACCAGGGAAGCGGTGCTGCTTGCCATTAAAGAACTACATTATTCTCCGAGCGCCGTAGCCCGTAGTCTTAAAGTGAATAACACCAAGACGATTGGTCTGCTGGCAACCTCCAGTGAAGCGCCCTATTTCGCCGAGGTGATTGAAGCCGTCGAGAACAGCTGCTTCTCCAAAGGCTATACGCTGATCTTGTGTAACTCGCACAACAATCTGGAAAAACAACAGGCCTATCTGCAAATGCTGGCGCAAAAACGCGTCGATGGTCTGCTGGTCATGTGCGCGGAATACCCTGACGAATTACTCAATATGCTTGAAGAGTATCGTTCGATTCCGATGGTGGTGATGGACTGGGGCGAAGCGCGTAAAAACTTCACCGACAGCATTATCGATAATGCTTTCGAAGGCGGTTATATGGCCGGACGCTATCTGATCGAACGCGGGCATCGTGATATTGGCGTGATCCCGGGACAGCTGGCGCGTAACACCGGCGGCGGTCGTTTCCAGGGTTTTGTCAAAGCGCTGACGGAAGCCAATATCCCGCTTCGCGAAGAATGGGTGGTTCAGGGCGATTTCGAGCCGGAGTCAGGTTATCAGGCGATGCATAAGATTCTGATGCAGAAACAACGCCCCACCGCCGTCTTCTGCGGGGGCGATGTCATGGCAATGGGCGCAATTTGCGCCGCTGATGAGCTCGGATTGCGCGTCCCGCAGGATATTTCGGTGATTGGTTACGATAACGTGCGTAATGCGCGGTACTTCTCTCCGGCACTGACGACCGTGCATCAGCCGAAAGAACGGTTGGGTGAGATGGCCTTTACTATGTTGCTCGACCGCATCGTCAGCAAACGTGAAGAATCACAGACCATCGAGGTGCATCCGAAACTGGTTGAGCGTCGTTCGGTGGCCGATGGCCCGTACCGCGACTATCGCCGTTAATGTTTGCCTTTAATCTTTTATAACGCCTGCTTTTGCAGGCGTTTACTTTCTCAGTCCCGCAGCCATTCACGGTTCATCGTTTCTGTATCACCCATATATTCCAGCAACCACGCCAGTGAAGGTGACGGATTGCTCTGGTCCCACGTCAGGCAACATGGGCTGTCAGGGAAGGTATTCTCCAGCGCCAGAACCTGCAATGCCTGCTGTTCAATGCGGTGGCTCACGCGATGTACCGGCATCATTCCTACGCATAAACCTTCACTCAGACATTCAAGCGCGCAGGTCCAGTCCGGCACAACCAGACGCCGCTGGTTATCTAGCGTCCAGGTATCACGCTTGGGCAACGTCCGCGAGGTATCTTCAAGACATAATGCGGGATAAGGCCTGAGCTGGTCATCACTGAGCGCACCCGGTAACTGCGCCAGCGGATGCTGCGGGCTGACCACGCAGTGCCAGTCCATAAACCCCATGTCGCGAAAACTGAAACGACCACCAACCGGTATCGCCCGCGTCGCACCGATTGCCACATCAGCACGTCCGTCAACCAGTGCGTCCCACACACCATTAAACACTTCGGAATGAATAATCAGTTCCGTATCAGGAAAATGACGATAGAAATCCAGCACCAGTCGCCGGGTTCTTGCCGGTTTAACAATTCTGTCGACAGCAATACGTAACTCGCCCCGCCAGCCGTTGGCAACCTGCTGACACTGGCGTCGTGTAGCTATCATTTTTTTTATCAGAACCCGCGCTTCATCCACGAAAACTTTGCCCGCTGGCGTTAAAACGACGTCACGGTGTCGACGTTCAAACAAGGGCACCGCCAGCCATTGTTCGAGCTGACGAACGGTGTAGCTGATGGCAGAAGGCACCCGATGTAGATCCTGTGCCGCCGCACTGAAGCTTCCGGTTCTAGCCACCGCATCAACGACTTCCAGAGCGTATTCTGACCACATATTTTAGCCTTCAATATTTTTGATAGCAGAGTGCAAATATTAACGTTTCACAACGCTGTTATCAAAGCGTTAAAATCTGCCTCCGAACAGATCCCTGCATCAAATCATCTGCAATAAATAAATTAACGAGATAATAATGAAACCCTCCTTTGGATTTATGCTCTATCTGGCTGGCCTGAGCATGCTCGGCTTTTTAGCCACAGATATGTACCTCCCTGCGTTCAGCGCAATGCAAACCAGCCTGATGACCAGTCCGGGAATGATCAGCGCCAGCCTGAGTATTTTTCTCGGCGGATTCGCCATCGGACAATTGCTGTGGGGACCGCTGTCAGACCGCATTGGCCGTAAACCGGTTTTACTGCTCGGTCTGATGCTGTTTGCCGTCGGCTGTCTGGGCGTGATTTGGGTCGAGAACGTGCGCGCCCTTCTGGCGCTGCGTTTCTTACAGGCCATGGGCGTCTGTGCAGCCGCAGTGACCTGGCAGGCAATCGTGGTGGACCGTTTTTCAGCGGATGTCGCTAAAAAAACCTTCGCCAGCATTATGCCTTTAGTGGCACTTTCGCCGGCGCTGGCGCCTTTGCTTGGCGCCTGGGTGCTCAACCATTTTGACTGGGAAGCGATATTTGCCCTGCTGACTGCAGTGGCCGCCTTGTTGCTTATCGCCACCTTCACGCTGCGGGAAAATAAGCCGGCAGAACACAAATCTGCCGACAAAGCGGGCTTTGGCACGTTGCTGAAATCGCGCGTTTACAGCGGTAATGTCATGATTTACGCCGCCTGCTCCGCCGGTTTCTTTGCCTGGCTGACGGGTTCGCCGTTTATTCTGAGCGATATGGGCTATTCGCCGGGCGTGATTGGCCTGAGCTATGTTCCGCAGACCATCGCTTTCCTGCTTGGAGGCTTCGGCTGCAGGTTGCTCATCAGCAAGTTAGATGGGAATAAAATTTTACCCTGGCTGCTGACAGGGTATGGCCTGAGTGTTGCGGGTCTGTTCTGTGTCGCCATGTTCACTGATGCCGGGTTGGTGAGCTTGTTGATCCCGTTCTGTTTCATGGCTCTGGTGAATGGCGCAATCTATCCAATTGTTGTGGCAAATGCATTAATGCCATTTCCTGCTAATACAGGGAAAGCGGCTGCATTGCAAAATACCCTGCAATTGGGATTGTGTTTCCTCGCCAGTTTGCTGGTTTCCGCATTTATTGCGCAACCATTAATAGCGACAGTCACCACCATGCTGTCTACACTATTGTTGGTAGTTTTGGGCCGGTGGATGTCTGTGCGACACAAAAATCCGCAATATACTGAGCAAAAGTCGGAGCAGGAAGCCTGAGCAAGCTTTGAAAGTTAATCGTTATAATGACCATAAGTTACAATCACTTAATGGTCATTTTCATTCATGACGATTAACTATTGAGAATGCCTGCGGGCGAGCCTATACTCAACAAAACCCAATAAAATAGCATTTTTACAAAACTTTTATTACATACTTAAGCCGGACGCGAGGAATGCGTCACACTATTTTTCATAGTACGTTTTTCAAGGATGATTTTCCTGCGTGACTTGTGCCCGCAGGCGTTCTTCTAAATTTCCTCTGTTGGTGTCGGATATCGGACGAGGCGCTAGTCGTCTGTTCTCATAAAGACCTGCAAAAAATAGCCTTTGCTTTTCCCGGCAGGTTAATAAGTCAGAAGAGAAAGTGATGGAGAAGCTATGAGTTCATCGTGTATAGAAGACCTAAGCATTCAGGATAATCAGTGGTATCGGATAGCCAGTGAAATGCTGGCAATGGCAGACATCCAGGTAAATGGTAATCGCCCTTTCGACCTTAAAGTAAAAAACACTGACTTTTTTAAGCGTGTTTTACAGGAAGGTTCTCTGGGTCTGGGTGAAAGCTATATGGATGGTTGGTGGGAATGCGACCGCCTTGATATTTTTTTCCAGCGTGTTCTCCGTGCAGGTTTGGAAAATAAACTGCCCCACCATTTTAAAGACACTCTGCGGGTAGCCGCGGCCCGCCTGACCAATTTGCAATCGCGTAAACGTGCATGGATTGTCGGCAAAGAGCATTATGATCTGGGCAACGATTTATTCACACTGATGCTCGACCCGTATATGCAATATTCCTGTGGCTACTGGAAAGAAGCAACAACGCTGGAAGAAGCGCAGGAAGCAAAACTCAAAATGATCTGCGATAAACTGCAATTAAAACCGGGGCAGCGTTTGCTCGATATTGGTTGCGGCTGGGGTGGATTGTCAGAGTTTGCGGCACGCAATTATGGTGTCAGTGTCGTTGGTGTCACTATTTCCGCAGAACAACAAAAGCTCGCGCAAAAAAGATGTGAAGGACTGGATGTCACGATCCTCCTACAGGATTACCGTGACCTCAACGATCAGTTTGACCGGATTGTCTCGGTCGGGATGTTCGAGCATGTCGGTCCGAAGAATTACCAGACATACTTTAATGTCGCCAAACGTAATATCAAACCTGACGGCATTTTCCTGCTGCACACTATTGGTTCTAACAAAACTGATCTTAACGTCGACCCGTGGATTGACAAATATATCTTCCCGAACGGCTGCCTGCCTTCTGTTCAGCAAATTGCGCAAACCAGCGAATCTTTGTTTGTCATGGAAGACTGGCACAATATCGGCGCGGATTATGACCGTACACTGATGGCGTGGCATGAACGTTTCCAGAAACACTGGCCTGAACTGGCAGAAAAATATGGCGATCGTTTCCACCGCATGTTCACGTATTATCTCAATGCCTGCGCAGGGGCATTCAGGGCTCGTGATATTCAGCTCTGGCAAGTGGTATTCAGTCCTGAAGGCGTTGACGGAGGAATGCGCGTTCCACGTTAATCCCCTTTGACAGCAACTGAACGACATAAAAAACCGGACCTGAAAGTCCGGTTTTTCTTTTTGCAGTCTCTGCGAAATTTGGGTGGAAATGATGTTATTCAGACTTCTCGATCATGGCTTGCGCGGTAGCAATTGCAGCTTCACGGCTGGCCAGAACGCGTTCGACCGTATCGACAATGGCCTGAGTCTGCGGGTCGATTTCAATATTGATTTTATCGCCCAGACGTTTAGTCCCCAGCGTGGTGCGTTGCAACGTTTCCGGAATTAAATGTACGCAGAAACGGGTACGGGTGACTTCGCCGACGGTCAGACTAATACCATCAATGCCGATATAACCTTTATGTAATACATACTTCATCAGATCTTCATGTGGCATACGGAACCAGATCTGCCGGTTATTTTCTGACGTCAAAATCTTCGCCACTTCTGCGGTACAAATAATATGTCCCGACATCAGATGGCCGCCGATTTCATCATTGAAACGCGCAGCACGTTCCAGATTCACAGAGTCGCCGACGTTGAGATCATCCAAATTGGTCAGACGAAGCGTTTCTTTGATCAGGTCGAAGCTGACCAGGTCGCCATTGACCTCTGTCACCGTCAGGCAGCAACCATTATGTGAAACAGAAGCGCCCAGTTCCAAATTGTCGAGCATATCTTCCGGCATGCGAACAACGTGGGTTCTGAAATTAGGTTTTTCGTCGATCGATACGACCGTTCCGGTTCCCTGAACAATTCCGGTAAACATAGTCTTTCCTCAATTCATAAGTCTGCTGTATTAAAAACGAAACTCTTGTCAGTTTGCCGCAGATTTAATGGAAAGCCAAATCTTCACGGGCAGAAATAGCACCCTCTGCTTTCATTTCATTATTTAACTGTTTGTTAACAGCTTTATTTGCTTAAAAATACCGACAATGTACAATCTTCGGACTATTTCCCACTCTTTATTGCCACCCTTCGTGGCGTTTTTTATTCTGTATAATCAACGAAAAAAGGTGTATCTGTGCAGAAGTACCTTGCAGAGGCGCGGATTTTATTAGCGCTTGCCATTCCGGTCATCCTTGCGCAAATCGCTCAGACTTCCATGGGCGTTGTCGACACCATAATGGCCGGTTCGGTCAGTGCCACGGACATGGCCGCCGTCGCCGTCGGGACCTCCATCTGGTTGCCCGCGATCTTATTCGGACATGGTTTGTTACTGTCCCTGACGCCAACCATCGCGCACTTAAACGGTGCCGGTCGTCGCGACAAAATTGGTCATCAGGTTCAGCAGGGATTCTGGCTGGCCTCCGGCGTGTCCGTGCTGGTCATCGCCGTACTCTATCAGTGCGACCATATCCTCGGCCTGATGCACAATATTGATCCGGAGCTGAAAGAAAAGGCTGTCGGTTATTTGCATGCCATCATGTGGGGCGCTCCGGGTTATTTGTTCTTCCAGGTACTGCGCGACCAGTGTGAAGGCTTGTCCAAAACCAAGCCGGGGATGGTATTTGGCTTTATCGGTTTACTGGTGAATATTCCCGTTAACTATATTTTCATCTACGGTAAATTCGGCGCGCCTGCCCTTGGCGGTGTCGGCTGCGGCGTCGCCACGGGCACCGTCTACTGGGTAATGTTCTTTATGATGCGATTTTATGTCCGTCATAACCGTGCCCTGCGTGACACTCAGCCTGTTTCGCGTTTTGCCAAACCCGACTGGGCGACACTACGCCGTCTTTCACAACTCGGCCTGCCGATTGCACTGGCATTATTCTTCGAAGTCACGCTGTTTGCTATCGTGGCCCTGCTGGTTTCTCCGCTGGGGATCGTGGCCGTGGCCAGCCATCAGATAGCCCTTAACGTCGGCTCACTGATGTTTGTCGTACCACTTTCACTCGGTGTGGCAGCGACAATTCGGGTAGGTTCAAAGCTCGGGGAATCTTCCGTTGAAGGCGCAAAAGTCGCTGCTTATACCAGTATCGTGACCGGTATTCTCATGGCCTGTTGTACCGCGACGACGGCGATTTTGTTCCGTGAACACATTGCCGCGCTGTATAACGACAGTCCGGAAGTGGTGATGCTGGCCTCGCACCTGCTTATTTTTGCGGCGTTATTCCAGATTTCAGACGCCATCCAGGTGATTGGCAGCGGCATTCTGCGCGGCTATAAAGATACGCGCTCTATCTTCTATATTACGTTCATCGCCTATTGGGTGCTGGGACTGCCGGTCGGTTACATGCTGGGCCTTACCGATTTGCTGGTGCCGAGAATGGGACCAAGTGGTTTCTGGTGCGGATTTATTCTGGGACTGACATTTGCGGCGCTTATGATGACCTTGCGCATGCGCTGGTTGCAGAAGCAACCGTCCTACACAATTTTGCAAAAAGCCGGTCGCTGATCCTCTGCTCTCGCCCACGCGCTGAAATTATCTCCTGGAAGCGCGTGGTTTTTAGGGTCTGCATAGTGGCTGTTATGCCTAAAAAAACAACGCAATGCGCATTAGCTCGACAGTCACGCACAATATGACAGGAAAATGTCTTTTTTCCCTTGCCAGTATTCAGAGAGGTCGTTAATATTCGTCCCCGTCGCCAACACTGGCTGACAAACAGAAAAACGATGCGTCCGTAGCTCAGTTGGTTAGAGCACCACCTTGACATGGTGGGGGTCGGTGGTTCGAGTCCACTCGGACGCACCAATTTTCTCGTAGTACCGTTGCATGATGTGCGTCCGTAGCTCAGTTGGTTAGAGCACCACCTTGACATGGTGGGGGTCGGTGGTTCGAGTCCACTCGGACGCACCAAAGCAACGTTCTCTCTTTCCTACCTGATGTAAACCTGATTCGCCTCCCAACACTAAAATCCCTGAACGTTCTGCCTGCTTTTCTTCAGTGCTCTTCGATGACATGTGTTTGTATTTTTTTACGATTATTTGTTACTTGTGTCATTTGCGATCGCGCGGTGAAAAAAATGTTGTGACCTGCTGACTGATACGCTGCCCGCATTGATTGAATTCAAAACAACGTTCCGATATCTCTCCTAAGCTTGCGCAACATCACGTTTTTTATTTGGTTTCCCAACCCGTTCCCCTCTATAATACGCATCGTCTCTTCGATTGAATGGTTTCAGCCCCTTGATCTGTCGATATCGCCCCAATAAAAGCGTGACTACTCCAGTAGCGATGATAAATCGCACAAATCGCTATGCTTTGGCTGAACTTACTACACCATTCCTTTCACAGTCTTCTACGCTTAGTAATGATTTGATTCAACCAGGCACCATCTCAATTCCGCGCGGGCAGCTCTGCTGTCAGGCAAACACTTTTCCATTCCATCACAACTTGTAGATAAAATCGTCATGAAAAAGACCAAAATTGTTTGTACCATCGGCCCGAAAACCGAATCCGAAGAAATGCTGACCAAACTTCTTGATGCAGGCATGAACGTTATGCGTCTGAACTTCTCCCACGGTGATTATGAAGAGCACGGTCAGCGCATCCAAAATATCCGCAACGTGATGGCGAAGACCGGTCACAAAGCGGCAATTCTGCTGGACACCAAAGGTCCTGAAATCCGCACCATGAAACTGGAAGGCGGCAAAGACGCTTCTCTGGTTGCGGGTCAGACGTATACCTTCACCACTGATCAAAGCGTTATCGGTAACACCCAGCGCGTAGCCGTGACCTATCAGGGCTTCGCAGCTGACCTGAAAATCGGCAACACCATTCTGGTCGATGACGGCCTGATCGGTATGGAAGTGACTAACGTCACTGAAACCGAAGTGACCTGTAAAGTGCTGAACAACGGTGACCTGGGCGAGAACAAAGGCGTTAACCTGCCTGGCGTTTCTATCGCCCTGCCAGCGCTGGCAGAAAAAGACAAACGTGACCTGATCTTCGGTTGTGAGCAAGGCGTTGACTTCGTCGCGGCTTCCTTCATCCGTAAACGTTCTGACGTTCTGGAAATCCGCGAACACCTGAAAGCACACGGTGGCGAGCACATCCAGATCATCTCCAAAATTGAAAACCAGGAAGGCCTGAACAACTTCGACGAAATCCTCGAAGCTTCTGACGGCATCATGGTTGCCCGTGGCGACCTGGGCGTAGAAATCCCGGTTGAAGAAGTTATCTTCGCGCAGAAGATGATGATTGAGAAATGTAACCGTGCACGCAAAGTGGTTATCACCGCTACGCAAATGCTCGATTCCATGATCAAAAACCCACGCCCTACCCGCGCTGAAGCAGGCGACGTGGCTAACGCCATCATCGACGGCACCGACGCTGTCATGCTGTCTGGTGAAAGTGCGAAAGGTAAATACCCGCTGGAAGCGGTGACTATCATGGCCACCATTTGTGACCGTACTGACCGCGTAATGCAAAGCCGCATTGATGGTCAGAACGACAACCGCAAACTGCGTATTACTGAAGCCGTTTGCCGCGGTGCGGTAGAAACTGCTGAGAAACTGGATGCGCCACTTATCGTTGTTGCAACCAGCGGTGGTAAATCTGCTAAAGCTGTGCGTAAATACTTCCCGCATGCCACTATCCTGGCTCTGACCACCAATGAAATCACAGCACGTCAGTTAATCCTGACCAAAGGTGTTGTGACTCAGTTGGTGAAAGAAATTGCCTCTACTGATGATTTCTACCGTATCGGTAAAGAAGCCGCTATCGAAAGTGGTCTGGCTCAGAAAGGCGACATCGTAGTGATGGTTTCTGGCGCACTGGTTCAGAGCGGCACAACAAATACTTCATCGGTGCATGTTGTTTAATTAAAAACGTGACCAGAAGCATTAATGAACGCCGCGATAAGTGGCGTTTATTTATTCAAAAAGTATCTTGCTTCATAAAAAGTGCGAAAAGCGGTAGTAGCATAATTGGGATAAGTCCCATGGAATACAGCTGTTTTCGCTGCAATTTTTAACTTTTTCGAAAAAAAAGATGCTTCTTTGAGCGAACGATCAAAATATAGCGTTTACCGACAAAAAATTATTCTCATTAGAAAATAGTTTGTGTAATACTTGTAACGCTACATGGAGATTAACTTAATCTAGAGGGTTTTATAATGAATCGCACTAAACTGGTACTGGGCGCTGTAATCCTGGCTTCAACTATGCTGGCTGGTTGTTCAAGCAATGCTAAAATCGACCAACTGTCTTCAGACGTTTCTACTCTGAACTCTAAAGTTGACCAACTGAGCAACGACGTGAACGCAATGCGTTCTGACGTTCAAGCAGCTAAAGACGATGCAGCTCGCGCTAACCAACGTCTTGACAACCAAGCTCACGCTTACAAGAAGTAATATTTACTTCTCTAGTTCAATGGCGCACTCAGTGCGCCATTTTTTTTGCCTGCAATTTGTCCGCCCCTATCTTCTTTCAACGCACCTACCCTTCATCAACACTCATTCCTAAAACACTCTCTATGGCACCTCCGAACGATTGACATAAAAAAAGGAGCCATGATGGCTCCTTCAGTGAAGATCGCTTCTGAAACGTTTTTGTAACGTTTACTGCGAGCTTGCGGTTGTCACATCAGATTGTTGTGCTGAAGCTGCCGTCTGCGGCTCATTAACAGGTGATGGCGTATCTGTTGCTTTATCACCCACACTCACCACGACAGGCATACCGGAGCGGCGGGTAATCGCCTCTTTCACCATTGCAGCATTAGTCTCATCGTTCCTGATGAATTTCTTCATTGCTGCAGTCAGCGGAATCGGTTTAGTCTGCGGATCATCCTTTTCTGTATGCGACAAAGGTTGATGCACTTCGATGTAACGCTTACCGTCCGGCTCCACGTCATATTTGATTGGCTGATTCACAATCTGCACGCGGGTTCCTTTTGGGACTGAGTTAAACAGCGCTTCGATATCGTCCGGACGCAGACGAATACAGCCGGAACTCACGCGCATTCCAATACCAAAGTTGGCATTGGTACCGTGGATCAGATACTGCCCTGTTCCGGCCGACAGACGCATCGCAAAAAGTCCCATCGGGTTATCCGGACCAGCAGGTACCATTCCCGGCAACGTAATGCCGTCTTTCAGATACGCTTTGCGGATGTTGGCCGTCGGCGTCCACGTAGGGTTAGGGATTTTCTGGCTAACGGAGGTGACCATTTCAGGCGTATTACGACCCAGCTGGCCAATACCAATCGGATAGACGATGACTTTATCCTCGCCTTTCGGATAGTAGTACAGACGCAGCTCTGCCAGATTCACCACGATGCCTTCACGTTTCGTGTCAGGTAACAGCATCTGTGAAGGGATAGTCAGTACGGTTCCCGCTTTCGGCAGATAAGGATCCGTGCCGGGATTGGCTTCCAGCATAGCGATCAGGCCAATCTGATATTTGGCTGCCACGTCTTCCAGCGGTTTGCCGTCATTTGGCACCACATAAGTCGTGTTTTCGCCAATCAGGCGGCTATTATCCGGCGGCAAAGGGTATTCTGCTGCACTTGCGGTCATGGAATGGGTTGCCACAAACGTGCCAACTAACATTGCCAGAAGGGGTAATGCGCGTCTCATACTCAGTCCTTTTTCGGCCTGCGCTCAGACAATCTGAGGCAAGACATTATCTCGTCTGGTAATACTAGCAGCGCAGAATCCTGTGGCAATCAAACCACAGAAAATCAGAAAGTTACCGAAAGGGAGTCAGGCGAAAACGACAAAGATAGTGAATTGAAAAATCAGGCTAAAAATGAATAGCAAAAGGCAGAACGGAGAATTTGCTTTGCTCATTAGCAGACAATTCCTAATGAGCAAAGCAGCACTGCAGGGGCTGAATTAAGACAGCTCAGCAGCCTTAGCGCGAATCGAGCGGATCATCGCTTCTAACCCTTGCGAGCGTGAGGGCGTCAGATGCTGGCTCAGTTCCAGCTCCGTGAAGAACGGACGCACATCCAGCTCTACCACATCACGCGGAGTCAGACCCTGATAAAGGCTGAACACGATCGCCACCAGACCTTTCACGATGGCAGCATCACTGTCACCCTCAAAGGTCAGCGCACCGTTTTCATCGGTACGCATCACAATCCACACCTGGCTCTGGCAACCGGAAATCAGGTTTTTATCCTGACGATGTTCTTCCGCCAAAGCCGGTAACTGGCCACCCAGTTCGATCACGTAGAGATACTTCTCTTCCCAGTTCGGGCACCGGGAAAAGTTTTTGACTAACTTATTTTTATCGGGCAAAGCCATAACAACATCCTGATCAAGGCTGGCGGGATTACCCCAACAGCCGGTGAATACGTTGCAGTCCTGCGACCAGACGGTCGACTTCTTCACGGGTATTGTACATCGCGAGCGATGCGCGGCACATAGCCGGCACACCGTAGAAGGACATTAACGGCATCGCACAGTGATGACCGGTGCGAATGGCAATACCATATTGGTCAAGGAAGCTGCCGACATCATAGGCGTGGTGTTTACCCAGATTGAACGCAATCACTCCAGCACGCGTCGCCGGGCCATAAATCTGAATATCCGGCACCTGCTCCATCGCTTTCAGCGCGTAAGCCATCAGTTCCTGTTCATAAGCGTGGATATTCTCAAGACCCAGTTCAGTCACATATTCAATGGCGGCGCCCAGCCCCATGATACCGCCGGTGTTTGGGGTACCCGCTTCAAAGCGCCAAGGAGCAGCGGCAAAGGTCGTCCCTTCGGTCAGACTGACATGCTTGATCATCGAGCCGCCGCCTTCCCAGGGTGGCATTTGATCCAACAACGCTTTGCGACCGTAAAGAATACCGATACCGGTAGGTCCGTAAAGTTTGTGCCCGGACCAGACATAGAAATCACAACCCAGCGCCTGAACGTCAACCGCGTGATGCATCACCGCCTGCGCGCCATCCACCAGAACGGTCAGCCCTGCGGCTTTCGCCTGAGGAATGATTTTTTCGATCGGGTTAACGGTGCCCAGCACGTTAGAAACATGCGCCAGCGTCAGCAATTTAGTGCGCGGCGTGATCAGGGATTCAAGCTGCGATAAATCCAGTTCGCCTTGCGGCGTCAGGTGCCAGACATCAATGTGCAGATCACGTTCTTTCGCCAACATCTGCCATGGCACGATGTTCGCGTGGTGTTCCATTTCGGTCAGAATGATATGGTCGCCGGGCTGTAAAAACTCACGCCCCCAGGTATTGGCGACCAGGTTAATGGCTTCCGTGGAACCTTTCACGAAGACAATTTCTTCTGCCGACGCAGCATTCATGAATTGTGCGGCCTGCGTGCGGACGTTTTCCATCTGCTCGGTGGCTTCCGCGCTCATGGTATGAATGCCGCGGTGAACCGCAGCATAACCTTGCTCGAAGAAAGACATTTCACGTTGAATGACCTGACGCGGTTTCTGTGCGCTGGCCGCGCTGTCAAGGTAGGCCAGCGGCTGGCCGTTAACTTCACGGCTCAGCACAGGGAAATCGCTACGTACTCTTTCCAGTGGAAAACTCATTACTTACCTCGATTTAGCCGGCCTGCAATACGGGCAATCACGACTTCACGCAGGGTTTCATTCTCAATGGCTTCCGTCAGTTCAGCGGCAAAAGCAAAGATGATCATTTGCTGAGCATCCTGACCGCTGATCCCACGGGTACGCAGATAGAAAAGCTGTTCGTCGTCGATACGACCCACAGTAGCACCGTGGCTGCACTTCACATCATCGGCATAAATTTCCAGCTGTGGTTTGGTATCAACCTCAGTGTGTTTGCCCAGCAACAAGTTGTTGTTGGTCATTTTGCCGTCGGTTTTCAGTGCGTGCTGCGCCACTTTGATCATGCCGTTGAAAATCGCTTTAGCACGATCGTTCACGATCACTTTATGCAACTGGTTGCTGTTGCAATAACCTTTGTTGTGTTCCAGATAAGTACGGGTATCAGCAATCTCAGAATCAACCGGCAGAACCAGGCTGTTAATGTTGAGTTCGCTGTTTTCACCGTTAAGCTGCGCACTGGTGTTATTACGGGTCAGACCAGCCCCCAGCAGGAAACTGTGGCTGGCAACACGCGCATCGCGACCAATAACCAGATCGTTATGCGAGAAATGGAAACTTGCCTGGCTTTCAAAGGCCAGTTTGTAATGCGTGAAATCGGCATTATCGCCCACATTCACCGTCATACGTGCGCCGGTGAAATGGCCGTGATCGTTCAGGCTGAGATAATGTTCGATCACTTCTGCATTCGCACCGCCCTCAATCGCCAGATGATAGCGATGATGCACGGTGTTCATTTCGCGTGACTGGTCACGACCGCTGCTCAGATGTAAAAGATACAGCGGCTTCTCGGCCTGCTTGCCCGCGGGCAAACGTACAGATAGGGAATCTTGCGCCAGACTTTCGGTCAGGTGCAAAAACACTTCTGACTGAATCGGATCAGGCAACGTCTGTTGCGCCGCCGGGCTCAGTTTTTCAATTTCAAAAGCACCGGTATCTGAATCACTGAGATCCGCATCGAAACGGCCATCAATGAATACCAGACGGTAGCAATCCACTGGCAGCGCCAGCGATTTAACCTGTTCAACAGTCAGTGCCTGTTGCTGCGGAGCAAAGAACTGATTACCCAGCAGTGAAGAGACCGGAGTGTACTTCCAGTCTTCCAGTTTTGCGTGCGGGAAACCCAGGCGCAGCACCTGTTGCCAGTGTGCATGAGCGTGAGTGGATTGTTCACCGCCACGGCTTTCAAAAAGACGGTAAAGTTGCTGCATGGCGTGCGAACTGCCCGCCGCAGGCACATTACTCTTCGTCGGTAAGCCAGCCATAACCCTGCTCCTCTAACTGTTTAACCAAGGTGAAATCGCCGGATTTAACAATGCGGCCCTGATACAGAACGTGCACGTAGTCAGGCTTGATGTAGTCGAGGATACGCTGGTAGTGGGTCACGATAACGAATGAACGTTTACCGTCACGCAGTGTGTTAACACCGTCAGAAACGATTTTCAGGGCATCGATATCCAGACCGGAGTCGGTTTCATCCAGGATGCACAGATTTGGCTCAAGGGCTGCCATTTGCAGAATGTCGTTACGCTTTTTCTCACCGCCGGAGAAACCAACGTTCACTGAACGGGTCAGCAAATCGGCAGGCATTTTCAGCATTTCGATTTTTTCTTCGATGAAATCAGCGAAGTCAAAACGGTCCATCGGTTCCTGTCCGCGGTATTTACGCACAGCATTTACCGCAGTTTGCAGGAAGAAATGGTTAGTCACACCGGGAATTTCCACCGGATACTGGAAAGCCATAAAGACGCCTTCACCAGCGCGGTCTTCCGGAGCGAGTTCCAGCAAATCTTTACCGTTGAAGATTACGGAGCCGTCGGTGACTTCGTAATCTTCGCGGCCAGCCAGTGTCGCGGAGAGCGTACTTTTACCTGAGCCGTTCGGGCCCATGATGGCGTGTACTTCACCCGGTTTGATCTCCAGATCAAGGCCTTTCAGAATTTCCTTTTCTTCGACACGGACCTTCAAATTCTTAATGCTTAACATACGTATCCTTGAGTTTGCGCCAGCGCGCTCTTAATTCTGTTTATGCTTTGACTGTGCTGAACTAAAACCTGCCCGGTGCTGACGTCACACCACGCTACACCGGCAGGAAAAACGTCGGCGAATTAACCGACGCTATGTTCAAGACTGATGGCCAGCAGTTTCTGTGCTTCGACAGCGAACTCCAGCGGCAGCTCGGAAAAGACATCTTTACAGAAACCGTTAACAATCATGGAAATCGCGTCATCTTCGCTGATACCACGTTGCAGACAGTAGAACAGCTGGTCATCGCCGATTTTTGACGTTGTGGCTTCGTGTTCCAGCTGCGCAGTATTGTTACGCACTTCGACATACGGGAAGGTATGCGCTGCGCTGTCCGCGCCAATCAGCATCGAGTCACACTGCGTAAAGTTACGCGCATTTTCTGCACTTGGCAGGATCTTAACCAGACCGCGATAGCTGTTCTGGCTGTGACCCGCAGAGATACCTTTGGAGATAATGGTCGACTTGGTATTTTTACCAATGTGAATCATTTTGGTGCCGGTATCCGCCTGCTGTTTGCCGCTGGTCAGTGCAACCGAGAAAAATTCACCGATAGAGTTATCGCCCTTGAGGATAACGCTTGGGTATTTCCAGGTGATCGCTGAGCCGGTTTCAGACTGCGTCCAGGACATTTTCGAACCCGCGCCTTCGCACAATGCGCGTTTGGTCACGAAGTTCAGAATACCGCCGCTGCTGTCTTTGCTGCCGGAGAACCAGTTCTGGACAGTGGAATATTTCACTTCCGCGTCTTTGTGCAGAATCACTTCCACAACCGCCGCGTGCAGCTGGTAGGTATCACGAACTGGCGCCGAACACCCTTCGATGTAACTCACGTAACTGCCTTCATCGGCAATCAGAATAGTACGTTCAAACTGGCCAGTTTTCGCCGCGTTGATACGGAAATAAGTCGACAGTTCCATCGGGCAACGCACGCCTTTTGGCACATAGACAAAGGTACCATCAGAAGCAACGGCAGCATTCAGTGCGGCGAAGAAGTTATCCTGCGCAGGCACCACAGTACCGAGGTATTTGCGCACCAGATCAGGGTATTCGTGAATGGCTTCGCCGAATGAGCAGAAAATCACGCCTGACTCCGCCAGCTTTTCACGGTAAGTCGTGGAGACAGAAACGGAGTCAAAAATTGCATCGACTGCCACTTCTTTACCTTCACGAACCGGAACACCCAGCTGCTCAAAGGCTTTTTCTACTTCACTGGTGAGGTAGTTTTTATTGTCAAGAGCGCCGTCAAGCGCAGGAATGCTGTGAGAATTTTCCGGAGGCTGCTGCGTGGCGCCAGGCTGAGAACCACAGGTATCATCGCAGCTGCCACATGATGGCGCGGAATAATAGCTGTAATCCTGGTAATCAAGAGGCGTGTAATACGCTTTGAGCCAGTGCGGTTCTTCCATTTTCAACCAGGCATGATAAGCCTGCAGACGGAACTCCAGCATCCACTCAGGCTCATTACGCTTCGCGGAAATGGCACGCACCACATCTTCGTTGATGCCTGATGCTAATTCATCGGTTGCAAGCTGGGTAAAGAACCCTTCTTTATAGTTCGTTCCCTCGCCGACCCAAGACTGCACATCATCTGGAATTTCTACGTTGCTTCGTGACATGTTGGTTACATCGCTTTGTTTACAATAATCTTAAAAACTGAAAGCCGTTTCTTACAGGCCGAAACTTTCGCCACACCCGCAGGCATGCTGAGCTTTAGGATTATTGAATTTAAATATCTGATTCAGTCCTTCACGGACAAAATCTACCTCAGTTCCGTCGATGAAAGGCATGGCCTTCAGCGGAACAAACAGCAAAGCGCCGTCATGTTCAAACACCAGATCATCACTGGCTGGTTGTTTGGTTAAATCCAGAACGTAGCCAAAGCCGGCACAGCCCGATTGTTTCACCGAGAGCTGGAGACCTTTGACGTCAGGATCCTGCGCCATCAGAGTATTAATCTGTTTTGCGGCAGAATCAGTCAGGCTCACACCTTGCCATACGTTGTCGTCTAAAGAGAAAGAGCCGACAGTTTCAGTTTGCATCTGTCTTACCTCGTAATTTTACGGTCATAGACAAGACCTATTGTCTCTATTCTAGTGATAACAGGTACCACTTCAACCTCTTGTTTTAAGAGGGTATAGCGATTGCCCATGAGGAAAGTCGCTCAATGTGCATCGGGTTAACACCTGGTCGCTGGCGGGTCTTGAACACCGCAACCATCAACTGATTGAATAAATTGTCAATTTTTTGTTAAAAATTAAAATTAACCTTATAAACATTGCGGGTTAATAGCTTTCATTGTGTCTATTATAAAACATTCATCGGAAATGCCTATTTATGAATTCGCCACAACCGAAAAAATTAAAGCTCTTTTTGCTTATCTGCTTTCGCACAACAAAATGAAAAAAACCCGATGAAAACGTTGATCCGGTCATTTTTTGCCAATATGATGGTCATTCTTTGATAATGATTATCATTCAGATAACCCGGAATACTGAGAATGGCTCAATCGGTAAATGCGTGGTTGCAAGGCAAGATCGACGAATACAAATCGAATGTCCGCGATGCCACAGTGGATTTCTACATGGCTGATGCGGCCTTACGACGTCCTGATGCACATTTATGTCAGCTCAAACGCTTCAACAACATTTGTCTGGAAATGGCTAACCTGTGCCTGCAAAACGGCGATGATCACAGCTATCTGCATGCGCTATGCAAATTGCACAACCGCCTGATTCTGGAAATCAACAGTGTTGTCCGCTGTGAGCTCTTTCGTGTTCAGAGTTATCATTTTGCGCGGCATACGTTAAAACTCATTTGTCAGTATTATGCCATGATGGGCATCTGGGAAAAAGCAACGGCATTTCAAACTGACTTTGCGAAACGCGTCCCTTTCCAGCTTTGACTTAATTTCAATGTGTTACGCCATTTTTAAGCCAAATAAAAAGGCGGACACATGATTAATGTATCCGCCCTTCTCTGAAACACGACTCAAGATAACTGAGGAATCAAGATAACTGACAGGGCCTGTCTCAGTGATCAATCACCATCGTGGTCAGCCTCGACACGCAGCAAAGATTTCCTTTCTCATCAAAAATTTCGATTTGCCAGACCTGGCTGCGGCGCCCGGCGCGCAATGCATGACACACACCGCGCACATGTCCTTCGCGGGCTGAGTGCATATGGCTGGCGTTAATCTCCACGCCGACCACCGTCTGGCTGCCTTCGCAACACAAATAGCCTGCCATCGATCCCATGGTTTCCGCCAGAACCACCGATGCCCCGCCATGCAGCAGGCCAAAAGGTTGTGTCGTGCGGCTGTCCACGGGCATGGTCGCCTCGAGAAAATCCTCGCCCAGCTGGGTAAATTCTATCCCCACATGCCCGACCATACATCCCTGACTGCGCTCATTCAGCGTGTCCAGCGTGGTACTGCGTTTCCAGAGTGACATAAAGCTTCCTTAATGGTCAGGGAATGATTTCCAGCAAGGCCTGTAACGGATGGCGGACGCCGTTACCCTCAATACGCTTAACCTGACTACGGCATGAATAACCGGTTGCCAGACAGCGCTGGCGCGGCAACCGCTGCAAAGAGGTATGCCAGGATAGCTCGTAAATCCCCAGAGAATTCTCAAGATTTTTAGTTTCATGGCCGTACGTTCCGGCCATTCCGCAGCAGCCGACACTGACGTTTTCCAGCTTCGCGCCATAGCGGGCAAAAATATCACCCCATTGCTTGCCGCTGTTTGGCAACGCCGTACTTTCCGTACAGTGACCAAACAGATACCAGGATTCGCCGCTTTGCTGCTGTGCCGGGCGTTCAGCCAGCCACGCATCAAGCCATTCATGCACCAGTTGTACCTGGAATGAGCCACGCGACTCGCCCAGGATCTCCTTATATTCATCGCGATAACACAGCACCAGCGCCGGATCGACGCCGACCATCGGCATTCCTAATTGCGAAACACGGTTGAGGAACAGCGACGTTTTCTTCGCTGTTATCGCAAAACGAGTGAGGAAGCCTTTAATGTGCTGCGCTTTACCGTTCGGAGAGAATGGCAACAGAACAGGTTTGAGGCCAAGTTTCTCAATCAGCCGGACAAAATCAGCCACCACCTGCGCATCATAGAAACTGGTGAACGGATCCTGAACTACCAGCACGTATTCGCCACGCTGCGCAGGAGAAATGGCTTCAAGTTGCTCCAGCGTCATCGTACTGGCGCGATGTCCAAGTAGCTGCTCGCGCAATGTCGGAGAAGAGAGTAAAGGCAAATCTACCATGCCAATACTTTTCCGGCTCATTTCACGCACCCAGGGTTGTTTGAGGAAGAAATTAAACAACTTCGGTGCTTTTGCCATCAGCGGTGCGTAGCTTTCCACGCCAGCCACAAAGTGATCACGAGCAGGACGCAGATATCGTGTGTGATAAAGCTGCAGGAACCGCGATCGGAATCCAGGAACATCAATTTTAATCGGACACTGTGTGGAACAGGCTTTGCAGGCCAGACAGCCTGACATCGCCTCTTTCACTTCATGGGAAAAATCATATTCGCCTTTATTGGCGTGCCAGGTGTTACGCGTGCGATCAATCAGGGTACGGAAACTTAGCCCTTTTTCAGGCAGCGCATTTTCCAGCGCCAGCGGATCAACGCCCTGTTCTGACAGCAGGCGCAACCATTCGCGCACCAGACCTGCACGACCTTTAGGCGAATGAATGCGGCTGCCGGTGATTTTCATCGACGGGCACATCGGGCTTTTCACATCGAAATTGAAACATAACCCGTTGCCGTTACATTCCATCGCACCGCGGAATGACTGACGAACTTCCAGCGGAATACGGCGATCCAGTGTGCCGCGTTTCGCCGCGTCCACTTTCATCATCGGTTCATCGCAATCCAGCGGCGCACAGATCTTACCTGGGTTGAGGCGGTTGTCCGGGTCGAACACGGTTTTGATCCGGCGTAACTCATGGAACAATTCTTCACCAAAGAAGGCCGGACTGTATTCGGCACGGAAACCCTTTCCATGCTCGCCCCACAGCAGCCCGCCATATTTTGCCGTCAGTGCGACGACTTCATCGGAAATTTGCTTGAGCAACATTTCCTGCTGCGGATCGCACATATCCAGCGCCGGACGTACGTGTAATACGCCCGCATCCACGTGACCAAACATTCCGTAGCTCAGATGATGGCTGTCGAGCAGCGCCCGAAATTCAACGATGTAATCCGCCAGATGCTGAGGCGGAACACAAGTGTCTTCGGCAAATGGCAATGGTTTAGCCTGCCCTTTCGCATTGCCCAGCAGCCCGACGGCTTTTTTACGCATGTTATAGATGCGCTCAATCCCCGGCAGATCGGCGCAAATCTGATAACCAATCACACCGCCTTCTTTGTCACTCATCAGCCCGTCGAGACGCTCACACAATGCGCTCACCTGGCTTTCGATGAGATCAGCATCATCGCCGGCGAACTCAACAATGTTAAGCCCCTGCATATCTTTGCCTTCAACATCCGTGATGTAGTCACGTACGCTGTGCCAGACAATATCCTCACGTGCCAGATTCAGCACTTTTGAGTCAACGGTTTCTACTGAAAGAGCTTTCGCTTCCACCATAAAAGGTGCGTTGCGCAGGGCCGAGTTGAAAGAGTCATACTTGATGTTGACCAGGCGACGCACTTTCGGGATTGGTGTGATGTTCAGACGGGCTTCAGTAATAAAGGCCAGCGAGCCTTCTGAGCCGGTCAGAATTCGTGTCAGATTGAAGGTTTGCAGGTCATCACTCAGCACATGACGCAAATCGTATCCGGTCAGGAAACGGTTAAGTTTTGGGAATTTATCTATTACCAGCGCACGGTTGTCGCGGCAGCTGTCGAGCACCGTGCGGTAAATCCGCCCGATAACCGAATCTTCTTCGCCCAGTTTATCTGCAAGCTCTGTCGGGATCGCTGTGGTATCCAGCATGTCGCCGCCAAGCACAATGGCCCGGACGCCAAGCACGTGATCTGAGGTTTTACCGTACACCAGCGAGCCCTGCCCGGAGGCATCGGTATTGATCATCCCGCCGAGCGTGGCGCGGTTACTGGTCGAGAGTTCCGGCGAGAAGAAATACCCCAACGGGCGCAGATAATCATTGAGCTGATCTTTAATCACACCGGCTTCAACTTTTACCCAGCCCTGCTTTGTATTGATATCGAGAATGCGGTTCATATGACGGGACATATCAACCACAATGCCGCGGTTCAGCGACTGACCGTTGGTACCGGTACCGCCACCGCGCGGAGTGAATACCAGCGTTTTAAAACGTTCCTGCCCTGCAAGACGGGCAATCAGTGCCACGTCTGACGTGGCGATCGGGAATAAGACAGCATCCGGCAACAACTGATAGACGCTGTTATCTGTCGCCATCGTCAGCCGATCTGCATAAGTTGTTGTGACATCACCCGTAAAACCGTTCTTTTTTAACGCTTCCAAAAAATCGAGCACCAGCTGGATGACACCCGGCGCCTGAGAAATCTGTGGGATCATTGAATTATGACTCTGTCTTTGTTGTATGCCTGGCGGGCCCGAGGCGACCTGCCGGATCTGAGTTGCAGATCCACCTGTTATTTACCCAGAATAAAAACTAACATACTTCGTTTTTCCGCGCTCCGTCTGGTTGCCGTTTGTTGCATTACTTTCATGATGAATCGCAAAAATCGCGTATCAGCACAACGCGTTGCAACTAATCTTGCGGCGAGCTATCCAAAAGCAGCCGGATGTTCCATGCTTATTTCAGACAGGCTGGATTTTGAACACACTGATCATGGACACGCGGGATCATGCGCACACTGAATTTTGACTACCCTGGATTTAATATCCCGCGTTTGAAATACAAAGTATGGAGGCACAGGGTTCGTGCCTTACTTCGTTTATCACATTGAGAAACATGAATGAATCTCCCAATTAAACGTTACGATTTACCTCAGATTATGTTTGGGGTGTTGTTTATTGCACTGATGACCATCGCCAGTATCTGGATCGTTCAGCCCTTTATTCTTGGGTTTGTCTGGGCAGGCATGGTGGTTATCGCGACATGGCCGCTGATGATCAAGCTCCAGCGGCTGCTTTGGGGACGCAGGTTCCTTGCCGTCATCATCATGACTTTGTTACTGATTTTATTATTCGTTCTGCCTATTGCGATGCTGGTCAGCAGTGCAATTGAGAATGGAGCGCCTCTGGTTGAAATCGCCAGTCATCCTTCCTCATTGCATATGCCTGATTTCCACTGGCTCAATTCCATTCCGCTGGTGGGCCATAAGCTGTATACCGGCTGGCACGCCCTGATTAATGGCGGCGGTAATGCGCTGGTGACTAAAGTTCAGCCTTACGTCGGACAAACCGCCGCGTGGTTTGTCACTCAGGCCGGTCATCTTGGTCGGTTTATTGTCCACTGTTCGCTGATGCTGTTGTTCAGTGCCTTGCTGTACAGCCGTGGCGAACAGGTTGCTTTAGGGATCCGCCACTTTGCCATTCGTCTGGCCGCGGAACGCGGTGACGCTGCCGTTATTCTGGCCGGTCAGGCCATCCGCGCTGTGGCTTTAGGCGTAGTCGTAACCGCCATTGTGCAGTCAATTCTCGGCGGTATCGGGCTGGCGATTGCGGGCATCCCTTATGCTACCGTGCTCACCGTTGTGATGTTCGTTTGCTGCGTTGCGCAAATAGGTCCGTTGCTGATACTGATACCGGCAATCATCTGGCTTTACTGGTCCGGCGACAATACCTGGGGCACCGTGCTTCTGGTCTGGAGCTGCGTGGTCGGGTCACTTGATAACGTACTGCGTCCCGTTCTGATCCGCATGGGTGCAGATTTACCCATGTTGCTGATTCTCTCTGGTGTTATCGGGGGATTGTTTGCCTTCGGTATGATCGGGCTGTTCATCGGACCAGTGGTACTGGCCGTATCGTATCGCCTGATTTCCCTCTGGGTACATGAAGCCCCTGAACCAGAGATGGATCCGGAAGAAGCTTTAAAAGCACTGGATGAATAAACTCTTCATTAAGTAACTTTCTGACGGCGTTGCCCATAAAATTGAATGTGGCAGCGCCGTTATTTTATTCCTTTCCTCTGCTCCCTATTTTACCCTCTATCCGCTCCTCAATAACTGCCCTCACTAAATAGTATGAGAATAAACTCTATTAGGAGAATTCTTACAGACTAAATACCTTGAGAAACTTAGTATTATTAACAGTTCGGATGTCAACTCACTGATTTATATACAGGCTTCCCCCTGAGCCGGTATACCCCAAATTGCTGTGTGTAGTCTTTGCCTGTCTTATGACGGGCCTTTTTTTTATTTATTGTCCGCTAACTTCATTCTCCTGTGATTTTTAATTATTACCTGATAAAACCACCCGCTAAAAACGTTCGTTTTTCTGTTTTCTCCTTCCTGATATAAATATTTTTCAGTCCTTTTGCACAAAATGAAAAGGCCATCACCCATGAGTGACAGCCTTTATTTTATGTGTTAGGAATTGCTTTATGAATCGATTTACTTTTCTGCTAACGCCAGCCAGGTTTGTACAACTGTATCCGGATTCAGCGACAGACTGTCGATTCCCTCATCCATCAGCCATTGCGCAAAGTCCTGATGATCTGAGGGGCCCTGCCCGCAGATGCCGACATACTTGCCCTGCTTTTTCGCTGCTTTGATTGCCATCGACAGCAACGCTTTGACGGCGTCATTTCGCTCATCAAAGAGTTCAGAAACCACTCCGGAATCACGATCCAGCCCCAGAGCAAGCTGAGTCATGTCATTCGAGCCAATCGAGAATCCATCAAAGTGTTCGAGGAACTGATCCGCCAGTAAAGCATTCGACGGAATTTCGCACATCATGATAACTTTCAGCCCGTTTTCGCCGCGCTTAAGTCCCTGATTTGCCAGTTCGGCGACCACGGCTTCCGCCTGCGCCACCGTGCGTACAAACGGAATCATCACCTCAACGTTAGTGAGATCCATGTCATTACGCACGCGTTTCATTGCCTCGCATTCCAGTGCAAAACAATCGCGGAAGTTGTCTGATACATAACGGCCAGCACCGCGGAAACCGAGCATCGGGTTTTCTTCATGCGGTTCATACTTCTCGCCGCCTACCAGATTGGCATACTCGTTTGATTTGAAATCAGACAAACGGACAATGACGCGTTTTGGCCAGAAAGCCGCGCCGAGCGTCGCGATCCCTTCCGTCAGGCGCGCCACATAATATTCGCGCGGGCTGTCATAGCCCTGGATCATCTTATTGATGGTTTCCTGCAATTCAGCCGGCTGCTGGTCAAACTCCAGCAAGGCTTTTGGGTGCACGCCAATCATGCGGTTGATGATAAATTCCAGACGCGCCAGTCCGACACCTTCATTCGGTAAGCAGGCGAAATCAAAAGCACGATCCGGATTACCGATATTCATCATGATTTTCAGCGGTAATTTTGGCAGCTCATCGATTTCAGAACTTTGTACACTGAAATCCAGTTCATCCTGATACACATATCCGGTATCACCTTCTGAACAGGAAACAGTGACTTTCTGATTTTCGGTGAGTTTCTCGGTGGCGTCTCCGCAACCGACAACAGCAGGGATGCCCAGTTCACGGGCAATAATCGCAGCGTGACAGGTACGACCGCCGCGGTTAGTCACGATGGCTGATGCCTTTTTCATGATCGGCTCCCAATCGGGATCCGTCATATCGGTCACCAAGATATCGCCTGCCTTAACGTGATGCATTTCGCTGATATCGTGGATGATCTTAACGGGCCCCGCACCGATGCGGTGACCGATTGCACGTCCTTCCACCAGCACTTTGCTGCTGCCATTAAGCTGGTAACGTTCCATCACCTGACCGTTTGAACGTACGGTCTCAGGACGCGCCTGAACAATATAGAGTTTGTCGTTATGACCATCTTTAGCCCATTCGATATCCATCGGGCGGCCATAATGTTTTTCGATCAGTATCGCCTGACGCGCCAGCGCCTGCACTTCTTCATCAGTCAGGGAGAATCGGGTGCTCAGTTCGGCTGGCACATCTTCAATCTGGACTTGCTTGCCGTGCTCCTGGCTTGGTGCATAAACCATGCGGATTTTCTTTGAGCCCATGGTGCGACGAACAATCGACGGTTTGTTCTTTTCGAGCGTCGGCTTATGTACATAGAACTCGTCGGGATTCACCGCCCCCTGCACCACCATTTCACCCAGACCGTAGGCAGAAGTGATAAAGACCACCTGATCAAAACCCGATTCAGTATCGATTGTAAACATCACGCCAGCTGCGGCGAGGTCTGAACGCACCATACGCTGGACACCGGCAGATAACGCCACACCGCGGTGGTCGTAGCCCTGATGCACACGATAAGAAATGGCGCGGTCGTTGAAGAGAGAAGCATAAACATGTTTCACGGCAGTCATGACTGCATCAAATCCCTGAACGTTCAGGAAAGTTTCCTGCTGCCCGGCAAAAGACGCATCGGGCATATCTTCGGCCGTTGCCGATGAACGCACAGCGAAAGAAGCCTCCGGCTCGCCTTCAGAAAGCTGCTGATAAGCCTCGCGGATAGCCTGCTCGAGTTCTGGCTGGAATGGCGTCTCAATGATCCACTGACGGATTTGCGTGCCCGCTTTGGTCAGTTGCGCGATGTCGTCCACATCCGTTTTATCCAGCAATTCATGGATACGGTGGTTTACGCCGCTCTGATCGAGAAAATCATTAAATGCCTGAGACGTCGTTGCAAAACCGTTCGGAACGGAAACACCCAAATCGGACAAATTGGTGATCATTTCCCCGAGGGATGCGTTCTTGCCCCCGACTTTATCAACGTCGTTCATACCCAGTTGGTTGTACCAGATAACATTGCGTAAATCGGGATCGAGATGAGCCATGAAACAATCCTTTCTTATTTATTTACAGTAATAGTCAACAGGAGTGTAAAACCGGTTATTCAACGGTTGCCTGAAACACTTTTTGTGTCATTAAACAACGCTGTCTTTTTGAGACTAGCATAATGATCCATAGAAGATGGACAGGTGAATCGTTCCAGCAAATCAAACTATTTTTGTTTAGGAAAAATCCAGCGTCAGCATTTTTGTTACTAAGGGGAAATGAGCATTATTCCTTATGAATCATGAAGAAGTTATCTCTGCCTCCGGTCTGTGATTCATGCTAACAGGGCTGCTGAAGTTGTGCTGAAGCAAATCAAAAACCTGCGAGGGATCGCGGAAAATTTAAAATGGCATTTCATTTATTACAGCCATTTTGCGCAGTATCTCGCAGCAATGAAGATAAGATGGAAATGCGGAGGAATTACTCTTTTTATTTCCTTCAATTCTGGTTATTACTTAATAAGCCCCAAAAGATCGGCGCGAATAAATAAAATGAAGTGATTTAATTCAGGAGTCATTTGTGGACAGATGCGTGTTTTACATTTCCGATGGTACTGCGATTACAGCTGAGGTTTTGGGCCATGCGGTGCTTTCTCAATTCCCGGTCAATGCGACCACTTACTCGTTACCTTTTGTAGAAAGTGAGGAACGTGCGAGAGCTGTCTGCAAACAGATCAATGAAATTTTTGAGAAAACCGGAGCCCGTCCGCTGGTGTTTTACTCGATTATTTCCCCCAACATCCGCGATATCATTCAGGGCAGTGAAGGATTCTGCCAGGATATAGTGCAGTCGCTGGTGGCGCCTCTGCAAAATGAGCTGGGTGTCGACCCCACGCCCATTGCCAACAGAACCCACGGTCTGACGGCCAGCAACATCAACAAGTACGATGCGCGTATTGCCGCTATTGATTACACGCTGGCACACGACGATGGCATTTCCTTGCGTAATCTCGATCAGGCACAGGTGATTTTGCTGGGCGTCTCCCGCTGCGGTAAAACTCCGACCAGCCTGTATCTTGCGCTTCAGTTTGGGATCCGGGCGGCTAACTACCCTTTTACTGCTGACGATATGGACAACATCCAGTTGCCAGCAGCACTAAAACCGCATATGCATAAACTTTTTGGCCTGACGATTGATCCGGAGCGTCTGACCGCTATCCGGCAAGAGCGCGTTGAAAACAGCCGTTATGCCTCCTTACGCCAGTGCAGGATGGAAGTGTCGGAAGTTGAGGCGCTGTTTCGCAAGAACAAAATACGCTATCTCAACAGTACGAATTATTCCGTTGAGGAGATATCAGCGAAGATTATGGACAGCTTCGGTATGAGCCGTCGTATGTTCTGAATCCATTTCCTGATTTGGGTGGCATATCCTGCTGACAGTGGTTGAATTCATCTGTTTTTGGGTTATTGTGATCGACATCACTTCCCGGTATTCCTGCCGCAGAGAAGAAACAAATTTTCGAGAGCACCATGTCACAAACAGATGAACTGCGTACGACGCGCATCGACAGCCTGATTACGCCTCAGGCACTGGCAGACAAATTGCCAATTTCCCCGTCGGTCGCACAACACGTGATGGAATCACGTAAACGGATTGAAAAAATTGTCAGTGGCGAAGATCAGCGCTTGCTGGTTGTCGTCGGTCCCTGCTCTATCCACGATATTGAAGCAGCGATTGATTACGCGGGAAAACTATGCGTATTACGTGACAAGTATCAGGATCGCCTTGAAATCGTGATGCGCACCTATTTTGAGAAACCTCGTACCGTTGTCGGCTGGAAAGGATTAATTTCTGATCCTGAGCTTAACGGTTCGTGCCGTGTTAATGACGGTATAGAGCTGGCGCGCAAAGTCCTGCTGGCCGTCAATGAGCTGGGTATTCCGACTGCCACCGAATTCCTGGATATGGTGATCGGACAGTATATCGCTGACCTCATCAGCTGGGGCGCGATAGGCGCACGCACCACAGAAAGCCAGATCCACCGTGAAATGGCGTCAGCACTGTCTTGCCCTGTTGGCTTTAAAAATGGTACCGACGGCAATACGCGTATCGCCATTGATGCCATTCGTTCTTCACGTACCAGCCACATGTTCCTGTCACCGGATAAAAGCGGTCAGATGACTATTTATCGCACCGCAGGCAACCCTTATGGCCACGTGATCATGCGTGGCGGTAAAAAGCCCAACTATCATGCAGAGGATCTGGAGCAGGCTTGCCAGAATCTGGCTGAGTTTGATTTACCGCAGCGTCTGGTGGTCGACTTCAGCCACGGCAACTGTCAGAAACAGCACCGCCGTCAGCTGGATGTGGCAGAAGATATTTGCCAGCAGATCCGCAGTGGTTCTTCAGCGATTGCCGGTATTATGGCGGAAAGTTTCCTGATAGAAGGCACTCAGGCGATTCATCCTGGTAAACCGCTGGTTTATGGCAAATCAGTGACTGACCCTTGCCTGAGCTGGGAAGATACTGAAACCCTGTTGTCGATGCTGGCTGAGGCCACTGACAGCCGGTTCTGATCACTTTCTGGCAACCTTTCCAAGGGCAACTTCGTTGCCCTTTTTTATGCCTGCGGTTCGCCGCGTCTTCCTGACCCCTGCGTTTTTCACTCTGTAAATACTGCACTATCCCTCTTACATTAAAGGGTTACCTGGCAAAAATTACATTCCATCAACAAAAATTTTCTTGATGTGTTCTTGCAATGATTTGATAATGATTATCAAATTGATATTAATTCCCATTACCAAGTGTAAGTTAACGGGCTACTGACCCGAATATTATTACAAATCATTCACATAACATCGCGAGTTTTTACCAGCCAGCGGGCGGGTGACTTAGGCTAACGAGGAGACAGCAATGCATTCAGTTCACTATCAGGATTATTTACAGGCTAAAGACGCGAACCCGGGTAAATATGCCCGCGATCTGGCGGAAATTTTGGCTATCAGTGAGGCAGAATTAACTGCATTACGTGTTTCCCATGATGCCGCACGACTTGATGTTGATGCCCGCACATTGCTGGCTGCTCTGGAAAATGTCGGTGGAACAAAATCGATTACCCGCAATGATTTTGCCGTTCATGAACAGCAAGGTCGTTATGAGAACCAGCATCTGAGTGGTCATGCTGGCCTGATTCTGAACCCGCGCGCACTGGATTTGCGCCTGTTCCTGCAACACTGGCAGCATATTTTCAGTATGTCTGAAAACACGGCTCGTGGCGTTCGCCACAGTATTCAGTTTTTTGATGCTCACGGCGATGCAGTGCATAAAGTCTATAACACCGATGAAACCGATATGGCGGCATGGGACGCGCTGATTGCGCAATACAAAACCGACGTCAATCCGCCATTGCAGATTGAAGCTGCGCCATCGACTCCCGCCCAGAAAGCGGCTGATGCCAGTGCTATCGATGCAGACTGGCGCGCTATGACTGACGTTCATCAGTTCTTCCAGTTGCTGAAACGCCATGACATCAGCCGTCAGCAGGCCTTTGAAGCGGTCGGCGATGACCTGGCATGGCGCGTGGAAAATGGTTCCCTGACCCGTTTGCTGAATATCGCCAAAGAAGACCAAAACGAAATTATGATTTTCGTCGGCAACCGTGGCTGTGTGCAGATCTTCACCGGCCAGATTGAAAAAGTGATGCCGCACGGTGAGTGGATCAACGTGTTCAATGAACGCTTCACGCTGCATCTGGTGGAAAGCGCCATCGCACAAAGCTGGATAACCCGTAAGCCAACCAAAGACGGTTTCGTCACCAGTCTGGAGTTGTTTGCTGCCGATGGTACCCAGATTGCCCAGCTTTACGGACAGCGTACCGAAGGCACGCCTGAACAGACTCAGTGGCGCGAGCAGCTGGCTCAGCTCAGTGGCGAAGGCGTTGCAGCATGAAACTCTCGCTGAAAGCCCTGTTAGCTGCCAGCACTTTGCTGGCAGCACCTTTGCTACATGCGGCCGAAAAACTGGTCACTATCGGCGGAGACGTCACTGAAATTGTTTACGCCCTCGGCGCTGGCAATGAACTGGTGGCGCGAGACAGCACCAGTCTGCGGCCGAAGGCAGTTCTGGCGCTGCCGGATGTGGGTTATATGCGCCAGCTAAATACCGAAGGCATTTTATCAACGCATCCTTCAATGGTACTGAGCAGTGAACTGGCTGAACCTTCGCTGGTGTTGCAACAGTTATCACAAAATGGCGTGAAAGTTGTCCGTGTGCCGGGTACCCCTTCTATCAATACCGTGCCTGAGAAAATTGAAGTAATCGCCGCAGCCCTCAACCGTCAGGCTGAAGGGGAGAAACTGATCACCACTTATCGTTCACAGCTTTCGACCATTCGTCATGATGCGCTGCCGGTGAAAATGTTGTTTGTAATGAGCCACGGTGGCATGTCTTCCATGGCGGCGGGACAAAATACCGCGGCGGATGCGATGATCACGTCCGTTGGCGCAAAAAACGCCATGCAGGGATTTAGCCGCTACCGCCCGCTTTCTCAGGAAGGGGTGATTGCAAGTGCGCCGGATATTCTTCTGCTGACCGCAGATGGTGTCAAAACGCTCGGCGGGCTGGATCAGGTGTGGAAATTACCGGGTGTGGCGATGACGCCTGCGGGCAAGAACAAACGCGTTTTAGTACTTGATGATATGTCGCTGCTGGGCTTTGGTCTGCAAACTCCGGCCGTGATGGCGCAACTTCGTCAGGCGGCGGAACAAGCGAAATGAGCAGCATGAGCCCCCCAATGCCATCACGACGCCGCTCGCCGGTTTGGGCGCTGATCGGACTCGGCGGTGCTCTGCTGGTACTGGCTATTCTGGCGGCCAATACCGGCGCGATGGCATTGTCGCTCAGAACGTTAATTTCGCGTCCTTTTGACGATGACCTTTGGCAGGTCTGGCTGAGCATACGCTTGCCAAGAGTGTTACTGGCTGTGGTGGTCGGCTGTGCGCTCGCCAGCTCCGGTGCGGTAATGCAGGGGCTTTTTCGCAATCCCCTCGCAGATCCCGGATTACTTGGGATCAGCAGCGGTGCAGCCCTGGCGGTTGCACTAACGATTGTCATGCCGCTTGCCCTGCCGCCGCTGCTGGCTCTCTACAGCCATATGATCAGCGCCTTCTTCGGCAGTCTGGCGATTTCAGCTGTTGTCTTCACCCTGAGCCGTTTCGGGCATGGCGGGTTATCGCGTTTATTACTGGCGGGGATCGCCATCAATGCACTGTGCGGCGCAGCCGTAGGCGTGCTGACTTATGTCAGTGATGATCAGCAGTTGCGTCAGTTCTCGCTCTGGAGCATGGGCAGTCTGGGACAAGCACAATGGCCGACACTGGCCGTTGCTTCTTCGCTGATCCTGCCAGCCTGCATTGCCGCATTGTTCATGGCACGCCGTCTGAACATTCTGCAACTGGGGGAGGAAGATGCGCATTATCTGGGCGTGAATGTCCGCCGTACCCAGTTGCAGTTGTTGCTGCTGAGCGCATTGCTGGTGGGTGCGGCGGTGGCGGTTTCGGGGGTTATCGGCTTTATCGGGCTGGTTATCCCGCACCTTTTACGAATGCGTATTGGTGCCGATCACCGCTGGCTGTTGCCCGGTTCTGCCATGGCCGGAGCCTGCCTGTTATTACTGGCGGACACGCTCGCGCGTACACTGGTTGCTCCCGCAGAAATGCCGGTGGGACTGCTGACCAGTTTGATCGGCGGTCCGTATTTTCTCTGGTTAATCCTGCGTCCGGGAGTGCCACGCAATGTCTGATATTTCCTCATCTATGATGGCTGAAAATCTGACGTATTCTGTCAACGGCCGGCGTTTGATTGATGACGTTTCGATGAGTCTGGAAAGCGGCGAAATGGTGGCGCTGATCGGGCCAAACGGTGCCGGTAAATCGACCCTGATGCGGATGTTGACCGGTTATCTGTCACCCCAGTCGGGGGAATGTTCCATGATGGGCAAACCGCTGAACGACTGGCAGCCACAAGAACTAGCACGCACACGTGCGGTAATGCGCCAGAACAGTACGCTGGCTTTCGGATTTAGTGTCCGCGAAGTGCTGACACTTGGACGTTCGCCCCACGGCCAGCAAAATTTGCAGCGCGCGCTGGCAGAGGTGATGGCGCAGACAGGCTGTCTGAATCTGGCTGAGCGTGACTATCGCCAGCTATCCGGCGGCGAACAACAGCGCGTTCAGCTGGCACGGGTATTAATCCAGCTGTGGCAACCTGAGCCTGCCCCGCGCTGGCTGTTTCTCGATGAACCGACTTCCGCGCTCGATTTATATCATCAGCAACATGCGCTGCGCCTGTTACGTCATCTGACCCAACAGACACCGCTGGCCGTATGTTGTGTCTTGCACGATCTAAATCTTGCCGCATTGTATGCCGACCGGGTTATTTTGTTGCACAGCGGGAAAGTGGTCGCCAGCGGGACACCGGCTCAGGTGCTGAGCGAAGAAACGCTGAGTCGCTGGTATCAGGCCGATTTAAACGTCTGTCCGCATCCGGACACCGCGTTGCCTCAGGTTTTCCTGCGCCAGTAAGTGCCCTGCAGAAATGAAAAGCCACAAGGCATGTTGCTTTGTGGCTTTTTTTGTCAGCTCGAGCAGGATATTTCCAGATGCTTTCCCCAGTCCGGCGGCAGTGCCGCCATCGCGTCATATTGCGGCGCGTCACTGTATGGATCGCGCAACGCCTGATGCAGTTGAGTCAGCGCACTGATGTCATCTTTTTCGGCACGGTCAATGGCCTGCTGCGCCAGATAATTCCTTAAAATAATTCTCGGATTACACTGTTTCATCGCGTCCTGGCGCGTCGAGTCAGCCACTTCCTCCGTCAGCAGGCGCTGGCGATAAGCCTGATACCAGCTGTCGAAAGCCTCACGATCAATAAATTCATCCCGCAGCGGCGAGCGGGCCTGTTGTTGCTCAGTATGACTTAACAACCTGAAGGTTTGGGTGAAATCCCTGCCCTCTTTCGCCATCAGGCTCAGCAGACCGGTCAGCAGGTCGTTGTCCTGTTTATTCTCGGTAAAGAAGCCCAGCTTTCCTCGCATCAGTGTACCGTACGTTTTCATCAGCGCCGGTTCATACTCACCGAGCGCCGCCTGTAACTGTTCCGTAGTCATCAGACCGGACAGCGTCTGCGCCAACCGGTGCAAATTCCAGTAGGCTACGGCAGGTTGATTATCGTAGCTGTAACGCCCCTGATGGTCAGAATGATTACAGATGTAACCTGGATGATAATCATCCAGAAAGCCGAACGGACCATAATCGATAGTCAGCCCGAGAATAGACATATTGTCGGTATTCATCACACCGTGAGCGAATCCAACGCTTTGCCATTGCGCCATCAAACTGGCGGTGCGTTCCACCACTTCCGTAAACCAGCGCTGATAACGCAAAGATTCAACTGGTTCACTTTCCAGCAATTCCGGCCAATGATGAGCAATGACATAATCGGCCAGTTGCTTCACCTGTTCCGGCTGTTTACGGTAATAGAAATGCTCGAAATGCCCGAAACGAATATGGCTTTCAGCCACGCGGACCAGCATCGCACCGCGCTCCGGCTGTTCGCGAAATACAGGCTCATCGCTTGTTGCAATCGTCAATGCGCGGGTGGTTGGAATCGATAAATGATGCAGCGCTTCTGAAGCCAGAAACTCACGGACGACGGACCGTAATACTGCGCGACCATCACCCATGCGCGAATACGGCGTCAGTCCGGCGCCCTTCAGGTGCCAGTCAAAACGCTTTCCGCCAGGCAAAACCTGTTCCCCGAGCAGAATGCCACGCCCGTCACCCAGCTGCCCAGCCCAGACACCAAACTGATGCCCGCTGTAGACCTGCGCCAAAGGCAGCATTCCCGGAAAGATTTTCTCACCGCACCAGTATTCGCGGTGGTCAGCGCCGAAAAGAGATGCATCCAGCCCCAGTTCTTGTGCCAGCGACTCGCTATGGTAAAGCAGACGCGCACCTTTTAGTGGCGTCGGTTGCAGCGCGGTGTAAAAACCGGGCAGTTGGTCTGCATAATGGTGTTCGAATTGTGGCATAAATCCCCCTTTTCTTTAGTGTAGGTCTGCTCCGTCGTGATTAACACGGAGTAAATGCAGGGAGATTACCGACGCCCGGGATGAAAAATCCCGATACAGCAGGTGCTGACCGGGATCCTGAATATCAAGACGGCAGTGACGATGAGTGAAATTGAACAGGCCGGTTAAGCAGGCTGTCCATCTCAGCGGGATCAACGCCTGGCCACAACAGGCCTTTTACGCCCTTTATATCCTTTTTATGCAATGCATCGAAATACTCCTGACTGTCCAGCCCGTCCACCACAATATTGCGGCAAAAACGGTTTACATTGCGGATTAATGCCGGCATCACGATCGTAAAATGTTCACCTTCATAAAGTTGCCAGAAGAGGTTTTTATCCAGTTTCACCCACTGAAAAAGATGATCGAAAATCGGCGCCATCGTAATATTCCCGGAACCAAAGTTCTCCAGCCACAGGGTAAAATCTTGTTTTAGTGCAACCAGTTGAATGTTGTTTCTGCCCTGAGAAAGCTGCGGAAATGATTCACTCAGATTGAGATGAATAAAGGGGTGTGCTTTAAAAGCCTCACGGAGATTTTCATCCGCGAGTAATAAAGCCACCTGCTTTTCTTCAACACTGATATTCAAAATAACCTGATTATCGTTAAACCATTGGGCATGCTGATCCGCCCAGACTTGCTGTTCATTGAGAAAACGCAGTAATTGCTGTGGTGTGAGAAGGTTTAACACCAGTTCTGTGGGCATAACCAGCTTGCTGTCTGCACTGGAAAAGCGGCAAATTAATTCTACGGCAAGCAATTTCCCTTCAATGGTGTAGACCGGCTGACACAGATAGCTACTGTTAAAGGCCGTATCGAATTGTATTTTCATTTTTATCCAAAACATCAACGGCACTGCTAATTGATTAATAACCTTTTTGACTATCAATCAGATCATAAAGATGCCGGAGCCCCGAGGCGTAACCGAAACGTCAGAGAAATTGATATCAAGAAAGAGCCAGCCCGGTTGTCAGTAAAAAGCGACCAGGGTGCTGATAACTGCGTAATAAAGCGTTGCAAGATGTGACTCCCCTTTCTCACCTTCTAATTTGAGGGATATGTCAGTCAATACAGGGGGTTCAGACTAATCTTATCGTCAGCAGGGAAAACACGCAACGTGCACCATGAGTGCTATCAGACATATTTAGACAAATTAACGGTCACTCATTGCGCTATTGTCCGGGGGGAGTCGTATTCAACTATTTTAGTTAATGGTTATAGTGTCTTAAGAGATATGGCGCAAGCCATCCGCCTGCAATTGAAGTCTCTACTCCAGACTCTGTCACTCCTCTAATCCAGTAAAAAACCAGAGGTTATTATAAAATGTCAGTCGCGTTATGGTTAAAAGAAACGGTTCTGAAAAGCCGTACAATCAGTTTGCATCCCTTACGTCATGACCATGCAGATGCACTGGCTGAAGCCGCTGCCGATGGCGAATTATGGGAACTGTGGTTTACCTCAGTCCCGCGCCCGGATACGGTTGGAAAGTATATTGATGATGCCCTGAATGAACAGGCGGCAGGACGCGCTTTGCCGTTCGTTGTTGTCCATAACGAAACCCGGAAAGTCATCGGCACGACGCGATTTTCCAACGCCGATGTGAAAAATCACCGGCTGGAAATTGGGTTTACCTGGTATGCGCAACGTTTCCAGCGAACCTCTGTGAATACCGAATGTAAGGCACTGATGCTGGAGTATGCGTTTGAACAACTTCAGGCGATTGCCGTCGAATTCAGGACTCACTGGCATAATCATAAATCACGTGCAGCAATTACCCGCCTGGGGGCTAAACAGGATGGCGTCTTACGCAATCACAGCAAAAATGCTGACGGCAGCTATCGTGACACCGTGGTGTTTTCCATCATTGACCATGAATGGCTGATGGTGAAAAGAAGCCTGCAACACAAGCTGAGCCGTGGCTAAAATATTTCCCGGAAACGCGCAAGAAGGGCCATATCCGGGATTCAAACCTACTGAATACAACGCATCAGCCAGGATTGCAGTTCGGTCAGTTCTGCCCGCATCGCGGGATTCTGCTCAATGATTTCCTGGCACGTTTGCCCCACATCCTGCGCATGATAGCGCGTACCGACCAGCGCATCGGCTAAGGCCAGTAACGGCGCAGGGTTCAGGCTGTCTGTGAAAATCTGCGCCCGGCTGATACTGCCTTTTTCAACGTCAAAGTGAATATCCACGCCGCCCCAGACAAAACGCTCGTTCAGCAGATGGCTGAACGCCGGTGCCTTGCCAAAATTCCATTCCCAGCTGCTTTGTTTAGCAAATCGCTCCGCGAAGCCCGGAATATCAGGGAAGACATCCGGTGAGATGATTTCCGGTTCCACACTTGCCCCGTACCACTCAAAGAAAGCGGCAGTAACGGCTTCGCAAATCTGCGTGTGGTTGATGTCCGGTACAAATTCACTGAGATTCGCCACCCTTGAGCGCACTGACGTAATTCCCTTCGCCTGCAGCTTTTTGACATCAGGATTGAGATAGTTTGCCAGACGGCTCAGGTCCGCATTGAGCAATAAAGTGCCGTGATGAAACCCGCGATCTGCTGTTTCACGGTACGCTGACCCCGAGATTTTCCGCTCCCCTTCCGTGGTCTGAACCACCAGATCGTTGCGACCGGAGGCGCTGGCATCTATCCCCAAACGTTTTAGGGCATCGAGGATAATGTTGGTCGAGACACTTTTATCATATTCCGGTTTGCCGGCCATAAACGTAAAGCAGGTATTGCCCAGATCATGAAACACCGCACCACCGCCGCTGCTGCGGCGCGCCAGGCGAATGCCGTCTTCTTCCATTCTCCGGGTATTACATTCTTTCCAGGGATTTTGCGCCTGCCCGATCACCACGGTTTCGGCATTACGCCAGAGGAATAACACCCGCTGAGTGGTCATTTCGCGGAAAATGCAATCTTCTACGGCAAGGTTGAACCAGGGATCATAAGAATCGGAAAGTAACAGTCTGAGAGGTTTCATCGCATATTCATCCTGAATGAGTCTGCTCTGATAATAACAGCAAAAAACAGGATGAAATACGCAGTGAAATCAGGGGGAATGGGTTTTATACCGTATCAGATACGACGAGCCTGCCAGTACACTTTGCGCCAGTAGACGTTATCGAGCGAAGATCGCGTGACGCCCTGACTGGTTGAGGCGTGAATAAACTGATCTGCAGTATCATAAATCCCGACGTGCAAGCCGTTCTCCCCGCTGCCGGTTTTAAAGAAAACCAAATCGCCGGGAAGCAGTTCATCACGGGAAACTTTTGTGCCAATTTTCGTTTGATCGGCCGTCGTTCTTGGCAAAACCACACCAAAGCGATCGCGATAAGTACGAAAGACAAAGCCCGAGCAATCCACGCCGCTGGGTTGTAAACCACCATAGCGATAAGGCGCACCGTGCCATTGACTAAGCTGATCATTGAGCTCGGCAACCACGGTTATAGAATCAGCGAACCGGCCACTTGGCGGTGGCGCGTGGCTGCTGCAACCGTTAATAATTAACGCGGCAACAGCCAGCAGGGAATACATGGATACGGATGACCAGCGCATAGTGCATTCCTTCCTCAATAGCGTCACGGCATCACCGGAACACGAAGGTTTACGCGGGCCGGATAAGTCGCCGTTATCTAAGAACTAATAGAATTTAGCGCTATTTTATCCGTCATCCAATCTTTTGTGATGATTTTTATCGTTTCAGAATGAATTCATTGAGACTTTTTGACAGGTTTACTGTGGATCAGGCAGACACCGGACAAGATAAGTAAACCGCCCAGTGTTTTGGTTAAGCTGATGCTTTCATTGAACCAGGGCAAGGTGACCGCCGCGATATACACCAGCGCATAACTCAGACTCAGTAAGGTATAAGCGCGGTTGAGCGGCAAATGCCGTAAGGCAAAGAACCAGCAGCCCATCGAGAATACATACCCGCATAACCCCAAAAACACGGCAGTCAGTGCGCTTAAATGGCTAAGAATAAACGAGGTGTCAATGGCAGACAGAGCAATCCACGGGATCTGCACCATCCCCCATTTCATCAGCAACTGCGCTGCTGTTACCAGTAAGACGCTGGCCCCGCCCCACAAATAGCCTTTCATAAGCTGACACTCATCAGTGCAATCCCTGACATGATTAACGCGACGCCACACCAGTGGCGTCCGTCGACGTGTTCATGGAAAAACCAGCGGGCACACAATGTGATCAGAACAAAATTCAGACTGAGCATCGGATACGCCAGACTCAGCGGCAGCAGTTGTAATACCCGCAGCCACAAGAGCATGCCGATGCCAAGCAAAAGCACCGCCAGCCCAAGCCAGCGCAGAACGCGCGCCAGACCGTCAGCGGACACCTGAGCGGCCTGCTTCTGACAAAGCTGACCGGCACAGGTGATCACACTGACTGCCAGCACAAGAAGGAATCCGGTCATGGCAGTTTTTTGTAGAACAGTATCGCCTGACGATCAAACTTCACTGTTTGGTCAGCAGCCGGCATTGTTGATTTCACATGCGCATTGCGGTCAAGTCTGAGGATCACAGAAACATTTCCTTCCTGACGGGCTTTCTGCAGCCATGCCGGGAAGCCAGCCGCATCAATAAAGTTATCTTTAGCATCAGGATAACTTAATCCGTATTGCAGCTCGCCTTTTTCATCAAACATCAGGATATCACTGCGCTTCAGCGACCAGGCAACCGCAGTGGCTACGCCGACATTATCTGCCAGGATAAAACGGCTGTCCTGCAACAGGTCGTTGTGCTGCCGTAAAAAGTCCTGAGGTTGTTTTGAATCTATAATTTTCTGCGGCATAGCCTGCCCGACCAGCAGCGCCAATACCAGCGGACAGATAGCGCCCCAGTACCAGCGTTTTTTCACATCGGTCAGTGACATTGCCCCTGCCAGCGCCCACACGGCAAAACAGAGAATACCGATCAGAGCGCGGGGTAACTCCGTACGGGTAAAGACGGCTTTAACGTGGAACGGCAGAATGCCGGATATCACCAGTACAGCAACTGCCATCAGAACACCAAAAATGATGTTAATGACGCCATTCGCTTTCAGTGCGCGTAACTTCCCTGACTGCCGGATTTGTTCAAGATGATCGGCCATCAGCAAGGCAATCGGCGCTATGCACGGCAGAATGTAAGTCGGCAGTTTACCTTTAGCGATGCTGAAGAAGATCAGCGGCATAATCGCCCAGCTCAGCAGGAAGAACAGCTCCGGGCGCATGACGCGCTGAGTCCAGCCCTGGCGCAGCGCACCCGGCAACAGACCGAGCCACGGCAGAACGCCCAGACAGATCACCGGCAAATAGAACCAGAACGGCGCTTTATGTTGGGCATCCGATTCTGCAAATCGCTGAATATGCTCGACCCAGAAGAAGTAATTCCAGAAATCAGGTTCATGCCGCGCAATCGCCAGCACCCACGGCAGACTGAGAACCACAGCACTGAGAACCGCCAGCGGTCCCCAGCCAAACAGGGTTTTGAAACGCTTTTCACGCCAGACAATCGGCAGAACTGCAATCACCGGCAGCGCCAGCGCCAGAAACCCTTTGGTCATAAAGCCCATACCGCAGGCCAGTCCAAGCGCTATCCAGCTCATGGCTTTTTGCGGTGTACGCGAAACCCGCAGGCAGAACCAGGTCGCTACCATAGCCGCAGTCATCCAAAGCGTGATCATCGGATCAAGAACGCTGTAGGTACCGATACTGAACACCAGCAAGGTGGAAAGGTAGATCAACACGGCAGTGTAAGCGGTCTGACGATTACGCCACATCAGATTTGCCAGCCAGAACACCAGAATGGCGCTCAGCATAGTGCTGAATACTGAACCAAAACGCACCGCAAAGTTGCTGTCACCGAAAATCATCTGGCTGATATTGTTAAACCAGTAACCTGCCACCGGTTTTTCAAAATAGCGCAATCCGAGAAGATGAGGCACAACCCAGTCGCCGCGCTGAAGCATTTCGCGGCTGATTTCGGCATATCGGGTTTCATCTGGTTGCCATAACAGGCGGGTATTAAGGGGAACAAGGTAAACGAGCGCGAAGAACACCAGGATCATGGTGCTCCATACGCCTTTAATTGTTTTCGACATCAGGACAAACCTTCTTGCTGACAGCCTAACCAACCTTCCCGACCGGGGAAACTGGCGCGAACCACTTTGCCTTTTGGCAACGTACTGAGATCTTGCGGCAGTAACTCGCCCAGCGCGCAAAACCGGATACCCTGTGCAGCAGCACGGGTCAGTAATTCGTCAAATTGCGTTGCCAGCGACATTCCTTCAACTTCGGCGTGGATGGTATACACCGGCACACCGGTATCTTTGGCGATAGCATCAAGAATAAAATCGTTGAAGTTATCCGCCGTAATTTCGCCGCCCGCCACTTCATCGTAAGTCGGCAGCGTCACCGGAATTTGTACGGTTCCCGGGGATCCATTTTCCAGCACCGGCAGGAAAGGATGGGTTCCGCGACAATCACTGTTGTAATAGAAATGAAAACGCTCTTTCACTTCTATGACGCGTTCATCAGCGCGCCAGCCAGCCACTGCCGAACATTCGACGTCATGACCCAGGCTTTTTTCCAGTGCATCCAGCCCCAGCCGGATTTGTTCTTCCAGCTGTTTCTCAGACCATTTACCGACTTTCGCCTGCCAGCCCTGATGGTCCCAGGCGTGCAGTCCGACTTCGTGGCCCCGTTTTGCGGTTTCTTTCATCAGATACCCGAGGTCACGGGCGATGGGTTTACCCGGCCAGGCGGTACCCGCCAGCAGGATATCCCAGCCATAAAGGGAGGCAGCGTTAGAGCGCAGCATTTTCCACAGAAAGCGCGGTTTAAGCAGGCGCCACAAGTGGCGCCCCATGTTATCCGGGCCAACGCTGAAGAAGAAACTGGCGGTGATTTTATGTTTTGCAAGGGTTTGCAGAAGCTGAGGGACACCCTCCCGGGTGCCGCTCCAGGTATCCACATCAATGCGCAGACCCACTTTCTTCATGTCTGGCACCGTATCAGGCTTTGTCAGCGTCAGTGTTTACAGAACGCAGGAAGAAATCCAGCGTGTCGGCGACGGTTTTATCCATGCCAATTTCAGGTTTCCAGTCCAGCAGACGACGGGCATTTTTGATGCTCGGCGTACGGTGCTCAACGTCCTGGTAGCCTTTACCGTAGTAAGTGCTGCTTTCGACCAGATTGAAACCGGCAAACGGCGGGAACTGGGCGCGAAGCGGGTGTGCCTCAAAGCTTTTGAGTAGCATTTCTGCCAGCTGACGGATGCTTGCTTCGTTCGTCGGGTTACCGATGTTGATGATCTGACCGTCACACAAGTTGTCGCGGTTCTCGATGATGCGGAACAACGCTTCGATACCGTCGTTGATGTCGGTGAAGCAACGTTTCTGCTCGCCGCCATCGACCAGTTTGATCGGTGAACCTTCGACCAGATTCAGGATCAGCTGAGTGATCGCACGGGAGCTGCCGATACGCGCAGCATCCAGGTTATCCAGACGTGGCCCCATCCAGTTAAACGGACGGAACAGTGTGAATTTCAGGCCTTCTTTCGCGCCATATGCCCAGATAACACGGTCGAGCAGCTGTTTAGAAACAGAGTAAATCCAGCGCTGTTTGTTAATCGGGCCAACGATCAGACGGGAATGGTCCTCATCGAATTCTTTGTCATCACACATACCGTAAACTTCAGAGGTCGACGGGAAGATGATGCGTTTTTTGTATTTCACACAGTCGCGAACGATTTTCAGGTTTTCTTCGAAATCCAGTTCGAACACACGCAGCGGATTACGGGTGTATTCAATTGGCGTGGCGATAGCCACCAGCGGCAGAACGACATCACATTTTTTAATGTGGTATTCGATCCACTCAGAATGGATGCTGATATCGCCTTCAACGAAGTGGAAATGCGGGTTATCCATGAAGCGGCTGACCGCGTCAGAGCTGATATCCAGACCATAAATTTCATAACGGTCTTCACGCAGCAGGCGTTCACTCAGGTGGTTACCGATGAAACCGTTCACACCCAGAATCAGCACGCGTGTACGACGCTTCATAACGGCGGTTGGCAATGTCGCCACGCGCATATCCGGCATGATGCCCAGTTCAAGCGCCAGACGGGAACCCTGAACATACAGGCCGTTTTCACTCTGCCCTGCCAGAATTTCCAGTGCGCCTTCGCCACAGGCGATAGTCAGCGGATCAGAAGAAAGTACGGTGCCCGGTTGTTTGTCATGCTGAGTATCCAGCGGACGGGCGCGCCAGACGGTCAGTTTACGCTGACCCAGATAAGAGAATGCACCCGGGTAAGGTTCAGTCACAGCACGGATCAGGTTGTTAATTTCAGTGGCAGATTTATGCCAGTGAATTTCACCATCGGCAGCAGTGCGACGGCCAAAGTAACTTGCCTGAGACTCGTCTTGCGGAGTCAGCGTGATCTTACCGGCTTTCATTTCCGGCAGAACATCTGTCAGAAGCGCTTTAGCGGCATCACGGACTTTGGCGTGTAATTTCAGTGCAGTGTCATCGGCGGCGATAGCGACTTTACGCTGCCCCACGATATCACCCGCATCAGGGCGTTTAACCATTTTATGCAGGGTAACGCCGGTTTCGGTTTCGCCATTCAGCAGCGCCCAGTTAACCGGTGCGCGACCACGGTAGCGTGGCAGCAATGAACCATGCAGATTAAAACCGCCGCGTGGCGCCAGAGATAAAATCTCTTCGCTCAGCATGTTGCGATAGTAGAAAGAGAAAATGACATCAGGCTGTAAAGCACGGATGCGGTCGACCCACAATGGATGGTTAACATCTTCCGGGGCATAAACCGGCAGATTCAGTTCAGCACCCTGACGGGCAACAGATGAAAAGAACTGGTTTTCATTCGGGGCATCGGTATGCGTAAAGACTGCCTGTACGTCATAACCGGCATCAACCAGAGCCTGTAAACCAACACAACCAATATCATGGTAGGCAAATACAATCGCTTTCATCACTCTTCTTCCTGACTGTTATCTTCGGAACGAACGCCGACGACTTTTTGAACAAAATAACGGGGACGCGCACGGACATCATTGTAGATACGCCCGATGTATTCACCGAGTAACCCCATGCCCACAAACTGCGCACCGATAAACATGAATAACAATGCAAATAACGTAAATACGCCATCCGCAGCCCAGGCAGGACCGTTGATGAGGCGCATTAAAATCAGAAACACCGCCAGCACAAAACCGAAAATGGCGATCGCACTGCCCACCACGCTAAGCATTCTCAGCGGCGTCGTTGTCAGGCAGGTAATCAGGTCATACATCAGGTTGATGAGTTTCATCAGGCTGTATTTGGAATCACCGAATTCGCGCTCAGAATGCTGAACCGGGATTTCAATCGTTTTGCGCGCGAAGGTGTTTGCCAGAATCGGGATAAAGGTACTGCGCTCATGGCAATGCAGCATGGCTTCGATAATGTGGCGGCGGTAGGCACGTAACATGCAACCGTAATCGCCCATCGATTTGCCGGTAGCGCGCTGGATCATCATGTTGATCATTTTCGAGGCTGATTTACGGAACCAGGAATCGCGGCGATTTGCACGTACGGTGCCGACAACGTCATAGCCTTCATCGGCCGTGGCGACCAGGCGCGGGATTTCTTCCGGTGGATTTTGCAGGTCAGCGTCAAGTGTAATGACCAGATCACCTGTCACATGGCTAAAACCGGCCATAATGGCGGAATGCTGGCCGTAATTACGGTTGAGCAAAACGGCAATAACATGGCTGTCCGGTTGTTCTGCAGCGGCAGCGAGCATGTCACCGGAGCTGTCAGAACTGCCGTCATCCACCAGAATTATTTCGTACTGTTGGGTTAATTGCTTACAGGCTGCCTGCGTACGAGATAACAATGCCGGCAAGCTTTCTTCTTCGTTGTAGACCGGGATAACCACCGAGACTTTACGGATTGGTTCGTATTGCGCCACTACTGCGCCTCCAGAAGGGAAAAAAGAGCCGCGACAACACGGTCCACATCACTGTCCTGCATATCAGGGAACAGCGGCAGGCTGCACAAACGTGCCGAATTCCATTCGCTGTTTGGCAGGCTCAGATGCGGATAACGCTCGCGGTAATATTTTTGGGTATGAGCGGCGCGGAAATGCAAACCAGTTCCGATCCCCTGCTCTTTCAGGCGTTCCATCAGAGCGTCACGGCTGATACCGCAACGTTCTTCATCCACGCGGATCATGAATAAGTGCCACGCATGAAGGTGCGGGTAAGCCGGTACATTCATTGGCAAATAAGGTGAGCCCTGTAATTTATCCAGATATCGCTGTGCCAGTTCGGTACGGCGCGCATTGATCTCATGCAGGCGTTTAAGCTGGACGACGGCAATAGAAGCGTGAATATCGGAAAGATTGTATTTAAAACCGGGCTCGACAACCTCAGCCTGCGGTTTGCGCCCCAGTACCTGACGGTCAAATGCATCAACGGCCAGACCGTGGAATTTCAAGGCGCGGACTTTATTCGCCAGCTCGTCGTCATCCGTGGCTATCAGGCCACCTTCGGCGCAGGTCATATTTTTGATGGCGTGGAAGGAGAAGATTGCCGTTCCCTGCCCGCCAATCCAGCGGTCACGGTAACGGGTACCTGCCGCGTGCGCGGCATCTTCTACGACAGGAATACCGTGTTCGTTGGCGACAGCGTAAATCGGGTCAAGGTCTAAAGGCGCGCCCGCGTAATGCACAGGGATAATCGCTTTGGTTTTCGGCGTGATGGCGGCAGCAATGGCTTCTGCGCTTACCATCAGGGTGTCCGGGTCAACATCGATCATGACCGGCTCTGCACCCAGCAGAACAATCATATTGATGGTCGAAACCCAGGTCTGGGAAGGGGTAATCACTTCATCGCCGGGGCCTATGCCCAGCGCCATCAACGTAACATGCATGCCACCGGTTGCGGAACTGACTGCGATAGCATGTTTACAACCGAAAGCGGCAGAGAAATCCTGTTCCAGCTGGTTTGTTTGCGGTCCGGTGGTTATCCACCCTGAGCGCAAAACCTGCCCCACAGCCGCAATCTCTTCTTCGCCCATAGACGGACGGGAGAAAGGCAAAAAGTTTTCCATTACGCTATCCCGAAAGGTAATTAATTGATACCAACTTTAGACCGCATTTATTTAACAACAGGTAAACACTGTCATGAATTTATGAATCTTATGATGTCGGTTTAATCTTAATTTAACCTTAAGGATTTTCCAGTTTTGTGAAGCTAAATAGAAACTAAACCAGAAGAAAAGAAATTATCTTAATACCAAAAAACGTCTTGAAAACAATGTATTGAATTGTATTTAATGTAATACTAAAAAATGAACTTTATTTAGAAATAGAAAACACTGTTCGTTTTATGAACAGAAAATGGGCATTCAAAAACCTAACAGCTGATAATAAAATAGTTACCCGGCTATTGATTAAGTAATACGTTACGCCATCGCCGCCATTATCCAGTGTCGACCAGCCAGTTCATATCCCTGAAATACCACTTTATAAACCGCAGAAAGTGTTTCCGGCTGCATAACATCAGGACATTTTCCCGCTGAAATGACTTCACCCGCCGACATCAGCCAGACCTCATGTGCATAATGCAAAGTATGATTAAGATCGTGGTCACTTATCACGACTGAACGCCCTGCTGCACAGAATTCCGTGAGCAACTGATCCAGCGCCTGCTGCTGCGCCACGTCAAGACTGTTCATCGGTTCGTCGAGAAATAAAAGCCGGCTGTCGGGATTAACGTCAGGCCACACCTGCAATAAGGCCGCCGCGAGGCGAACCCGCTGCCATTCACCACCTGAAAGATGTGTGACCGGACGGGCAAGTTTATCGTCAAGATGCAGCGCAGCAGACAACCGTGCAATTGTGCGCTCCAGCACTTCAGGATCGGAATTTTGTGGCTGATGAAGTGACAGATATTGGAAAACCGGCATCAGGGATGCCGGTGTCAGTTGCTGGCAAAGCCAGGCGCGCAGACGAGCCAGACGCGGGCCTGATAATTCAGCTAATCTTTGTCCGTCGATACTGACCTCACCTTTTCCGGCCGACATGCCTGCCAGCCGGTTCAGTAAGGTGCTCTTTCCTGCCCCGTTCGGCCCGATAATATGTATCCGGCTTCCGGGCGTGATGTGCGAACTAAACGCCTGAAGGCGCCCTTCAACCGCAATTTCGCGACATTCCAGCATCTGCGCTTCCATAACTTAGTTATTTTGCCAGTGCTGCTTTAATAGTTTCCATCAGAATAGGATCTTCCGGCGTCATGTCCGGTGCGAAACGCTGAACAACGGTGCCATCGCGACCGATCAGGAATTTCTCAAAGTTCCACAAGATGTCATCGGGTTTTAAAGGCTGACGGCCTTTGCTCGCAAGACGCTCGTAGAAAGCACTGTCTTCTGGTTTTACCGCCGCAGGACGGGCAGCAATCATCGCCGCATACAGCGGGTGGCGGTTGTCACCATTGACGTTGATTTTGCTGAACATAGGGAATTTCACGCCAAAGTTCGTGGTGCAGAAGGTTTTGATTTCCTCTTCTGTACCCGGTTCCTGCGCGCCAAACTCATTACACGGGAAGCCCAGAACCTCAAATCCCTGGTCTTGCCAGGCCTGATAAATATTCTCCAGACTTTCATATTGTTTGGTCAGGCCACATTGTGACGCTACGTTAACGACCAGCAATACAGAACCTTTATAAGCACCCAGCGTTGTGGTTTCGCCATCAATGGTTTTCAGGGAGATGTCAAAAATGTCATTACTCATCGTTTTTATCCTGATAGTTGCAGGTCGGTAAAGGGAGAGCATAGACGACCCGCCGTAAATAATCAGCGGATTTGTCCGACTCTGATCAGAAGCCAGATGAAGACCGGAGCCCCCAGCGTGGCGGTAACCACGCCGATGGGCAATTCAGCCGCATACAGACCCATTCTTGATACCACGTCAGCGAGAAGTAACACGCTGGCGCCACCAAGCGCACAGGCTGGCAGTAAACGGCGCTGATCGGTGATACCCGCAAGGCGCAGAATATGCGGGATAACCAACCCGATAAAGCCGATAACGCCAGATAATGCCACGCTCAGCCCGACAATCCAGCCGACTGCGAGAACAAGCCCATAGCGCCAGGTTGTCAGAGATATCCCCAGTTGTTGCGCCTGTACGATACCTAATGACAGCAGATTAAGGGCGTTGCCCTGAAAAACCAGCCACAATAATACCGGCAACAACAGCATTGCCAGCCAGATCTGGTTCCAGTCGACACCGCCGAACCCGCCCATCATCCAGTACATCAGCTGGCGCAAATCAAGATTACTGCTGAAGTAAATAGCCCAGGTCATTAAAGCGCTGCAAACGATACCGATCGCTACGCCCACCAGCAGCATACGGGCATTCGTTAACAAACGTTTACGGGAAATCGTTAACAGGAAAAATGTGACAATCAGTGCGCCTGCAATCGCCGCCAGACTCATCACCCAGACAGGTAAAATGCCGTGGCCGAGCATGACACACAATACCAGCGCCACACCGGCACCATTGGCAACGCCGAGCAATCCGGGTTCGGCGAGCGGGTTTTCGAATAATGACTGCATGACTGCGCCAGCAACCGCGAGACTGGCGCCGACTAGAATCACCGCGATAGCCCGGGGTAACCGCAGTTGCCAGACAAAAAGTCGCGCCTCACTGCCCAGCCACTGATTGGGCCATAACCAGTTTTCACCCGCACTCAGGCTGAATACGCAGATTATTACCAGCAACAGGCTCAGCCCGACCAGCCAGCGGCGGTCACGGCGTTTACGTTGTTGTTCAAGAGCAGAATAGGTCTGCGGAATGGGCATGTAGGGCAGTTTCCTGAGACTCACTGTGGATGACTATCCTACCGATATTAGTCAGTTAGCTCTGGCGAGTGAACCGGATAATGACAAAAACAGGAAACAAAAAAGCCGGTGACAAAGCACCGGCCTGAAAAGTCTTCATTGAAGGGGAGAATCAGTGGCCCTGATGGCCATCTGGCGGGATCGGCTGACCCTTCCCGTGATTGTCATTTTGCCCGCCCTGATGATCACGATTATCAGGGTGATCACCATTATCATGATGATTGCCGTTGTTCGGGTGGCCCTGATCGTGTTGCGGGTTGTGTGGCGGATTGCTATGACCACGCTGCGGCGGTTTGGGATCCCAGCGGTTGCCATGCCAGTACATACCATGCTCATTGCGCTCACCATAATGATGGCCCTGATGGTCATGCCACCACTGCGGCGGACGCCAGTCGTAACCATCCCAGTAATAGCCACGCTGGTCCTGATCCCCGAGATGAACCGATACGCCGGGTACGTTAACGTCAACAGAAACATTTGCCTGCGCGATCACAGGCAATGCCAGTGCACAACAAAGCAATAAAAGTGATTTTTTCATAAGAGTCACGCCTTCTTTATTTTTTATGACGCGTTTTTTATATCAGGCAGGAAAGACAGAGAATATAAGAGTGCGGCGTATTTTCGGATAACTTGCTGTGACCTTACAATAAAAATACAAACATATCCTGTTTGAAATACATCAACAGGATGAAGATTATTAACTATTCAATTCTTATTACGATACTAACAAATCTTAACGCAAGCCTGACGATAATCCGTCTGCCGTTTATTTATAATAAAATTGTTTATTCCAATAAAGGACATTCTTATGCGTCGTATTCTCGCTTTGTTTGGTGTTGCTCTGGTTGTCGTAAGCCTCAGTGGCTGTATCTTCCCGGGGCCTTATGGTCACGGTGGCGGCCATGGCGGTGGTCATCCGCATTATTACTGGCGCTAACATTAATTAAGAATTTTCATCATTGCATTTGTTTATTTACTGACTGCGAATCTGAATATAAACATTTGCCAATGCGTTTAACATCAAGGGGCTTCGGCCCCTTTTTTGTTTTATGCAACCATTGTATTTATTGCGGCTCACATAAAAAGTCGAATAAAACAGCACTGATGAAAAAGTCAGCCCGTAATTAACAACCTGCAAGGTGGAGATAATATACCTCCTCGACCTGGCGTTAAATTTAATCTATCAGACGATTCCTGAAACAACTACCCCATTAACGAAATCTTTTCACTTCCTGCGCAATTTAACGCAAATTATTTCCTCTCGGAAAACCGTAAATTCGGCCCAAAAAAAAGGCCGCTTTCGCGGCCTTTTTGATGTTTTCACTTATTCTTTCGGAGTGGCATTCTCTACACGACTTTTCAATTTCTGTCCCGGACGGAAAGTCACCACACGACGCGCCGTGATCGGAATATCTTCGCCGGTTTTCGGGTTACGTCCCGGACGTTGGTTTTTGTCACGCAGATCAAAGTTGCCAAAGCCAGACAGTTTTACTTGCTCGCCATTTTCCAAAGCACGACGTACTTCTTCGAAAAATATCTCAACAAGGTCTTTGGCATCCCGTTTGCTCAGCCCGAGCTTCTCAAACAGGTGTTCTGACATTTCAGCTTTAGTAAGCGCCATAGGTTCAATCCCTCAAGGATGCTTGGAATCGCTGTTTTAGAGCCTCTACACATTTTGCAACGGTAGCGGCGATCTCCTCTTCTTCCAGTGTACGGCCGGTATCCTGCAACACCAGACTGATAGCCAGGCTCTTGTAACCTTCAGCTACGCCCTTGCCACGGTACACATCAAACAAGTTTACGCCAACTACCTGATTTGCGCCAACTTTCTTGCACTCTGCCAAAATATCGTCTGCGGGCACGTTTTCGGCCACTACCACAGCGATGTCACGACGGTTCGCCGGGAAGCGAGAAATCTCTTTCGCATCAGGCAGTACGCGGTCTGCGACCTTGTTCCATAACAATTCGAAGACCACGGTACGACCATTCAGATCGAGTTTACGTTCCAGCTCAGGGTGTACTACACCAATGAAACCAATACGTTCGCCGCGTAAATAAATCGCCGCGCTTTGCCCAGGATGCAGCGCAGGATTTGCTTCTACCTTGAACTGTACGTCGTTCATTTTGCCGGTAAGCTCAAGAATAGCCTCAAGATCACCTTTCAAATCGTAGTAGTCAACTGTCTGACGCGCCAGATCCCAATGCTCTTCATTTTTAGTACCCGAGATCACACCAGACAGCATGACGTCCTGACGGATACCCAAATCGGCTTGTGTATCAGGGACAAAGCGCAGGCCGCTTTCAAATAAACGCACGCGACTTTGCTGACGATTTTGGTTATTTACTACCGCAGTCAGCAGGCCAGACCACAGGGAAAGACGCATTGCTGACATTTCCACCGAAATCGGGCTTGGCAAAATCAGCGCATCTTCACCAGGGTGCAGGAGAGCCTGAACTTTTGGATCCACAAAACTGTAGGTGATCGCTTCCTGGAATCCACGGTCAACCAGCAGATTTTTCACACGTTTAAGCGACAAATTCGCTTCACGGTGTTTAGTCATCACCAGACTGGCTTTCACTGGCACATCAGGAATGTTGTTGTAGCCGTAAACACGGGCCACTTCTTCCACCAGGTCTTCTTCGATTTGCATATCGAAACGCCAGCTTGGTGCGACAGCCACCCAGTGGTCGGCTTTATGCTCAACCTGACAGCCCAGACGGGTCAGAATATCGGTTACCTGTGCGTCTTCTACATGGTGGCCAATCAGACGGTCCAGTTTTTCACGACGCAATGTGATGGTAGCCGCTTTTGGCAGATGCTCTTCTGAAGTCGCGTTGATGACCGGACCGGCTTCACCACCACAAATGCTCAGCAGCAAAGCAGTTGCGCGCTCAATGGCTTTGAATTGCAGCTCAGGATCCACACCACGTTCATAGCGATGTGAAGCGTCTGTGTGCAGGCCCTGACGGCGTGCACGGCCAGTGATGGCCAGCGGAGCAAAGAACGCAGATTCCAGCAGGACATCCTGCGTTTCATCATTCACACCGGAATGTTCGCCACCAAAGATACCGGCCATCGCCAGCGCTTTCTGGTGGTCAGCGATGACCAGCGTGTCTTCCGCCAGTTTCGCTTTGGTGCCATCAAGCAACGTTAATGCTTCGTCTTTCTGCGCCATGCGCACGACAATGCCACCGCTGATGCGATTCAGATCGAACGCATGCATTGGCTGACCGAGTTCCAGCAGCACGAAGTTGGTGATATCCACAACAGCGTCGATAGAACGGATACCGCAGCGACGCAGTTTTTCACGCATCCACAACGGCGTAGCGGCCTTAACATTGATGCCTTTTACCACACGGCCCAGATAACGCGGACACGCCTGAGGCGCCTGCACATCAATGGAGATTGTGGCGTCAACGCTAGCTTTCACCGGATTGATTTCCGGCTCGACCAGCGGCAGCTGATTAATCACCGCAACATCACGTGCCACGCCCAGGATACCCAGACAGTCAGCACGGTTTGGCGTCACACTGATTTCGATAATGGTGTCATCGAGCTTCAGGAATTCGCGGATATCAGTCCCGACTGGCGCATCAAGCGGCAGCTCAATGATACCGTCGTGATCTTCCGAAATACCCAGCTCAGAGAAAGAACACAACATGCCTTCTGAAGGCTCGCCACGCAGCTTGGCGGCTTTGATTTTGAAATCACCCGGCAATACCGCGCCGACAGTCGCGACGGCAACTTTAAGGCCCTGACGGCAGTTTGGTGCGCCGCAAACGATGTCGAGCAGGCGATCGCCACCGACATTCACTTTAGTCACACGCAGTTTGTCTGCGTTTGGGTGCTGACCACATTCGACAACTTCGCCGACAACCACGCCATTAAATGCGCCGGAAACCGGATCAACGCCATCGACTTCAAGGCCAGCCATGGTGATTTGGTCTGATAATGCTTCGCTGCTGATGGCTGGGTTTACCCACTCACGCAACCAGAGTTCACTGAATTTCATGTGATATTCCCGCCTTACTTAAACTGTTTGAGGAAACGCAGATCATTTTCGAAGAATGCACGCAGGTCAGTCACGCCATAGCGCAACATTGTCAGACGTTCCATTCCCATTCCGAAGGCAAAACCGGAATACACTTCTGGGTCAATGCCGACGTTGCGCAGGACATTCGGATGCACCATGCCGCAACCCAGCACTTCCAGCCACTTGCCATTTTTGCCCATTACATCCACTTCCGCAGAAGGTTCTGTGAACGGGAAATAGGAAGGACGGAAACGGATCTGCAAATCAGCTTCAAAGAAGTTGTTCAGGAAATCGTGCAACGTGCCTTTCAGGTTGGAGAAGCTGATGTCTTTATCAACGATCAGGCCTTCCATCTGATGGAACATCGGGGTGTGAGTCTGGTCGTAATCGTTACGATATACGCGGCCCGGCGCGATGATACGAATCGGCGGCTGCTGATCTTTCATCGTACGGATCTGAACACCGGAAGTCTGTGTGCGCAGCAAACGCTTGGCATCAAACCAGAATGTATCGTGATCAGCACGTGCCGGATGGTGTCCCGGAATATTCAGGGCATCGAAGTTATGATAGTCATCTTCGATTTCAGGGCCGGTTTCCACGGTAAAGCCTAATTCACCGAAGAAGGTTTCAATGCGGTCGATAGTACGGGTCACCGGGTGCAGACCACCGTTTTCGATGCGGCGACCAGGCAGGGAAACGTCAATCGTTTCTTCAGCCAGACGCGCATTCAATTCAGCAGACTCCAGCGTATTTTTACGCGCGTTCAGGGCTTCCTGAACCTGCGCTTTCGCTTCATTGATGACCGCACCCGCTGCCGGGCGTTCTTCCGCAGGTAATTCACGGAGTGTTGTCATCTGGAGTGTCAGGTGGCCTTTCTTACCCAGATATTCGACACGCACGTTATCCAGCGCGGCGATGTCCTGAGCACTCTCTACGGCTGCCTTGGCATTGGCAACCAGCTCTGCGAGATGTGGCATTGCTTTCCTCTTCTTCTGGCCAATATGGCCCGATGTAAAATAACCGTGATTAATCAGGGGCGCGATTTTGACCCTGAACCTTAGTGTATAAAGCACAGATACAAAAAAGCCTCCACGAGGGAGGCTTAGGCGCTACTTTTCGTTTCTTCTCTTACGCGCGAAAGCCTTCCTGAGTCAGGCGCTAAAGTAAAAAAAGAAACGGAAAATAGCAGGATTCATGCTTGCGTTACCTTATCGGTTGTAAATTTTGTGCTGACGTTCTAATGACACTACAGAGGATATTAAACAACGAAACAGAATGTTTTTAAACACAAAATATAAAAGAGGGAGCAAGCTCCCTCTTTCAACTGACTTACGCCAGTGCTGCTTTCGCTTTCTCAACAAGAGCGGCAAATACCACTTTGTCGAAGACTGCGATGTCAGCCAAGATCTTACGGTCAATTTCAATAGAAGCTTTTTTCAAGCCGTTAATGAATTTGCTGTAAGACATGTCGTTCTGACGAGCTGCTGCGTTGATACGCGCGATCCACAGCTGACGGAACTGACGTTTCTTTTGACGACGGTCACGGTAAGCGTATTGACCAGCTTTGATAACAGCCTGGAATGCAACACGATATACGCGAGAACGGGCACCGTAGTAACCTTTCGCCTGTTTTAAGATTTTCTTGTGACGTGCACGTGCAATCACACCACGTTTTACGCGAGCCATATGCTCTCCTGAGTTTTATATTCTAAATGAAAAAGTGTATTTATGCGTACGGCAGACATGCAGAGACCAGACCCAAATCGTTCTTGGATACCAGGCCTTTTGGACGCAAGTGACGTTTACGCTTAGTAGCTTTTTTGGTCAGAATATGACGCAGGTTTGCGTGCTTACGCTTAAAACCACCGTTGGCGGTTTTTTTGAAACGTTTAGCGGCGCCGCGTACTGTTTTGATCTTTGGCATTTTAAATTCCACTTCGCATTGTTATTAACATGAATCAGAAAGGCGAATCCAGCATGCGCGGTGCGAACACCGCGCAGCAGGATTACTTGGAAGCCTTACTGTTTCTTCTTAGGTGCGAGCACCATGATCATCTGACGACCTTCGATCTTCGTAGGGAAGGATTCGACAACGGCCAGTTCAGAATCTTCACACAGGTCTTTACGGACGCGGTTAAGCACTTCCATACCGATCTGTTGGTGCGCCATTTCACGCCCACGGAAACGCAGGGTGATTTTGGCTTTATCGCCATCTTCCAGAAAGCGAATCAGGTTGCGTAGTTTGACCTGATAGTCGCCATCATCGGTACCAGGTCGGAATTTGATTTCCTTAACCTGAATAACTTTTTGTTTCTTTTTCTGCTCTTTAGTCGACTTGCTCTTCTCGTAGAGGAATTTGCCGTAATCCATGATTCGACAAACTGGCGGCTCGGCATTCGGACTGATTTCTACTAAATCGACGCCCGCTTCCTCAGCTTTTTCAAGAGCTTCATTCAGACTGACAATACCAATCTGCTCGCCATCGACGCCTGTGAGGCGAACTTCTTGCGCGCGAATCTCTTTGTTAATGCGATTAGGACGCGCCGGTTGAACTCGTTTTCCGCCTTTAATACTTTATTCCTCCAGTTGATGAAGACTTCTGCTGCGGATTTCCGCCAGCAGTTTGTCAACGACTTCGCTAACATCCATGCTTCCTAAGTCTTTGCCGCGGCGGGTACGAACAGCAACTTTGCCTGCTTCGACCTCTTTATCGCCACAAACTAACATGTAAGGAACACGGCGTAGCGTGTGTTCGCGAATTTTAAAGCCAATCTTCTCATTTCTCAAGTCGGCTTTAACGCGAATGCCTGCATCTTGCAGTTTTTTAGTTAATTCTTCGACATAGGTAGCTTGTGAATCAGTGATATTCATGATCACTACCTGGACCGGAGCTATCCATGTTGGGAAGAAGCCAGCGTATTCTTCAGTCAGAATACCGATGAAACGCTCCATTGAACCCAGGATAGCACGGTGAATCATTACCGGGACCTGACGGTCGTTGCTTTCGCCAATATAAGAGGCGTTCAAGCGACCAGGTAATGAAAAGTCGAGCTGCACGGTACCACACTGCCACGCACGATCCAAACAATCATGCAAGGTAAATTCAATTTTCGGACCGTAGAACGCCCCTTCACCAGGCTGATATTCGAACGGAATGTCGTTTTCAGTCAACGCGGCTGCCAGATCATCCTCAGCACGAGTCCACATTTCGTCAGTACCAATGCGCTTCTCAGGACGAGTGGACAATTTCACCACAATCTTTTCGAAGCCAAAAGTGCTGTACATGTCGTAAACCATACGGATACAGCTGTTCACTTCATCACGTACCTGCTCTTCAGTACAGAAGATGTGGGCATCGTCCTGAGTGAAGCCACGAACGCGCATCAGACCATGCAATGCACCTGACGGCTCATTACGATGGCAGCTGCCGAACTCCGCCATACGCAGCGGCAGATCACGGTAGGATTTCAGACCCTGGTTAAAGATCTGAACGTGACCCGGGCAGTTCATAGGTTTGATGCAGTATTCACGGTTTTCAGAAGAAGTAGTGAACATTGCTTCTTTGTAGTTTTCCCAGTGACCTGTTTTTTCCCACAGCACGCGGTCCATCATAAACGGACCTTTCACTTCCTGATAATCGTATGACTTCAGTTTCATGCGCACGAAGGCTTCCAGCTCACGGAAAATAGTCCAGCCATCGTTGTGCCAGAACACCATACCTGGCGCTTCTTCCTGCATGTGATACAGGTCGAGTTGCTTACCAATTTTACGGTGGTCTCGTTTACCGGCTTCTTCCAGACGCTGAATATAGGCATTGAGTTGCTTTTTATCTGCCCATGCAGTGCCGTAGATACGTTGCAGCATCTTGTTGTCGCTGTTACCACGCCAGTAAGCACCGGATGTTTTCTGCAGTTTGAAATGATGGCAGAAACGCATGTTCGGTACGTGCGGACCACGACACATATCGACGTATTCTTCATGGTGGTACAAGCCCGGACGATCATCATGACTGATGTTTTCATCCAGAATGGCCACTTTGTATTCTTCGCCACGGCTTGCAAAGGTATCGCGCGCTTCCTGCCAGCTGACTTTCTTTTTAATAACGTCGTAATTCTTTTCAGCCAGTTCGTGCATGCGCTTTTCAAGCAGTTCGATGTCTTCCTGAGTCAACGTGCGATCTAAATCGACGTCGTAGTAGAAGCCATTATCGATAACCGGACCGATAGCCATTTTAGTGTCTGGCCACAATTGCTTGATGGCATGACCCAAAAGGTGCGCACAGGAGTGGCGCAAGATTTCAAGACCGGCTTCGTCTTTAGCGGTGATGATCGCCAGTTGTGCATCGGTTTCAATCAAATCAGTTGCATCAACCAGTTCGCCGTTAACGCGACCCGCGATACAGGCTTTCGCCAGACCCGGACCGATATCAAGCGCAACATCAAGAGGAGAAACGGGGCGATCAAAAACGCGCTGGCTTCCATCAGGAAGAGTAATGACAGGCATGTTAATTCCTTAATCTACAGTGGTGCCCCACACGACAGAGCACATCTAGAAAAATATTTGAGTGTAATTTCATGTAGTTATCCACGCTATCTAGCTTTACTTTGCCAAATATAGACACCCTGAAATACATCACGTAAATGTATCGGGATGCGACGTGAAAACAGGCAACGAGTTTAACACCCGTAAAGTGCGAATTTCCAGCAACCTGTGTTGCTTAATGTGGATATTTTTCGTGTAATCCCCTCCTGCAAGATAAGCTATTCAGAGAAACATGAGATAAGGGAAGCATATGTCTGAAGTCAGGCTGTTATTTGAAGCAATAGGTTTGGGCCTGGTGGTACTCCTTCCGCTGGCAAATCCCCTGACTACCGTGGCGCTGTTGCTCGGCCTTTCAGGGAAAATGACCACGCAGGAAAGAAACCAGCAATCGCTAATGGCCTCTGTATATGTCTTCATCATCATGATGGTGGCGTATTACGCAGGCCAGCTGGTTATGAACACGTTTGGGATTTCAATTCCCGGTCTAAGAATTGCAGGGGGTCTGATCGTCACTTTTATCGGTTTCAGAATGCTTTTCCCACAACCCCATGTGGAAGAAAGAGTATTAATTGAGAATAAAACCGAGGAAATGAGGAAACAGGAATCGCCAAATATCGCCTTCGTTCCGCTGGCGATGCCAAGCACGGCGGGCCCGGGTACGATTGCGATGATCATCAGCAGCGCGTCTACCGTACGGGATTCTGATTTCCCGCACTGGGTTATTACCGTTGCACCGGTGATTATTTTCTTTTTAGTCGGACTGATTTTATGGTTAACGCTGCGCAGTTCAGGAGCGATTATGCGCCTGGTCGGCAAGAGCGGGATTGAAGCGATTTCACGTCTGATGGGATTCTTACTGGTGTGTATGGGGGTTCAGTTTGTGATTAACGGGATCCTTGAAATCATCAAAACATTACCGCCGGCAGCCTGAACTGCTGGCGGTAACTTCAACGCTTATCGCATGGCAAGATAAGCGTTGTTCACCTTCCACAAATAACGCGGTGCCTGAGGTGCAGGATGGTTTTTCTGCACATGCTGGGAAAACTCAGCCGGCGACATCAGATTAATCTTCGCAATGGCGTAGGTTTTATCTTTCGCAAACGTTCTTAGCAATGCCCCTGCCCCGTTCACATAGGCTAATGTGGTCGCATAACGACGGGTTTCAGGGTTGTTAATGCCCGCCAGCTGTTGCTGCAGGATACTCAGATACGCCGTTCCCAGATCAATGTTCACTGCCGGATCTTTCAAATCACGTGGCGTAGGCTGACCGTAACGTCCTTTCATCCGGTAGGCATCGCGTCCTGCCGTTGAGGCCTTTAGCTGCATTAACCCAATCGCATTCGATTTGCTGACAACGGTTGGGTTATATCCAGATTCGACCTGAATGATTGCTTTAACAAGTGTTTCGTCGACGCCGTAAGTATTTGCCGCCTGGTGAATAACATCACCATAAGGCCCCGGGTGCATTAATGAAGTATCGCGCTGAGGTGGCGGCGATGGATTCAAAAAACGCGTAGTTTGAACCGGTGTTTCTTTAGCGCAACCCGCCAGTAATAGCGCGGCCATCAAATAAAGAATGTTTGGTTTCACGTTATCTCTCTCGCGACTGGGACGAGATGTAGCATATACATCTTCTTTCCACACCTGAATATATTTTTAGTCTATTATTATTATTGTTTTGTTAAACAAGGGGGTTAGGAACATGTCGATAAGACAATTCTGCATATAAAACCTCTTTTATGTCACATATTCTGAAAATAACAGATTCATTGATTACGCTCGCATTCCGTCAACATCGTAAATTGCATAAATTAACGTCATCATCTGATTCAGCCGTGCGCCGGATCGGGTTTTTGAAACAGAGAAAACGCTAACTTAATGAATTATCGGGCCAGTCAGAAGGGGTAATACCATGTGGCAAGCCGTCAATCGTTTGTTGAGTGAACACCTTGGCAGTGCTGAAATCCGCGAACGTGTTGAACTGCCTGGAGGTGAAATCCATCCGGCATGGCGGCTGAGCTATGGCGACAGGGATGTATTCGTGAAATGCAATGCGCGCGAGATGTTGCCTATTTTTGCCGCAGAAGCCGATCAACTCGCCCTGCTTGCGCGTAGTCAGACCGTCCGGGTACCAGAAGTTTACGGAGTGGGCAGTGACCGTGATTACAGCTTTCTTCTGCTTGAATACATTCCGCAAAAACCGCTGGATGCGCACAATGCGTATGTTTTAGGGCAACAACTTGCCGCTTTGCACCAATGGAGTGAACAGCTGCAATTTGGTCTTGATTTCGATAATGAACTCGCGACACTGCCGCAACCTAATAGCTGGCAACGGCGTTGGGCCACATTTTTTGCTGAGCAGCGGATTGGCTGGCAGTTACAACTGGCGGCAGAGAAAGGCATGACATTCGGTAATATTGAAGATATCACCGCATTAGTACATGCGCGTTTACAGAATCATCAGCCGCAGCCGTCTCTATTACATGGCGATTTATGGCCGCATAACTGCGGGTTATCTGATAATGGTCCCGTTATTTTCGACCCAGCTTGTTACTGGGGCGACAGAGAATGTGATCTGGCCATGTTGCCGTTGTATCCCAATGTTCCACCTCAGCTATATGATGGCTATCAGAGTAAAACGCCTTTACCGGACGGATTCATTTCAAGGCAGCCTCTCTACCAGTTATATTATTTACTTAACCGCAGTAATTTATTCGGCGGTCAACATCTGGTGGTGGCTCAACGCGCGGTAGACAGACTGCTACACGATGACATCAATTAACGCAGCACTCTATTAGCGTCAAAAAATAAGGCCTGAATACGTGAATATTCAGGCCTTATTTAAATATTTTACATCGTTGGCAACCGATCACTCAACAACGAAATGTTATGAATATGTTGTATGAGCTATCCGGCAATTAACCCTAATAATTTCAAAATGAAATATCCGATAACTGCAATAATGATCGGCAAAATATACAACGGGAAATACTGCACCAAAATGGTGTGCCGGGGTATCACAATGCGTTCTTCAATCTGAGGACGAGTCCGCCCTTCTGCGCCCTTCGCCTGCTCAAGGATAAGCTGATCCTGGATCCCCTCGCGAACATGTTTCACCTGACGGGACATTCTTGCGCCGGATGCCTGAAGCGCCAGCCCCACAAAGATAAGCCAGTAGATGATGAAGAACATGATATTCGCACTTGTCACGCCCTGCCCGAGAGACGGCACCGGCGAGTTGTACCAAAAAACGTTCAAAAATGAAGTGTTAAACTTAATCATATCAACCATCACGTGGACAAAGTCCAGCATAACGGCGTTGATGCCCTGCTCAGTTTTAGTATGCTCATTGATAAAGGTTAGCAATGAGATCAGCGTTGAAAGCAGCGCAGGGATAAAAATAATCCATCCTGCAATCCGTTTAATCACTGCCACACGTCCGGCCTGTTGGTACGTCATGAATTCCCCTTGTTAGGATACCTTAAGCAATAGCTAAGTTTACCCACAGAAAGGTTTTTCCGCCCAATGTTTTAATCAGTTAGCACCTCTTCAGTGCCAGCAACAATGCCATTTGTCCGTAGAACGGATTTCGTCCGCGCGAAAGCCAATGCTAAAGTGAGGATCTATTCACTGTTAGGGAGTCCGCTTTCATGGCTTATGTCCGCCCTGTTAATGCAGCAATTTTCGATATGGATGGTCTGTTAATTGATTCTGAACGGTTGTGGGTTCAGGCAGAACTGGACGTTTTCAGCAGCCTTGGCGTCGATATTTCTCAGCGACATTTGCTGCCCGACACGCTTGGGTTGCGTATCGATCAGGTTGTCAGAATGTGGTATCAGGTATTGCCGTGGCAGGGGCCGGGTCAGGAGGAAGTCGCTTCAATGGTCATTGCCCGTACCATTGAACTGGTAGAACAAACCCGGCCATTGTTACCTGGCGTTAATCACGCGCTGGAATTGTGCCGTGATCAGGGGCTGAAAATTGGCCTGGCCTCAGCGTCACCTTTATTCATGCTTGATACCGTGCTGGAAATGTTCAATCTGCAATCCTATTTTCAGGTTCGCGTATCTGCCGAGAAACTGCCTTACAGCAAACCCCATCCCGAAGTTTACCTGCTGGCTGCCGGCGAGTTAGCGGTCGACCCGCTGAACTGCGTCACGCTGGAAGACTCCTTTAATGGCATGATCGCTACCAAAGCCGCGCGTATGCGTTCGATTGTTGTGCCAGACCATGAATACAGCGCGGATCCCCGCTGGGCGCTGGCGGATGTCAAACTTTCTTCGCTTGAAGAATTACGAGTGACACACATCAGTTAAAATTTATGCGCAGTCGCTCATGTTGCTGCGCACCCTTCCTGTTTTAGCTTTCTTCTTTACTTACCCCCTCTGCCACAATTTTCAAATCTGCGTTTAATTTCGCAAACCTTGAACTGACTCATAAAATAAATAAAACGATATTTCATTTTTATTGAATTCGCATACCAATGAACCTATTCTTTCTGCAACAAGGACGAGCCGGGAGCTCTCCTGCTTCTGTACGCTGTCACTGCCACGCAACGGTCAGACTCGCCCGGTAAGTCCTCCTTCACCGATATCCAACGAGAGGCACCGACATGCAAGTTCGTCAAAGCATTCACAGCGACCACGCAAAAACGCTTGATACCGCTGAATTACGCCGCGAATTTCTCATCGAGAAAATCTTTGAAAAAAATGCCTACACCATGACTTACAGCCATATTGACCGCATCATTGTCGGCGGCGTCATGCCTGCTGAAAAAACGGTTTCCGTGGGCGATGAAGTCGGCAAACAACTTGGCGTGAGCTATTTCCTCGAACGTCGCGAACTGGGCGTGATCAACATTGGCGGGCCAGGCCTTATTGTGGTTGATGGCACGACGTACGAAATTGGTCATGAAGAAGCACTGTATGTCGGCAAGGGAGCAAAACTTGTTGAATTCAGTAGCGTTAATGCGACTACACCTGCCAAGTTTTACTATAACAGCGCCCCTGCACATACCACTTTTCCAAACAAAAAGATCACGCTGGCGGAAGCCTCACCACAAACTATCGGCGACGCAGCGACCAGCAACCGCCGCACTATCAATAAATTTATCGTGCCGGACGTACTGGAAACCTGCCAGCTGACCATGGGACTGACCAAGCTTGAAGAAGGTAGCCTGTGGAATACCATGCCTTGCCACACCCACGAGCGCCGCATGGAAGTCTATTTCTACTTCAACATGGAAGCGGAAACTGCGGTATTCCACATGATGGGGCAGCCGCAGGAAACCCGTCATTTATTAGTGCATAACGAGCAGGCGGTAATTTCCCCAAGCTGGTCGATTCATGCGGGCGTAGGGACCAAAAACTACACCTTCATCTGGGGTATGGTGGGAGAAAATCAGGTATTCGACGATATGGATCACGTCAAGGTCAGCGAACTGCGCTAACTCTCTGGCTCTGTCACCGCAGGCGGAGCCACTCAATTTTTATGGCGAACATGCCGTTGCAAAAGAGACTCTGAATATGATCCTCGATTCGTTTGAATTAAACGGCAAAGTCGCCATCGTGACCGGTTGTAACACCGGACTTGGCCAGGGCATGGCGTTGGGTCTCGCTCAGGCGGGTTGCGATATTGTGGGTATCAACCAGTCCGCGCCAGAAGAGACAGAACAAAAGATTATCGCCACCGGCCGCCGCTTTCTCGATTTACGCGCCGACCTTAGCAGTATTATAGAAATCCCGAAGCTTATCGAAAAAGCCGTCTCTGAATTCGGCCATATCGACATCCTGGTCAATAACGCTGGAATTATCCGCCGCGAAGATGCTATCGAGTTCAGCGAGAAAAACTGGGACGACGTAATGAATGTGAACAGTAAGACGCTGTTCTTTATGTCTCAGGCTGTAGCGAAGCAGTTCATTAGACAAGGCAATGGCGGCAAAATCATTAATATTGCCTCTATGTTGTCGTATCAGGGCGGGATCCGCGTTCCTTCCTATACCGCATCTAAAAGCGCAGTCATGGGGATTACCCGGCTGATGGCTAACGAATGGGCAAAGCATAAGGTTAATGTCAATGCCATTGCGCCGGGTTACATGTCCACCAACAACACCGAGCAACTTCGCGCCGATGGCGATCGCAGCAAAGAAATTCTCGACAGGATCCCGGCCGGACGCTGGGGTTTACCGGAAGATGTCATGGGGCCGGTAGTGTTTCTTGCCTCAAAAGCCTCCGATTACGTCAACGGTTACACGATTGCGGTAGATGGCGGCTGGCTGGCGAGATAACTGCTCAGAATGTGACAATCAAAAGGCGTATTTTTATACGCCTTTTTCTTTTTAATCAGTCCGTTGACAATTAGTTACAGGGTGTCTCTTCCAAGATTGTGACAGTTTCACTTATACTGGATAAAATAACAGTTATCCAGTTCGGACGCGTCATGACGGCGGAAGGCCATCTCATTTTCTCAATCGCCTGTGCGGTATTTGCCAAAAAGGCGCAGCTCTCTCCGGAGCTGGCGCACGGCGACTGGTGGCATATTATTCCAGGGTCCCTGCTTACCTGTTTATTGCCCGACATCGACCATCCGAAATCCGTGCTAGGTCAGCGTCTGAAGTGGCTTTCCCATCCAATCGCCCGGGCATTCGGTCACCGCGGTTTTACCCACAGTTTACTGGCTGTGGCGGGCGGTATCTTCCTTTTGCGCACGCATTTTCCGCACGACTGGGTCATTCCGGTAGACGCTTTCCACGCCATGATCATTGGTTATCTGAGCCACATTCTTGCGGATATGCTGACGCCAGCTGGCGTTCCCCTGCTTTGGCCATGTCGCTGGCGCTTTCGTCTGCCGATCATCAACAGTCAAAAAGGCAATCAGCTGGAACGGACGTTGTGTCTGATGCTGGTCGGGTTAACGCTGTTCTGGCCCGACTGGACGCCCATCATTGGTGCAATCAATCCTGATATTTTTAATCACATCCTGAAATTGTTCATCTGACCGGCATAAAACACCCGCAACTTGGCGATATTTGATACGAATCAACCCAAAAAGTTATAAAGCATTCTTTTTGGATATAAATGTTCAGGTGTCCAAACTGATATTCTGCTCACCATTGCTTTGGGATGGTGCAAACCCTGTCGGGGACACCCGTTTTAAATATCAAAACTATAAGTCTGGAGTTCGGTATGAATCTTCCGCTCGTTCTTAACGTAGTGGTTTTCGTTGTTCTCCTGTTGCTGCTGGCGCAAACCCGCCACAAGCAATGGAGTCTGGCAAAAAAAGTATTACTCGGTCTGGCCATGGGTGTTGTGTTTGGTCTGGCTTTACAGCTGATCTACGGTTCCGACGATCCGGTACTGAAAACCTCTATTACCTGGTTCAACATTGTCGGTAACGGCTACGTCCAGTTGCTGCAAATGATTGTCATGCCGCTGGTCTTCGTTTCGATTCTGAGTGCGGTAGCAAAACTGCATAACGCGTCTTCGCTGGGCAAAATCAGTTTCCTGACCATCGGTACCCTGCTTTTCACCACGCTGATTGCCTCGCTGGTGGGTATCTTTGTTACCGGCCTGTTTGGTCTGACCGCTGAGGGTCTGGTACAAGGTACGCAGGAAACCGCGCGTCTGACTGCCATTCAGTCAAACTATGTAGGTAAAGTGGCTGACCTGAGCGTGCCTCAGTTAATCCTTTCCTTTATTCCTAAGAACCCGTTTGCTGACCTGACTGGCGCAAGTCCGACGTCAATCATCAGCGTCGTTATCTTTGCTGCTTTCGTGGGTGTTGCAGCGTTGCAGCTGGTTAAAGATGACGCAGAAAAAGGCCCTCGTGTTCTGGTCTTCATCGATACCCTGCAGGCATGGGTGATGAAACTGGTACGTCTGGTCATGAAACTGACCCCGTATGGTGTTCTGGCGCTGATGACCAAAGTGGTTGCCGGTTCCAACATTCAGGACATCATTAAACTCGGCAGCTTCGTGGTCGCGTCTTATCTGGGTCTGGGGATTATGTTTGTGGTTCATGCCGTACTGCTTTCTTTCACTGGCGTGAATCCTGCGAAATTCTTCCGTAAAGTCTGGCCGGTGCTGACCTTCGCGTTCACCAGTCGTTCCAGTGCGGCAACCATTCCGCTGAGTGTTGAAGCGCAAACGCGTCGTCTGGGTATTCCGGAATCTATCGCAAGCTTTGCCGCTTCCTTTGGTGCCACTATCGGCCAGAACGGATGCGCAGGTCTGTACCCGACAATGCTGGCCGTGATGGTTGCACCAACCGTCGGTATTAACCCGTTTGATCCAGTATGGATTGCGACGCTGGTTGGTATCGTAACACTGAGCTCTGCCGGTGTGGCGGGTGTCGGTGGCGGCGCGACCTTTGCTGCGCTGATCGTATTACCTGCTATGGGTCTGCCGGTCACGCTGGTGGCACTGCTTATCTCTGTCGAGCCATTGATTGATATGGGGCGTACTGCGCTTAACGTCAGCGGATCAATGACTGCCGGTACGATTACCAGCCAGTTACTGAAACAGACCGACAAAGAAGTGATGAATTCAGAAGAAACAGCAGAACTGGCACACCGCTAAGTTCAGATTGCTGAAAACAAAAAACCGAAGCCATTGGCTTCGGTTTTTTTATGCCTACATTTCCGCATTTACTCAGAACGGATAGTCGTGGAATCCAATCTGCTCAGAGATATTACGCGCGGCGGTATGCAGCATTTCGACGTAGTGGCTTTTGCTTTCTTCAGAGAAACGGATAGTCGGGAAGGAAATGCTTAACCCGGCAATCACAACGCCAAAGCGGTCAAAAACAGGAACAGCGATACAACGCAGACCTTGTTCCTGTTCTTCATTATCTTCGCCATAACCTTGCTCACGCACCTGCACCAATGCTGCCTGCAAATCGGCTGCATTCATGATGGTATTTTCGGTACTGCGGGTAAATTCAATTTCCTGCAACAACGTACTGACTTCCGCTTTGTCGCCCCATGCCAGCAGCACTTTACCAATCGCCGTGGTATGCAGGGGATTGCGGCGACCAATGCGTGAATGCATACGCAGGTTGTACATGGAATCAATTTTATGGATGTAGACGATGCCGTCTTCATCCAGCGCGCCAAGGTGAATAGTTTCACGGGTCAGGCGGGACAATTCGCGCATCTGAATGTCAGCGCTGCGGATAAGATCGACGTTTTGCAGTGCCTTAGCACCCAGTTCAAACAATTTCAGAGTCAGTGAATATTTCTCTGACTCACCTTCCTGTGCAACATAGCCGAGTGACTTCATGGTCTGAAGGAAACGGTATACCGTACTTTTAGACATCATAACGCGTTGAGAAAGTTCAGTAATACCAATCTCACGTTCTTCGCCCAGCGCCTGTAAAATACCAAAAACTTTCAGGACAGATGAGACGGAATCGGGTTGCTTATCAAGATCTGCGATAGCCATAGGGTGAGTTACCTGCTCGCGTTGGTTTTGTTTCAAAAAAAATAGAACGTGGTTTTTATTATAGTGGTAAGCCTTGTACATAAGCAATCAACCCATTGATTGAGAATGTAAGAACTGTTAAGCCAATTTCATTCCCAGCGGAGAGATAAATAATTCATTTCATCATGTGACAATAGTCACTTTACGTTGATTAGCGTAGTAATATTCCCCTTACTGATGACTACGCACTGACAGAGCTCATGACTCCAACACCCACTGATGGCTTACCTCTTCCACAACGATACGGCGCGATCCTGGCGATTGCGCTGGGGATCACCGTTTCTGTGCTGGACGGGGCGATCGCAAACGTCGCGCTCCCGACAATTGCCAATGATTTCCATGCCAGTCCGGCGACGTCAATCTGGGTGGTGAATGCCTACCAGCTGGCGATTACCATTTCGCTGCTTTCTCTGGCATCGCTTGGCGATATTTTCGGCTACCGCCGCATTTATCAGACCGGGCTGTTGGTGTTTAGTATCACCTCACTTTTTTGCGCCCTCTCAGATTCTCTGCTGACACTGACGGTCGCCCGCGTTTTACAAGGTTTTGGCGCCGCCGCGATCATGAGTGTGAACACCGCGCTTATCCGGATTATTTATCCTCAGCGATTCTTAGGGCGCGGCGTGGGCATCAATGCGCTGATTGTGGCCGTGTCTGCTGCTGCCGGACCGACCATCGCTGCGGGCATCCTTTCTGTCGCGTCCTGGCAATGGCTGTTTGCCATCAACGTGCCGATCGGTATTGTTGCTCTGATTCTGGGCCTGAAGTTTCTTCCGGCGAACTCGACACGCAGTCAGGGGCAGCGTTTTGATATTACCAGCAGCGTGATGAACGCTCTGACCTTTGGTTTACTGATCAGCGCCATCAGCGGGTTTGCGCAAGGAATGAATCATATGCTGATCCTCGGCGAAGTCATTGCCCTTCTGGTCATTGGCTGGTTCTTTGTTCGCCGTCAGCTGACGAGACCCTTCCCGCTGCTGCCGGTTGATTTGCTGCGTATTCCGATTTTCAGTATGTCGCTCGGGACATCCCTGTGCTCTTTCAGCGCACAGATGCTGGCATTTGTTTCCCTGCCCTTCTTCCTGCAAAACACATTGGGTCTGAATTCAGTTGAAACCGGCCTTCTGCTGACGCCGTGGCCGCTGGCGACGATGGTGATGGCGCCGATTGCAGGCCGACTGGTGGAGCGCTTCCATCCCGGAATGCTGGGCGGAATTGGTCTGGTGGTCTTTTCATTCGGGCTATTTTCACTTTCATTACTGCCACCCGAGCCTTCGCATCTGAACATTATCTGGCGCATGTTACTCTGCGGAGCCGGTTTCGGGTTATTTCAGTCACCCAATAACCATACGATTATCAGCTCAGCACCGCGCAATCGCAGTGGCGGAGCCAGTGGCCTGTTGGGTACAGCGCGCCTTCTGGGACAAACTACCGGCGCGGCAATGGTCGCACTAATGTTTAACCTGTTCCCTCAGCACGGTACGCACGCTTCTTTGATCCTCGCCGGAACTCTCGCAGGCACCGGCGCTCTGGTCAGTCTGCTGCGAATGACGCAAAAAACCAGCAGTCAGCGTGAAGCAGAAAACGCTAAGCTGTAAAATTCAGGCATGAAAAAGCCCGGCTATAATGGCCGGGCTTTTATTAACCAATCATCGCCAGAGGCTGATTATTGGCTTCTTATTTAATGTATGCACCGCTGCGCAATGCTTCAATACGCTTATCCAGCGGCGGGTGAGACATAAACAACTCACTGAATGATTTCGATTTACCGTTAATACAGAACGCCATCATGCTTCCCGCTTCCTGCGGTTCATGACTGGTTTTCAGACGCTGCAATGCAGCAATCATTTTCTCACGACCTACCAGTTTTGCAGAACCCGCATCGGCATGGAATTCACGGTGACGCGAGAACCACATGGTGATGATGCTGGCCAGAATACCGAATACCAGTTCCAGCACGGTTGCCACGGCGAAATAAATCAACGGGTTACCGTTACTGCTCTCTTCGCCATCACGGTTGCCGGAAAGGAAACCAGAAGCCACCTGCGCGATAATACGTGAAATGAAGATAACGAAGGTGTTCACCACACCCTGGATCAGGGTCATGGTCACCATATCGCCATTCGCAATGTGGCTGATTTCGTGGGCGATAACCGCCTCGGCTTCATCCTGACTCATGCTTTGCAGCAGTCCGGTGCTGACAGCTACCAGAGAGGCATCGCGGCGCGCGCCTGTCGCGAACGCATTAATATCTGGCGCGTGATAAATCGCGACCTGTGGCATACCAATGCCCGCCTGCTGAGACTGACGACGAACGGTTTCCATCAACCAGCGTTCAGTTTCATTGCGAGGTTGCTCGATAACTTCACCACCCACCGAGCGTAACGCCATCCATTTAGACATCAGCAACGAGACAATTGCACCACCGAAGCCAAACAGCCCGGCCATGATCATCAATCCCGGCACGCTGCTGTGCTGAATGCCAGTCAGGCTAAGCACCAGCCCGAATACCAGCATAACGGCCAGGTTAGTCAGCAGGAACAACGCTATACGCATCATAAAATTTTACTTCCTCATTGTTACTTCATTGTTATTGGCAGAGTTTAACCACCGGCACATAGCACACCCGGCTGTACTGATCCTATGGGCTTCTTACTAAGATTCAAGAGCCCGTGCGTTCTGAAGGTCTAAAATCACAATACTTTACATTTTGAAGCGTTTTATTTCACAGACAAGCCTGAAATTTAGAAGATTTTTCATAATTCACGCATAAAAAAAGCGCACCGGAGTGCGCTTCTTATTTGTCCAACTGCGTGCTTATTTCGCAGCAGTCTGGTCGGCCTGAGCCTTTTCCAGTTTGCCGAGATCAACAGCAATATGGTCAGCTTCATCGAGATAAGGATCCGGAGCAACGTAGTCTTTCGGCAAATCGTCGAGAGATTTAAGCGGCTTCTTACCTTCACGCTTGAAGCGTTCATTCAGACGGCTAAGACGCAGGGCATCGTCCTCTTTATCTTCTTTATCACGCTGCGCGTAATTCAGAGAGGCGATGTTACGTTTGTCTTTCAGCGCCTTGTAATGGGCAATGTCTTGCTGGATGTACTGGAACTCTGGATCTTTCGCAATACGGGCTTCATGGTCTTTCAGCAATTCAGGCAGGAACGGTTTCATGTCGCCTAATTTGGTGTAAGTTGCCGCATTAATGCTATCCCACGGAAGTGCGTTATCTTCGAACTTCTCGCCGGTTTCAATCGATTCAATACCGGTTGGCATCAGAATGTCCGGGGTCACCCCTTTACGCTGAGTACTGCCACCGTTGATACGATAAAACTTCTGGATAGTGTATTGCACGGAACCGAGTGCAGGCCATTCCGGGCGCAGCATTTGGTCATAAATACGGTTCAGCGAACGGTATTGCTGAACGGTACCTTTACCGAAGGTTGGCTCACCGACAATCAGCGCACGACCGTAATCCTGCATTGCGGCTGCAAAGATTTCGGAAGCAGAAGCACTGAAGCGATCAACCAGAACCACCAGCGGGCCTTTATAGTAAACGACGCCATCGGTATCGCTGTCCTGACGGATGCGGCCGTTGTTATCGCGAACCTGAACCACCGGGCCACTCGGAATAAACAGACCAGACAACGAAACCGCTTCAGTCAGTGCACCACCGCCGTTAGTACGGAGATCGATAACCAGACTGTTGACGTTCTGCTTCGCCATTTTCTGCAACTGAACTTTTACGTCATCCGTCAGGCCAACGTAGAAACCAGGAATGTCCATCACAGCGACTTTTTGAGCGCCAACATTCTTAATGGTCATTTTAACTGCGCGGTCTTCCAGACGGATTTTCTCGCGAGTCAGCGTGATCACGTGGTTTTTAGCATTCTTGCCGGCCGGCAAGATTTGCAGACGGACTTTGCTGCCTTTCGGCCCTTTGATGAGCGCGACGACGTCATCAAGACGCCAGCCAATCACATCGACAATTGGCGTTTGTTTTCCTGCCTGAACCTGGCCTACACCGACAATACGGTCACCGACTGCAATAGCTTTGCTTTTGGCCGCCGGGCCGCCAGCTACCATCGAATTGATGACTGTGTAATCGTCGTCGCCCTGCAATACCGCACCAATACCTTCCAGAGACAGGCTCATTTCGGTATTAAACTGCTCGGTGCTGCGGGGCGAGAGATAGTTGGTGTGCGGATCGATTTCATGCGCGAAGGCATTCATCACCAGCTGGAAAACATCTTCGCTGTTACTTTGTGTCAGGCGTTTCATCGCAAAATGATAACGCTTGGAGAGCACGTCACGGATTTCCTGATCGTTTTTGCCAGTCAGTTTGAGGTTCAGCTCGTCATATTTGACTTTCGCATCCCACAATTTGTCCAGCTCAGCGCGGTCTTTCGGCCACGGTGCTTTAGTGCGATCAAGTTCAATCGTGTCGTTGCCCGTGAAATCCATCGGGCGCTCAAGCACTTTCAACGCATAGTCATAGCGTTCAAAGCGGCGTTTTTGAGCCAGATTGAAAAGAGCATATGGCGTGGTTAACTGACCGGTTTTCAGTTCCTCACCCAAGGTTGCACGTTTATCAGTAAACTGTGCGACATCGGAAGCCATTAATACGTTATGGCCATAATCGAGCATGTTGAGGTAACGGTCGAAGATTTTCGCTGAGAAATCTGCATTAAGGTCGAACTGACGATAATGTGAACGGGTAAAGCGAGCAGTAACACGCTCGCTCACCGTTGCATCCTGAGGATCCTGAGTTAAATTAGGGAGTTGAGCGAGAGTCACCGGTGTACTCTCGTTCGCTGCAAAGCTGGTGTTCACCAGCCCTGCTCCTGCCATTAACAGACCCGCAATAACGCTTAATCTGACAAATTTGTTCATGCCTGAGTTGGCCTCCGTATCAGAACTGCAAGTGTTCTGCGCGCACGATCATCGCCAGACCCGAAGAGAGTTGAACGCGTACACCGTCTTTGGCAATTTCCAAAACGGTTGCATCCATTGCACTCTGTCCTGCTCTGACTTTGATTTCCTGGCCAATTTGCAGTTTTGAAATGTCTGTTACTGGCACCTGACGCGGTTCACGTTTTTCCTCACGCGGTGGGCGAGGTGTACGTGGTTTGCGATTTTCCTGACCAGCTACAGCAGCGGGCGCATTTTCACGACGCGGCGCGGGTTTTTTACCGGCCGGACGTGGACGACGTGGCTCAGTGGTTTCACCGGCTTCACGACGTTTAGCCTGTTGTTCTGCACGTTGTGCCTGAACGCGGGCTTTTGCTTCTTCCAACTGTTTACGGGCATGTTCAACGTGCTGCTCTTCGAGAACGCCACATGAATTACCATCAAGGTCAACGCGTTCCGCGCCAACTTTGACGCCGTACAGATAGCGCCAGCTTGAGGTATACAGACGCAGAGCAGAGCGTAACTGAGTTTTGCTCAGATTCTCTTCACCTTGCACGCGCTCGACCAAATCCGCAAAGATACCGATCTTTAATGGGCGTGCTTCGCCTTCGGCGGTAAAACAGAGCGGGAACCGCTCAGCCAAAAAGGCGATGACTTCTTTACTACTGTTCAACTTAGGTTGATTTTCCATGAAATTTCCTGATTACAACGGGTTTGCCAACCGGCGCAGGCATGAACAGGCGTCATTATAATGACGCCGTTATTAAATGCCACGTTATCCGACGATCAACTTACGATCAGATTGACATATTTTTCAGCATCGCAGTTTTCGAGATGCTGGCAAAGCCCGCTGACTAACTCTGTCAGCCCCTGTTCATCGGCTTCGTCGAAGCGTTGATAAACGGTGCTATCAATGTCTAATACGCCGATCACTTTGCCATTTACTGTTACTGGCAGAACGATTTCGGCATTACTTGCTGCGTCACAGGCGATATGGCCCGGGAAGGCATGAACATCACCCACACGTTGCACAGTATTTTCCGCCACTGCCGTACCGCAAACACCTTTTCCTACCGGAATACGCACGCAGGCAATTTTACCCTGGAATGGTCCCAGCACCAGCGTTGTGCCATCCATCAGATAAAAACCTACCCAGTTAACGCCTTCAAGACGTTCAAAAAGTAAGGCACTCGCATTCGACAGAGTCGCAATAAAATTGTTTTCTCCGGCGATCAACGCGCTCAAATCACGTTTTAATTCCGTGTAGAATGCTTCTTTATTCATGTAGTAACCAATAATAACCTAAGGGCACTGAGCCATTCTGTTGTGCTTAACCCCTATAAAATAAGCATTAAATGCCCATATGAACAAGGTTAATCCTGTGTGACATCAAAAAGACTCACCTACAATAACTGTTTGCCGACCGCATAATACGTTATTTTGTCAAAAAAACCTGGCTGATCTTGGCCTGATGGCCTCGCCTGACCCCTTCGCGGGATGCGTAATTGTAACAACAGGTATTCTTTACTATTTCAGGCACTATGAAAATACACACAATTTCAGCCCAGATACCACAGATTCGCTATCAGCGATGCAGCGAGTGTGACACGCTTTTCACACTTCCGTCGCTGCAACGCACGCAGACAGCTCATTGTCCGCGTTGTAACGCGAAAGTTGAAAAAGGCAGGGTTTGTTCCCTGCCGCGACTGATCACGATGGCTATCAGCATATTATTGCTGATGCCTTTCGCGTATACCGAACCGCTGATCAGCATTCGTCTGCTGGGGACACGCATTGACGCCAGTTTGCTTGAAGGTATCTGGCAGATGTCGCAACAGGGTGATCCCGTGACCGCCAGCATGGTGGCCTTTTGTACCATCGGTGCGCCGCTGACACTCGCAGTATCCATTCTTTATTTGCATTTTGGCAGCAAACTTGGGATGAATCTGAAACCAGTGCTGCTGATGCTCGATCGCCTCAAAGACTGGGTGATGCTGGATATTTATCTGGTCGGAATGGCCGTCGCCAGTATCAAGGTTAAAGAGTATGCCGACATCAACGTCGGTATTGCGCTGGCCGCCTATCTGATGATGACGCTGATGGTCACGCTGACCATGATTAATCTCAACATCGAGCAGTTATGGGAAGAATTCTACCCGCAGCGTCAGCCAAAAGGATTGCCCTCTTCATTGCGGCTGTGCCTGGCCTGTAAATTCACCGGTATACCGGATGAGCGCGGACGCTGCCCGCGCTGCCATGTTCCGATGCGTCTACGCTATAAGCACAGTTTGCAGAAAACCTGGGCCGCTCTGATTGCCGCCATTGTCTTTTTAATCCCGGCCAATTTACTGCCCATTTCCATCATCTATGCCAACGGGCAACAGCTGAAGGACACTATATTTTCCGGTGTTGTGTCGCTCGCCACATCGGGGAACGTACCGATCGCCGCCATTGTATTTATCGCCAGCGTGCTGGTGCCATTTACCAAAGTGATCGTGATGCTGACGCTGCTTCTCAGCATTCATTTCAAAGCGATTCAGGGACTCAAAACACGTATCCGCCTTTTCCGTCTGGTGCACTGGATCGGACGCTGGTCGATGCTGGATTTGTTTGTTATTTCATTAATGATGTCGCTGGTTAACCGAGACCAGCTTTTGTCTTTTACGATGGGACCGGCCGCCTTTTACTTTGGCGCTGCCGTAATTCTGACCGTTCTTGCCGTTGAATGGCTTGATAGCCGCTTGATTTGGGATGCACATGCAACAGGAAACGCCGAATACACCGACTGAAGCACGTATTAAACACAGACGCCGGATTTCGCCGTTCTGGCTTCTGCCGTTTATTGCTTTACTGATCGCCGGATGGTTGATTTACAGCAACTATCAGGAACGTGGAAACACTGTGACTATCGATTTCCAGTCAGCGGCAGGTATTGTCGCTGGCCGTACGCCGGTGCGTTATCAGGGCGTGGAAGTTGGCACGGTGGAATCGATCAGCCTGACGAAAGACCTGCGCACTATTCAGGTGAAAGTCAGTATTAAAAGTGACTTGTCTGATGCCCTGCGTGAAGGCACACAGTTCTGGCTGGTCACTCCGAAAGCGTCACTTGCGGGCGTTTCAGGACTTGATGCGCTGGTGGGCGGTAACTATATCGGCATGATGCCAGGGCCTGGAAAAGAGAAAGACCACTTTGTGGCGCTCGATACACAGCCTAAATTCCGTCTCAATACCGGCGAACTGATGGTCCATCTGCATGCCAAAGATCTGGGTTCACTGAACACCGGTTCGCTGGTGTATTACCGTAAAATTCCGGTCGGTAAGGTTTATGATTACGATATTGAAAGTGGCAATGAAGGCGTGACGATCGACGTACTGGTCGACAAACGCTTTGCAAATCTGGTCAAAGAAAATACCCGTTTCTGGAACGTTTCAGGCTTTAAGGCAGATTTGAGTCTGAGCGGAGCGAAAGTTCAGATGGAAAGTCTGGCAGCACTGGTGAATGGCGCGATCGCTATGGATTCCCCGAATGACGGGAAACAGGCAAAAGCCGATCAGTCATACGTGCTCTATCCGGATCTGGCGCAAAGCCAGCGTGGTGTGGAAATCAATCTGGATTTACCCGATGGTAACGGGCTATCCGAAGACCAGACACCACTGATGTATCAGGGCTTACAGGTCGGTACGCTGACCAAAATCACATTACAGCCGGATAATAAAGTCACCGGTAAACTGACGGTTGATCCTTCAGTGCTCGACATGATGCGTACCGGCACGCGCATTGAAATGAACAGTCCGAAAATCAGCCTCAATAATGCCAATCTCAGCCAGTTGCTGACCGGTAATACGCTGGAACTGATCCCCGGCGACGGTGAGCCGCAAAAGCATTTTGTGGTGCTCGACAGTAATCAGCGATTGTTGCAGAACCCTGACATACTCAAAGTTCAGCTGATTGCACCGCAGAGTTACGGTATTGATGCGGGGCAGCCCATTAAACTTTACGGCCTCAACGTCGGCACCATTATTGACCGGACGCTAACAGACGAAGGCATTGTGTTTAATGTTGCTATCAAGCCGGAATATAAAAACTTGCTGCATAAAGACAGCAAGTTTGTGGTCAACAGCCGGGTTGATGTGAAACTGGGTGTCGATGGTATGGAAGTCCTTGGTGCCAGCGCTCAGGAATGGGTCGATGGTGGTGTGCGTATTATTCCAGGCACCAAAGGCGCACCTGCACAAAAATATCCGCTTTACAGTAATGCCGAAAAAGCTGCCGAAGGCATTCAGGGCGAGCAACCGGGCGCCACGCTGACACTGACCGCTAAAAGCCTGCCTGATGTTCAGACAGGTTCAGTCGTGCTTTACCGGAAATTCCAGGTAGGCCAGATAGTCAATGTCCGTCCTAAAGCCAATGAATTTGAAGTTGATGTTTATATTCAGCCGCAATATCGCAACCTGCTGACAGAGAAGACCATTTTCTGGGCAGAAGGTGGCGCTAAAGTACAGCTCAACGGCAGCGGGCTGACCGTTCAGGCCTCACCGCTGGATCGCGCGCTTAAAGGCGCTATCAGCTTCGATAATCTTGATGGCGTCACAGCCAGCAAAGGGGCGAAGCGTGTTCTGTATGATTCAGAAACTTCGGCACGCGCAGTTGGCAGCCAGATAACGCTGAATACATATGATGCCAGTAAGCTTTCCGCCGGCATGCCTATTCGTTATCTGGGCATCACCATCGGTCAGGTGGAGTCGCTGAAACTGGATCCGCAACTGAATCAGGTTTCCGCCAAAGCCGTGTTGTATCCGGAATACGTTGAAAACTTTGCCCGTCGCGGCACCCGGTTCTCAATCGTTTCACCGGAAATTTCCGCCGGTGGCGTCAGCAATCTCGATACGCTTCTCCAGCCCTACATTAATGTAGAAGCAGGCAAAGGCGCGCCAGCGCGCAACTTTGATTTGCAGGACTCCACCATCACCGACTCGCGCTATACGGATGGCCTGGGTATCGTGGTCGATGCAGCCGAAGTCGGTTCATTGCAAATCGGCACGCCGGTGCTGTTCCGCGGAATTGAAGTCGGTACCGTATCGGGCTTCTATCTGGGCGCCATGGCGGATCGGGTGAATGTGACGCTTCGTATCAGTAAAAAATATCAATATCTGGTGCGGGAAAACTCCGTGTTCTGGCTGGCCTCTGGTTACGACCTGCAATTCGGTCTGACCGGTGGCGTGTTCAAAAGCGGCACATTCCAGCAATTTATTCGCGGAGGTATCGCCTTTGCGACGCCGCCAACCACGCCACTGGCGCCGAAAGCCGCCAACGGTAATCATTTCCTGCTCAATCCTGAAGCACCAAAAGACTGGCAGAAATGGGGAACGGCAATCCCGAGAAATTAACCGATATTATGTTGATCAGGGCCACCTTCGGGTGGCCTTTTCTTTATCAGGCAACGCGCGCAGCCCTCTCATCACGGGTAAATATGGTAAACTCCGCGGCAGAAAATCTTCTTCAGCTCTGGAACCGCACCTTTGTCAAAGCTCACTACCGCCAGCACTTTTACTGATAAATTACCCGCCGCTTTTCTGGAAGCCACGCGCGCAGTCATGCCCGCTGAACTGAGCATGGACGATTTTATTGCGGCCTGCCAGCGCCCTCTCCGCCCCAGTCTGCGGGTGAATACCCTGAAAATAAGCGTGACGGATTTCCTTGAACTTGCCGGCAATTATCAGTGGGATTTGGAGCCTGTGCCCTGGTGTGCGGAAGGTTTCTGGATAAACCGCAACGTCCTGGACGATACACGTCTGGGCAATGCCTTATCGCATCTGGCCGGCCTTTTCTATATTCAGGAAGCCAGTTCCATGTTGCCGGTCACGGCGTTATTTGCCAACGATACCCAACCGGTTCTGGTGATGGATGTGGCTGCTGCACCCGGCTCTAAAACCACGCAAATCGCGGCGCTGATGGAAAATCAGGGTGGCATTATTGCCAATGAATATTCCGCCAGCCGCGTCAAAGTGCTGCACGCAAATATCAGCCGCTGTGGCGTCAGTAATACGGCGCTGACTCACTTTGACGGACGCGTATTTGGTGCTGCTCTGCCTGAAACGTTTGACGCTATCCTGCTTGATGCGCCCTGCTCCGGCGAAGGCGTTATCCGCAAAGACCCTGACGCCATGAGCAACTGGTCTGAAAACAGCGTGACTGAAATTGCCTCGACTCAGCGTGAACTGATCGACAGCGCGTTTCATGCGCTTAAACCTGGCGGTGTTTTGGTCTACTCCACCTGCACCCTTAACGCACAGGAAAACCAGCAGGTCTGTCAGTGGTTACTCGATACCTACAGGGATGCGGTTGAAGTGGAGTCGCTGGCTGAGTTATTCACAGACGCCGGTAAAGCCGTCACACCGGAAGGCTATTTGCACGTATTCCCGCAGGTTTATGACAGCGAAGGTTTCTTTGTCGCGCGCTTTCGTAAAACCGATTCTGTTCAGCGTCTGCCAGTCCCGGGATATAAAGTGGGGCGTTTCCCGTTCTCGCCACTTTCCCGTCAAGACAGCGCCGAAATTATCAAGGCTGCGGGTCTTTCAGGGATTTCCTGGCCTGAGAAACAATACACATTATGGCAGCGTGATAAAGAAATCTGGCTGTTCCCTGCCGTGCTGGAACCTGTTTTTGGCAAAGTCCGTTTTTCCCGTATCGGTGTGCGGCTGGCGGAGCGTTTTCCGAAAGGATTTCGCTGGCAGCATGAAGCTGTGGTGGCTTTCAGTGTCAAAAATGCCAAAAATCGCTTTGAGATAAATGATGAACTGGCGCAAAGCTGGTTCCGTGGCGTCGATATCTATCCGGACGACACGCCACCCGCTGATGAATGTCTGGTGACCTGGCTTGGCCAGCCATTGGGATTGGCAAAACGCATCGGTAGTCGTATTAAAAACAGCCTGCCGCGCGAACTGGTGAGAGACGGTGCGATACGTCCGCAGACATTGCCGAACGATTAATCAGACTTAACTTTCCCGCAATCTTCTGTGCCAGAGGAGCATTCCGACGGCGCAGAATATGCTGCTTAACCGTCATTAATACCGATAAAAACACCTGATAACGGCATTTCTGTGAATACTGTGCAACTGAACTTTTAGGTGAAATCACGGTGCCAAAGTGTATATAACAATTAGCAGAAGAGCATTTTATGCTTCATATATCGGATAGCGACTTATATTATCAAGAAAGGTTTATTGAATTATAAGTAGGAATAATCCTATCGTGGCATGTATTATTGCCATCAAGATAACATTGTCAGTGATATATCATTTTCAGATATAAATCTTAATGCCTGATGTTGAGTAAAGACCTGCCAGTCGGAGAAGTATCATGTCGGATGAAATGAAACTCGAATCAGCAGATGGGCTGCTTTTACAGCAAATGGCCAGCCTGCGAGACATTATCGATAACAATTCTGACTGGATCTGGGAAGTCGATGCGCAGGGGCGTTATGTTTTCTCCTCCAACAAATGCATCGAGTTCCTGGGCGTTCCGCCTGAAAAAGTATTAGGGAAAACCCCTTTCGATTTTATGCCTCCGGATGAAGCCCGCCGCGTTGGCGAGCAATTTGCTGCCATCGTTGAGCGTCGCGCCCCTTTCGGTGGATTACTGAACCGTAATATCCGCCCGGACGGCACTGAAGTCATTCTCGAAACCAGCGGTGTTCCGCTCTTTGATGATGACGGGAATTTCCGTGGCTATCGCGGGATTGATCGCAATCTGACCAGCCTCGATCAGGCGCCGGGTCAGCGTCTCTTCCAGCTAGAAACAATCTATTCCAATGCGCCGGTTGGCCTGTGTTTCATTGATTTGCAGATGCGATACGTCACGGTCAATGACGCAATGGCCACTATTATCGGCCTGCAACCCTACGAAGCGATCGGCCGAAAAGTCGGCGTTTTCCTGCCAGGGCTTTCCCCTCTGCTGAATAACGCGCTGGAACTGGCCCAGCGTAACGAAACAACACCCGATCGTGAGTTTTCCGTTCCCGGAAAAAATCAGGTTTTCTTCGTGCGTATTAAAGCAGCTTATGATGGTCAGAATCAGCTGAATGGCCTTTCCGTCGCGATGACTGACATTACCAGCCTCAAACGAATGGAAAGAGCCCTGCGCGAAAGCCAGGAGCATTATCGCAACATGGTTGAGCTTAACCCGCAAATCCCGTGGACAGCCGATCCGCGCGGGATGCTCAATGATGTCAGTTCACGCTTTCAACGGATAACCGGCATGACCCGGCAGGATATTCTGGCCGACAAGTGGATCCAGAGTATGCATGTGGAAGACCGCCGCGCCGCCGTTCAGACCTGGGAACAATGCCTGAAAACAGGCGCGCCGCTGGATATTGAAGTCCGCTTTTGTCACGTAGATCGTGGCTGGAACTGGATGCGTATCCGCGCAGCAGCCAGCTATGCCACCGATGGCTCGATTCAACGCTGGTACGGTACCGCTGAAGACGTTCATGAGCGCAAATTGCTGGAACTGAAACTGGTCAAAGCCAACCGTCGGCTGGAAATCCAGGCACGCACAGATTCACTGACCAAACTGCCTAACCGCCGCGAGTTCAAAAAAGTGCTCAGCCACGAATACATGCGCGCCAAACGGAACCGCACGCCGCTGACCGTGGTGATGATCGACATAGACTACTTCAAACACTTTAACGACCATTATGGTCATCTTTCCGGCGATGCCTGCCTGCGTTTAGTCGCACGCACCTTGCGCAAATCACTCAAACGCAGCACTGACGTCGTGACACGTTTTGGCGGTGAAGAGTTCGCTGCCATTCTGCCGGATACTGACCTGAAAGGCGCATGGATTGTCGCACAACACATTATGGAATCGATTGAATCGCTGGGCATCAAGCATAGCTTCAGCGAATTTAACCGCGTCACCATCAGTCAGGGGATTGCGACTTATATGCCGGACCAGGATCCAGGCATTGAAGATCAGTCGGATATCGTCAGTGCCGCAGATGAGGCCTTGTATCTGTCCAAAAATAATGGCCGCAACCAGATTAACGCGATGCCTGTGTCAGTAAGATTTAATCAGCTTTAATCCTTTTCCGAGCCGCTGCGTTTAGCATAAGGCGGCTCCCGGCATCTCAACACCGCTACGCCCGGTTCAAAATCCTGCCTCTTCTGGTCATCCATAAAAAAGAGTATCCGCAAAAATTCGGGTGGCGCTTTTTGTGCTGTCGACTATTCTCAAATAAGGCAGACCAACTGGTCATACCTGATGTTGTTGAAATGGCTTACTTCACTCTGGCGAGGAGTATCAGATGGGAAAATCGATTATCCGGATTGGCAGTTACGAAATTGACGATGCACATCTTTCAACGCCTGAAGCAAAAGGCGGCGATAAGGTGCATATTCCGTGCAAATCAGACCCTGATTTGTGTATGCAGCTTGATGCCTGGGATGACCACACCAGCGTTCCGGCAGTCCTCGATGGCCGTCATTCTGTGTTGTATAAAGAAAAGTACGACGAACAGAAAGATGAGTGGATCATGCGACTGGAGTAACACAGCGTGGCGAACGGAACTGAGTTCGCCACGCCGCTTGCGGTCGGACGGCGTGAGTCACTGTTGAGTTTTTTTGACCAGAGAAATACCCCGCCCGGCAAAAAAGCGCGCGAAAGTTTCCACAGGTAACGTGACATCCTGTTGGGTAGAAACATCGTGACCGGAAGGATTATGGAAGGTCACAGTCTGAGCACCCGCTCGCGTTACCAGCACCAGATGACCGCCTTTGTGCGGGGGTGTGGAGTCCGGGATACGAACCGAAGGATGCACCGAAGCCATAAAAAACCGGTGTTCCTGCAGCTGACTGGCAATTTCTTGTGCCGAGATATCTACCTTCACCTGAGCTTCAAGCCCCAACTCCTGCCGGACATATTCAACAAAAGGCGCGTATATCAGCCCCTTAATGTTGTCACCCTCGCGAATATATGCCCCGTAGGACAAGCTGCGGTAGGTCAGTTTCAAAACAGGCACTACTTTGCCTGAAACAGCGGCAAGCACCATTTTCAGGCAACACATCCCGCAAACATGGTTTGCCCACTCAATAAATTCCTGCTGATCTGATGCGCCGGACTGAGGCCACAAACTGATATCACTGAGTTTGATATCTCCGGCAATAATCCCGGCCGCACAGTCAGGATCTTCCCACTGGTTAAAATAAGGGACTGCGGAAGAAGCAGAAAACGATGGCTGATTAACGGACATGACGTATTCCTGGTCGAACACTGAAAACATCAGGTTGATCATTTCACTGACGAATGAAAAGGCCTGATTTCTGCATCAGGCCTCTGGAAGGGTTTAGAACTTTTCAACCATCCGGAACTTCATGAGTAACAGAGGCATAGTCGGTTCAAACATTTCATATTCCTCAAAGAAACGCTGGTGCTCTTTGCGCCAGTATGCCAGCGTCCGGTCACCTTCTCCTTCTTCCCAGGCATGTTGTTCTGTTACCTGATCAAAAGGCACTTGTTTCACTTCGGTCAGTTGCACGGCACACACCGGATTATTGCGGCCATCAACTACCACAAAGATTTCGCCCGGCTCAGGTTCAGGATCATCATCAAGATTTGAACAGGTGGCGGTTTTTGTGCCAGCAATAACGCGCTTAGCCAGTTCGTCAGCTGACGATTCAGTATCACCAAACGACCAGCGCTCTGCGTCCCTGTATTTGAGTGGGATCTGCGGAATCATAATTTATCCTTTCAATTGAGATAGTTCACTGCCATTACAGTTAAACATTAGCACAAAAAAACCCGCCGCAGCGGGTTTTGCAAGCCGGAAAAGTGTCTTAAGGTTTGCAGTTTTCCGGCATTGTCGCCGGCCACTGACGCGCGCTACCGGCGCCGTATAAGACGCTAATACCACATTCCTTATCAACACGCGCCAGAGGTTTACCCGTTTTGTCGATCATCATCGACATGGCCTGTGTGGAAACGACCGCCACTCCGCTGTCAAACGGCGACGCGGCGCTAAACACCGGCACCACCGCGAAGTTGCCCTGCGCATCGACATAACCATAATTACCGTCAGTTTTGGCGAATGCCAGCCCGTCGACAGGCAAACCTAAATCAGCATAAGAGACGCCATCAGTCTGTTTACCCTGCCCGTTAATCCAGGTTTTTGTCCCATCAGCACGCGTCAGTACGGCATGATCATCGACCATCTGACTGGCGTGGCCCTGAACCGTGAGAACCAGTTTACCGGTATTATCGACATAACGTGTCGCAGGCTCGTTGTCCTGCGGATCATAGGACACAGACCAGCCGCTCTCTGGCGGCATGCTCCACTGCCCTTCCGGCATGGCTGCCACGCGCACACCTTTGTCATCAATCAGCTCATAGCCTGCTGGCGTTGAGCGCAAGGCCCGCCCTCGTACAAAAGCAGAACTCCGGCTTTCACCCACAGGTTGAATTTGCCATTCGCCTTGCGCAGACAGATATCCTTGCTGAGGCTGGCGCGATAATTTGACCCAGTCGCCGAGCGCACTGATACGTGTCTGCTGCTCATGAAGCTGAATATTACCTTTAGCATCCAGAAGCCAGGACTGACCGGCCGCAGAAGTAGCCAGAATACGCCCGTCACTAAACTGATTTACGGTGAGTCCGGCGACAGGTGCAATTCTTGGTTGCGCGTCATTGCCTGTGATTTCTGCCAGAACAGACGATTCAGATTGTCCGTCGGTTGCAGGTTGCGTCAGTAACCAGAGGGCGGAGTTAATGCGGCGGGCCTCAGCATACTTCGGCGTTACAACCACTTTACCCTGACTGTCGAGTATCCCCCACAGCCCCTCCGGTGATTTGAATGCGGCCAGCCCCTCTGAGTAATCGCCTACATCCTGATACGCCGGTTGCAGGACAGTCTTCTGACTGATGACGTCGTAGATGCCCCACAACGCCCCCTCGGCTGCCGTTTCACGATAGCGGAACCAGCCATTGCCGAGGGATTCAATCTCAAACACGTTCGGCAAATCATAATGCTTACCGGCGTGATCAAGTGCGGTCAGTTTTCCATTCAGATAGTCCAGAGCGTAACCCTGCACAAAAGGAGAAATATTATCTTCAGTCAGCGGGATAATAACCTTGCCCTGCACATCCACCACGCCAGTGCCATCGGCTGTTCTCACGATGAACTGACCGATGTTATTGCTGCTGTCAGCAGGTTCAATATCCTGCCATTTAGTATCAAGCTGAAGGGAGCCATCCGGGCGCAGGAAACCCGCGCCATTTTTGCTGCCAGCATTACCAGGGCGCACCAGCGCAAGTGCCTGTGGCGCTGAAGCTGAAGGGGAATCAATACTGGCAGTCAGAGGTTCGATACGGCTGCCTTCCAGAGTGCTGATACTCTTCTGATTCAGCAATGCCTTGCCTGTGGCATCAACCACATTCACCACATCACCTTGATCATTGCGCAACCACAAACGGTGCTCGATAACTTCAGCACTGGAAATTTGCGCCAGCCAGCCAACGTTCTGAGTCCCGCCAATGACTCCGCCAGAAGGAGCAATAATGGCATTCACTTTTTTCTGCTCACCTTTGGTCGTTATCAGGAACTCACCGGTATTGTGCTCCCAGGGCTCACTGCCTGCAGGCAGCGTAATGGCTTGTTTTCGCCCCGGCACATATAAAGTCAGAGAGTCTTTGCTGGCAGGATTTAAAACATAATCCCCTGAAACCCGAAGTGCTGCCGCTCCGGCTTCATTGAAAGTGGCAATCACAGCGGCGGAATTATTCAGCAATTTGATGCCATCGGCCGTTTTCGCCAGCCAGAAGGCGCCAGTTTCCTCGCTGACAGTAAGATATTTCTGCTCGTCCTGACTTCCGTCAGTGCGGATTAAAGTCATTCCATCCGCTTTTTTCGCCAGTGCGACAGAAGGATTACGGGGATCCAAGGTGATGGACGTGTACTGTGGCTGAACACGCCAGGTCAGATTCCCATCCACAATGCCATAGCCTTTTGTGGCATCGACCGCAATGAACAGATCATCGGAACCAAACGGCTCAACCACTTCCATTTTGTCCGTCGCCACATGGCGTACACCGTCTGGTGAAAGTAGTACGCTGTTAAATGTCAGGCTGAGGCGGGCAGGAACGCCATTACTCAGGACAGCATCATCAACCAAATCATCAAGTGCTTTACCGACCTGAATACCTTTACGATCAATAATCTGGGATTTTCCGCCCACCTTCACAACGGCCAGACCGGCTTCTGTAAAGGGTTGTACGCTGTCAAAGGAAGGCTGAATCATCCAGTTGCCGGTCAGATCGATATAGCCCCATTTTCCCTGCTGCATGGCGGCAGCGGCACCGAAGTGGTAATCCCCGACCTGCTCAAAAACAGGTTTGATAACGAGCTGCCCCTGATTATCCAGAAACCCCCAGCGCTCATCCGTTGCGTCAGCTGCGGATAAAAGTACGGCAGCACGCCCTTCACGCACATCGCGGATACACAAATTTTGCACTAAAGGCAGCGCAGCGCGTAGCTGGATATCGGCTCTGGAAGCGGGCAATGGCGCCGAACATCCCGGTGCTGATTCAGCCATTACAGGTTCAGCCGCAACAGCCGAGGCAGTCAGCGTCAAAAAGGCCAATGTGCTACCGGTGTTCAATGCGCAGCGGAGTGCGTGACGTAGCCTTAAAGGTTTGCTGACAATCATTAATTACCCCCGGAACCGCAAGTGGGTGCTTTAGCAGGCCAAAGATAAGCACCTTTCGCATCCACGATGACGCGCTGATTACAACGCACCTGAATTTTTGCCTGTACATTCCCGTCGGCATTCAGCAAATTCACCACACCCTTGCCACCAGCCCACGCACGCTTCTCACTAAAATCGGTTGCCCAGTCAAATTTAGGCAAAACAGCGAAACGGCCCGTGGTATTGATATAACCCATCAGGTTTCCGTACGTTGATTTTTTCACGGCAGTCGCAAAATTATTACTCATCGCACCCACCTGATCGAAGTAAGCACCAATCAGCTTCTTGCCTTGCTGATCGACAAAACCATAAAGGCCTTTCTTATCACGCATAGGAATAACACCTGAACTGGCTTTGTCGGCCTGCAGACTGTCAAGCCCGGCGAAGCGCTGGATTTCATTGCCGTCGTTGTCATACAGAACGGTTTCACCTTTCTCGTCATCATTCATGACAAGACGCATCATCGAATTAAGCGGTTGCGCCTGTTCGAAGCCCTCTGCCGAAGCGCCGTGGTCACTTATCAGCATAGTTCGCCCGTCGCTGACAGCACGGCTTAGATTCAGAGGTGCGATGAAATTAAATTCAGTCGTGTAAAGCGGCTGAATTTGCCAGTGGCCCTGGCTGTCAATCGCGCCGTAATGTGGCGCGAAACTCAATTTTATCCAGTCACCTTCTACAGAACTCGATGAAGCGTTAATGGCTTTACTGACAGGTGAACGCCCGGCGTTATCCAGTAAGGCCACGCCCCCTTCGGAAGGTTGAACCAGCCAATGGTTCTGACCGACAGCTTGCGGTCTGGCGAGTAAATCCGTCGCTAACGCCAGCCCGCTTTGGGCACTATAAAGACTGTAATGGCTGGCGATTGCACCACGTTCTCCAGGCTGATCATTATCAGAAAGAGTAAACGCATCCTGACCAATATATTGGAATTTACCGCTTCGCTCCGCATCCGGGGCTATCGCCCAGGAGCCATTAGCGCTGAGAACGCCCCATCCTTCATCCGTTTTAGCCAGGGCATAACCTTCATTGAAGGCATCGATTTCAGTGAACTGTGGTGCCGCCTTAATACTTTTGCTCGCGATATCCCACAAGCCCCAGCGCTGCGCTTCTTTTTCACCCTCGGTGTAATAAATCAATCCTGAGGATAAACGCTGAGCATTTTTCTGAATGTCTGCCGGTACCTCGATTGCATTACCGTTTCGGTCAATCAGATGTTTAACATCAGCATTATTGGCATTCTCTACGGCCCAGGTGTAGTCACCCTCGAACGGAGTGATCTGGGTATACACCGGCTGAATAACCCACTTACCTGAAGCATCGACAGCACCCGTTTTTTTAGTTTGAGTGTGGATGATGAGCGGCGCCTGAGAACCGGAGATTTCTACTGAAGCCCATTGGGGATCAGACAAAACATTACCTTGCGAGGTAAGAATGGCAGGCGGTTTGCTGGCATCCGCGGGGGTCAGAACCGCCCATGGGAGACTGTGTGCCGCATCGCCGTTTGTTTCTGGCAGTGCAGTGACATCATCTGTGATCGCCACTGTGCCCAATGGCCGTAGTTGGTAGTCTTTGAGAGCAGTAAGGGTGGCATCATTGAGAAGCGCCACACCATTGTTGTCATAAATCTGTGCGACTTGTGGCGCCTTGCCTTCAGTTTGCATAACCCAGAGATGATTTCCCTGCTGCAGCACTTGCGGCTTATTCACTTTCAGCGAAACAATCTGATTATCCGCACCGATGATAACAATGCCTTTGCTACCCGTACCCAATGTTGCCTTTCCCCAGACCAGAATGTTTTCAGACTGATCAGCAGGAATATCCTGCACTTTCTCCAGCTTGCTGCTGAGTAACTGTTTATTGTTATCATTCCCCGTCACCAGCCAGCTGCCGGAAGCAAGCGGTCGAACAGATTTGTATTGCTCTTTATTTAACGCAACACCCTGACGATCCACAAATGACCAAAGATTCTTGGTTTTTACCGCAACTACGTCACCATTAAGTTGTGGTTCATCCCGCGTTTTAAGCACCATCGGGTTTATCGCCCAGTCACCGTTCTCATCGAGATAGCCCCAATAACCTTCTTCTGAAGAATCACGTTTTTTGGCGGGGATTAACCCTGACTGTGGCAAATCGAGCGCCATAACATCATCAGGTAAAGAAAGAGAGCGATCGGTGGAGGCATTCCACAACGCAGGTGACACCTGAGTTTGTACACTTGCCAGGGCCTGGCCGCCGGCAAAACCACGGCTGTCGAGTGCAACGGCAAATGGCAGCGTTTTAATCACTGCGCCTTTTTTGTCTATGAGCGCCAGACGATTATCTGTCACCACTAACGCAGTCCCTTGGCCGTTAAAATCTGTAGCACGCGTAAAGCGCGGCTCGATAACCCAGTGGCCTTTTTTATCGATATATCCGAACTGGTCGCCTTTTTTCACCGCAGCCAGGTCGTTAACAAAACCCCGCGCTTCGCTGAAATCAGGTTTGATGACCATGTGCCCGGTGGTATCCACGTAGCCCCACTGTGGTTCACGCGAAAGGCCGACCTGAACAGGCGAAAGCCCCTGCTGGAAAGGCAACTGACAGTCTTTGGCGGTTTTTGCATTGCCACATGCCCGTAACTGCGCGTCGTCCGCATGTGCCGGCATAGTAAAAAAAGCATTCAGAACCAGGGTTAACGCACTGAAATTTCTGATGTATTTAAATTTTTCGGAGCAATTCATCCGATGCCCTTATAACTGGATAAAATAGGAAAGTGTTGCGCGCGCTTTTTCTTCATCACCCGCAAAATGGGCGTGTGAGACGGTAATAAATCCGATAATAATCAATTTCAAACGCGCGCACATGTTATACGCCTATAGGGTGTCAGCTTGTGAAAGAAAAAGCAGCTAATTTATTACTCTGTAACGAATGAATACACTTCATCACTGCACCGAAAGGTACCCTACAGATGTTACCATCCGATTTCATTCAGCACATTCCGTTAACCTTATAATTACATTTTTACTTCTTTCTTAAAAATAGGATCATTTTTGGTTACAGGCATAAAAATGGCGAATTATTAATCTCTGAAAGATTCTTATAACTTTTGATTAAAGTCATTATTTCCCCAGCTTTTGTCTGGTTTTATAGATAAATGAGCGTTGTGTGACCAATATCACTCCCGGTCTGGGTGACGTAAAACCTGGCAGTGTTCGGTTACAGCGTATTTCAGGTGTTTTATCTAATTGGGGAAAAGTCATGCCTATTGTTCGAGCCAGACTGAGTCTGTTTGGTGGCGACACTGTCGTCATACGTTGTTCAGAAAAATGTCACATACACCTGATGTGTGAAAGTGAAGTTGAGCGAAAAGGACGTCACTCTGGTTTCGGCGATATTTTGACAGTTAATAATCAGAATACGGCTTATGTAGGTATCCCCTACAAAGGTGTCTGGAATGTCCTCATCGATTCCAAATGCGACTCTCTGGAGCATTCAATCAGCTACCTGCCAGCCTGATCACCTTCTTATAAAAAAAAGCCTTCATCTCTTCTTATATTTTTGCTCAGGCGAATGGAAAACCATTTGCCTGATCTTAAGACCTCGCAATCCGACGTTTTGCAGCCCAGAAAGTTACAGACATCAGGGAATACCGTCCACTATCAAAGTTGATTCTTGCGTAACGTCGCGTAATAAACTTTAGCGCGTTACATCAGTTACATAGCGTTATTGAATTGAACATTCCACATATCTGAAAACCTCTTTCCAGGCCTGATTAATTGATTGCAAGCGGTGATTCCACATTGCATTCTGTCTGATGTAATGACGTGGCGCCGGTCAGTTCACCGGATTTTTTTCAGGCAAAAACAGATATCTAAAAATGAATAATAAATCACTTTGCACCATCGCTGACGTAGCCGACCTTATTCCTGAGCTGCGTAAAGTTCGCCAACACTTGCACCAACACCCGGAGCTCTCCAATGAAGAGTCAGCAACGGCTGCGCTCGTGGCTGAAAGGTTAGCATCTCTCGGCTATCAGGTGGCAACGGGCATTGGCGGCTTCGGCGTCGTCGGCACAATGACACTTGGCAACGGTTCACGCAGTATCGGTATTCGTGCCGATATGGACGCCTTGCCGATAACTGAACAAACAGGTGTGAGTTACTCCAGTCAGAATCCAGGCAAAATGCATGCGTGCGGACATGACGGACACACAACGATGCTGCTTGGTGCAGCCGAACAGCTGGCGCGCAGCAAAAACTTCTCTGGAACCGTACATCTTATTTTCCAGCCTGCAGAAGAAATTGGTTTCAACAGCGGCGCTGAACGCATGCTGGCTGAACAACTTTTTGAGCGATTCCCTTGTGATGCCGTTTACGGCTTACATAATCACCCGGGCTATCCGGTCGGGAAAATGATGTTCCGATCAGGGCCGTTTATGGCTGCCTGCGACACCGTCAATATCACTATCCATGGAAAAGGCGGTCATGCCGCCCGCCCTCACATGACCGTCGACCCCATTCTGGTTGCCGGCAGTCTGGTTGTTGCCTTGCAGTCGGTCATTGCGCGCAACATCGACCCGAACGAAACGGCAGTGGTCACTATCGGTTCATTGCACTCAGGCCATGCGGCGAATGTCATCCCGGAAACAGCGCGTCTGGAAATGAGTGTCCGCTCGTTCGATCCGCAAGTACGTAAAACCCTCGAACAGCGCATTTGTCAGCTGGTGGATAATCATGCAGCCGGATACGGCGCAAGAGCAGAAATTCAATATGTGCCCGGCTATCCGGTGCTGGTGAATCATGACAAGGAAACAGCGTTTGCAACCGAAGTGGCAAAAGAACTGCTGGGTGAAGACAACGTCATTGATAATCTGCCACCCATTTCAGGCAGTGAAGATTTTGCATATTTCCTGCAGCAAAAACCGGGATGCTTCCTTCGTTTGGGTAACGGGGACAGCGCCGTTTTGCACAATCCGGCTTACAACTTTAATGATGAGAGCCTGAGCTTCGGCGCAGCCTACTGGACTCGCCTGGTTGAGCGTTATCTGGCAGATTAACGACCTAACAGCTTAGCGGCAAAATCCGAACCAGCGCATGCCTAAATGGAAGTGATTCGCATGCGCTGCGTTATAATCCGGACCAATAGAGTTTCCAAAAAACGGACAGCTCTCTGTGAACAATGTATGAATATACTGCGCTTCAATGATCGTCTGAGGCCACTGCTTCAACACGGTTAAATGGCGACCATCCGCCAGCTCAAATCCCGCGATATCAAGAGCTTCAGCTGTCGCATGTTCACTCAGCCGTGCATCGGGTTTATTGTAAACATTCCGGCAGGCATAACTGCCCAGATGGTCAATTTTCACCAGCCGTGAACCTAACTCCTGAGAAGCCAAAGGCTTCGCCACCTGCCAGACAAACATCGCACTGCTAAGGGCAAGGCGACAGCTCGCCAGATAGCTCGAACTGAGTCCAACATCCCCAAAACCGCGAACACGAACGGGATCCGTCAGCGGACACTTTCCTCCCATACTCCCTGCATTGCTGAACTGAATAGCGCCTTCAGTTTGAGCACGTTCAAGAGCGGCCAGACATTCGTGAGGATTATTATCCAGCTTTCTTAATTTGTACCGGGTGATCAGATTCGGAGGGTCAGTGATAACCAGCGAGGTGAAAGGATTATATTCAGAAGGCACATGGCGGCTTACCCATGGACCGCAGAAATACGCTGCCGCTAAAATTACAATCAGGCTAACCCAATATCGCATAATGCTCCTTACCCGGTTGTGCCGCAGCAGCCCCTTGATTTATCAAGAGTAATATTATGAGTATAGCGCCTGAGTAAATAATGATCTGACAGAGTTACAAGTAGGGGAATAAACTTACGAAGGTTTGACATAAATCGACATTGAGTTTGTTACTTTAATTCCCGAAGACTAAGTTTCTTCTCCTGTGTCCACTGTGAACTGTCCTTCATAGTGTGTAAGACCCTCGCAATACCCCTTTCAGCCCGCCCCGAGCGGGCTTTTTTTTTAAACTGAAATCTGAGAGCGCTATTCAGCAATGCCGTGCCCGGTTATTCCATCCGCCTGACATCCGGATGCCTTTCACTGGCCGCCTCATGAAAAATATCCCCCAGCCAGCCGGGAATTTCATCTTCGGTCATCTCGTCAGGAATGATGATGTCATAAAGTCTGGAGAACTTTCTCTCTGCCAAATCAGCACGGAAGACTTGCCATTCACCGGAAGTCTTTTTAACAGCAAGGTGGCGACCAAAAACATTATAAATCAGCATAGAATTCGCCCTGTCAGGTCATACAAATAGAGTATGCAAACATCATAGCTACAGTGGAGTGAGAAAGTCTAAACTGGTGGTACTGAAGGTAAGTGAAAATCGGCTAATTGACTGTTTGGATAGCAATTTTTGATTTGAAAAACAGGCAAAAAAAAGACCGAATACTACTTATTTCATTTCATTTCAATTAGTTAGCTGTATTGGTGGCGATTATTTGGCGACGGTTAGTGTTTTTTCATCACCCCAGCAATAGATTCAAGTGTACTTTCAAGATTTCGAATTAATACTGCTAATCTTTCCGTGGAATCTCCTTTATGGAGATCATTTCTTATTTTGCGATTTTCGACTGAAGCTAAGTCTTCAAAGAATGTGAGAACCTCCGGAATATCCCCAGTTAAGCGACTCTCTATATCATCATGATAAAATGTGATTGGACGATTTTCATTAACACTGAAAGCGATTGCTTTTAGTGGCGTTAACTCCATAACCTCAATAAAACCTTTATCGAAGGTTAGAATCGCGGGGAAAAAATATCTACTATTATTATGCATATCATAGGTAATAGCACCTTCTAAATATCTATAATGTGAAAGATCCCAGACCATTCCGCTCAAAGCATTCCAAATTTTAGGTGAGTTTTTATGAATTTTATTAAAAAATCTAAAATTGGTTCCATCCTCAAAGAATTTTTTAATTATAATTAACTCATGAAGTGCTAACATTCCTATCTCAGAATGAGCAAATGACAGCATTTTTAATAATTTATTTTTCAGCGACATAGCTGGTGATTCAAGTTGTATAATACTAGCCATCAGTAAATAACTATAAATATAATTATTTCTTTCATTTACCCCACGCCTAAATTCCTTATTTTTTGAACGTTTAACCAATAAAGAAAAGTGATTATCTGTATTAATATAAAGCTCACCCTCACTTAATGTAGTAGATATCCTCCCAGTTTTAGCAAGTTCTATGTTATTAACATTTTTAATGAACTCATAACCTTTGAGTTTTCTATATATTACTGCATGTTTATTTTCATCATCGATATTGGATAAGTTTTCGAGCTCATATAGAACAGAGTCTACAGAAGTATCCTCATGGGCGATGAAGTTAAAAACCTCATCCATATCTTTTGGCAAACCTTGTGCACCATCAATGAAACGCTCTAAGTAACTTAAAGACTGAGTGTCCAAAGAAATGGAATAATCTATTTTAAAGTCAGACCTTTTAACTTCACTATACATTTCTGAAATAGTAATTTTATCAAGCACAAAAACCCTTTCTGTACTAAAGAGTGTTCTTATTGAGGCCCCATGTTGAAATTTTTTAGTAGTTTCAAATCCGGGATAAGTCCCTTTTGATGAAGAAAAAATAAATTTGTATTCTGGTATCAATGCACCGAACTTTCGATAAGTATCTAAAGCATCTTCAATTGTTGAAGAACTACCTATTGACATAACTAGCTTTGTCTTCATCTTTTCCATTACATTTACTCAGCTCTTAATTTTTCGGCCCAAACATAAGGTTCTAGAGACTCACCGGTTGACCTAACAATAACATCACCTTCAATACGGTCTATTACGAACGTTCTAAGATTATTTGCCACATGACAATAACCCTCAATGTAATGACCATCAAAACTCTTAATATCTACATCTCTAAACGTCTCTACTCCATTAGAATTTATATATAAGAAGGCGACATTATACATATCTGATGCAGTCGCATTCTTTACTGTAGTCCTTTTGTTTAGATTTTTAGTTAGATGAGAGGCATTACTAGTTTTTAAGGAAGTCTTATTTTTTATTGAGACTGTTGCTTTTGAATGTTCAGCAGTTTTACTTTTACGATTAGTGAAATAAAGGATAGTTATTCCAACCGCCAACATTATTACACCGGTAGCTTCATCCCCTGGGGTAACTATTGCACCTGCAGCAACAAGGAAATACCAGCTAGCAAATACTGACTTCCAAATCTTTTGAAATTTATTTTGTTGCTTTAAACAAATACTACGTATAGCCAAAAATGCGAATGCAATAGAAACAAACACCATAATTGCGTCCATGCTTTTTCCTCATTAAAAATTATAACACATTGTTAATATTATTTTACCGGTTACAACAACCTCACTGATAGAGCACGTAAAACTCCCCCCCCCATTAGTAACGTTAATTTTTCTGCCAGGTAATAATATAACGTCATAAATATCGAATTTATCATTAACACCCAATACCCATCGCCCATTGCTTAGATCTGATATCCCAAAGTCAGCGAGCCATGAACCTAATTTTCCCTTCAGGAAAATCGGTTTTTGGAACTTATGAGCTATAAAACTAATATCAGCGTCCCATTCCCCAGCATCTTCCAACGTTCCTGAAATGAGTTTTTTCCTAGGAACCGCAAAAAGCTGACTCATTGGAGTGGATTTCACACCATCGCCAATCGCCAGCCATTCAAGAGAAACCTTTGTATCAAGCGAGCAGGTGATAACCACATCTCCAGGAAAAAACTCTCTACGAACCCATGTACTAATTGTACCTGTTGAGATTCCAAGATATTCACTAAGCTCTTTCTGGGTTTTGAAACCGTACGCTTCTAGAATGCGCTGCAAAACAGGTTTTCCGCCAGACCGCAGCATTTTTGAAATCAAAGACTGCCCATTGAGTAATGAATGTCTTGGTGGCTTATGGGATAAATCCATATTTGCATTTGCAAACTCACCAGTCACTAACCATCGGACATCTGCTCCAGTGTCCAACGCACACTGCACCAACACGTTTCCCGGGACCTGCTCACGCTGAAGCCAACTAGCAACATTACTCTTAGCAATACCGAGCTTATCACTCAGTTCTTTTTGCATCGTAAACCCATATGCAGAAAGGATTCTTTCTAGCACATCAGCAGCTACAGCATTTTCAAGACGCATTTTTTTTACCAATAAATCGCTAAAAGAGATTTACAGTTCAAATAAAGCGTTCTAAAGTGCAAGCACACCACATGTCACACAATAGAACTCAAACTGCTCAAAGGGAGATTTTGCTTTATGTCTGATCAGAATGCAATTCAAGCGGCCGTTGATAAGAAAGCCGTTTCTAAGGAACTGTTAAACTCTGTAGTTTCCCAGTTGCTACCGGCCTTGGAGTCAGCCCTGTCCGCGACTATTGTGAACTCAATAAGTTTGCAACTGACCACACTCGCTAACTCACCAACAATTTCTAAAAAAGATTTTGCTGCAATTAACGGCATCAGTTCCGCTGTCCTCGAAAAGTGGATCGCGAACGGTGTTGTACTCCTTGCCCCAACCCCTTCAACCACAATCACCCAGCAGCGCAAAAACCGTAAAACAGGTCAAATGCAAACTGTGGTTATGGAACGTCATGGCAATGCCCTGATCAATCTTGAGGCCTGGCGTGAGAAAAACCGTCAGCAAGCCATCAAGTGCCGCTACATAAATCGTTGAGTCAGATTATTCAAACTAACAGGGACTAACAATGTTTGATTATCGCGTTTCCAAACACGCTCACTTTGACGATGCATGTAAGGCATTTGTGAATCGTCATAACCTTACCGAACTTGCCGCACTGATGGGGACTAAACCCCAAATTCTGCGTAATAAGTTCAACCCTGAACAACCTCATAAACTTACCTGTGAGGAAGTACTTTCAATCACTGACCTGACTGAGGACGCGACACTTCTCGATGGCATGCTGGCACAAATAAATTGCCTGCCGTCAGTACCGGTCAATGAAATTGCTACTTCTAATCTTTCAACCTACGCATTACAGGCAACCGCTGCCGTAGGTTCTATTGCAGCTGATGCAGTGAAAGGTGGTGCGGTTAGCTCTCAGCGTCGTATGTCCTTACTCGAAGGTGTTAATGCCGGTATTCGCCATCTGTCACTGATCGGTTTAGTTGTTCAAGGCCGAGTACAGGCATCCCCTGCCCTGGCATCTGCAGTTGGTGCTATTGCAAGCGTCACGACAAATGGGCTGATGTGAATATGGCTGTTTCTATTGCTCCATTTTTAAAACAGCAAAGTCCTTCTCGCCATTTCGGCCATGGTTGCATCGAATTGCCAGGTGGAAAGCGTTGGAACCCTTCAATGTCACAAGCCACTGCCCCGCAGGCCGTGAGAAATTCAAAACCGCTTTTAAAGCGTCTGTTTAGTTGAGGTGATTATGTCTTTAGTGAATGAAGAACATATTCAAATAGGCAAGAAACATCTTTCTAGAATTAAAGAGATGTTTGAATTTAGAAAGAACGTAGCGCAGGAAACATTTGATACTCAGCCGCTGCATATGCGTAGAACAATCTGTTTTCATGCTGGCTTATCTCGTCGCCATCTTGAGATGAAGTTTGCTGAATTAACGCCGACGGAAAGGCATCAAGTAGTTGCGGCGCTAAATTCTTTGCTTGGTTTAACTGAATCACTGCCGAAATTTATCAGTGATGATGATTGCAAGATAAATATTAAACACTAACCCGTATTCAAACTAATTGGCGTCAACTCGCCGGGCATTCGTTTGCCCAAAAACAGGAGTTCTGCATGAAAAATATGATTGATAACACCCGTCAGAATATTGTTGGTTTGCCAGTTATGGGCATTGATTTAGCTTCACCAGAACGCGATTACACATCAGTTCTTGATTTGTCGTTGATGCTCGACACTGCTCGTAATGAAGAACGCGCTAATAGAGCGGTGGTGTTTGCCGGTCGCCTTGAAGCGATTGCCAGTTTCATTCTCAAACGTGAAATGACAGGAATTGAAGCTGCTGAAGCACTCCGCATCGAAGCTAACCGAATTCAAAGTGAAGCGGAGGCGTAACAATGGCTGATGTAATCGATACCGCCCTGGAGCGCGCTGATCTCGTCCTTTCCGCCCAAATCCAAGCTGCCCGCGCAACTGTTGCAGGCATTTCCGCAATGTTCTGCATCGAGTGTAATCGTCCGATACCAGAGGAACGCCGTGCAGCTCTGCCAGGGGTTGAGCTTTGTGTTTACTGCAAAGAACTGGCTGAGTTGAACGCCAGACATTACAGAGGAAACAAGTGATCGTTTTCTCAGTGGCATTACTCATCCTAGCCGGTGTTAACGCTGGCTATCTGGTCATTGATATCAAAGACGGTATGTAATGCAGACCAGCCGTTTTAACCCTCAGATTACAACGCCCGAAGTCTGGGCGTTTCCCTGGAATAAACCACGCCAGGCCGTTTCTGGCCTCGAAAGACCGCTTACCCGTGATGAATACAATCAGGGGCAAGCTGTTTTAATCAGAGTAAAAAACCTCTCTACCGATCTTCGGGAAATCTTCACTGGTCGGCATGCGTATCTACTGAAAACACAGGGCATTCACGCCGCCAATAAATACCTGATTTATACCCTTGGTCGCAGCATCCTTCCCCGCGTCGACGCGGTTAATGCCGCTCACGCCATGAATGTTAAAGCCTCAATGAAGTTTATGTCTGAGGCAGACACCTATCACAGCCTGCCGAGTATGAACGATAAACCGCTGCGGCGGTTCGCTCAGGACATCGCCGGACAACTTAAAGAAATCTATGAAGACCGTTGTGATCAGCTGCTTGCTCAATACAACGGCGATAATTCGATTCTTTTTGAAGGTGATACCCAGTGCGAGCTGTACAGCGAAATCGCCGGTATGGCACAGGCTTTCAATGTCACGCCGATGTACTGGACAAGATTTTGCAAAGGCAGACTTGATGCATCTTCCGCTATCGCTGCCATGTCGCGTCTGGTTAATCCGGACTGGTGGTTACGCCAGCTAAAAGGTCAGCGCACCCGCTGGCGTGAATCTTTACTGATCGCCATCGGCAAAGTGAACCGCGACGCTTCCCCATATGCCAGTAAGCAGGCTATCCGTGAAGTACGTGCGCGCCGCCTGTCGAATCTTGACTACCTGAAAAGTTGCGACCTGGAAAACATCGAAACCGGCGAGCGTTTTAGTCTGATCGACAAAGTGATGGCGAGTATTTCTAACCCTGAAATCCGTCGCATGGAGCTGATGAGCACGATCGCCGGCACAGAAAAGTATGCCGCAGCAAATGGCGACGTCGGGATGTTTCTGACCATCACCACGCCTTCCAAATTTCACCCGACCCGCATGGTTGGCAAGGGCGATAATAAGCGCGTTCAGCGCAATCACGCCTGGGACAAAGAGGCCTATACCCCGAAAGATGCGCAGCGTTATCTGTGCGGGATCTGGGGCAAAATGCGCACCGCTTTCAAAGATAGCGGTCTGTCCGTTTACGGGATGCGCGTTGTCGAACCTCACCACGACGCGACCCCGCACTGGCACATGATGTTATTCACCAAACCCGCCATGCGTCAGCCGGTGATCGATATCATGCGCAAATATGCCATGAAAGAAGATGGTGACGAACGCGGTGCAGCAAAGAACCGCTTTGACTGTAAGCACCTGAACTGTGGCGGCGCTGCTGGGTACATCGCTAAATACATTGCGAAGAATATCGATGGCTACGCACTGGAAGGCGAGCATGATCACGAAACCGGCGAGTTGCTGACAGACTCCGCGGCCGCTGTTACTGCCTGGGCTGCTACCTGGCGTATCCCGCAGTTTCACCCTATCGGTCTGCCAACGATGGGTTCATACCGTGAGTGTCGCCGTATCCGTTCCATCAGCCTGACCGAAACTTTTGACGAAGAAGTCGAAGCTGTCCGCGCTGCTGCTGATGCCGGTGATTTTATGGCGTACATGTCAGCCCAGGGCGGCGCAAATGTGCCTCGCGACGATCAGACTGTGCGCGTAGCTCGCCGCGTTGCTGACGAGCTGAATGCCTACGATGAAGAAGTGAAAAAGGTTGTGGGTATTTTCGCGCCTCACCTCGGCGACTCCCACGTTTATGAAACCCGCACAACACAATGGCGGATCGTTTCTTCCGCCGTTGACGTTGAGGTTTTGACCTCAAAAAGCGCCCACGGCGCGCCTCGGAGTCCTGTCAATAACTGTGGGTTGGGAGGAAACAAAACGGCCGCAAATGGGCGCAAAAACCCTCCTGTGAGCGTCACCACAGCGTCCAATTCTGACAACCTGCGAGTTATTGATTGGACAGACACTGCCGCCGTGAAGGCGATTGTGGCGCGTATACGTGAAGAAACACCGAGGATCAGCAAAGCTCAGCGTAGTTTTGACCCGACTAAAAGGTTTGCAGCAGCTCCTTCTGCCAGATTGACCCCGCAGGAACGAGACAGATTGCCTCAGATTCAACAAGAGTTGCTCAAACACGACATCAGACCGGAGAAGTGGGAACTTGAGGCCTTAGTCAGGGGGGCAAAAATCACTTTTGGAGACGTTGAGATCCAATACCCTCCGCTGCAGGATTGGGCAGAATTTTATGGGAATGATAACTGATTAAGTATTCATCAGAACTATGGCTCGACCATTAACATGCAGTTTTTTATGGAATTTGTTAAAGAATGGACCTATTATACTGTACAAATAACCAGTGCATTGGAGTGAGTAATGGAATCCTCTCATGAGCTAAAGATGGCTTTGATAAAAATCCGGCTTATGGCTGACATAGCACAGTCAGGCCAGTGCAGAAATGACGACTACGCACTGGTGATGGAAATGATCTCTGATATGGCCGATCGCGTTCTGGATGAAGCAGACACGCCGTCAGTGCCATTCTCTGTTTACGACGATGAAGAATAGCCAGGAACGCGGTCGCTCTCTCTTTGTTAGCTCTGCATGCAGTGAGTGCATGATTTTGCATTGTGATCTCCCTGCTCTTTTCTCACCGCAACACCAGTGCTGGCGTGGATCACAGTGGATCACGCAACTGCATCAAAAGCGACCCATAAAGCGGGCAGGCGTGGCGGGGATAGCATTGCGCGCGAATTAAAAGAATTATTATGGTTATAAGGTTGATATAGATGTATTGTAAATATTAGGCGATCAGCCGATACGAAATATCCCCATGCCAAACAGTACATCTTTTGAACAAAAGGAGTTTGATATGAGCATTGAACCTCAGGTCAATTCGAAAAGAACCAGCAGGAATCTCAAAAATCTTTTTCTCGATCCTAATAATTATCGCTTTGCAGATAATGAAAATCATAAATATGTACCTGACGACAGTTTTTTAGATCCTCAAGTTCAAAAAAGAACAAGAATGTTTATTGAAGGCCCAAGGCAGGAGAATATTAAAGACCTCTTGGCAAGCTTCAAATCTAATGGTTTTCTTGATGTAGATATTATTCAAGTTAAAGAGATTAGCGATAATGTTTTTCTTGTATTAGAGGGAAACAGGCGTGTTGCTGCATTAAAAGCTTTGCAAGAAGATTATGAAAAAGGATTAGATATAGGAGTATTAGATCCAAGTGTTTTTCGAAGTGTAAAGTTTGAAATTCATAATAGTGAAGACAATGAAAAACATCTAATCATAATGGGCTTAAAGCACATAAGTGGTAATAAAAAATGGTCTACTCTAAATCAATCAAAATTAATACATGATTTTCTATACCCATACAGAAACGACTCAAGAGATGAATATCTTAGTAAAGAAAATGAATTATGTGATTCATTAGGGATAACTAAAGCTCGTCTACGCTCTATGATTAGAATTTATAATTTAATTCAAGCATATAAGGAAAGTGACTTTAGTCAGCAATTCGACTCTAGCATGTATGGTATTTTTGAAGAAATCATAAAAAAACCCGTAATGCGAGAATGGTTAGAGTGGAGCGATAATGGTTACAAAGCCGACAACAGCATTAATTTGGAAAAAATATTCTCGTGGATATCTAAAACAGAGCAATTTTCACAAGATTTAAATGAAGATACTGACATCGATGATTCAGATAAAGATGAGTTTTACCAAGAATACGAAGAATATGAACCGATCATAACTAAATCTCTGGAAATAAGGGATCTTGCATTATTCATTAATAATGATAATGCAGTTGAAATCATGGAAAGAGAGAGAAGCTTGGCTCGCGGTTTAGCAGCAAGTGGCACTGTTGATAAGCAGAACTATCAAAGTGCTTTAAGCAAACTGGGAGATTCAGTAAAAGCACTATCAAGTTTTAAAAGTTATGTAACGGTTGAAGATACTGAGATATTGAGTGAAGCTAAAGAAAAATTATCATCAATAATTCCTAAAAAAAGCAATTTGAACATTGAGGGTGGTAATTTTACTACTGCTTTTGAATTTGGTGTTAGAAACCATTTTTCAACAATTGAAATTGTAAAATATAAATCATTCAAAAACTTCCAGCTTGATAAGCTTAGTAAAATTAATATATTCGCCGGATTTAATAATAGTGGTAAAACTAGTTTACTAGAAGCAGTATATCTATTAACGCAGCAAAACGACATATCGTCTTTCTTTAACTTAATTAAAGAAAAAAATAAAACTCAATTATTGAGCCCTGTTCTATTAAATAAAATATTCACAAGCAATATGCAAATAAAAGGGATATATAATAATACTACAACTTCAATCAACCTCGAAAAATTTGACGCTGAAGAAATTGATAAGAAAGATGACTATATAACTTCATATCAACTAGTATCACAAATAGATGACAGAATTCTAAAAAGTACTGTTCATACATTTGTTCATGAAACAATGATGCGTAACAATGACTCCATATTAAAATTATGCTACGCCAATATAAAGAGTCCGTATTTTTATAGCATTGATGAATTAATTAAAAATTACACAAAGTCAGTTGAAACAAAGTATAAAAATCCTGAAACAGGAGAGATAGTAACTGCATTAAATCTTGTTATTGACTTTCTTAAAGAAGTAGACGAATCAATAAATGATGTCAGATTTACAGATGAAGGTGAATTAAAAAGATTTATTGTAGAGTCGAGCAAAAGTAAAGATAAAAACTTTGATATCACAACATACGGTGAGGGTTTACAAAGGATATTTTACATCGCTTTGAGTTTTGCCGCATGCAAGAATGGTGTGATACTCATTGATGAATTTGAAACAGCAATACATTATTCGCTACTAATTAAGTTTACTGCATTTGTGCAAAAATTAGTCGAGATATTTAATGTGCAACTATTCTTAACTTCGCACTCGAATGAGTGCATTTCGGCCTTTGTAACCAATGGAATTAGTAATGAGGAAATTTCATGTTTTCAACTGAAAAATAAGAGTGACAAAATACAGGTAAAAAGTATAAGCGGTGAAAGGCTTAACTATCTAATTGATAATATTAAATTAGATATCAGAGGTGATCTGAATGATTAATAATATCATTGTAGTGTTTTGCGAAGGTGGGCATGACATAGCATTTCTAACTCGCTTATTACTATGCTCAGATTATGTCGATTATGGTAGAAAGGTAAGTGAATTTATCACACCTTTTAATAAACAATTTTCTAAAGAATTATCTTCGATCAATCTTTCAGAAAAAAAACTCGGCGACATCGGGGCTAGCTACAAGGTACCATCAGTTGCTTTAGCCAAGGATGACTGTTTAGTTTTCATTCATAACCTAAAGGGTGATGGCCGCTTAGTTGAAAGAACCGCGTTAAAAGACTTGTATACAAATATTGTCGGAGAAGATGATTTTTCAGCAGAATTCAACTTCAATTTTAAATTCCTATATTTCTTTGATGCAGACGAAGTTGGGGTGACAACAAGATTAAATAATCTAACAACAGAGCTAGCTCTAGAAACAAATCTCACTAACGGGTCTGTAGTACAAAATAGAGACGGGCATAAGTTTGGCTCGTATATTTTTCATAACATCGAGTCAGCAGACGGCCATGGGGATCTTGAAGATGTCATCTTCACTTTAATTAAGCAGAACGAAGAAGCTCTGTTTAGCCTCACAGATGGATTTATTAAAGGAAACTTATTAAACTCTGATCGCCAGCGTGAGTTAAGAATACTTAATGGCACTGAAGTTTATGATCCAAGAAATAAATTCAAAGTCAAAAAATCAATACTAAACACATTGGGTCAATTTCAATTTTCAGGATCTAGCAATGTTGTAATAATAAAAAATTCTGATTATTTCAAGAAAACGGATATACTTGGCTCTGACATTTGCTCAACTATAATAGGAATGTTCTCAAACCATTAATAAAAATAAAACTCCTTCCCCTTTGTTTTATAAATAATTAAGGGGAAGAAAAGCTACGATCCTAAGCCATACTTATTGAAATCTATAACGTAAATTAAAAGCCTATTGTTAATGTCCTTCATCCTCTCCTGCAGCGGCGTAAGTTCGTTCCTCACAAACACCTGCGCCGCCTTCTCCACATCCCCAAATCCACCAGCGTTATCAGGAATAATCCCCATCATCTGCGGCGGCACACGGTGCGCGCTCAGCAGGTCATCACGGCTTGATTTCTTGATGTTAAAGAAATCATCCTTGGTGGCGACTTCACTCAGCGGCAAAATCTGAATGCCGTCCTTTTTGCCGTTCGGCGCGTACATGAACAGATTGCGGAAGTTACCCAGGCCTTTTGTGTCCCGCATCGCCTTACGCATTGAATCAATATCACTGCTGCTTTGCGCAGCATCGGTCATATACAGAATGTAGCCTGCATGCGCGCCGTTTTGGTAATACTTGCGGCGGAACAACGTCGCGGCTTCATTCAACCAGGCGGAGTTAAGAGCGCTCAGGTATTCCGGCAGACCGTAAATTTCCTGGTTAATGTCCGGTTCAATCAGATGAAAAATGCTACCTGCTGCAAACTGATGCGGTTCTTTCCAGCCTTCTACAAACCAGTACGTCCCCTCTTCCACTCCGCGACGCACATATTTAGCCGGCACGGCTTCAAATCGCAGCGGTTCGCCAAGCTGGTTGCGGATCAGTTCCAGATACGCATTTCCGAACACCAGATAGTCCAGCGCGAATTTGCTGAACTCCTGCTGGCTCAGCAACGGATGCGGGATAAACGTCGAGGCGAGAATATTCCGCTTCACGTAAATCGGTGAGCTGTGATGTACGGCAGCGCGAAGACTGCGGGCAAGACCGTCGAAACTGACCGGAGGCTCATACCAGCGGCCGTTGCCGGTGCATTCGATGTAATCCAGAATCTCGCGGCGGTCTAAAACCGGCGTCGGATCACCGAAGCTGAATACCTCCGCGCCCTGCTGGCTTTCAGTTGTGGTGGTCTGTGTGGTTTTACGGTATTTGCGCTTGCTCATTTAATAGAACTCCAGAATGTTCGGGCTTTGTCCGCCATTGGCGGCGGTCAGCGGTTCGTTTAACAGGGCGTGCATGATTGCCCACGCAACGTCGGCGTGGCTGGCCTCTTCACTGCGGCTGGCTTCGTAGGTTGAACGGTTGCCGCTGGCGGTCATCGTTTTGCGGATCGCCATAAACGACGCGGTGATGTCGGTATGGCCGGTGTCATATTCAAGGCGGCCGGAGCTGATGGTGTCTTTTGCTTTGAGTACCAGTGCGGTTTTCACCTCGGGGCTGTAACGGATCTCACGCGCCGCCGGAAAGAACTGCTGAACAAGCTGGAAAACACCCTGCCCGATGCCAGTCGCATCGATGCCGATGTACTCCACTGCATAACGATTCGTGAGATCCTCAATGCTTCTGGCCTGCGCAGCAAAGTCCATACCCTTCCATTGATGACGCTCAAGCACGCGGAATTTGCCGCCGGAAACCACTGGCGGAGCAATTACCGCACAGCCCGCGCTGTCGCCGGTATGTGACGGGTCGTAACCGATCCAGACGGGACGATAGGCAAATGGCCGTTTCAGGTACGGGTCGAAGTCTTCCCACTCGTCCAGGCTGTCCACCATGCATCCCTGTAACTCGACGAACGGGAATACCGACGCCTGATCGTCCACGAACTCACACATCAGCAAGTTTTCATATTCGGCGGGGCTGTATTCCAGTTTCAGTTGCTCCAGGTCGAACAGGTTACAGCCACCAGACAGCGCATCTTCCACCGTCACAATCTGCCGCCACTGGCCGTCATCGCAGAGCACGCCTTTCGACAGGTGAGCGTGAGTTAAATCCAGGTCAATCCTGTCGGCTTTATTACGACGGCCTTTGTTGAACAGCTCGCCTGACCAGAACGGATAGGCGCTGTGTGCCAGACTGGACGGGGTTGAGAAGTATGTGCTTCGCCATTTTTTATGCAGCGACATACCGGAAGCCACTTTGCGCAGCTCCTGAAACTTGGGGATCCAGAAGTATTCGTCTAGGTACAGATTGCCGGTGTAGCTCTGCGCGGTCCGGACGTTGGTGCCGAGGAAAATCAGCCGTGCGCCGTTCGGCAACACAATCGGGTCGCCTTTTAAATCGACGTCCACCTGTCTCGCAAAGTCGATGATGTAGTTTTTGAAAACGTGCGCCTGCGCCTTACTGGCAGACAGGAAAATCTGATTACGGCCGGTGGTCAGCGCATCAATCAGCGCTTCCCGGGCAAAGTAGAAGGTTGCGCCAATCTGGCGGGACTTGAGGATGTTGCGGATACGGTGCTGAAGTCCGGCCTGATGCCATCCGCGCTGATAATCAAACGATGTCTCGATAAAGATATCGCCTAGTTTTCCAATGGCTTCATCGCTGAAAACATTCTTATCGGGTGCCTTTCGTTCGCCCTTGTTGCGGTTAGCGACGTTCGGGTTTAAATCAGCCTCGCTGCCCGTGTGGTTGTAACGATTAACCCTTGCCAGGCGTTCAATCTGTCGGCCTAACAGGTCGATCTCTTTGTAGTCCTTCCCCTCCTTCACATCTTTCATAACGAGCTGGATTAGCCGCGCTTCCATGCTGGTTTCCACGCGAGAAATAGGCGCAATAGCCTCCCACTGATCGCGAGTTTTCCAGCTCTGCACGGTCGGCGTTTTTTGCTTCAGCATCTCGCCGATTTGCCGCACAGAAAAACCCTGCCAGTAAAGCAGTGCTGCCTGCCGGCGCGGGTCGCTGATAATGGTGGAGTTTGAAATATTCATGCCGCCACGTTACCGGCCAGACAGCCGTTTTTCGCGCTGCCCACGTTGTGCCATCGGGCAACAACCCGCATCGGCTGGCGGCCTGCGGTGACTGTCTGGAAACTAACTCCCGTCCACAACACTCATTACCGGAGTCAGTTACATGGCAAAGAAAGTATCGAAATGGTTCCGCATCGGGGTCGAAGGCGACACCTGCGATGGCCGCGAAATTGATGCTAACGACATCAAACAAATGGCAGAGACATACAGCGCGAAAGCCTACGGTGCCCGCGTCAATTTGGAGCACATCAAAGGCGTATTGCCGACCAGTGATTTCCGCCGTTATGGCGACGTGATCCAGCTTAAAGCCGAACAAATTGATGACGCGGCTGAACCGCTGCTGCATGACAAATGGGCGCTGTACGCAATGATCAGCCCGACTGCGGATTTAACGCAGATGGTCGGCGACGGGCAGAAGGTTTACACCTCGATGGAGATCAAACGCAATTTCGCCAATTCCAATAAATCCTACCTGGTTGGTCTGGCCGTCACAGATGACCCCGCAAGCCTCGGCACTGAAATGCTGGAGTTCAGCCGTACGGCAAAACAGAACCCGCTCGCCGGTCGTAAAACCGATCCAGACAGCCTTTTCACGGTTGCCACCGAAGCATTGATTGAGTTTGAAGATGCACCGGAAACTGCCCCTTCTCTTTTCGCCCTGGTGAAACAAAAGCTTTCACGTAAACAGGCGTCAGACGATGCCCGCCTGGCCGATGTTCACGAAGCTGTCAGCGAGGTTGCTCAATACGCTCAGACCGGACTTGATAAGCATGAAACCAGCCTGACCGACCTGCTGAACCGCGTTGATACCCTGGAAAAATCCACCGCTGCCGAACATGACGCCCTCACTGAATTGAAAAGCAAGTTAGCGCAGACACCAGCGCAGAAATTCGGCCAGCGTCCGCAAGCCACCGGCGGCGCAGGCGTAGACGAGACAGTGACCGACTGCTGATCCGACATATTTAATTTACCCTCAGGAAATAAGTCATGAAAAAAGAAACGCGCTTTAAATTTAATGCGTTCCTGTCTCAGCTCGCCAAACTCAACAACGTTGACGTCGGCACGCTGGACAAGAAATTTAACGTTGAGCCGTCCGTCACGCAGACGCTGATGACCCGATTACAGGAATCCTCAGAGTTTCTGACCCGTATCAACATCATTCCGGTGGACGAAATGATGGGCGCGAAAGTTGGCGTCGGCGTGACTGGTACGATTGCCTCCACCACCAACACAGACGCAGGTGACGAGCGTGAAACGGCTGACTTCACAAAGCTGGATCAGGAAGGCTACCACTGCACCAAAACCAACTACGACTTCCACTGGATGTACAGCAAGTTGGATTTGTGGGCGAGATATAACGATTTTCAGACCCGCCTGCGTGACGCCATTATTAAGCGTCAGGCGCTGGATCGTATCCTGGTCGGCTTTAACGGTGTTTCGCGCGCACCGACTTCTAACCGCGTTCTGAATCCTCTGTTGCAGGATGTCGGTGTGGGCTGGCTGCAAAAATACCGCCTGAATGCCCCAACCAAAGTGATGGGCATGATTGTCGCCGAAGACGGTACCGTGACCAATGAGGCGGTGAAAGTCGGTGGCGAAGGTGAGTACAAAAACCTCGACGCGTTGGTCTTTGATGCAGTGAATGAACTGATCGACCCAATCTATCAGGACGACACCGAACTGGTGGTTATCTGCGGTCGCAAGCTGCTCGCGGATAAGTATTTCCCGCTGATCAACAAACAGCAACCGAACACTGAGGCAATGGCTGCCGACCTGATTGTCAGCCAGAAACGCATCGGCAATCTGCCCGCCGTACGTGTGCCCGGCTTCCCTGCCAATGCCATGCTGATCACCCGTCTGGATAACCTGTCCATTTACTGGCAGGACGGCACGCACCGCCGCCACGTTGAGGAAGTACCAAAGCGTGACCGTATCGAAAACTACGAATCCATTAACGAGGATTACGTGGTGGAAGACTACGGCTGCGGTTGCCTGATCGAGAACATCGAGGTAACCGCCGGTGCAGATGACAAGGACGAAAAAGCTGAACTCAGCAAATTCACCTCGGCGATTGTTGACGCCATCAAAACTGCATCCGGTACCACTGCACCGGCAGCTCAGGAGTAAACCATGACCAGCCCTGCCCGACGTCATTTGTTGCGGCAGTCAGCTATCGAAGCCGCGCAGCAGGATACCAGCCTGCTGCGTCATGCCACCGGCTATGAACTGCTGCTGCAAAAGCTTAATGCTGACCAGAAAGCCCTGAAGAAAGCCTATTCCGCTGAGAAAAAGGCAGAACTCAAACGCAAGATGCTGCCCGAATATGCGCCTTGGGTGGCGGGCGTTCTCGCCGAGGGTAAAGGCGCACAGGACGCCATCCTGATGACGATCATGATCTGGCGTATTGATGCCGGTGACTACGCCGGTGCGCTGGAAATCGCCCGCTACGCGCTTCATTACAAGCTGGCGATGCCGTTCGGCAAACGTCCTGCCGGTTATGCACTGGCGGAGGAAATCGCCGACATGAGCACCCGCGCTCATGCTGCCGGTGAGCCGGTCAGTCTCGATGTACTCATGACCACGATGGAGCTGACGGAAAGCCAGGACATGCCGGATCAGGTACGCGCCAAGCTGCACAAAATTACCGGTTACCTGTATCGCGACGCGGAGAAACTGCCGCTCGCCCTGCAACACCTGAAACGCGCCTTCCAGCTGAACAGCAACTGTGGCGTTAAAAAGGATATTGAGCGGTTGGAGTCAGCCATCAAAAAGGCTGCCAGCAGCTAAACAGAACGCGCCCCGCGCCGGACGGCACGCCAGCCGCGACAGGTCGGTGACCTCGTTCAACGCTGGCGTCCACCGTCCCCTATTCAGAGGTCACTATGTCTCTTGTTGTACCTGCACCAAAGCCGGATGTCACGACGGAACCCGCGATTAAAAACACGCACTTCTGGCCAGATATCAATCCGGTGGAGTTACGCGACACGCTGCGCCTGGAAGGAACGGTGACCGCCAAACGTCTGCGCGCCGTCATTAAGTACGCGCTGACCGAAGTTAACGCCGAGCTTTACAGCTACCGCGTCGCACAGCTGGCTCAGGGATACAAAACTCTCGCTGATGTCCCGGCTGACCAGATTGATGATGAAAGTATCAAAGTCTGTGCCTACCTGCGGGCGGTTTCCTCCATTACGGCTGCCATTCTGGCGGAACGATATCCGAACAGTGATACCACCGATGCTGGCAGTAAAAAGGCGGAGATTGTCGAAAGTACGGTTGATGAACTGTGGCGTGATGGCCGCAATGCGATCAGCGATGTCGCTGGCGTGTCGCACTGTGTGATCGGGCTGCTCTGATGAAAGTCTATGCCGAACAGGGCGATACCGTGGATTCGCTCTGCTGGCGGTATTACGGGCGCACCGAGTCGGTGATGGAACAGGTTTACGCGGCTAACGTTGGTTTAGCTACTCGCGGGGCAATCCTGCCCCATGGCTATGCGGTGGAGCTGCCGGATATTACTCAGGCCGCAGTCAGCGAAACCGTTTCACTTTGGGACTGATGACCATGGAGCGCATCACCTCGTTTATTTGTTATTGCATCGCGGCCTTTCTTGCGTGGCTCGGCGCAATGTCGCCGCAGGATATTGCCTTTTTAGTCGGTGCCGCCGTCGGCGTCGCGACCTTCCTGGTGAACTGGTACTACCGGCGCAAAACTTACCGACTGCTGAAAGCTATGGGCGTCAGAGGAGATATTAATGCAGCCATCAATCGTTAGACGCTGCGCCGTCCCCGCCGTCCTGGCGATTGCCGCGCTGCTGCCGCAAACGCAGACCCTGAAAACCTCCGCTGCCGGTCTGGCACTGATTGCTGATTTTGAAGGCTGCCGCCTGTCAGCCTATCAGTGCAGCGCGGGCGTCTGGACAAACGGCATCGGGCACACCGCAGGCGTGAAACCGCAAACGCAAATCAGCGAACGTCAGGCCGCCGTTAACCTGGTGGAAGACGTGATGCGGGTGGAGAAAGGCATTGCCCGATGTATGCCGGTTGCCATGCCGCAGCCGGTGTATGACGCCGTGGTGTCCTTTGCCTTTAACGTCGGCGTGACGGCGGCGTGTAAATCTACCCTGGCGTTTTTCATCAACAAAGGGAAATGGCGGGACGCCTGCGAACAGTTGCCGCGCTGGGTGTTTGTGAGCGGCGAACGCGTCACCGGTCTGGAGCGCCGCCGTGCCAATGAGCTGGCCTACTGCCTGCGGGGTGTCTGATGCGCATTTTAATTTTGTTACTGCTGGCCGCCTGCGTACTGGCGGGGCTGCAAACCTGGCGTATCGGCGGCCTGACTGATGAGGCCGAGCAGGCGCAGCGTATTATCGGCACGCTGTCCGCCGGTATCGAAAGCCGCGACAACGTTATTAATCGCCTGAACGATGATGCCGTGACGCGGGAACGCCAGGAGCAAAGCCTGCGCACCCAGCTCGCTCGGGCAGGTCAGCAGGCGCGGGATCGTGAAGTTCACATTCAAAGGTTACTTAATGAAAATCAGGAAATGCGCGACTGGTATGGCGCTCGTCTGCCTGATGGTATTAGCCGGATGCACTCACGTCCCGCCTTTGCCAGCGCCGCAGATTATTTACGTTGGCTGTCCGGCGGTAACGAGTTGCCCGATACCGGCAAGCTCACCGGTCAGTAACGGCGACTTGAGCAGTGATGTCAGAAACCTGGAGGCCGCGCTGACGTCCTGTGGCCTCCAGGTGGAAGCGGTCAAAAAATGCCAGGAGGAACACCGTGTTAAAACCCGCACAGCTGCGAAAAGCCTTAACTGACGCCGTGCCGGTGCTGCAAACCAGCCCCGACACCTTGCGGATGTTTGTGGATAACGGGCGTATTGTTTCCACGCTCAGCAGCTCGCTTTCGTTTGAGTATCAGTATCAGGTGGAACTGCTAATTACCGACTTTGTCCAGGACTGCGATCTGATCATTGTGCCTATTCTGGCCTGGTTGCGTGAGCATCAGCCGGACATTATGGCGACACCGGAGAAACAGCAAACCGGCTATAAGTTCAAAGCCGATATGCTCAATGATGGCAGCTATGACATTGCCGTTTATCTCCAACTCACCGAGCGCGTGATCGTCAAACAGATTGATGCCGGTCTGTATGTGGAGCATTTCCCAGAACCGCCCCTGCCGGAGCCGGTGGAAAGGCCGCGTGAACTGTATCTGCACGGCGAGTTAGTGAGTCAGTGGCATGGGTGAGTTGTCAGCGTTTGATACCCGCCTGGCGGGATTGGTTGCCGCGCTGTCACCGCAAAGCCGGAAAGCGATGGCGGCGACCATTGCGAAGCGCCTGCGCAAACATCAGCAGCAGCGAATTAAACAGCAGGTCACGCCGGAGGGGCAGCCGTTCGCCCCGCGACGGGCGCAGCCGCTGCGGGCAAAGAAAGGCCGTATTAAGCGGGAGATGTTCGTCAAACTGCGCACGGCTAAATACATGAAGGCCAAAGGCACTGACAGAGACGCAGTGGTGGAATTCACCGGCCAGGTGCAACGGATGGCAAAAGTGCATCAGTACGGGCTGCGGGATCGCCCGTCGGTGAGGGCAAAAGAAGTGCAGTATCAGGCGCGCCCGCTTTTAGGGCTGGACGCGGAGGATATGAAGATTGTGGAGGATGAATTGCTAATACTTCTTAGCTCAGGCTTCTCCTGACATAACTGCGGCACAGAGCCAACCTGTTATGACAGGCAGCTCTGTGCCATCAGCGTACGTTGGGTTAGCTCTCGTGAACACTTTCCTGTTATTTTGTAGCCATAGGCCTGACTAACAATTAAATCAAGTCCGCCTCGATTAATATGAGAGGTTTATCAGTGCGGCGGAAGAACATCAGTGACTATTAGGTTTTTATTGCTGTTGCCGCGAGAAAGGTTTCACTAAGACAGCCGCCCAAATGGGCATGTCTCAATCTGCGCTGAGTTATACAGACAGAACTATCTAAGCTCAATTGGATCTGTATATGCTCACGCGAACAACGCGAAGTGTATGGATTAGGAATTTGGGGGAGTGTCATAGCTAACTGTGCAAGGCAGTGAGAAAACATGTAATATTACGATTCATTCATTACATTAAACCGTGAATCTTCGATTTTTATGACTAATTATTCTTTTAAGGGCGTACAGGCGTTGAGAGGGTTTGCAGCGCTTAGCGTTGTGTTGTTTCACTTCCGATGGAATATCAATGCGGTTAACCCAGGTTTGGGCGATAAACTTTTTGGCTGGGGGGCAACAGGTGTAGATCTGTTTTTTCTTATAAGTGGCTTTGTCATAACTCTGAGTGCATCCAGGTACCCCCAGGGTATAAGAGGAATGTTAAGTTTTTTAAAAAAAAGAGCATTGCGCATTTTACCTGCCTACTACATTATTTTGGTTTTTACTTTCTTTTTAACTGGTGCAATGAGTACATTTCACTATCAGGAAAAAACAGCTAATTTAATAAGCGCATTTACTTTTATGCCGATTATATCTGACCATGCCCCTTTCTATATAGATGACAGCGGGGTGTATGGCATAAGATGGACATTGAATTATGAGGTTATGTTTTATATTTTCATTTCAGCAGCCTTGCTTTTTGCAAAGCGTTGGATATGGAGCGGAGTTTTTTTTGCGATAAGTTTAATTATAACCCCTGTGTTGTTGGGGCACACATTAAGTTTAGAACCAGAAGGTTATAAAACATCATACCCGTTACTCGGCCTAATAACGAATCCAATTATCTGGTTATTCATTACAGGTATGATGTTTGGCTTGTTGCTACCTTACCTGAAGTGGGTCTCTCCTAAGATTATGGCGTTTGCTACCTTTCTTACAATAATTTCAGCAGCATACTTTTTTAGCCATGGTTTATTTTTGGGGCATGGAATACTTAGTTCAGGATGGGTTTATGCATTGATACTAATCAGTGTGGTGTTGTCAGAGGATGTAATTAGAAAATATATTCCGGGTGTTTTATTATGGCTGGGGGATATATCATTCTCACTCTATCTTATACATGCATTAATGAATTATGGAATTGGAAAGCACTTTTCAACTATTGGGTTAGAAGACGGCTATGGGAGATTTTTACTTTCATTGGCTCTCTCAATTGTATTGGCTTGGCTATCGTGGTTTTATATTGAGCGCCCACTTTCACAAGTAAAGAAAAGGACCTTCCCCCTTAAAGATACATTGCCTTAAATAATTATCTCTGAGCACTTAAAAAGCGTGAAGGAGATAATTACTAATGCTAGATTGATAGGTAGCACCCTCATGATTTTTATGATGGATATTATCTTTATCAATAACAGGTTCATCAAATCCTTAATTGGCAGCGTGGTTGCGCTGCCTATGTCTTTTTCCTTTCATCCTTCAACGATATCGCAGCTTGCCGGTAACTTTGACCGCGCCACTGAATGGCAAACGAACTGCCCCCGTATGTGGCATGCTCTCCCCTTGACTATTATTCTCGAAAAAGCCCGTATAGTTCTGACCTCGAGATACACGATCGGTAAAGAAGGTGAGGGATTTGAGCGTATAAACTTCGCGGGTCCGAGACCTGGCAGTTTGGACTTGAGCTGTTGGAAATTTTTTCCTGAAACATAAGCAGTCTAATGTCCGCTCTTCGCTCAAACCAAACAGTCAGATTTGATAATGTTCTCCCTACGAAATGTGTCAGCTCAAGTATTGAGCTAATACACCTTTGTCAGTGATCCCCACGTTGTGCCAACTGCCATCAACCCACCTCAAATTGTATGCTGCCTGACAGGGCGGCATTCTTTTATCCATGAACACATCGACCCCAAACAATGACATTCCGCGCCTGCTGCGCAATCTGATCCGCATTGGCACCGTTGCCGAGGTGGATTTAGTTGCGGGCACCTGTCGCGTGAACACCGGCGGCAACGTCACCGACTGGCTGCACTGGCTGACCGCCCGCGCGGGGCGTTCCCGTTCCTGGTGGGCACCGTCCATCGGTGAACAGGTTCTGCTGTTCTGCCTGGGCGGCGAGCTAGATACCGCCTTTGTGATGCCAGGCGTTTTCTCTGATGAATTTCCGGCACCCTCTGCGTCCGCCGATGCTGTACACGTCACTTTCCCTGACGGCGCGGTGATCGAATACGAACCCAAAACCGGCGCACTGCTGGCAACCGGCATCAAATCCGCCACGGTAAACGCCTCGGACAAGGTGACAGTCACTGCTCCGCTGATTACCTGCACGGCGAAAACGCGCATCACTCTCGACACACCGGAGGTGGTCTGCACTAACAAACTAACCACCGCCACCATCGAGATTAAAAAGGGCGGCACCATGACCGGCAACATCACCCATTCAGGCGGGAGCATCACTTCAAACGGCATCGTTGTTCATACCCATAAACACGGCGGCGTCCAGACGGGCGGCGGTCAGACGCAGGTGCCTTCATGACCAATGCTAAATACATCGGACTGGCTCGCGACACGGGGCGCAGCGTCGAAGACCTGGCACATATTCAGCAGTCGGTCAGCGACATTCTGCGCACGCCCGTCGGTTCCCGCGTCATGCGCCGTGACTATGGCTCACTGCTATCGATACTGACCGACCGCCCGCAGAATGCGGCGCTGCGCCTGCAAATCATGGCGGCCTGCTACAGCGCGATCCTCAAGTGGGAGCCACGCGTCAGCCTGACCGGCATCACCTTTGAAACGACGTTTGACGGAAAAATGGTGGTGGATATCACCGGCACCCGCAAAGACACGTCCGTCGCCATTTCCTTAACCTTACCCGTGAGCTGACCATGGCAACTATTGACCTGAGCCAGTTACCCGCCCCCGACGTGGTGGAGGTACTGGATTACGAAATCCTTCTGGCGGAGCGCAAAGCCACGCTGGTATCGCTGTACCCCGAAGACCAGCAGGCCGCCATCGCCCGCACGCTGACGCTCGAATCTGAGCCGATTGTGAAGCTGCTGGAGGAGAACGCCTACCGCGAAGTGATCCTTCGTCAGCGGGTTAACGAGGCGGCGCAGGCGGTGATGCTGGCCTATGCCGCCGGAACAGACCTGGACAATATCGCCGCAACGTTCAGCGTGGAACGCCTGACGATCACCCCTGCCGATACGGTCAGCGTGCCCGCCGTGGCGGCTGTGATGGAAAGCGATGCTGATTTGCGTATCCGTGCGCAGCAGGCGTTCGAAGGGCTGAGCGTGGCCGGTCCGGTCGGCTCCTATGAGTATCACGGGCGCTCGGCTGACGGGCGGGTGGCGGATATTTCGGTGGTCAGCCCGTCGCCCGCCTGCGTGACGATTTCCGTGCTGGCACAGACCGGCAACGGCACCGCCCCCGCTGACCTGCTGGCGGTGGTTCAGGCCGCGCTCAACGATGAGAACGTGCGCCCCGTGGCTGACCGCGTGACAGTCCAGTCGGCTACGGTGGTGAATTACACCATCGACGCCGTGCTGTATCTGTTCCCTGGTCCGGAAGCCGAACCTATCCGCGAAGCCGCCGAGGCAAAACTGATTGCTTACACCACGGCACAACATCGCTTAGGCCGCGACATCCGCCTGTCCGCCATTTATGCCGCGCTGCACGTTGAAGGCGTGCAGCGGGTGGAGCTGAAAAGCCCCGCTGCTGACATCGAGCTGGATAAAACGCAGGCGTCATTCTGCACCGCGTACACCCTTAAAGTGGGCGGTTACGATGAGTGATCGCCTGCTGCCCGTCGGTTCCTCCGCGCTGGAAGTCGCCGCCGCCGATGCCTGCGCTGCGCTTGAAAACGTACCGGTGCCACTGCGGCAGCTTTGGGATCCGCTGACCTGTCCGGCGAAGTTTTTGCCGTACCTGGCGTGGGCGCTGTCGGTTGACCGCTGGGATGAAAACTGGCCGCTCTATACCAAGCGCCGCGTCATTCAGTCAGCGTGGTTCATTCACTGCCACAAGGGAACCCTCGGTGCTATCCGGCGCGTGGTGGAGCCGCTCGGCTACCTGATTAACGTGACCGAATGGTGGGAAACCAATGACGAGCCAGGGACGTTTCGGCTGGATATCGGCGTGCTGGAAACCGGCATCACCGAAGAAATGTATTTAGAGATGGAAAGACTGATTGCTGACGCCAAACCGGCCAGCCGCCATCTGATCGGCCTGACCATCACCCAGGATATTAAAGGCGATGTTTACATTGGCGCAGCGCAGTACACCGGCGAACTGCTGACCGTTTACCCCGCATAAGAGGACGCTATGAGCACATTTAAATCCGTCGTCACCACGCTCGGCCAGTCGCGTATCGCGGCAGCCATTGCGGCGGGGACTGACATCAACATTACGCAACTTGCCGTCGGTGACGGCAACGGCAAGGCGACCACACCCGTCGCCACGCAGACCAAACTGGTTAAAGAGGTGTACCGCACGCCGCTAAACTCCTTAAAGCGCGATCCAACGCATGGTAACTGGGTGATTGCCGAGGCGGTGATTTCGGCCAGCGTCGGCGGTTTCTGGATGCGCGAAATGGGGCTGTTTAGCAGTGATGGGGCGCTGATTGCCATCTGCAACATGGCGGACACTTACAAGCCGACCCTGGCGGAAGGTTCCGGCCGCACGCAGACGTTACGTATGGTGATTGCCGTCAGTAACACCGAAGTCATCAGCCTGCAGATCGACGACTCGGTGATTATGGCAACGGAACAGTATGTGAATGACCTGTTGGCCGCGCATGAAAAATCACGCAACCACCCCGACGGCACGCTGACGGCAAAAGGTTTTGTCCAGCTCAGCAGCTCAGTCAGCAGTACCAGCGAAACGCTGGCTGCCACGCCGAAAGCGGTGAAGGCCGCCAACGACAATGCCAACACCCGCGTCCCCTCCACCCGCAAGGTGAATAACAAGGCACTGAGCGCCGATATTACCCTGGAGGCGGCGGACGTGGGGGCGGTCAGTAATATTATGGCTAACGTCGATAACGCCACGGTGAAGAAAATTTACGACCCGTCGATTTGTGCGCTGACCGGCGGCGTGACCCTGGCGGGATTCTTTGATGACCACCCGTTGGGCGCCACCTTCCAGGCAGCGGATACGCTGATGACCTATCGCCGGTGGTATAACGCAGGCGCGACGCTGACCCAGTATCTGCACTGCACAAACGGCACTATTTACGTGCGCGTGGGCGCGGTCAGCACGACAGACCCGACGGGCTGGCAATGGCGCGTGACGGACGGTGTGCTGCCGTTTGGATGGCGCAAAATTTACGACACCGCCAATCCGCCGACGGCTTCTGAGGTGGGCGCGCTGCCCGTCGCTTCTGCCATTCTGGGCACCGCCAACATCAACACGTTTAACCTGGCAAAAATTGGCCTGTATGTGCAAAGTACCGGCGCGAATGCCACGGTAGCAAACGGCTATCCGGCAGGTTCACAGGCGGCGGGCGTGCTGGAGGTGATCCCCGCGTCCTGGACGGGCGGCGTACTCCAGCGTTACACGGTACAAAACACCGGCATGGTGTGGACGCGGGCATTAAATGCCACCTGGAATGGTGCAGATGGTCCGTGGCGTGACTGGGTGCAGGCCAGTACCGCTGGCTCCGTATCGGCAGGTACCGCCCTCGGTTCAACTGACCTGAACGCGGTGGGTTTTGGTCTGACGGCTGTGCAAACCGCCATTTATCACCAGTCGGCCAATGCCTCCGCGACAGCAGACCGGAATTACCCCGAGGCCAAAGCGGGTACGCTGTTTGTCACCCCCAGCGCCTACGGCTGTCAGCAGATGTATATCACTTTTGATACCTGTAACGTCTGGATGCGCGGACTTTATACCAACTGGAACGGTAAGGATGGACCATGGCGCCCGTGGGTGGCCGTATATGGCACCAACAATAAACCGACACCGGAAGACGTCGGCGCGTTACCTGTTGGCGGGACGGCTGTCGCGACTACCAAGCTTGCCACAGCCCGCAAAATTGCCGGTGTGGCGTTTGATGGTACAAAGGATATCGGTCTTAATGCGGATAATGTGGGGGCATTTCCAGCTAAGGGTGGCACGGTTGGCAGTGACGGGGTGAGCACTCCATATCTGGCGGTGACTGGCACTGACTGGATGACCAAAAACGGTAACTATGCATCCGGCAATGACTACCAGACTAACTGGACGCGTATTAATGGCCGGTCAGGCTCTGACGCTAAAGTTGATGTGTACCATTATGAAAGCACGGGGAATTACCACTCCCTAGATTTTCATGTGTTTGGTGGCGGAAATGAAGGTTATTTTAATCATCGAAATGATGGGACTTTCTTCTGTACCGGTCCATTGATTGGCGCTGCCGCTACGGCTAACGGGCATGCCGTCAATCTCGCGCAGCTTAATGCCGCAGCGGCGAAAAGGGCATTGCTTGCAGGATCTACGGTGCAGACATTTGATGTCGCGCAGGCCACGTCATGGGGGCACGCGGTGCGTCTTGACCAATTCCAGTCTGGCAGCAATGGGAATGGGGCATGGGTTAAACTGCCCAATGGTCCGCAATGGTGTAGACAAAACTTATCTTTACCGGCCAATACGACAACAACGTGGACATTCCCCGCCGGTTTTTCCGGTACTCCGGCCTTATTTATTTCGACGTTCAACGGGGAGCTGAAAGCGTGGTTCAACGGTGCCTCTGGCAGCGGTGCGAATATTTATAACGCTGGCAATACCGCTTTAAACGTCAATTTATTAGCAATTTGGTGAGTAAATTATGAATAAAAATATAGAACCGGATATTGATATTGAGTCACCTGTTTACGAAATACGATATTTCATTGGTGTCGATAAAAACAATTACGTCGATAGCATGATGATTGCATTTACCGCAGCGGAGGCGGAAACCTATACGCAGCAGGGGCTAATGATGTTATCTGCTGATGTATTTGAGTCTATCGGTCAGGACTCTCAATACATTGATGGTGAAGTGATTCAGGGTGCGCCACGGGTCGTCGAACTTACGGCAGAAGCCGCGAAAACTATTGCTGCGTCTAAGATTTCCGAAGCGACTACCCGCATCAATATATTGCAGGATGAAATTGATTTGGATCTCAGTACAGAATCAGGTGTAGCGGAATTGAAAATCTGGAAGGCATACCGCATAGCTCTTAACCGTCTGGACTTGTCCGCTGCGCCGGATATTGACTGGCCTGAAATCCCTGCCTGATCATCGCCCCGAAAGGGGCTTTTTTGTATCGAGCACAGTCATATCTGACCGTGTTGGCCAGCGCCTGGTAACACAGTCAAATTTGACTGTGTAGCAACCACGTTGTGCCATTGTTCAAACACCCTTCCCGCCGTGCCTGCGCGTACACAACACGCGATGATTGACGTCACCCCAATCACAGGAAAAACACCATGGCTGATTATCATCACGGTGTGCGCGTTGTTGAAATCAATGACGGCACCCGCGTTATTTCCACCGTTTCCACCGCCATCATCGGGATGGTCTGCACCGCAGAAGATGCGGATGCCGACGCGTTCCCGCTCGATACGCCGGTGCTTATCACCAACGTACTGACCGCCGCAGGCAAGGCCGGTAAAACCGGCACGCTCCGCGCCTCCCTGATGGCAATCGCCAACCAGGCTAAACCGGTGGTCGTCGTTGTCCGCGTGGCGGAAGGCGAAACCGACGCGGAAACCACCTCAAACATCATCGGCGGTTCGGACGAAACCGGCATGTATACCGGAATGAAAGCCCTGCTGTCTGCGCAAACTGAACTCGGCGTAAAGCCGCGCATTCTCGGCGTGCCAGGGCTGGATAATCAGGAGGTCGCCACGGCGCTCGCCGCCGTCTGTCAGCAGCTGCGCGCCTTTGGCTACGTCAGCGCCTGGGGATGTAAAACCGTGTCCGATGCCATCAAGTATCGCGACAATTTCAGCCAGCGTGAACTGATGGTTGTCTGGCCTGATTTCGTGTCCTGGAACACCACCACCAATGCCAGCGACATCGCGCCTGCTACCGCTTACGCGCTCGGCCTGCGTGCCAAAATCGACGCCGAAACCGGCTGGCATAAAACGCTTTCTAACGTTGGGATCAACGGTGTCACCGGCCTGTCTGCCAGCGTGTACTGGGATTTGCAGACCACCGGCACCGATGCCGACCTGCTGAATCAGGCGTGCGTGACCACGCTTATCCGCAAAGACGGCTTTAAGTTCTGGGGGCAGCGCACCTGCTCTGACGATCCGCTGTTCCTGTTTGAGAACTACACCCGCACCGCGCAGGTGCTGGCGGACACCATGGCAGAAGCGCACCTGTGGGCGATGGACAGGCCAATGACCCCGACGCTTATCAAAGACATGATTGCGGGCATTAACGCCAAACTGCGCGAAATGAAATCTGCCGGTCTGATCATTGATGGTTCCTGCTGGTATGACCCCGAAGCCAACACCGTCGAAACCCTGAAAGCGGGCAAGCTGTTCATTGATTATGACTATACGCCGGTGCCGCCGCTGGAAGATTTAACCCTGCGTCAGCGCATCACCGATCAGTACCTGGCGAAGTTTGCCACCTCCATCAATAGCTAAGAGGCGCTAAAACATGGCACTGCCTAAGAAACTGAAATATCTGAACCTGTTTAACGACGGGAACAGCTACCTCGGCATGGTCAGCGCGCTGACGCTGCCGAAACTCACCCGCAAGTTTGAGAACTATCGCGGCGGCGGCATGACCGGTTCGGCCTCGATTGATTTCGGCCTGGACGATGACGCGCTGACCTTTGAGTGGACGGTGGGCGGGCTGGATGAACTGGTGCTGAAACAGTGGGGCGCAGTGGATGCCGTGCCGCTGCGCTTTGCCGGTTCCTTCCAGCGTGACGACACCGGCGACACCTCCGCCGTGGAAGTCACCCTGCGCGGACGCCATAAAGAAATGGATTTTGGCGAGTACAAACAGGGTGAGGACACCGAAACCAAAATCATTACCCAATGTACCTATTTCAAACTCACGATTGACGGCAAAGACGTAATTGAAGTCGATACCGTGAACATGGTGGAAATCGTCGGCGGCGTTGACCGCGTGGCGGAGCACCGTAAAAACATCGGCCTGTAACCCGTAATCCGCGCCGGACTCCGGCGCAAAACCTCAACTTTAAATAAGAGACACCGCTATGTCAGAACAGAATGAAAACATCGTTATCCTGGAAGAACCGATCAAACGCGGCGACACCCTGATCACTCAGATTGAAATCATCAAACCGAACGCGGGACACCTGCGCGGGATTGGCCTGGCGGCGCTGGCGAATGCCGACGTTGACGCGCTGACCGTGATCCTGCCGCGCATTACCGTCCCGAACCTGACCACCCAGGACTGCAAAAGCCTGCACCTGCCCGACCTGATTGCCATGGCGGGCAAGGTGATTGGTTTTTTATCGCCGAAATCGGAACAGTAACACTTCCTGCGGCACTGACCGTTGATGACCTGATGGCGGACGTGGCGGTGATTTTTCACTGGCCGCCGTCAGAACTGAACCCGATGACGCTGACCGAGCTGCTGGTGTGGCGTCATAAGGCCATGCAGCGCAGCGGAGCCACCGACAGTGAGTAACTTAAAGTTAGAGGTGTTGTTAAAGGCGGTTGACCAGGCGACCCGCCCGTTTAAAGCGGTGCAGAACGCCAGTAAGGCGCTGTCCGGAGATATTCGCAATTCGCAGAACACGCTCAAAGACCTGAACGCTCAGGCCGGAAAGATTGACGGTTTCAGGAAATCCAGCGCACAGCTGGGCGTGACCAGCCAGAAACTGAAAGACGCCAAAGCGGAAGCGGCGGCGCTGGCTATCGGGTTCAAAAACACCGCCAACCCGACCCGCGCCCAGGCTCAGGCCATGGAGTCCGCCAAGCGCACCGCCGCGCAGTTGCAGACCCAGTTCAACGGGCTGCGGCAGTCGGTGCAGCGTCAGCGCACGGAACTCAGCCAGGCGGGCATCAGCACGCGCACGCTGTCTGACTCTGAGCGCCGCCTGAAAACCTCCATCAGTGAAACCACCGCACAGCTCAACCGCCAGCGCGAATCCCTGGCACGCGTCAGCGCGCAGCAGGCCAAACTCAACGCGGTGAAAGGGCGGTATCAGGCGGGTAAACAATTCGCCGGTAGCGTGACGGGTGCGGGGGCTGCGGGCGTCGGGATTGCGACGGCGGGCACGGTAGCCGGTGCCGGGATGCTCAAGCCCGGATATGACTTTGCCCTGAAAAACTCAGAGTTACAGGCGACGTTAGGATTAGAAAAAGACTCTGCCGATATGACCGCCCTGCGCACTCAGGCGCGGCAGCTCGGCGACAATACCGCCGCCTCTGCGGATGATGCCGCCGCCGCGCAAATCATTGTCGCCAAATCCGGCGCGGACAAGGACGGCATTCTGGCGGCGACGCCGACCATCCTCAATCTGTCCCTGGCAAACAAGCGCACCATGGAGGAGAACGCCACCCTGCTGATGGGCGTGAAATCCGCGTTCGGCATGACCAATGACACCGTGGCGCACATCGGCGACGTGCTTTCTACGGCAATGAATAAATCTGCCGCCACCTTTGACGGGCTGTCAGACACCATGACCTATGCCGCACCGGTGGCAAAACAGGCCGGTATCAGCGTCGAAGAAACCGCCGCGATGGCTGCCGCCCTGGCGGATGCCAAAATCACTGGCTCAATGGCGGGGACGGGCAGTCGCGCTGTCATTACCCGCTTACAGGCACCCACGGGCACCGCAGCAGCGGCGCTGGATGAGCTGAAGGTGAAAACGGCGGACAGCAAAGGCAATATGCGCCCGCTGTTTACCATCCTGAAAGAAATGCAAAAGAGCTTTGAGAAAAATAAGCTTGGTGATGCCCAGCGGGCGCAGTACATGAAAGCCGTCTTTGGCGAGGAAGCCAGTTCGGCGGCGATGGTGCTGATGGATGGGGCAACGTCGGGCAAACTCGACAAACTTACCCAGGCATTCAAAACCTCGGACGGCAAAACCAAGGCGCTTGTGGAGGTGATGCAGAACAACCTCGGCGGCGACTTTAAAGAATTTCAGTCGGCCTATGAGGCCGTTGGGACTGACCTGTTTGATCAGCAAGATTCATCACTGCGCAAACTGGTGCAAACCGCCACCGGCTACGTCCTTAAGCTGGACAAGTGGATTGTGAACAATAAAACCCTGGCGACGACGCTCGGCAAAATTGCGGGCGGCGCAATGTTGATCATTGGCGCGCTCGGCGTCTTTGGTCTTGTGGCAGGTCCTGTTATTGGCGGTATCAATCTGATTATTGCCGCCGCCAGTATGCTCTGGACAATGCTCGGCACCATGGGCGCTGCTCTTGCTACCGTCATCGGCGGCCTGACGTGGCCGATTGTTGCCGTCGGCGTTGCGATTGTCGCCGGTGCGTTGCTTATCAGGAAATACTGGGAGCCGATCAGCGCCTTCTTTGCCGGAGTCATTGAAGGGCTGGGGATTGCGTTCGCGCCGGTGAAAGAACTCTTTGCGCCGCTTAAACCTGTTTTTGACTGGTTAGGCGATAAGCTGAAAATGGTCTGGCAGTGGTTCAAAGACCTGATTGCACCGGTGAAAGCGACCCAGGACACGCTGAATAATTTCAAAAACGCGGGCGTCATCGTCGGGCAGGGAATTGCCGATGCGTTTACCTGGCCTCTTAAAGCATTCAATAAACTGCGGCATGGCGTGGACTGGCTGCTGGAGAAGCTCGGCATCATCAAGGATGAATCGGCAGACATTGATAAAACGGCGGACAAGGCTGATCAGCGTTCGAAGCAATCCGGCGACGGGGATCCGCAAGCGCACCCGCTGGATAATCCTGCCCCGATTACCCCGCCGTCTGGCGGCCTGCTGGGCGGCGGTTACACGCCGGTATCCGTCGGCGGCGGGCGCAGCTATATCGACCGCAGCACGCACCATTACACCATTGCCGCCGGTGCCGGTTTAGGCGTCCAGGATACCAGTCGTCAGATCCGCGCTGAGCTGGAAGCCCGTGACCGCGCCCGCGCCGCACAGCAACGTTCCCGCATGGATAATGATTAAGGAGATATCCGCATGATGTTAACGCTCGGGCTGTTTGTGTTTCAGTTGCAGACCGTCCCCTATCAGAGTTTGCAGCGCGACGTCGATTACCGCTGGCCTGCGAATAACCGCGTCGGCCTGCGTCCGCTGCCGCAGTTCCTTGGCGTGAATGAGGAGAAAATTACCCTGTCCGGCGTGCTGATGCCGGAAATCACCGGCGGAAAATTATCGCTGATGGCACTTAACCTGATGGCTGACGAGGGCAAGGCGTGGCCTCTGCTGGAAGGCAGCGGCACCATTTACGGGATGTTCGTGGTGAAAAGCGTCAGCGAAACCCACACGGAACATTTTTCCAACGGAGCCGCCCGCCGGATTGAATTCACGCTGACGCTGACCCGCGTGGATGAATCACTGGCGGCGATGTTCGGCGATATGAAAGCCCAGGCCGACGGGCTGCTGGATCAGGCAGGTGTTTTAACCGGACAGCTTGGGGGGCTGCTGTGATTACAAATATGACCATCGGAGCCGGTGCGCTGTTTGCGCCGGACTACACGGTGACCGTCGGCGGCAAAGACATCACACAGGACGTCAGCAACCGGCTGATCTCGCTGACGCTCACAGATAATCGTGGCTTTGAGGCTGACCAGCTCGACATTGAGCTGAGCGACA